>Ga0222419_100132_pt1 | contig 127738 bp, 96 predicted proteins | sample 1B20Ametagenome_FD_182474 | JGI IMG/M metagenome (GOLD analysis project Ga0222419, IMG submission 182474) | Enriched microbial communities from leaf-cutter ant dump, University of Wisconsin, Madison, United States - 1B20A (version 2) | ecosystem: Environmental > Terrestrial > Nest > Insects nest... | reverse complement strand
CGGCATATGCGATCGGCAATGCGCGTTGTCTGGTGCGGCTGGAACAGGTGTCGGCGCATGACTGGAACCTGCTGACCGGGGTGGTCACCGGGGCGCAGAGCCTGTTGCTGCTGCCGTTGGCTTTGGCCATCCATACGGCCAGTCACGGGGCTGGCGAATGGGCGCGGTTTGCGGCGGTGTCGGCGGGGGTGGCGGTCTTTGCCTCGATCGCCGGCAATGCCCTGTGGAACCGGATGAGCCAGCTGCTGCCGTTGACCATGGTCGGGCAGATGATCCTGTTCGAGACGGCGTTTGCGCTGCTTTACGGGTTTTTGTGGGAGCAGCGGTGGCCGACCACGCTGGAGCTGATGGCGCTGGCCTGCGTGGTGCTGGGGGTGATGAGTTGTCTGGCCGCGCACCGGCGGCTGGTGGTGGTCGAACCGGCGGGCTGATGCGTTGCGGGTTGCCGGCCGTGTGGCGGGCCATTTCAAAATCTGTCGGCAGGCACGTCTTACAGGTCAATTCGGCACTGATGAGGCGGACAGATGCGCATCGCACATACGAACATGGCCGGCATGCTGTGGGTGGAGGCCGTGTGTCGTCGCTGGTCCCTGCGGCGGATGGCCGGTGAGAGCCGGTGGCAGCTTGCCCTGCACATGGCGCGTTGGCTGCGCCTGTGTGTCCGGCAGACCCGTTGGCTGCGGTCGCTGGATGCGCGGGAAACCATGCGGCGGGCAGTCCGGGCCGATCCGCGGTTGTATGAGCGCTGGCATCACCCGTACATCTCGACACACTTCGACCTTGATGAGCGGCGGCGCATCATCAATGCCCACTACGCCTTCGTGTCACGGCATTTCCCGGCACGGTTGCGCGAACGCCTCGTGCAGGGTGGCGGCATGCGCGTGGCAAGGCTGCGGCTGGAGGGTGGGGCCGAAGCCAGCCTGCATCTGCGCAAGCCTTCGCGCGGTGATGCCGGCGAGTTGAACCTGTTGCTGCTGACGGCCGACAAGCAGGTGCTGGCCTCGTGCACGCTGACCTTCGACCGCGCCGACAGCGTGATCATTGGCGCGATGCGCGGGGCCGGGCCGCATACCCCGTTCGAGGCAACCCGGGAGTTCATCCAGGGCTGCCATGGCCTGCATCCCCGGGATCTGCTGATGTCGCTGGTGCGCGAGCTGGCTGCACGGCATGGGCTGTCACGCATTCGTGCGGTGGCTTCCCATGCGCGTGTCGCCGACCCGCTGCACGACGTGGCCACGGCTGAATACGATGCTTTCTGGCGCGAGCAGGGTGGCTTGCCGGCGGCATCGGGTTGCCATGAGCTGCCGTTGTCGCTGGCGCCGCCGCCGTGTGCCGGAGGCCGGTACAGCCGGCGCGAGAAGCGGCGGTTGCAGGAGGCTTTCCGCCAGACGGCCTGTGCGGCTTTTGCCGAGGGTGTCCCGAACCAGCACAACCCGGCGACACGGCGTGCCGTGGCCCTGGCCCGCGAACGCCAGACCACGGCATCGGGGGCGTCCGGGCGCCGTTGCAGTCTGATGGCCGCCGGCCTGCGTTGATGGGCCGGGGCGCGCCGCTAGAAGTTGTAGGTGCCGCTGAGCAGCAGCTCGCGGCCGGTCCGGACCGGTACGAACGACGACTCCGCGTTTACCGCGTACAAGGTACGGGCGAACAGGTTTTTCACGCCGAGGGTGACCCACCAGTCGTCGGCGTAATAGGTCAGGTTGGCTTCCGCGCTGAGCTGGCCGGGGATGGTGAAATACCCGCCGCTTTCGATCCGGCCCATGCTCCGGCTGCGCGAGAACAGCCCGCCGGCCACGCCCCAGGATTGCAGCGCGCCGTGCTGGAAACGGTAGCTGGCCCAGGCGTTCCACTGATGGCGCGGCGCGCCGTACGGCTGGCTGTGGTCATGGTTGCGGATGCGTGCGCCGGTGTAGCTGGCCGACACGTCCAGGCCGGGCAGGATCTGGCCCTCGAATTCGACTTCCACGCCGCTGTTGGTCTGGCCGGGGCCGGGCACGGCGAAATGCGGCGATTCGGGCGAGATCCGCTCGATGCTCCGATCCAGCCGGGTGCGGTACCAGGCGGCGCTGAGCCGGGCACGGTGATCGAACAGGTCCAGCCGGGTTCCCACTTCGAGCTGGCGCGAAACCGATGGCGGCAGCGGCTTGCCGTCCTCGTCCAGCAGCGCTTCGACCTGGAAGCCGGTGTTGCTGGAGGCGTAGACCGAGATGCCGTCGACGGGCTTGTAGACCACGCCCAGCCGTGGCACCCATTTCGACCGGCGTTGCCGGGGAGCCGCGCCGCCGGCCAGTTCGTGGGTGGTATGGCGCAGGGTTGCCAGTACGTTCCATGACTCGCCGATCGAGATCTGGTCCTGCACGAACAGCCCGGTATTGGTGGTCCAGGAGCTGCCCAGAGGCCGCGAGCGGGCGAGGCTGAGCTCGTTCGACGAGGCCGGAGGCAAGCGGCTGTCGTTTGACCACGGGCCGACGTTTGCGATGGTGCCGAAGGTGAGCATGCCGGGCCGGGTGTTGCTGCCGGCATGGGTGCGGGCATGGTCGATGCCCAGCAGCACTTCGTGCGCGAACATGCCGTGCTCGAAGTTCGCCGCCAGTTCGTTCTGCAGCGTGTAGAACGTGTCGGAGTAGTGGTAGGCGCGTGCCAGCGGCGCGCTCAGCCCGTAGAGCTGCGTGTCGGAAAATGCCCAGGCCTGTCCGTTGTTTTTCTGGCTGACGTATTGCCCGCGGCTGTGCAGGCTCCAGCGGCCGTCCAGTGCCTGCTCAAGCATGTAGAAGGCGCGGCGGGTGCGGTATCTGGCGTGGTCGTCCGGGTTGCCGAGCAGCAGCCGGAACGGGGATGACTGGGCCAGCGACGGGCCGAGCAGTGCCGTGTGGTCCGGTACCGGCACGCGGTTGTCGATGTATTCGAACCCGAGCAGCAGTTGCGTGGTGTTGCCCTGCCACGCGATGGACGGTGCCAGATAGGCGTTGCGCTGCCCCTGGTAGCCCTGCGCCGTGCGGTCGGCGTGGTTGCCGGCGACGACCACCCGGTAGGCCAGCCGCCCCTGCTCGTCGATCGGCCCAGCCAGATCGGCGCCCAGTCGCGTGCCGTCGTAGCGGCCGGTGGAGAACACCAGTTGCCGCACCGGCTCGGCTTGCGGCCGCTTCATCACGATGTTCACCGAGCCGCCGAAATTGTTGTCCACCGAGGATTCGCCGAGGATCGTTTCCGGCCCCTTCAGCACCTCGACCCGCTCGATGCCGATCAGTGGCGGCAGATCCTCGATCCGGGCCACGCCGTTGGGCATGCCGTCGGTCAGGCCGTTGCCGGTGTTGAAGCCGCGGATGCGGAACAGCGGCGGGCCGCCGAAGCCGTCCACGTAGTCCACGCCGGCCACGTGGCGGACCACGTCGGCCACCTCGAAGGCCTGTTTGGAGTCCATCAGGTCGCGCGTGACGATGCTTACCGACTGCGGGATGTCGGACAGTTCCGTATCGGTGCGGGTGGCGCCGCGGGTGATCTCGGCCATGAAGCCCGCGTCACCCAGCAGCAGGCCGGAAACCTGCACGGTATCCAGCACGGACACGATCGGCACGCTGGGCTTGGTGCCGCTCAGCGGGCTCTGGTAGGAGATCGCCGGAGTGAAGTCGCGGGGATGCACCACCACCGTGCGCTTGCCGATCACTTCGTAACCCAGGCCGGTGCCGGCGAGCAGCTGGTCGAGCGCCACTTCCACCTTCAGTTTGCCGAAGGTGCCGGTGCTGTGCTGCCCGGCGATCGTGTCGCTGGAGGTGAGTATCTGCACGTCGGCCTGGCGGCCCAGTGCCATCAGCGCGCTGGACAGCGGCTGGGGCGGAATCGAGAAGCGGGTCGGTGCGTCCGCCAGCATTGCGCCGCTGGCGGCGACGGCCTTGTCCGGGCAGACTGCCGCCACGCCGCAGGCCACGCACGCGGCGAGCGCACGGCGCAGCCAGCGGGTGACAGGCCGCCGTGGCGTCACCTGCGGTACCCCGGGTTTTGCCGCGGGGTGGCGGTGCTGCCGTTGCCGGTTGTGCGCCCGTTGCGTGGGCGCCTGTCACATCCCGCCATCTTGCCTGCTCTGCGTGTGAACCGTGATCCGATCTAGGGTTGACTGGTGCCGGAAAGCACCACGTGGTCGGCGAAGGTGCTCACCTGCACCGGGAAAACATGGGGCAGGGCGCCGATCCAGCTGTCGATGCTGGTGGTGTTGACCGTACCGGTGAACATCAGTTCGCCCAACTGCGGATCGGCAAGCTGCACCGGCCGGTGACTGTAGCGGTTGACGTTGGCGATGACTGTCGACAGCGGCTCGTTGACGAACTCCAGGCGGTTGTGGCGCCATGCCGCCGCACGCTCGATCGGCACGTCGGACACGTCGACCTTGCCGGTGGCCGGGTCGTATTCGGCGCGCTGTCCCGCGACCAGGTCAAGTCGCGCCGGGGCGGCTTTCGGCTCTCCGCTGGGAGACAGCCGGACGCGGCCTTCGGTCACCGTCACGCTGACCTGCTGCCCGGTGCGCCGCACGTTGAATGCGGTGCCGAGATCCTCGATGTACAGCGGCCCGGCGGCGACCACGAAGGGCCGCTGGTTGTCGTGGGTGACGGTGAAGAAGGCCTCGCCACGATCCAGCTCGATATCGCGCCGGTCGCGCGCATAGCGGGTGGTCAGCGTGGATGCCGCGCCAAGCTGGATGGCGGTGCCGTCGGACAGTTCGATGTCGCGGTTCTCGGCCACTGCGCTGACGTATTGTCGGGAAGGGGCGGCAAGGCCGGTATGGCCGCGCAGCGCCCACCAGCCACCCAGCAACATGATGCCGATCATGGCGGCGGCTGCCGCCAACGGCAGGCGACGGCGCACCACGCGTGGCGGCACGAACTCGGCGACCAGTTGCCGGCGCTGCTGCTCCGGTGCGTTGGCCATCAGGTCGCCCAGCGCATTGAGTTGCGCGAAGGCTTCCGCGTTGGCGGGGTCGGCCGTCATCCAGGCGTCCCAGCGTTGCAGCAGGTCTTCGGACGGCTCGGTGTCGCGCAGTTGGGTCCACCAGATCGCGGCCATGTCCATGGTTTTTTCCTCAGTGCCGGCGGGGATGGCCATTACGGTGCCTCCGGTGCAAAACAGCGTTCTCGACAATGCGCGATGGCATGGCTGACGTGATAGCGGACCATGCGTTCGCTGAGCTTCATTTCCTGCGCGACGGCGGCAAAAGGCCGGCCTTCGACGACGTGCATCACGAAGGCCTGGCTGGCCTTGGCCGGCAGTTCACGCAGTGCGGCCTGCACTTTTTTCCATTGCTGGCTGGCGCCCAGGTACTGCTCGGGTTGTGGCGTGGCGTGCACGTTGTCGTCCACCGGGTCGGCCGGTGCGTTGGCACGCACCACGCGCTTGCGCAGGTAGTCCATCGATTGGTTGATCGCCATGCGGAAAAGAAACGCACGCGGCGATTCGACGTGCTTCAGGTCATTCATCGTCAGCAGCTTCACATAGACTTCCTGGGCGATCTCCTGTGCATCGCTGCGGGAGTTGAGCCGGCATTGCAGCAGGGCCAGCAGGGCATCGTGGTGCTCGCGATACAGCGCCGCCACCTGCTCGGGGTGGCTGGAGGCGTCGCGGCTGTGCGGGACCTCGTCGCGATGTGGCGGATGCATGTCGTGCGGGCTGTCCATCAAGGGGAATTCATGGTGTTCGCCCGGGTGGGGCAGGCCTGCCTTCTCCGGGTTTCCGACATGAGACGTGCCAGCGCCGGAAATTTGAAATGGAGGCGCGGGGCGCTGACAAAAGGCCGGGTCGATGGCCGTGGCGCAGACCGGAATCTTAGTCGATCAACCCCTTTTCCCCTCCCGTTGCGTTTGAACCGGGCAGCCATCGCGGCGTCCGTCGCGGTGGTGCATTCCACTTACACTGTGCCGGCCATACGGCAGACAGGGAGAGACGCATGCTTGCTCGAGTATCCGGGTGGTTGGGCCTGTGGTTGTTGCTGGCGGTGCCATTGCCGGCGCTGGCGCAGGACGTGCCGCCGCCGCTGCGCGACTGGCAGGACTGGGTATTGCACGAGGTGCCGCAGCACGCCTGCCCGTTCCTGGCCACGCAGGCGCCCAATGCGGGCAGCTACCAGTGTGCCTGGCCGGGTCGGCTGACTCTGGATGCCGGCCGTGACGGTGGCCGCTTCAGCCTGGATGTGCATGTCGATGCCGCCGACTGGGTGGCCTTGCCGGGCGATTCACGGCACTGGCCACAGCAGGTCGTCGACAACCAGCGGCCGGTGACCGTGCTTGATCGCGGCGGCCAGCCGATGCTGTGGCTGGAACCGGGCGAACACCGGCTGGAAGGCGAACTGCCCTGGTCGGCACGGCCGCCGCGCCTGCGCGTGCCGCAGGCGATCGGACTGGTCGTGCTGAAGCTGGATGGCAACGCGGTGGACCGGGTCGAGCGCAATGGCGAACAGCTGACCCTGGGCGAAGCCGCCGATGCGCAACGCGCCGCCGACGCGCTGGCGCTGCGTGTCTACCGTCGCCTTGATGACGGACTGCCGGCGATCCTGCAGACCCGGCTGCAGCTTGATGTGGCGGGCAGCGCGCGTGAGCAGATGCTGGGGCCGGTACTGCCGGAAGGTTTTGTCGCCACCGCGTTGTCCGGCGATCTGCCGGCGCGACTGGAAGGTGATGGCCGGCTGCGCGTGCAGGTACGGCCGGGCCAGTGGACCCTGACCCTGATCGCACGCGGTACCGCGCCACTGGACAAGGTGGCGCTGCAACTGCCGGCGGAACCCTGGCCGCGTCAGGAAACCTGGAGCTATGCCGACGATGCTGGCCTGCGCAGTACGAGGGTCGACGGCCAGCCCACCGATGCCGCCCAGGCTGGCGTGCCGGGCGAATGGAGCGATCTGCCGGCCTTCGTGCTGGACGACGGCCACGGCTTGACGATCGAACAAGGTGCCCGCGGCGAGGAGGGCGGCAAGGGCGATCAGCTGCACCTGCAGCGCGAACTGTGGCTGGATTTCGACGGTGCCGGCTTCAACGTGGCCGACCGGCTCAGCGGTGAACTGCGCCGCCAGCAGCGGCTGGATGTGGCCGCACCATGGCAGTTGCAGCGCGCCAGCCAGGATGGTGCGCCGCTGCTGGTCAGCCGCAGCAGTGACGGTCGCAACGGCGTGGAACTGCGCGAGCGGGAACTGGATCTGGATGCCGGCCTGCGCCTGCCTTCACGGCATGGAGCAATGCCTAGCGCCGGCTGGCAACTGCCGCTGGAAAGCATCGATGCCACCTTGCACCTGCCGCATGGCTATCGCCTGATAGGAGCGGCAGGCGCCGACCGTTCGCCGGATTCCTGGGTGGGGCAATGGACCCTGCTCGACCTGTTCGTGGTGGCCCTGGTCGCCTTGATCGCCGGGCGTCTGCTCGGCTGGCGCTGGGCGTTGCTGGCGGCGGCCTATCTGGCTTTGGGGCGCCATGAGCACGGGGCGCCGCTGTGGACGCTGGCCATCGCGCTGGCACTGGCTCTGTTGCTGCGTGCCTTGCCGGCAGGGCGGCTGAGCGGAGTCGCGCGCGGCGCGGCGCTTGCAGTCTTTGCGCTGGCGGTGCTGTGGACCCTGCCGTTCGCGGCCACCCAGTTGCAGTACGCGCTGCATCCGCAACTGGAGGGAGGCAGCCGGGTGGCCGCCGTGGAGGCGGCCAACCGGATGGCCGGGATGGAGCGTCGCAGGGAGGCGAGAGTGGCACAGCCTCCGCCGAAAGTGATCATTCCGAGTGAGCCTCCGCGCCCACCTTTACAGCCGGCCCCACCAGCTCCGCCGGCACCGCCTGCGGCAGTTTCGGATACCTACGAGGAAGCTTCACCGGAAGTCGCACTGCAGAGCATCACGGTCAGCGGGAGCCGAATGAAAAGTCTGGGCAGCCTGTCGTATGACTACGACAGCCGCAGCGTGACCCAGGCCGGTGCCGGCACGCCGGCCTGGGATCAGGGCAACGACTACCGGCTCGGCTGGTCTGGCCCGGTGACGGCGGAGCAGAACACGCGGCTGGTGATCGCGCCGGCCTGGCTGGTGCGCCTGTTGCGCGTGCTGATGGTCGGGCTGCTGGCCTTGTTGCTGGCCCGGCTGGTGCCGCTGCTGTTGAAGCCGCTGCGTCACTGGCGCGGTGGTCGCCTTGTTCCGACGGCAGGCGCCGTGTTGCTGGTGGTCGCCCTGCTGCCATCGGCAGGACGTGCGCAAAGCCTGCCCGATACCGATCTGTTGGACCAGTTGCGTGATCGCCTGACCGAGGCGCCGGAGTGTGCGCCTGGTTGCGCCACCGTGGCGCAGGCGCGGATCTCGGCCATCGATGACCGTCTGGTCGTGCAGATGGAAACGCACGCCGGTGCCACGGTGGCACTGCCGTTGCCGCAGGCCGATGCGGCGATGGCTCTGGTCGGGGTCGAGCTGGATGGTCGTGCCGATCCGGCGCTGGGGCGCCGTGGCGAGCAGTTGCTGCTGCGGCTGGAGCGTGGCGTGCATCGGGTTGCACTGAGCTACCGGCTCGGCCATGCCGACAACGCCAGTCTGCGTTTTGCCCTGCGTCCGCAGCAGGTCGTCTTCGACGGCCAGGGCTGGTCACCGGACGGCATCGACGATGGCCGCCTGCTTGGCGACAGCCTGGCCCTGCATCGTGTGCGCACCGGCAGTGATGGTGCCGACCTGCCGACGCATCAGGATTTTCCGCCCTACGTGCGGCTGACCCGCACGCTGCAACTGGGCGTGGACTGGACGGTGCAGAACACGGTCGAGCGGATGGCGCCCAGCGAAGGCGGTTTCAGCGTCAGCCTGCCATTGCTGCCCGGCGAACATCCGCTGGGTGACGGTGCGCTGGTCAAGGACGGCCGCATCGCAGTCACCTTCACCGCCAACAGCCATGCGGTGACATGGGAAAGCCGGCTCGACCACGTCGATGAACTGGCCTTGCAGGCACCGGCACTGGGTGAGCGGGCCGATGTGTGGATGATCGACGCCGCGCCGATGTGGCACGTCGACGCCAGCGGCGTGCCGGCCAGCGCCAGCGACTACGGCCTGCGCTACCAGCCGTTGCCGGGCGAAACCCTGTCACTGGCGTTCAGCCGCCCGGAAGCGGCGGCGGGTGACAGCCTGGCTTTCGACAAAGTGGATGTCCGCAGCCGGATCGGTGGGCGTGTGGTCGAAACCCGGCTGGAGCTGCAGGCGCGCAGCACCCGTGGCGGCGAGCACGCGATCAGTCTGCCGGCCGGTGCCGAACTGCTCGATGCCATGCGTGATGGTGAGCCGGTCAATCTTGCCGTGCGCGATGGCAAGCTCGGCCTGCCGTTGCTGCCGGGCGAGCACGACTACACACTGAGCCTGCGCGAACCGCGCAGCATCGGCATGGATACGCGCTCACCGGTGCTCGCGCTGGATGCGCCGGTGGCGAACATCGGTCTGGACATGGAGCTGCCGCAGGACCGCTGGATACTGTGGGCATGGGGGCCGGCCGCCGGGCCGGCGGTGCTGTACTGGTCGCAACTGGTGGTGTTGCTGCTGGCCGCCTGGCTGCTGGCGCGCTACGCACCGACGCCGCTGAAGTTCCGCCACTGGCTGCTGCTGGGGCTGGGTTTCTCCGCGTTTGCCTGGAGTGCCTATGCGCTGGTGGTGTTGTGGCTGATCCTGCTCGGCCTGCGCGGGCGGCGGACACCGCTGGCCGGTACGGTGGCCTTCAATCTGGCTCAGATCGGTCTGGTCGCACTGACCGCACTGGCGCTGGCCGTGCTGGTGGCGGCGATTCCCGGCGGCTTGCTCGGCCAGCCCGACATGCATGTGGCCGGCAACGGTTCGTACGGATCGAGCCTGCGCTGGTTTGCCGACCAGAGCACCGGTGCCTTGCCGGTGGCCGGCGTGTTCAGCGTGTCGCTGTGGTTCTACAAGCTGGCGATGCTGGCCTGGGCGTTGTGGCTGGCCTGGTCGCTGATTGGCTGGCTGCGCTGGGCATTCGAGGCGTGGACGCGTGGCGGCTACTGGCGCAAGCTGGCACCGAAACCCGCTGCTGCCGTGCCGCCGCTGCCGCAGGAGCCAAAGCAGGATGAGTGACGTGCGTGACGTGCTGGCTGCCGCCACGCAACGGTTGGGTGAGCGCGCCGATGCCGAGCTGCTGTTGCTGCACGTGCTGCAACGGCCGCGAAGCTGGCTGTTCGCCCATGCCGATGACGTACTGGATGAGGAGGCGCGGGCGGCTTTTTCGGCGTTGGTCGAGCGTCGGGCCGCTGGCGAGCCGGTGGCCTACATCACTGGTCGTCGCGGCTTCTGGTCACTGGATCTGGAAGTGACGCCGGCCACGCTGATCCCGCGCCCGGAAACCGAGTTGCTGGTCGAACTGGCGCTGGAACGTCTGTCGCCGGAGACGGAGTGCCGCGTGGCCGATCTCGGCACCGGCAGCGGTGCGATCGCGCTGGCCATCGCCAGCGAACGGCCGCAGGCACGGGTGCTGGCCAGCGATGCCAGCGAGGCAGCGCTGGCGGTGGCCCGGCGCAACGCGCAAAGCCATGGACTGGCCAACGTCGAGTTCGTCCAGGGCGACTGGCTGGCACCGCTGGCCGGCCGACGTTTCACGCTGATCGCATCCAATCCGCCCTACATCGAAGTGGACGATCCGCATCTGGCGCAGGGTGACCTGCGCTTCGAGCCGTCCAGCGCGCTGGCCTCGGGTGCGGATGGCCTGGACGACATCCGCCGCATCGTCGATGATGCGCGCGACCATCTGGAACCCGGCGGCTGGCTGCTGCTGGAACACGGTTGGAACCAGAGCGACGCGGTACGCGGCCTGCTGGAAACCGCCGGTTATGCGGAGGTGTTCACCGCGCAGGACCTGGAATCCCGTGACCGCGTCAGCGGCGGCCGTCGGCTCGCATAGGTCGGACACCGCCCGACATCGCGGAATCCGGCGTCACCCGAAAGCCGCGGGCAATGCCCGCCCTACACGACCTGCCGCAGGGCGGGCACCGCCCGACATCGCGGAATCCGGCGTCACCCGAAAGCCGCGGGCAGTGCCCGCCCTACGCGACCTGCCGCAGGTCGGGCACTGCCCGACATCGCGGAATCCGGCGTCACCCGAAAGCCGCGGGCAGTGCCCGCCCTACGCGACCTGCCGCAGGGCGGGCACCGCCCGACATCACGGAATCCGGCGTCACTCGAAAGCCGCGGGCAGTGCCCGCCCTACGCGACCTGCCGCAGGTCGGGCACTGCCCGACATCGCGGAATCCGGCGTCACTCGAAAGCCGCGGGCAATGCCCGCCCTACGCGACTTGCCGTAGGTCGGGCACCGCCCGACATCGCGGAATCCGGCGTCACTCGAAAGCCGCGGGCAGTGCCCGCCCTACGCGATTTGCCGCAGGGCGGGCACCGCCCGACATCGCGGAATCCGGCGTCACTCGAAAGCCGCGGGCAGTGCCTGCCCTACGCGACTTGCCGCAGGTCGGGCACTGCCCGACATCGCGGAATCCGGTACCCCCGAAAGCCGCGCGGGCAGTGCCCGCCCTACGCGACCTGCCGCAGGTCGGGCACTGCCCGACATCGCGGAATCCAGCGTCACCCGAAAGCCGCGGGCAATGCCCGCCCTACGCGACTTGCCGTAGGTCGGGCACCGCCCGACATCGCGGAACCCGGTACCCCCGAAAGCCGCGGGCAATGCCCGCCTTACGCGACCTGCCGCAGGTCGGGCACTGCCCGACATCTCGGAATCCGGCGTCACCCGAAAGCCGCGGGCAATGCCCGCCTTACGCGACCTGCCGTAGGTCGGGCACCGCCCGACAAGGCGTGTGGGCTGGTGCAACAGCCTCGGTCAATGCCTCTTGCGGAAGCCTGGATGCGCCCCCGAATCGCCGTCCCGGGTTTGCAGAAGGGCCGAATCCCGGCTCTCAGGCGCTGGCTTGCAGGGCGCTGCCCGCCTGCGGGAAGCGCGCCAGGATGGCGCGGCGGATGCCGGGCAGGTCGAGGCCGCCCATGCTCAGCACTTCCTCGCGGCTGCCGTGTTCCAGATAGGCGTCGGGCAGGCCCAGGTGCAGGATCGGCAGGGTGATGCCGTGGGCGGCGAGGCATTCGGCCACGGCCGAGCCGGCACCGCCGGCGACCGCATTGTCTTCAAGGGTGACGAAGCCGTCGTGGCTCTTCGCCAGTTCCACGATCAGTTCCTCGTCCAGCGGCTTGACGAAGCGCATGTTGACCAGGGTGGCGTCCAGCTCGGCGGCGATCGTGGTGGCCGGGGCCAGCATCGCGCCGAAGCTGAGCAGGGCCAGACCGTGGCCGCGGCGGCGCAGGTCGGCCTTGCCGATCGGCAGGGTTTCCAGATCGTGATGCACGGTCACGCCCATGCCGGTGCCGCGCGGATAGCGGATCGCGGCCGGGCCGGGGTGGGCGAAGCCGGTGCTCAGCATCATGCGGCACTCGTTCTCGTCGGCCGGCGCCATGATCACCATGTTCGGCAGGCAGCGCAGGAAGGTCAGGTCGAAGCTGCCCGAATGGGTGGCGCCGTCCGGGCCGACCACGCCGGCGCGGTCGACCGCGAAGGTGACGTCCAGGTTCTGCAGCGACACGTCATGGATGGCCTGGTCATAGGCGCGCTGCAGGAAGGTGGAGTAGATCGCCACCACCGGCTTGGCGCCTTCGCAGGCCATGCCGGCGGCCAGGGTCACCGCGTGCTGCTCGGCAATCGCCACGTCGAAGTAGCGCTCGGGGTATTCCCTGGAGAAACGCACCAGCCCGGAACCCTCGCGCATCGCCGGGGTAATGCCGAGCAGGCGTTCGTCGGCGGCGGCCTGGTCGCACAGCCAGTCGCTGAAGATGTCGGTATAGGCGGGCTTGGCCGGGGCGGCCTTCTTCACCACGCCGGCCTGCGGGTCGAACGGGCCGACCGCGTGGTATTCGATCTGCGCCTGCTCGGCCGGGGCGTAGCCCTTGCCCTTGGTGGTGACCACGTGCAGCAACTGCGGGCCGGGCAGGTTCTTCACGGTGCGCAGCGCCTGCAGCAACTGCGGGATGTTGTGGCCGTCGATCGGGCCGGTGTAGTGGAAGCCCAGCTCCTCGAACAGCGTGCTGGGCACGAACATGCCCTTGGCGTGTTCTTCCCAGCGCTTGAAGAAGCGGCCCATGAACGACTGCTTGGGGATCGCCCGCTTGGCCCGCTCGCGCAACTGGTTGAGCCGGCGGCTGGCCATGGCGCGGGCCATCATCTTGGTCATCGCGCCGACGTTCTCGCTGATCGACATGCCGTTGTCGTTGAACACCACCAGCATGTCCGGTTCGGTATCACCGCCGTGGTTCAGCGCCTCGAAGGCCATGCCGGCGGTCATCGCGCCATCGCCGATCACCGCCACCACCTTGCGCTTGTCGCCCTTGTGCCGGGCGGCGACAGCCATGCCCAGAGCGGCCGAGATCGAGGTGGACGAGTGGCCCACGCCGAAGGTGTCGTACTCGCTTTCCTCGCGCCGCGGGAATGGCGCCAGGCCGTCCTTCTTCTTGATCGTGGTGATGCGGTCGCGGCGGCCGGTGAGGATCTTGTGCGGGTAGCACTGGTGGCCGACGTCCCAGACCAGGCGGTCGTGCGGGGTGTCGAATTCGTGGTGCAGCGCCACGGTGAGCTCCACCACGCCCAGGCCCGCACCGAAGTGGCCACCGGAGCTGGCCACCGATTCGATCAGGTACTGGCGCAGTTCGTCGGCCACGGCCGGAAGCTCATCGTCAGGGACGCGGCGCAGGTCGGCCGGCGTCTCGATCGGCGCCAGATGGGGGTAGCGGGAAGGCTCTTTCATCCGCGTATTGTTGGTCCAGCGGCGGGACGGGGCAAGGGCAGGCGTGTGAACAGGCCGTGGCGAAGGCCCTCACGGGCCATGTGCCACGTTGCGGCAAGGTGCCGGGATACCGCGCCGCTGAGGGGATGTTCAGGCCGCGGCGGGGCGCCGGTTGCGCGGCAGCCGGCTGACCAGGAACTCCATCTGGTCGGCCAGGATGTTGCGGTTGGACAGGATCAGGTGTTCGACCCAACTGGGCCGGTACGGCACGGCCAGCAGTGGCATGTTGGCCTGTTGCGGCGTGCGGTTGCTCTTTTTCAGGTTGCAGGCGAGGCAGGCGCTGACCACGTTCTCCCACTCGTCCTTGCCATGCTTCGAGATCGGCAGGACATGGTCGCGGGTCAGTTCGGCACGGGTGAAATGCTCGCCGCAGTACAGGCAGATGTGCCGGTCGCGGGCGAACAGGGCGGCGTTGGTTAGTGCCGGTGCCGGATCAATCGCGTGATCGCGGCAGTGTCCGGTGCTGGCGACGATGGGGTGCAGTTGCAGCAGGCTTTGCGTGCCGAGCAGGCGGTTGTGGCCGCCGTGGACAATGAGGCAGGGATCGCCCAGCGTCCAGGCAACGGCATCGCGAACATACAGGCAGACGGCTTCCTGCCAGCTGATCCAGTCCAGGATGCGGCCGGTGGCATCCAGCGACAGTACGCGGGTCGAATCGAGATCGGCCCGACTTGGCACTTCCATCAGCATGTAAACCGTCCTTCAGCCAGGGCTACGAAAGAGTGTTCAGGCAATGCGCGGGTGCTTGTCTCCAGCCAGCATAGAACAAGTTCATGACCATTCGCATGCGGCCTGCCCGGCGGGAGGTCGCCCGGCGGGCAAAAGCGATGATAGGATTGCCCGTCAACAAAAGACCCGACGCCGGGTTTGGTAGGGGCGCTTGGTGGTGACCCGGCACGGCGAGGGGCAGAGGGTGGATTCAACGTGGCTGAAGTTCTTTTCTACGAGCGGCCGGTGCCGCTCAATCGTACCGAGCACAAAGACCTGCGCCTGAAGGGCGTGCCTAACCTGAAGTTCGCGATGAACGCGCACTCGGTGCCGCTGACCGGCGTGGAGTTCGGCGTGGCGGCGCGTGATCTGCTGATCGTGTTCGCCGGTACCGACCTGGAGAGCGCCGGGCCGGTCGCCATGCTCGGTCTGCGTGAAAACGAGAACCTGCTGGTCGATGCCGAAGGCCAGTGGGCGCCGAATACCTACATTCCGGCTTTCGTGCGCCGTTACCCGTTCATCCTGGCCGAGAAGCCGGAAGGGCAGGAGGGCGACGATTTCACCGTGTTCCTCGACGAGCAGTACGAGGGTTTCAACAACACCGAAGGTGAGCGTCTGTTCAAGGAAGACGGCACCGATACCGAGATGCTGACCAAGGCGGTGGGTTTCCTTGGCGATTTCCAGCAGAACGTGACGCGCACCAAGTGGTTCATGGACCAGCTGCGCAAGCACGACCTGCTTGAGCCGCGCAACGTGCGCCTGCAGAAGAATGCGCAGGACGGTCAGGAAGGCAAGGCGATCAACCTCAACGGCCTGTTCGTGGTCAACGAGGACAAGCTGCGCAAGCTGGACGAGAAGACCGCCCACGAGTTCCTGCGGGAAGGCGTGTTCGGCTGGATCTACGCGCATCTGCTGTCGCTGGCCAACCTCGATCGCCTGGCCCAGCGGCTGGACGAGCGTGAGCGGGCCGAGGCGGAAGCCGCTGCCACCAAGAACTGAGGCGGGCTGCCCGTCGCACGATGAAGCCGCCTTCGGGCGGCTTTTTCGTGTCGCGGGCGTCGAGTTGGTGGTGCTTTTCTTTCTTGCTTACCCGACCCGCTTGGCCATGCGCAGCAGGTCGATGCCGTAGCCGGTCGATTCGTAAAGCGCACGGGCGCGTTCATTGCCGGGGAAAACGGCCAGGGTCAGCAGCTGGCAGCGCTGCTCGCGGGCCCATTGTTCGGCGTGTGCCAGCAAGGCGCGGGCCACGCCGCGGCCTTCATGGCGAGGGTCGACCGCAAGATCGGCGATGTGTGCGTTGCGGCGTCCGCTGAAAAAATCCTCGGTGCGCTGCAGCCGCATGAAGCCGAGTTTTTCGCCGTGCGCGCCCTCGGCCACGTACAGGTGGCTGTTGCCGGGGGGATCGTCGAGATGGCGGGCCAGGTCACGGCGGATGCCGGCGATGCATTCGTCGCGGCGGCGCCACGGCGGCAGGGTGAAGGCGGTGAAGCGTGGCAGCAGCGACAGGATGAAGTCGTCGTCGTCGTCGGCCAGGCGGATCAGCAAGGGCAGCTCGGTCATGGTGGCGGAGCGTGGCACGGGAGCGCCGGGCTTGCCATCCCCGGCGTGCGACGTCGGCAGGAGCACGCTTGCGGGCGATGCTTTTGATGCGCAGGTCGGGCATCGCCCGACATCGGTGAAGCCGCGCGGCCAGCATGTGAGCTGCAGGAGCCCACTGGCCGGCGATGTTTTGCGGGAGCACGCTCGTGGGCGATGCTTTTTGCCTTGAAGCCGAAGCTCGAAGCTCGAAGCTCAAGAACTTTCGTCCGTATTCTCCTTCGGAGGCCAGGTCTGGGCCGGGTGGTTCGGGCGGGCATGTATATTCGTGGGTTGCTGCAAGTCATCACGCAAGGATCCCCGGACATGCCGACCACCACCCGTTGCCTGCGCCTGCGTTCCAAGGGCCATGATCTGTTCGAGCGGGGGATGCGGGCGATCCGGGAGGAGTTGAAGCTGGAGCCGGGGTTCCCGCCCGAGGTCGCGGCTGCTGCGGCGCTTGCCGCGAGCCGGCCGCGGCTACCGGAGCTGGATCGTACCGATTTGCCGTTGGTGACGATCGATCCGCCGGGGTCGATGGATCTGGATCAGGCCATGCACGTGGAGCGGCGCGATGACGGTCATCGCGTCTACTACGCGATCGCCGACGTGGCGGCCTTCGTCGAGGCGGGTGATCCGGTCGACCTGGAGGCGAACCGCCGCGGTGAAACCCTGTATGGCGCCGACGAGAAGATTCCCCTGCATCCGCCGGTGCTGTCAGAGGACGCCGCCTCGCTGTTGCCCGACAAGGTGCGGCCGGCGTTGTTGTGGACGGTCGACCTGGATGGCCGCGGCGAGATCAGCGCCATCGACGTACGGCGTGCCCGCGTGCGCAGCCGCGCCCGCTTCGACTATGCCGGCGTGCAGCAGCAGATCAATGCCGGCGCGGCCGACCCGATGTGGGCGGTGCTGGGCGAGATCGGCGAGCGGCGCAAGCAGTTGGAGCAGGCCCGTGGCGGCACCAGCCTGCCGCTGCCGGAGCAGGAACTGAGCATGGAAGGTGGTCGCTGGACGCTGGCCTTCCGTGCACGGCTGCCGATCGAGGACTGGAATGAGCAGATCTCGCTGCTGGTAGGCATGGCGGCAGCGCAGTTGATGCTGCGCGCCCGCATCGGGCTGCTGCGGACCTTGCCGCCACCGCCGCCCGAAGCGCTGCAGCGGTTGCGCATCACCGCGCGCGGGCTGGGCATCGCCTGGGCCGCGCAGCAGGATTACCCCGCCTTCATCCGCTCGCTGGATCCGTCGAAAGGCAGCCATGTGGCGATGCTGACTGCCTGCACCACGGTGCTGCGTGGTGCGGGCTACGCGGTGTTCGACGGCAGCCTGCCCGAACAACCTCGGCAATGGGCGCTAGCGGCGGTCTATACCCATGCCACGGCGCCGTTGCGCCGGCTGGTCGACCGCTACACCGGGGAAATCTGCGTGGCGCTGTGCGCAGGCCAACCGGTACCGGATTGGGTGCAGGCCGCCTTGCCCGGGTTGCCTGCCACGATGCAGTCCTCCGGCCGTCGCGCCAGCCAGTACGAGCGGGCGGTGCTGGATCTGGCCGAGGCGGCAATGCTGTCCTCGCGGGTGGGTGAGAGCTTCGCAGGCGCGATCGTCGAGGTGGCCGCCACCACGCCGACCCGTGGCGTGGTGATGGTGCGTGATCCGGCGATCGAGGCGGGCGTGTCGGCGGCGATGGCGTTGCCGCTGGGGGCCGATGTCAGCGTGATCCTGGTTGAAGCCGACCCGGCTCGGCGCAGCGTGCGCTTCGAACTGGCCGGCTGATCAGCGCACGGCGTCACTGCTGCGGATCGCACGCGAGAAGTCGTCCGCCGTGCTGTTCCGTGCGCGTGTGGTAATCCGCGCACGCTGTTCCTGCACGTCCTCGGGCACATTGCGGTCCAGCGCGCCGATCTTGCGCAGATAGCCGGGCAGGTAGCCGGTCAGCAGAAGGCGGATATCGCGGGGCAGGCCGGGGCTGATCTGGCGGGCCATGCGGTAGACGATCGTGGTGCAGTTCGAGGTGAGCGTGTTGTAGAACGCCGGGGTGGTTGCCAGCTCGTTGGCGGCATGCACGTAGGACAGGAACAGCGCGCGCATGGCCGGCTTGTCCATGCGCAGCGGGTACAGGTAATCGTCCTCGCCGCGCACGTTGGTGCGCACGCGGATGATGTCGCGCTCGTCGGCGGCAATCAGCGCTGTCTCGAACTGCTTGAAGAAGCCGCTGATCGGCGAATACTGCTCGTCGCGCTCGCGGCGGGTCTCCACCGAGAACACCACGTGGCTGCCGTCGTCGAAGCCGAACGAGATCATTGCGTGGGCGATCGCCCCGATGCCCCAGTACGACAGCACCGCATCGGCCGAGACCAGCCGGTCGAGGTCGTAGCGGCGGGTTTCCCAGCGTGCGTCGTAGTCGTCGTCGCTGCGCCAGGTGAAATCGCGCACGTTGTCGAGGACGACCTGGTGGCCTTCGACGCGCCCGGTGAGCGGGCGCGAGACATCGTCGGCCCAGTCGCGCTGGTTGGACGGCTTGATGCCGGACCACCACAGCAGCACGACCGCGAACAGCACGGCGTAGATGCCGAGCGGAAGCCAGCTGTGCCGGCGTACCAGCATGACGGCAAGCACGATTGTCACGAGCAGCCACATCGCGCTGGCAAGCGTGCGGACGATCACGCCACCGGGCAGGCGGTACCACAGGGCGAGCGTGCTCCACGCGACCGGCAACAGCATCAGCAGCACAGCCACGCCGGCCAGCAGTTTTCGTCCGAACAACCAGAGTTTCATCGTCAAGGTGCTTTCCACGGGCAGCCAGTGCCGTCAGCGTGCAGCCTTGGCCACGGCAAGACAATGCCCGCGCGTGTCGCGGCTACAATTCCCCGATGATCGACAAGGCCATTCATCCCGTGCCGGACCACATGCGCGCCTGGGTGGCGCGCCTTGCCATCGTTGCCGTGCTGCTCTGCCTCAATGCCTGCGCGATGGTCGGCGTCAGCCGGGTCAAGCCGCATGACTATGCCAACGAGCAGCGTGCCGACGTGATCAGTTCGGCCCGCCTGAGCGACAGCACCGTGCAGGCGCTCAACGTGGTGGCGTTGACGGACGACAGTTGCCAGGAAGCATTTGCCGAGTGCGTCGACACCATCGGGCAATCGGACGGCCTGAACGACGAGCAGCGACTGTCGTCGCTGGCCGAACTCTGGCTTGGCTGGGCCATCCAGCACGACCGTCGGGATGGCGCGGCGATGGATGCGGCGACGCTGGATGCCTTCCTGCAGTCGGCGCGGTATGCCTACGCCTACCTGTTCCATACCGCACGTCCGCTGACCGAGCGGGCCTTCGATCTGCGTCAGGTGCAAGTGGTCGGCTTCTACGACTATGCGGTGCAGCGCGCGGTGAGCCGCTTCTTCGAGACGCTGCCGCAACTCGGGTTGCAATGGACGCAGACCGAACTGGCCGGCTGGACCGTGCTGCGGCCGGAGAGTGATGTGCGTTTCACCGGCAACGTGAGCGTGCCGGCCGAACTCATCCCGGCGGACGGGCTGCGCTTCCACGGCGTGCGCAACGTCTACCGGCGCGATGGTTTCGGTTCGGAATTCGTCGCCATCGCGCCGCCGGAGGCGCCCGGCAGCGACATCCCGTGGCGCGACCCCGATTACATGTCGATGACCGGCGTGCTGGTGTTCGGTGGCGACACGCTGGACGAAGTGCTGGCGACGAAACAGGTGCAATTGAAGGTGCGCGACCCTTACCGCGACGACACCATCGCCATCGGCGGCAGAAGCGTTCCGCTGGGTGCCAACTTCACCGCCGCCTACGGCGTGTGGCTGGCCCGCTCCGGCTTCGCCGGCCAGTCGATCCGCACGCTGCTGGGACGTGAGGGCGGCATCCAGACGCCGCGCGTGCTGTTGATGCAGCCGTATGACCCGGACCGGATGGTGGTGGTGATGCTGCACGGCCTGGCCAGCAGCCCGGAAGCGTGGATCAACGTGGCCAACGAAGTGATGGGCGACGAGGAACTGCGTCGCAACTACCAGGTGTGGGAGGTCTACTACCCCACCAATGCGCCAGTCGCGGCCAATCTGGCCAATATCCGCAAGGCGCTCGATGCCACGCTGCAGCACTACGATCCCTCCGGCAAGGCACGCGCATCGCGGAACATGGTGCTGGTCGGGCACAGCATGGGCGGCGTCATCGCGCGCCTGCTGGTGTCCTCCAGCGGCGACCGGCTGTGGAGCCTGGTCACGCCGCGCCCGAATCTGTCACAGGCCAGACGCAAACGTTTTCGCGAATACCTGAGCCGCTACCTGCAGTTCACCCCGATGCCGCAGGTGAACCGCGCCGTGTTCCTGGCTTCGCCGCATCGCGGCACGCCCTACGCGCAACACCGGCTCGCCCGCTGGATCGGCAACCTGATCCGCCTGCCGGTCGGCGTGCTGAAAGAAGTGGCGAGCCTTGCCGAACTGGTCGATAGCGACGGTGGCGAAGGCAACAACGCGCCGCTGCTGCGCATCCCCAACAGCATCGACAATCTCAGCGATGCCGACTCTTTCATCATGGCTGCCGCCGACCTGCCGATCTCGCCGCAGGTGCACTACCACACCATCGTCGGCGTCTACAAAGAGCACGGCTCGCTGCAGGACAGCAGCGATGGCGTGGTGCCCTACCGCAGCGCCCACCTCGACGGCGCCGATTCCGAACTGGCGATTCCTTCCTGGCACAGCGTGCAGGAAACCCCGGCGGCGATCCTCGAGCTGCGCCGCATCCTGCGCCTGCAGATGGCCTCGGAAAACCGCCCGGTCCCGTAGGGCGGGCACTGCCCGCCATCCGCGGAGCCGCCCGCCGCGCGGGCGGTGCCCGCCCTACGAGGGACGATTCGTTGTGGCACAGCGTGCAGGAAACCCCGGCGGCGATCCTCGAATTGCGCCGTATCCTGCGCCTGCAGATGGCCTCGGAAAACCGCCCGGTCCCGTAGGGCGGGCACTGCCCGCCATCCGCGGAGCCGCCCGCCGCGCGGGCGGTGCCCGCCCTACGAGGGACGATTCTTTGTGGCACAGCGTGCAGGAAACCCCGGCGGCGATCCTCGAGCTGCGCCGCATCCTGCGCCTGCAGATGGCCTCGGAAAACCGCCCGACTCCGTAGGGCGGGCATCGCCCGCGCATGCCGCCCGCATTGTCGGGCAGTGCCCGACCTACGGGATGCCGGCTGCCGGATCCTGTTCCTGCAGCAGTTCCGCCAGCCAGTCGGCGAAGACTCGCACTCGCTGGGACAGGTGCCGGCGGTGGGGATAGAGCAGGGTCATCGGCAGCGGTGCGGCACGGTGGTCGGGCATTACCTCGACCAGTTCGCCGGCACGCAGGTGGCGCTGCACGTCGAAGGCGGGAATCTGGATCAGGCCCAAGCCGGCCAGGCAGCAGGCGATGCTGCCTTCGGCGCTGTTGACGGTGACCCGGCCGCTCATCGGCAGCGTGCGGGTGATGTCGTTCTCCTGCCATTCCCAGGGTTCGACCCGGCCGCTGGAGGGCGAGGCGTAGTTCACTGCCCAGTGGTGGTCCAGTTCGTCGGGTGATTGTGGCGTGCCGTGCTGCTGCAGGTAGGCGGGGCTGGCGACATTGATCAGCGCCAGCCGGCCCAGCGGGCGGGCTACCAGGGTCGAGTCTTCGAGTTCGCCGACCCGCAGCACGCAGTCCACGCCTTCCTCGACCAGATTGACCGCGCGGTCGGTCATGCCCAGCTCGATGTCGATGCCGGGAAAGTTCTCCAGAAAGGCCGGCAAGGCCGGCGCCACGATCAGCCGGCCGATCCGCCCCGGCACGTCGACCTTCAGCCGGCCGGAGGGTCTGGCATCACCCCGGCGGAACAGGTTCTCGGTTTCCTCGACATCGGCGATGAGGCGCAGGCAGCGCTCGTAGAACGCCACGCCATCGAGGGTGGGGGCGACCTTGCGGGTGGTGCGGTGGAGCAGGCGCGTGCCGATGCGGTTCTCCAGTTCGATCACCGCCGCCGAGACCGAGGATCGTGGCAGGCCCAGTGATTCCGCGGCGCGGGTGAAGCTGGCGCACTCGACGACGCGGGCGAAGATGTTCAGGCGATCGATGCGGTCCATGGCGGCAATTGTTCGTTATATGTGACGTATCTTGTCAGATAAATCGTCTTTATCTTGAAAATGCAAACGATATCGTCGTGGATGGACGGCGGCATCGGGTCGCCGCAAGCACAAGGAGATGCAGCGCATGACCGACCATTCGATCCAGGGCAAGACCGTCATCATCGCCGGTGGTGCCAAGAACCTCGGCGGCCTGGTGGCCCGCGACCTGGCCGCGCACGGCGCGAAGGCGATCGCCATCCATTACAACAGCGCCGCCAGCCGTGCCGATGCCGAGGCCACCGTGGCGGCGATCGAGGCGGCCGGTGCCAAGGCGGTGGCGTTCCAGGCCGACCTGACCACCGCCGGCGCGATGGAAAAGCTGTTCGCCGACGTGGTGGCTGCGGTGGGCCGGCCGGACATCGCGATCAACACCGTCGGCAAGGTGCTGAAGAAGCCGATGACCGAGATCAGCGAGGCCGAGTACGACGAGATGACCGCGGTCAACGCCAAGTCGGCGTTTTTCTTCCTCAAGGAAGCCGGCCGCCATCTCAATGACCACGGCAAGATCTGCACCCTGGTGACCTCGCTGCTCGGTGCCTACACGCCGTTCTATGCCGCCTACGCCGGCACCAAGGCACCGGTGGAGCATTTCACCCGCGCCGCCTCGAAGGAATTCGGTGAGCGCGGCATCTCGGTGACCGCGATCGGCCCCGGTCCGATGGATACCTCGTTCTTCTATCCGGCCGAAGGTGCCGACGCGGTGGCCTATCACAAGTCCGCCGCCGCGCTGTCGGCGTTCTCGCGCACCGGCCTGACCGACATCGGCGACATCGTGCCGTGGATCCGCCTGCTGGTGTCCGAGGGCTGGTGGATGACCGGCCAGACCATCCTGGTCAACGGCGGCTACACCACCAAGTAGCCGTCTGACGCGGGCCGGCGGCAGTTTCATGCCGCCGGTCCGCCTGTCAGGTTGTGGTGACGGATTTCGATAAAAGGGAATCACCTGATGGAGATTCACCATGTCGCCACGATTCCTGCTGCTTCCCGTGACACTGCTGGCACTGGCTTCCTGCACGCCGCCGGAGGGCGCGGCGGTGATGCGCTGCGAAACGCCGATGCAAATGGCGGACAACCCCTGGAAGCAATGCACGTTGGCAGTGGACACTTTCCATGGCCGCGCTGCGGCGACCTTCGACGGCAAGTCGCCGGGGTTCTACCGCTACTTCGAGGCCGAGACCGTTTTCCGGATCGAACAGGGAAAGGTGCGGGTGACGGTGCGAGGTCAGGGGGATCCGGTGGTGTTCACCGTCGAGCCGAAGAAACCTTGGCAGGGCACGATTGTTGCGCGCTTGAATGACTTGCGGGTCGGGACACGCAGGGACCGCAAGAGCCGCGGGTTCACGGTCACGCTGGAGCCGGAAGGCGAAGCTTCTGGGCTGCATGCCACGATCCGGCACCACAGCGTGAATCTCCCGCTGAAGACGAAGACGACGGTGACCCGCACGGGGGAGTGAGGGGCGTGTCAGGCGGGTGTTGCTCGCCGTTCCCGCCACCACGCGCGGGCAATGCCCGCCCTACGGGTTCAAGCCTCAATCGCCGATGACGATGGAGGCGGAGTTGTCGACGCCGAGTGGGGACTTGGGCATGAAATCGAGCTGGAAGGCAGGCTGGAAGTCGCCTTTGGTGTGCCAGTTCTGGATCTTCAGCGGGCGTTCCCCGTCACTGCTCTTCATGGTTGCCTCGACGATGTAGCGGCCGATCGGGATGTCCTCGATCTGGTAGGGGTCGACCCAGTAATGGTCGCCCAGTTGGAGATGCAGCGTCTTGCCCGTCGAGCCGTCGATCAGTGGACCGTCGGGAGTCAGGGTCAGCGCGATGTCTTCCAGGTTGCCGTTGAAATCGATGCCCAGGCTGAGCTGGATGAAGCCGCCATAGTAGCCGTAGTTGTTGCCCGGCGTGCGTCCCTCCAGGTTCCAGACGAAGTTGCGCACGGCGCCTTCGTCGCTGAAGGTGTCGGTGCTGTCCGGCTGCAGGTTCAGCGTGTAGGTTTTTTCGTGGTAGGTCTTGGTGATGGAGGCCTTGGCGTCCCATGCGCCCGGCTGTGCCTTGATGCGGTAGCTGCCGTCCTTGCCGGTGGTGCCACTCAGGTACGAGGCGTGGAACAGGCGGCTTTCCAGCAGCACCTTCGCACCGGCGACGGGCTCGCCCCGGGTGTCGAGGACGGTGCCCGTGACGTAGCCTTCCTCGGCTTCGGAAGTGGCGCTGCCGGCATGTGTTCCGCAGGCGGAAAGCACCAGGCAGGCCAGGGTGGACAGCAGGGTAGTGGTCTTTTTCATCGTTCGGGGTGTCCGGGAATCGTGGTGTGAACGGCGGGCCGGAGCCCGCCCCGTGGCATCAGTGCCCGAACAGTCCGCGCAGCACGTTCTTGGCGGCGTCCTTGACGGCCGGCCTGGCGGCCTCGCGCGCGGCGTCCTGCCCGACTGCGGCCATGCCGGGCATCAGCATCGCGGTGGATTTGTTGCGCACGCGCACGCTCCATGCCGGTTGCCAGTCACGATCGGCGTCAGCCGGGCGTGGCTGGGTGATGGTGGATTCGTTGCCGTAGGCGATCACCTGGATCATCGGCTGGGCGCCGTCGGCGAATACTTCGGCCGGGATGCGGCAGCTGCGGGTGCCGGCATCCATCAGCGTGCGCTTGCCGGTCCATTGGGTCAGCAGCGAGCCGGGCAGATAGGCCACCAGTTCCGGTCCGGCGTAGCCGTCTTCCGAACTGCTCCACATCACCATGCTCTCGCCATCCATCACGATCGCGTGGGCGAAGTAGGCGCGGGCGCCGGTCACCTCGTTCCATTGCAGCTCCATGCCCTGGCCGTCGTCCTGATGGCCGCTGATCACCAGCTCCGGCATGAAGTCGTGGTTCTGGTCCAGTTCGAAGTCCATCGCGCCGGGCAGTCCGTCGCCGGTGAGCTGGTGCGTGCCGACCAGCGAGGCTTTGGAACCGACTGCCTTGCGGGCGGAGGGGTTGGGCCACAGCGCGTATTGCGGGCCCGGCTTGATGTTGTTCGCCGGCACCTGGCGTGGCTGCGCCATGCGACCGCCGGTCACCATCTTGCCGTCGCGGATCGTCATGGTGAATTCCGTCGGCTGGCCGACACCGGCCTGTTCACCGCAGCCCCAGTAGTGGCGTATCCGGTAGCTGCCATCCCCCTGCATGCCGTAACCGTCGTGTTCTCCGGCCGGGCCGGTATCGTGGTCTGAGGCACGGGGCTCTGGCGGCAGCAGCTGGATTTCCTTGCCCACGCCCAGCCCGCGGGGGACGGCCTGACGGGCTGATGCGCCGGGCTGGCTGGCGTTGAGCAGGGCCACGTCCAGATATTTGCCGGGCATGCCCGGGTGCAGGGCCATGCCGTAGTTGTTGCTGGCGGTAGCGCCGCCCATGGCGCCGGCGAGGCGGCCGATCGCCCCCATGCCCGGTGTACCCGGCATGCTGTGGGTGGCCACGTCGATGTAGAGCTGGGCTTGCGGTGCCTGCTGGGCCTGGGCGGGCAGGCTGGCGGCCAGGGCAAGTGCCAGGGCCGTGATGGTGGGAACGCTGTGGAATCGCATGATCATGCCCTCACGAAAACGGGCCGGACGGCGACCCTGCCGGACCCGGCGTGGCCGGGCATCACCATCCACGAGAAAGTGGCGGGAAAACTGACAGGTGCGGGTGCACCGGATGCGGACCCGTGTGCTCAGCCGCCGACCGAGGCAATGCTCAGGTAGTCGCGGTACTGCTCCTGCAGCACGGGCATCCGTGGCCTGACCAGCTTGCGTTCGGCGTCCAGCAGCGAGTCGTACGGGTCGCGGGCGAGCACTTCTTTGGCGTACTTGAGCGTGTGTGGTTCCAGCTGCTCCAGTCGTGCCTGTCCGGCCGCACCGGCATAGCGGTCGTGCATCATCTGTTCGTGCAGCACCTTTTGCAGGGTCCGCCGCAACTGGACGTATTCGTCCAGCGGCAGGCCGGCGGTTGCTGCCACCTGCAGGCCTTCTTCGTCGTATTTGGACAGCGTCACGAAATGGCTGTTGTTGGCGCGCATCAGGGTGAGCTCCTCGCGTATGCCGCGGAGGTAGGCGTCGATGCTGTCGTCGGTGATCGTGGGGCGCGGCGTGTTGCGAGCGCGTTTCCGCGCGGTTCGGTCCTGATGCTTCGGCGATGTGGTCGCCGTGGCGGCGGGGCAGTCGTTGCGGATTGCCGCGATGCGCTGTTTCGCGTCTGCCGTCTCGTGCTCGAAACGGGATGCCAGGCCGGCCCCTTGCACGGCCTGGACCCAGCCGTCCAGCGATTGCGCGAGCGTCGGCGCGGTGTCGCAGGATTGCGCCAGCGTGGCCATGGAGGGTTCGGCAAACTGCTGGTAGGCGGCCTGAAGTGGCTCGACCAATTGCGTCTGCGGGGGCAGCGCGGCGGGCGAGCGCCCATCACATGCGGTCAGCAGCAGGGCGAGCAGGCCTGCCTGAAGGAAACGGCGGGTGACGGCGTGGAACAGGTTGGATGCGTGCATGGAATTCGTGCGCCTCGGAAGAACAGACGGAAACGGAACCGGTGCCTTGCGGGCACCAGTTACCCCATCCACGCAATCCGCCCGCGAAAACTGACAGCGGCGGCGAAAAGATGCCCGTGCCGCTTGTCCGGGCCCGATCAGGGCAACACGAGGCAACTGGCCTTGCCGGGGTTGGCGAGGCATTCCTTCAGCGGTGAGCGCTGGGCGAAGTCGCCGAGGCTGGCGAGCAGGTCGTTGCGCATGGTGCTGTCGTTGCGGGTGTGTGCCAGCAGCAGCGACAGCATCCACGGGCGCATCCAGTAGCGGTCGCCGGCTTCGGGCGGGCGGCTTGCGCGCAGCATGGCCAGCAGCCGTGCCGCATCGTCGAGTTCGCCGCGTGCGAAGTGCAGTTCCGCGAATGCCTGTGCATGCATCAGCTGGGGCGCGGCGGCGGGGTCTGCGGGGCAGCCGGCCAGGGTGTCGGCGGCGCCGCGGAGATCGCCCAGCCGGAGCTGGACCGAGGCGTGGCTGCCGCAGCTTGCCAGCCCGGTCGGGGAGTGGCGGTAATCGTGGTCGCCGAGGATTTTCCAGCTGTGTTCCAGGTCGGACAGTGCGCCCCGGTAATCGCCGGTCGCGGCGCGCACGTATCCGGCGTACATGAAGCATGCCTGCACGTGCAGGTCGCTGCGTTGCAGTTCCCGGGAGATGTCGTTGGCAATCGCGTAGTGGGTGACCGCTTCGGCGTATTCACCCTGCAGTTGCAGGTGGGCGGCGAGCTGGCAGTGGACCGACGCCCGGTTCACGTGCGGGCCCTGATACACGCGGTCGGCGATGCTGGCGGCTTCAGTAGCCAGCTCCCTGGCGCGCGCATGGTTGCCGGCACGGCTGAAGGTGGGAACCTGATCGGCCAGCGTGTCCGCATAGCGGCCGCTGTCGGGGCCGTCGAGCAGTCGCGACAGGCGGATCTGTTCTTCGGCAAGCTGGACCAGTCGCCCGGTTTCGTCCGGGTGGACAGCGGTGAGGGCGGCGGTCAGGCCGTCGATGGTGGAGAGGTGCAGTTCGGTGTCCTGCAGGTCGTTGGCGGGGAGTGCTTCCAGCACCTCCTCGAACAGCGCCAGCGAGGCGGCGGGATCGCTGGCGAACAGGCTCATGGCAAGGCTGACTTTGGCGTTTAGCAGGAGTGCCGGGTCGCCGGTTTCCGCCAGCTGGCGCTCGCCGATCATGACGGCTGCGCGCGCGTGTTCCTGTGCGGGCTGGACCTCGCCCAGATTGCGCTTCACATGCGAAAGCGCTTCTTCGATGCTGCCGCGTTCGGGCCGGGCCGCCGGAGCCAGCCGGGCGAACAGTTCACGTGCCTGTTCGAGATCGGCACGGGCTGCGTCGTACTGGCTCAGGCCGATGCGGGCGCGCCCGGTCAGCATCAGGATGTCCGCTGCGGCCAGCGGGTCGCTTTCCAGAATGTCCGAGCGTGCGCGGCGTGCGCCTTCGTCGAGCAGGTCGAGTGCGGTCGGCACGTCGCCGGATGCCGGCTCGGTGGATTTGAACACCTGCTCCAGGAAGTCGCGCACCAGCACCGCACGTTGTGCCTGCACGCGCGCGTTTTCCGTCTCCCGTCGTGCCTCGTTGGCCTGCCACAGCGTGGCGCCGATGCCGCCGGCCAGGCTCAGCGTGAGCAGCAAGCCAGCGGCGACGCCGATCTTGTTGCGCATGGCGAACTTGCGCAGGCGGTAGCCCAGCCCGGGTTTCTGCGCCAGCACCGGGCGGCCGCCGAGCCAGCGGCGCAGGTCGTCGGCCAGCGCTTCGGCGGTGGCGTAACGCTGTTCGGGTTCTTCGGCGAGCGCCTTCAGCAGCACCCGGTCCAGATCGTTCTTCAGTGGCACGTAGTGGCGGTGGTAGGCGTCGTCGGCGTCGCGCACCAGCAGGGAAGGGCGGGTGGTGTCGCTGGTTTCGGTCGCGCTCTGCGGCGTGCGGCCGGTCAGCAGCCGGTGCAGCAGCGCGCCCAGGCCGTAGACGTCGATCGCGGTGCTCGGCGATGCGCCGCGGATCTGCTCGGGGGCGGCGTAGCCCGGGGTCAGCACGCGCCACAGGGTTTGCGTGCGCTCGTCCTCTGCGCCGGTGAACTGGCCGATGCCGAAGTCCAGCAGGCGCACGTGGCCGCTGTGGTCCACCAGCACGTTGGATGGTTTGAGATCGCGGTGAATCACCAGGTTGCGGTGCGCATAGGCCACCGCGTCGCAGACTTGCAGGTACATCTGCACGGTGGCGTGTGCGTCGGGTGAGTGCGCTTCGCACCAGCGGTCGATGCGTTCGCCATCGACCAGCGGCATGGCCAGCCAGCAGGTGCCGTCGTCGGCCACGCCGGAGTCGACCAGCGCGGTGATGTTGGCATGGTTGAGGCGCGCCAGGATCGCCGCTTCGCGCCGGAAGCGATCGCGACCGGTGGCGCCGAGTGCGCCGAGGGTGAGGATCTTGATCGCCGCCTGCTGGCGCGCCATGCCCTGCTCGCGCCAGGCGCGGTAGACCACGGCCATGCCGCCGCGGCCGAGTTCGGTCTCCAGAGTCCAGTCGCCGAGCCGGCAACCGGACAGGCTGCCGCCGCCTGGCTCCAGCGAAGCCAGCGGTTGCCGGTGCGCGGCCAGCAACTGTTCGAGTCGTTGCCGCACGGCGGCCGGCAACATTTGTGCGGCCAGCCATGCTTCGCGCTCATCGGGGGGCAGGTCCAGCCACTGGTCGAAGAGTGCGTCGGCGGCCCGCCAGTGTTCCAGGGTTTCAGGATCCATCGTCGGCCTCGGCGAGCATCGCCTGCAGGAAGGCGCGGGCACGTTCCCACTCGCGGTGCACGGTGCGTTCCGAGCAGTCCAGCAGGCTGGCGATCTCGGCGAATCCCAGCCCGGTGAAATAACGCAGCTCGACGATCCGGCGTCGCTGCGGGCTGATCGCGTCCAGCGCCTGCAGGCATTCTTCCAGCGCCAGCACATTGGTGAGTGCGGTCGATGGCTGCGGTATCTGGTCGTCGAGATTGACCATGATCTGCTTGCCGCCATGTTTTTCGGCGGCGTGCCGGCGGGCGTGCTCGACCAGGATCCAGCGCATCGTCTGCGCGGAAACCGCGAAGAAGTGGTTGCGGTCGACCAGTGACAGCGACGAGCCCTGGGTGATCCGCAGGAACAGTTCGTGTACCAGCACGGTGGGGGTCAGCGTGGCCTCGTTGCCGAACAGGCGCGAGTTGGCCAGCCGCAGCAGTTCGGGGTACAGCGCCTCGAACACCGCGCTCAGTTGTTCGGCTTCGCCGTCGCGGGCAAGCGCAAGCAGTCTTGTGATATCCGCGTCGGACACGTGTGCCTCCCCCATTGCAGACCCCGCCCGTGGCGCCCGAGATCCCCTGCTCGGGCATGCGGCTTGCCGGGCTTCCATGTTCGTGCCGCTGGACCGGTGCCATCCGTGTCGCCACGGAGCATGGTGCCGGAGGCAACTTTTACCATATCCATCTTTCCGGAAGTCTGCCGGAATCGCGGGTGCGGACGGGAAGCAGGTGGTCGGGCACGGTTGGCAGGCTTTTTGCCAGTTTGCGCGTCATGGACAGTCCCATCCATGACATCAGCTGCCTGCTCGATCGCGACATTCCGGCGGTTGAAGCCGCCGCGTGTCCTGTCGCCGTATCGGCGCCACAGCCAAGCCTGGCGGAGATCCAGGCCAGGCTGGCGCGGGAGCTGTTGCAGGCGGCGGAGGCCCATGACGCATGGATCGAAAAGTACATGGGCATGTACGGCCGGGATGACGCGGGTGGTACGGGTGGCTGCCCCGGTTGAGCAGAAATGGACAGAGTAGGTCAGGTCCGCCAGCGTCCGGGCTCAGAACACGTGCGAGAACAGCCAGTACAGGCTGCCGGAAAGCAACATCGCAGCGGGCAGGGTGAGGATCCAGGCCATGGCCAGATTGCGCAGCGTGGACAGCTGCAGGCCGGAGCGGTTGGCGGCCATGGTGCCGGCCACGCCGGATGACAGCACGTGGGTGGTGGAGACCGGCATGCCGTACATGTCGGCAGCACCGATGGTGGCCATCGCCACCAGTTCCGCGGCGGCGCCCTGGGCGTAGGTGAGGTGGGTCTTGCCGATCTTCTCGCCCACGGTGACCACGATGCGCTTCCAGCCGACCATGGTGCCCAGACCCAGCGCGATCGCCACCGCCACCTTCACCCACAGCGGGATGAACTTGGTGGCCTGGTCCAGCTCGCCCTTGAACACGTGCAACTGGTCCATGGTGGCGGCGGACAACACCGGGTCGCCGCTCTTTTCGATCACGCGAATCGCTTCCGAGGCCAGGTACATGTCGTTGCGCACGTTGGCCACCGAGGCCGGCGGCAGCTGCGACAGCGAGCCATGGGCCTGCACCTGCTGGCCGATGCTTTCGGACAGCGAGGCCAGTGCCGGCACCAGTTCCGGCGTCGTCTGTTTGGTACGCAGGTAGTCGGCGACCATCTTGCGCGCCTGCAGCACTTCGGGCGTGCTGGCGGAGGGCAGCTCCTGCAGCAACTGCGCGTCGGTGGCCTGGGCCACGGCCACGAACTGCACGGTATGGCTTTCGGGCATGGCGTGGTTGAGCGCATAGGTCAGCGGCACCGTGCCGACCAGGATCAGCATGATCAGGCCCATGCCCTTCTGGCCGTCGTTGGAGCCATGCGCGAACGACACGCCGGTGCAGGTGAAGATCAGCAGGCCGCGGATCCACCAGGGCGGCGGGGCATCGGTCTTCGGTTCCTCGTACAGCGCGCGGTTCTTCACCAGTGCCTTGATCGCCAGCAGCAACAGCGCGGCACAGACGAAGCCGACCACCGGCGAGACCAGCAAGGCCTTGCCGACCGAGGCAGCCTGGCCCCAGTCCACGCCGCTGGTGCCGTTGCGGCCGTGCATCAGCGCGTTGGTGATGCCGACGCCGATGATCGAGCCGACCAGGGTGTGCGAGGACGAGGCCGGCAGGCCCAGCCACCAGGTGCCGAGGTTCCAGATGATCGCCGCGATCAGCAACGCGAAAACCATCGCGAAGCCGGCGCCGGAGCCGACCTGCAGGATCAGTTCCACCGGCAGCAGCGAGATGATGCCGAAGGCCACCACGCCGCTGGACAGCAGCACGCCGAGGAAGTTGAACAGCCCCGACCAGATCACCGCGATGTTCGGTGGCAGCGAATGGGTGTAGATCACCGTCGCCACCGCGTTGGCGGTGTCGTGGAAACCGTTGACGAACTCGAAGCCCAGCGCGATCAGCAAGGCCACGCCGAGCAGGATGAAGGACACGTAGTTGGTGGCATGGACTGCACCTTCTCCCATGTCGCTGGCCAGGCTCCATGCCACGTAGGCCAGTCCGGCGGTGAGCAGGCCGACGAAGACCACGATGGTGGCGAGGCTGTTGGGGCGGTCCAGCTTGGGGCGGTGAGGGGTTGCTGCGGCGTCCGGCGTGTTGCCGGGCAGAGTGGCTGCTGCATTGGTCACGTCGATCTACCTTGGTTTGCGCCCCCTCCGGACAAGGTAGTTGCAGGCCGTGACGATCCGATGACGTGTGCTTTGCCTGGCTGTCAACGACACACAGGGCGGGTAGTGCCCGCCCTGTGTGGTGTCTCCCGTGGCGGGCAGTGCCCGCGTTACGCGATCGGCGGCAGGGTATCCACGCCGGCCTCGATGGCGGCTTTGTGGGTCAGGCAGCGCGGCAGGATGCGGCTGAAGTAGAACTTCGCGGTGTCGCGCTTGGCCTGCTTGAACGCCTCGGACTGGTTGCCGGCCTCGGCGGCGGCCACGCTGCGGGCCCACATGTAGGCCAGTGCGACGTAGCCGGAGTAGTACAGGTAGTCGACCGCGGCGGCGCCGAGCTCCTCCGGATTGGCCTGCACGCGCTGGGCCAGCTGCATGGTGAGCTCGCTCCAGTCGCGGGCGGCGACCGCCAGCGGCGCGATGCAGGGTGCCAGTGCTTTGTCGGCGCTGTGCTGCTGGCAGAACGTGCTGATCTCTTCCAGGAAATGCTTGAAGCCCACGCCCTGCAACTGCAGGATCTTGCGGCCCAGCAGGTCGGCGGCCTGGATGCCGGTGGTGCCTTCGTACAGGGTGATGATGCGGGCGTCGCGGACGAACTGCTCCATGCCGTTCTCGGCGATGTAGCCGTGGCCACCGTAGACCTGCAGCGCTTCCTTGGTGCATTCCTGGGCCAGCTCGGTGGTCATGCCCTTGGCGATCGGGATCAGGAAGGCGACCAGCTCGCTGGCGGCCTTGCGTGCGGCCTCGTCCTCGGCGCGGGCCTCGATGTCGGTCTGCAGCGAGGTGTACAGCAGCAGCGCACGCGAGCCCTCGACGAAGGCGCGCTGGGTCAGCAGCATGCGGCGCACGTCTGGCTGCACCAGCAGGTTGTCGGCGGGCTTGTCGGGGAACTTGGCACCCGACAGCGAACGCGACTGCAGGCGCTCGCGGGCGTAGTTCAGGCTGTTCTGCAAGGCGCGCTCGGACAGCGCCAGGCCCTGCACGCCGACCGACAGGCGGGCGGCATTCATCATGGTGAACATCGCCATCAGGCCCTTGTGCGGCTTGCCGATCAGGTAACCCTCGGCGCCGTCGAAGTTCATCACGCAGGTGGAGCAGGCGTGGATGCCCATCTTGTGCTCGATCGCGCCGGCGGCCACGGTGTTGCGCTCGCCCAGGCTGCCGTCGGTGCCGACCTTGAACTTCGGCACGATGAACATCGAGATGCCGCGGCTGCCTTCCGGTGCGTCGGGCAGGCGCGCCAGTACCAGGTGCACGATGTTCTCCGCCAGGTCGTGCTCGCCGGCGCTGATGAAGATCTTGGTGCCGCTGATCTTGTACAGCTCATGGCCTTCGGCATCGGTGCCGGCCGGTTCGGCGCGGGTCTTGAGCAGGCCGAGGTCGGAGCCGGCCTGCGGTTCGGTGAGGCACATGGTGCCGGTCCAGCGGCCTTCCACGATCGGCTTCATGTAGCGCTCGCGCTGCCATTCCTCGCCGTGCATCTCCATCGCGTGGGTGGCGCCCTCGGACAGCAGCGGGTACAGGCTCCAGGCCAGGTTGCCGGACTGGAAGATCTCGGTGGTGGCGCTGCCCAGCACGCCGGGCAGGGCCTGGCCGCCGTACTGCTCGGGATTGGTCAGGCCGGTCCAGCCGCCTTCGGCGAACTGCCTGAAGGCCTCCTTGAAGCCCTTCGGCGTGGTCACCGTCTGGGTGGCCTTGTCGAAGTGGCAGCCTTCCTCGTCGGCCGGGCCGTTGGTCGGCGCCAGCAGCTGTTCGCTGAGGCGGCCGGCTTCTTCCAGCACGGCGTCGATCAGGTCGCGGCTGTGCGCTTCGCCGCCGCGCAGCGAGGTCAGGGTGGATTCCGCGCCGAGCACGTCGAACAGGGCGAAACGCAGGTCGTCGAGGGGGGCCTTGTAAATGGTCATGGGGAGTCCTTCGGTCGGAAAGTGGGGGTCAGCGGTAGGTGCCGGGGATGCCGGGCACCGGCGAGATCCAGTCGTTGTCGCTGAAGTCGAAGCTGCGTGCTTTGTCTTCCTGCTCGGGCTTGGCGCTGACACTGCCGCTGATGCGGTAGGCCAGCGAGCCGGAACTGCCCTTGTCGGCGATGTCCTGCAGTGCCTGGGCCATCGCGGCGGTGGGCAGCACGTCGAGCCGGATCACGTCGCCGGCCAGTGTCGGCACGTCCAGCTCGAACGTTGAATGCAGCCGTACCGGTACCAGATCACCGACCTGCAGCAGGCCGTCCAGCGAGTTGAAGTCCATCCCGGCGTAGCTGTTGTTCTGGATCCGCAGAGTCAGCTGCCACTGGCCGCCGGGCGCGGTGACAAGCTGCTGGATGCTGACGTTGGGCGGATACACGCTCTTTCTTGCTGGCCCGCAGGCAGTCAGGGCCATACACAGCAACAGCAGGGAAATGATCCAGCGAAGCGGTCGCATTGCGGAGACTCCAAACGATCGTTTGAACTCTCATTCTAACCATGTTTCCCGCCTGCATTGATAGCGCTGCCGGCGTGCCGGCAGCGGGAATGCGTCAGGGCGATGGCGTGGAAAGTCGGCCGCTGGCCTCGGCCAGTGCGATGACGCGTTCGATGAAATCCTCGAAACCGTCACCCTCGGCTTCGGTGTCGCTGCTGGCATCGATCTGGCGTACGGCAACCAGGTTCGCCTGCGGCACGATCACCAGGTATTGCCCGCCATCACCGTTGCCGGAATAGGCCACGACCGGTCCCTGGCTGAGCTTGAACAGCCGGTACGGGCCGATGCCGCGGCTGACCAGTTGCGTGGCCATGATCGAGCGGGCATCCGGCCCGAGTGCGTTGACGAGGCCGGCCTGCATGGCGTCGACGTTGTCGAAGTGCGCGTGCTGCAGGGCGTCCTGCAAGGTCTGCACGGTGGCTTCCGGCACGCCTTGCCGGCGCAGCATGGCATAGGCTTCCGGATCCCCGTCGAAGTGCAGCCATTGCGGCGAGCGCCACCACAGCAGGCCGCTGCTGCCACCTTCGAGCGGGCCGGCCGCGAGCATGGCGTCGATGAAATCGGACGACAGCAACCGGCGGCCGTGCCACTGGCCGCGATTGATCACCAACTGGCCCAGCCTGGCCAGGTCGGCGGCGGTGAGCGGCAGGCCGGCCATGGCATAGGGGGTGCCGACGTCGTCCTTGTCCCAGGGGCCGGGTTGAATGCCCAGGTCACGGAACAGGCCGTCACGGAAGAACACGTCCATCGGTTTGCCCGAGGCTCTGGCAATGATGCCGGCGAGCAGGTTCACTGCCTTGTTGCTGTAGAACGCCTTGCTGCCCGGATCAGCCACCAGTTCGGCAGTCAGCGCCAACTGGATCGCGTCCGGCGCCGGATAGACCTCGGCATCGGTGCGGGGCAGATCCTGCAGGCCCGAGGTGTGGTCGAGCAGCATGCGTATGGTGATGCCCTTCTTTCGTCCCTGCCTCCACTCGGGGTAGAAGTCGGCCACCGGCTGGTCGAGCGATTTGATGCGGCCCTGGTCCAGCAACTGGCCGATGCCCAGCGCCACCACCGACTTGGTCACCGACATCAGTTCGATCGGGCCGGGTGCCTTGCCGTCCGGGTAGTAGTGTCCGAGCTCCCGGCCATCCTGCAGGACCAGCACGGCATCGCTGTGGGTCTGTCGGCCGCGCTCCAGCAGATCATCCAGCGCCTGCTGTGCCGTCGGCGATTCCGCCGCGGCGTGAACCGGCAGTACGGCCAGCAGGCATGCAGCGAACAGGGCGGCACCGGACCAGATTTTCATGGACGTCTCCGTGATGGCATGAGCCGCCACTATGTGGCACGGCGGTGTCGCGGCACCATGGGCCACAAGGCGGGGGTTGTGGTCGGGAGCCGCACAAGCGTCGCTGCCGGAAGCCTGCGCCGGATTTTTTCGAATCCCGAATCCCCCATCCCGGCTCAAACAGGGCATCATGTTTTTTTTGCCCGGAACCCCATCGCATGTCACGACGTTACGTAGCCCGCCGCTCGCCAATCCATGGCAACGGCGTGTTCGCCACTGCCACGATCAGCAAGGGCGAGGAGATCATCCGGTACAAGGGCCAGTTGCTGACGCATGACGAGGCCGACGAGCTTTACGGTGATGGCGGCGAGACCGGGCATACCTTTCTGTTCACGCTCAACGACGAGTACATCATCGACGCCAATCAGGGTGGCAATACCGCGCGCTGGATCAACCACAGCTGCGAGCCGAACTGCCGGGCGCTGGTCGAGGAAAGCGCCAGCGGCGATCCGCGGAAGGACAAGGTGGTGATCGAGGCGATCCGCAAGATCAAGCCCGGTGAGGAGCTGACCTACGACTACGGCATCGTGCTCGATGTACCGCATACCGCGCGGCTGAAGAAGCTGTGGAAGTGCCTGTGCGGTTCGCCGAAATGCACGGGTACCCTGCTCAAGCCGAAGCGGTAGGCAGTCGCGGAAGCGGCACCTATACTTCGCCGACCGCATCGCGGTACGCAGGGATGCCTGCGAGGGGACACGCCAGAAATCGAGGGACGAAGCTTGGACACGAATCCATATGCCGCTCCGCAGGCCGCACTGGAGCCTCCCCCGATGCCCGGTGCCGGCGGGCTGGAAGAGCGCAAGGCCGGCCGGGGCCGGCGGCTGGGTGCGGTATTGCTGGACGGCCTGTTCAGTCTGGTCTGGTGCATTCCCCTGATCATCGGCGCGGTGATGGCCGACGGGGTCAAGACGCATCAGCGCTCAGAGGTTCCGATGGTCCTCATGATGGTGCTGGGGCTGGTGCTGGCTCTCGCCCTGCTGGTGGTCAATTGCGTGTTGCTGCACCGGTACGGCCAGACGCTGGGCAAGCGTTGCCTCGGCATTGCCGTCGTGCGTACCGATGGCAGTCGCTGTGGGCTGTTGCGTTACATCTTCGCGAGGGTCCTGCCGGTCGGCGTGCTGGGTGCGATTCCCGCCGTGGGCGGTTTCATCTCGCTGGTCGATGCGCTGCTGATCTTCAACCGGGAGCGCCGCTGCCTGCACGACATGATCGCGGACACCATCGTCATCCATGCCGGGGATGTGCCGGCGGCATGATGTTCGGAGCGTCCACGCATGGCCCGGCGTGCGGCTGGCCATGCGGCTTGTCCCGCGACGTCTTGACCGGGTAGGGCAGGGCACTTCCGGATGATTGACACGATCCGCGAGATCGAGACTCCCGAAGGCATTGCCCTGCGCCTGCGTGCCGCCGGCGCGCTGCCGCGTGCGCAGGCGTGGATGATCGACCTGATCCTGCGCGTGGTGCTGCTGTGCGTCGCGATGGTTCCGCTGTCGCTGCTCGGCGTGGCCGGCAACGGCCTGGCCATGCTTTTCATGTTCGCGCTGATGTGGGCGTATCCGGTGGTGTGCGAGGTGTGCATGGCCGGGCAGACGCTGGGCAAGCGCGCGCTGGGCCTGCGGGTGGTCAATGCCGACGGTTCGCCGGTGGCCTGGCTGCCATCGGTGGTGCGCAACCTGCTGCGCGTGGTGGACATCCTGCCCGGCGTGTATGCGGTGGGCCTGGTCTGCACGCTGGTCGATCCGCATGCACGACGGCTGGGCGACATCGTGGCGGGCACCATGGTCATCCATGCCGGCGAACTGCCGGCCGGGCAGCAGGTACCGGAGGTGCCCGCGCTGCCACTGCCACTGGTGCTTCCCGTCGACGAGCAGGCCGCGCTGGTGGAGTTCGCCGAACGTGCCGGCCAGCTCAGCGTGCACCGGCAGGAGGAGCTGGCCAACCTGCTCGAACCGCTGACCGGCTGCCGTGACGGCGCAGCAGTGAGGCGCCTGGTCGCCCACGTCAACTGGTTGCTGGGGCGGTCATGAAGCAGGAGCGTTTCGTCGCGATGCACAGCCGCGAATGGGATCGTCTGCAGGCGTGGCTGAATGCGCTGGAGCGTCGGCGGGGGCAGACCCTGCGGCAGGATTCGGCACTGGATTTTCCGCGCGAGTACCGGCGTCTGTGTCAGCAACTGGCATTGGCCCGCGGACGTGGCTACAGCCATGAAGTCACCGAGCGCCTGCAGCGCATCGTGCAGCAGGGGCACCGCGTGCTGTACCGGCCACCGGCGCCGCGCTGGCACCGGGTGGCGGTGTTCCTGCTGGCGGGCTTTCCGCAACTGGTGCGCTCGCAGTGGCGCTGCATGCTGGCAGCGGCCGCGCTGTTTTTCCTGCCGGCACTGCTGATGCTGGTGTTGATGCAGTGGAAGCCGGATCTGGCACAAACGGTATTCAGCAGCGAGCAGCTGGCCGGCTTCGAGAAAATGTACGACCCGGCCAACGAGCACATCGGCCGCAGCAGCGGCACCGACATGCAGATGTTCGGCTATTACGTGCTGAACAACGTCAGCATCGCGTTCCGCTCGTTCGCCTCGGGTCTGTTCTTCGGCGTCGGCGCGGTCTACGTGCTGGGTGCCAACGGCGTGCTGATCGGCGGCGTGGCCGGGCATCTCACGGCGATCGGCTACGGCGGTCCGTTCTGGCGTTTCGTGGTGGGGCATTCGGCGTTCGAGCTGGGCGCACTGGTGATTGCCGGCGGCGCGGGTCTGCAGTTGGGCCTGACCCTGCTGGCGCCGGGGCGGCAGCGACGCGGCCCGGCGCTGGTCGCGGCCGGATGGATCGGTGCGCAACTGGCATTGGGCGCATTCGCGATGTTGCTGGTGGCGGCGTTCATCGAGGCGTACTGGTCGTCCATCGCGGCCTTGCCCGATGTCGTCAAGTTCGGCAGTGGCGGCCTGATGTGGGTGCTGGTGCTCGGCTGGCTGTGGCGCGGGGGGCGGGGAGGCACGCATGGAGCTTGAGCGGATCAGCGTGGTGCTGCGGCCGCGCGTGCCACGCGAGGCGCTGGATCTCGGTGCCGCGATGCTGCGTGCGAATGCGCGTGCGGTGTGGTCGGCCTGGTTCGCCTTCACCCTGCCGGTGTTCGTGCTGGTCAATGCGCTGGGGCTGCTGATGGGCGTGCCCTGGCTGGGCCTGTTGCTGATGTGGTGGCTGAAGCCGTTGTTCGACCGCCTGCCGCTGTACGTGCTGTCGCGCGCGGTGTTCGACAGCGCGCCGGGGTGGCGTGAAACGCTGCGCGGGCAGCGTCAGTGGAGCTGGCGCAGCACGCTGGCCGGGCTGACCTGGTTGCGCGTGGACAGCAACCGCGCCTTGCGCTTGCCGCTGGACCTGCTCGAAGGCACCCCGCGTAAGCTGCGTGCCGCACGCTGGAAGGTGCTGCGCCGGCGCATCGTGGCGGAAACCAGTCTGCTGACCTATGGCTGCATGCAGTTCGAGCTGGTGCTGTTTCTCGGTGTGTGGCTGCTGGCAGCTCTGCTGGTGCCGCACGAATGGTTGCCCGGTTCGATCAGCGATTTCTTCCGGCACGATGTATCCGGCGCCCCGGTGTTCTGGACACTGCTGGTCGCCGTGGTGGCCTATCTGGCGATGAGCGCGATCGAGCCGCTGTACGTGGCCTGCGGTTTCGCGCTGTATCTGAACCGGCGCACGCAACTGGAGGCCTGGGACATCGATCTGGCCTTCCGGCGCATGCGCACCCGGCTGCAATCACTCGGCAAGTTGCTGGCCGTGTTGCTGGCCTGCGGCGGCATGTGGGCGCTGCCTGGCCATGCGGCAACGCCGGAAAGCATGTCGTCGAAACCGGCGGTGGTCACGCCGCAGCAGATATTCGATCAGGCCCCCGATGTTGACGATGAACGCTTCGCGGCGGCCGCCGCGGAGGCCTATCGTGACCCGCGCTTCGGCGGTGAGCGCAAGGTTCGTCGCTGGACGTTCAAGCACCTGCCGGAAGCGGCGGACAAGCCGCCTCCGGCATCGCCGTTCACGGCGCTGGGCGGAGCGTTCGCGATGGTCTTCAAACTGTTGCTGTGGGCGTTGCTGGCGGCGGCCGTGATCGGCTTGTTGTGGGTGGCGTGGCGCCAGCGCGGGCGCTGGTCGATGCGGGCCGGAGAAGCGTCGCTGGAAGCTGCGCCTGCGGTAGTGCGGGCCGTGGTGGACGAGCCGTTGCCGGATGATCTGGCCGGCAGCGTCCGCGCGTTGTGGCAGGCCGGGCGGCGCCGCGAGGCGCTGGCGTTGCTGTATCGCGGCGGCGTGGCGCAGACCGCCAGCCTGCTGCAGTTGCCGCCCTCGATCGACGCGACGGAGGCGGACTGGCTGCGCCACGCGCACGCGATCGACGACCCGGCGCGGGCACGACGCATCATCGCGATCGTGCGCACCTGGCAGTACGCCGCCTATGCCGGCCGTTACCCCGATGATGCCGCCATCGACGAACTGCTGTCCGGCTGGCCGGCACAGCCGGGAGTTGCGGCATGAGGCACAAGTGGCTGTTGGTGACGGTGCTGGTGCTGGGCGCGTCGTTGCTGCTCGCTGCCGCGTTCTTCGCCACCTTCGAGCGCAAGGAGATCACCGAGCCGGTGGCTGCTTCGGGGGCGGCCCGCTACAACCGTTTCCTGGCGCTCGAGAAGACCTTGCAGCAGATGGATGTGCCGGTGGCGTCCCTGGCCACGCTGGAGCCGGGGAAGTTGCGGTTGGGATCAGGTGACACGCTGGTCCTCGGCGTCGATCCGTTCCAGATCAATGCGGCCGAGGCGCGTCGCCTTGCCGCCTGGGTCGAGGGCGGCGGGCATCTGGTGATGTCGTCCGGGGCAGTGCACGCGCCGCTGTTCGAGGAACTGGGCCTGCTTGCGCCCGGCCGCGGCCGGCACGCCTGCCGTCTGGTCAGCACGGATGATGCCGGGGATGGCAAGGACGGGGCGCTGCTGTGCGGCGACCGGTTCAAGCTGGGCGAGGTGGTGGCCGAGGACATCGACGTGTCGATCGGCGACGAACAGGACGGCTACCTGTTTGCCCGTGTGTGGGTGGGCGACGGCATGGTGAGCATGCTGGTCAATCTGGACATGCTCTCGCGCAACGGACTCAAGCATGCTGCCGCCCGGCAGTTCACCCGCCGGCTGCTGGCGCCCGGTTTGGAGCAGGGCACGGTGCATCTGGTCTATGCGCTGGACGACACCTCGTTCCTGACGTGGCTGCTGCACCACGGCTGGCCCGCCCTGCTGTCGCTGGGCCTGCTGCTTGCGGCGTGGATGGCGATGCGCAGCGCACGGCTGGGGCCGCTGATGCCGGCGCCAGCGCTGCATCGGCGCGCGCTGCTCGAACACGTGCAGGCCGCCGGTGAATTCCTGTATCGCCGCGACAGTGGCCGCAGCCTGCATGGCCTGGCCTGCCAGGCGGTGCTGGCGCGGCTGTACCGGCGCGACCCGGCCTGCAGCATGCTCAGCGGCGATGCCCTGCATGACCGCCTGGCGCAACGCAGCGGCATGGATGCCGCCCGGATTGCCCGGGCTTTCCTGCCGCCTGTCAATGCGCAGGCATTCCGCACCTCCATCATCACTCTGGCCCGACTCGGGAGCCGTTCATGACCACCGAAACCCCAGCCACTCCGACCACGCCGCCGGCATCACCGTCGATCGCCGTACTCGGCGCCCAGGCACGCGCCCTGCGTGAGCAGGTGGCGCATGCATTCATCGGCCAGTCCGAGGTATTCGACCAGGTGCTGCTGGCCTTGCTGGCGGCTGGCCATGTGCTGATCGAAGGCGTGCCGGGGCTGGGCAAGACCCTGCTGGTGCGGGCGCTGGCGGCGTCGGTTGGCTGCAGCTTCGGCCGCGTGCAGTTCACCCCCGACCTGATGCCGGCCGACGTGACCGGACACGCGGTCTACGATCCGAAAACCGAGCGCTTCCAGATCCGCCGCGGCCCGGTGTTCGCCAACCTGCTGCTGGCTGACGAGATCAACCGCGCCCCCGCGAAAACCCAGGCTGCGTTGCTCGAGTCGATGCAGGAAGGGCAGGTGACCATCGAGGGCCACCGCTTCGCGTTGCCGTCGCCGTTCATGGTGGTGGCCACGCAGAACCCGATCGAGCAGGAAGGCACTTATCCGTTGCCCGAGGCACAGCTCGACCGCTTCCTGGTCAAGGTGGTGATCGGTTATCCCACGCTGGAGGACGAGTGCCGCATGGTCGCCGGCGTGGTCGGCGGCAAGGTGGCTTCCGGCCTCGATGTGTCGCAGGTGAAGCCGGTGATGGATCAGGCCGAACTGCTGGCGTTGCAGCAGGGTGTCGCGGCGATCCGCATGGATGCGGCGGTGACCGACTACGCCGTGCGCATCGTGCGCACCACGCGCGAGTGGCCCGGAGTGATCGCTGGTGCCGGTCCGCGTGGCGGGTTGGCGCTGGCCCGGCTGGCCCGGGCGCAGGCGGTGCTCGATGGCCGCGACTTCGTCACCCCCGATGACGTGCGTGCGGTGGCCTTGCCGGCATTGCGGCATCGTCTGCTGCTGGCGCCGGAAGCGCTGATCGAGCGGCAGCGGCCGGACGACGTGCTTGCCGCGCTGTTGCACAAGGTGCCGGCGCCGCGCCAGTGATGCGTCCTGCGCCCGCCCTGCTGTGGTTGCTGCTCGGCTGGACCGTGCTGGGCGTGCTGGCCGGTTTCGGCTGGCTGTCGCATGCGGCATGGCTGGCGGTTGGCGGTGTCATCGCGCTATTGGCCCTGTTTGACGGCTGGCGCCTGCGGCGGACGCCGTCACCCGAAGTGCGGCGCGAGGTGTCGCCGGTGATGCCGCTGGGCCCGGAGGCACGGGTCGGGTTGCGTCTGCGAGCCACTTCCACGCGCACGCAGATGCTGCGCCTGCACGACCTGCACCCGGGTGGCTGGGCCGTGCGCGGCATGCCGCGCCGGCTGTCGCTGGCACCGGGCGGGGAGATGCTGCTCGACTATGCGGTGACGCCGGATGCGCGCGGGCAGTTCGACTTTGAAGGTTGCCACGTGCAACTGCATTCGCCGTGGCATTGCTGGACCTCGTGCCGCGTGGCGGGCGAGGCCTCGACGGTCCGCGTCTATCCCAACTTCGCTTCGCTGGCCGAGTTGGCCGGGCTCAGCGTGGAACTGGCCTCGCGCAGCGTGGGCGCGCGACTGCAGCGGCGCCGCGGCGAGGGCACTGAATTCCAGGAACTGCGCGACTATCGCGTCGGCGACAGCCTGCGCAAGATCGACTGGAAAGCCACGGCCCGCAGTGGCCGGCTGATCTCGCGCGAATACCGCGACGAGCGCAACCAGCAGGTGATCCTGATGCTCGACTGCGGCCGCCGCATGCTGGCACAGGACGACCATCTGGCCCACTTCGACCACGTGCTGAATGCCTCGCTGGCACTGGCCGGCATCGCCCTGCGCCAGGGTGATGCGGTCGGCCTGATGGCCTGCATCGGCCGCGAGCAGCGCTGGCTGCCGCCGCAGCAGGGCAGTGGCAGCATGGACATGTTGCTTGGCGCCGGCTACGACCTGCAGGCGATGCCGCTGGCCACCGACTATCTCGCCGCCGCCAGCGCCTTGCAGGCACAGCAGCAACGTCGTGCGCTGGTGGTGCTGGTCACCAATGTGCGCGACGAGGACGACACCGAACTGCGCATGGCGGTGAACCTGCTGACCCGGCGCCATCTGGTGATGCTGGTGAGCCTGCGCGAAGCAGCGCTGGACCGGGCGGCCTGCGAGCCCGGCGACGAACTGGAGGGCAGCATCCGCAGCGCGTCGGCGATGCATTACCTGGCCGAGCGCGAGCGCGTGCACGAAGCGTTGCGCCGCGAGGGCATCAATCTGGTCGATGTGGAATGCGGCGAACTTTCGGGGGCGTTGATCGAACGCTATCTCGCCTTCAAGCGCAGCCAGCGGCTCTGATCCGGTCCTGATCTCGAGTGTCCGTACCGGCGGACATCGTCCGCCGGTACGGACAGCTCATTGCGCGGTGCCGGCTGCGGAGGGCTTGCCGATCCAGCGGGCGGTGTCCAGTTGCTCGTCTATGGTCTTGGCGAGCTGGTCGATCCGCGGCTTGACGGTATCGGCGATGCCGCCGAAGCAGCCGTAGTAGAAGTTCACGGTCTTGCTGCCGCTGGCATCGGCAACCGTGATCCGCGCGCTGGGCATGTCGGTGGCCATGTTGGCGCAGCCATCGTCCTGGTTGACGTAGTTTTCCTTGAGCGAACGGAAGTCGGCCTGTTCGACGGCAGCGAGAATGGCGGCCACGCGCTCCGGCGATACCTGTTCATGGGCTTGCGGGGTCTGCACATGTTCGCGGCCGGTGAAGTCGACCTGGCCGTCCGCATCGACGGTCACGGTGTAGCTGGGGCAGAAGCCGAAACAGACGCTGCGCTCCAGGGTGACCGTGGTGCCGGCGGCCGGGCTGTCGTCCGGCCTGGCATCGGCATGGGCGGCGCAGGCGCCAAGCGATGCGAGCAGGCAGATCAGCGGAAGATGGAACAGTCGCATGGCATGTCTCCGTGGCGTGGAAACGGGAAGCATAACGGCGGATATGTCATCGCGCGGCAAAACCGGAGGCTTCCGTTCAGCGATTGCCGCATCCGGTTGTACGGTTGCAGGGGAACCGCGAGGCGGTCGCCACGGTCTTCCCTGAATGCGCGTCAAGGCGGCATGGTGTCCTCCGAGTCGCATTCACTCCATCCCGCGAGGCATCGTCATCGTTCCCCCGCAACAGGTCGGCAGCCGGCATCCGCCTGCATCGAATCCATCCGATCCCGACCGCCGCCGGCACTGGCTGGCGCTGGGTCTGGCCGGTGCGCTGCACGTGCTGTTCCTGCTGGTGTTGTGGCTGCAGATGCGTCCGCCGGTCATCGAGACGGTGGTTCGCGCGGGACCTGACGACGTGTTGCGGGTGCGCCTCATCGAGTCGCGTGCGCCGGCTGCTGCTGCGGCACCGCCACCACCGTCGGTACCTGCACCACCGCCATCACGAGCGCCAACCCGGCCGCTGGAGCCGCCAGCCAGGGATGCGATGACCCTGCAGACGCCGGCTTCGGCCGCCACGACCCGCTCCACCGATCAGCCGCCGCGCCTGTACGACAGGCAGGGCCAGCCACTGTTGCCACCAGCCGCTGCCAGCAGCGTGCCGGCGCCGGATTATGTGCAGCGCCGGCCGCAGGGTGACGAGCGGATCATGCGGCACGACAGTCCGGTGACTTATCGGGCCAGCCGTTTCGACAAGGACTGGAGCGGCGGCGGCAACGCCATCGACGGCGCGCTGCAGAAACTGGTGGACAAGGCCACCGTCAAGAAAACCGTGCGCCTGCCGGGTGGCATACGCCTGCATTGCAGTGCTTTCATTTTCGCTGGCGGTTGCGTCGGTGATCCGCCGGCGCCGCCATCGGCCAAGGACGGTGATGCGCGGCTCAGCATGGCGCCAGCCCGGCCGCTGGATGGCGATGCCCACGTGCCGGTGGAGAAGCCCGACATCGAGGCATGCATCGCGATGTATCGCGCCGGCAAGCCGCTCGAATGGGGCTGTCCATCTAATACGCCGAACCTCTCCGTCGATGCGGAAATGCGCGAGCGGGCCGAGGGAAAGGCGGGCCAGCCATAGGGCCGGTCACGGTGTCGGCCGTCGTGGCACCGCCATCCGTGGAAACCGTGGAACTGCCATGCGGAATCGCATCATGGCCGGCTACACTGCGCGGATGCCCCTGCCGCCCACGGACCCGCCCGCCCACAGTCGTCCAGCAAACCCCGCGCGGGTCATGCTGAACTCGCCGTTGGCGGCGGCCATGCGGGCACGGGTCTATCGTGAACGTACCCGCACACGGCCGCCCGAGCGCGGGCTGCGCATCGCTGGCATGGTCGGCACGCTGCTGGTGCACCTGCTGTTCCTGTTCAGCTTCGTGCTGGGGCCGGCCTATCCGCCGGCTCCGCCGCCATCGGATTCGCGGGATGAGTTCCTGCAGATCCGCCTGATCGAACCTCCCGAACCGCCGCCTCCGCCGCCCGTGCGTGGTACGCCACCGAAAGAAACCGGCCCCCGCCATCAGGGCAGTGGCCGCCGCGTGGCAGCGGTCCGCGAGCGCAGTGCGAATGTCGAGACAGCGGTGGCCGCCAGGCCGGCACCACCCGATGCGGAACCGGTGGCCGCCGAGGTGCCGGAGCCCGTCGCGCCCGTGCCGGAACCGGTGGCGGCGCCACCGCCGCCGGTCAGCCTGCCGCAGCCAGCGCCGACGCCGGAATTGCAGCCGGTGCCGCTGGCCAGCGAGCCGCCACCGATCGCCTTGCCCGAACCCAGCCTGGAACCACCGGTGCCGCCGGCGTTCCAGCCCGAGTCGGTGCGCAAGCCGCAACTGGAAGGCAACCAGCCGATGTTGCCGCCGCCTTCACTGGCGTTGCCGGAGGTGCCGCCGCAATCGCCTCCAGCAGTCAGCGCACCCACCATCGCGCTGCAGGCTGTTGTTCCCGACCAGCCCCGGCCAGCCAGCGTGACTCCGGTGCGGGCCGAACTTCCCGCCGCGCCGCCGGTGCCGGATCTGCAGCCGGTACCGTTGCCGGCGCAGCCTTCACCCAGCATCAACCTGACGGGAGCGCTGAACACGCCGTCACCTTCCGTGCCGGTCGCGAAACCGCAGGTGCAGGCGCCGGCGATCAAGGTGGCCGAAGCCGAGCTGGCTGCGGTTCCGCTGGAGTCGCAGGCGGTGGATCGTGCCAGCACCCGGCCGGCCAGCGTGAAGATCGATGTGGCGGATGCCACGCGACTGGTCATGCCGGGGCCGTCCATCGAACGGCCGCAGTTGAGTGCACCGGTCGAACCCGCCGTGGCCACGGACGCCACTGACGACCAGCCGGCGGAGTCGCCATCGCCGGCGGTTGCCGAGTCCGCGCCGGATGCCGGCGACAGTCATGAAGATGATGTCAGCCGGGCTCCCGATGCCACGCCCGAGGGCAGTGACACAGCCACGCCGGGCCAGCCCGACGGTGTCATCGATGCACCGGCGGAAGACAGTGATGCCCGGACCGCCGACAGCTCGCCTGAAACCGGGCAGAACAACGGTGACGCCGGCGACGGCCAGTCGGAAGACAGCGGCCAGCCGGGCGGCGACCAGCCCGGTGCCGATCAGGGCGTGGCCGACCAGGGTGGGACACAGGGCACACTCGGCAGCTACGTGCAACTCAAGCCGCGGGGTGATACCGACATCATGCAGCACCGCAGCCCGGATATCGGGTACCGGCGGACCCGCTTCGAGGATGACTGGGCGCCCGAGGGCGAAAGCTCCGTCGACACCGCGTTGCGCCGTGCGGTGGAAAAGACCACCGTCAAGCACACCTTCCACTTGCCGCGCGGCATTCGCGTCGAGTGCGCGGTCATGCCGCTGTTGCCGATAGCCCTGCTTGGTTGCGGCAACCCCGACCCGCCGGCTGCGCCGCTCGACCAGAGCATCTATGACCGCCTCAACGCGGCACCGGCCAATCCGCTGGTACCACCGGAACCGGCCAGCAGCGTGGCGGCGGCTCCCGCACCTGCGCCGATGATCAAGCTCGACAACCGTGCGGAATGCGCCGCCGCCCGCGTGGCCGGCGGCCCGCTGCCGCCCGGTTGCGCGGCGGCTGGTTTGCCAGCGCGGCCGGTCCAGCTGCCCGCGTCGTCATCCAGCTCGTGGGTGCCGGCGAGCGATCAGTTCCAATGATCCGGCGCGCTACAGCAGCCTCAGCAATTCCTTCATCAGCGGCAGCCGGCGCACCCGCACGGCGCTGGCGCGGAATACCGCGTTGGCCAGTGCCGGGGCGGCGGTGGGCATGGCGAGGAAACTGGCACCGGCCGGTGAGCGGTCGTCGGCCACGATGATGGTTTCAACCTCGTTCGGCAGTTGCGCCATGCTGGCCAGCGGGTAGTCGCCGTAACCATGCTGCTGGACCTGGCCATCCTTGAAGGTGATGGCGGGGTTGAGTGCATTGGACAGTGCATCGAGCGTGGCGCCGGCAACCTGGCCTTCGAGCCCGAGCGGGTTGATCACGCGGCCCACGTCGACCGCGCAGACAGCCCGCAGGATGTGCAGTTGTTCGCCTTCCACGGCAGCCTCGACGGCATGCGCCACGTAGGCGCCGTCGATGTGCCAGCAGGCGATGCCGAGACCGTTGACGGTGCGCAGCCAGTTTTTCCATTCGATGCGGTCGGCGACCAGCTGCAGCACGTTGCGCAGGCGGCCGATGTCCAGCGTGCGGCCGTTGCCCAGCGGCAGTTGGCGTGGTTCGCCGAGGACGCGCAAGCGGGTGCTCAGCGGGTTCTCGCGCATCATGTGCGCGATTTCGTCGATGAAGCTTTCCGTCGCGAAGGCATTGGCGATGTGCGGCATGCCGCGGGCGGGGCCGCGCGGCATCGTTGATTCGAGGCTGTACCAGTCGCTGCGGTAGTTGGGCACCAGGGCGGCGGGCAACTGGTCGGCCCGCAGTTCGGACGTCCACAGGCGGTCGGCTGGCACGCCGCGCCCGCCCAGCGCGGAGGCGCTGGCCATGCGCTGGTGCCAGGCGTGCAACTGGCGCTTGCGGTCGATGATCGCGTCAAACCGGTGCACGCAGGCGGAGCGGTAATAGTCGTGCGCGAAGTCCTGGTCGCGGGTCCACAGCAGGCGCACCGGGCGGTTGACCGCTTTGGCCAGCATCACTGCCTCGGCCACGTAGTCGTGGTCGAGGCGACGGCCGTAGCCGCCGCCGACGCGGGGTACGCGGATGTCGATCTGCCCGGGGCCGAGGCCGGTCAGCCGCTGCACCACGGCCCAGGCTTTCTGCGGCGCCTGGGTCGGCACCACCAGGCTGGCGTGGTCCTTGTCCAGCCGCACCAGGCAGTTCATCGGCTCGGCGGTGGCGTGGGCCAGCCAGGGCTGGAAATAGGTGGCGCTGAGCCGGCGTGCGGCCTGCTTGCCGGCGGCCTCGATGTCGCCGTCATCACGCACGCGGGTGGTGGGCTCGGATTTGCCGTCGAGCAGGGCCAGTGCCTGCCGTTCCAGTTCGGCACTGCTTTCGCCGGCGCTGACGCCGGGCTTCCACTCGAGCTGCAGTTTGTCGCGGCCCTGCAGCGCGGCCCAGGTGGTTTCGGCGAGCACGGCCACGGCCGGAGCGATCACCGTGCTGCCCAGTGGCTGGTCGGGTTCGGGCTTGAGCTGCACGACCTTGACCACGCCCTTGACCGCCAGCGTGTCGGCAGTGTCGATGCGGGCCAGCGAGCCATCCGGCCAGGGGCAGTGCACCAGCACGGCGACCAGCGCTTCGTTGTCGTGGTGGTCGATGGCGTAACGGGCCTGCCCGGTGACGATGGCGCGCGCGTCGATGTCGCCGGCAGGCGCGCCGATGAGGCGGTAGCTGGCGGCGTTTTTCAGTAGCGGCGGGTTGTCCGGCAGGGCGATCCCGGCGGCGTCCGCAGCAAGGCTGCCGTAGCTGAAGCGGCGGCCGTCGGGGGCGATCACCATGCCGCTGTCGGTGCGCAGCCGGTTGGCCGGTATGCCGAGCCGGCGGGCGGCGGCCTGCAGCAGCAGCCAGCGGGCGAGCGCGCCAGCCTGGCGAAGGTCTTTCCATGCGGCGGGGATCGAACTGCCGTCGCCGCCGACCTGATGGCCGTAGGTCCAGCTCGGCTGGCCCTGGTTGTCGGCCACGCCGAGGCCGAGCGCAACCACGCTGACACGGTCCCAGTCGACGTCGAGTTCCTCGGCGATGATCCGCGGCAGCGACGTGGCGACGCCAGTGCCGGTGTCGGGGTCGCGTGCGCCGATCAGCACATTGCCTTCGGCGTCGATGCGTACGTAGGTACCGAGTCCGTGCAGGCCGTCGCCGAGCATGGACAGCGGCACCGGCGCATCGGCGGCTTCGGCCATGCGGATGCCGACCAGCAGCGCTCCGGCACCGCCAGCCAGCACCTGCAGGAAGCGTCGCCGCGAAAGCTGGAGGTACTGCCCGCTCATGGCTGGCCCGCCTTGCCGGCGGCGGCCCGTTTGATCGCGCGACGCACCCGGGTCTGGCAGCCGCAGCGGCACAGGTTGGGCAACCGGTCGATGTCGTCGTCGCCGGGTTGGGACTTGCGCGAGAGCAGGTCGATCGCGGCGATCAGCCAGCCCGGCGTGCAATAGCCGCAGCCGATCGCGTCCTCGTCGATGAAGGCCTGCTGCACGGGATGCAGGCTGCCGTCAGCGGCGGCCAGCCCTTCCACCGTGACCACCTCGCGCCCGGCCAGCGTTTCCATCGGCTGGGCCAGCGCGGAGGCCGCCTTGCCGTCCAGCAGCACCAGGTCGGCGCCGTTGCCGCCACAATATTTGGTGCCGGTGAGTTGCAGCACGTCGCGCAGATACCACAGCAGCGGCATCTTCGGGTCGCCGGTGTGGCGGAAGTGTTCGCCGTTGATCCGCACGTCGATGCCGTCACGTATCTTCTCGGCGACGATGCCGCCGTCGGGAGTGGCCGGCACGGCCTGGGCTTGCACGAACACCATCCGTTTCTCCTGAAATCTGTCCGCCTATTGTGGCATTGCCGGCTTGTCGTCGCGCGGCGGGCGGCTGAACAACCGGCGCCAGACCACGTAGACCGGCACGCCGGCCAGCATGATCAGCGCGCCGATGCCGGTGTTGCGCGGGTTGTCGCGCAGGGTCAGCACCACCACCAGCGCCACCGTGGCGATGAACAGCAGCGGCAGCCACGGATAGCCGGGCACGCGGAAGCCGCCGGGTTGGCTGGCCTGGCGGCGATACCAGAACAGGGTGGCCACGCCGCAGGCGCAGGCCAGCCAGTCGCCGAAGGTGGCGTAGTCCAGCAACTGGCCGTAGCTGCCGGACAGCGCCAGCACCACCGCCCAGCCGGACAGCAGCAGCAGCGCGATGTTCGGCGTGTGCCAGCGCGGATGCAGCCGGGCCACCGCGCGGAAGAACAGGCCGTCCTCGCCCATCGCCTGCAGCACGCGGGCACCGGCGACCAGGGTGATGTTGCAGAAGCCGAGCGTGGAGATCGATACGCCCAGCGCGATGGCGCGGGCACCGAACGAGCCGAATACCTGCTGCATCACGTCGGCGGCCGGTGCGGTGCTGGACGCCAGCCCGGCGTGGCCGAGCACGGCCAGATAGGCCACGTTGACCAGTGCATAGGCGGCGATCACCAGTGCCATGCCCAGCGCCAGCGCGCGCGGCAGGGTGCGCTGCGGTTCGCGCACCTCGCCGGCAAGGTTGTTGAGGTAGGTGAAGCCTGAATAGGCGAACAGCACCGGCAGCGCGGCGCCGATGAAACCCACGCCCGCGCGGGCCGGATCGGCCGCCAGCACCGGCTGGTGGTCGCCGCCGGCGAGGAACAGCCCGCACACCACCAGCACCGCCACCGCCAGCAGCTTGAGCAGGGCGAACAGGTTCTGGATGCGCGCGCCCAGGCGCAGGCCGAACAGGTTCAGTCCGGTCACGAACACCAGCGCGCCCACCGTCAGCGGCATCGACCAGTCCGCGGACAGGCCGAACAGCGAGGCGGTGTAGCTGGCGAAGATCGTCGCCACCGCGGCACTGGAGCCGGAATAGATCACCAGCAGCATGGTCCAGCCGAACAGGAAGCCGGCCAGCGGCCCGAACGCCTCGCGCAGATAGACATAGCTGCCGCCGGCATGCGGCCGGCGCGCGCCCAGCTCGGCGTAGCACAGCGCGCCAACCAGGGTCAGCAGGCCGGCGGCCACCCACATCAGCAGCAGCGCCAATCCCGATTCCGTGCGCTGCGCCACGATGCCGGGGTTGAGGAAAATGCCGCCGCCGATGATGCCGCCGACCACGATCAGCGCGGCATCGCGGGGGCGCAGGCTGCGCACGTAGGACTTGCCGGTGGGTGTCGCGGACATCGTTCTGGCCATGGGAAGCAAGCGCGACAGCATGGCGGCGGGCCGCGCGCGCGGCAAGCTCCAGCGTGTCGTGCCGCGATCCAGCCATGTTCCGGTCAGGCCCGCCACGCCCGCTTGCGGCACAATAGGCCGGTTGCGTGCGGCGAAAAGCACCGTGCGCGGCGTTGTCCCACCAGCCGAAGCCAGCCATGACCACCATCAAGCAAGAAGACCTGATCCAGTCCGTCGCCGATGCGCTGCAGTACATCAGCTACTACCACCCGGTCGACTACATCAAGAGCCTCGCCGCCGCCTACGAGCGCGAGGAAAGCCCCGCGGCCAAGGACGCGATGGCGCAGATCCTGATCAACTCGCGGATGGCGGCCGAGGGCCATCGCCCGCTGTGCCAGGACACCGGCATTGTCACCGTGTTTTTGAAGGTCGGCATGAACGTGCGCTGGGACGACGCCACCATGTCGCTGGAAGACATGGCCAACGAGGGCGTACGCCGCGCCTACCTGAACCCGGACAACAAGCTGCGCGCCAGCGTGCTGGCCGACCCGGCCGGCAAGCGCATCAACACGAAGGACAACACGCCGTCGGTGGTCAACACGACGATCGTGCCGGGCGACACCGTCGAGGTGATCGTGGCGGCCAAGGGCGGCGGCTCCGAGGCCAAGTCCAAGTTCGCCATGCTCAACCCGTCCGACTCCATTGTCGACTGGGTGCTGAAGACCGTGCCGACCATGGGCGCCGGCTGGTGCCCGCCGGGCATGCTCGGCATCGGCATTGGCGGCACTGCCGAGAAGGCGATGCTGATGGCCAAGGAATCGCTGATGGAGGCGATCGACATCCAGGAGCTGATCGCCCGCGGCCCGTCCAATCGGGCCGAGGAGCTGCGCATCGAGCTGTACGAGAAGGTCAATGCGCTGGGCATCGGCGCGCAGGGCCTGGGTGGCCTGACCACCGTGCTCGACGTCAAGGTGAAGGATTTCCCCACCCACGCGGCCAACCTGCCGGTGGCGATGATCCCCAACTGTGCCGCCACCCGCCACGCCCACTTCGTGCTCGACGGTTCCGGCCCGGTGATGCTCGATCCGCCGTCGCTGGAGGACTGGCCCAAGCTCACCTACAGCCCGAAGAACGCCCGTCGCGTCGACCTGGACACGGTTACCCGCGAGGACGTGGCCAGCTGGAAGCCGGGCGAGACGCTGCTGCTCAACGGCAAGCTGCTGACAGGCCGTGACGCCGCGCACAAGCGCATGGTCGACATGCTCAACAAGGGTGAGAAGCTGCCGGTGGATTTCAATGGCCGCTTCATCTACTACGTCGGCCCGGTCGATCCGGTGCGCGAGGAAGTGGTCGGCCCGGCCGGTCCCACCACTGCCACCCGCATGGACAAGTTCACCGAACAGGTGCTGGCGCAGACCGGCCTGCTCGGCATGGTCGGCAAGGCCGAGCGCGGCCCGGCCGCGATCGAGGCGATCAAGAAGCACCAGTCGGTGTATCTGATGGCTGTCGGCGGCGCGGCCTATCTGGTGTCCAAGGCGATCAAGGCGTCGAAGGTGCTGGCCTTCGAGGACCTGGGCATGGAAGCGATCTACGAGTTCACCGTCGAGGACATGCCGGTGACCGTGGCGGTGGATTCGCAGGGCACGTCGGTGCATCAGACCGGGCCCCGCGAATGGCAGTCGCGGATCGGCAAGATCCCCGTTTTTATAAAGTGAAAGCAGTGCGCCCCGCGCACACGTTTGCTTCCTCTCCCTCTGGCGACCGAAGGAAGTCCCCTTGCGGGAGAGAGGATTGAGGTGAGGGTGCCGGGCTCCGCGAGGACTTCCCCGACGGCGACATCGGGAGGTCCTCGTTTCCACCAGAACCCTCATCCATCCCATCGTTTCCGCGAAAGCAGCAGGCGTCTTTCAACGCATGTCTTGTCACCCAGCATCTCTCTGCACAGTGCAAAGACACTGGACTTCCGCGTGATCGGCCTTTGATTGCCGAAAGACGCTCTGCGGGAGTTCCGCTCCGGAAAGCTGTTTTTATTTGGCCATCCATACGTCCAAACGATCGTTGCAGAAGTCCCGTTTGCATTTCTTTTGCCGCAGCGCAACACTGACCGGATATTTCCCTCCCGACAACAGCGAACCCACGTGACCTCGTCCTCTGCCGCACCGTTGCCCCCGACAGCCCCCTGGATCGTGATGAAGTTCGGCGGCACCAGTGTCGCCACCTTGCCGCGCTGGCAGAGCATTCGCCAACTGATTGCCAGCCGCCGAGCCGAGGGCGCACGGGTGGTGGTGGTGGTGTCGGCGTTGTCCGGCATCACCGATGCGTTGAAACAGTTGTGCGCGACAGGCGGGGTCGCCGGACGGGTCGAGGCGGCGAAGGGCATCGTGAAGCGCCATCACGACCTGCTGCAGGACATGCAGCTGGCCTTGCCGGCCGGGCTCGGTGCGCGGCTGGCCGATCTGCAGCAACTGGCGGAGCAGGGGCCGGGTGCGCAGGGTGAGCTGGCCTGGCAGGCGGTGGTGCAGGCACATGGCGAACTGATGTCGAGTGCGCTGGGTGCTGCCTTCCTCACCGCCAGCGGCTTGCCGACCACGTGGCTTGATGCGCGGGATTATCTCGCCGCCGCCGCATTGCCCAACCAGAACGAGCGGACGCGCCTGCTGTCGGCGATGGTCGATGCGGCGCCGGATCCGGCCATGGCGGCACATGTCGCCGGGCTGGGCGAGGTCTTCATCACCCAGGGCTTCATCGCGCGCGAGCAGCGTGGGGATGGAAAGCCCGGGCGTACCGTCCTGCTTGGCCGTGGTGGCTCGGATACCTCGGCGGCCTATTTCGGCGCCCTGCTCAAAGCGGAGCGGGTTGAAACCTGGACCGATGTCGCCGGAATGTTCAGCGCCAATCCGCGCCAGGTGCCGGGGGCGCGCCTGCTGCAGCGGCTCGATTACGAGGAGGCGCAGGAGATCGCCACCACCGGCGCCAAGGTGCTGCATCCGCGTTGCCTGTCGCCGTTGCGGATGCCGCGCGTGCCACTGCTGATCAAGGACACCAACCATCCCGAACTCGAAGGCACGGTGATCGGGCCGGAGGTGCGCGCACATGCGCCCAGCGTCAAGGCGATCAGCGCGCGCAAGGGCATCACCCTGGTCTCGATGGAATCGGTGGGCATGTGGCAGCAGGTCGGCTTCCTGTCCGACGTGTTCGAGCATTTCAAGACGCACGGCCTGTCGGTGGATCTGATCGGCTCGGCCGAGACCAATGTCACGGTATCGCTGGACCCCACCGAGAACCTGCTCGACTCCGACGCGATCGCCGCACTGGCCAGCGACCTGGCCAAGGTGTGCCGGGTCAAGGTGATCGCGCCGTGTGCCGCGATCACCCTGGTCGGCCGCGGCATGCGTTCGCTGCTGCACACGCTGTCCGGGGTGCTGGCCGAGTTCGGCCAGTTGCGCGTGCACATGATTTCGCAGTCATCGAACAACCTGAACCTCACCTTCGTGGTGGACGAGGATGTGGTCGATGCCCTGCTGCCGCATCTGCACGACCTGCTGATCGCGGCTGGTGCGCTGCGCACTGACGACAGCGCGCTGTTCGGTCCCAGTTGGCAGGCGCTGTACGGCGGCGGTGAAGCGGCCGCCGCCGTGCCGGCCTGGTGGCGCGGCGGGTTGCGCGGGCGATTGCTGGAGCTGGCCGCCGAGGCCACGCCGCGCCACGTCTACCACCTGCCCACGGTGCGCCAGCAGGCGCGCGCGCTGAAGTCGTTGGTCGCGGTGGACCGGCTGCACTATGCGGTTAAGGCCAATACCCATCCGGCCATCCTGCGGGCGCTGGCAGCGGAAGGTTTCGCTTTCGAGTGCGTTTCGCCCGGCGAGCTGGAGGCCGTGGCGGCAATCGTGCCGGAGGATGCGCCGCTGCTGTTCACGCCGAACTTCGCGCCGCGTGCGGACTACGTCGAAGCACTGACCAGCCGCGCCACCATCACGCTCGATGCACTGCATCCGCTGCAGCACTGGGGCGAGCTTTTCCGTGATCGCGAGATCATGCTGCGGGTCGATCTGGGGCGTGGCCTGGGCCATCACGACAAGGTGCGCACCGGCGGCAACGCCAGCAAGTTCGGCTTGCCACTGGACCAGCTGGCCGAGTTCCTGCAACTGGCCGACGCGCATGGTGTCGTCGTGCGCGGCCTGCACGCCCATCTCGGCTCCGGCGTGCGCGATGCCGCGCACTGGGGCGAGGTTCATGCCCAGCTGGCCAGCCTGGCCGAGCGCATCGCCAGCGTGACCGTGCTGAACATCGGCGGCGGCCTGGGTGTGCCGGCCCATCCGGGCGAGGCGCCGCTGGATCTTGATGAACTCGACCGCGTACTGGGCGAGATCAAGGCGCTGTATCCGCAGTACCAGCTGTGGATGGAGCCGGGCCGTTATCTGGTTGCCGATGCCGGCGTGCTGCTGACGCGGGTCACCCAGCAGAAGCAGAAGGCCGGCTTCCGCTATCTGGGCCTCGACACCGGCATGAACAGCCTGATCCGCCCGGCGCTGTACGACGCCTGGCACAAGATCGTCAACCTGAGCCGGATCGATCAGCCGGCCACCGCGCTGTACCAGGTGGTGGGCCCGATCTGCGAAAGCGGCGACGTGCTGGGCACCGACCGCCGGCTGCCCGAGGCGGAGGAGGGCGACGTGGTGCTGATCGCGCAGACCGGCGCCTACGGCAAGGTGATGTCGTCGCACTACAACCTGCGCAACGAGGCCGACGAGGTGGTGCTCGACGATTGAGCACAGCTCGCCGGGAGCTTTTGCGCGGAATGCATGCCTCGGGATGCGGGAAAACCATCATGCCGCGACACGCTGCTCTACCCGGGGCCCCTCTGGAGCGGCGGTCGGGCGGAGGAAAGCCCGAAGGGTGGCCGACATGGATGTCGGCCAGTTTTTCGTCAGGTCAGGATGCCCTGTCGAAAAACCCCGTAGCCCGACCGCGTACCTGATGGACAGGCGACGACATGGATGTCGGAGTTGAGGCAACGCAGGAGCAGTTGCCCGATGTCCATCAGGCGCGAAAGCGGGGTGGCCTTTCTCTTTGGTTACTTTCTCTTTGGCCACACAAAGAGAAAGTAACTCGCCCTCCGAAGGAGGACGAAAGCTCTTGATCTTGCTCTTGAAGCTCTGACTTTGGCTTCGAAGCTTCAAGGGCATCGCCCGCAAGCGAGCCCCTGCGATTCACAAGCAGGTGTGCGGCTTCACCGATGTCGGGCGATGCCCGACCTACGGCATCAAAGCATCGCCCGCGAGCGGGCTCCTGCAGTACTCATGACAGGCACCGACCTGCTTGCCAGAACCCGTAATGACCATCACCACCACCCACTCGCTTTAGAATCAACTGTTCGCCTCCGCCGATGCGGATGATGGAGAAAGATGTGAGCCACCCGATCCAGCCGCGCCTGACCAAGATCTTCCGTTTCGTCCGCTGCAGCTATGCCGATGGCGTGGCCGAGTTGGCCTATGCCTTCGACGATGGCGCGGAGATGGTCGAGCGGATCCGCTTTCCGGATGCACCGGTGTTGCCGCCCGAGCGCGAGGCGGCGTTCCATACGGCATTGAAGCTGCTGCATCTGGTCGCCGGCGTCAGTTATTACAAGGCCGGCGTGCCGCCACGGATCGAGCTGGCTGATGGCACGCTGGACGATGCCACGGCGGAGCTGCTGGATCAGCTGTATCTGCATGGTCTGGCCGAGTTCGCCTATCGCAACGGGCTGGATCTGCGCGGGCGCATAAGTTTTCCGCGAAGCACCCAATCCTCCCCACCCCTCCGGGGAGAGGGACATGCCCCGCCGCTGAACCTGCCGCAGCGCACGCTGATCCCGATCGGTGGCGGCAAGGATTCGCTGGTGACGATGGAGGCGATCAAATCCATCGGCGGCGAAGCGACTGCGGTATGGGTGGGCAATTCCGCGCTGATCGCCGCCTGTGCCGAGCGTACCGGCCTGCCCACGCTGAACATCCGGCGCGAGCTGGCGCCAGAGCTGTTCGAGCTGAACCGGCTGGGCGCATGGAACGGGCATATCCCGGTAACCGCGATCAACTCGGCGATCCTGGTACTGGCGGCGCTGCTGTACGGCCACGATTCGATCGCCTTCGCCAACGAGCGCTCGGCTTCGGCGGCCACGCTGGAATACGACGGCCAGCAGGTGAACCACCAGTGGAGCAAGGGCTACGCCTTCGAGAAGCTGCTGGGCGAATGGCTGCATACGCATGTGGCTGCCGACCTGGATTACTGCTCGCTGCTGCGTCCGTATTCCGAGCTGGCGATCACCCGTTCGTTCGCGAAACTCACCCCGTATTTCGACGTGTTCTCCAGCTGCAACCGCAACTTCAAGCTGCTCGGACCCAAGCCGGCCGACCGCTGGTGCGGGCAGTGCCCGAAGTGCCATTTCGTGTTCCTGGCGCTGGCGCCGTTCCTGCCCAAGCCGCGGCTGCTGTCGATCTTCGGTCGCAACCTGCTGGATGACGAGAACCTCGCCGCCGGTTTCGATGCACTGCTGGAATACCAGGACCACAAGCCATTCGAGTGCGTGGGCGAGGGCGCCGAGGCACGTGCCGCCATGCATGCGCTGAGCCAGCGACCGGAATGGCAGGAGGATGCCCTGGTGGCGCGTTTCAACCATGAGATCCTGCCCCAGCTCGATGCCTCGCAGCTGGCACTGGAGCCGTGGCTGGAAGCCTCACCTGAGCACCGCATCCCGGCCCGCCTGTTGCCCGCTCTGGGAGCCCTGCAATGACAGCTCTCCTGACCTCAGGCGTAGGAGCCCGCTCGCGGGCGATGCTTTTGGTGCCGAGATTGGGGATTCGGGATTCGGGATTCGCAAAAAGCAAGAGCATCGCCCGCGAGCGGGCTCCTGCGGCGGTTGTGGGAGTTCTTCGTGCGCATCGCTGATCTGATCGGACGGCGGGTTGCGGTGTGGGGCTTTGGCCGCGAGGGACGTGCGGCGTTGCACGCCTTGCGCGAGGGCTGTGGCGAACAGCGGCTCACGCTGTTCTGCAGCGAGGCCGAAGTCGACGCGGTACGGGCTTTTGATCCGGCATTGGAAATCGTTGCCGGTGAACCGGATGCCGCCACGCTTTCGTCGTTCGACGTGGTGGTGAAGTCGCCGGGCATTTCCGCCTACAAGCAGGCGCTGCTGGCGGCGCGGGAGCAGGGCACACAGATCACTTCCGGCACGGCGCTGTGGTTCGGCGAGAACCCGGATGCGCGGGTGGTTGCGGTGACCGGCACCAAGGGCAAGAGCACCACGAGCGCCTTGCTGGCGCATCTGGCACGGGCTCTGGGCGTGCGTACCGCGCTGGCCGGCAACATCGGCCTGCCACTGCTGGAGTTGCGTGGACAGCAGGCGGATCTGTGGGTGGTCGAGCTGTCCAGTTTCCAGACCGGCGAAGCCGGACCGGTGGAACTGGGCGTGGTCACCAGCCTGTACGAGGAACATCTGGACTGGCACGGTTCGCGCGAGCGCTACGTGGCGGACAAGTTGCGGCTGGCCGATGCCTCGCGGCAACTGCTGGTCAATGCATTGCAGCCGGCTTTGCTGGAACACACGCAGGCCTACCCGCAACGCCTGCTGTTCGGCCAGCCCGAAGGTTGGCATGTGGCGGATGGTTTCATCCGGCGCGGCGAGCGCGAGGTGTTCGCGGTGGCCGATCTGGCGGTGCCGGGTCTGCACAATGCGCTCAACGCCTGCGCGGCACTGGCGACGCTGGAGATCCTTGGAATGGACGCATCGGCCGCGGTGCCGGCCCTGGCCACGTTCCAGCCCTTGCCGCATCGCCTGCAGCCGCTGGGGCGGCGCGAGGATTTCGACTGGATCGACGATTCGATCAGCACCACGCCGCTGGCCACCCTGGCCGCGCTGGAAAGCCTGCATGGCCGCACCGCCACCGTGCTGGTGGGCGGACATGATCGCGGGCTGGACTGGTCGCCGTTCGTGCAGGCGATGCAGCAGGCGCCTGCACATGCCATCGTGTGCATGGGGGCCAATGGCGAACGCATCGGGGCGGCGCTGCGGCAGGCCGGCGTGGCCAGCATGCTGTTGCGCGCCGACAAGTTGGCCGAAGCAGTCGAGCTGGCCAGATCGAACACGCCGGCAGACGGGGTGATCCTGCTGTCTCCCGGCGCACCGAGCTTCGACCAGTTCAGGGACTACGCCGAGCGCGGCCGCTGTTTCGCCGAACTGGCCGGCTTCGACAGCGCGGCACTGGGCGGAATCCAGGGCCTGGGCATCGTCGACAAGAAACCCTCCCCGGCCGCGTAGGGCGGGCACCGCCCGCGGCTCTTGCGCCAAAGTCGATGCGTGTCGATCCGTACGTGTCGTCAGGCCATGTCCGGCCCGCAGCATGGCCCTTCGCCAGACAATAGCTTTGCGCAGACAAAAATGCCGCCCTCGGAGGGCGGCATTTTTCTTCCGGCTGGCCGCGGAATCAGCGGACCGAGTAGCCGGCCACGCGCCAGACCTTGTCACCGTCCTGGTGGTAGGACACCAGCTCGCGCACGGGCTGCTGGCTGTTGGCGAATTTGGTGGCGTAGCTGATGTTGATGTAGACGCCTGCGGGCACCGAGCCATCACCCTTCGACTCGGTACGGCTGACACCGGCCAGACGGCGCTCGGAAGGGGCGCCGAGCTTGGCGCGGTCGGCGCCGATCTGGCGCACGAAGTCGGCGCGCTTGGTGGCTTTCTTGGCAACGCTGGACGACTGGTCCCACACCGAGCCGGCCTGGTTCTGGTCGATGGCCTTGATGACCTGCATCGAGGCCTGGACCTGCTTCTGTGCCTCGGCCTGCTGCGCCGGAGTCATCGTTGCCACGGCGGGTTTCTGGGCGGTCGCTGCCGGAGCCTGCGCCTGCGCGAACGCGCCAGCCGAGGCGCTGATCAGGGCCGCGGCCAGGAAAAGAGACGCTTTGGACATGTGGAACTCCTTGGAACACGATATTTGTTGGACAACACGTACAGCTTGCACTCTTCCCCTACCGGCGTCGAGTGGGGCGATCATTTTTCGATGCGGTAATTGAAGCTGGCGCGGCTGAATTCGGTGGCCTGCTGGGCTTCGAAGTTCCAGCGCCGACTGAAGCGGTAGCGCAGGGTGATGACCTCGCCTGGCTCGAACAGGCCCACGCCGTAGCTGAGGTACAGCCGTGGCGACAGGTATTTGCCCACGGTGAAGGCGGAGCTGCCGCCGAGTGCCTCGTCGCTGGCCACACCGATGTCGTCCACGCCGAGCTTGGAGCCCACGCTCTTGGCCAGCAGGTCGCCGGCGGCCGAGCCCAGTGCCTGGGCGGCGGCACCGACCATGTCACCTTCGCCGCCCTTGACCTGCGACAGCGGCTTGCCGGTGACCAGATAGGAGAGGGCATCGGACTGCTCCATCACCGGGTTGGAGAACACGGTGAGGATCGGTCGCTGCGCGGTGCCGGAGACCAGCAGGCCGACTTCCTGGCCTTCGTCGATGGTGGCATTGGGGTTGAGTTTGCGGATTGCGCGGATGTTCAGGCCGGGGTTGTCCACCGGGGTGCTGGCGAACAGCAGCTGGCCGCGCTGGATCTGCAGGTTCTGGCCGTAGGCTTTGTAGGTGCCGTTGACAGTCAGCTGGCCTTGGCCGGTGGTGGCCCGGCCGGGACGTTCGATGACGGTCAGTTCGCCGCCCACGCGACCATCCAGACCCATGCCGACGATGTGCGTCCGGCGGCCGAGGTTGACCTTGACCGAGGCGTTCACCGGCAGTGCGCCGGCGGCTTCCTGCTGCTGCTCCTGATCGACCACCACCACGTCGGGCGAGGCCTGGGTGGCGCCGGCGCCGGGCAGTTTCTCGACGTTCACGTCGGCGCTGTCGATATCCAGTGAGCCACCGATGTTCAGTCCGTTGTCATCCTGCTTCACGGTGATGTCGGGCGAGATCACTACCTTGGCGGCCGGGATGTCGGCGACGGTGAATTGCTCGCCCTTGATGGTCAGTGCGGTCTGCGCCTGTTCGCCGATGCCGGCGTTGCCGCTGACCGCCAGCTTGCCTTCGCCGGACTGCACGCTGCCTTCAATGGTGAACTGCTTTGCATCAGTGGTGCTGACCCTGATCCGGCCTTCGGTGAGTTTCAGGCCGGCCGAGGGCACTTCGGCGGCGAAGCCGTTGACGTCGGCATGGCCGGTAACCGCGGGTTCTCCCAGCGTGCCGGCAAGGCGGAACGCGCCATCGATGCCGCCCTTGACGTTGGCCACTTCGGTGGTGAGCAGTTCCAGGAAGGCGAGGTTGTTCACGCGCAGGTCGAGTTGGCCGGACAGGTTCTGCTCCGCGCCGCTGATCGTGGCCTGGCCGTCCAGCCGCCCGCCGTCGCCAAGCCCGGCGTGCACTTCGACGTGCTGGTTGTCCGGGGCGAGTTCGGCGTTCAGGGCCAGTTGTTCGTAGCGCAGCAGCGGTTCGTCCGCCTGATCGGTATAGGTGATGGTGCCTTGCGCCGAGGTGATCGAGGCGTTGCCGCTGAGCACCCCGGCGGCACTGCGCCGGATCTGGCCGTTGCCTTCGAGCGTGCCGTCGGCGCGCATCGGCAGGTCGGCGCTGCCGGCGGCATTCATCAACAGGGCCAGCGGCAGGGCGCGCAGGTTGTAGCTGGCGTCGAGGTTGCCGGGTTTGTCCTGGGTTGCCGCCAGGCACAGCTGCGGGTCACCGGCGCTCAGGCACAGTTCGGAGAGGCTCATCGCACCATCGTCGTAGCTCAGTTGCGACGGCTGCTGCAGGCGCCAGGCCGGCATGCCCTGCGGTTCGAGATCCAGCGTGCCCAGCGTACCGTTCCATGCCTGGCCCTTGAGCGCGCCATGCAGTGCCACGGTGCCGGACAACTGGGAGCCGCGTGCATCGAGCTCCAGGCGGTGGTCGCTTTCACTGCCTTCGGCGAGCAGGTGGATCCGCCGGAAGATCATTCCCTGCAGGTCGGTGTTGCCGGTCTGCAGTTCCAGCTTGCCGGCCGGGTGGCTGATGTCGGGAATGCCCACGGTCAGGCGCAGCGTGTCCACCTTCTGCTGTTCCCAGCTCAGCGCACGTCCGCGCAGGCGGCCGTTGACCGACAGTTTCGGCTGCAGGCCGCGGATCGCGAAGCGGCCGTTCAGGCTGCCGCTGGCGTCCGGCAGCCAGTCGCCCAGCGAGGCGATGGCCAGTCGCAGCTCGGCATCGTTTTCGTTGCCCGGCTTGGCGCTGAGCTTCACGCGGCTGTCGCCGGAATCGAGGTTGAGCTCGCCATCGACCACTTCGTTCGATGACAGATGCAGCTTGCCGTTGCCGCCGATCGCACGATCGCGCAGCTTGCCGGCCAGCTTGTGGATTTCCAGCGTGGCGTCGGGGCCGGCGTCGGTCAGGCTGCCGTTGCTGCTGATGTCGAAGTCCAGCGCACCGTCCCAGTCGGCGAGCAACTGGCCCGGGTCGAGCTTGTCGGCGGTGGCGGCGACCTGCCAGCCCAGCGTCGGTTGAAGCGTCAGCGTGCCGTCCATCTGCATGCCGCCTTGCGGCTGCTGCAGGGCCAGCGTGTGGAGGATGACCTGCTGCTGCGTGCCGTCGATATCCAAGGCCAGTTTCGCTGGCTTGCCGGGTGGGCCGATCGTCACGTTGCCTTCGGCATGGTAGGCGTCGGCGCTGCCGCTGGCCTTGAGCGTTCCCTCGCTGGCCAGCGCCTGGCCGGCCAGATCCTCCGGCAGTTGCAGGTCGTTCCAGTGGATATCCAGATCCGCGCTGAGCGGTTCGGCGGCCAGTTGCACCGTGCCGCTGGCTTCGAGGTTGCCGGTGATCTGTGGTGAACCAAGTTTGAGCTGCTGCAGGGTGAGGGTGTTGTAGTCGTGGTCGAATTGCGCGCGCAGCGGTTGCAGCAGCAACTGGTAGTCGTCGAGGTCGAGCTGGCCTTCAATCGTGCCGCCGTAGCGGTCGCCATGTCCCTGCAGGGCCAGCGCCAGGGCATTCAGCGAGCCTTCGCCGAGCAGCGGCTGGGGATCGAAGCGCGGGGCGTCGAGCTTGCCGGTCCAGGCGTAGTCGCCGCTCTGCACCAGGTCCAGCTGCAGCCGCGCGACCATCGGTGCGTCGAGCTTGAGGTCGAGGTGGGCCTGTTTGCCGTCACTGTGGGCGAGCAGGTTGCCGGAGTATTCCACCTCGGCCACCTTCCAGGCGAAGTCCGCCTTGCCATCGCCCTGATAGCTGTCGCCGACGGCCAGCTTGCCGCTGAGCCCGGCATGGCCATCGGGTGCCTCCAGTGCGAGCTGGCGCAGTTCGACGCCGCTGTTGGTCCAGCTGCCGGCGAGGTCGAGGCGGTTGGAGGCGAACAGCGGCTGGCCGTCCTGGCTGATCTCCAGGCTGCCGACGTGGATGCGGTCGAGGATCAGTTCGACCGGTGGCTGCAGCGAAAAACTGCTGCTGTCGGAAGTGTCGGTGTCGTCGGACTTCGGCAGCGCCACCGATACCCCGTCCACGTCCAGCGCCAGCACATGCACGCGCTTGGCCAGCAGCGGCCAGAAGCGCAGATCCAGATGGATCTTGGCCACATCCGCCACCATGCCCTGGCCGTCGTCGTAGTGGACGCCGGACAGGTCGAGCGGTCCGAGCAGGCTGCCGCTGGCCTGATGCACCTGCAGCGCACCATCGGTGGCGCCCTGTGCCCGTGCCAGCGCGAAGCGCAGGCCGGAGCCGGTACCGAGCAGCCACCACAGTACCGCTGCCAGCAGCAGCAACAGGGTGGCGAGGGCGATCGCGATGCGCTTGAACCACTTCATGGAAGTCAGCTTGTCCTGCTTGTCGTCATGCTTGAACGTGTCCCGATTCCCGGCCCCTCAGAGATCCGGTCCGATCACCAGATGCAGCTCGACCCCGCTGGCGTGGTCGTCCTTGATCGGCGTACCCAGGTCGACCCGGATCATGCCCACCGGAGAGCGCCAGCGCAGGCCGAGGCCGGCGCCGAGCCTGGGGCTGTAGTCGGTGCCGCTGAAAGCATTGCCGGCATCGATGAACGTGGCCATGCCCCAGTTGCGGGTGAAATAGTGTTCGACCTCGGCGCTGGCGACCAGCAGGTTGGTGCCGCCGATGACGCGGTCCTCGCTGTTGCGCGGGCCGACCGACTGGTAGCTGTAGCCGCGTACCGAGCGGTCGCCGCCGGCGAAGTAGCGCAGTTGCGGCGGCAGCGCGGAGAAATCGTTGGTCCAGGTGGTGCCGATGGTGCCGCGCATGATCAGGCGGTTGCGCTGGCGCTGGCCGAAGGCGCGGATCCATTTCGCGTCGGCGCCGATCTGGCTGAATCGGGCGTCGGAGGCCAGCGTGCCGACGGTGCTGCGCGCGGCCACGGTGAGCATCCAGCCACGGCGCACGAAATCGGGGTTGTCGGCCTGCTTGCGTGACAGCGAGGCTTCGCCGAACAGCAGTGTGCTGCGGCCGTGCTCGATGCCGGGCGCGTTGTCCGGTTCGCTGCCGCGCTTGCCGACGGTGAAGGTGCCGGACAGCACGTGGGCACCAATCGTGCGGGTCCAGCCATGCCACTGGCGGGTTTCGTTGCCGACCAGCTCCAGCGTGCGCGACTGCGATGTGGCGGTGTCGGCATCGCGGAAGTTGGCGCCGATGTTGTAGCTGCGCTGGTTGTCGCCGGGCATCGGGATCGAATACAGCGTGGACAGCGTCTTCAGTTTCTGCGCCAGTACCAGCTCGTTCTTCCATTTGTGCCCGCGGGAATTGACCCAGCGCCGCTCCAGCCCGCCGCGTATGCCGACGCCGGTGTCGGTGCCGATGAACGGGCCGCCGGTATAGATCGAGCGCTTGGCCGGGGCCAGTTGCACGGTGATGTCGACCACGCCGTCCTTCGCCTCGTCCGTGTCGGGCAGCACGTTGACCACGGCGAAATAGTCGGCGCCGCCGAGTGCCTGCTGCAGTTCCAGCAACTGGTTCTGCGAGAAATAGTCACCGGATTTGAACGGCACGTAGCGGTCGAGGAAACCCTCGTTGAACTGCGAGCCCTCGAAATGAACCTGGCCGTAGCGATAGCGCTGGCCGACTTCCCACGTCAGTTTGATCGAGGCGCTGTGGTTGCCGCGATGCACTTCGACCTTGTGGGTGACCAGCCGGGCGTCGAGGAAGCCATTGGCGGTGAGCTGGGCACCGAGCGTGTCGCGTGCGGCGTCGTAGGTGCCGTGGTCGATCGGCCGGCCTTTCATGCGTTCGATGGCGCGCCGGGCGCGGCGGATCGAGGGGAGGGCATCGGCAACTTCGTCCAGTGTCACCTCGACGGAAGTGACCTTGACCGGCTCGCCGGGCTTCACGTGCAGCACGACCGTCCAGTTCTTGCCGGACTGTTTCAGCTCGCCGGTGACGGAGGTGTCGTAGTAACCGTAGGGCTCCAGGCTGGCCTTGGCCTGGTCGGTGGCGCGTTCATACAGGCGCCGGGCCTGCGCATCGCTGACATCACGGCTGGCGTACTGCGAAACTTCCACGGCGGAAACCACGGCGCCCTTGAGCGGATCTTCCACGCCATCGACAACCAGCAGCATGCCCGCATGGGCCTGTGGTGCCAACAGCAGAAATGCGAGCCACAGGCTCAAGCGTCGGGGGATGCGGCGCATGCGTGGGGTTCCATCCTCGGGTGTGGATCTTGGCAGGATCAGGGGATGAGCTTACCGAAAGGGTGCGACGTCCGCATGAATGCCGGCCGGAAACATCCCGGTGCCATGGCGCTTCCAACCCTTCCGGAGGTGCCTCAGCCGGGCTCGTCGCCCGAGCGGTGCGCGATCCACGCCCCGACCACCGCCGATACATAAGGAATCGACTGCGCCGCCAGGATGAACATCCACAGCGTGCCCTCGATGTAACGCGTGCCGAAGCCTTCGGCCATGCCGACGATGCACAGCACCAGCGCCAGCGCCATCAGCAGTTCCTCGCGCACCGGGGCGAACGCGGCGAAGCTGCTGCCGCCCATGCGCCGGCTCTTGGCGGTGACCACGAACGAGGTCTTCTCGCGGGTCAGGCCGTGCAGGATGCCGCGGGCGATGGCGTGCGACAGGCCCATGCTGGCCAGCGAGGCCATCAGCGTGTCGTACCAGCCGCACGGCACGCGGGCGCGGTACAGCACGATGCCGAAGATCGCCTTGGCGAAGAAGAAGCCGATCACCGGGATCAGGAACAGCTGCATCGGCAGGCTGAAGTACTGCGGGAAGGCCACCATGCCGGCGGTCCAGAAGATCGCCATCAGGGTGAAGATCAGGTGCAGCGCATCGGCGAACCAGCTGAACCAGCCGGTGAGGAAGTGGAAGCGCTGGCCGGCCGACAGCGGGCCTTTCTGCGTCATCCAGTCCCAGCGGCCCTTGAGGATCTGCATCGCGCCGAACGCCCAGCGGTAGCGTTGGCTCTTGTACGCCTTGAAGTCGGCCGGGGTCAGGCCCTTGCCCATCAGCTCGTCGACGTAGACCAGCTCATAGCCGGCGTGCATCAGGCGCAGGCCCAGCTCGGCGTCCTCGCAGATGGTCCACTCCGACCAGCCGCCGGTACCTTCCAGCGCGCTGCGCCGGACCATCGTCATGGTGCCGTGCTGGATGATCGCGTTGCGCTCGTTGCGGTGGTGCATGCCGATGCGGAAGAAACCGTCGAACTCCCACGCGGTCATCCGGCGGAAGGTGTTGTGCTCGAAGTCGCGGTGCGCCTGCGGGCACTGCACCACCGCCACCTTCGGGTCGTGGAAGTGGCCGGTGAGGGTGGACAGCCAGTCCTGGCGCACCACGTAGTCGGCGTCGATCACCGCCACCACGTCGGCTTCCGGTGCGGTTTCCTTCAGGCCGAAGTTCAGCGCGCCGGCCTTGAAGCCGGGCCACGGTTCCAGGTGGAAGAAGCGGAAGCGCTTGCCCAGCTTCTCGCAGTAGGCCTTCACCGGCTCCCACACCGCTGGGTCCTTGGTGTTGTTGTCGATCACCAGCACTTCGAAGTTTTCGTAGTCGAGTGCGGCCAGCGAATCGAGCGTGACCATCACCATCTCCGGCGGCTCGTTGTAGCAGGCCAGATGGATCGACACGAACAGCTGCCTCGACGGCGGATCAGGCGTGAGCATGCCGGCGTGGCGAATCCACTTGCGCCGCCACAGCACTTCCGTGAACTCGAAGCCGTTGATCAGCAGAATCGCCAGGATCGCGATCTGTGCCGGGAACAACAGCGTGAGCATGGTCCAGTCGATCCAGCTCAGATAGAAGTTGAACGGCAGCGTCGCCGACCAGGTCAGCAGGCCGCAGGCGAGCTGGATCAGCATGCAGAAGAACAGCCGGCCCATCAGCTTGAAGCGGCTGAAGCGGCGCGCGAAGAAGATCATCGGCAGCAGCGCCAGCAGGCTGGCCGCCAGCGCCTTCCACGGCCACGAGGTGTCCTCGACGACCGGCCCGGTCAGCGGGAATTTCAGCTGGCGGTCGGCATTGAACATGCCCCAGTACGCACCAGTGCGGCCTTCGCCCAGCGCCTCCTTCCAGGGCTGGTCGAAAGCCTCCAGCAGGAAGTAGTCGATGTTCTCGGCCTTGGCCGTGTTCATCCAGTCGCGGATGAAGATCGCCTCGTTGGATATCGAAGGGTCGGCGTATTCCTGGCGGTCACCGTTGGATGGCCAGCCGATTTCGCCGACCACCACCGGCTTGTCCGGATAACGCTGGCGGATCTGCTGGTAGGCACCCAGCGCAGCCGGCACCGCATCCCGACGCACCACGCCGTTCCAGAACGGGAACAGATGGATGGTGATGAAGTCCACGTGCTGCACCAGCTCCGGGTACTTCAGCCAGATGTAGTCCGGCTCGGCGATCGACACCGGCTGGTGCACCGCGGCGCGCACCCGGTCGAGGTAGGCCATCATCTGCTCGGGCGGCAGGTCGTTGCGGAACAGCACCTCGTTGCCGACGATGACGCGTTTGATGGTGTCGGGGTAGGCGCGTGCCTTGGCGATCAGCAGCTCGATCTCGCGCTCGTTGTTGTCCAGCCGCTTGTCGATCTCGGCGCCGGCCATCACCTTCAGGCTCTCGGCCTGCGCCAGGCGGTACAGCTGCGGGTTCTGCTGCATCGTGTAGGTGCGCACCCGGTCGGTGTACCTGTGCAGCAGCTTCAGGTCGGCGGCGATGTCGTCGTTGCTGGGGTAATCCTGCTTGAACGGGCTCTGGTAGCGCTGGAACACCGACAGCGAGAAACCACCGATCCTGCCGTGCCAGTCATCCGGCCCGTGCGGCAGATTGCCGTACCACCACAGACCGATGTTCATCGCGGCCACGACCAGCGCGAGCACGATCGCGGTGAGTAACGGATACCGGCTGTTGTGGTTTGCAGCGGTGGCGCTCAAAAAAAATCCCCGAAGGAAGCCTGCGCAACAGGCGATAAAGCCCGGGGAGCTTAACCAATGGGGGGCACAAGGCTCAATGAATCGCGACAGTGGTGGTCAGCGCGAGGTCAGGCGCTGCGGTGTCGGAGTTGGCTTGTTGGAGCCATGACGGACGGGGGGGGAGCCAGGCGGGCAGTTCGCCGCGGTAGGGTGAAAGCCGTTTTTCGCGTTGTCTGTAGCGACTGCTGCAGGTCTGGCACATAACGGCGTGTGGCGTCTCCGGGGCAAGGTGACGGGCAGGCCCGTTTTCCGGATGACGTTGGGGCTGGTTATCCGGTTGCGGAGCGTGGAGAGGGTTGGGTCAAGCGTGGCAAGAAGTCTCATGGACATGGTGTTCCACGCCTCGCTTGCCGTCTTTCTGCCGCTGGCGGGGCTTGTTCTCTGGACGGGGATCCGGCTGGCATGGGTCTGTGTCGGGAGCGGGCGCAGCCATTCCCGCATGCAGATGTTCCGGCGGATGGTGCCGGGGTTGGCTCTGCTGGGGCTGGTGCTGGCTCCCGTGCTTTACACGGCGGACCTGAGGAGGGCGGATGACCGTTGCCTTGCCATGTTCGCAGCGCCGCAGCCTGATGCCGCAGGCGAACTTTCCACTCGGGATCTGAAGGAGCGCCGGATCAATGCGATGCAGGCGCTCTGCCCGGGGACTGACTATCACGACCTGCTCACGCGCATGAAGCAGCGTGCGGATTGAGAGGGCGGGGTTCGTCTCTGCAGGGGCGTCCTGCGGTGACACTCATGGCCCTTGAGAGCCATCAGGTTATGCGGCGTGGCGGGTGATGCCCGCCACGCACGGCTGGTTGCTGGCTCAACGCAGCAGCGAGCGCAGCATCCAGGCGGTCTTTTCGTGCTCCTTCAGGCGGCCGGTGACCATGTCGGCGGTGCCTTCGTCGCCGGCCTTGTCGGCAACCTTGATGACTTCACGGGCGGTGGCGGCGGCGATCTCGTGGCCTTCGACCAACTGGTTCACCATCTCCTTCCAGTCCGGCACGCCGGATTCTTCCTTGATCGTGCTGAGCTTGGAGAACTGGCTGTAGGAGCCGGGGGCGAACACGTCGAGAGTGCGGATGCGCTCGGCGACTTCGTCGGCAGCCAGCCACAGTTCGTTGTATTGGGTCTCGAACATGGTGTGCAGGCTGTTGAACTGCGGGCCGGTGACATTCCAGTGGAAGCTGTGGGTTTTCAGGTACAGCGAGTAGGTGTCGGCCAGCAGCTTGGACAGCTGCTTGGCGACTGCTTCGCGGTCCTTCTTGGCGATGCCGATGGAAATGGCCATGTGTTCGCTCCTTTGGGGGAAATTCAACGGATTGACAATAACGTTTCGGGCGGTGCGATTGAAATGAATCCTTCGGATACTGGCGATAGTTTGCGGCTATCGGGTAGCAGTTATCATGCGCGGTCCCATGAACAATGCCCACCCACCTGCTTCCCGCACCCCCGTCGATCCTCGCCTGCGCCAGTTGCGCGGGCAACTGGATACGGTGTCCAGCCGCGACTACGGCCGCCTGCTCGGGCGCTGGCGCACGCTGTCGCGCCGGCCGGACGAGGGCAAGCTGGAGGCACTGGCATCGGATATCCAGCGCTCCGCGTCCAAACGCCGCGCCCGCGTGGAAGCCAAGCCAGCCATCCGGTTGGACGAATCGCTGCCGATCAGCGCACGCGGCGAGGACATCATCAAGCTGATTCGTGAGCACCAGATCGTGGTGATCGCCGGCGAGACCGGCTCGGGCAAGACCACCCAGTTGCCGAAGCTGTGCCTGGCCGCCGGCCGCGGCGAGGCCGGCATGATCGGCTGCACCCAGCCACGCCGGCTGGCGGCACGCTCGGTGGCGCGGCGGGTGGCTGAGGAACTGGGCACGCCGCTGGGCGAGGTGGTCGGTTTTCAGGTGCGCTTCAACGACCAGGTGTCCGAGCGCAGCCTGGTCAAGTTCATGACCGACGGCATCCTGCTGGCCGAGACCCAGGGCGATCCCTGGCTGAGCGCCTACGACACGCTGATCATCGACGAGGCGCACGAGCGCAGCCTCAACATCGATTTCCTGCTCGGCTACCTGAAACAGCTGGCGGCGAAGCGGCCGGAGCTGAAGATCATCGTCACCTCGGCGACCATCGACACCGCCCGCTTCGCCGAGCATTTCGGTGGTGCGCCGGTGGTGGAGGTGGAAGGGCGCACGTATCCGGTGGAGACGCGCTGGCGCTCGCTGGACGAGATGGCGGCGTCGGGGCGTGGCAAGGACATGCAGCAGGGCAGCGCCGAGCACATCGCCGCGGTGCTGGACGAGATCACCCATGACGACCCGCGCGGCGACGTACTGGTGTTCCTGCCCGGCGAGCGCGAGATCCGCGATGCGCACCAGTTGCTGTCGCGGCGGCAGTACCGCGAGACCGAGATCCTGCCGTTGTATGCACGGCTGTCCGCCGGCGATCAGGATCGGGTGTTCAAGCCCGGCGTGAAGCGCCGCGTGGTGCTGGCCACCAACGTGGCGGAAACCTCGCTGACGGTGCCGCGGATCCGCTACGTGATCGACACCGGCACCGCCCGGGTCAAGCGCTACAGCCAGCGCAGCCAGATCGAGCGGCTGCATGTGGAGCCGGTGTCACAGGCCGCGGCCAACCAGCGCAAGGGCCGCTGCGGTCGCGTCGGGCCGGGTGTGTGCTACCGGCTGTATGACGAGGCGGATTTCACCGCGCGTGCCGAGTTCACCGATCCGGAGCTGCTGCGCTCGTCGCTGGCCAACGTGATTCTGCGCATGCTGGCGCTGAAGCTGGGCGACGTGGAGCGGTTCCCGTTCCTCGATGCGCCCGATCCGCGCGTGGTCGCTGACGGCTTCCGCCGGCTGGTCGAGATTTCCGCGCTGGATGAATCACGCCAGCTCACCGCGATCGGACGCACCCTGGCGCGGCTGCCGATCGACGTGCAGCTGGCGCGCATGCTGGTCGAGGGCGAGAAGCTGCACAGCCTGCGCGAGCTGGTTACCATCGTTGCCTTCCTGAGCATCCAGGATCCGCGCGAGCGTCCAGCCGACGCGCGCCAGCAGGCCGACACCGCGCACGCGCTGTTCGCCGATCCGAAGTCCGATTTCATCGGCGTGCTGAACCTGTGGCGCGCCTACCACGAGGCGCACGAGGAGCTGACCCAGTCGAAGCTGCGTGACTGGTGCTCGCGGCACTACCTCAGCTTCATGCGCATGCGCGAGTGGCGCGAGCTGCATCGGCAATTGCTGCTGGTGGTGGCCGAGCTGGGCTGGAAGCTGGAGCGGGCCGCATCGCGCGAACCGGCTGCGGCGGCCACGGCGGTGGTGGTCAAGACGAGTGCCGGCAGGCGGCGTGGAAGAAAGGTTTCCGGCGGGCATGCGCCGGCGGCTTCGGGTGCTTCTTCGAGGGAACGCCAGGACGCGCCGCCGGTGGTCGACGACAAAGCCGCGGCGGACGCCTTGTTCGAGGCGGTCCATCGTTCGCTGCTGGCCGGCCTGCCGACCCAGGTCGGACGCAAGGACGAGAAGGGCCAGTACCAGGGCACGCGCGAGCGCAAGTTCCAGGTGTTTCCCGGTTCGGCGTTGTCGAAGGCGCCGCCGAACTGGGTGTTCTCGGCGCAGATCCTCGACGTCGGCGGCCGCGTCTGGGGCATGGCCAACGGGCGCGTCGATCCGCTGTGGATCGAGCAGCAGGCCGCGCATCTGCTGCGCACCCATTGCCGCGACGCGCACTGGTCGAAGAAGCGCGGCTGCGTGGTCGCCTACGAACAGGTCAGCCTGTTCGGGCTGGTGCTGGTGGAGAAGCGCCCGGTCACCTTCCAGCGCCAGGATCCGGAGCTGGCCCACGCGATTTTCCTGCGCGAGGCGCTGGTGCGTGGCGACATCGACAGCAAGTGCGACTTCGTGCGGGCCAACCGGCGCGTGCTGGAAGAGGCGCAGGGCATCGAGGCGAAGCAGCGCCGCGAAGGGTTGATCCGCCACGAGGATGAACTGGTCGCCTTCTTCGAGGGCAAGCTGCCGCAGGACATCGCCAGCAGCCGTGCGCTGGATGCCTGGTACCGCAAGGCGCGCCCCGCCGAGCAGGCGGCGCTGCGCTGGTCGCTGGACGACGTGATGGGCGGCGCCGCCGGGCTGGATGCCAAGGCCTTCCCGGCCACGCTGGAAGTGCTGGCGCCGGCCAGTGGCGGTGCGCAGAAGTACAAGCTGGAATACCGCTTCGTGCCCGGCGACGACGCCGATGGCGTCACCCTGCAGTTGCCGCTGGCGATGCTCAACGCGTTGCCGTCGGCACGCTGCGAATGGCTGGTGCCGGGCTTGCTGGTGGACAAGGTGGCCGAACTGATCCGCGGCCTGCCCAAGGCGTTGCGGCGCAACTTCGTGCCCGCGCCGGATTTCGCCCGGGCCTTCGTCGAGGCCGAAACGCCGCGTGACGAGCCGCTGGCCAAAGCGCTGGCCGGTTTCCTCAAGCGCACCACTGGCGTGGACATTACCGACGCCGAATTCGACGGCATCGAACTGCCGGCGCATTTCCGCATGCGCTATCGCCTGCATGATGAACGTGGCCGGACCCTGGCCAGTGGCCGTGACCTGGCCGGCTTGCGCGCGCAGTGGGAAGGGCGGGCGCGCGAGGCGTTCTCGCGCAAGACCGACGTCGAGCTGACCCGTGAGGACGTGGCCCAGTGGGACTTCGAGGAGATTCCTGCCCAGGTGCGCTCCAGCGGCGGGCTGGCGGCGTTTCCGGCGCTGGTCGATCTGGGCGAGACGGTGGCCTTGCGCGTGTTCGAGCGCGGCGACGAGGCGCGTGCATCGCATCGCGCCGGCGTGGTGCGGCTGCTGCGCAATGCATTGGCCAGCGAGGCCAAACAGGCACGTCGTCGCCTGCCGATCGGCAATGCGGTGGCGCTGAAGTACGCGCCGCTGGGCGGCGTCGACGGCTTGCGCGAGGACTTGCTGGAAGGTGGCTTCCGCGACCTGCTGGAGCGCCATGATCTGGACGTCCGCACCGCTGGCGAGTTCGAGGCGCTGCGCACCCAGGCCTCGCGCGAGCTGTTCGCCGCCGGCGTCGAACGGCTGAAGCTGGCCGAGCCGATCATCGAGGCCCAGGCCGAGCTGAAACCGTGGCTGCAGCCGCCGCTGATGGGCTTTGCCCGGGCCAGCTACGACGACCTGCACGAGCAGTTCGACGCCCTGCTGCAACCGGGTTTCCTGCGCGATCTGTCACCTGCGCGGCTGGCGCATTATCCGCGCTACCTGAAGGCGATGCGGTTGCGTGGCGAGCGCCTGCGCCAAGATCCGGCCAAAGACCAGCAACGGATGCTGCAGGTGATGCCGTACTGGCGCGCGTTCCTGCAGCATCGGGCAGCGGCGACGCCTGAGCTGGACGAGTTGCGCTGGTTGATCGAGGAGTGGCGGGTGTCGCTGTTCGCGCAGGAGCTGAAGACCGCCGAGCCGGTGTCGGCGAAGCGCCTGGCCAAGGCGCTGGCGGCGCTGGGCTGAGTCCCGCGCGGCGTAGGTCGGGCACCGCCCGACATCGGTGAAGCCGTGCATCTGCATGTGAACGGCAGGAGCCCGCTCGCGAGCGATGCTCATGAAACCGCAGGTCGGGCATCGCCCGACATCGGTGAAACCGCGCATCCGCATGTGAACGGCAGGAGCCCGCTCGCGGACGATGCTCATGAAACCGCAGGTCAGGCACCGCCCGACATCGGTGAAGCCGCGCACCTGCATGCGAACGGCAGGAGCCCGCTCGCGAGCGATGCTCATGAAACCGTAGGTCGGGCACCGCCCGACATCGGTGAAACCGCGCATCCGCATGTGAATGGCAGGAGCCCACTCGCGGGCGATGCTCATGAAACCGTAGGTCGGGCACTGCCCGACATCGGTGAAGCCGCGCACCTGCATGCGAACGGCAGGAGCTTGCTCGCGGGCGATGCTTTTGAAGCTTTCAAACTTTGAAGCCAAAGCTTGAAGATCAAGATCAAAAGCGTTTCGTCCTCCTTCGGAGGGCGAGCTACTTTCTCTTGCGTGGCCAAGAGAAAGTAGCCAAAGAGAAGGCCACCCCGCTTACGCGCCTGATGGACATCGGGCAACCGCTCCTGCGTTGCCTCAACTCCGACATCCATGTCGTCGCCTGTCCATCAGGTCCGCGGTCGGGCTACGGGGTTTTTCGACAGGGCATCGGCAATTGCTCCTGCATTGCCTCAACTCCGGCATCCATGCCGTCGCCTGTGCTGGCGAAAAACTGGCTGACATCCATGTCAGCCACCCCTGCGGGGCTTTCCTTCGCCCGACCGCCGCTTCAGAGGGGCCCCGGAAGAGCGGCGGGCCATCGTGGCCCGCACTTTTTGAACGAGCCAGAGCAACAGCAACGGGCAGAGCCAGGAGCGAAGGGGTACTGATTTGCTTTGGTGGAGCGGGGATGTGGCTGTCCTGGGGTCTCGTATGCGGCGAACGTGCCACTCCTCGTTAAGATGTGCGCCCATGGTCAAGACCGATTCCCCCATCACGCTGCAACTCTGGTTCGACCGCGCCGGCACGCTGTCGGCGGTGCTGGCCGAGGCGTTGCGCGCCTGTGCCGATCATCCGGTGGACCAGGCTGAATGCGCCAACGTGCTGGAACTGCTGGAGATGCTTGGCTGCGATGCGCGGACGCAGGCGGCGGCGTTGTGGTTCGAGCTGGCTCAGGTGGCGCCGGAACTGTGGGCTGCGCGGCGTGGCGAACTGCCGACCGAGTTGCAGCGGCTGGTGGATGGGCAGCAGGCGGCGGAGCAGGTCTGGGCCCTGCATGCGCAGCGGCCGGCGAATGGTGCCAGCGAAGGGTTGCGGCGGTTGCTGTTGGCGATCGTGCGTGACCTGCGTGTGGTATTCGTGCTGTTGGCGCGGCAGTTGGCGCGGATGCGCGCGGCAGCGAAGCGGGATGAGGAGGAGCGGCAGGCGCTGGCGCGGCTGACCCGTGACATCCATGCGCCGCTGGCCAACCGGCTCGGCATCTGGCAGCTGAAATGGGAGCTGGAGGATCTGGCCTTCCGCTACCTGCAACCGGACACCTATCGCCGCATCGCCAGGCTGCTCGATGAACGCCGCGCCGACCGCGAGGCTTTCATCCGCCAGTCGCTGGACGAGTTGCGGCAGGCGCTGGATGCAGCCGGCATCCATGCCGACCTTGCCGGGCGGCCCAAGCACATCTATTCGATCTGGAAGAAGATGCACCGCAAGTCGCTGGAGTTCTCCGACCTCTACGACATCCGCGCGGTGCGCATCTTGGTCGACAGCGTCACCGACTGCTACGCCGCGCTGGGCATGGTGCACGGGCTGTGGCCGCATCTGCCCAACGAGTTCGATGACTACATCGCGCGGCCCAAGGCCAATGGTTACCAGTCGCTGCACACCGCCGTGCTGGGGCCGTCGGGCAAGACCCTGGAAGTGCAGATCCGCACCCACGAGATGCATCGCGCCAACGAACTGGGCGTAGCCGCGCACTGGCGCTACAAGGAAGGTGGCAGCAGTGATGCCGAGTTCGAGGCCAAGATCGCCTGGATGCGCAAGCTGCTGGAGGCGCGCGGGGACGACGACAGCGCGCTGGCGGCCGAGCTGCAGACCGAGCTGCTGGAAGACCGCGTCTACCTGCTGACGCCCAAGGGCGAGGTGTTCGACCTGGCCCGCGGCGCAACCGTGCTGGACTTCGCCTATCTGGTGCATACCGAGGTGGGCCATCGTTGCCGCGGCGCCAAGGTCAATGGTCGCATCGTGCCGTTGACCTTCCAGCCGCAGAGCGGCGACCGGGTGGAGATCCTCACTGGCAAGGTGGCCGATCCCAGCCGTGACTGGCTGTCGCCGCACCATGGCTACCTCAACACCGCGCGGGCGCGCGAGAAGCTTCGGGCGTGGTTCCGGCGCATCGCCCACGATGCCAACCTCGCCGCCGGTCGCGCCATGTTCGATCGCGAACTGAAGCGGCTGGCACTGGGCCAGGCCGATACCAGCAAGCTGCCGGCGCATTTCCATCTGAAGAACCAGGACGAGTTGCTGGTGGCGCTGGCGCTGGGCGAGATCACGCCTGGGCAGGTGTCGCGCGTGCTGCTGGAAGCCTCACAACCACCGGTGGAGCCGACGGTGACCCAGTCGGGCAATCCGGTGACCTCGCGCCACAGCACGCTCGACCACAGCGCGCTGAGCATCGAGGGCATCGGCAATCTGCTGACCACGCTGGCGCGTTGCTGCCAGCCGCTGCCGGGCGATCCGGTGCGCGGTTTCATCACCAAGGGGCGTGGCGTGTCGGTGCATCGCGCTGACTGCGGCAGTCTGGCCCGGCTGGCCCGGCGCGATCCGGACCGGGTGATCGAAGTCAGTTGGGGGCGTGCTTCGGCGCAGGCCTACGAGGTCGACGTGGAAGTGCGCGGCTACGACCGCAAGGGTCTGCAGAAGGATGTCACCAGCGTGATCAGCAACGCGGCCACGCACATCATCGCCTCGTCCAGCCGGCTGTTCGTGCAGACTGGCGAGGTGGAGATGCGCTTCACCCTGCGGGTGCGTGATTTCGAGCAGTTGTCGGCCCTGCTCGGCAAGCTGCAGGCATTGCCCAACGTGATCGACGTGCGCCGGGTCGGCGTGGGCTGAATCGGCGCGCAATGCTTCCCGTCCGGAGGGAAGGCCCGTGGCCGGCCGATGCTAAGCTTCGCCGGTATTCTTCACAGCTTTTGACCATGAGCGGACGCCGAAACCAGCACGACGCATACCCACCGGCCCGGACCGAGCCCGTTCTGGGTGATCTCGACCAGTTGGACGCGCCGCGTGCGCCGGTCACGGATGGCCTGCCGCAGGTTTCGGTGGAGCCGCGCAAGCGGCACGGCAACAAGGCGGCCGCTCCCGCACACCGCAGGCCGCCACGGAACAACCGCTGGATGCCGATCCTGCTGGTACTGGTAATCGTTCTGGTCGGTGCGCTCTGGCTCAACCAGAATCGCCTGCGCAACATGCTGCCGCGGACCGATTTCAACACCTTGCTGGTACAGGCCCAGCAGGCGCTGCAGGAGGGCCGTCTGGATGGCCAGGATGGCAGCAGCGCCCGCGAACTGTTCCAGGCCGCGATGGCGCTGGAGCCGGACAACGAAAGTGCCCGTGAAGGCCTGCGCCAGGTTGGTCGTGCGGAGTTGGCGCAGGCCGATGCCGCACTGCAGGCAGGCAACCTGACGATTGCCGCGCAGCAGGCGGCGGTGGCGCGCGAACTGCTTGGCGGCGGCAGTGACATCGACCGCCTCGATCGCGCCATCAGCAGTGCCCGCGCGGCCCAGGTCAAGACGGTGGATCTGGTTGACCAGGCCCGGCAGGCCATGGCCGCCGGCCGTCTCGGCGGGGAAGATGGCGCCGGTGCACTGTACCAGCGCGTGCTGCGTGTCGATCCCGACAACGCGGTGGCGGCGCACGGGCTGGACCAGGTCGGTTATGCGCTGGCAGTGCAGGCGCGCCAGCAGCTCGACACGAAGGACAACGCGGCCGCCGACGCCAGCATCGAGCAATTGGCCGCCCTGCAGCCGAACAACGGTGCCTTGCCGGCCCTGCGCGCGCTGCAGGCGCAGATCCGCAAGCAGGACCGTGCCGCACTGGATGCCGCGCTCGAAGCAGGGCGCGAGGCCCTGCGCGCCGGCCGTATCGGTGGCAGCGGGGACGACACCGCACTGATCCATTACAAGGCGGCGCTCAAGCTGGACCCTGACAATGCCGAGGCCCGTGCCGGCCTGGGCCGGGTGGCGCAGGCGGTGATCGTGCAGGCCAGTGCCGCGCTGGATGCCGGCGACATGGAACAGGCGCGCCGCTTGCTTGATCATGCACAGGCGCTGGCGCCGAAATCGGCTGACCTCGTGGCGGCACGCGCGCGGCTGGAACAGGCCGCCCCGTCATCGCCGGAGGCGGTGCCGACGACGGCTGGCGAGGAGACGGATGGCCGCATGGATGAACCATCGCCGCCGTCCGTGTCGCCAGAGCAGAAGGCCGCGGTGGCGCGGCTGGTACAGCGTGCGCGGGTTGCCACCAGTCATGGCGACATCATGATGCCGCCCGGCGACAGCGCCTACGATCTGTATCGCAGCGCGCTGGCGATCGACGGCAACGACATCGATGCACTGAACGGCTTGCAGGCCCTGCCGGGGCAGGTCGAGCAGCAGTTCAACCAGGCGCTGGTCGACGGCAATCTGGCCCGGGCCGACGACATGCTGGCCAATCTGGCCGAACTGGCGCCGGGTGGTGCCACGCAGGGCGTGCTGGCCAACCGGCTGGCCTCGGCCTGGCTCGATCGGGCCGAGCAGCAACTGGCACGCGGTGACCGCATCGGTGCCAGCCAGACGCTGGAGCGTGCACGCAAGCTGGCGCCGGGCCACCCGCGGGTGGCCGACCTGAGTGCCCGCCTGCAGGGCTTCCGGTGAGCCGCACATGACCGTACTGGTGTTCGGCGCCAGCAGCCAGATCGGCCATTTCCTGTTGCCGCGCCTGCTTGCCGGTGGCGAATCGGTACTGGCGGTCAGCCGTCATCCGCGGTCTGCCCAGGCAGGCGTCACGTGGTTGCAGGGGCATCTGCCCGATCAGGTGCCGGACGACCTGCCGCCGTTGTCGGCGGTCATCAGCTTCGGCCCGCTGCAAGGAGTGGCCGACTGGCTGGCGCAGGCCACGCTGGCCGGTACGCCGCGGGTGGTCGTCACCAGTTCGATGAGCGCGGAAAGCAAGCGTGAATCGGCGGTGCCGGCCGAGCGTGCGATCTCGCGCCAACTGCGTGACGGCGAAGCGGCACTGGCATCAGCCTGCGAGCGTCATGGCCATGCCTGGACCGTCTTGCGACCGACCCTGGTCTATGGCGCGGGGCTGGACAAAAGCCTGACTCCGATCGCCCGGCGCGCCATGCGCCTGCGCGTGTTTCCGTTGCCGTCCGGCCGCGGGTTGCGCCAGCCGGTGCATGCGGACGACATCGCGCAGGCGGTGCTGGCCGCACTGGTGTGCCCGGCGGCGGCCGGGCGCATCCTGCCGATCGGTGGTGGCGAGCGGTTGCTTGCCGGCGAGATGTTTGCCCGCGTGCGCGGCAGCCTGCCGCGCATGGCGGTGCCGTTGCCATTGCCGGCATGGTTGCTGTGGCTGGCCGGGCGCATGTTGCCGCGCCTGCGGGGCCCGCTGAGCCGGCTGGACAGCGATCTGGTCGCCGACAACAGTGAATTGCAGCAGTTGCTGGGCATCCATCCACGCCCGTTCCGGCCCGATGCCACGATGTGGCAGGCGCCGGAACAGGCGGGTCCGGACGTGTCGTCGGTAGTCAGCGCAGCGCGAGAAAGTCGGCGCTGACGACGAAGCGGACGGCATCCAGCCGGAGCCGTGATTGCGGCAACGCCGCCAGCAGTTCGGAGCGCTCGGCGGCGACGGCAGCGATTTCGTTCTCGCTGACGGCAGGGTTTACCGCACGCAGGGCCAGCAGGCGCGACAGTTCGGCGTCCAGGGCCTCGGTGGCCTGGGCCAGTGCTTCGTCGATGCGGGCCTTGCTGCGGGTGGCGGCCAGCGATTCGGCACGCTCCAGCATCGGTGGCACCAGCTTGGCGAGGAACTTGCGGTAGCGACCCACCTCGATGTTGCGGTCGCTGGCCTTGCGCAGGGCGACGTCGCTGGGCGTGAAGTCGGCGCGTTCGGCCAGGCGCGTGTCCACCGTGACCACGATCGGCAGGACCGGCAGGAAACGCTCGGCGTCGAGCCGGCGGTCGGCCACGCATTCCAGCACGAACACCGATTGCAGCAGTGCGGTGCGTGGTGGCAGGGCGTCGTCGACCATGAAGGCGGCATTGCCCTGTTCGCCGGACAGGGCGAGATCCAGCGCACCGGCGACCAGCGGATGGTCGAGGCGCAGCAGCGGCAGGTCCTCGCGGGCCAGTGCCACATCACGGGAGAACGTCACCGATTGCGGGCCTTCGGCGAAGCCGGGCAGGGCGTCGGTGGACAGGTATTGCGGATCGAGCAGCAGCACCTGGCCGCCGAGTTCCTCGGCATGGATGCCGAAGGCTTCGAGCAGTCGCTGCACGAATGCGTCGCGGCCCGGATCGGTGTCTTCGCGGGCGAAGGCCTGCTGCAGTTCGTCGGCGTGCAGGTCACGGCTGGCGGCCAGTTCCAGCAGGTGGTCGCGGCCACCGCGGATCAGTTCGGCCATCTGTTCGTGGCTGGCCCGGGTTTCGGCGAGCAGGGCGTCGAGTTCCTGGTCGCGGTTGTCGTCGCCGCGGGCGTGTTCGTCGGCCAGCAGGGTCAGCGGCTCGCCGTAGCGGCGCAGCAGCTCGCGGCCGTCGGCCGGGCTCATGCGGAAGGCATCGACGCCTTCGTCGTACCAGCGCGCCAGCACGTGCTGGGCGCTGTCGGCCACGGCGAGGATGTGGATGCTGATGTCGTGTTTCTGGCCGATGCGGTCGAGCCGGCCGATGCGTTGTTCGAGCAGGTCCGGATCCAGCGGCAGATCCCACAGGATCAGCCGGTGCGCGAACTGGAAGTTGCGGCCCTCGGAGCCGATCTCCGAGCACAGCAGCAGGCGTGCGCCATCGGGCTGGGCGAAGTAGGCGGCATTGCGGTCGCGCTGCACGATGCCGAGGCCTTCGTGGAAGCGCGCCACGCCGACGCCGCTCTTCGTGCGCAGCGCTTCTTCCAGCGCCAGCACCTTGGCCTGACTGCGGCAGATCAGCAGGAACTTGTCCTGCGGGTTGGCGTCGAGCAGGGCGATCAGGGCGTCGATGCGCGGATCGTTGGCGTAGTCGATCTCGATCTGTGCCGGCGGCTGCTGGATGTCGGCATGGAATTCGGCCAGCAGAGCCTGGCGGGTGCTTTCGTCGACACCGTCGGCGTCCACCAGATGCCATTCGGGCAGGCGCTTGGGAAAGCCGCCTACGCCGGCGCGGTTGTTGCGGAACATGGCACGGCCGGTGCCGTGGCGGTCGATCAGCGCGGCCAGCAGTTCACGGGCGTTGGCCGGTTTGCTGGTGTCGGCGAGCAGGGCGGTGAGCGCGGCATCGCCATGGAAGGCTTCAGTGAGGATGCTGCGCTGGGTATCGTCCAGCGGCTCGCCGTCGAGCAGGCGGTCGGCGATCTTCGACAGCGCCAGGTAGCTGTCGGCTTCGGCCAGATAGCCGTCCAGATCGTGGTAGCGCTGTGGATCCAGCAGGCGCAGGCGGGCGAAATGGCCGCTGCGGCCGAGCTGTTCGGGGGTGGCGGTGAGCAGGATCACGCCGGGAATCGCCGCAGCCAGCCGTTCGACCATCGCGTAGCGCGGGCTGGCGGCTTCCGGCGACCACGCCAGGTGGTGGGCTTCATCGACCACCAGCAGATCCCACGGCGCATCGAGCAACTGCTGCGCGTGCTTCGGCGAGTTCTCCAGAAAGCTGAAGTCGGCGATGACCAGTTGCTCGTCCTCGAACGGATTGCCGCCTTCGCTGGACTGTTCCAGTGCTTCGCAACGCTCCTCGTCGTAGATCGCGAAGCTGAGGTTGAAGCGACGCAGCATCTCGACGAACCACTGGTAGACCAGGGTGTCGGGCAACAGCAGCAGCACGCGCGAGGCGCGGCCGGTGGCCAGCTGGCGGGCCACGATCATGCCGGCTTCGATGGTCTTGCCCAGGCCGACCTCGTCGGCCAGCAGCACGCGCGGCGGGCGGCGGGCGGAGGCGATGCCGGCCACGCGCAACTGGTGTGGCACCAGTCCGATGCGTGCGGCGCCGAGGCCCCACATCGGCGAGCGGCGGGCTTCGGCGCGGCGGCGCAGACCGTCAAGGCGCAGCTCGAACTGGGCCACGCTGTCGGTGCGGCCGCCGATCAGGCGATCGTCGGCCTGGCTCACGCTCTGCTCGTCGTCGAGCTGGCCTTCGTGCAGTTCGCGGCCTTCGCCACGGTAGATCAGCAGGTCGTCGCGGATCTCGACACGCTCCACCAGGAAGGCGATGCCCTTGCCGGCCACGCGCTGGCCGGCGCGGAACTCGGCGCGGATCAGCGGGGCGGAGTCGATGGCATAGGGTCGCAACACCCCGGCCTTGGCGAACAGCACCTGCACGCCGCGTCCTTCGACGCGCAGCACGGTGCCGAGGCCCAGCTCGGGTTCGGCAGAGGAGATCCAGCGTTGACCGGGTACGAACATTGCACAGCCACATGACGTCAGGGGGCGGCAATTATCCGCCGCATGACGCGTGGTGGGAACCGTTGGTTGCCCATGCCGGCGCACCGGAAGGCGCCGGCATGTTCACTCCCGGGATGTGGCAACCCGGATCAGGTTTCGCTCCACTGGCGCAGGAGGTTGTGGTACACGCCGGTCAGCTGCAGCACAGCGGCGGCATCGGCGCCGGACTGGGTCAGGCGCTGGATGGAGCTGTCCAGTTCGAACAGCATGCGTCGCCGGTTGTCGTCGCGGACCAGGCTTTGCACCCAGAAGAACGAGGCGATGCGGGCGCCGCGGGTGACCGGGGTTACCCGGTGCAGGCTGCTCGATGGATAGATGATCGCGTCACCGGCAGGCAGTTTCACTTCGTGCTCGCCGTAGGTGTCGTTGACGATCAGTTCGCCGCCGTCGTAGTCCTCCGGTTCGTTGAGGAACAGGGTGCAGGAGATGTCACTGCGCATCTGCTCGCCGTTGCCCACGCCCATCACTGCGCCATCGACATGGAAGCCGTACTGGCCACCGCCCTCGTAGCGGTTGAAGCGCGGAGGCAGGGTGCGCTGGGGCAGGGCTGCGGCGTGATAGAGCGGGTGGCGGGCCAGCGCGGCCAGTACCAGACGGCCGAGCTGCTCGCGCAGCGGCGAGGCTTCGGGCAGTTGCAGGTTGCGCTTGACCTGGGCGCCCTGGGCGCCGACGGTTTCACGGCCATCGGTCCACTCGGCCTGGGACAGGGCCTGGCGGAAGTGGGCCACCTGTTCGCCGGTCAGGACCTCGGGGATGTGCAGAAGCATGGATTCGGGTTCCTCGAAAAAAACAGGGCCCTCCCTGCGGGAGAGCCCTGGATGGTACGGCGTCAGGACATCAACCGGCTCAGAAGCGGAGATCCGCGCTGAACAGGAAGGTGCGCGGCACGCCTGGGGTGTAGCGGTAACCACTCTTGTTGATGGCGGCCACGTACTGCTTGTCGAACAGGTTGTAGGCGTTCAGGCGCAGCATCAGGTGCTCGTTGACCTCGTACGAGGCGACCGCGTCGGTGATCATGTACGACTTGGTGGAGGTGGGCGTGCCCACCGCACCGTCGGTACCGCGATGCATGCCGTCGGTGTAGCGGATGCCGCCACCGATGGTGAGGCCGAACGGGAAGCGGTAGGTGGTCCAGCTGGTGAAGGCATCTTCCGGCGTATAGGTCAGGTTGTTGCTGCCGTCGCTGGTCACCAAGCTGCCTTCGTCCACCTCGGTTTTCTGGTGGGTGTAGCCGGCGGAGACCATCCAGTTGTCGGTGATGTAGCCGATCATCGACAGCTCGACGCCGCTGACCTTCTTCTTGCCGGTCTGGGTCGGGTTGCCGAAATCGTCCAGGATCTGGTTGTTGATCTCGTTGGTGACGTCAGTCTGGAACAGCGCCAGATTGAGCGACAGCGCTTCATCGATGAAGCTCCACTTGCCGCCGACCTCAAGAGTTTTGGCTTTCTGCGGATCCGCGTTGATGCTGTTGGCGCTGCCCGCGGCGGAAGTGATCGAGAAGTTGGCGCCGCCCGGCGGCTGCTGCGACAGGGCGTAGTTGGCGTACAGGCTGGTGGCGTCGTTGACCTTGTACACGGCGCCGAGCTTCCAGTTCAGCAGGGTGTCTTCCGCCTTGGTGTCCTCGGTTTGCACGATGCTGCCGATGGCCGCGCCATTGCAGGCCACCGCACCGCGGCCGGTGCCGTCGTTGCAGATGGCGGTGGCGTCGTACACGGTCTTGTAGCGGTCGGCGCGCAGGCCGGCGGTGACCAGGAACTTCTCGCCGAACTTCAGCGTATCGAAGGCGTACAGCGAGGCAGTATCCGTCTTGCCGTAGCTGCCGCTGCCGTTGCGGGCCCAGCTCAGCGCACCCACGTCGTTCCAGTCCGGGTTGTAGAGGTTGGCGTCGGGCCGGGTGCCGACACCGGTGGTGTTGTAGTTGTGCTGTTCCTCGCGGGTCAGCTCCAGGCCGACGCTGAGGTTGTGCTGCACGTTGCCGGTGCTGAAGTCGGAGCGCAGGTTGAGCTGGTCGGTCAGGATCCTGTTCTTCTGGTCCTTGTAGGTGTCATTGCTGCGGACCAGGGTGTAGCTGGACAGGTCGTCGAAGTCGGTCCACTTGATGTTCGCGTTGGTGCTCATGAACGCCGAGAGCAGGTAGTCCTGTTCGGTCTGGCCCCAGCGCGCGACGTTGGTCAGCTTGAGCGTGTCGGAGAAGTCATGCTCGATGCGGAAGGTCGCCATCTGCGCCTTGACGTTGTCGTGGTCGTCGCGGGTGCCGTAGAAGTTTTCCGGGTTGACCGGGTGGCCTGACAGCTGCTCGATGCCAGGCTGCGGCTCCCAGCCGTGCAGGCCGATGGTCGGCACGAAGCCGTCGGGGACGTTGTCCTGGTCGATGTACAGCAGGTTGAGGTAGTAGCGGGTGTCGGTGTCGAGGCCGAATGCCAGCGACGGCGCGATGCCCCAGCGGCTGTTGTTGACGTGGTCGCGGCCGGCGACATCGCTGTCCTGCCACATCGCGTTGATGCGCAGCGCGGCGCCGTTGCCGATGCTCTTGTTCCAGTCCGCGGTGGCGCGCTTCTGGCCGTCGACGCCGGCGCTGATGGTGGCCGAGGTCGCATCCCGCAGGTGGGCCTGCTTGCTGACCATGTTGATCGAGCCGGTCGGTGCGCTGCGGCCGTTATCGGTGCCCGCCGGGCCCTTGGTCACTTCGATCTGTTCGATGTTGAACAGGTCGTGGGAAATCGAGCCGAGGTCGCGCACGCCGTCCACGTAGATGCTGCTGGAGGTGTCGAAGCCGCGCATGTAGATGTTGTCGCCAGTGGCGGTGTTGCCGTTCTCGCCGGCATAGAAGGTGCCCACGCCCGGGGTGTTGCGAAGTGCCTCGGTCAGGCTGGTCGCGCCCTGCTGGATGAACAGGCTCTCGTCGATGACCTGGATGGTCTGCGGCGTGTCCTGCAGCGATTGGGTGAATTTCGGCGAGGACACGTAGTTGTTCGCCGCGGTGGCCTCCACTTTGACGCCGGGAAGATTCTTCGTGTTCTGGTCATCGGGCAGCATGTTGGCGGTATTCACGTCGGCGGCGATGGCGGGCAGGGCCAGAGCCAGGCCGGTGAACAGGGTTGCTGCCGTCAGCATGCCGGTGGTCGCGGCGGACTTGCGGGAGGTTACGACGTGCTTGCGCGATTTGATTGCCATTGAAGAGTGTTCCGTTTGTGGGTGTTGCGTGCGTGTCGACAAGGCCTGGCGGTCTGGCGATGCAGGAGTGGTGCATTGGCTGGATGCCGTTGCCCGTCGAGACGAGGCGCGCGGCGCATGGCTGCGCGCCTCGTCTCGACGGGCAGGAAAGTCCCTGGGTTCTGTGGCGCCGGTACGCCCCGCTGGCGCGGAAGCTGGCGGCCGGAGCAGTTGCATACGATATTTTTAATGAGAATGATTTGCAATACCTATTGAGATTTTGAGGTCACTTCGACCGGTCGTGGTGGCTCGATTGCGGGGCGGGAAGTGCCCGCCCGGTGATGTCGGTCTGGCGCGAGCCGGCCCTCGTGTTTGCGCGCTCCCGGCTCGCGTAAACGCGAGCCAAAAAAAAGGCCCCGCACGGAGGCGGGGCCCATGGTTCATGCCGCAAAAGCACGCAGCATGCCGGATCGACTTACCAGATCTTCACCTGCTTGTCGTCCGGACGCACCATCGCGTCGCCGGGCTGGCAGCTGAACGCGCTGGCGAAGGCCGGCATGTTCGACGGCGCACCGATCGCGCGCAGTGAAGCGGGGGCGTGCGGGTCGGTGTTGAGGTACAGCAGCGCCTGCTTCTCGCGCACGCTGCCGCGCCACACGCGGGCCCAGTTCAGGAAGAAGCGCTGGTCCTGGGTGTAGCCGTCGATCTGCTGGGTGGCTTCCTCCGGATGCTGCTTCAGCGCGGCCTGCAGTGCGTCGTAGGCCACGTTCAGGCCGCCCAGGTCGGCGATGTTCTCGCCCAGGGTCAGCTTGCCGTTGACGTGTGCGTCCGGCTTGTCCTTGATCGGCGCGTAGTCGTTGAACTGCTGCACCAGCTTGTCGGCACGGGCTTCGAACTTCTCGCGGTCTTCCGGCGACCACCAGTTCTTGTTGTTGCCGTCGCCGTCGAACTGGCTGCCTTCGTCGTCGAAGCCGTGGCTGGCTTCGTGGCCGATCACCGCGCCGATGCCGCCGTAGTTGATGGCGTCGTCGGCATTGGCGTCGAAGAACGGCGGCTGCAGGATCGCGGCCGGGAAGTTGATCGTGTTGTCGGTCGGGTTGTAGTAGGCGTTGACCGTCTGCGGGGTCATGCCCCATTCCTTGCGGTCGGTCGGCTTGCCGATCTTGGCGATGTCGTACTGGTAGTTGAACTTGCTGGCGGCCATCACGTTGCCGTAGTAGTCGTCCGGGCTGACCTGCAGGCCGGTCCAGTCACGCCAGTTGTCCGGGTAGCCGATCTTGGGCAGGAAGGTGTTCCACTTGGCGATCGCCTTTTCCTTGGTCGTGTCGCTCATCCAGTCGAGGTTCTCGATGCGCGCCTTGAGGGCGTTGCGCACGTTGTCGACCAGTTCCTGGGCACGCTCCTTGGCTTCCGGCTTGAACATCTTCTCGACATACAGCTTGCCCAGCGCCTCACCCATCGCCCCGTTGACGGAGCCCAGCACGCGCTTCCAGCGCGGCTTCTGTTCCGGCTGGCCGGCCAGGGTCTTGCCGTAGAAGTCGAACTTGTTGTCCTGGAACGCCTGGCTCAGGTAGTTCGAGGCGTCATCGATGGTGTGGAAGCGCAGGTAGGCTTGCCACTGCGCGATCGGCGCATCGGCCAGCAGCTTGTCGAATTCGGCGAAGAACTTCGGCTGCGACAGCGAGAAGCCTTTGTCGATGGACACGCCCTGGGCGGCGAAGAACTTCTGCCAGCTGAAGTGCGGGGTGACCTTGTCGGCCTCCTCGATGCTGACGAAGTGGTACTGGTTTTCCGGGGTGCGCAGCTCGACCGGAGCCAGCGAGGCCTTGGCCAGCTCGGTCTCGAACGCCATCACCTGGTCGGCCTGGGCTTTGGCGTCGGCTTCGGACACGCCGGTCAGTTCAAGCGTCTTGGCGATGTAGGCCAGATAGGCGTCGCGCTCGCCGGCGTGGCTATCGTCGAGGTAGTAGTCGCGGGTGGGCAGGCCCAGACCGCTCTGGAAGGTGTAGCCGATCTGCGTCCCGGCATTCTTGAAGTCGGCACCGGAACCGAACGAGAACACCTGGCCGTCACCCTCGGCATAGGACTTGGTGATGTAGTCGGCCACATCGCTGCCGTTCTTCAGCGCGTCGATGGCTTCGAGCTTGGGCTTGATCGGGTCGAAGCCGGCCTTTTCGATGGCGGCTTCGTCCATGCCGGACTGGTACAGGTAACCGATCTTCTGCTCGATCGAGCCAGCCTGTGCTTCGGCGGCACCCTTGGCGGCAGCGTCGACGATGTCGTGCTGGGTGTTCAGGCTGTTCTCGGCCAGCTGGTCGAAGGCGCCCCAGCGGGTGCGGTCGGACGGGATCGGATTGGCTTCGACCCACTTGGCGTTGACGAAGCTGTTGAAATCCTTGCAGGCCAGCTCGCTGTCGCCCAGCTCGCTGACGTCGAAGATGCTCTTGGTATCGACGGCGGCGGTGCTGCCGGCATCGGCAGGGGCGGCGCTGGTGTCCGCTGCCGGAGCTTCGGCGGCCGGATCCTGCTTGCCGCAGGCGCTCAGGGCCAGGGCGGTGCTGACGGCGAGCGCCAGTGCCAGGGGCTTCAGATACTGCTTGGTCATGGATGTCCCTCGGTGGTGAGTGGTGTCGATTTTCGGTTGGATAGGCGGATCCGGCCAGCCATGGTGAAACGCCCTGGATCGTTTCCGGCCGCGACCATGACCGGGCAAGCTAGGTCAAAGGTCATGGGCCGGTACAGTGTCAAAGGTCAGGGGGTGGATGTGGCTGGTCTTGCGTTGAGCTGGCTGGCGTCCAGTCGCCATACCGGGTAGGCACCGATGTGCTGGGCGGTGTACCAGGGCGAACGTTCGAAGAAGAAATTCAGCCGCGCACGGCTGCTGGCGGCGAAGGCGGGGTCGTGGCGCAGGCGGCTTTCGAATGCGGCTTTCAGTGCCGGATCCTTGGCCATCATGTCGCGCGCCAGTTGCTCCACTACACGCGGCTCGCCGTATTCCTTGGCTTCGAAGATCGCGTCCAGGTAACCCCAGCGCAGCAGCGAGTCGGAGGCCTGCGGTTCGAGCAGGGTGATCGCCACGTTGGCGGCGCGCTGGTCCATCGGCACGATCGCCGAGCCGGCGGGCAGGGTCACGTCCTTCGCGACTTCGGTCAGCTTGAAGCCGGTCAGCATCAGGTGGCTCTCGAACGGCCGGGTGGCCCATGTCGGCTCGTTGAGCTGGTAGCCACGGGCATGCACGGTCATCGGCTTGTCGAGGCGGTGGTAGGTGATGCCGTGGGCGTCGAGCCGGTCGATCACCGCGGTCCACTGTGCCGGTACCGCGTAGGCGGCGGGCGGGGTGGTGGTGATGTCCGGCAGCAGGCCGTTCCAGCTCTGGATGGTCCAGGTCTGCGGGATGGTCGGGTCGTAGCGGATCCAGGTGGCGTCGGAGATGTCGCTGTGCTCCTGGCTGAAGGCGAAGCCCTTGAACTCGAGCGGAGCCGGTTCGGGGTCGGGCTTGAAGGTCAGCGGCACGCTGGCTCCGCTGTCGCCGGCACGGGCGATGGTGTTGGCGTCGGCCGTGGCATTGGCGGCCAGCAGGGCCTCGGGGTCGTTGCCGATCTGCTCCAGCATCAGTTCGACCATGTCATAGGTTGCCTGCACGCGGTTGGCGTAGGACTTGAGCATGTGTGTCTCGATCAGCAGCGCCGGCCGGTTCTGCAGTGCCGCGTAGCCGGTGGAATAGCGCGCGCCCGAGCCGAAATTGACGATGCCCTTGCGCGGATCGGTTCCATCCTTGAACTCCAGATAGGTCGAGGCGAGGTGGCCGCGCTTCTCGTAGGCGGGCAGGGCCTGGCCGGCGAAGGCCTTCTGCTGCCAGGCGTTCACTGCCGGGTCGAGCTTGTGCGGATCCTCGGTGTACCAGGTCAGGTCGTACTGGTAATCGGCGCCGTCGGTGGTGTGCACGTCGATCAGGAAGTCGGGCAGCCAGTGCTGCCACAGCTTCAGCCAGGCACGCATTTCCGGCGCGTCGGCCTTGATGTAGTCGCGGTTGAGGTTGAGGTATTGCGACTGGCCACGGAAGCCCATGCTCTCCGGGCCGTTCTGGTTGATGCAGTGATACGGGCTGGAATTCTCGTGGCCGTCCACGCTGAACACCGGGATGTAGACCAGCACCACGTTGTCCAGCAGGTGCGGGTATTTGTCGTTGATGGTGATGTCGCGCAGCAGCATCAGCCCGGCATCCTTGCCCTCGATCTCGCCGGGATGGATGCCGGCCTGCACCAGCACCACCGGCTTGCGCGCAGCGCGGGCGTCATCGGGAGTGAAGGTGCCGTCGCCGCTGGCGATCACCACGGTCATCGGGCGGCCTTCCGGCGTGGTGCCGAAGGTTTCCAGTTTCAGCTGATCGGGTGCGGCCTGCTGCAGGCGCTGCAGGTAGGTCAGCGTGTCGGCGTAACTTGGCGTGGTGCGGAAGTGTGCGGCTTCGGCCGGTGTGGTCCAGTCGGTGGCGCTGGCGGAGGTGGCGGCGAGGCCGAGCAGGGTGGCGAGCAGCAGTCGGTGCATGGGTGGGGCCGTGATTCGGGATGGGGGATTTGCAAGAGCAGAAGCGGCGGGCTGGGGCAGGTGGGGCAAGTTTTCTCTCACGCCTCACTCCTCTCCAGCCCCTGTGCCAAGAGCCGCGGGCAATGCCCGCCCTACGATTCAATGGTGGCAGGGGACGAGGCGGGCAGTGTATCCGGCGCCACCGCACCACCGGAAATGATGAAGGCCATGGCCTGGTCCATGGTCCAGTCGGTGGGGGTGAGTTCTTCCACCGGCACCATTTCCAGATAGCCGCCGGTGGGGTTGGGCGTGGTGGGAATGTAGACCGCGGCAAGCTCGCGACCACTGTCCTGCTCGGTCATCACCCGGGTGACGAAGCCGACCACCTTCATGCCCTTGCGCGGAAAGTCGACCAGCACCACCCGCTGCATGCCCGACGGCTTCTGCTGCAGCACCGCCATCAGTTTCTTGGTGCCGCCATAGATCGTCTGCACCAGCGGAATGCGTGCCAGCAGGCCCTCGAAGGCATCGAGCAGGCGTTGTCCGATCACCCGGTTGGTGATGAAGCCCAGCAGGTAAAGCGCCAGCAGAGTCAGCAGCAGCGCGACGATGAAAGTCAGCCACTCCATCTTCAGCGACTCGGCCGCATTCGGAGCCACCAGCGCCAGCACGTTCAACAACCCGGTGACCAGCGGCGCCCCGATCCCGGCCAGCATGCCGAGCACGAATTTGAACACCAGCCAGGTCACCCACAGTGGAATGAAGGTGAGCAGGCCGGTCAGCAGGTAGCGTTTGAGGCGCAGCGGAGGCATGGCGTGATCCGGGAGCAGGGTGGACCGTGCATTGTAGGGTGCCGCCGCGGCCATGGCCGTTTGATCGTGAAGGCCGAGCTGGCGGAGATCGTGCGCTTCGAGTCGGAGTGAGGTCGTAGGGCGGGCAGCGCCCGCCATGGCATGCGGCATCACGAATGGCGGGCATTGCCCGCCCTGCGCGTGATTTGCGGTGAGGCCGGGCGAGTGGGTGTTTACGTGGCCCGGTCGGCGGCGGGGCTTTGCCGGGCGTGGGGCTTGAGGCGAACGTAGAGCTGCTTGCGCACGCGGGCGACGACTTCGCCGGAGGCGGTGACCACGTCGGTGTCGAACCAGCGCAGCACCTTGTCGCCGCCGGCGGCTGCCGCGCGCAGTTCATCGACCACGGCGGGATCGAGCCTGAAATGCGCGTACACGTGCTCGCGGCCCGGCGCCACGAAATCGATGGCGCCGGCCTTGTCCCACACGTAGTAGTCCTTGCCCAGTTGCTGCATCACCAGCAGCATCCAGAACGGGTCGGTCATCGCGAACAGATTGCCGCCGAACTGGCTGCGCACGTAGTTCCGGTTCCACCAGCGCAGCCGCAACACCACCTCCGCCGAACTCCAGTCCTGCGCGATCGAACGCACCCGGATCGAGTTGAACAGAAACGGCGGCCAAAGGTTGAGTACGCGACGGAAAGCGGTGGGAGTCATTGAGGCAGGGAATGGGGAATAGGGAGTGGAGAATAGGAAAAGCGGAAGAGCGTCGCACGCGTGAGCGTGGGCGGAGAGCCGGTTCTTGCTCTTCCTATTCCCTATTTCCCATTCCCTATTCCCGGCTCAAAACAACACCGAAGCCATGCGCCGCCGGTAGCGGCCGACGAGGTCGGCATCGTCGAGGGTGGCGAAGGCGGCGAGCAGGCGTTTCTTTGCCTGGCCGTCGTTCCAGTCGCGGGCTTTCTGCAGGATGGCGAGGAATTGTTCGAGGCCGCCTTCGGCATCGCCTTCCAGCAGCAGGCGTACGCCGAGCTGGTCGCGGGCTTCCCAGTCGGCGGGATCGGCCTGCACGCGCTGCTGCAACTCGGCGGTGGCGGGAGCGCCTTCCAGGGCGCGGGCCAGTTCCAGTTCGCTGCGCAGGCGGGTGGCGCGGGCGTCGGTGGCGAGGTTGGCGGGCAGGGCGTCCAGTTCGGCTTCGGCAGCGGCGGCATTGCCGGCGCGCATCAGCGCCACGGCCAGATCAAGCTTCAGCTCGGGCATGTCGGGGGCGGCGGCGATTTCCTGTTGCAGCCGGGCGACCATCTGTTCGGGGGTTTCCGTGGCGGCCGGGCTGTCGTCGTCCTCCGCGGGAGCGGCTTCCAGCGGCTGCACGTGACGCGACAGGAATTCGCGGATCTGTCCTTCGGGCATGGCGCCGGCGAAGCCGTCGAGAATCTGGCCGTCCTTGACCAGTACCACGGTGGGCACGCTGCGGATGCCGAACATGCCGGCCAGTTCCTGCTGGGCGTCCACGTCGACCTTGCCCAGCCGGAACGCACCGTTGTATTCGGCAGCGAGTTTTTCCAGCATCGGGCCCAGCGTCTTGCACGGTTCGCACCAGGTGGCCCAGAAGTCCACCAGCACCGGTGTGGTCAGCGAGGCCTTCAGCACATCGCTCTCGAAAGTCTGCTGGTCCACGTCGAAAACGTGGGAAGCGGAGGTGGCGTCGGTCACGGGAAAGCTCCAGTTCGGCGGGTGCCGCTACAGGTCAGGGCAGTTACCCAGCATATCAAGCAGGCATGCCGGCCGCGGTTCCGCCAGCGCGTTCACGACAGATTTGCGAGAATCCGCAGATCGTCACGCCGGAACAAGGCATCGGGTGCATGGGCATGGGATCGCCAACCACACTGCTGATCTGCGAGCATTGCGACACGGTTTACCACCGGCGTCCGCTGGGCCGTGGCGAGGTGGCGCGCTGCGCACGCTGCCATGCGGAGCTGGAACGCCACCAGACGCTGGGCGTGAACGCGATGCTGGCATTGATCCTGACCGCACTGATCGTGTTCGTGCAGGCCAACATGTGGCCGATCGTGACGCTGGGCCTGGGCGGGCAATACAGCGGCACCACGCTGTGGGGCATGATCATCGCGATGTGGCATGAGCAGGCACAGGTGGTCTCGGTGCTGGTGGCCGGCACGCTGTTTTTCTTTCCGCTGATGAAAATGCTGCTGCTGGGCTGGCTGCTGTGGTTTGCCCGTACCGGCCGGCGTGCACCGGGTTTCGTGCCGCTGATGGTGATGCTGCATTACCTCGGGCCGTGGACGATGAGCGAGGTGTTCGTGCTGGGTGCGCTGGTGGCGATCGTCAAGGCACATACCTATTTCGACGTGATCGCCGACCCGGGCATCTATGCCTATGCGGCGCTGACCCTGCTGATCACGATCTTCGCCGGAGTGGACCTGCGCCAGCTGTGGGACGAGACATCGGAGTCGGCGTCTTGAGTGCCCTGCCGCGTGCCGCCGAGCTGGGGCTGGTCGCCTGCCGGGTGTGCGGGCTGGTCTGCCGCAATGTGGCCGGGGACGAACGACTCGACGGCGATGGCGTGGACGATGCCATGGCCTGCCCGCGTTGCGGCTCGACCCTGCGGCGGCGCAAGCCGCACAGCTACATGCGTACCTGGGCGCTGCTGATCGCGGCGTTCATCATCTACATCCCGGCCAACGTGCTGCCGATCATGCGCACCGCCAGCCTCAACGATGTGGATGACAACACCATCATCAGCGGCGTGGTGGAGCTGTGGCGGGCCGGCTCGCCGAACCTGGCGATCATCGTGTTCAGCGCCAGCATCGTGGTGCCGGTGCTGAAATTCCTGGCGCTGGGTTTTCTGCTGCTGAGCAGCCAGCGGAGCAGCAACTGGGCCAGGCTGCAGCGTGCGAAGCTGTACCGGTTGGTGGAGCTGATCGGCTACTGGTCGATGCTGGACGTGTTCGTGGTGGCACTGTTGACGGCGCTGGTGCGGTTCAGCGTGCTGAGTCGGGTGGAACCGTTGCCCGGCGTTATCTTTTTCGGCCTTACCGTGGTGTTGACCATGCTGGCCTCGATGAGCTTCGACCCCCGATTGATCTGGGACGGCAGGGATAGTGATGACTGAAAGCCATACCGATAACCCGCGCGCCGAGGATGGCGCGCTGCCGCAGCCGGTGGTGCAGCGGCGCCGCTTCAACGCTTCGCTGATCTGGTTGATCCCGGTGCTGGCGGCACTGGTGGGCATTTCTCTGGTGGTCAGCAACTGGCTGCAGGCCGGCCCGGACATCACCCTCAGCTTCCAGAGCGCCGAAGGGCTGGAAGCCGGCAAGACGCCGGTGAAATACAAGAACGTGGTGATCGGGCGGGTCGGCAAGATCGACCTCAGCAGCGACCGCAGCCATGTGCTGGTTGCCGTGGCGCTGGAGAAAAGCGCCGCGGGCTTCGCCACCCGGGATTCCCGCTTCTGGGTGGTGCGGCCGCGGATCGGCCTGGGTGGCGTGTCGGGCATCGACACCCTGCTGTCGGGTGCGTTCATCGGTGCTGACGTCGGTGATTCGGACGAGCCGAAATACGAGTTCACCGGGCTGGAAAACCCGCCGCCGGTGAACCATGGCGCGCCGGGCCGCAGCTTCGTGCTGCATGCCGATGACCTCGGTTCGCTGGATATCGGCTCGCCGGTCTACTACCGCCGCATCCAGGTTGGCCGGGTGGTGTCCTACGAACTGGACAAGGACGGCAAGGGCGTTTCGCTGCACATCTTCATCGACGGCCCCAGCGACCGGTTTGTCACCCGCGCCACGCGGTTCTGGAACGCCAGCGGCGTCGATGTGTCGATCGGCGCCAGCGGGCTGAAGCTCAATACCCAGTCGCTGGCCACCGTGCTGGCCGGCGGCGTTGCCTTCCAGGATCCGCCGGGACCGCACGACAGCACGCCTGCGCCGGCGGACAACGCCTACGACCTGTATTCCGACAAGGCGCTGGCGATGGCGCCGCCGGATGGCGAGCCGCATTTCATCCGCATGCGCTTCGAGCAGTCCGTGCGCGGGCTGGCGGTGGACGCGCCGGTGGAGTTCCTCGGTGTCGAGATCGGCAAGGTGGTGTCGGTGCGGCTGGACTACGACGAGGTGAAGCAGCGCTTCCCGGTGGTGGTTGGTGCCGTGGTGTACCCGCAGCGGCTCGGCAGCGCCTACGACAAGCTGGAGGCGCTGGCCCGTGAACGTGGCGAGGATACCGACCTGTCCAAGCTGATCGGTCGGCTGGTCGAGCATGGCTTCCGGGCGCAGGCGCGCAGCGGCAACCTGCTGACCGGCCAGTTGTACGTGGCGCTGGATTTCGTGCCCAACGCGGCCAAGGTGTCGTTCGACCCGGATGCCAAGCCGCTGCTGATCCCGACCGTGCCGGGCAGCTTCGACAAGCTGCAGGAGCAGTTGGCCGACATCGTCGACAAGCTCGACAAGATTCCGTTCGACAGCATCGGGCAGAACCTCGACAGCACCCTGGCCGGGCTCGACGCCACCATGAAGCAGGTCAATGGCGAAACCCTGCCGGCATTCAAGGACACCTTGCAGGGCGTGCAGAAGACCATGGGCTCGGCCGGCGAGGCGCTGTCCGGTGACTCGCCGCTGCAGCAGAACCTCGGAGCCACGCTGGAGCAGGTGCAGCGCATGGCCCGTTCACTGCGCTCATTGACCGATTACCTCAGCGGCCATCCGGAAGCCCTGCTGCGCGGGCGTCGCCCGGACGCCAAACCGGATACCGCCCCGCCGGCAACCACTCAGCCGCAAGGAGACACACCATGATCCGGACCGGAATGCGCCTGCTGGGCGTGGGGGCCCTGTTGGCCCTGGCTGGCTGCGCCTCGGCACCGCTGCACTATTACACGCTGGTGGCGCCAGCCGATGAGGCCGGCCCGACGGCGCCGACCGACGGCGCACCGTCGCTGCCGTTCGAATTGCTGCCGGTCGGCGTGCCGGCCCAGGTCGACCAGCCGCAGCTGCTGGTGCGCGAGGGCGGGCAGGGCGTGGCACTGCTTGGCAGCGAACGCTGGATCGCTCCGCTTGGCGACGAGGTACGCAGTGCGCTGTCCGCGGATCTGGCGAGCGCACTGCACAGCCAGGACGTCAGCGGCATGCCCGGTGGTGACCAACCCTTGCTGCGGATCAAGCTGGACCTGCGGCGGTTCGATTCGGCGCCGGGCAACTATGCGCTGATCGAGGGCGCCTGGAGCGTGCGCGTGCTGCACGACCCGGCGCGTACCGCCTCGGTGGCCTGCAGCAGCCGGATCAGCGAGCCGGTGGGGCCGGGCTATGCCGCACTGGTGCAGGGACATCAGCGCGCGATCGGCAGGTTGGCCGGTGAAGTGGCCGCCGTGGCACGTGCGCTTTCCAGTGGCCAGGTGGCCAGCTGCCCGGCCGGATGATCGCCATGCTTGGCGCAGGCCCTGCGCTGGGCTAGTCTGACCAGTTTTCCGCGGCCGGCGGCGTCCGGCCTGTATCCATCGCATATCGGCACCGCAATCATGCAGGACATCCCATCCCCGAACTCCCCCGAACAGGGCGGCACCGCTGAACTGGCCTACGTGCCGCAGTCGGTGGAGGCTTCCGCGCAGCAGTACTGGCACGAGCAGCGCGCCTACGAGGTGACCGAGGATGCCTCGAAGCCGAAGTTCTTCTGCCTGTCGATGCTGCCGTATCCGTCCGGTGCGCTGCACATGGGCCATGTGCGCAACTACACCATCGGCGACGTGATCAGCCGTTACCAGCGCATGCAGGGGAAAAACGTGCTGCAGCCGATGGGCTGGGATGCCTTCGGCCTGCCCGCCGAGAATGCCGCGATCAAGAACAGGACCGCGCCGGCCAAGTGGACCTACGCCAACATCGGGCACATGCGCGACCAGCTGAAATCGCTGGGCTACGCGATCGACTGGAGCCGTGAGTTCGCCACCTGCCGCCCGGAGTATTACCGCTGGGAACAGCTGATGTTCACCCGGCTGCTGAAGAAGGGCATGGCCTACCGCAAGAACGCGGTGGTCAACTGGGATCCGGTCGACCAGACCGTGCTGGCCAACGAGCAGGTGGTCGACGGCCGCGGCTGGCGCTCCGGCGCGGTGGTGGAGAAGCGCGAGATCCCGCAGTGGTTCCTGAAGATCACCGATTACGCGCAGGAACTGCTCGACGGCCTGGACACGCTGCCGGGCTGGCCCGACGCGGTGAAGACCATGCAGCGCAACTGGCTGGGCCGCAGCGAGGGCCTGGACATCCACTTCGCGGTGGATGGCGGCGACGAGACGCTGACCGTGTTCACCACCCGCCCGGACACCTTGATGGGCGTCACCTTCGTCTCGATCGCCGGCGAGCATCCGCTGGCGCTGAAGGCCGCTGAAAACAACCCGGAACTGGCTGCCTTCCTCGACGAGCTGAAGCATGGCGGCGTGTCCGAGGCCGAGCTGGAAACCCAGGACAAGCGCGGCATGGCCACCGGCCTGTTCGCGATCCATCCGGTCACCGGCGACAAGCTGCCGGTGTGGGTGGCCAATTTCGTGCTGATGGGCTACGGCACCGGCGCGGTGATGGCGGTGCCCGGCCATGACGAGCGCGATTTCGAATTCGCCAACAAGTACGACCTGCCGATCCGCCAGGTGATCGCGATCGACGGCGAGAGCTACGATCCGGCCCACTGGCAGGACTGGTATTCGGACAAGACCCGCGCCGACATGCGCGTGATCAACTCCGGCGAGCTGGACGGCAAGGACTATCGCGCTGCCTTCGAGCACATCGCCGGCGTGCTCGAGGCCGAAGGCAAGGGCCAGCGCCGGGTCAACTGGCGCCTGCGTGACTGGGGCGTCAGCCGTCAGCGCTACTGGGGCTGCCCGATCCCGGTGATCTACTGCCCCAAGTGCGACGCGGTGCCGGTGCCGGAAGACCAGTTGCCGGTGGTGCTGCCCGAGGACGTGGCGTTCAGTGGCGTGCAGTCGCCGATCAAGGCCGATCCCGAGTGGCGCAAGTGCAGCTGCCCGCAGTGCGGCGGCCCGGCCGAGCGCGAGACCGACACCTTCGACACCTTCATGGAGTCGAGCTGGTACTACGCGCGCTACACCAGCCCGGGCGCCGATGCGCAGATCGACGAACGCGCCAACTACTGGCTGCCGGTCGACCAGTACATCGGCGGCATCGAACACGCGATCATGCACCTGCTGTACTTCCGCTTCTATCACAAGCTGATGCGCGACGCGGGCATGGTGGATTCGGATGAGCCGGCCACCAATCTGCTGTGCCAGGGCATGGTGATTGCCGACACTTTCTATCGCGACAACGCCGATGGTTCGAAGGACTGGATCAACCCGGCCGACGTGGAGATCCAGCGCGACGACAAGGCGCGCACGACCGGTGCGGTGCTGAAGTCCGACGGCCAGCCGGTGAAGATCGGCGGCACCGAGAAGATGTCCAAGTCGAAGAACAACGGCATCGATCCGCAGACCATGGTCGACAAGTACGGCGCCGACACCGTGCGCCTGTTCTCGATGTTCGCCGCGCCGCCGGAGCAGTCGCTGGAATGGAGCGAGGCCGGCGTCGAGGGCATGGCGCGCTTCCTCAAGCGGCTGTGGCGCGAGGTCACCACGCATGCGGCCAGCCCGGATCACCCGGAAACCGATCCGGCCACGCTGGACGCCGGCCAGAAGGCGCTGCGCCGCCAGTTGCACGAGACGATCCAGAAGGTCAGCGACGACTTTGGCCGCCGCCACGCCTTCAACACCGCGATCGCCGCGCTGATGGAACTGCTCAACGCGCTGAACAAGTTCAGCGACCAGAGCGACCAGGGCCGCGCGGTGCGCCACGAGGCGCTGGAGGCGATGGTGCTGCTGCTCAATCCGGTGGTGCCGCACATCAGCCATGCGCTGTGGCAGGTGCTGGGCCATCCGCCGGGCGTGCTGGAAGATCAGCCATGGCCGCAGGTCGATCCGGCCGCGCTGGTGCGCGACACGCTGACGCTGGCGGTTCAGATCAATGGCAAGTTGCGCGCTACCATCGAGGTTGCCGCCGGCGCCACGAAGGAAGAGGCCGAGGCCGTGGCGCGTGCCCAGCCGCAGGTGATGCATTTCCTGGAAGGCATGAGCGTGCGCAAGGTCATCGTGGTACCCGGCAAGATCGTCAACATCGTCGCAGGATGAAATCCATGAGCTGCATCAAAGCGGTCCGGCTGTTCCAATCCTCGCTGTTGCTGGGGCTCGCGCTGATGCTCGGCGCCTGCGGCTTCCATCTGCGCGGGAACACGGCATTGCCGCCCGGGATGCAGCGGGTGCATCTGGATGCCAAAGGTGATGGCTACTTCCAGCGCCATCTGGAGCGGGCGCTGGAGATTTCCGGTGCCACCATCGAGAAGGAAAGCGGCCCCGGCATCGCCGAGCTGCGCGTGCCGCTGGCGCGCTTCAGCCGTGAGTCGCTGACCGCCGGTGGCTACCTGCGCATCACGGAGGCATCGGTGCGCTATCGCGTGCGCTTCGATGTCGTCGGCGCCGATGGCGAGATACTGGTGCCGAGGCAATCCATCGAGCTGTCGCGCGAATACAGCTACGACGCCAGCAATGCCGTCGGCAATTCCGCGCTGGTCGAGGAACTGCAGCGCGGGCTCAACGACGACATGGTTCAGGCCATCCTGTTCCGCCTGCAGGCGGCCGGCCGGCATGCAGCGTCGGCACCGGCGGCAGCGTCCAGTACGCCCTGATGCCGCTCAGTCCTGCCCAATGGCAGAAGGCGCTGGCTGCCGACAACCTGCGGCCGGTCTACCTGCTTGCCGGCGAACAACTGCTGGTGCTGGAAGCCGCCGATGCATTGCGCGCGCAGGCGCGCCGGCTGGGTTACACCGAGCGCGAGGTGCTTGATGTCGGCCAGCATTTCGACTGGAACGAACTGGCCCGTGCCGGCGTCGGCATGTCGCTGTTCGCGACCCGCCGGCTGATCGACCTGCGCCTGCCCACCGGCCGCCCCGGCGTTGAGGGGGCCAAGGCGATCACCGCGTTCTGCGCCAACCCGCCGCCGGATGTGACTTTGCTGGTCAGCGCGATGGAATGGAGCAACAAGCACGACGGCGCCTGGAGCAAGAAGCTCGACGCCAGTGGCGTGATGGCGGTGTTCAACGCGCCGCGACCGGACCAGTGGCCGGCATGGATCGGCGCCCGGCTGTCCAGCCGCGGCTTGTCCGCCACCCCCGACGCGGTCGCGCTGCTGGCCGAGCGGGTCGAGGGCAACCTGCTTGCCGCGGCGCAGGAGATCGACAAGCTTGCCGTGCTGCACGGCGAGGGCCGCATCGATGCGGCTGAAATGGAAAATCTGGTCGCCGACAGCGCCCGCTATGACGTGTTCAAGCTCACCGATGCCGCTTTTGCCGGCGACGGTGCCCGTGCGCTGCGCATCCTCGCCGGGCTGCGTTCCGAGGGCGACGAACTGCTGGCGTTGATGGGCTGGCTGGTCAACCAGCTGCAACTGGCCTTGCGCCTGGCCAATGCACCGGATCTCTCGGCGCAGATCCGCAGCGAGCGACTGTGGCAGGCGCGCGAACAGCTGTTCCGCAAGGCCCTGCGCCGTGCCCCGCGCGAACACTGGCTGCAATGCCTGGCGCGCGCCTCGCGGATCGATCGCATGGTCAAGGGTCGCGAGCAGGGCGAGCCGTGGCAGGAGGCCGAACGGCTGATCGCCGCGATCGCCGAGCCGCGTGCGGCCAGGGCGTTGGCGTAAGCACATGAAGCCGCTGGCGCTGTTCGGTGGCACCTTCGACCCGGTGCATCTGGGCCATCTCAGCGTGGCGTGGGAAGCGGCCGAACTGCTGGATGCCGAGGTGCACCTGCTGCCGGCCAGTGTGCCGCCGCATCGTGCGCCGCCCATCGCGTCGGCAACGCAGCGGGTAGCGATCCTGCGGGCCGCACTGCAGGGGCAGTCACGACTGGCGCTGGATACGCGGGAGCTGGATCGTGACGGTCCTTCCTACACCATCGACACCTTGCACGAATTGCGCGCGGAGCAGGGCGATCGCCCGCTGGTGCTGCTGCTCGGTGCCGATGCTTTTGCGGGGCTGGCCAGCTGGCATCGCTGGCATGAGCTGTTCGACGCGGCGCATGTCGGCGTGCTCAGCCGCCCCGGTGTTGCCGCCGAATGGCCGGAGGAACTGACCCGCGAAGTGGCCGGACGGCGTGTGGCCGATGCCGCCGGATTGCATGCCTTGCCGGGTGGCCGGCTGATCGAGCTGGCGGTGACTCCGCTGGAAATTTCGGCCACCCGCATCCGCGAACTGCTTGCCGCCGGACGCGATCCGCGCTACCTGCTGCCTGCCGGGGTGTTCGACGATCCCGCACTGCTCGCGCCTTATCGGGGCGCTTGAGGGTTCCCGTCCGCGGTTGCCTGCTCGATCGCCCACACACTGTTGGCGGACCCCGAGTGGGCACGCCGGGAAGTCGCCCGGGCCAGCGAGGCAAAGGCGAAGGCCAGCGCGAGAGCGACCAGATCGATGGCCAGCAGCGCATGATGACCGGCGGCGGCACTGCGCCACGGCCACCAGCCGGTAGCCAGACCATGTGCCAGCGGCACCAGTGCGGTGACCAGCGCCGCCAGCCAGAGCAGCTCCTGTGCCGCGCGCAGCGGTGCCCGCCGGCTGGCCCACAGCACGCACAATGCCCAGCTTCCGAAACAGGCCCAGCGTTCGCCGTGCCCCGCATCACCGCCCAGCCAGGGCACGAGCTGGGCGGCGACGAAGGCGGCGGAAATCGCCACGCACACGCCGAGGCAGATTCCCACGGTGGCACGCGCCATCAGCAGTGACGAGCGCCCCTGTTGTGCCTGCCGGCGTTTGCGTCGCGATTCGATCCACAGCAGGTTGCCGGAATAGAACAGGAAGGCGCCGCCCAACCCGAGCAGGAAGTACAGCCATGCCACCGCGACGTGGCCGTAGTCGCCGAAATGCAGCGAGTAGATCGCAGCGATGGTCGCGTGATTGGTGTCGCGGGTACCCGGCAACTGGGTGGCGAGCAGCTTGCCGCTGGTGGCATCGAGTGCGACCGCGCCGGCCCCCAGGCCACGTGTCGCGCGGCCGGTGATCTCGACCACGGCATGGGCGTCACCGGCGTGGGCCAGTTTCAGGTAGGCCGGCGTGAAGTTGGTGATGCCCTGTTCCCGGGCCACTTCGATCGACCGCGCATGCCAGCTTGCCAGCGGTGACAGCGCGGCCGGGGTGCCAGCTTCCTGCACGATGGGGGCGGTGTCCATCGCGGTGGCCGAGGCGCTCATCAGCCGGCCTCCGTAGAGCAGCGGGTTCAGCGCGAGCATCAGCACGAGCATCAGGCACAGCAGGGCGCCGGTGACCGCGAACACGATGTGGAACGGCAGGCTCAGCACGCCGATCACGTTGTGCGCGTCCTGCCAGAAGCGCTTGAGGTTGCGTCCCGGGCGCAGCGCGAACAGGTCCTTGAGCAGCCGCGGCAGGTGGATCACGAAACCGGACACCAGCGCGACGCCGTAGAGCAGGCTGACCACGCCCATCAGCCAGCTGCCGGCCAGCGGGATGCCCAGGGTGTAATGCAGTTCGTTGACCAGTTGCGGCAGGCTGGAGCCGGGCTCCTCGGGGCTGCCGTCGAGGTTGCCGGCGGTGGCGAACAGCCAGTTGCCGTGATGGTCCTGCCAGTACGCGGTGGGTTCGGCCAGCTCGTAGCCGGGGAAGGTCATGCCAAGATGGACACGTGCTTCGGGATGCCTGGCCAGCACCCCGTCGAGCAGGTGCTGGGCATCGTCCAGCGAGCCGGTGGCGGTGATGTGGCTGTTTGTCCACTGCTGCAGCGGCTGGTGGAACACGGTGATCGCGCCGGCGTAGAACGCCACGAACAGGGCGAAGCCGGCCAGCAGGCCCACCCACGAATGCACGGTGGTGAAAGTACGCAAGGTGGCGGGTTTCAGTTTCATGCGACCGGCCTCAGCGCACCCAGTCCATCGCCTGCAGCAACCGCAGCAGGCCCAGCCCGATCAGTGCCGGCGTGCCCAGCCAGGCCCAGGCCTGTTTGCCGTTGTTGAAGCGGAATGCGGCACAGGCCAGTCCGGTCCACAGCGGGAAGAACGCCAGCAGGCTCATGACCAGAGTCGCTTCCCACGGCCCTGGCCAGAACCAGCTGGCCAGTCCGATCAGGGCGGCGGCGAGGAAGAAGCCGGCAATGATGCCGGCGCTGGCCCGTGCCGCGTAGCCTGCCGGCGGCGACTGACGGAGTTTTGCCGGGCCCGGGGCAGCGAGCATCAGTCTGCTTCCGTGGTGTCGGTGCCGGGGGTGCCGGTGGACAGCGCCAGCCAGGGCAGGGCAATCAGTACCAGCATGGTGCTGGTCAGCATCGCGCAGAGGCCGGCGGCGATGCCCAGCGGGTTGCTCCAGGCGGCCAGCGAGAGCAGTGCGAGCAAGCCGGCGGCACCCCGCATCACGCCTGGCCGGCCGTGCAGCACGCGCCACGGGCAGTGCGGTGAGGCTGCATGACAGGCGATGGCCGAGCCGGCGGCGAGCAGCATGGCGAGCAGGATGGTCATGCCTGCTTACCAGCGGTAGCGGGCGCTGGCGGTGACGCTGCGTTCGTAGCCGTAGTAGCACCACGCGGCGCTGTTGCAGACGGCGACGTAGTCCTTGTCGAACAGGTTGCTGGCATTGAGCTGCAGCCGCCAGCCGTCCACGTCGTAGTGCACGCTGGCGTCGAACAGCGTGTACGAGGGCGTTTTCCACTCGTTGTAGATGTCGCCGTAGTGGTCGCCGACGTAGCGCACGCCGCCGCCGAAACCGAGTCCGGCCAGCGGGCCGCCGAGGATGGTGTAGTCGGCACCCAGCGAGCCCTGCTGGCGCGGCAGCAGGGCGATCTGCTTGCCCAGCGACGGCAGGTCGGTGCTGCGGGTGACTTCCGAGTCGCTCCAGGTGTAGCTGCCGTAGAGGCTGAGGTTGGGGCCGATGTTCCAGCGGCCTTCCAGCTCCACGCCGCGCAGCCGGGTTTCGCCCTGCTGCACCTGGAACAGCGGATGGTTCGGATCGATGGTCAGCGAATTGCGCTGGGTGATCTGGTAGACCGAGGCGGTGAGCAGGCCGTTGCCGCCGGCCGGCTGGTACTTCAGGCCGGCCTCGTACTGGTCGCCGGTGGTCGGCTCGAAGGCGTTGCCGGCGAAGCCGGTGCCGACGGTGGGCTGGAACGAGTGCGCCCACGACAGGTATGGCGCCAGCCCGTTGTCGAACAGGTAGTTGACGCCGACACGGCCGGAGAACGCCTCGTCACTCTGCCGCGTGGTGGCGCCACCGATCAGGTCGAGGGTACGGGTGCGCACATGGTCCTGGCGGCCGCCGAGAGTGATGCCCCAGCGCCCCAGCTTGATCTGGTCCTGCAGGTAGATGCCCAGTTGCGACTGGGTTTCCAGAGTGTGGCTGGTGTAGGCCGGCACGGCCAGGAGCGCGCCATAGACCGGGTCGAAGATGTCCAGCGTCGGCGCGTTGAAGTCGAATGCCGAGGCGTAATCGTCCTTTGCCCGGCGATAATCCACGCCACCCAGCAGGGTGTGCCGCACACGGCCGGTGTCGAAGGTGTATTGCAGGTTGTTGTCGACGCCGAAGGTGCGGGTGTGGTTCTCGTTGGGGAACAGATAACGCACCAGCGTGCGCTCGTCGTCGAGCAGGCCGAAGGCGCCGGGGTTGGCGCCGTTGTTCTCGACGTCGGCCTTGCCGTAGCGCAGGTTCTGGGTGAACGCCACACCATTGGCGAAGTCGTGGCGGAATTCGTAGCCGATCGAGGCCAGGGTCTTGTCGTAGTCGTTGTGCCCCGGTTCGCCGGTGAAGCGGTCACGGGGGATCTTGCCGTGAGGGTTGGGCAGCAGGGTGCCGCTGGCCGGCAGGAAGCCGCCGCCGGAGGCGGTGGCGGCTTTCTGGAAGCGCGACAGCACGGTCAGCGAGGTGCTGTCGCCAGGCTTCCAGGTCAGCGCGGGGGCGAGGTAATAGCGGTCATCCTTGATGTGGTCGGTCATGCTGTCGCTGTTGCGGGCCAGGCCGGTGAGGCGATACAGCAGGGTGCCCGAATCATTCAGTGCACCGCCGAAGTCGAAGTTGCCCTGGCGCAGGTCGAAACTGCCGATCTCCACGCCGACCTCGTGCAGCGGTTGTGCGGTGGGTCGCTTGCTGACCATGTTGATCATCCCGCCCGGCGGCATCGCGCCGTAGACCACCGACGACGGTCCCTTGATCACTTCCAGCCGCTCCAGGCCGTAGGGTTCGATGCGGGTGATGCTGGTGCCGGAGCCCTCGGCCAGTGCCAGTCCGTCCATGTAGCGGGCGGGCGTGAAGCCGCGCACCAGCAGCCAGTCGCTGCGCGAGTCGGCACCGTAGCCGCCACCCTGCGCGCCGGCGGTGTACCACACCGCTTCCTCGACGCCCTGGATGCCGCGCAGGTTCATCTGCTCGTCGGTGACCACCGAGACCGATTGCGGGATCTCGACGATCGGCGTGTCGGTCTTGGTGACCGAGTCGCTTTGCCTGGCGATCGGCGCGGTGACCTGCACGCCTTCCAGTGTGCTGGCGTGCTCCTGCTGCGGCGTGGTGTCGTTGTCGTCGGCGTGGGCTGGCAAGGCCATCGCCACCAGCAGCGGCAGGCTGAGCAGGGCGTTGTGGATGGCGCGGGGCAACAGGCGGGCGTTGCGTGCGGAAGGGTTCGGGGCGGACAGCAGGGAGGGCGTGGACATCGGAAACCTTGCAGTGGCAGAGAGGCGCACCGGTGCGGGGTGAGTCGACCCCGATCGTCATCGTGCGATGGTTTTCCCCGTGCCTGGGAGTACGCCGTGCCGGCGCGTCATCAGGTGAGAATGATTCTTATTGTATGAGTGATGACATGGGTCGGCAATCGACCGACGCGCACCACGCCGCGGCGGAGTGACGCGGGCCGGGTCTTTCGTGATCTGCCGATGCTCAGCCTGCCGCCAGTTGTGCGCTCACGTCGTTGATCGAGTCGCGGATGCGCTTGCTGAATACCGAGTCCAGGTGATGGATCAGCAGCAGGTGTTCGGTGGCACGGGTCATTGCCACGTAGAGCAGGCGCGCCTCGTCGGCTTCGCTCTGGCCTTCCTTGGGCAGGCCGCCGATGCCGGGAATGATCACGAAGGGGAATTCCAGGCCCTTGCTGGAGTGCATGGTCACCAGCTTGACGCTGTCCTCGACCACGAACAGGGTCTGCTTGCCGGCGTTGTCGGCGAGGCGGCTGGGGATGTCCAGCCGGCGCAGTTCCTCGTGCAGTTTTTCGCCTTCCCACTGGTTGCGGTAGATCACCGCCATGTCGGAGTACGGGCGGCCGTGCGCATGTTCGTCGCGCAGGCGTGCCACCAGCACGTCCATCTGCGCACGGGCGGTGTCGGTGCGTACCAGTTCCGGCACGGCACCGCGCCGGCCGGCGCTTTCCGGCGCGATCAGCGGCACGCCGTCACCGTCGGCCTCGTCATTGCGCGAGGCCAGCAGGTCCTGCGCGAAGTTGCGCGCCACCGAGAGGATCTCCAGCGTGTTGCGGTAGTTGAGCTTGAGGATGGTGGTGCGGCCCTGGGCCTGCACGCCGAGGCTTTTCCAGCTGATCCTGCGGCGGTTCGGATTGCCGTAGATGTTCTGCGCGTCGTCGTACAGCACCAGCAGCGAGTTGGTGTCCGGATCGATCATCTGCACGATCAGCTTGTACCAGTCCGGCTCGAAGTCGTGGCCTTCGTCGATCAGCACCGCGCCGTACTGGGCGCGCGGGATGCGACCGCCGTCGACGCCGGCGATCACCGCCTCGGGCAGGGCCTCGACAAAGGCTTTGCCACTGCCTTCGGGCAGCGGCTCGTTGTAGGCCACCAGCATCTTCCGGCACCACTTGTGGAAGTTGTAGACCTGCACTTTCTCGCCGAGGCCGCGTTCGCCGATCAGCTGCTCCAGCCGTGCGGCGAGGGTTTTGTTGTAGCAGAGCACCAGGATCGGCTTGTCCAGTTCGCGCGCCAGCTGCATCGCGCGGAAGCCGAGGATCATCGTCTTGCCCGAGCCGGCCACGCCGTGGATCACCCGGTGCTCGTCGCCGATCGAACGCGCCAGTTGTTCCTGCTGGGCATCCATCACTTTGATCAGGTCGGGAATCTTGAGCGGGCGCACCACGGTGTCATCGGGGGAGGGGCCGAACAGACCGAACTGGCCGCTGCCCGGTTCCACCCGCAGCTCGGGGAACAGATGCCAGCGCACCCGATCGATCTGCGGCAAGGTCATCGCCACCGGAAACACCTGCGGGAACATCGCCCACAGTTGCTCCTGCAGGGTTTCGGCATCGACCGTCTCGTACAGCTCGTCGCGGCAGATCACCAGATGCTCGGGCAACACCTCGCCCAACTGGCCCTGTTCGAACTGGCGGCGGGTGATGTTGGCCAGCACCACGCCCCAACCCCACGGCATGATCAGCTTGCCGGCGTAGCGCGAGCCTTCCGGATGGCGCAGCGCGGGATCGCGCTCCAGCACCACGCCGATCTCCAGCGCGTAGGCGCGTGCCTGCAGCAGCGGGTTGTTTTCCTTGATCAGGCCACGCTCGGTGACCAGGGTGAACTGGGTGCTGTCGGCGTGGCGGATGGTGTCGGCCTTCCAGTCCTTCACCTCCAGCACAAGCAGGCCGCGGCGCGGGTGGAATACCACGAAGTCGGGATGGCGCTGCTTCAGGCCGACCGGCACGTCGTACCACAGCAGGTAGTCGTCCTCGAGCTTCTGCTCCAGTCGTTCGGAAACGCGCTTCTCGCCGCTGGTCATCCGCGGCAGGCAACTGTTGCGAGTAGGAATGAGTGTTGCCACTGTAGCCCCAGCCTGACATGTCAGGTTGACGTTAGCCGATGCGTCGACGCTGTCAATGCCGGGGGCGTGGTGATATGGCAGACTGCGTCGGTTTGCGCGCGATCCACGTCGCGAGGGGCCAACCAGGAGAAGCAATGTCCATCGATCTGGCCACTGTGGCCTTGATGGGAGCGGTGCAGGCCATGCTCATGGCGATCGTGCTGTGGACGTCCACCGGCAGCTACGCCGGGGTGGCGCGCGCCAGCCTGCGCATCCGTTCAACGGCACTGGTGCTGGAAGCGGCAGCGTGGGTGCTGCTGGGGCTGCGCGGCCAGGTCGGCGAGTGGCTTTCGATCCTGGTCGCCAATGCTGTCCTGCTGGTGTCGTATGCGATGACCGTGCGTGCGCTGCGCATGCTGCTGGACGTGCCGCAGCGGCAGGGGCTGGTGATCGCGACGACCGTGGTCGGCTGGCTCGGCATTGTGTGGTTCACGCTTGCCGTGCCCGATTTCGGAGCCCGGGTACTGTGCGTCACGCTGGTGGTGATGCTGGATCTGACCTTGCTGATCGCGCCTCTGGTCGGTGATCTGCGCCGGCGCCGTTCGGCGGCCCGGCGGGTGTTGCTGGCGATCCTGTCGATCAGCGCGGTGATGGTGTCGTGGCGTGCCATCGGGCATTTGTTGCCGGCGCAGGTGGCGGGCGAGCTGCTGGCGTCTGGTCCGTTGAACGTGCTGTTCATCGCGTTCTCGGCGACGCAGCCATTGTTCACCACGATCGGTTTCCTGCTGGTCTACAACGAAGAGATGCAGGATGAACTGAAGTCGCTGGCCCGGATTGATCCACTGACCGGCGTGGGCAACCGCCTGGCCTTGGTCGAGCAGATCGGTCGGCTGCTGGAGATCGCGGCACGCGACCGGACTCCGCTGGGTGCGATGATGCTCGATGCCGACCACTTCAAGAGCGTGAACGACCGTTTCGGCCACGGCGGCGGCGATGCCGCCCTGCGCGCGTTGTCTTCCGCCATCCGGCGCACGCTGGGGCGCGGTGAGGTATTCGGCCGGATTGGCGGCGAGGAGTTCGTGGTGCTGTCGCCGGGCAGTGACCTGCGCCAGATGCTGGCGCTGGGCGAACGCATCCGCACGGCGGTGTCAGCGGTACCGGTGATGCTGGACGGGCAGGAAGTGAACATGACGGTATCGGTCGGCGTCACCATGGCCTTGCCGGGCGAGTGCAATGCATCGACCCTGCTGCATCGAACCGATGCGGCGCTGTACATGGCCAAGCGCGCCGGGCGCAATTGCGTGATGGCGGCCGAGAGCCAGCCTGTGCCGTTGCCGGAAGTGCCCGCCACCATCTGAGCTTTTCGGCCTGTTGCCGGAGCCACAGCGGGAACCGGCGCACGGCCCGGCATGCAGCCGGTTTGATTTGGACGTCCATTGTGTTATCAATGCCGCCCATGCATTCCGCCTCCGCCCGCCTGTATTTCTGGTTTTACGGCTATCCGAAGCCAACGGCGGCGGCGCGGGCGCGATCGTATTGAATTGATCTGCACATCCACACCAGACCGCCAGTATCCCTGGCGGTTTTTTTTCATGGCCGCCCCGGGAATCCACCACAGGAGAGCCGCCATGAGCACCACCGACGACCTGCGCATCCGCGCGATCACCCCACTCAGTACACCGGCCGAAGTGATGCGCGACTGCGCCGTCACCGATCAGGCCATGGCCACCGTGGATGCTTCGCGGCAGGCGCTGCACGCCATCCTCGATGGCAGTGACGACCGCCTCGCGGTGGTGATCGGGCCGTGCTCGATCCACGACCCGGTGGCCGCGCTGGAGTACGCCGACCGGCTTGCACCGCTGCGCAGCGAACTCGGCGACGCGCTGGAAATCGTGATGCGGGTGTATTTCGAGAAACCGCGCACCACGGTGGGCTGGAAGGGCCTGATCAACGATCCCGACCTCGACGACAGCTTCCGCATCGACAAGGGGCTGCGCATCGCCCGCGGCCTGCTGCGCGACATCAACGCCCGGGGCGTGCCGGCCGGCTGCGAGTTCCTCGACATGATCACGCCGCAGTACATCGCCGACCTGGTGGCCTGGGGCGCGATCGGCGCGCGCACCACCGAAAGCCAGGTGCATCGCGAGCTGACCTCGGGGCTGTCCTGCCCGGTCGGTTTCAAGAACGGCACCGGTGGCAACGTGAAGATCGCGGTGGATGCGGTGCAGGCCGCCTCGCAGCCGCATCACTTCATGGCCGTGACCAAGGACGGCCGGGCCGCCGTTGCCACCACCAGCGGCAATGGTGATTGCCACGTGATCCTGCGCGGCGGCAAGGCGCCCAACTACGACGCGGCCAGCGTCGACGCCGCCTGCGCGGTGATCGGCAAGGCCGGCTTGCGCGCGCAGGTGATGATCGATGCCAGCCACGCCAACAGCGGCAAGCGTCCCGAGAACCAGCCGCAGGTGGTCGAGGACATCGCCGGCCGCATCGAGGTCGGTGAACGGCGGATCATCGGCGTCATGGTGGAAAGCCATCTGCTCGGCGGCCGGCAGGATCTGCAGCCGGGCCAGCCGCTGCGCTACGGCCAGAGCATCACCGACGGCTGCCTCGGCTGGGACGATTCGGAACAGTTGCTGCGGCGGCTGGCGCAGGCGGTGCGCCAGCGGCGCGCGGGCGAGAATGCGCCGGTGCGCGAGCAGGCGGTGGCATGAGCGGAGGGCTCACGACTCCAGGCCGGCATCCAGACTGATCGCGGCTTTCAGCACCTTGGACACCGGGCAAGCCAGCTTGGTGGCCTGTGCAATCTGCCCGAACGTGGCGGCATCGGTGCCGGGCACCCTGGCCCTGCAGGTCAGGTGCACGGCGGTGATCGAGAAGCCGTCGCCATCCTTGTCCAGGGTGACCTCGGCCCGGGTGTCGATGCTTTCGGCAGTCAGCCCGGCATTGCCCAGCCCCAGCGACAGTGCCATCGAATAGCAGCCGGCGTGGGCGGCCGCGATCAATTCTTCCGGATTGGTGCCGGGGCCGTCCTCGAAGCGTGAGCTGAATCCGTACGGCGCCTCGCGCAGCACGCCGGTATCGGTCGAGATCGTGCCCTGGCCGTCCCGGATGCCGCCGGACCAGTGAGCGGATGCGGATTTCTTCATGGCAATGCTCCTGCGCAACGTGGACAGGCGCTCACTGTGCCGGGGCACGTGTGCAGCCGGCGCGAATGAGCACACCGACTTCACACCCGGCAGTCCGGGGCGACGTATGCTCACGATCCGACCCGCAACCGGCATCAGGATCCGGGATTTACCGGACACCGGGCATGGGAACTTCACCTGTTTCTGGATCGTGATCGGCATGACATTCCAGCTTTCCGACGTACGGATCACCGGCAAGCACCCGCGCCGTGTGCTGTTGCTGCACAGCGTGGCCGGGCAGGGCAGCTGATGGCCGCCGCGACCGGATCGTTTGCCGCCCGGCTCGGCATCGAGCATCCATTGATCCAGGCGCCGATGGCCGGCTCGACGCCACCGGCACTGGTGGCCGCGGTGTCGAATGCGGGCGGGTTGGGTTCGCTGGGGGCCGGGTATCTGGAGCCGCAGGCGATTCTCGACCAGTCGGCACAGATCCGCCGCCTCGGCGACCGGCCCCATGCGGTGGGCCTGTTCGTGTTGCCCGACGAGTTCGAGGTCGACATGGCGCTGGTGGCGGAGGCGCGCGAACAACTGGATGCCCTGATGGCGGACGAGGGGCTCGATGTGCGCACCCGCCTGCCAGCGCGCTGGGCACCGCGCTTCTCGGAGCAGTTCGCCGCGTTGTGCGAGGCACGCCCCGCCGTGGCCAATTTCACGTTCGGCGTGATCAGCCCGGCCCAGTTGCGCGAGCTGCACCGTCGCGACATCTGCGTGATCGGCACTGCCACCACGGTGGCCGAGGCACGCGTCTGGGCGGATGCCGGTGCCGATGCGGTATGCGTGCAGGGCGCCGAGGCCGGCGGCCATCGCGGCACTTTCCTGCATCGGGCGGAGGACGCGATGATCGGGCTGTTCGCCCTGCTGCCGCTGACGGTGCGCGCGATGGCGGCCCATGCCCGGGACATTCCAGTGATCGCCGCCGGCGGCATCATGGATGGTCGCGGCATGCTGGCCGCGGAAGTGCTCGGCGCGGCGGCCAGCCAGCTCGGCACGGCCTTCCTCGCCTGCCCGGAATGCACGGCAGCGCCGGCGTGGAAGCAGGATCTGCCGCGTGCCGGGGAGCACCACATCGTCATCACCAGCAGTTTCTCCGGCCGCGCCGCGCGCGGCCTGCGCAACCGTTTCGTCGATGCGATGCCGGAGCCGGCCAGGGGATTGCCATACCCTGTACTGAACGCACTCACCGCGCCGTTGCGCCGCGCCGCCGCCGAAGCCGGGCGCGGTGATCTGCTGTCCGAGTGGTGCGGCCAGGCCGCGTCTCTGATACGCCCGCAACCGGCTGCCGAACTGGTCGCCCGGCTGATCCGCGAGTATCACGAGGCCCGACCGGCACCGGTCGCGTGACACTGGCCGGGCATCCGGCGGCGGCAGGCGGTTATACTGCGCCCGCGCCATTCCGCGCCGCTCTCATCCACTGAGGCTCCCCCTCTTGAGTACTGCCCGCACCAACAAGTCCGTTACCACGGCCACCCTGCGCAAGTCGGTCATCGACGCGCTCGAAGAACTGAAAGCCAAGGACGTGCGCGAGATCGACGTCCAGGGCAAGACCTCCATCGCCGACCTGCTGGTGATCGCTTCCGGTACCTCGGTGCGTCACGTCAAATCCATCGCCGACGAGGTGGGCAAGTTCGCCAAGAAGGCGGGCGTGATGCCGCTGGGCGTGGAAGGCGAGGCCGAGGGCGAGTGGATACTGGTCGATCTGGGCGACGTGATCGTCCACGTGATGCTGCCGCGCATCCGCGAGTTCTATGGCCTGGAACGGCTGTGGACGGTGGGTGACAACGGGCAGGAAAGCGACGACGTCGACGCCGCGCAGGCCGGCTGATTCCATCGTCGGGAGGCCGTCATGCGTGCGCGACTCATCGCGGTTGGTGAACGCATGCCCGGCTGGGTGGCGGAAGGCTTCGCCGAATACCGCAAGCGACTGTCGCACGAACTGCCGCTGGAACTGGTCGAACTGAAACCCGGCAGCCGCGGCAAGGGCCGCGACGACGCACGGGCGATCCAGGACGAAGGCGCTGCCATTCTCGCGGCACTGCCCCACGACACCCACGTGATCGCCCTCGATGGCGGCGGCAAGCCGTGGTCGAGCGAGCAACTGGCCGAACAGCTTTCACGCTGGCGCATGGACGGGCGCGATCTGGCCTTCCTGATCGGCGGGCCGGACGGTCACGCGCCCGAGGTGCTGGCGCGTGCCGATCAGCGCTGGTCACTGGGGCCGCTGACCCTGCCGCACATGCTGGTGCGGCTGGTGCTGGCCGAGCAGTTGTACCGGGCCACCACGATCATCGCGGGGCATCCGTACCACCGGGCCTGACGGATCCGCTCAGGCCGCGGCAGGAACGAAACGCAGCGCCACTGAGTTCATGCAGTAGCGCAGGCCGGTCGGCCGGGGGCCGTCGTGGAAGACATGGCCAAGATGGCTGTCGCAGCGGGCGCAGCTGATGGCGGTGCGGGTCCAGCCGAAGCTGCGGTCGCGGCTCTCCACGACATTGCTGCGGGCGATCGGTTGCCAGAAGCTTGGCCAGCCGGTGCCAGAGTCGAACTGGGTGGCGGCGTCGTACAGCGCGGTATCGCAGCCCATGCAACGGTACAGGCCCGGCCCGGTGCGCTCATGCGCGCCGCTGAAAGCCCGCTCGGTACCGTCGCGGCGCATCACGTCGAAAGCGGCATCGGACAGGCGTTGGTGCCACTGGGCATCGGTGAGCACCAGTTTGTGCATGCGGCAAGGGCCCAGCGGGCGGCCTTGGTCATCGAAGCATTGCAGCAGCACCTCGCCATCCCCGGAGCCCGGTGATGCGGTGGCGTCGTGGGCGGACAGACGCGGAATGAGCAGGCCGCCGGCGAGCAGGGAGAGGCCGCCGGCAACCGACATGCGGAGGAAGCGACGGCGATCGGCGACGAGGTTTTCATGGATGCGGGGCATGGCGATTTCCTTGGTGAAAGGACGACATGCCGGGTATTCGCCGGCACCTGTGCCGCAGTTACCTGCGTCGCGGTGGCTGGCGGTTCTTCGTCGAGAAGTAACCGGAAGGCTTCTGCGGGCGAAAAGAGAAACGGGGCGCCTGTTCCGCCCCGTCATTCCCCTTCACAAGGAAAAACCATGAAAGTGATGAAAAGCATGCCCCTGGCCATCCTCGCCGCAGCCCTGATGGCCGGCGCCGTTGCGCCCGCGATCGCGCAGGACGCCATGCAGTCGGCATCCACCGACAGCGCCATGAAGCAGGACGGCATGATGAAGAGCGACGACATGTCGAAAGGCGACAGGATGATGAAGAGCGACAGCATGTCGAAGGACGACAGCATGATGAAGAGCGACGGCATGTCGAAGGACGACAGCATGATGAAGAGCGACGGCATGTCGAAGGACGACAGCATGATGAAGAGCGACGGCATGTCGAAGGACGACAAGATGATGAAGAGCGATGGGGCGATGTCCGGTGGAGATTCGATGAAGTCCGGCAACTGATCGGGCATGGCTGGCGGTGGCCCGGGTGCCGCCGCCAGCCGTTCTCCTCGCCGGGTCACGGATCGGATCCACTGCCACGATTGCTGGTGCGAGAAGCTATGCTTCTCCGGATCCTGCGTGAACCCGAGTCCTCATGCTCCATCTCGCCTCTCAATCGCCGCGCCGACGCCAATTGCTGGAACAGCTTGGCGTGGATTTCCGTGTGGTTGACGTCGATGTGCCGGAGCAGCGTGCGCCCGGCGAGTCTCCCGATGCCTACGTGAGCCGGGTGGCGCGCGACAAGGCGCGTGCCGGCCTGGCAGCGCTTGGCGATGTGGCGCATGCCGTGGTGCTCGGTGCGGACACCGAAGTGGTGCTGGACGGCGACGTGTTCGGCAAGCCGCAGGATGCGGCTGCAGCGGCGGCCATGCTGCGGCGGTTGTCCGGTCGCACGCACGAAGTGATTTCGGTGGTGTGGCTGGTCGATGCCACGCGGGAGCGGTGTGCGGTCTGCACTTCGCAAGTGCGTTTTGCCACGCTGGAGGCGTCCGCCATCGGGGACTATGTCGCCACCGGCGAACCGTTCGGCAAGGCCGGCGGCTATGCCATCCAGGGCCGTGGTGCCAGCCTGATCGAATACTTGCAGGGCAGTTATTCCGGCGTGATGGGGTTGCCGTTGTTCGAGACGGCGCGCCTGCTGCGCGGCGAATGAGCCGACGCTAGCCGCCCGGGCCGGAAACCACGAACCAGGTGGTCACCGCCAGCAGGTTGTTGGCGGCGTGGGCCAGCACGGCCGGCCAGATCGAACCCGAATGCAGCCGCAGCCACGCCAGGATCAGGGCCAGCAGGGTCAGTGCCGGCAGCGCGTACCACTCGTACTGCAGGCCGGGCAGGTGGACCAGCGCGAATGCCAGCGAACAGAGCAGCACCGCCCAGACGGTGGGCATGTAACGCAGCAGGGCCGACAGCAGCACGCCGCGGAACAGCAGTTCCTCCACCAGCGGCCCCACCGCCACCACCATCAGCACCAGCGGGATGCGCCATGCCAACGGCGTGCTGGCACCCAGCTGACGGATGTCCTGGGTGACCGCATGGTCGTGGGCCAGCCACTGGGTCAGCACGCCGCCCAGCAGCGGAGCGGCCAGTCCGGCCACCACCGCCAGCACGAGGAAGCCCCATTGGACCGGCATCGTGAAGCCGAGGCCGGGCGGCCGTGCCATGGTCCACAGCGACAGCCATTTCCGGCGAGCCAGCCACAGGGTCACCGGTGCCGCCACGGCGAGTGACAGTATCGCCAGCAGCGCCTGCGTGGCCGGCCGCAGCAGTGCGTCCAGACCTGCCTTCGGCCCGGTGTGGCCGGAACCGGCGACCATGTTGATCACCAGTACCGCCAGGGTGGCAGTGACCGCCTGCAGCAGAAAATAGAACACGATCAGGCCGGCGCTCGCCCACAGGCCGGGTGCCGGGGTGCGATACGGGGTGGGTAGCGGGTTGGCGTGCATGCGTGGAGGCGCCTCGAAGACCACGGGCACCTGCGGTGTGCCCGTCGCCAAGCTAGTGGCTGGTGGACTGCCGGCGCAATCCTGCCCTTCGGCAGGGTGGCCATCAGCGCCTGCGGCGGTGGTTGGGTTGCTTGCGGCACCGGGTCATCCCGGTAACATCGCCTGCACCCATGTCTCAAGGAGTATTCGATGGCTATCGATTTCGGCAGGACTGCCGGCGATTACGCAAGGCACAGGCAGGGGTTTCCCGAGAGTTTTTTCGAGCGCCTGTTCGCTGACGGCAGCGTGCGCGAGGGTGATGTCGCGCTGGACCTGGGCACCGGTACCGGCGGCGTTGCGCGCGGTCTGGCGTTGCGCGGCTGCGAGGTTACCGGGCTGGATCCCTCCGCACGGCTGCTGGCCGAGGCGGCCGAGCTGGATCGTGCCGCGGGCGTGCAGGTGAAGCAGGTCCGTGCCCGGGTCGAGAATGCGGATTTCGCGCCGGGCTCGTTCGACGTGGTCACCGCGGGTCAGTGCTGGCACTGGTTCGAGCGGGCACGCACGGCGGCACTGGTACGCCAATGGCTGCGCCCGGGCGGGCGCCTGCTGATCGCGCATTTCGACTGGGTGCCGCTGAACGGCAACCTGGTGCAGGACACCGAGCGCCTGATTCTGGCCAGCAATCCCGCATGGACCATGCACAGTGGCAGTGGCCTGTATCCGGCATGGCTCAAGGACGTGGCCGAGGCCGGCTTCAGGGATCTGCGGACCTGGTCGTTCGATCTCGACGTGCCCTACAGCCACGAAGACTGGCGTGGCCGCATCCGTGCCAGTGCCGGGGTGGGGGCGGTGATGGACGAGGCGAAAGTGAAACGCTTCGATGCCGAGCTGGCCGCGATGCTGGCGAGCCGCCACGCGACCGAGCCGATGGCGGTGCCGCACCGGGTGTGGACAGTGAGTGCGACGGCGCCCTGAATTCAGCCAGCCAGCATGGCCCGGCCCACGCCGATGATGGCCAGCACCAGTGCCGCAGCCCAGCCGAGCATGCCGAGCACGAAGCCTGCCCCGCGTTTGGCGGCATCCTGCAGATAGGCCAGCGCGTACCAGACGCGGCCGATGATCCAGACCAGCCCGGCCACGCCGGCCCAGCCGCTGAAACCGTAATGTGCCGCCAGCCACAGCGTGGGCAGGAACAGCATGCAGCTTTCCAGCGTGTTCATCTGTACCCGCCAGGCACGATCGAAGGCCGGATGGCCGCTGGTCGCCGGGGCCTTGATGCCGTATCTGGACCGGGCGCGGCCGACCGCGAACATCGTGCCGAACATCAGCAGCACGGCGAGCAGGGTAACCAGAGCGGGTAGCTGGGTCATGCCGGATTCCTCTGAGTGAATGCTCTACTGTAGCGCCCGCCGGGTGCCCCGTTCAGAAGCTGGCGCGTGACGTATTCCCGTCCGAGGCGCTATCGTCGCCGGGCGGCACCGGGGCGTGCCATCAGTCAGTGAGGAAACTATGGATTGGCGAAAAGGCGGCAGCAGCAGGAACGTCGAGATCGATCGCGGTGGCGGTGGTGGCGGCCCGCGCTTCGGTGGCGGGCGCATGGGCATCGGCGGCCTGATCGTGCTGGCGATCCTGGGCTGGGTGTTTTTCAAGAATCCGCTGGCCCTGCTGGATCAGGGCGGCGCTTCCTACAGCGCACCCGGCCAGGGCGTGCCGGCCCAGGTCGATCCCGAGCAGGAGGCTTTCGTCAGCGCAGTGCTGCATTCGACCGAGCTGACCTGGGGCGGGATTTTCCGGGCCAGCGGGTCGAGCTACGTCGAGCCCCGGCTCACCCTGTTCAGCGGCGGCGTGAACACGGCCTGCGGCAGTGCGTCCACTGCGGTCGGCCCGTTCTATTGCCCCGGCGACAGCAAGGTTTACCTCGACCTGGCGTTTTTCCAGCAGTTGCAGGATGAGCTGCACTCGTCCGGAGACTTCGCCCGCGCCTACGTGATCGCGCACGAGGTCGGCCATCATGTGCAGAACCTGACCGGGGTGTTCGACAAGACGCGCCAGTTGCAGCAGCGCGGCGTGCCGATGGATGGCGCCGACGGCCTGTCGGTGCGCCAGGAGCTGCAGGCCGACTGCTACGCCGGCGTGTGGGCGAACCACAGCGAGCAGGAACTGCAGTGGCTGGAGCCGGGTGATATCGAGTCGGCGCTGAACGCGGCCAGCCACATCGGTGACGATGCCCTGCAGCAGCAGGCGCAGGGTCGCGTGCGGCCGGATACCTTCACCCACGGCACTTCGGCGCAGCGCGTGAAATGGTTCAAGACCGGTTTCGATACCGGCGACGTGGCCCGCTGCAACACCTTTGCCGGCAACCCGTGAATCCGTGCCGGCCGGTGGCATGAAACACCGCTTGCCGGCACGCATCGGGCAGTACTGCACAAGGCTGCCCGTGTCGTTCTAGAATCCGCCCGCTGCGTGCCTTGGGGTGCGCCACGGATCAATCCCATGCTGCATCCCTGCCTGCGTTGTGGTGCCTGCTGCGCGTATTTCCGCGTGGCCTTCCACTGGTCGGAGACGGAGGCTTTTCTCGGCGGTGGCGTGCCGCCGGAGCTGACCGAAAAGCTCGACCCGCACCGGGTGGCGATGCGTGGCACCAATAAGGCGCAACCCCGCTGCGTGGCGCTGCAGGGGCAGGTGGGCGAAGCGGCGCATTGCGGGATCTATCCGTTGCGGCCATCGGTGTGCCGCGAAGTGCCGCCGTCATGGGAGTCCGGTGCGGCCAGCCCGCAATGCGACAAGGCGCGGCTTGCCTACGGGCTGCCGGTACTCACTCCGGAAGACTGGCTCGATCCGTTCGAGACCGACGGGCCGACTCTGCCGCAGAGTGCCTGACGACAGTCGTGCGGAGCTTCAGTCGAAGCGGTAGATGTCCATGGCCAGGAAACCCATGTCGATGCCGGCGTCGATCCGCCGTGCACGGGCCGTGGCACCGGCGGCGCCGAGCGCGACGAACAGTGGCAGCAGGTGCTCATCGGTGGGGTGCGCGCGGGTGGCGAACGGTGCCTGTCGGCGATAGTCGAGCAGGGCATCGAGGTCGTTGGCGAGCAGTTTCCGCTCGATCCATTCGATGAACGGCTTCACGTAGGGCGCCTGCCGCTCGTCGCCGTATCCGGCGCTGAAGTCGTGGAGGTTGTGGGTGATGCTGCCCGAGCCGATGAGCAGTACGCCCTCGTCGCGCAGCGGTGCCAGCGCCCGGCCCATGTCGTACTGGTGCGCCGGGCCGGACTCCGGCTGGATCGACAGCGGTACCACCGGAATGTCGGCCTCCGGGTACAGCAGGCGCAGCGGCACCCAGACGCCGTGGTCCAGTCCGTGCTGCGGGTCGATCGCGGCGGTGAGGCCTGCCGCACCGAGCAACTCCGCCACCCGCGCGGCCAGCGCAGGCGCGCCCGGCGCGGGATAGTCGAGCGCATGCAGTTCGGGCGGGAAACCACGAAAATCGTGGATGGTCTGCGGTCGTGCCGCGCCACCTGCGATGGGGGCCTGTGCCAGCCAGTGGGCGCTGGCAACCACGATGGCCTTCGGGCGCGGCATCGCCTGCGCCAGTTCCGCCAGCCTTGCGCCGGTGGCGCCGGGGTGCAGTGCGGTCATCGGCGAGCCGTGGGAAACGTAGAGGCTGGGCGGGGTGGTCATGGGCATCATCGGCGGATCCGGGTTCGCCATGATGGGGGTGACGTGTCGCATTGCCGATGCCTGCGTCGGGAACGCAGCGTTGCCGGCACCGGACAATCGGGGCCGGCCTGTTCGGGATTTCCGGAAACAGGAACGGCCCCTTGGGAGGGGCCGTTCGAGGTAAAGACCCATGCCGGCCGGAACCGGCATGGGTCGTCTTCATCAACGCTGGATGAAGTTGCCTTGCACGTTGAGGCCGGAGTACGCGTTCACGCCCACGACCTTGACGTAGTACGTGCCCGCTGCCGGACGCGGCACGGTAACGGCTTCGTTGTTGCCCAGGTGCACCGACTTGTAGTTGTTGTCGGTTTCGCTCGGCTCACCGTCGATCTTGACGAAGATCGACACGTCACCGCTGCCGCCGAAGGTGCGCAGGGACAGGCCCAGGGCATTCTCCGGCACTTCCAGCTTGTACAGCGTCTCACTGTCCGCGGCACCAGCCTGACCACCCAGGGCGACACCCTGGGTCAGCTCGATGGCGTTGTCATCACCGTCATCGCCATCGTCGCCGTCATCACCCGGATCATCCAGGCCGTTGCCCCACTCGTTGAACTGGTTGTGCAGTTCCTCGTCGCTGAGGCAGGCGTTGAGGCTGCTGGCCTGGTCTTCCGTGATCAGCTCCTGTGCAGCCAGATCGGCGGCGTGTGCCAGCATGCCGGTCTTGTACTCGCCGAAGTGCGCGGCGGAAGCAGCGATGTTGCGGGCCGTGGCGTAGACATTGGCACCGATCACCGCGCCACCCGGCACCCACGTCGGCACGCCGGTGTTGCAGGTCAGCAGCATCTGGCCACCTTCGTTCAGCGTCCAGCCCTCGTCCTTGTACAGGGCAGGGGTCAGGTCGAGATCGATGTGACCCTGCAGGTCGGAGCTTTCTGCGTACTCCATCAGCGCGTTCGGCGACAGGCGGACGTCGTAGTGCGAGAACGTCGAGCCTGGAGCCAGTGTGGCCGGGGCGTAGATCATCACGTTGCCCTCGTCGTCAGTGCCGGCCAGGCCTTCGCCATGACCGAGCTCGACGTTGAGGCCGTCCAGCCCGCTGCGCAGCGTGGCGCCATCGACATTGGAGATCGTGACGGTCGGCAGTGCCAGGGTGATTGCGGGTGACAGTGGGCCGGCGACGTTGTTGGCGAGGATCGCGCCCGAGGCGCCGGCGGCAATGGCATGCTCGATCTTGATGTCGAACGAGCAGGTGCCGCGGTTGATCAGGACGATATTGCCGGCCACTTCATCGGCATTGTCGAACGGCAGGCAGCCTTCAGTCGGCAGGCCGTCGACCAGAGGATCGACAGGGCTGGTGACCGCCGCCACGACGTTGCCGCTGAAGTTGGACGCATTGGCGTTCGCCGGCGGTGAGGCCGGGTTGTAGTCATAGGCACCGGCGATCGATTCCGGCGCGGTGACGAGCAGCTTCTCCGGCGGACCCAGAGCGATCTCGGCCTCGGCCACCACGTTCGGACCGCGGAACACCAGCATGCCGTCCTTGGTGAAGGACGCTGCGCGCTGGGCGTTGGTCAGTTCGCCCCACGCCTTGTTGTTGGAGTTGTCGTAGACGAAGCTGGAGTAGATGTCGTTGTAGCCGCCGAACATCGCGCCGGAGCCGAGGCTGGTGCGACCGGCAAAGCCCAGGCCGTGGCCCATCTCGTGCAGCATCACGTTCAGCAGGTTGTTCTTGCCGGCGGGGGTGTTGCCGTCCAGACCGAAGTACCAGCCGCCGTCGGGCAGGCAGGCCGCGGTGCCCAGCGCGCCGTTGAACGACATGGTCATTTCGGAGGTGCCCGGCGAGGCATCCGTTCCGGTCAGCGCATTGATCAGCGAGCCCGGGTACCAGAGGTCGAGCTTGGCGCCCGGCGGCGGATTGGCGGTGAATCGCGAGTAGCCATTGGTGCCGGTGGAGCCCAGCACGATGCCGGCATCGTTGCATTGCAGCGCGGAGAAGCGGGCGTCGATGTCGATCGGACCGTCGCTCTGCAACACCGCGCCCCACATGTTGGCGGCGTATTCGAAAACGATGCGCGCCTGCTCGCCGCGGGTGGTACCCATGTTGCCGCCGACCGGGGTGGCCGGGGTGGTATCGTTCAGGCCCTGGCCGGGCTGATCCTTGTTGATGACGGTCAGCGTGGCTGCGGTGGCGCTGCCGGCCAGACCCAGCATGCCGGCCAGCACCAGGCCGGTGAAGAGCTTGTTGCGACGGATCATTTCGTCACCTCCGCGTTGGCCGCATCTTCAATGGAGTGTGCGCCGACCAGGTTGCCTCTGGCGTCGACCATGCCGACCAGATGGTTGAACTCGGTTTCCGGCGTATCGACCGTCACCATCGTGTGGCCCTTGACGTGCACGGTGCGGGCGGTGCGCAGCGATTCGGCCTCGGTGCGCGGACGACCGCTGGTGTTGGGCGATTTCAGCGCCAGTGCACGGGAAGCCTCCAGCGAACGGGCGAAGCGCGCGGCTTCTTCCGGCGTGGCCGCCCGCAGTTTCTTGGTGACCGGGTCAATGAAGGCCACCTGCATCGAGCCGCCGACCGGCGCCTCGACCGACGGGGCCGGCTGGTTGTCCGTCTTGTTGTCTGCAGCGACCGCCGCGCTGGCGATCAACCCCGTCAGGGCCAGGGCTGCCGCCTGGACCATTACCTTGCTCTGCATGAAAGCTTCTCCCGTTTTGGATGGCACCGTCATCCGGTGCCGGAAATATCCGGGTGCACGTCCTTGCGGCCGTCCCCGGGTCACACACTGAAACTCATGGTTTGCGAATCCACGCAGACAACGACCGCGTGGCACCTCGTGCAAAGGTGCGCCGTGTCGACTTGCCTGGATTCACGGACCTGCCCTCGAAGGCCCGCTGAAAGTCTGCCTCTCCACCCTTGGCTTGCGATGAACCACCGTGGCCTGACGGACAGCTTCAGGCAGTTTGATCTTCGGCAGGCTCTCCTTCGAGAAGCCTTGTCCGACATACCAACTGCATGGTTCATGCCCGTCAGCCTCCCCACGACTTTTGGAAGTTCAAAAGTGTGGGCCCCGTCATGGAAGCTATCAGCAACCCGTCGCGAGCGTCAACGCGATATCCAGTGGTCTGGGAGACCCCGGTTGTTGCGTTGCCGCATGTTTCACGGGGGCGGGCAGGATTGTTCGCATGCGCTCTTTGGCTGCTCCCGCGAAGCCCCGTGCCGTGGCTTGAAACCGGGAGCGATCCTGACCCGGAAAGGCCCGTTTATTTCCGTGCGGCACAGCAGCGTGCGCATACGCATGGAAGCGGATGCGCAGGGGAGCGAGAGTCGTGCGTGAGTGACGGATGCGTGTCCGGTGCGCGGTGCGGGCATGCCGATGTGCGCGATGCCCGCCGTTTCCGTCACGGGTGCCGGATTACTTGCCCCGTGGAGGCTTGGGTTTGCCTTCGTGTCCGCGCGGCTTGCGCGCTCCCGGCCGGGAGCCGGGGTGTTTGCGGAATCCACCGGGCTTGCGTGACGGTGCCGCGTGTCCGTCATCGGCATCGTCGCTGCCGTCCCATTCCTTGATGTCGAGGAGCTGGCGGGCGACCCATACCTTTTTCAGGTGATGGAAGATTTCACCGGGCATGCCTTCGGGCAGATCGATCAGGCTGTAGTGGCCGCGGATGCTGAGGCGGCCGATGTACTGGCTGTCGAGGCCGGCTTCGTTGGCGATCGCGCCGATGATGTTGCCGGGCTTGACGCCATGCTCATGGCCGACTTCGACGCGATAGGTGCGCTTGCCTTCCTCGGTGGCGTGCGGGCGCACCGGGCGATGGCCGAACTCGCGCGGGGCACCGTCGTGCTGGCGGGATTTGTGTTCGCGTGGTGCGCGCTCGTCGTGGCGGTCGCGTGCGGCCGGTTCGCGTTTCGGCGGCGGTGCCAGCAGCAGTGGCTGGTCGCCCTGGGCGATGCGGGCGAGTGCGGCGGCGATCTCGATCGCCGGCACGTTGTATTCCTGCTCGTACTGTTCGATCAGTTTCTGGAATTCGCCAAGCTCGCCCTGGGCCAGCATGTCGGTGATGCGCTGCTTGAACTTGCCGATGCGCACGTCGTTGACCACTTCCACCGACGGCAACTGCATCTGCTCGATGCGCTGGCGGGTGGCGCGTTCGATCGCACCCAGCATGCCGCGCTCGCGTGGGCTGACGAACAGGATCGCCTCGCCGCTGCGGCCGGCACGACCGGTGCGGCCGATGCGGTGCACGTAGCTTTCGGTGTCGTAGGGAATGTCGTAGTTCAGCACGTGGCTGATCCGTTCCACATCGAGGCCGCGGGCGGCCACGTCGGTGGCAACGAGGATGTCGAGCTTGCCGTCCTTGAGCTGCTGGATCACCCGCTCGCGCTGTGGCTGGGCGATGTCGCCGTTGATCGCGGCGGCGGCCAGGCCGCGCGCCTGCAGCTTGCCGGCCAGTTCCTCGGTGGCCTGCTTGGTGCGCGCGAAGATGATCATCGCGTCGAACGGTTCGGCTTCCAGAATGCGGGTCATCGCATCGAGCTTGTGCATGCCGCTGACGAACCAGTAGCGCTGGTGGATGTTGGCCGCGGTGGTGGTCGAGGACTTGATGGTGATCTCGGCCGGGTCTTTCAGATGGCGCTGGGCGATTTTGCGGATCGCGCCGGGCATGGTGGCCGAGAACAGCGCGACCTGCCGCTGCGGCGGGGTTGCCTGCAGCACTTTTTCGACATCGTCGATGAAACCCATGCGCAGCATTTCGTCGGCTTCATCGAGGACCAGGTATTTCAGTTCGGAGAGGTCCAGCGTGCCTTTGTCCAGATGGTCGATCACGCGACCGGGCGTGCCGACCACGACGTGCACGCCGCGCTTGAGCGAGTGCAACTGGGGGCCGTAGCTCTGGCCGCCGTAGATCGGCAGCACCTGCAGGCCGCGCATGTGCGTGGCGTACTTCTGGAAGGCCTCGGCCACCTGGATGGCCAGCTCGCGTGTGGGGGCGAGTACCAGGGCCTGCGGCTTGCCGGGTTTCAGGTCCATGCGCGACAGGATCGGCAGGGCGAAGGCAGCGGTCTTGCCCGTGCCGGTCTGCGCCTGGCCCAGCACGTCGCGCCCTTCCATGAGTGGCGGGATGGTCGCGGCCTGGATCGGCGAGGGCGACTCGTAGCCGACATCGGTCAGGGCACGCAGGACGTCGGGATGCAGCGCGAGTGCGCCAAAACCGGACGGCACCGGGGCGTTGTCGGAGACGGGGGATGACATGGGGGAACCTCGGAAGGGGTGGCAGCGCCGGAATGCGGCGCGCAAGCGGGTCATTCTACCAGCCTGCCGGCCGTGGCGGCTGAACCGGCGTGCCACGGCAGTTATGCTTGCCGTCGATCCCATTCCCCCGATGCAAGGACCGGTTCCCGATGAGCACCCTCGAGACGATCTCCGAACAACGCCTGCACGACGGCGTGCAGGGCTTCTACCGCCACCATTCCGAGGCCTGCGGCGGCCCGATGCGCTTCGCCGTATACCAGCCACCGCAAGCGGCGAGGCAGTCGTGCCCGGTGCTGTATTTTCTGGCCGGCCTGACCTGCACAGAGGAAACCGCCACGATCAAGGCCGGCGCACAGCGGCTGGCCGCCGAACTGGGTCTGGTGCTGGTGATGCCCGACACCAGCCCGCGCGACACCGGCTTCGAAGGCGCCACCGGCGACTGGGAATTCGGTGAGGGCGCCGGGTTCTATCTCGACGCCACCGTCGAGCCATGGTCATCGCGCTTCCGCATGCACAGCTATGTAGTGGACGAACTGCCGGCGCTGGTCGCTTCGCATTTCCCGGTGGATGCCTCGCGCAGCAGCATCTGCGGTCACTCGATGGGTGGACATGGCGCGCTGACCATCGCGCTGAAGCATCCGGATCGTTATCGCTCGGTATCGGCGTTCGCGCCGATCGTGGCGCCGACCCGGGTACCCTGGGGCAGGAAGGCGTTGCCGCGCTATCTGGGCGACGACCCGAAGGCGTGGGCGGACCACGACGCCTGCGAACTGGTGCGGCGGCAGACTTTCAACGGCACCATCCTGATCGATCAGGGCGAGGCCGACCAGTTTCTGGAAGGCCAGTTGAAGCCTGAGCTGTTCGACCAGGCCTGCGCCGAAGCCGGCCAGGCCCTGCTGCTGCGCCGTCACCCCGGCTACGACCACAGCTACTGGTTCATCAGCAGCTTCATCGATGACCACCTGCGCCACCACGCCGCCGCGCTCGGCTTGTAATGCGCATCACCGGTGATGCTTTTGAAGCGTAGGTCGGGCACCGCCCGACATCGGTGAAGCCGTGCACCCACATGTGAACCACAGGAGCCCGCTCGCAGGCGATGCTTTTGACGCCGTAGGTCGGGCACCGCCCGACATCGGTGAAGCCGTGCACCCACATGTGAACCACAGGAGCCCGCTCGCAGGCGATGCTTTTGACGCCGTAGGTCGGGCATCGCCCGACATCGGCGAAGCCGTGCACCTGCACGTGAATCGCAGGAGCCCGCTTGCGGGCGATGCTTTTGAAGCTTTCAAACTTTGAAGCCAAAGCTTGAAGATCAAGATCAAGAGCGTTTCGTCCTCCTTCGGAGGGCGAGCTACTTTCTCTTGCGTGGCCAAGAGAAAGTAGCCAAAGAGAAGGCCACCCCGCTTACGCGCTTTCCGGGCGTCCTGCCCGGAAAGTACGCGGTCGGGCTACGGGGTTTTTCGACAGCCCATCCATGGGCTGGCGAAAAACTGGCCGGCATCCATGCCGGCCACCCTTCGGGCTTTCCTCCGCCCGACCGCCGCTTCAGAGGGGCCCCGGAAGAGCAGCGGGCCGTCGTGGCCCGCACTATTCGAACGAGCCAAAGCAAAAGCAAAAGCAAAAGCAAAAGCAAAAGCAAAAGCAAAAGCAAAAGCAGGAGCAGCGCTTCGTCGTGCAGTTCCTGTGTTGCGTGCAACTACTCATGCTCGACCACCAGCAAGATGGTCGGGCATGAGGTGAGGCGGTCAGGGCAGGGCGGTTTTCGCGAGAAGGTCAGCCGTGCCGGCTTTTGCGATTCCCCATTCCCCATTCCCCACTCCCGATTCCCGTCAAGACAATCAGGCCTTTTCCGCTGGCCGCCGCCGGTTGCGGCGGCGCTGGTTGTTGCCGGCGGCGTGGTCGCCGCGGCCTTGTGGCTTGGGGCCACCGGGGCGGGCCGAGCTGGCCGGTTTGCCCTGGCGTGGCGGGCGCGGTTGGCGCTGGCCGCCACCCTGCTTCGGGCGCGGCGCACCGGCGTCCACGCGCAGCGGGGCGGAGGGCTCGAAGCC
>Ga0222419_100131_pt1 | contig 128863 bp, 103 predicted proteins | sample 1B20Ametagenome_FD_182474 | JGI IMG/M metagenome (GOLD analysis project Ga0222419, IMG submission 182474) | Enriched microbial communities from leaf-cutter ant dump, University of Wisconsin, Madison, United States - 1B20A (version 2) | ecosystem: Environmental > Terrestrial > Nest > Insects... | reverse complement strand
TCAGCCGTGAAAGGCGTTCTACCCTGAGACACGAAGACCTCCGTTGTGAAGAAGTGAGTGTGGTAACCCACATCCTCCACGGAGGTCTTCGCTAACTCACCCGTTCACAACGTCCCGAGGAACTACACCTAGCGCCGCACCCAGTCGATCCGCAGCGCCGGGTCGAAGCGGCGCGCGCAGCGGCCGCACGACATCGCCCGCGTCGGGCGCCGGTAGCGGTAGCTCACGTGGCCGTTGGGGCAGGTGCCCACCCAGGGTGCGAGCTCGGTGGGCACGGGCCCGTCGTGGGTGCGGCCGCCCACGTAGCCGAGCTCGTCCGCCACCCTCTTCCACGCGGGCCCGTGCCCCGCGCCCGAGCCCGCGATCGCGTGCGCGACCTCGTGCAGCAGGGTCTGGTGCACCTCGTCGTCGTCCGAACGCAGCGCGATGTGCCGCGAGATCGAGATCCGCTTCGCGGTGAAGTTGCACAGGCCGGCCCGCGTCTTCGCGTGGTCGAAGGCGAAGGTCCACCCCGCGTCGAGGTGCATCCGGATGAGCGCCTCCGCCCACACCCGCACACGTGCGAGCTCAGCCATCCGTCACCCCTTCCCTCGCGTCGACGTCGTGGATCCATTCCAGCACCGTGCACCGACGCCGGTGCTCGGGCTCAGCGTTTCGGGGGAATCTGGAACACACCGCGACCTGGGGAGGGCGACGCGACGGCCGTCGCATCCGTCGCCACCGGCGCCCCGCCGACCCAGTCGCGCAGCGCGCGCCCGTGCAGCAGCTGCGCCGGATGCGGCCCCCCGGCGAGCAGGCGCGGCATCCAGTCGAGCGGCAGCTCGCCGGGCGACGCCGCGAGCACGAAGTTGCCGAAACGGCGCCCCTTGATCACCTGCGCCTCGCCGAGCACCGCGACATCCGCGAACGCCATGCCGAGCGTCGCCGCCTGCCCGCGCGCGAACGCGGCGCCCTGCCCGTCGGCGATGTTGGCGAGCAGCACGCCGCCCGGCGCGAGGAAGGCCGCGCACTCGCGGTAGAACTCGACGCTCGTCACGTGCGCGGGCGTGCGCGCGCCCGAGAACACGTCGACGACGAGCAGGTCGACGGCGCCGCGCAGCCCGGCGGGCAACCGCCCGAGCACCTCGCGCGCATCCCCGTAGCGCACCCGGATGGAGGCGTCGCGCGGCAGCGGCAGCTCGGCGCGCACGAGGTCCACGAGCGCTTGCTCGAGCTCGATCACCTGCTGCCGCGACCCGGGCCGCGTCGCCGCGATGTAGCGCGGGATGGTGAGCGCGCCCGCACCGAGGTGCAGCGCCGTGATCGGCTCGCCCGGCATCCCGAGCTCGTCGATCACGTGGCCCATCCGGGCGATGTACTCGTAGAAGAGGTGCGTGGGGTCGTTCAGGTCGACGTGCGACTGGGGGGTGCCGTCCACCACGAGCTCGAAGCCGTTGGTGAGCCGGTCGGGCCGCACCTCCGCGCGCATCCCGTTCGACAGCCGCACGCTCGGTCGCTCATCCACGCCCCCATTCTCGTCCCCTGCTCGTTCGGGAGGACGACACGCTGCCGCAGGCCACACCAACGCTCGCGCCGCGGCGTGTCGTCCTCCCGAACCGGCACCCGAGCGCGGATGCGGGGGTCAGCCCCACCGGATGCGGGGGCTCGCCGCATCGTGCCCGGCGCCCGCGCCCGCGAGGCTCGATGCAGAGAGAAGGAGACCCCATGACCCGCCACACCAGCCGCACCTCCCGCCCCGCCGCCCGCACGATCGCGGCACTGGCATCCGTCACGGCCGCCGGCATCGCGCTCGCGGGCTGCGCCGGGCTGCCGCGCCCGGCCGCCGCATCCGGCCCCCGCACCGAGGTCGCGCATGCGGTGTCGGATGCCGTGCACGGCCTGCGCTTCGAGACCTCGGGCGATGTGACGGTGCAGCTCGGCGAGGTGCCGGGTCTCACCGTGCGCGCCCCCGAGTCGGTGCACGAGAGGCTCACCGTGGCCGAGGATGACGGCACCCTCGTGCTCGGCTCCCGTGGCCCCGGCATCTGGGCCGCGAAGGTCGACTACGTGCTCACCGTGCGCTCCTTCGACGCGCTCGTGCTCGAGGGTGCGGGCGACGTCACGGCCGACTTCTCGTCCGCGGATGCCGTGTCGATCCGCGTGGACGGCGTCGGCGACGTGCGCGCGACCGGTGTGGACGCGACCTCGGTCGCGGTGAGCGTCGGCGGCACGGGGTCGGTGCGCATCGCGGGCACGGCCGAGAGGGGCGAGCTGGGCGTCGACGGCGCGGGCGACGTCAAGGCCGCGGACCTCGTGCTGCGCCGGGCGAGCGCCGACATCTCCGGCGCGGGCGACATTGAGGTGCACGCCACCGACGCCCTCGACGCGAGCATCTCCGGGCTCGGCGACATCCACGTATCGGGCTCGCCGCACATCACGCGCGACGTCTCGGGTCTCGGCGACATCGTCGCGGCCTGAGCGGCCTGAGCGGCGGATGCGGTGGGTGCGGTGGGTGCGGCGGGTGCGGCGGGTGCGGTCCCCGCGCCCCGCCCCGATCCCGCCCGCCCCGCCGCCCGCCCCGATCCCGCCCGCCCAGCCGCCCGCGCGATCCGCCCGCCCCGCCGCCCGCCCCGCCGCCCGCCCCGCCGCCCGCCCCGCCGCCCGACCCGCCGCCCGCGCGAGCCGGTCGAGCCGCCGCCCGTGCCGCATCCGGGCGGCATACCGCGCATGCGGCGGGAGTAACTTCCCCCGCCGCATGCGCACTGCGCCGCCCGCGCCGGTAATGACTCCCGCCGACGGTGCGGTTGCTCCCGCCGACAGCGACCACGCCCCCGCCGCCATCCGCCGAGCGGGTCGTGTCCCCGCCCGCGCCGGGTTATAGACCCGCGACGGATCGATGTCAAGGAATGAGTAGACACGGCGCGTCGTTTCGCCTTATAGTTGTTCTTTGCGCTCCCCCTCTCACCCTGCCCTCATATTGCGGTCGGCCGGTGTGCGTCCGGATGCGGGTCCCGAAAATGGCGGCGGGGTCCCCACACCACACACGGAGCGCCTCCTCACTGACCGACACGAACTGAGGCCGACGGGTCTCACGGAGGTTGTTTTCCCTTGGCTGCTGCGCGCTCCGCATCCACCCAGAACTCCCCGAAGAACGGACGCGGCGCATCCCGCCTCTCGTTCGCCAAGATCACGGACACCCTGACGGTTCCGGATCTGCTCGCCCTCCAGACCGAGAGCTTCGACTGGCTCGTCGGCAACGAGGCGTGGAAGGCCCGCATCGCGGGTGACCCCAGCGCCTCCACCAAGACGGGCCTCGACGAGATCTTCGAGGAGATCTCCCCCATCGAGGACCTCGGCGAGACGATGCAGCTCTCCTTCTCGCAGCCCGAGCTGGAGGAGCCCAAGTACTCGATCGAGGAGTGCAAGGAGCGTGGCAAGACCTACGCCGCCCCCCTGTACGTCAACGCCGAGTTCATGAACCACATGACGGGCGAGATCAAGACCCAGACGGTCTTCATGGGCGACTTCCCGCTGCAGACCTCGAAGGGCACCTTCATCATCAACGGCACCGAGCGTGTCGTGGTGTCGCAGCTGGTCCGCAGCCCGGGCGTCTACTTCGAGCGTACGCCCGAGAAGACGAGCGACAAGGACATCTTCTCGGCCCGCATCATCCCGAGCCGCGGCGCCTGGCTCGAGTTCGAGATCGACAAGCGCGACCAGGTGGGTGTGCGCATCGACCGCAAGCGCAAGCAGTCCGTCACCGTGTTCCTCAAGGCCCTCGGCATGACGAGCGAGGAGATCCTCGAGGCCTTCCCCGGCTACGAGTCGATCGCCTCGACCCTGGAGAAGGACGCCATCCTCACCAAGGAGGAGGCCCTCAAGGACATCTACCGCAAGCTCCGTCCGGGCGAGCAGGTCGCAGCCGAGGCCGCGCGCGCGCTGCTGGACAACTTCTACTTCAGCCCGAAGCGCTACGACCTCGCCAAGGTGGGTCGCTACAAGATCAACCGCAAGCTCGGCATCGACGCGCCGCTCGGCGACTCGGTGCTCACGCTCGACGACATCATCGCGACCATCAAGTACCTCGTCGCCCTGCACGCCGGCGAGACCACGCTCAAGGGCGTGCGCGACGGCAAGCCGGTCGAGCTGCGTCTCGACACGGATGACATCGACCACTTCGGCAACCGCCGCATCCGTGCCGTGGGCGAGCTCATCCAGAACCAGGTGCGCACCGGCCTCAGCCGCATGGAGCGCGTCGTGCGCGAGCGCATGACCACCCAGGACATCGAGGCGATCACGCCGCAGACGCTCATCAACGTGCGTCCGGTCGTCGCCGCGATCAAGGAGTTCTTCGGCACGAGCCAGCTCTCCCAGTTCATGGACCAGAACAACCCGCTCGCGGGCCTGACCCACAAGCGCCGCCTCTCGGCGCTCGGCCCCGGCGGTCTCTCCCGTGAGCGTGCCGGCGTCGAGGTGCGCGACGTGCACCCGAGCCACTACGGCCGCATGTGCCCCATCGAGACCCCGGAAGGCCCGAACATCGGCCTCATCGGCTCGCTCGCGACGTTCGGCCGCATCAACGCGTTCGGCTTCATCGAGACGCCGTACCGCAAGGTCGTCAAGGGCAAGGTGACCGACCAGATCGACTACCTCACCGCATCCGAGGAGGACGAGTACCTCGTCGCCCAGGCCAACGCGCCGCTGGATGCGAGCGGCAAGTTCGTCGAGGACAAGGTGCTCGTGCGCCCCAAGGGCTCCGACGTGGTCCTGGTCGACCCCGACGAGGTCGACTACATGGACGTCTCCCCGCGCCAGATGGTGTCGGTGGCGACCTCGCTCATCCCGTTCCTCGAGCACGACGACGCGAACCGCGCCCTCATGGGTGCGAACATGCAGCGCCAGGCCGTGCCGCTGCTCCGCTCCGAGTCGCCGTTCGTCGGCACCGGTATGGAGGGTTACGCGGCGATCGACGCCGGGGATGTCGTGGTCGCCGACAAGGCGGGCGTCGTCGCCGAGGTGTCGGCGGATGTCGTGACCGTCCAGCTGGACGAGGGCGGCACGCGGGAGTACTTCCTGCGCAAGTTCGACCGCTCCAACCAGGGCACGAGCTACAACCACCGCGTGGTCGTCTCGGCCGGTGACCGCGTCGAGGTCGGCGAGGTCATCGCCGACGGTCCGGCGACGGAGAACGGCGAGCTCGCGCTCGGCAAGAACCTGCTCGTGGCGTTCATGCCGTGGGAGGGTCACAACTTCGAGGACGCCATCATCCTCAGCCAGCGTCTCGTCGCCGACGACGTGCTCTCCTCGATCCACATCGAGGAGTACGAGGTCGACGCGCGTGACACCAAGCTCGGCAAGGAGGAGATCACGCGGGACCTCCCCAACGTCAGCCCCGAGCTGCTGGCCGACCTCGACGAGCGCGGCATCATCCGCATCGGTGCCGAGGTGCGCCCCGGCGACATCCTCGTCGGCAAGGTCACCCCGAAGGGTGAGACCGAGCTGAGCGCCGAGGAGCGCCTGCTGCGCGCGATCTTCAACGAGAAGAGCCGCGAGGTGCGCGACACGAGCCTCAAGGTGCCCCACGGCGAGGAGGGCACCGTCATCGGTGTCAAGGTCTTCGACGCGCAGGACGGCGACGACGAGCTCGGCTCGGGCGTCAACCAGCGGGTCGTGGTGTTCATCGCCCAGAAGCGCAAGATCACCGCGGGCGACAAGCTCGCCGGCCGCCACGGCAACAAGGGCGTCATCTCGAAGATCCTGCCGGTCGAGGACATGCCGTTCCTCGCCGACGGCACCCCGGTCGACGTCATCCTGAACCCGCTCGGCATCCCCGGTCGCATGAACTTCGGCCAGGTGCTCGAGACCCACCTCGGGTGGATCTCGAAGCAGGGCTGGAAGGTCGACGGCAGCCCGGAGTGGGCCGCGCACCTGCCCAAGGAGGCCCGTGAGGCCGCCCCCGGCACGAAGGTCGCGACCCCGGTGTTCGACGGTGCTGCGGAGGAGGAGATCGAGGGTCTGCTCGACTCCACGCTGCCGAACCGCGACGGCGTCCGGATGATCGACTCGTCCGGCAAGACCGAGCTGTTCGACGGCCGCTCCGGCGAGCCCTTCCCGTACCCGGTCTCGGTCGGTTACATGTACATCCTGAAGCTGCACCACCTCGTGGACGACAAGATCCACGCGCGCAGCACGGGCCCCTACTCGATGATCACCCAGCAGCCGCTCGGTGGTAAGGCGCAGTTCGGCGGCCAGCGCTTCGGTGAGATGGAGGTGTGGGCGCTCGAGGCGTACGGCGCCGCCTACGCCCTGCAGGAGCTCCTCACGATCAAGTCCGACGACATCCTGGGCCGCGTCAAGGTCTACGAGGCGATCGTCAAGGGCGAGAACATCCAGGAGCCCGGTATCCCCGAGAGCTTCAAGGTGCTCATGAAGGAGATGCAGTCGCTCTGCCTGAACGTCGAGGTGCTCGGCGCGGATGGCGAGGCGCTCAGCCTGAAGGACACGGATGACGAGGTCTTCCGCGCCGCGGAGGAGCTCGGCATCAACATCTCCACCCGCTTCGAGTCGTCGTCGATCGACGACATCTGAGCCGGGCCCCGACAACAGGTTTAGAAGAACAAGCGAGAGAGAACACACACGTGATCGACGCAACCACTTTCGACCAGCTGCGCATCGGGCTCGCCACGAGCGAGGACATCCGTGCGTGGTCGTACGGTGAGGTCAAGAAGCCCGAGACCATCAACTACCGCACCCTGAAGCCGGAGAAGGACGGTCTGTTCGGCGAGCAGATCTTCGGACCCAGCCGCGACTGGGAGTGCTCGTGCGGCAAGTACAAGCGCGTGCGCTTCAAGGGCATCGTCTGCGAGCGCTGCGGCGTGGAGGTGACCAAGAGCTCCGTCCGTCGTGAGCGCATGGGCCACATCGAGCTCGCCGCCCCCGTCACGCACATCTGGTACTTCAAGGGCGTGCCGAGCCGCCTCGGCTACCTGCTCGACATGGCGCCGAAGGACCTCGAGAAGGTCATCTACTTCGCCGCGTACATGGTGATCAACGTCGACGAGGAGGGCCGTCACGCCGACATGCCCGGCCTCGAGAACGAGCTGCGCCTCGAGATCAAGGCTCTCGAGCAGCAGCGCGACGACCGCATCAACGCGCGCCTCGTGCAGCTCGAGGGCGACCTCGCCTCTCTCGAGGAGGAGGGCGCCAAGGCCGACCAGAAGCGCAAGGTCAAGGACGCCGGCGAGAAGGAGATGTCGCAGATCCGCAAGTCGTACGACGAGCAGATCCGCCAGCTCGAGGAGGTGTGGGACCAGTTCCGCAACCTCAAGGTCGGCGACCTGAAGCCGCAGGACTCGGTCTTCCAGGAGCTGCAGGACCGCTTCGGCCTGTACTTCGAGGCCTACATGGGCGCCGAGGCGATCAAGCGTCGCCTCGAGGCGTTCGACCTCGAGGCCGAGGCGGAGCTGCTGCACGACCAGATCGCGAACGGCAAGGGTCAGAAGAAGATCCGCGCCATCAAGCGTCTGCGCGTGGTCAACTCCTTCCTCGCGACCGGCAACTCGCCCGCCGCGATGGTGCTGGACGTCGTCCCGGTGATCCCGCCGGAGCTGCGCCCCATGGTGCAGCTCGACGGTGGCCGCTTCGCGACCAGTGACCTGAACGACCTCTACCGTCGCGTGATCAACCGCAACAACCGCCTCCGCCGCCTGCTCGACCTGGGCGCGCCCGACATCATCGTCGACAACGAGAAGCGGATGCTGCAGGAGGCCGTCGACGCGCTGTTCGACAACGGCCGCCGCGGTCGCCCCGTCACAGGTACCGGCAACCGTGCGCTCAAGTCGCTCTCCGACATGCTCAAGGGCAAGCAGGGCCGGTTCCGTCAGAACCTGCTCGGCAAGCGCGTGGACTACTCGGGCCGTTCGGTCATCATCGTGGGTCCGCAGCTCAAGCTGCACCAGTGCGGTCTGCCGAAGCAGATGGCGCTGGAGCTCTTCAAGCCGTTCGTCATCAAGCGCCTGATCGACCTGAGCCACGCCCAGAACATCAAGGCCGCCAAGCGCATGGTGGAGCGTTCGCGCCCGCAGGTGTGGGACGTGCTCGAGGAGATCATCCGCGAGCGCCCCGTGCTGCTGAACCGTGCGCCCACGCTGCACCGTCTCGGCATCCAGGCGTTCGAGCCGCAGCTCGTGGAGGGCAAGGCCATCCAGCTGCACCCGCTCGTCTGCACCGCGTTCAACGCCGACTTCGACGGCGACCAGATGGCCGTGCACCTGCCGCTCTCGGTGGAGGCGCAGGCCGAGGCGCGCATCCTCATGCTCGCCTCGAACAACATCCTGAAGCCGTCGGACGGCCGCCCGGTGACCCTGCCCAGCCAGGACATGATCATCGGTCTGCACCACCTGACGACCCTCAAGGAGGGTGCGACCGGTGAGGGCCGCGCGTTCGCGTCGATCTCGGAGGCGATCCTGGCGAAGGACGAGGGCACCCTCGACCTGAACGCCCAGGTGAAGATCCGTCTCGAGGGCGTGTACCTCGAGGACGCCCCCGAGGGCTTCGTGCAGGGCTCGACCAAGGTGCTCGAGACCACGCTGGGCCGCGCCCTGTTCAACCAGGCGCTCCCGGTGGACTACTGGTACACCGAGGCCGTCGCCGACAAGGGCAAGATCTCCGCGATCGTCAACGACCTCGCGGAGCGCTACCCCAAGGTGGAGGTCGCGGCGACGCTCGACCGCATCAAGGACGCGGGCTTCCACTGGGCCACGCGCTCGGGTGTCACCGTCGCCCTCTCGGACATCATCACGCCGAAGGACAAGCCCGAGATCGTCGCCAAGCACGAGAAGCAGGCCGCGAAGATCCAGAGCGAGTTCGACAAGGGTCTCATCGACGACGCGACGCGCCGCAAGGAGCTCATCGACATCTGGACTGAGGCGACGAACGAGATCGCCGCGTCCATGCAGGCGAGCTACCCGAAGGACAACAACATCTTCCGGATGGTGTCCTCCGGCGCCCGTGGTAACTGGCTGCAGGTGCGCAACATCTCGGGTATCCGCGGTCTCGTGGCCAACCCGAAGGGTGAGACGATCGCCCGCCCGATCATCTCCTCCTACCGCGAGGGTCTGTCGGTGGCCGAGTACTTCATCGCCACGCACGGTGCCCGTAAGGGTCTGGCCGACACGGCCCTCCGTACGGCCGACTCGGGCTACCTGACGCGTCGTCTCGTCGACGTCTCGCAGGATGTCATCATCCGCGAGAACGACTGCGGCACCTCGAAGGGTCTCGAGATCCGGATCGCGGCGAAGGTCGGCGACGAGCTCGTGCGTGACGAGAACGTGGAGAACTCGGTGTTCGCCCGCTCGCTCGCCGAGGACGCCGTGGATGCCAAGGGCACCGTCATCGCGGAGGCCGGCTCGGACGTGGGCGACGTGCTCATCGACCAGCTGATCGCCGCGGGCGTCGAGTCGATCAAGGTGCGCTCGGTGCTCACCTGCGAGTCGGCGGTCGGCGTCTGCGCCGCCTGCTACGGCCGTTCGCTCGCGACCGGCAAGCTCGTGGACATCGGCGAGGCGGTCGGCATCATCGCCGCCCAGTCGATCGGTGAGCCCGGAACCCAGCTGACGATGCGTACCTTCCACCAGGGTGGTACCGCCGGTGCGGATGACATCACCCAGGGTCTGCCCCGTGTCACCGAGCTGTTCGAGGCGCGCACCCCGAAGGGCGCGTCGCCGATCGCGGAGGCCGCGGGTCGCATCGAGATCAGCGACACCGAGAAGCGTCGCGAGATCATCCTGACCCCCGACAACGGCGACGAGCCGCAGATCTACCCCGTGCTCAAGCGCGCCACCCTCCTCGTGGAGGACGGCCAGCATGTGGAGCTCGGCCAGCAGTTCGTGGTCGGCAACCTCGACCCGAAGGAGGTGCTGCGCGTGCAGGGTGTCCGCGCCGTGCAGCAGCACCTGGTCGACGGTGTGCAGGGCGTCTACCGCAGCCAGGGTGTGCCGATCCACGACAAGCACATCGAGGTCATCGTGCGTCAGATGATGCGCAAGGTGACCGTCGTGGAGCACGGCGACACCGAGCTGCTTCCGGGTGAGCTCGTGGACCGTTCGCGGTACACCGAGATCAACCGTGCGGCGATCCTCGAGGGCAAGAAGCCGGCGTCGGCGCGCCAGGAGGTCATGGGTATCACCAAGGCCTCGCTCGCGACCGAGTCGTGGCTCTCGGCGGCGTCCTTCCAGGAGACGACCCGCGTGCTCACGCAGGCCGCCATGGAGGGCCGTTCCGACCCGCTGGTGGGTCTCAAGGAGAACGTCATCATCGGTCAGCTGATCCCCGCCGGTACCGGTCTCTCGACCTACCGGAACGTGGCGGTCGACGCGACCGAGGAGGCCAAGGCGGAGCGGTACCCCAACCGCATCTTCGCCGACGACCAGACGTTCTCGGAGGCCGACCTGAGCTTCGTCGACTTCGACAGCTTCAGCTCGGACGACTTCCAGCCCGGCAGCTACAGCTGACCCGCTGAGTCACCCGGAAGGCCCCCGCGCGAGCGGGGGCCTTCCGCGTAGGCTGGTGCCACCGACGAAGGAGCACCTCATGAGCGACACGTCCGATCCGCAGGAGCCCGTCCAGCCCACCGCGCCCGTGCCCGCATCCGGGCACCTCGGCGCGGAGCCCGTCGTGCCGGAGGTCGCCGCGCCGCCCGCGGAGCCCGCCGCATCCGCCGAGCCGCCCGCTGAGCCCGTCGCCGCCGCGGAGCCGGTCGCCGAGACCGCCGTCCTCGCACCCGCCGCGTCGCGCGAGGTCGTCTACGTGCAGGCCCCGACCCCGCCGCCCGCCCGCCACAACCGCGGCTTCGGCGTGCTCATCTCGCTGCTCGGCGCGGTCGCCTTCGCCCTGCTCTACGTCGCGGCCGCCGCGCTCGTGTTCGTCATGACGCCGCACACGATGGTCGAGCCCACCTTCAACGCCTTCCTCGCGAGCGACGCGTTCTGGATCCCGGTGGCGGTCTACGCCGTCGTCTCGACGCTCTTCGCGCTCATCGTCGACCGCGCCTCGTGGTGGGCGCACGTTCTCGGCAGCATCGTGGTCGCAGCGCTCAGCTACGGCATCTCGGTCGGCGTGCTGGCGCTCGTGCGCAACGTCGTCGCGATGACGCCGGATGACGGGATGCGGTTGCTCGCGGACCTCGCGACCCACGCGCTGCTGCTGTGCGTGCTCGCTCTCGCTCGCGAGTGCGCGCTGTGGTTCGGCCTCGCCATCTCGGCGCGCGGGCGCCGGGTGCGGGAGAGCAACATCGCCGCGCGCGCGGCCTTCGAGCAGAGCGTCGCGGATCGTCGTGCGGAGTATGAGCGCGCCCACCCCGCCGTCTGAGCCGGGGCCGCCGCGGCATCCGGAGCGCGTCGCGGGCCTCTTCGTCGCCGTCGTCTGGGCGGCGTGCACGTTCGCGGTCTTCGGCGTGCTCGCGGTGCTGCTCGACCGCGACCCCGTGGAGGCGCCGGTCGGGCCGTACTTCGGGATCGTGGTGATCCTGCTGTCGCTTGCGGCCGTGTACCTCGGCATCGTCGTGACGGTGCCCGCACGCCGTCCCTGGCTCGGCGCGGTCGGCACGGCCGCGGGCGTCTACCTCGTCCCCGTGGTCGCCGCGGCGCTCGTCGACCTCGACCTCATGCTGGAGCAGGCGGCGAGCCCCTTCGTGCTCGCCGCGGCGCTGCTCGCGCTCGCGCCGCCGGTCGCGTGCTGGGCCTGGTTCGCCCGGCGCCCCGGCCCGCGCTGACGGCCCGGCCACCCGCTTGGGGGATACGGGCCTCCACGGCGGCGGGATACCCTCGTACAGCACATGAGCATCGCCGCGCGATGCCACCAGGGGGAAGGACGAGTTCGCGACCGTGGCCCGACGCACGACCGCGCCGCCGCCGGTGCTGCCCGGCTACAGCTACATCCGCCCGCTCGGCTCGGGCGGGTTCGCGGATGTCTTCCTCTATGAGCAGAACATGCCGCGTCGCGTGGTCGCCGTCAAGGTTCTCATCGACGACGCCGTCAACCCCGAGGTGCTGCGCACCTTCAACGCCGAGGCCGACATCCTGGCGCGGCTGAGCGCCCACTCCTCGATCGTCACGATCTACCAGGCGAGCATCTCGGCCGACGGCAGGCCCTACTTCGTCATGGAGTTCTGCCCCGACAACATGAGCGCGCGGTACCGCAAGGCGCCGCTGCCGCTCGCCGAGGTGCTCGACACGGGGGTGCGGATCGCGGCGGCGCTCGAGACGGCGCATCGCAGCGGGGTGCTGCACCGCGACATCAAGCCGTCGAACGTGCTCGTGTCGAGCCTCGGCACGCCCGTGCTCGCCGACTTCGGCATCGCCGCCGCGGTGGCGCGCGCGGACGACGACCCCGAGGTCTTCGCGATGTCGGTGCCGTGGAGCTCGCCCGAGGTGCTGCAGGAGAAGATCTCGGGCTCGGTGCCGAGCGAGATCTGGAGCCTCGGCGCGACGCTGTACACGCTGCTCGCCGGGCGCAGCCCGTTCGAGCCCGCGACGCGCGAGAAGCTCCCGCGCGACCAGCTGCAGGCGCGCATCATCCGCGGCAAGCTCGTGCCGACCGGGCGCACCGACACCCCCGAGCGGCTCGAGGCGGCGCTCGCGCGCGCGATGTCGGCGGATCCGGAGTCGCGTTTCGCGTCGATGTTCGAGTTCGCCGAGGAGCTGCGCTGGGTGCAGTACGAGCTCGGCGTGCCGCCCACGGCGGTCGAGGTCGCCTCGAGCGAGTGGGCGGGTGCCGCGGCGCCGGTCGACTTCGCGGGGGAGGCGCCGCGCGGTCCCGTGATCACGACGGTGCGGCAGGAGTCGCGGCGTGCCGCGCGGGCCGAGACGCTCGCCTCCGCGCAGCGGCGCCGGTCCGAGCAGGCCGCGTCGGTCTCGCGCAAGCCCTCGCCGCTCGTCGCGGCGCTCATCGGCGCGGGCGCCGGCGTCGTCGTGGTCGGCGGTGCCGTGCTCGCGGTGCTCGCCGCGACGGGGGTGCTGTAGGTGGTGGCCCGCACCGAGGCGCGTCGGCGCCCGTGGGGGAAGGTCGTCACGGCGGTCGCCGGTGTCGCGGTCGTCGGCACGATCACGGGCCTCGCCGTCGTCGCCCAGGGCTACGACGCGCAGGAGGTGCCCCGGCTCGAGACCTCGGTCTGGGTGGCCCGCGCCGACGGGCAGTACGGCCGCGTCAACACAGACCTCGCCGAGCTCGACACGGTGCGCGCGGTCTCCGACCCGAGCGGCATCGTGCAGTCGGGGCCCGACGGCATCGTGTTCACCCAGGGCTTCGGGCAGGCGTGGGCGATCGACCCCGCGTCGCCGATCGACGTGGGCGCGGCGGACGACGCCGACACCGACGGCTCCGCCGTCGGCACGACGACCCCCTCGGGCACGCGCCTCGTCGAGGCGGTCGGGGGTCGCATCCTGTATCTGACGGCGACGGGCGAGGTGCTCCTGGCGGGCTTCTCGACGAACGGCGAGGTGCAGAGCCCGGCGCAGCTGAATCCCTTCGCGGGCGTCGAGGTGGCCGAGGGCGAGGAACCCCCGCGGTACGTGGCGGCGGCGGCCGCGCTGGATGCCTCGGGTCGCGTCGTCATGTACTCGTCCGCCGAGCAGGCGGTGCGCAGCTACGACGCGACCTCCGGCCGCTTCGCGGGCGACGCCGTGCCGGTGCCCGCCCCCCCCGCAGCGGATGCGCCGCTCGAGTTCGCGCTCGCGGGCGGCCGCTGGGCGCTCTCCGCGGCATCCGACGGCCTGCTCTGGGTGGAGGGCCTCGGCGCCCCGGTCGAGACGGGCCTGGGGGCGGACGCCGTGCTGCAGTCGGGCCCCTCCGACGACGACCGCGTTCTGCTCGCCGACTCGGACGCGCTCGTCGCGGTCGCGACCGGCGACGGGGGTGTCGAGACGCTGGCCCAGGCATCCGGCAACCCCGCGGCCCCCGTCGTCGTGCGCGGCGTCGGCTACGCCGCGTGGCTGTCCACGGGCGGCGCCACGCTCTGGTCGAGCGACACGGGGCAGCTGCTGCCGCTCGCGCTCGACGGCGACCAGCTCGACGACGCGCGCACGATCGAGCCGCGCTTCCAGAGCAACGGCGACCGCGCCGTGCTGGTCGAGTCGACGACGGGCATGATCTGGACGGTCCCGGATGGGCGCCTCGTGCCGGTCGAGGAGTGGACCCCGCTCGACGACAGCTCCCAGCAGGAGGGCACGGTCGACGTCGACGACGTCATCGAGCAGGAGCCGCCCGTCGCGGAGCCCGACGCCTTCGGGGTGCGGCGCGGCGCGGTCGTGACCCTGCCGGTGCTCTACAACGACCACGACCCGAACAAGAAGGACGTGCTCACGATCGACCCCGCCTCGGTCACCGCGATGAGCGAGCCGGGCTTCGCGGAGCTCGCGCTCGTCGCCGACGACCAGCAGCTCGTGGCCCGGGTGGCTGCGGCGTCCGGGTCCGCGACCTTCCGCTACGCCGTGACGGACGGCGCCGGGTTCTCGGCCCCGGTGACGGTGACGCTCACCGTCGTCGACCCCGACACCAACTCGGCACCCGTCTGGTGCGGGGTCGAGGCGTGCCTGCAGCAGTGGCCCGCCCCGCAGGTGTCGCCGGGCGGCTTCGTGTCGATCCCGGTGCTCACCGGTTGGGTCGACCCCGAGGGTGACACGGTGTCGCTGAGCGACGCCCGCGCCGACGACCCGAACGCGCCCGTCACGGTCGTCCCGACATCCGACGGCCGGGTGGTCGTGCGGCATCACGACCCGAACGCGGCGGATGCGGTGATCCCGATCACGGTCACCGTGAGCGACTCGTACGGCGCGACGGCGACCGCCCCGCTCGAGCTGCGGGTGACCTCCTCGCCGGCGATCCGGGTCTCGCCCGTGGTGATCGCGGCGGGGGTCGGCGAGAAGCGGCAGCTGTCGATCGGCGACTCGGTCGTGGGCGGGTCCGGCTCGTACCGTCTGGCCGACGCGGCCGCCGTGTCGGGCGAGGGCTTCACCGTGTCGCCGAGCTCGGCCAACGGCACGATCGAACTCTCGGCCGACCGGCCCGGCTCGTTCATCGCGAGCTACACGGTGCAGGACACCGTGACCCTCGCGCGGCAGACGGCGGTGCTGCGCTACACGGTGGCCGCATCCGCCCGCCCCCTCGCCGCGCCGCCGCTGACCGCCTTCGTGCGCCCGGGCGAGGACGCCACGGTCGACGTGCTGGCCGCGGCCGAGAACACCTCGGGCCGCGTGCTCATGGTGTCGGGGGTGACCACGCAGGCGCCGGGCCTCAGCGCGAGCGTCGTGGGCGAGGCCTTCGTGCGGGTGAGCGGCACGACCCCCGACGGGCTGCCCGGCCGGGTCGGCGTCGCGGAGGTGCGCATCGCCGACGGCACGGGGGCCACGACCACGACGCAGCTCACGGTGTTCCTGCTGGCGCCGAGTCGCGGGATCGGCCCGATCGCGGTGCCGGATGCGATCGCCGTGCGCGCGGGGGCCCAGACCGACATCCGGGTGCTCGACAACGACGTGAGCCCGCGGGGGGAGCGGGCGCGTCTGCATCCGCAGCTCGAGGGCTCGGGCACGGCGGGCGAGCTCGCCTTCGTCTCGGGCGACGTCGTGCGCTACCTCGCCCCGGAGGTGCCGGGCGTCTACACCCTGCGCTACTCGAGCTACCTCGAGAACGACCCCGAGCGCCTCGACACGGCCGAGATCACGGTGAACGTGCTCGGCCCCGGCTCCAACCGGGCCCCGCAGCCGCCCGTGCTCTCGGCGCGCGTCCTCGCGGGGCAGCGGGTCGCGATCCCCGTGCCCATGTCGGGGATGGACCCCGACGGTGACGCCGTGGTGCTCGCGGATGTCGCCCAGCCGGCGAGCGGTTCGGGTGTCGCCTCGATCAACGCCTCCGGCACCTCGGTGGTGTACCGCGCCCCCGCCGCGGGCGCCCCGGGCGGCCAGGTCACCTTCACGTACACGGTGCGTGATGCGGCGGGCGAGGAGGCCACCGGCGAGGTGCGCATCGGCGTGCTGTCGGGCGAGTTGAGCGACGTGGCGCCCGTCACCTACAGCGACTACGTCGCGGCGCTGCAGGGCGGGACGGCGCCCCTCACCGTGCAGCCGCTCGGCAACGACCGAGACCCGCGGCAGGGCTCGCTGAGCCTGCTCGGCGTCGTGCCGAACGCACCGGCGGGCACCGAGGAGTACGAGCGCCTCGCGGCCCTCATCGACCCCGACGCGACGAGCCTCGAGGAGGGCGTCGTCGTGCTGCGCCCGGGGTCCGTCGCGGGCATCCACTCGTACGTCTACACCGTGCAGTCCGACTCCACCTTCAGCACCGCCGAGGGCCTCATCGTGGTGGGCGTGAGCGACACCCCCGCACCGGACCACCCGGTCGTCGCCGACACGATCGTCACGGCCCGCACCCGCGCGCAGCTCGCCTCGGGCATCGACGTCGTGGACGGCAAGGTGCAGTGGCCCACCGGGGACGTCTCTGCACTCACCCTCTCGCTCTGGGGCGACGCCCCCGGCTTCGCGGTCGACGGGCGGCGGATCTCGGGCACGGCCCCCGCGCGCGGCGCCGTCGTGCCGTTCATGCTGAGCGGAACGGACCCGTCGGGCACCGAGGTGCAGGCCTACGGGTTCCTGCGGGTGCCGGCCTTCGACGACATGCGCGTGCAGTTGCGCGGCGACCTGCAGCCCACCGAGGTGGGCGAGGAGCTGACGGCAGAGGTCGCGGTGGGCGAGCTGCTCGACATCGACCCCTCGGATGCGGTCGAGGTGCGCGGCGGCGACGACCTCGCCGTGCAGCGGGAGAACGCGTCGTGCGCCACGACGGGCGGCGACGGCATCGCCTACGTGACGGGCCGCGAGGCCCCCTGGACCGACACGTGCAGCGTCGCGGTGCGGCTCGCCGGCCAGAGCAGCTGGAGCGTCGTCGCGGTGCCGTTCGCGATCCTGCCGAAGGACCCGCAGGCGATCCTCAACCCCATGAGCCGCACGGTGCCGCCCGGCGAGACGCAGACGATCGAGCTGCTCGACGAGATCGTCACCTGGGAGGGCGGCCGCGTCGGCGACACGAGCGTGCTCGACTTCGCCGTCGCCTACGCGGGCGAGTCGTTCGTGGTCACCCAGAGCGGCCGCACGCTGAGCGTGGAGGCGCGGGCGGACGCGCATCCGGGTACCCGCGAGACCGCGCGGGTCACCGTCAGCTCGTACGGCGGCCTCACGAGCACGATCACCCTCGTCGTGGGGATCGCCGCCCCGGATGCGCCGCGCGGCGCCACGTTCGGCTCCACGTGCGACGTCAGCAGGGGCGCGAGCTGTCTCATCACGGCGGTCGGCATCGCGGGGGAGTACGACCCGTTCGTGGGCAAGCCGGGCGCGGGGCTCACCATCGTGTCGGTCGGCACCTCCGGCTCGGTCGTCTGCCCCGTGACGACCGTCACCCGCGCGAGCGAGACCCAGCTCTCGGCGAGCTGGCCGAGCGGCGACAAGCCGGTCGGCGGCGAGTGCGTGGTGACGTTCACGGTGCAGGATGCGCAGGGCCGCACCGGCCAGGGGCAGCTCACGCTCGACGTGCTCGGCTACCCGCAGACCCCGCGCTCGCTCACCACGCGCACGTACACCGAGTCGAGTGTGCGGGTGCACGTCGCGCTCGGGGACGCCGCCCTGGCGCACCCCGCGGTCACGGGCGTGACGCTGTACGAGGGCGATGCTCCGGTCGCCGCGAGCTGCGCGCGCAGCACGAGCGGCGAGGGCTTCACGTGCGAGGTCGCGGGCCTCGTGAACGGCGCCCCCCACGCGTACACGGCGCGCGCCGTGAACAGCGTCGGGGAGTCCGGCGCCACCACGGTGCTCAGCACGTGGGCCTACAAGACGCCCGTCGCCCGCAACCTGACGGCGCGCCCCGTCTACGACCCGGTGCTCACCCGCACCGACAGGGGCGCCGTCGAGTTCACGATCGAGTCCGACGCCGACACCCGCGAGTTCCGGATCGAGGGGGTCACGGCGCCCGTGTCGCGTCAGGACGCCACGACGACCGCGACCGTGCAGCTGGGCGAGGGACCGCAGACGTTCCGGGTCACCCCCATCAGCAGGTTCACGCCGCCCGAGGTGGCCGGCTCGGTCGGGTCCTCGGATGGCAGCACGCTGACCGTGCCGGTGACCGTCGCCGTGCTGCCGACGTACACGAAGCACGGCACGCCGTCATCCGGGTCGGATGGGCGAAGCGTCACGCTCGACGGCACGGAGTTCGATCCGAAGAACAGCCCCGACGGCATCACGCAGGTGTGGGTGGCCTGGACCGCCGACCAGACCGTGAGCTGCACGATGGACGGCGACGGCGCGGCGCACGTCACGGGCGGCACGCAATCGGGTTCGAACACGATCGGCGGGCTCACGCCGTACCAGAACTACAACGTCGCGGTGTGCGGCTCCGCGGGCTTCGGCGCCGTCATGTCCGCCACGCAAACGGTGCCCACCTGGGCGGATGACACCCCGGCGCCCGGGGGCGACCTCACCTACCGCATCGCGACGAGTCGCGACACCTCGGAGCCGGGCAACGTCGACTCCTACGTGCTCGTGGCCGCGCCCGAGCCGGTCGTGGCACCCGAGCTCTTCGTGCAGTACCGGGTCGACTCCAACCCGTGGACCACGACCTTCGCGATCGACCCCACCAACGGGACGCACAGCTACAGCATCCGCAGCTGTCTGACGCTCAAACCGACCCTGTGCGGTGCCGAGGCGCCGGTCGAGCCCGCGAGCGGATCGGCGCCCAACGTCGTGCGGGTCGTCTACCCGACCGCGGTCTGCATCGCCGAGGACGCGCCGCCGGCCGCCACCGTGACCAACGGGGTCGGCACGGTCGTGACCGAGGTGGACACCGACGCCGGCACCTTCACCTATCGGGTCGACTGGAACGGCGACTACGAGGTGCTCGGCGATTCCCATCGCAGCTACCCGCTCTGCATCCCGGAGCCAGACCCCGAGCCTGAGCCCGACCCGGACCCCGACGACCCCGGTGACGGATCCGGCGGCTGAGCGCCCCGCATCCGCGACCCACCCCACCGAAGGAAGACACCCATGACGATCTCGCCCGAACAGACGGCGTGGTACGCCGAGACGTTCTCCGCGCTCGCCGACAACGTCGAGCAGGCCATCCTCGGCAAGCGGCACGTCATCGAGCTCGTGCTCGCGACCGCCCTCACCGGCGGCCACGTGCTGCTCGAGGACGTGCCCGGCACCGGCAAGACGGCCCTCGCGCGCACCCTCGCGCAGACCGTCAAGGGCACCTCCTCGCGCATCCAGTTCACGCCCGACCTGCTGCCCGGCGACGTCACCGGCATCACCATCTACGACCAGAAGCGCGGCGAGTTCGAGTTCCACGCGGGCCCGATCTTCGCCAACATCGTGCTCGCCGACGAGATCAACCGGGCCAGCCCCAAGACCCAGTCGGCGCTCCTCGAGGTGATGGAGGAGGGCAACGTCACGGTCGACGGCGTCACCCGCCCCGTCGGCAACCCGTTCCTCGTCATCGCGACCCAGAACCCGGTCGAGCAGGCGGGCACCTACCGGCTGCCCGAGGCGCAGCTCGACCGCTTCATGATCAAGACCTCGATCGGCTACCCCGACGACGGCGCGACCCTGCGCATCCTGCAGGGGGTCGCGGGCCCGCCCACCCAGGTCGAGCCCATCGCGACGCCCGACACGCTCGTCACCCTGCAGCAGCTGGCCCGCACGGTGCACGTGAGCCCGCTCGTGTCCGACTACATCCTGCGGCTCGTCGACGCCACGCGGCGGGCGAGCGAGGTGCGGCTGGGCGTCTCGGTGCGCGGCGCGATCGCCATCGCCCGGCTCGTCATGACCTGGGCGGCGGCGCACGGCCGCAGCTTCGTGACGCCCGACGACGTGCGCGACCTCGCCATCCCGGCGCTGTCGCACCGCATCATCCTCGAGCCGGAGGCCGAGTTCGACGGCGTGACCGCGGCCGAGGTCGTCGGCCAGGTGCTGCTGGACGTCGTGCCGCCCGCCGAGAACGGGGCGGCGTGATCCTGAGTGAATGAGAGCACCGAGCTCCGGTACGGTCACACCTCGACCGTCACCGGAACCCGCACCCGCGGGCTGACGGTCACCCGGTACGCCACCGAGCGCACCGGGTTCGCCGCACGCGTCGAGGGCGGGAGGCGCGCGGCGACGCGCGTCGGCAAGGTGCTGCGCGCGACCGCGGGCTGGCTGGGCGAGACGGTCAGCGCGGCCGGATGGCTGCTCGTCGCCGTCGTCGCCGCGGGGCTCGTCGCCGCGCTCGCCTGGGGGTGGGCGGAGGCCTGGGTCGCCGCCGCGATCGCCGCCGTGCTGCTCGTGGCCTGCGTGCCCTTCCTGCTCGGCCGACACGACTACGGCATCCGCCTCGAACTCGACCGCGACCGCGTGGTCGCCGGCTCCGAGGTCACGGGCGAGCTCGACGTGACCAACCGCTCCACGCGCGCCGCGCTGCCCGTGCTGCTCGACATCCCGGTCGGCGAGGGGCTCGTCGAGGCGCACATCCCGCTGCTGCGCGGCGGCGCCCAGCACCGCGAGCAGATCACGATCGCGGCCGCCAAGCGGGGTGTGATCCCCGTCGGCCCCATGACGATCGCGCGCGGCGACCCCCTCGGGGTGCTGCGCCGCGAGCAGGCGTGGCCCGAGGTGCAGACCATCTACGTGCACCCGGTCACGACACCGATCCCCTCCACGAGCGCGGGGCTCATGCGCGACCTCGAGGGGGCGACCACCTCGACGATCGTCGACTCCGACCTCGCGTTCCACGCCATCCGCGACTACCTGCCGGGCGACTCGCGCCGCCACGTGCACTGGAAGTCGACGGCCAAGACCGGGCAGCTCATGGTGCGGCAGTACGAGGAGACGCGCCGCTCGCGCATCGCCGTCGTGCTCGACCTCGACGCCACCCGCTACACGAGCGACGACGAGTTCGAGCTCGCGGTGAGCGCCGCCGCCTCGCTCGCCCTGCAGGCGGTGCGCGACGGGCGCGAGGTGGTGATCACGGCGAGCGCCGAGATCCCCGAGCACGCGATGGGCATCGTGCACTCCATCCGCACCCTGCCCACGATCACCCCGCGCGCGATGCTCGACGGCATGAGCGAGCTCGACGCGAGCGAGTACGTGATGCCGCTCGAGCAGGTGGCGCGGATGGCGGCCCAGTCCTCCCCACAGCTCTCGATGGTCTTCGCGGTCACCGGCAGCCTGCAGCCCGTCGAGCGGCTGCGGGCCACCGCGGTCGCCTTCCCGAGCGACGTGACCGCGATCGCGGTGCGCTGCGAGCCGGGCGCCGAGCCGACCCTGCGCTCCGCGCGCGAGCTGCGGGTGATCACGATCGGCATGCTGCACGACCTCGGGCACCTCATGGCGCGGGGGGCGGCCTCGTGAGCATCACGGCCACGCAGGGCGAACCGCGGGCCACCGCGGAGGTGTGGTGGGGCCTCGGCGCGGTCCTCGCCTCGGGGGCGATCGCCGCCGTCGCGGCCTACCCGATCTTCGAGCACCCGCGGGTGTGGCTCGTCGCGGCCGTCGGGCTGCTGCTGGGCTCCGGCTCGGTCGTGCTGGCCCGGATGCTGCGCCTTCACTGGGTGTGGACGGCGACCGTCGCCGTGCTCGGCTACCTCGTCGCGGTCGTGCCGGTCGCGATCCCCTCCGCCCTCGGCTCGCCCGGCCGCGTCATCCGCGGCGTCGTCGACGGCGTCACGGGTGTCGTGCTCGGCTGGAAGCAGCTGCTCACGGTGAGCCTGCCCGCGGCCGACTACCAGGCCGTGCTCGTTCCGCTGCTCATCGTGATGCTCGTCGGCTCGCTCGCCGCGACCGCGCTCGTCGTGGCGCAGGGTCCCCGCGTGCCGTTCGCGGTCGTGCCGATGCTCGGCATGACCCTGTTCGGTGCCGCGTTCGGCGCGCCCGAGACGGGTCCGGATGTCGTGCTCGGCCCCGTGCGCATCCCGGCCCCCCTCCACGTGCTGCTCGGACTGCTCGCGATCGCGGTGTGCCTCGTCTGGCTCGTCGGCCGCGTGCGGCTCGCGCGCAGCCGCGCCCTGCGGGCGGCACGCGACCGCGCCACCACGGTGCGGCAGGGCGGCGAGTCGCTCGCGGGGATGCTGCGACGGCAGGTGCTCGCCGCCGGGCTCGTCGTTGTCGCCGTCGCCGCGGGGGTCGCCGTCGCGCCGCTCTCCGACGCCTTCGGGCCGCGCGAGGCGCTCCGCGAGGGCATCGACCCCGTGCTCGTGCTCGACCGGCAGCCGAGCCCGCTCGCGGCCTACCGCGGCTGGTTCGCCGGCTCCGCCCTCGACGCCGAGCTGTTCCGGGTGCAGGGCGCGGCCGGGGTGGACCGGCTGCGCATCGCGACGCTCGACGCGTACGACGGGCAGACGTTCCGGGTCTCGGGCAGCGGCGACGCGGGCGGCGTGCGCTTCACCCGGGTGCCGCGCACCGACGAGGCGGCGGCGGGCCTCACCGTCACCATCGGGCCCGGATACCGCGGGGTGTGGGTGCCGCTCGCCGCGGCGGGCGAGACCGCGCCGGTCTTCTCCGGCCCCCGCGCCGAGACGCTCGCCGAGGGGTACTACGCCGACGTCGACCTCGACGCCGGGGTCGTGGTGACGGATGCGGACGGGGTCGGCCTGCAGGACGGCGACAGCTACCGCATCCCGGCCGCCGCGCCGCGGGGCGACGCGTTCCTCACGAGCGTGGGCGGCGACGAGCAGCTCGACCAGGACGCCTACCCGGCGCTCGCCGCCTGGGTGGAGGAGCAGGAGGTGGGCCGCAGCGGCGCCGACCTGCTCGAGCTCGTGGACCGGCTGCGCGCGCGCGGCTACCTCAGCCACGCCCTGCGCGCCGACGAGGAGGCGGCGGGCTGGATCGCGGCCCTCCAGTCTCGTGCCGACTTCGAGTTCACCGCGAGCCGCGCCGGGCACTCCACCGCGCGCATCGAGGAGCTCTTCGCCTCCCTCGTCGAACAGCAGCGCCGCGCGGGCGAGGGCGCGCCCGAGGAGCTGCTGATCGCCGGCATCGGTGACGACGAGCAGTTCGCGACGGCCGCCGCACTGCTCGCGCGACAGCTCGGCTTCGACTCCCGCGTCGTGCTCGGGGTGCGCCTCGGTGACGCGGGAGCCGACACGGCGGTGCCGCCGTGCGTCCAGGTGTGCACGGGAGCCAACGTGACCGTGTGGGCGGAGGCGCGTGCCGCATCCGGCGACTGGGCGGTGCTGGATGCGACCCCCCAGTTCGAGCAGAAGCCCTCCACGATCAGCCCCAGCGAGGTGCCGCCGCAGAACCCCACCGCGCCGCGCGACCCCGTGGTCGGGGTGCTCGACCCGCCCGCCGCCGCGAGCGACGAGAGCGCGTCCACCCACGAGGCCGAGGTCACCCAGAGCGGCTGGCTCGACGCGCTGCTGCCGATCCTGGTCACGGTCGGGGTGTCGCTGCTGGCCCTCGCCCTGCTCGTGCTGCCGCTGCTCGTGTTCCCCGTGCTGAAGGGGCTGCGACGGCGCTGGCGTCGCCGCGCCCCCGCGGCCGAGGTCGCCATCGTGGGCGCCTGGCATGAGCTCATCGACCACTACGTCGACTACCGGCAGCCCCTCCCGCAGGGGCTCACCCGCAGCGAGACCGCGGAGGTCATGAACCGCCCCGTCGCCCTCGCGCTCGCCGAGCTCGTGGACCAGGCGGTCTTCGCCGAGCAGGCGCCCACGGTCGAGGACGGCCGGCAGAGCTGGCGACTCGTCGACGAGGAGCTGCAGCGCCTCGCGACGCAGCACGGGTTCCGCGCGCGACTGCGGGCCCTGCTCACCCCGGCCTCGCTGCTGCGACGCCAGCCCACCGCATCCGCCCCCCGCCCCCCACAGAAGGAAGACTGATGCCTCCGATGTACGACTCCGGTGCCGTGATGGCGGCGATGCTCGGACTGCTCGTGTACGCCGCGATCGGGGTCGGCGTCTACGTCTGGTACGCCCTCGCCCTCTCGAAGCTCTTCCCGAAGGTGGGCGCGGAGGGCTGGAAGGGCTGGGTGCCCGTGCTGAACGAGATGGAGATCCTGGTGCGCGGTGGTGTGCCCGGATGGTCGGTCGTCTTCGCCTTCCTGCCGGTCGTGTCGCTGTACTACATCTACCTGCGCGCGCAGGCCGCGCACCGCATCGGCACCCAGCTCGGTCGCGGTGCGGGTGCCACGGTGCTCGCGGTGCTGCTGCCGCCCGTGTGGGCGAGCCTGCTGGCGTGGGGCAAGGTGCCCACGGGGGCCCCGCTCGCCCAGCGGGTCGCGGGCTTCGCCGCGCCGGAGGCGGCCGTGGGTGCGCCGGTTTCTGGGACGGATGGTGTGCCCGGTGTGCCCGCCGTGCCTGGAGCGCCCGTGCCGCCTGCGCCGCCCGCGTTCCTCGCGGGTGTGTCGGCCGTGGGCGGGTCGCAGCAGTCGGCGGTGCCGGGTGCGTCGGTGTCGGGCACGGGGATGCCGGGCGCCGGGGTGCCTCCCGTGCCGCTCGCCCCCTCTGCCGGGTCGGTGCCGGCGGTGCCGCCTGCGCCGTCCGCGCCCTCGGCGTCGCCGTTCGCACAGGCCGCGGCGGTGCCTCCCGCTCCGCCCGCGCCCCCGGCCCCGCCCGCCCCTCCGGCCCCCTCGGCCTCGTCTGCGCCCCCCGCGCCCCCCGCTCCTCCGGCTCCGCCCGCGCCTCCGGCCGTGTCCGTTCCGCCGGAGCCCGAGTCGCTTCCCGAGTCGCTCGTCATCACGGCGCCGCCGGTTGCCCCCTCGTCGTCGGGTGTCGTCCCTCCGCCCGTGCCGCTCGTCGAGCCCGCGGAGCCCGATCGGGTGAACCCCTGGGCGCCGGTGTCCATGCCCGCCGTGTCCCCGGCGGCCGCTTCCGCGCCTGTCGTGTCCACGTCGGCCGACTCCCCCTCCGCCACCGCCACCCCCACCCCCACATCCGCAGACTCCGCGCCCGACGCCCCGGTGCCCCCTGCCTCGGTGCCCCCTGTCCCTGTGTCCCCCGCGCCCGTGCCTCCCGTGCCCGTGCAGCCGGTGCCCCCCGCACCCGTGCCGCCGGCGCCCGTGTCGACCACCGCCCCCGACTCCGCTGCGCCGGACTCCGCTGCGCCCGCCACCGTGCAGTCGGCCGCCGTGCAGTCGGCCACTGTGGAGTCGGCCGCCGTGCAGTCGGCCACTGTGGAGTCGGCCGCCGTGCAGTCGGCCACTGTGGAGTCGGCCGCCGTGCAGTCGGCCGCCGTGCAGTCGGCCGCTGTGCAGCCCGCTCCCGTGCAGCAGGCTCCCGTGCAGCAGGACGTCATCCCGCCCGTCCCGTCGGCGCCCGAGCAGGTCGCACCCGCAGCGGACGGGTCGGCCTCGGCGTCGATCGCACCCGTCCCACCGGCCCCGGCGTCGACCGGCGTCGACTCCGCTGTCACCCCGTCCATCCCGCCTGGTGATTCCACCCCGGTCGAGCCCATGACGAGCGAGCCCGCCCCGGCCACGTCCGCGCCCGAGCCGGCGGAGCCAGTGGTCGCGACATCCAAGCCCGCGGCATCCGAGCCCGCCGCATCCAAGCCCGCCCCGTCGGACCTCGCCACGCCCGCGGCCGCAGCGCCCGCACCGGAGCCCGCCTCCGCGCGCGAGCCGGCCCCCGCGTCCGAGCCGGCGGAACCGGTGGTCGCCGCATCCGCGCCCGCCGCGCCTGCCGCATCCGAGCCTGCCGCCTCCGCGCCCGAGCCTGCCGCCCCCGCGCCGTCGGTCGCGACCCCCGCGGCCCCCGCGACGCCACCGCTCGTGCCCACGCCCGAGGCGCTCGACGACGACGACCCGCTCGGCGAGACGATCATCGTCGACCGGCGCCCCCGCATCCGCTACCACCTCGAGATCGACGGTGCACCGAGCGTCGCGATCACGGCCGACACGGTCGTGCTCGGCCGCAAGCCGTCCACCGGCGCGGCGGGAACCCAGGATGTCGCGGTGCCCGACACGACCCGCACCCTCTCGAAGGTGCACGCGCGGTTGCAGCGCACCGACGACGGCTGGACGATCACCGACCTCGACTCCACCAACGGCGTGCTCGTCGTCTCGGCGGAGGGGGTCGAGACGCTGCTCGACCGCGGTGCGAGCGCACCCGTGCGCGGTCGTTTCGTGCTGGGGGAGGTCGGCATGTCGATCGTCGAGGACGGGGCCGACTCATGACCGCGTTGACCGTCGGCACCGTGCGCCTGAACGTCGCGGCCGTCACCGACCGCGGCCTCAAGCGTCAGATCAACGAGGACTCGTACCTCGCCGACGGTCCCGCCTTCGTGGTCGCCGACGGCATGGGCGGGTACGAGTCGGGTGACCGGGCGAGCGCCGCGGTGGTCGCCGCCTTCCGCGACAGGTTCGCGGGGGTGACCGTCGCCGAGTTCGCCGAGGTGAGCGAGGCCCTGCTCGACGCGGATGACCGGGTCGCCGAGGTCGCCGCCGACACGACGCGCGGCGCGGGCAGCACTGCGACCGGTGTCGTGCTGGTCGAGTACGACGGCTATCCGTTCTGGCTCGTGTTCAACGTGGGCGACTCGCGCGTCTACCGCCAGGCGGCGGGGGTGCTCGAGCAGTTGACCACCGACCATTCGCTGGGCCGGGAGCTGGTGGCGCGTGGCGAGCTGCGTGAGGAGGACCTCGCGACGTTCCCGGAGCGCAACGTCATCACGCGCGCGATCGGGGCGGTCGACAGCCTCGCCGACAGCCTCCTCGTGCCGGTGCTCGACGGTGACCGGCTGCTGCTGTGCTCGGACGGGCTGCACGGCGAGGTCGACGACGAGAGCATCCGCGCCATCCTGACCATGAACGGCCTGCCGGAGGCGGCGGGGCAGGTGCTCGTGGACCGCGCCAAGGCGAACGGCGGCCGCGACAACATCACCGTCGTGGTGATCGACGTGGTGGCCGGGGGCGCGGCGGCTCCCTCCGACGAGACGACCGGTTCCCTCTCCGCGATGTCCGACGACACCCTGCCCGCGAGGTGACCATGCCCGAGGCGTTCCCGGAGCCGGAGCTCGACGACGAGGCGACGATCGTCGTGAGTCGCCCCTCGTCGGCGTCGGTGTCGTCTCCTTCGTCTGCGGATGCCGCTGCCGATGTCGAGGCGGATGTGGTCGAGCCTGTCGAGGCGGATGACGATCTCGAACGTACCGTCTTGGTCGAGCATCGGAAGCGGCGTTCCCGTTCGGAAGATGTGGACGACGACCTGGAGCGCACGGTCATGTCGGGGCGTCGTGCCGCCGCGGCACCGCCGGATGCGGGTACGGATGCGGATGCGGAGGTCGACGACGACCTCGAGCGCACAGTCGTCGTGGATCGCGCGCGGCGTGGCGGTGCGGGGCGTGACGGTGTCGGCGGTAGCGGCGCCGCGGGGCCGGATGATGACGACGAGCGCACGGTTCTCGTGGATCGCCGCCGCGCGGCTGCGGATGCGGACGATGACGTCGAGCGCACGGTGGTCGTGGATCGTGCAGGGCGTGGTGGTGCAGGTCGTGGCGACGCAGGTCGTGGTGGCGCCGGGGCGTCGGATGATGACGACGAGCGCACCGTTCTGGTGGATCGTGGGCGTGGGGCTCCGGATGCGGATGGCGACGACCCCGAGCGCACGGTGGTCGTGGATCGCCGGCGTGAGACCGCGGCCGTTGTGGACGACGACCCCGAGCGCACCGTGGTGGTGCGGCGTGGCGGGAGCTCGGACCAGGACACCGACCGCACCGTGGTGGTGCGTCGCGGTGAGGACACCGACCGCACCCGGGTGGTCGGGCGTCGCTCGGCCCCGCTGCCCGGTGAGGAGGACGACGAGCACGACACGGACCGCACGGTCGCCCGCCCGCGCCCTGAGGCCGACGAGCCGGCGGAGCCCGCCGAGCCGGCGGAGCGTCCCCGTAACCTCCCGCCGGTGCCGAGCCTGCGGCGTCGTGGGTCCGATCGGCGACGGGGCCTCGCGCCGCCTCCGATTCCGGTCGGCTTCGTGCCGCCCGCCCGGGTCGCGGTGGGTCCGGGCGCGGTGGAGCACTACGCCCCCCGCGAGCTGCCACCCCCGCCGGGCGACCTCGCCATGCCGTTGACGTTGTCGCGTCCCGCCCGTGTGGTCGACCCGTCACTGCCCTCGGTGGTCCGTCGTGCCGCGCGTACCCGTATGATCGCGTTCGCCGCCTTCGCGGGCAGCTGCGTGGTGTCGGTGACGGGGCTCGCGCTGATCCTGTTCTGGGTGTTCTGAGATCACGGCGCACTGACCCGTCGAGTCCTGTGACCTCGGCGCTCCACGACCACGCCATCCGGTGGCCGCGACGCCGGATGCTCACACCGCTCGCCGGTGCTCGCTGGTGCCCCGTGACCGGCGCCGGGGGGCGGGGACACCGGGTGCTCAGGCGGTGTCGCGTAGTCGCTGCGCGGCGAGACTGCGGGTGGGCAGGGGGGTGCTGCGCATGGTGCCGTGCTGGTCGGGCCGTTCGAGCGCGTAGCCTCCCCGTCGTTGGGTGATCCGCCACCCCCGGTTGTGAAGCAGCAGGTGACAGAACCGGCACAGCAGCACCCCGTTCGCGATGTCGGTGCCGCCGCCCTCCTGCCACGGCCTGATGTGGTGCGCCTCCGTCCAGGAGGGCGGCCTGTCGCACATGAGGCACCCGCCGTCGCGCGCCGCGAGGGCGGTGCGTTGTTTCTCGGTGAAGAGTCGCTGCTCTCGCCCGACGTTCAGCACCTGCCCGTCGTCATCGAAGAGGATCGGCACGGCGCCCGTGTCGCAGACGTGACGTTCCGCGGTGCCGATCGAGACCGCATCCGCGTGGCCCTCGAGGAAGGCCGCCCCCGCGCGGCGTCCGTCGGTGTCGGCCTCGGCGTCGAGGTCGCGCCGCGTGACGAGGATGCGCACGGCCGGCCTGCGGTCGCCGAGCACGCGCCCGTCGTCGACCCGCGAGCCCATGCGCACGAGTTCGACGAGGGTGTCGAGGGCGAGCTGCTCGGTGGTGCGGAGGTCGCGCACGATGTCGTCGGCGCGCTCGACCGCATCCGGGTCGACGAACCGCGGACCACCCCGACGCGGGGAGGTCGCCGCGTCGAGCACGGGGACCACGATCGCTGCGGACTCGGGGTCGAGCAGCCCTGTGATGCGTGTCATGCCGTCGAGCTGGCGTGAGACGCGGAGGAACCGCTGTGCGCGCCGCTGCTCCTCACGCGCTGCGATGCCGACGAGGTCGAGTTCGTCGCGCTCGTGGGAGGCGCGGGCGGCGAGCTGCTCGATGGTGAGCTGGGGTGCGGCGGCCACGAGGCGCTCTGCGGCCGCGAGCAGGCCCATCGCCAACTCCTCGCGTGCGGCGGCGTCGTCGTCAGCGGTGCCGCCGGTCTCGGTGCCGGAACTGGCGCCGTCTGCGCCACCCCCGTCGCCCGCGTCGCCCGCGAGGCGTGCCGCCGCCTCGCCGAGGCGGGTGCGGATCACCCCAGCCGCCTCCGCCGACAGCCGTGCCTCGGCGACGGCCATGCCGATCACCGTCAACCAGCTCGGTGGGGGCGCCGCGGATGCTGCACCGTCGCCCGCCTCGCCGTCGCCCACACCCGCGCTGCCGCCGACCCCCGCGCCGTCGCCGGTCGGAGCGGTCGGCAGCAGCTCGGCGGCCTTCACAAGGCTGCGCGCGTCGCGCGAGGAGGTGCCGGTCAGCTGCGAGATGAGCCCCTCGGCGCTGCGCATCCCCTGCCGTGCCGCCAGGCCGCCGTGCCCGAGCTCGCGGCGCGAGCGGTGCGCGATCTCGCCGGCGACGGATGCGGCGAGCGCGTCGAGCCGGCGCCGCACCTCGCCGATGTCCCGCTGCGCGGCGAGGAGGGCGTCATCCGACCACGCTGTCGGCACCGCGGGGACGAGCGGCGCCGACAGGTCGCCCACAGGGGCGAGAGAGTCGGTGATCGAATGCATGTTCGAATTATCTCAGGCGGGGGAGGGGTGCGCCAGGGGGTGAGGGATATTCGTGGACAAGTCGTGAGGTGGCGGGGTGGGGAGGAGAGCGCGGGTGCGGATGGGGGCGCGCGGATGGGCGATGCGGGGTGGTGGTTTCGAGACGCCGCTGCGCGGCTCCTCAACCACCGGGGTGGTGTGCTGCGCGGCTCCTCAACCACCGGGGCGGCGCGCGGCGCACACCCCCCGCACCCCCCGTATGCGGGGGTCGTCGCATCCGCGCCCCGCGGGTTAGCCTGACCCTCTCAGGGATGTGGGGTTCCTGGGGCGCACCGTCCGGGGGGTGACGGCGCCGCGTATCACCGTGTCGACACCGAGGGGGTGCCATGGCCTCCCTGTCCGAGATTCTCATCATCCGCGGTCAGCTGCCGATCACGTCGATCGACACGGCGGTTTCCGACGACGAGACCCAGATCCGCGACCTCGTCGCGCAGGGCATGCTGAGCGAGAGCCAGGTGGCTTCCGCCCGCGCCGCGCAGCTGAACCTGCCGTTCGTCGACCTCACCGAGTACCCGGTGGACCCGTCCGCCGTCGCGCTCATCCCCGGCGGCCTCCTGCGCCGCCACAACATGCTGCCGATCGGCCGCGACGGCGACCGCCTGCTGCTGGCGATGGCCGACCCGCAGAACGTGCTGGCGCTGGATGATGTGCGTGCCGCGGTGCGCGTGCAGGTGCGCCCGGTGGTCGCCGAGCGCCAGGACCTGATGAACGCCATCAACCGCTTCGTGCGTGCCGACGGCGAGCTCAACGACCTGACCTCCGCGATCCAGGAGGACGCCGACCCGACGCCCGGCAGCGATGTCGCGGTGCAGGAGGTCGAGGACGACGCGCCCATCGTGCGCTTCGTGAACCTGCTCATCAGCCAGGCGATCAGCGACCACGCCTCCGACATCCACATCGAGCCGGCCGAGCACGACCTGCACGTGCGCTACCGCATCGACGGCGTGCTGCACGAGATGCAGCGCGCGCCGAAGAACATCCAGAACGGCGTCATCAGCCGCCTGAAGATCATGGCCGACATCGACATCGCCGAGCGCCGCAAGCCGCAGGACGGCCGCCTCTCGGTGATGCACGCGGGCCGCAAGATCGACCTCCGTGTCGCGACCCTGCCGACGGTGTACGGCGAGAAGGTCGTCATGCGTATCCTCGACAACTCCGCCACCCAGCTGGGCATCCAGCAGATGGCGATGCTCGAGCGCAACGCGACGGCGTTCAAGAAGTCGTACACGAAGCCGTACGGCATGATCCTGGTGACCGGCCCGACCGGTTCCGGTAAGTCGACGACGCTCTACACGACCCTCAACGAGGTCGCGAAGCCCGAGATCAACGTGATCACGGTCGAGGACCCGGTCGAGTACCGTCTGCCCGGCATCAACCAGGTGCAGGTGAACGTGAAGGCGGGGCTGACGTTCGCGTCCGCGCTGCGCAGCATCCTGCGTTCCGACCCGGATGTGGTGCTGATCGGTGAGATCCGCGACCAGGAGACGGCGCAGATCGCGATCGAGGCCTCGCTCACCGGTCACCTCGTGCTGAGCACCCTGCACACGAACGACGCCCCGAGCGCCGTGACGCGTCTCATCGAGATGGACATCGAGCCGTTCCTGGTGGGGTCGGCGCTCGACTGCGTGGTGGCACAGCGTCTGGCCCGCCGCCTGTGCGACAAGTGCAAGCAGCCCTACCACCACCCGGCGGAGGAGCTGGAGGCGCTGCGCTTCGGCTTCGACCCGCGGATGGGGATGCCGACGCTGTACCGCCCGGTCGGCTGCCAGCACTGCTCGAACACCGGATACCGTGGCCGGCTCGCCCTGCACGAGGTGATGACGGTCACCGAGGAGATCGAGCGCCTGGCCGTGTCGCGTTCGTCGAGCGCCGACATCGGCCGTGTCGCGGTGGAGCAGGGCATGGCTACTCTGAGACAGGACGGCTGGGCGAAGGTGCTGCTCGGCATGACGAGCATCGAGGAGATCCTGCGCGTCGTCGCGTGAGCGTCGTCCGGCAGCGCGAGTTCCGATGGAGGGGGAGGACCAGCGCGTGAACAACATCTACGAGATCCCGTTGACGGATCCCGCGGCGCCGCCGTTCGGCGTGCCCGGGGCGGGGGGCGCGCTTCCCGTGCCGCAGGGGCAGCTGCCGCCGAACGCGGCGGGCGGCACCGACTTCTCGCAGCTGCCGCCGCCGGGTGCCTCGCACGCGGTGCCCCAGGTTCCGGAGGGTTTCACGGGCGCGCCCGCCGCGCCGGACTACCCCCTGCCCGACTATGCGGCCCCGGCAGCGGCCCCCATGCCCGACCTGCACGCGGCGCCCGCGGCGCCCCCCGCCGACCCGTACGCGGCGATGCCCGCCCCTGGCGGCTTCACGGCCGAGCCGGTGCTGCAGGCCCCCGTGTTCCCGGTGCAGGCGGCCGAGCCGCCGATCCCGGAGCCGACGATGGCGGCCGCACCGCCGGCACCCGCAGCATCCGCCGACCTCATCGACGACGACTTCGCGCGCGCCGCGCGGGCGAACGCCGACACCGACCTGCTGAACTGCCTGCAGGAGGTGCTGCGCGCGGGGGCGTCCGACCTCCACGTGTCGGTGGGCACCCCTCCGCTGCTGCGCATCGACGGCACGCTCACGCCCGTGCTCGACCAGCCGTACTGGGACCGTGAGAAGACGGCGACGGCGCTCTACAGCATCCTGAACCCGCAGCAGCGCGCGAAGTTCGACGAGGAGCTGGAGCTGGACTTCGCGTTCACCCTCTCGGCGAACGCCCGCTTCCGTGTGAACTTCTACCAGCAGCGCGGCGCGATCGGCGGGGCGTTCCGTATCATCCCGACCGAGATCAAGCAGCTGGGCCAGCTGGGCGTTCCGGAGCAGGTGGGCGAGTTCGCGAAGCTGCCGCGTGGCCTGGTGCTCGTGACGGGCCCGACCGGTTCGGGTAAGTCGACGACGCTCGCGGCGCTCGTGGACCTGGTGAACAAGACGCGCTCCGACCACATCGTGACGGTCGAGGACCCGATCGAGTTCCTGCACACGAACAAGAAGGCGCTCGTCAACCAGCGCGAGGTGGGTGCCGACACCCACAGCTTCGCGAACGCCCTCAAGCATGTGCTGCGTCAGGACCCGGATGTGATCCTGATCGGTGAGCTCCGCGACCTGGAGACGATCTCGGTGGCGCTGACCGCGGCCGAGACCGGTCACCTCGTGTTCGCGACCCTGCACACGCAGGACGCCGGTTCGACGATCGACCGTGTGATCGACGTGTTCCCGCCGCACCAGCAGGACCAGATCCGCATCCAGCTGGCGGCGACGCTGCAGGGTGTGGTGTGTCAGACGCTCGTGAAGCGCGCCTCGGGCGACGGCCGTGCGGTGGCGACGGAGATCATGGTGACGACGCCGGCCATCTCGAACCTGATCCGCGAGGGCAAGACGCACCAGGTGCGTTCCGCCCTGCAGGCGGGGCGCCAGTTCGGCATGCACACGATGGACCAGCACCTGGCGGAGCTCGTGAACGAGGGCATCGCCTCGTACGGCGCGGCGTCCGAGAAGGCGCAGGACATGGAGGACTTCAAGCGCCTCGTGCACCGCAGTGACGTCGCGGGCGGTCTGCAGTGACGATGCTCAGCTACGCCTACAAGGGGCGTGACGGGGGCGGCAAGGTCGTCAAGGGCAAGCTGGACGCCCCGAGCGAGGCGGCCGCGGTCGCGCGCCTGAAGACGATGGGCGTCATGCCGACGGAGCTCACCCAGAGCTCCGGGGGTACCGGTCTCCAGATGGAGATCAACATCGGCTTCCTCGAGAAGAAGGTGGGCCTCAAGGATCTGGCGATCATGAGCCGGCAGATGGCCACCATGGTGTCGTCGGGCCTCTCGCTGCTGCGTACGCTCACGATCCTCGCCGAGCAGACGGAGCACAAGAAGCTGCGCACGACGCTCGAGTCGGTGCGCATCCAGGTGGAGACGGGTTCGTCGCTGTCGGCCGCGTTCGCGAAGCATCCGGATGATTTCCCGCCTCTCATGGTGCACCTCATCCGGGCGGGTGAGACGGGCGGCTTCCTGGACCGCTCGCTCGAGTCGGTGGCGGGCACCTTCGAGAAGGAGGTGAAGCTGACCCAGACCATCAAGTCGGCGCTCACCTACCCGGTCGTGGTGCTGTGCATGGCGATCCTCGCGACGATCGCGATGCTCGTGTTCATCGTTCCGGTCTTCGAGTCGATGTTCGCGAGCCTCGATGCTGAGCTCCCGCTTCCCACGCAGATCCTCGTCGTGCTCTCGAAGAACATGGTGTGGGTTGCGCCGCTGCTCATCGTGCTGGGCGTCGTCGGGGCGGTGTGGTGGCGTGCGCACAAGCACGATGAGAACGTCAGGCGCGGCGTCGACACCTTGAAGCTCAAGCTGCCGGTGTTCGGCCTGCTGTTCCGCAAGGTGGCGGTGGCGCGTTTCGCACGCAACTTCTCCACCATGACGCGGTCGGGCGTGCCCATTCTTCAGGCGCTGTCGATCGTGGGCGAGACCTCGGGCAACTGGGTGATTGCGAATGCCATGGGTCGGGTACAGGAGTCGGTGCGCGCCGGTCGTTCTGTGGCGGCCCCACTGGCAGAGGAACCCGTCTTCCCCTCGATGGTCGTGCAGATGATCGCGGTCGGTGAGGACTCCGGTGCCATGGACACCATGCTCGGCAAGGTGGCGGACTTCTACGACGAGGAGGTGCAGGCGACCACGGACTCGCTCACCTCGCTCATCGAGCCGCTCATGATCGCCGTCATCGGCGTCGTGGTGGGTGGCATGATCGTGGCGCTCTACCTGCCGATGTTCTCGGTGTTCGGCGCGATCACAGGCCAGTCCGGCTGAACGGGAGGCGCGCCGCGCACCCCCCGCACTGGGGTGTCGCGGGCGGCCGAGGAGCCGACATGATGGTCGGTGGGGGGTCATTCAATTGGGGGACCACCCGTCCATTGTTCGAATCACAAAAACAGGATGGGAAGCATGAACACTGCAATCCACCGCGCGCTCATCGCGAAGCGCGACGCACTCAAGGCGAACGAGTCGAAGGGCTTCACGCTCATCGAGCTCCTCGTCGTCGTCCTCATCATCGGCATCCTCGCGGCGATCGCCGTGCCGGTGTACCTGGGCATCCAGCAGAACGCCAAGGACAGCGCCGCGCTCGCCGACCTCGCGAACGTCAAGACCGCGATCGTCGCGCACACGACCAACAACGATGGCGCGTATCCGGCCTCGATCGCTGACCTGACCACGGTGCAGCTCGACATGGACAAGTGGGAGGACATCGACTGGGCCGGAGGAACTGCTCCCGCCGCGAACGCGACCACCTGGACCGTCGAGGGGCACCTCGCTGGCGATGCGACCACGGTCTACCGAGTCACCGACGCGACCGCGCCGGTCAAGGTCGGCTAACTAGCAGCAGTCTCGTATTCGTGCAGGGTGGTGCTCCGGTGCCACCCTGCACGATACTTTGGTTTCTGTGCGGCCTTGGGGGAGGTGAACATCGCATGGGCAAGATCCAGCGCACCGTCGAAGACGACGGCATCGGCATGGTCGAAGTGCTCGTCGCGATGTTCCTGCTCGCCATCGTCGCGCTTTCGCTGCTTCCCCTCCTCATCACGGGGATGCAGCTCGCCGTGAGGAACACGACCCTTGCGGCCGCAACTCAGTTCGCCAACGATCGCATCACAGCCGCGCAGGCTGGTAGCCCCGATTGCGCGGCCATCTTCGGGGCGATCACGGGCGAAACCGACGGATCCGTGAGCTCAGGCACAGTCAGCACGACGGACGCCCGCGGGGTCGAACTCCTCGCCACCACGACGCTCGAAGGCACCTGCCCCACATCCGGCGCCGCAACCCTCAAGGTGAGCAGCGTTGTCACCCGCACCGACACTGCCGAGACACTTGCGAGCGCCTCGACCCGAGTTCTTGTGACGGCTGCGCCATGACCAAACTTCGCGTCCGCCGCGTGCTCGGTAACGAGCGCGGCTACACGCTCGCCGAGATGATCGTCGTGTCCCTCGTGACGACCATCATCCTGTTGGCGATCGGCGGAATGTACATCAGCACAATTCAGGCTCAGCGCACTGTGAGCATGCTCACGGGCACGACCGATTCCGCGCAACTCGCTGCCCGCTCGATCGACGCGGGAGTGCGCAATGGAGTTGAGATCAGGCCGCTGGCGTCCGGTGTCGACGGGGGGCAGCTGCTACTTGTGTGTACTGCGACCGCGGGCGAGGTGATCGACTATCGCTGGCAGGCCTGGTACTACTCTCCGAGCGGCGTAGGAGAGATCCGTACACGAACCTTCTTCCGAACGGGCGCTCCGTCGATTCCTTCATCGGCCGAGCTTGAGTCCTGGACGCTGCTTCTCTCGGGCGTCGACGCCCGCGGCGAAGACGGCACCGTGTTCGGGACAGATCCCGACGACGATGCGCTCGTCACGATTCGCTTCTCAGCTTCCGGTGTCGGCGATGGTGCTGAGAACATCAACTCCGCGACCATCGACTTCGAAAGCCGCTTGGCGCCTCACCCCAGTCCCGCACCCGGATCGGAGCCCTGCACATGAGCATCTCACGCATCATCCATACACTGCGCGCTGTTCGAGATGAGGAACGTGGCGTCGCCCTCGCGACGGTGCTGATCTTCATGCTTGCCGGTGTCGTGCTTTCGCTCGTCGTGGCCAGCACCGTGTTGTACTCGTACAGCTTCAGCTCCGCGACACGTGCCAACGTTCAAGCGCAGGCTGCCGCGGAGGCTGGAATTGCTGAGGCTCGCGCCGGTCTGCTCAACGGGACCTGCACCGACCACAACGGTCACTACACCGGCAGCGACCCCGAGTACTCCGTGTGGGTGTACAAGGAAGACGTGGCCGGCACCTACGAAGCTGCGGGAAGCACGTGGTCAAAGGGTTGCCCCAGCGTCTCCCAGCAGGCGCTTCTCATCGCCGACGGGGTGGCCGCAACCAAGGGGACGGGAAGAGACTCCACAGGGGACGCCGCCTCCGTCGAGGCCCTCCTCTCGGCCGCTGGTGCTCAGACCGGCCTGACGGCCTCGGGACCCGCGATCTTCGCCTACAGCGCCAGCGGCTTCACGGGAAGCGGCACGATCTCGTCGACGTCTCTCGGAGGTACCCCTGACGTCATGCTCCGCACGGGTGATGTCGATTGCCGTGGTCACGCGGACGGTGCCGTGCAGCTCGTCGTGAAGTCCGGCAACTTTACGGGCGGCGGAAGTTGCGCCGTTGAGGGTGACCTATGGGTCAATGGTGATGTGACGCTGAACGGCGGGGCATCGGTCAATGGCACGATCACCGGCCGGAACGTGACCGTCGCTGCGGAGCGCATCGGCGGAAACGTGTGGGCCGACGAGACTTTTACCGGCAAGTGGTCGACGCCGATCGCGGGATGGGTGAGCGCGAAGACCGTCAAGGTCGAGGGAAGCACTATCACGGGTGACGTGTGGGCACGAAGTGGTGCCACAACCGTGGCCGGCGGTGCCATCAACGGCGCGGTACATGCGAACGGATCCTTCCGCATCTCGAACGGCACCGCGCGCGGGGGGCAGGTGACGGGCGAGTTCTGCCGCAGCGGGGGTACCGTCACGGGCCCACTCACGGTGTCACGTTACGCCAGCGGATGTTCAACCGTCGCGGGAGTCAGCGTCGGCACGCCCCTACTTCCCCCGTCGCCTACCAAACCGACCGCCATCCTTGTTCCGGAGTGGATCGACTTCGGTGTGCTGCCGGAGAACGCTGAGGAATACACCGGTGAATTCTGGGGCGCGACGCTCGTCAAGATGACCGGCACGTGTCAGAACACACAGTTCCAGGCAGCATTGAACGCCATCGGCGACGCGCCGGGGCTGATCGACGCACGCGGTTGCAACTCCTCGGGCCTTGTCATCAACGGAGGGACGGCGTTCAGCGTCAAGGACGACCTCACCATCATCGCCAACAAGTTCACGACCGGTGGTTCGGTATCGCTCAACGCCCCGTCCGCGTCGAACCCCTCTCGCTTGTGGCTTATCACGCCGGATCTAGTCAAGAACAAGAAGCCTGATTGTCCTGCGGGTGAGTATGTTTCCGCCTGGAACAGCTCGGGGAGAACTCTCTTTCTCAATGGGGACTTCAGCTTCAACAACCTCAACACGATGATCTACTCGCCGTGCGTCGTGGTGCTCGGCGAAGGTAACGAGATCACCGGGCAGCTGTTCGTGAAGGGCGTGGCGATCGAAGGCGACGCGACACTCGACTATCGTCCCGTGGGGATCCCCGGCTATAACCTCGACACGGGTGAGCCCGCAGGAGAGCCGGCAACCGAGTGGGACCGCCAGATCGTCTCGCAGCGGAACATCACCGGCTGAGTCACCCGTGGCAGCAACGATCGCGCTCGGCGCGTTCGGATCGATCATCGGGTCGTTCCTGAACGTCGTCATCTACCGTGTGCCGCGAGGGCGTTCGCTCTCGCGGCCCGGCAGCGCGTGCGGATCCTGCGGCCACGCCATCCGCTGGTACGACAACATCCCGCTCATCTCGTGGCTCGTGCTGCGGGGGCGCTGTCGCGACTGCCGCGCACCCATCTCGGCGCGGTATCCGCTCGTCGAGCTGGGCACGGCACTCGCCTTCGCCGCCGTCGCCCTGCGCTTCGTGCCGGATGTCGTGGCGGCCGAGGGGGTTGCCTCGACCGTCGCGGCCGCGCTCGTGCTCGTCGCGTTCCTCTACCTCGTGTCGATCACGATCGGTCTCGCCGCGATCGACCTCGAGACCTTCCGTCTGCCCAACGCGATCGTGCTGCCCGCCTACGCGGTCGCCGCGGTGCTGTTCACCGCGGCCGCCTGGCTGTCGGGGGAGTGGGGCCGCCTCGCGGGCGCGGGCCTCGGCCTGCTCGTCATGGGCGTCATCTACCTCGTGCCGCTGCTCATCCGCCCCGACGCGATCGGCGGCGGCGACGTCAAGCTCGCGGGCGTGCTCGGTGCGTTCCTCGGCTGGCTCGGCTGGGCGCCGCTCGGCGTCGGCATCGTCGCCGGCTTCATCCTCGGCGGCCTCTTCGGGGTCGCCCTCATCATCGCCGGGCGCGGGCGGTCAGCACGGGTGGCCTTCGGCCCCTGGATGCTGCTCGGCGCCTGGATCGGAGTGTTCGCGGGCGAGGCACTGCTCGCGGGCTACCTGGGGCTCTTCGGCCTCGCAACGAACTGACCACTGCCAACGGGGGGAGAACAGAAGTGGGCAAGAGTGTGGTCGGCGTCGATATCGGCGCCAACTCGATCCGCGGGGTGGAGGTGCAGGCATCCGCATCCGCCAAACCGGTGATCGTCAAGATGGGCGAGGTGTCGGTGCCCGAGGTCGCGGTGCGCAAGGGCGAGGTCGTCGAGGTCGGCACCGTCGCCACGGCGCTGCGTCGCCTCTGGGGCGAGAACAAGTTCGGCACGAAGGATGTCGTGCTCGGCATGGGCGGGCAGCGCGTGTTCGCCCGTGAGTTCTCGGTGCCGCTCGCCTCGATCGAGCTGATCCGCGAGTCGCTGCCGTTCCAGGCGCAGGACATGCTTCCCGTGCCGGTGAACGACGTGCTGCTCGACTTCTACCCGATCGCGGTCGAGCAGGGCGAGAACGGCCAGCAGGCGGCAGGCCTGCTCGTGGCCGGCGTCAAGGAGGCCATCAACGCCAACGTGCAGGCCGTGACGAGTGCGGGCCTGCGCCCCGTGCACGTCGACGTCGTGCCGTTCGCGCTTGCCCGTGCCCTCACGCCCCGCCGCAGCTCGCGCGGCCGCGAGGCGATCGTCTCGGTCGGCGCCTCCACCACCACGGTCGTCGTGGTGACGGATGGCGTGCCCAAGTTCGTGCGCATGGTGCCGAACGGCGGCGACGACATCAACCGCATGCTCGTGCAGCGTCTCGGTTGGAACCCCGACCAGGCGGAGCGCGCCAAGCGCGCCATCGGCCTCGGCATGAACTCGGTGTCGGCCGAGGAGCGGCCCATCGTCGAGGTCATCTACGAGGTCGCCGGCGAACTGCTCGGCAACGTGCGCAACACGCTCAGCTACTACGCGAGCTCGCACCCCACCGAACCGATCGAGCGCGTGCTGCTCACCGGCCGCGGGGCCCTCCTGAACGGCCTCGCGAACGCACTCGCCGACGTCACCCGCCTGCCGGTCGGCGTCGTCGAGGCGCTCAGCTCGCAGCGGCTGCCCTCCGGCAAGGGGGCGCCCGCCTACTCACACGAACAGCTCAACGCGTTCACCACCGCGTTCGGCCTCGCCCTGGGGAGCCACGAATGAGCGCGCCAACGACCGACGCGCCCCAGAAGGCTGCGCCGCAGAAGAAGATGCCCGCCGTGAAGCTCGAGCTGAGCGGTGACCCGCGGGTCCAGCTGCTGCCCCCGTCGGTGCGCAACCGCGCCGTGGCGCGCTCGCGCATCCGCACCGGTGTGCTGCTCGTGATCCTCGGAGCGATCATCGCGGGCGCGCTCGTCGGGTACGGGGTGGTGCGCTCCCAGCAGGCACAGCAGGCCTTGCTCGACGCGCAGAACCGGGGCACCGAGCTGCTCGCGCAGCAGGCGCAGTACTCCGAGGCGGTCGCTCTCGACCGTCTGGTCACCCAGGCGAAGCTGCTGCAGCAGGGTGCGACCGAGACCGAGATCGATTACGGCCCCCTCATCGAGCAGCTCATCGACATGCTGCCCAAGGAGGCCAGCATTCTCGACATCTCCGGCGTGACGATCATGCCGTGGTCTGCGATTCCTGCCATCGATGGACTCGACGCGGCGGAGCTCAAGCAGGCGGGTCTCGTCGCCACGATCGACCTGACGCTCAACACGCAGACCGTGCAGGACGGTACGAACTACTCGCGTGCCATGCGGACGGTGACGGGGGTGCTCGCATCGAGCATCAACACGCTCGGGGTCGGAACCGACGGGGTCGTGACCTCGCAGGTCAGCCTGCTGCTCGGCCTGGACGCGGTGTCGGGCCGCTTCGTCGTGAGTGACGAAGCCGAGGGTGGAGACGTCGGCTCCGATGCGGACCCGGCGGATGACGAGACGACGGGCGAGGAGGGCTGATCATGCTCAACGGAGGACGTATCTGGCTCGTCGTCGGCGCGATCATCGCGGTTGCCGTCATCGCCTTCGGCTGGCTCGTGGGGGCGTCGCCCCTGCTCGCACAGGCCGACACCGTGGATGCGCAACGGCGAGACGCCGAGGCGCAGAATGCGCAGTACGAGGCGACTCTCGCCCACATGAAGTCGCTCGACGACAACAAGGACGCGATGCTCGCCGAGTTCGACACCCTCAGGACGAGCGTGCCGACCGAGGTCGACCTCGAGGGCTACTTCGACTGGCTCGCAGTCGCGGCGAACGACGCGACTGTCTCGCTCAAGTCCGCCTCGGTGGAGAACCTCACGCCCTACGAGGCTGACGCCGACGCGATCGGCATCATCGAGTTCGGCAGCCTCGCCGAGACTCTGCGACTCGGGGGGGTCTCGATCTCGATTGAGGGGGACGTCGACAAGGTCGCCGCGTTCCTGCACGCAATCCAGACCGACGGACGCCTGCAGGCGATCTCGACGGTGCAGGTCAACCTCGGCACGAGCCTCACCGCCACCATCTCGGGGTACATCTTCGTGATCGACGACCCCGCCTTCGTGGCACTGGGTGCGTCGCTGGTTCCCGCTGGACCCGATGACGCCGCCGAAACGGATGACGAGTCCGCCGACGGTGACGACGCCGACGCCGCGCCGGACGGTGGGGAGACCCCCGCCCCGTGAGAGACCGCCGGCGGCCGCGCCCCTCCCGTCGCGGTCGCCGGCTTCTCACCGGCCGCATCCGGAACCACCCGGCATTGCGGCAGATTACGCACGCGGGTACATACGAACTTTGTATGTGCATTCGCGCACGTCAGCCACGCCCTCAGAACCGCTCCGGTGGAGCGTGCCCGAGGGCGGAGGCGGCGCGGACGCGTTCGTGGTGATCGTGCTGCTCGGGCTCCCGGTCGCAGCCGCCGACGGGGTCGGCTTCCTCATCGACCCGATCCCGGACGACCCGCTCTACCCCCACCACGTCACCTTCGGCTGCCCCGCCTGACGGCTTGCATCCGGAATCCCACCTGCCCCGAATCAATCTAGACAGACTAGACAGCCGCATATAGTCTGCAACGGTGACGAACTGGCAGGTGCAGTCTGCGAAGCAGCGATTCAGCGAGGTGCTGCGCGCTGCCGAGGCGGGCGAACCGCAGTTCATCACGAAGCACGGCGAGACGGTCGCCGTGCTCGTCGACATCGCCGACTATCGCCGCACGCACGCAGTCGAGGTTCCTCTGACCGACTATCTGCTTACGGGTCGCGTCGCGGTCGAACTCGACGGCGATCTCGAACTGCCGGTCCGTGTGGCCGAGCCGGACCGCGCCGGGCGGCTGCTCGGGGTGGAGTCGTGACCCGCTACCTGATCGACACGAATGTCGTCTCCGAACTCGCGAAGCGCGCGCCGCATCCGGCCGTCGTCGCCTGGCTGAGCGCCGCGCCCGACTGCCTGCTCAGCGTGCTCACCCTCGGCGAGCTGCGTCGAGGTGCACGGATGCTGGAGCGGCGAGATGCGCCCCGCGCGGCACGCCTCGACGCGTGGATCGACGGACTGATCATCGAGTACGGGAGCCGCATCATCCCCGTCGACGCCGCCGTCATGGAACACTGGGCGCGCCTGCCGACGGTCCGCACCGTCCCCGTGATCGACGGACTGATCGCGGCGACGGCGCGCGAGCACCGCCTGACCGTCGCGACCCGCAACGTCTCCGACTTCGCGGAACTCGGCGTGCCCGTGCACGACCCGTTCGCCTGAGCCGACCGCTCCCGCGGTCGCGCTCACGCATCCGCACACCACCACACCCCGACATTGCGGCAGATTACGCACGCGGGTACACTCGAACTTTGTGTGTGCATTCGCGCACGTCACCCATGCCCTCAGAACCGCTCCGGTGGAGCGTGCCCGAGGGCGGAGGCGACGCGGATGCCGCACAGGGCCAGGCCCCGGCATCCGCCGAGGCTGACCCCCACGGCATGTCCGTCAGCAGTCCGATCGAGGTTCCTCGAGAGGTGGCGGATTCCGATGGATCCCCCATCAAGCTGTCACCGTGCAGCGTGAACAAGGAGCAAGTTTGCCCACCATTCAGCAGCTGGTCCGCAAGGGCCGCACGCCGAAGGTCACCAAGACCAAGGCACCGGCCCTGAAGGCCAACCCGCAGCAGCGCGGCGTGTGCACCCGTGTGTACACCACCACCCCGAAGAAGCCGAACTCGGCCCTCCGCAAGGTGGCCCGTGTGAAGCTCTCCAACGGCACCGAGGTCACCGCCTACATCCCCGGCGAGGGCCACAACCTGCAGGAGCACTCGATGGTGCTCGTGCGCGGCGGTCGTGTGAAGGACCTCCCCGGCGTTCGCTACAAGATCGTCCGCGGCGCCCTCGACACGCAGGCCGTCAAGAACCGCAAGCAGGCCCGTAGCCGCTACGGCGCGAAGAAGGGTTGAGTTAGATGCCTCGTAAGGGACCGGCCCCCAAGCGCCCCGTCGTCGCCGACCCGGTGTACGGCGCGCAGATCGTCAGCCAGCTCGTCAACAAGATCCTCCTCGACGGCAAGAAGGACCTCGCCCAGCGCATCGTCTACGGCGCGCTCGACGGTGTCGCCACCAAGTCGGGTCAGGATGCTGTCGTCGTCCTGAAGAAGGCGCTCGACAACGTGCGCCCCACCCTCGAGGTCAAGAGCCGCCGCGTCGGCGGTTCGACCTACCAGGTGCCCGTCGAGGTCAAGCCGCACCGCGCGAACACCCTCGCGCTGCGATGGCTCGTCAGCTACTCGAAGTCGCGTCGCGAGAAGACGATGACCGAGCGTCTGCAGAACGAGATCCTCGACGCCTCGAACGGCCTCGGTGCCGCGGTCAAGCGCCGCGAAGACACGCACAAGATGGCCGAGTCGAACAAGGCGTTCGCCCACTACCGCTGGTAAATCCACCGGTCGCCCGGATGCTGTAGCCTCGCGGCCGCAGCATCCGGGCCCACCAACCACTCACTTCTCGAAAGAAGGAACACCCCGTGGCACAAGACGTGCTCACCGACCTCACGAAGGTCCGCAACATCGGCATCATGGCGCACATCGATGCCGGCAAGACGACGACGACCGAGCGCATCCTCTTCTACACGGGCGTGAACCACAAGCTCGGCGAGACGCACGACGGCGCCTCGACCACCGACTGGATGGAGCAGGAGAAGGAGCGCGGCATCACCATCACCTCCGCCGCCGTCACCTGCTTCTGGAACAAGAACCAGATCAACATCATCGACACCCCCGGACACGTGGACTTCACGGTCGAGGTCGAGCGCTCGCTGCGCATCCTCGACGGCGCGGTCGCCGTGTTCGACGGCAAGGAGGGCGTCGAGCCCCAGTCCGAGACGGTGTGGCGTCAGGCCGACAAGTACAACGTGCCGCGCATCTGCTTCGTCAACAAGATGGACAAGCTCGGTGCCGACTTCTACTACACGGTCGACACGATCGTCTCGCGCCTCGGCGCGAAGCCGCTCGTCATCCAGCTCCCGATCGGGGCCGAGTCCGACTTCGTCGGCGTCGTCGACCTGATCGAGATGCGCGCGCTCGTCTGGGAGGGCGACGCCAAGGGCGACGTCACCATGGGCGCCAAGTACGAGGTGCAGGAGATCCCCGCCGACCTCAAGGACAAGGCCGAGGAGTACCGCCAGGCCCTGCTCGAGACCGTCGCCGAGACCGACGACGCGCTGCTCGAGAAGTTCTTCGGCGGCGAGGAGCTCACGGTCGCCGAGATCAAGGGCGCGATCCGCAAGCTGACCATCGCATCCGAGGTCTACCCCGTGCTCTGCGGTTCGGCGTTCAAGAACCGCGGCGTGCAGCCGATGCTCGACGCGGTCGTGGACTTCCTGCCCTCGCCGCTCGACGTGCCGGCCGTCCAGGGCCACGACGTCAAGGACCCGGAGATCGTGCTCGAGCGTCACGCCGACGCCAAGGAGCCCTTCTCGGCCCTCGTCTCGAAGATCGCGGTGCACCCGTTCTTCGGTCGTCTCACCTACATCCGCGTCTACTCGGGCGCGCTCGAGTCGGGTGCGGCGGTCGTCAACTCGACCAAGGGCAAGAAGGAGCGCATCGGGAAGATCTTCCAGATGCACGCCAACAAGGAGATCCCGGTGGCCTCGGTCACCGCGGGCCACATCTACGCCGTCATCGGCCTCAAGGACACCACCACCGGTGACACCCTGAGCGACGCGGCCAACCCGATCATCCTCGAGTCGATGACCTTCCCGGAGCCCGTCATCGAGGTCGCGATCGAGCCCAAGACCAAGGCCGACCAGGAGAAGCTGGGCACCGCGATCCAGAAGCTCGCGGAGGAGGACCCGACGTTCCGCACCGAGCAGAACGTCGAGACCGGCCAGACCGTCATCAAGGGCATGGGCGAGCTGCACCTCGACATCCTCGTGGACCGCATGAAGCGCGAGTTCAACGTCGAGGCGAACGTCGGCAAGCCGCAGGTCGCGTACCGCGAGACCATCCGCAAGACGGTCGAGAAGTACGACTACACCCACAAGAAGCAGACCGGTGGATCCGGCCAGTTCGCGAAGGTGCAGATCACCCTCGAGCCGCTCGAGGTCACCCCGGATGTCTCGTACGAGTTCGTGAACGCCGTCACCGGTGGTCGCGTGCCGCGTGAGTACATCCCGTCGGTCGACCACGGCATCCAGGACGCCATGCAGGTCGGCGTGCTCGCCGGCTTCCCGACGGTGGGCGTCAAGGCCACCCTCGTGGACGGCGCCTCGCACGACGTCGACTCCTCGGAGATGGCGTTCAAGATCGCCGGCTCGATGGCCTACAAGGAGGCCGCGCGCAAGGCGAACCCCGTTCTGCTCGAGCCGCTCATGGCCGTCGAGGTGCGCACGCCCGAGGAGTACATGGGCGACGTCATCGGCGACCTGAACTCGCGTCGTGGGCAGATCCAGGCCATGGAGGATGCGACCGGCGTCAAGGTCGTCCGCGCCCTCGTGCCGCTGTCGGAGATGTTCGGCTACGTCGGAGACCTGCGGTCGAAGACGTCCGGCCGTGCCGTCTACTCGATGACGTTCGACTCCTACGCCGAGGTCCCCAAGGCCGTGGCCGACGAGATCGTGCAGAAGAGCAAGGGCGAGTAATCGCCCGGGGTGGTCTCCACCCGCCGGTCGAGCAGCGTCGACGACGCCCGCGAGACCACCCAGTAAAGTAAATACAACCCATCGTCCGAGCATCCGGAACCCATCCGGATGCCGGCAACCGAGTCCTGAGGAGGACCCCAGTGGCTAAGGCCAAGTTCGAGCGGACCAAGCCGCACGTCAACATCGGAACGATCGGTCACGTCGACCACGGCAAGACCACGCTCACCGCTGCGATCTCGAAGGTGCTCGCCGACAAGTACCCGTCGGCCACCAACGTTCAGCGCGACTTCGCGTCGATCGACTCCGCTCCCGAGGAGCGCCAGCGCGGCATCACGATCAACATCTCGCACGTCGAGTACGAGACCCCGAAGCGCCACTACGCGCACGTCGACGCCCCCGGTCACGCCGACTACATCAAGAACATGATCACCGGTGCGGCCCAGATGGACGGCGCGATCCTCGTGGTCGCGGCGACCGACGGCCCGATGGCCCAGACGCGCGAGCACGTGCTGCTCGCCAAGCAGGTCGGCGTGCCCTACCTGCTCGTGGCCCTCAACAAGTCGGACATGGTCGACGACGAGGAGATCCTCGAGCTCGTCGAGCTCGAGGTGCGCGAGCTCCTCTCCTCGCAGGACTTCGACGGCGACAACGCCCCCGTCGTGCGCGTCTCGGGCCTCAAGGCTCTCGAGGGCGACGAGAAGTGGGTCCAGTCGGTCCTCGACCTGATGGACGCCGTCGACGAGAACATCCCCGACCCGGTGCGTGACAAGGACAAGCCGTTCCTCATGCCCATCGAGGACGTCTTCACCATCACCGGTCGTGGAACGGTCGTCACCGGCCGCGCCGAGCGTGGAACCCTCGCCATCAACTCCGAGGTCGAGATCGTCGGCATCCGCCCGACGCAGAAGACCACGGTCACCGGTATCGAGATGTTCCACAAGCAGCTCGACGAGGCCTGGGCTGGCGAGAACTGTGGTCTGCTCCTCCGCGGCACCAAGCGCGAGGACGTCGAGCGTGGTCAGGTCGTCGTCAAGCCGGGTTCGGTCACCCCTCACACCAACTTCGAGGGCACCGCGTACATCCTCTCCAAGGACGAGGGTGGGCGTCACAACCCGTTCTACGCGAACTACCGTCCGCAGTTCTACTTCCGCACCACCGACGTCACCGGCGTCATCACGCTGCCCGAGGGCACCGAGATGGTCATGCCCGGCGACACCACCGACATGACGGTCGAGCTCATCCAGCCGATCGCCATGGAGGAGGGCCTCGGCTTCGCCATCCGTGAGGGTGGCCGCACCGTGGGCGCCGGCAAGGTCACCAAGATCATCAAGTAACTTCGGTTGCTGGCCGTGCGGCCGACCTGGTCGGCCGCACGGGATCGCGAAGGGGCCCGGATCCGTTGGATCCGGGCCCCTTCCGCGTCCGCGGGTGCGTGCGCGTGCTGGTGGTGCCGTTTCGGCTGGATGGTGGGGCTTCGCGCCCACCATCCAGCCGAAACGGCACCACCCACCCACGCGAGACCAGTCCTCCCCAATGGCCGGTGGCGCATGCCGTCCACCGCCACGGGGATCGGACCGCCGCCCGCGCTCGCGGTCCCCGATGCTGTGCTCGTGACCATCGAGCTCGCCGCCCAGCCCCCCGCCCCACGACTCGTCCTCGCGCGCGAGCTCAGCCGCTTCAGCTATGACGACCCGGCGGCACGGCATGCTGCGGCCCGTGGCGAGCTGGTCCGAATCCGGCGCGGCGTCTACGCGGATGCGGTGGAGTGGGCCGCGCTGACGCCTCGGGAGAAGTATCTCGCGGTGTGCCGCGGCTATGCGCTCAGCAGACCGGAGACGCCCGTGCTCTCCCACGAGTCTGCCGCCGCAGTGTGGGGCTTGCCTCATCTCGGTCGCCAGCCGTCGGAGGTCCACGTGGCCACCGACGACAGGCGCGTCGGACGGGCTCCCGGTGTACGTGTCCACCTCTCGCGTCTCACCCCCGGCGACGTGGAATGGCGTCATGGTGTGCTCGTCACGAGCCTCGTGCGTACGGTGCTGGACCTGGCGGCAACTTCGGATGTGTACAACGCCGTCAGCGTCCTCGACCATGTCCTCCACATCGACAACTTCGGTCGGCCGCGCACCACCATCACACGGCAGGTCCTCGAGGACGCGTACGAGGCGGCGCTCCCCCTCGTCGGCCACGCGCGGGCGCTCACCCGCATCCGGTTCGCCGAGACGGGTGCCGCCAGCCCCGCGGAGTCCGGGAGCCGCGTCTCGATGGCGTTCATCGGAACCCCGCCGCCCGAGCTCCAGCGACGGTACGAGTGCGAGTCGGGCGTGTACGACGTCGACTTCCACTTCGCCGAGGCAGATGCGGTCGGGGAGGTGGACGGGAAGGTCAAGTACGTCGACCCGGCGATGCGGGGTGATCGGAGCGCAGATGAGGTGGTCTATGCCGAGAAGCTGCGCGAGGATGAGATCCGCATGCGGTGCCGGGCCTTCGGGCGTTGGCCGCTCGCGGTCGGGCTGGACCCCGACCGGCTTCGGCCTCGGCTCATCGCCCTGGGCGTGCGCGTCGGGGTGAGTCGGCCTCGGTTGCGCTGATGGTGCCGTTTCGGCTGGATGGTGGGGCTTCGCGCCCACCATCCAGCCGAAACGGCACCATCAGCGCCACGCCCGACCCCGCGATGTCACCGCCATGCAGCAGGATGGTGCAGTGACCGCTCGAGGATGGATGCTGTTCGCCGCGATGGCGCTGCTGTGGGGCGTGCCGTACCTCTTCATCAAGGAGACGGTCGAGACCTTCAGCCCGTTCGCGATGGTTGCCGGCCGAACCCTCGCCGGGGCGCTCCTGCTGCTGCCGTTCGCGCTGCGTCGTCGTGCCCTGCGCCCGGCTCTCGCGCGCTGGCCGTGGGTGCTCGCGTTCGGCGCGGTCGAGATGGGCGGCCCGTTCCTGCTGCTCGGGCACGCCGAGCAGACCCTGCCGTCCGGCACGACGGGGCTGCTGGTCGCGACCGTTCCGCTCGTGGCGACGGTCATCGCCATCATGCGCGGAGACCGCACGGTGCTGAAGCCCCTGCGGGTGATCGGGCTCGTGATCGGGTTCGGCGGCGTCGCCGTGATCGTCGGCGGACCGGGCATGGTGGCGGGTGTCGACGGCCTCATCGCGGTCGGGGAGGTGCTGCTCGTGGCGGTCTGCTACGCGACCGCACCGTTCATCGTCGCCGCGAAGCTCTCGGATGTGCCGTCGCTCGGCTCGATCACGCTCGCGCTCACCGCGGTCGGCCTCTTCTACCTGCCGTTCGCCCTGCTCGTGCCGAGTGAGGCGCCCACCCTGCGCAGCGGCCTGTCGCTCCTCGGGCTCGCGGTGCTCTGCACGGCCATCGCGTTCATCCTGTTCTTCGCCCTCATCGACGAGGTCGGTCCGGCCCGCGCGCCGCTCTTCACCTACGTCAACCCGGTCATCGCGATCGTGCTCGGGGTCGTGCTGCTCGGCGAGCACCTGAGCACGGGCCTGCTGCTCGGGGTGCCGCTCGTGATCGTCGGATGCTGGCTCGCGGCCACCGGCGGGCGGTTCCGGGCCGCGCGGGCGGATGCGGAAGCATCCGCGATCGCGTAGGATAGCCAGGTTGTCCTGGTGCCTTCGCGCGCCCGGGCGACCAGCGACCGCATCCGACCGGATGGCGGGAGAGGGAGGAACCGGCCCCGTGGGGCGCGGACCTCGTTCGACAGAGAGAAAAGGAACATGGCACCGAAGAAGAAGGTGACCGGCCTGATCAAGCTCCAGATCAACGCCGGCGCCGCCAACCCGGCCCCGCCGATCGGCCCGGCCCTGGGTCAGCACGGCGTGAACATCATGGAGTTCTGCAAGGCCTACAACGCGGCCACCGAGAACCAGCGCGGCAACGTCATCCCGGTGGAGATCACCGTCTACGAGGACCGCTCGTTCACGTTCATCCTGAAGACCCCGCCGGCCGCCGAGCTCATCAAGAAGGCCGCGGGCGTGGGCAAGGGCTCCGCCACCCCGCACACGGTCAAGGTCGCCAAGCTCACCCGTGAGCAGGTGCGTGCGATCGCCGAGCAGAAGCAGGCCGACCTGAACGCGAACGACCTCGACGCGGCAGAGAAGATCATCGCGGGCACCGCCCGGTCGATGGGGATCACGGTGGAGGCGTAATCATGGCTCAGAAGTCCAAGGCATACCGCGCCGCCGCCGACAAGATCGAGGCCGGCAAGTTCTACACCGCCGACGAGGCCGTCGCCGTCGTCAAGGAGACCGGGTCGAAGAAGTTCGACTCCACGGTCGAGGTCGCCCTCAAGCTCGGCGTCGACCCGCGCAAGGCGGACCAGATGGTGCGCGGCACCGTCATCCTGCCGCACGGCACTGGCAAGACCGCCCGCGTCATCGTGTTCGCGACCGGCCCCGCGGCCGAGGCTGCGATCGCGGCGGGTGCGGACGAGGTCGGCGGCGCCGAGCTCATCGAGAAGGTCGCCGGCGGCTACACCGCCTTCGACTCGGCCGTCTCGACCCCCGAGCTCATGGGCCAGGTCGGCCGTCTGGGTAAGGTGCTCGGCCCCCGCGGCCTCATGCCGAACCCGAAGACCGGCACCGTGACGCCGGACGTGGCCAAGGCCGTGTCCGACATCAAGGGCGGCAAGATCGAGTTCCGCGTCGACAAGCACGCCAACGTGCACTTCGTGATCGGCAAGGCCGGCTTCAGCGCCGACCAGCTGAACGAGAACTTCAAGGCTGCTCTCGACGAGATCCAGCGTGCGAAGCCGTCCAGCTCGAAGGGCCGCTACATCCAGAAGGGGTCGCTCTCGACCACCTTCGGCCCGGGTGTGCCGCTCGACGTGGCCGCGCTCTAAGTCGCGAGTTTCACAACTCAGGAAGGGTCCGCCGTGTGCGGGCCCTTCCGCCGTTTCCGGGGTGCTGCTCCTCGGTTGCGGCACAGCACGGATGCGTGCGCAGCCGAGCGCCGCGCGGCCGAACGGCCGGCTGGGCGGCGGCGGATGACGGAAGGATGAGGGGTATGAGCGAGGCGGTCGAGCCGGTCACGCGGCTCTCGCAGCTGCGCCGGATGACGGGCGGCTGGCTCTTCGTCGTCTCCTTCGCCGCCCGACTGCCGGTGGCGATGAACGTCGTCGGGGTGCTCACGCTCGTGACCGTGGTGCGCGGCTCCGTCGCCGACGGTGGGCTCGTCTCGGCGGCGCTCGGCATCGCATCCGGCATCGGCGGCCCCGTGATCGGCGCCATCGCGGACCGCGTGGGCCAGCGCGGCGTGCTGCTCGCGGTCGCGGTGCTGCACCCGGCGGTGCTCGCCGTGCTCGTGCTGACGGTGCACGCGGATGCGCCGCTCGCCGCGGTCGTCGCGGTCTCGGCGCTCGCGGGGGCCACCATCCCGCCCGCCTCCCCGCTCATGCGTGCGCGCTGGCTGGCGTTGCTCGCGGCCGATGCGCGCGCCGGTGGGCGCGGGGTGCCGGTCGCGCTCGGCTACGAGAGCATGGCCGACGAGATCTCGTTCGTGGGCGGTCCCGTGCTCGTCGGGGTGCTCGCGACCGCGTTCGGCGCGGTGGCCCCGATCGTGGCGTGCGGGGTGCTCGCGTTCGTGGCGGTCGCGGCGTTCGCGCTGCATCCGTCCGCGGCGCTGGTGCACGCATCCGAGCACGAGGGCGCGCGCGTCGTCGCCCCGCGGCGCGCCCTGCTCGCGGCGGCGGTGCTGCTGCCGACCGGCGGGATGCTGTTCATGGGGGCGTTCTTCGGCGCGACCCTCGCGGCGCTGACCGCGTTCATGGAGGAGGCGGGTGCGGGCGAGAGCACGGGCCTGTTCTACGGGATCATGGGGGCCACCTCCGCGGTGGCGGCGCTGCTCGTGGGGCGGTTGCCTGCGGCGTTCCCGCTCGGCGCGCGGTGGGCGGTCGGAGCCGCGTGCCTCGGCCTCGCGGGGCTCGTGCTGACCCTCGCGCCGACGCTCCCCGTGCTCGTGGTCGTGTTCGTGCTCGCGGGTGTCGCGGTCGGGTCGACGCTCGTGACGCTCTTCACGATCGGGGCGGATGCTGCCCCGGCCGGGCACCTCGCCACGACCATGACGATGCTCTCGAGTGGCATCACGATCGGCCAGGGTGTCGCGGTCGCGCTCGTGGGTGCCTTCGCCGCCGCCCACGGCGCCGCCGCCTCCTTCCTCTGGATCGCCGTCGCCGGCGCCGCGGGCCTCGTCACGGCTCTCGCCTTCCTCGCCTCGCGCCAGCCCCGCGCGGGCCAACTCCGCTGACTGGTCGGTAAATCCCGTTATTCGGCACGAATAACGGGATTTACCGACCAGTCAGCGGAGTTGGCCCGGGGCTCAGGCGGGGGTGAGGTAGACCTTGCGCAGGGTCTCGTGCACGGTCCACACGGTGCGCGCGCCGGCGACCAGCCGCACCACCGCACCCGGGGCCAGCTCGAGGGTGCGGCCCTCGTCCACGAACTCCACGGTCGCCCGCCCCGCGAGCACCACGAACACCTCGTCCGCCTCCGTGTCGCTCATCGCGCCGGGCGTCATCTCCCACACTCCCACCTCGTCACCGGATGCGGCGGAGCCGAGCACCGCCCACCCCGTCGACGGGGTGCCCGCCACCCGCTGCGCCTCGGCCACCGGCTCGTGCGCGATCGCGGTGCGCGCAGCATCCGCCACCCAGCCCGCGGCCGCGGCTCCCGCATCCGCCGCGCTCACGAGTCGAACCCCAGCCCGAGCGCGTCGAGCGTGCGCAGCAGCATGTTGCGCCGCCCCTCGCGGTGGTCGGCGCGGTCCATCGACCAGCGCGTCGCGGCGATGCCCGCGGATGCCGCCGGCTCCGGTGGGAAGGGCACAGGTCGACTGCGCACCATCTCGAGCTCCGTGCGCTCGGTCGGCTCGCCCTCGAGCAGGTCGAGCATCGTGTCGGCCGCGAACCGGGTGGCGCCGACCCCGAGCCCCGTGAACCCGGCCGCGTAGGCGACGCGCCCGCCGCGGGCGGTGCCGAAGTAGGCGCAGAACCGCGTGCTCGTGTCGATCGCGCCCGCCCAGCGGTGCGAGAACCGCAGCCCCTCGAGCTGCGGGTAGAGCGTGAAGAAGTGCGAGGCGAGGCGTGCGAAGCTCTGCGGGCGGTCCTCGTAGCGGGCCCGCACCCGCCCGCCGTAGTGGTAGATCGCGTCGTAGCCGCCGAACAGGATGCGGTCGTCGGCCGTGCGCCGGGAGTAGTGGAACTGGTTGGCGAGGTCGCCGATCCCCTGCCGCCCCTCCCAGCCGATCGAGGCGAGCTGGGCCGCATCCAGCGGCTCGGTCATGAGCACGTAGTCGTAGACGGGAACCGTCATGAGCCGGTTGCGCCACAGCAATGAGGGGTAGACGCTCGTGCCGAGCGCGACCCGGTGCGCCCGCAGGCGGCCCGCATCCGTCACGAGTTCGACCCCGTCGGCCTCGCCCTCGATGCGCCGCACGGGCGTGTGCTCGAAGATCTCGACCCCCGCCTCCTCGGCGGCGCGGGCGAGTTCGCGGGCGAGCCGGCCGGGGTGCACGAGCGCCACCTCGTGCCTGCGCCACATGCCGCCGAGGTAGCTGGGGGAGTGCACCTGGGACTGCACCTCGTCGCGGTCCCAGAGCACGACATCCGGGTCGGTGCCGCCCGCCTCGGACGGCCGGATGCCGCTGAGCCAGCCCAGCTGGTGCTCCTCGGTCGCGACGTCGAGCTCGCCCGTCCGCTCCCACTGCACGTCGAGCCCCAGCTCGGTCACCGTGCGCTCCATGGCGTCGAGGTTGTCCATGCCGAGGCGCGCGAGCTGGGGGTACTCGGTGGGCCAGCGGCTGCGGCCGTTCTCCTCGCCGTGGGTGATGCTCGCCTCGACGAAGCCGCCGTTGCGGCCGGACTGGGCCCATCCGATCCGCTTCGCCTCGAGCAGCACGACGCGGCGGTCGGGGTCGCGCTGCTTGGCGCGCAGCGCGGTCCAGAGGCCGGTGAACCCGCCGCCGACGATCGCGAGGTCGGCGGTGCGTGTGCGGGTGAGGGCGGGCCGTTCGGGCGGAGCACCGAGCTCGTCGAGCCAGAACACCGCCTGCCGGCTGCCGGCGAGCGCGTGCTCGATGACGGATGCGGTGGGCGGGTACCGCTCGAAGACGGTGTCGTGTGCCTCGTTGCTCACGGCCCCATTCTCGCCTGGCCCCCCGCTGACTGGTCGGTAAATCTCGTTATTCGGCACGAATAACGAGATTTACCGACCAGTCAGCGGGGGAGTCATGACGCCTAGGGTGGAGGGGTGCAGGTTCGGGATGCTCGGCGCGAGGACGTGGAGGCGCTCGCGACGCTCGCTGCGGTCACCTTCCCGCTCGCGTGCCCGCCGCACACGACCGAGGCCGCGAAGACCGCGTTCATCGCCGCGCACCTGAGCGCCGAGAACTTCACCGCCTACCTCGCCGACCCGAGCCGCGACGTGCTCGTGGCGGAGGCGGCGGGGCAGCTCGTCGGCTACACGATGCTCGTGGCCGGCGAGCCCGCGGATGCCGACGTCGCCGCCGCGGTCCGCATCCGCCCGACCGTCGAGCTCAGCAAGTGCTACGTGCACCCCGACCACCACGGGGCGGGCGTCGCGGCCGCCCTCATGGCCGCGAGCATCGAGCGCGCGACGGCGCGGGGCGGTCGCTCGCTCTGGCTCGGCGTCAACCAGCTGAACGCGCGCGCCCAGCGCTTCTACGGCAAGAGCGGCTTCGAGCGTGTCGGCACGAAGCGCTTCCTGGTCGGCGACCGCTACGAGGACGACTTCGTCTACGAGCGCCCCGCGACGCTGCACGCCTGATACTTTCGAGGCCATGCGCGCCACCACCGCCACCACCGCCACCACCGCAACCCACATCGCCCCCGCCGCCCCCGCCATCCGCGTCGTCGTCGCCGCCCTCCGCCTGGCAGCCGCCGCGCTCGTGGTCGTGGCGATCGTCGTGCAGCTGCAGCGCAGCCTCGAGGTGTGGAGCGCGCAGGGCGCCCCCGACATCCCCACCAAGCTCGTCAACTTCTTCTCGTTCTTCACGATCCAGTCGAACGTGATCGCCGCGGTCGCCCTCGCGATCGGCGGGGTGCTGCTGCTGCGCTCCGGCGCGAGCGACCCGCGCTGGTTCGCCGTGCTGCGTGTGTGCGCGACCACCTACATCGCCACGACGGGCGTCGTCTTCAACCTGCTGCTGCGCGGCTTCGAGCTGCCGCAGGGGGCCACCGTCATCTGGACGAGTGAGGTCATGCACGTCGTGATCCCGATCCTGGTGGTGCTCGACTGGCTGTTCGCGCCGGGGCGCCGCCGCCTCGGCTTCGGCGTGATCGGCACCGTGGTGATCTACCCCGTCGTGTGGGCGGTCTACACGATGGTGCGCGGCCCCTTCGTGACGGATGCCGTGACCGGCGCGACCTCGTGGTACCCGTATCCGTTCCTGAACCCCGACACCTCGCCCAACGGCTACCTCTCGGTCGCCTTCTACGTCGTGCTGATCGCCGTGCTCATCGGTGCCGTCGGCGCGGGGGCGATCGCGGTGTCGCGCACGGGGCGGGCCGGACGCGCCGCCGCATCCGACGCCGCGTCCGCAGGCTGAGGCCTCAGCGCCGCATCGCCCCGAGCAGCAGCTCCGCCAGCTGCACGAGCTTGTGGATCTCGTTCTCGTCGCGGTCGACCCAGCGCGACTCGGGCACCCCGCTCACGGGCACGAAGTCCTCGTGCTGCTCCCACACGACGAGGGTGCGCTCGGCGCCGAGCACGTACTGCTGCCACCACACCTGCCGCAGGTAGTTCCGCGGGATTGCGCGCCACGGCTTGCGCGTGGTCTTGATCTCGCACAGCTCGAGGCGCCCGTCGAGGTCGCGGATGCCGTCCGGCGTCGCGAGGTGCGCCCGCTGCCCGTCGGCGTGGAAGAGGGCGGAGTTGCCGCGCATCCCCGGATGCTGCCGCGCCACCCAGCGCCCGATCTCGGGCTCCCGCGCGCGCCCGTGCTCGGTGTAGGCGTTGCCGGTGAAGCGCGTGCCGAGGATCTTCTCGCTCGCGACCGCCTGCACGGCCTTCTCGCTCGTGAGGCGGGCGACGTCGGTGGCGGTGACCCCCTGCGCGCGGGCGCGCAGCCAGCTCACGCGGTCCGTCGCATCCGCCACTACGCGCTCGCGGTAGGGCACGGACGGTGCCGCGAAGAACGCGAGGGTGGGATGCACGTGCTCCATGCTCGCACGGACCCCGGATGCTGCGGCCGAGCCGCGCGCGCCCGCGCACCGCGAACCCGCGCCGTACCGCCCGTACCGCCCACAGCCCCCGCATAGCGAACTCCCAGCGAGCCGAGCAGAATCGTCAGCGTGACCCCGCCCGCCGCATCCACCGCCCTCACCCGGCCCGACGGCCGCCCGGTGCGCGCACTCGTGGTGGACGACGAGCCGGCGCTCGTCGAGCTCATCCAGATGGCGCTGCGCTACGAGGGCTGGGAGGTGGAGACCGCGGGCGACGGCGCGACCGCGCTGGCCAGGGCCCGCCAGTTCGCGCCCGACGTGGTCGTGCTCGACATCATGATGCCGGGGCTCGACGGCCTCGAGGTGCTGCGGCGCCTGCGGGCGGGCGGCGACGACATGGCCGTGCTGTTCCTGACCGCGCGGGATGCCGTGGCCGACCGCGTCGTCGGCCTCACCGCGGGCGGCGACGACTACGTCACCAAACCGTTCAGCCTCGAGGAGGTCGTGGCGCGACTGCGTGCCCTGCTGCGCCGCACCGGCCGCGGGGTCTCGGGCTACACCGACCCCGTGCTGCGGGTCGGCGACCTGACACTCGACGAGGACAGCCACGAGGTCACCCGTGCGGGCCGCGAGATCGAGCTCACGGCGAAGGAGTTCGAGCTGCTGCGCTACCTCATGCGCAATCCGCGCCGCGTGGTCAGCAAGCTGCAGATCCTCGACCGCGTGTGGAGCTACGACTTCGAGGGCCGGTCGAGCATCGTCGAGATCTACATCTCCTACCTGCGCAAGAAGATCGAGCGCGACGAGCTGCCGCCGCTCATCCACACGGTGCGCGGGGTCGGCTACCTGATCAAGGCGCCCGCGTGAGCGCGCCGGTCGAACCGGATGCGGCATCCGCCCCGCCCGAGCGCCCCGCCGCCCGTCCCGCCCGCGCCCCGTGGTCGATCCGCCGCCGTCTCGTGCTCGGCGTGGTCGCCCTCGTCGCGCTCGTGGGCGTGCTGCTCGGCTCCGTGAGCGTGCTCGCGCTGCGGCAGAACCTGCTCGAGCGGCTCGACGGGCAGGTGCACGACATCTCGCGGTTCTGGGCCTCGGGCGGCGGCGGGCAGCTGCCGGGCGGCACGGACGCCCTGCAGGCGGGCCTCGTGCTGGCGGCGGCGACGAGCAGCTCGGCGCAGGGGGTGAGCCTCGACGCGCCCGGCGAGGTGGCGAGCCTGTCGGCCCGCCAGCTCGCGCAGCTGCTCGGCGCGAGCACCGACCGCATCACGACGGTCGACATCGCGGGCCTCGGCAGCTATCGCGTCGAGGTGCAGGCGGGCCCGTCGCGGGTCGTCGCGGTGGGCCTGTCCACCTCCGAGGTCGACACGACCACGGCGACGCTCGTGCTCATCTTCGGTCTCGTGGCGCTCGGGGTGCTGGGTCTGGCCGCGGCGGGTGCCCTCGCGGTCGCGAATGTCGCGCTGCGTCCGCTGGGCCGGGTCGCCGAGACGGCGGCCAGGGTCGCCGAGCTGGATCTGGCATCCGGCGATGCGGCGATCCCCGAGAGGGTTCCGGATGCCGAGGCCGACCCGCGCACGGAGGTCGGCCAGGTGGGTGCCGCGTTGAATCACATGCTCGGGCACGTCGAGGGCGCCCTGGTCGCCCGCCAGCGCTCCGAGCAGCAGATGCGGCGCTTCGTGGCGGATGCGAGCCACGAGCTGCGCACCCCGCTCGCCTCGATCCGCGGCTACGCCGAGCTGACCCGCCGCAGCGGCGAGCGGCTCCCGGCCGACGCGGTGCGCTCGCTCGACCGCATCGAGTCGGAGTCGGTGCGGATGACCTCGCTCGTCGAGGAGCTGCTCGAGCTGGCCCGGCTCGACGAGGGGCAGCTGCTCGCGTTCGCCGAGGTGGAGCTCGTGCGCCTGGTGACGGATGCCGTGGGCGACGCCTACGCGGCGGCACCCGAGCACGAGTGGGAGCTGGTGGCCCCGGACCCGCCGCTCACGGTGATGGGCGACGCCGCCCGCCTCCACCAGGTGGTCGTCAACCTGCTCGCGAACGCCTCCCGTCACACCCCGCAGGGCACCGCGGTCACGGTGACGCTCGCGGGCGACGCGGATGAGGTGGTGCTGACGGTGGCCGACACCGGCCCCGGCATCCCGATCGAGCTGCAGCCGCACCTCTTCGAGCGCTTCTCCCGCGGCGACGCCGCCCGCACCCGGGAGTCGGGCTCGACCGGCCTCGGCCTCGCGATCGTCGCGGCCGTCGTCGAGGCGCACCACGGCCGCATCGCGGTCACGAGCACCCCCGGCGACACCCGCGTCACGGTGCGCCTGCCGCGGGTGTCAGGGCTGCCGGGGCTGCCGGGGTGAGCGCCCCGCCTCACCCCTGCCACACTGGACGCATGCGCTCCGCCCCCCGTTGGCTCGCCGTGACGGCGCTCGCCGTGGTGGCCGCGCTCGGGGCACCGGCCGCGGCATCCGCGAGCGTCGGCTCGGTGCCGCCCGAGGTGCGCGCCTACGTCACGGGCGGGGGGCTCGCGGCCGATCTCGCCGCGGACGAGCTCGACGGCGCCGAGCCCGGCCCGATCTGGCGCGTGTTCCGTTGGACCGACGCGCGTCTCGCGGGCGACACCGCGGGCCGCCCCACGCGGATGGCGAACGAGTGGGCGGTGCCGGTCACGGCATCCGGCGACCCGGTCGGCGTCGCGATCGTCTCGATCGACCTCGACACCGAGCTGCCGGGCCTCGTCGAGCTGGTGCCGGATGCGGCTGCCGCCGCCGCCCTCGCCGTCGTGCCGGATGCCGCGGAGCTCGTGCGCGACACGGGCTCGGGCGCGTGGTTCGCGCTCGAGGGCGACACGGCCACCCCGCTCGCCGCGGGCAGCTCGGGGGTGGCGGGTCCGACCCCGGTCGACGCGCTCGTGCTCGTCGACCCTGCGGCGTCATCCGAGCCGGGGGCCGAGCCCGCACCCGCGCCGGATGCGACGGACGCCCTCGGCCTCGCGCTCGCCCTCCTCGCGGTGCTGGGCACGTCCGTGCTCACCCTCGCCCTCATCGCGCGCGAGACCCGTCGCGAGCTGTGATAGCCTGACTCAGCCGAAGACCGCCGGTCTCCGGGTTCTCGCGTGCGAGCATCCGGACGAAGCTCTCAGACGAGGGGCCCGCGCAGGTGTGTGAAGTACGACCCCCGGGTCCAGCTCCGTGCGCTTGCGCCGGAGCTTTTTTGTTGCCTTCGGCATGACATCCACAACCACAAGGAGCGCCATGGCGAACAAGGAAACCACGGTCGCCGAGCTGACGGAGGCTTTCCGCAGCTCGAACGCGATCGTGCTCACCGAGTACCGCGGCCTCACGGTGGCGCAGCTCAAGCAGCTGCGCACGAACATCCGTGCGGACGCGAGCTACGCCGTGGTGAAGAACACGCTCACCAAGATCGCGGCGAAGGAAGCCGGCGTGGAGGGTCTCGACGACCTCCTCGAGGGCCCCTCGGCGATCGCTTTCGTGCACGGCGACACCGTCTCCGTCGCGAAGGCTCTGCGTGACTTCGCCAAGGCCAATCCTCTGCTCGTGGTCAAGGGCGGCTACTTCGACGGTGCCGCACTGACCGCAGCCGAGGTGGGCAAGCTCGCCGATCTGGAGTCCCGCGAGGTGCTGCTGGCCAAGCTGGCCGGCGCCTTCAAGGCCTCCCTGTTCGGGGCTGCCTACCTGTTCAACGCACCGCTCGCCCAGGCCGTTCGCACGGTCGACGCGCTGCGTGCCAAGCAGGAATCCGCGAGCTGACGCTCGTAACCAGACATCCTCGCCGCATCCGCGTCGGGGTTATCGACCTGGGGCCCCGGCCCCGAAGCTAAGGAGAAACAGATGGCTAAGCTCAGCACCGACGAGCTGCTCGAGGCGTTCAAGGAGCTCTCGCTCATCGAGCTGTCCGAGTTCGTGAAGAAGTTCGAGGAGACCTTCGAGGTCACCGCCGCCGCTCCGGTCGCCGTCGCGGCCGCCCCCGCCGCCGGTGGCGCTGCGGGTGGCGCCGACGAGGCCGAGGAGAAGGACTCGTTCGACGTCGTCCTCGAGGCGTCCGGCGACAAGAAGATCCAGGTCATCAAGGAGGTCCGTGCCCTCACGAACCTCGGCCTGGGCGAGGCGAAGGCGCTCGTCGACGGCGCCCCGAGCAACGTGCTCGAGGGTGTCAACAAGGAGACCGCCGAGAAGGCCAAGGCTCAGCTCGAGGAGGCCGGCGCGACCATCGTCCTCAAGTAAGGACCTCGCGCCAGCGACTCAGAAGGGCGCCGCTCCCCGCGTGGGGCGGCGCCCTTTCGCGTCCCCGGGGTGCCGCCCGCGCGCGTGCGCGGGCAGACGAATATAGCGACGCCGAATCGTAACCTCAACGGGGGACAGACCGGTTGCCGCCCGTGGGAGCGCTCGCCTAGCGTGGAGGAGGAGGCGCTCGCCGCCTCCCTGCACCATCCGCTCCCCGCCCGCCACCCGCGGAGCGGGGCTCAATGAGGAGGAAGAATGCGTTCACGGGTGAACCGCCGGCTCATCGCCGGCATCGCAGCGATCGGGGCGGGCGCCCTCGTGCTCACGGGATGCGCCGACACGGGCAGCGGCGGGGGCGACGGCCCCGGCGACGTCGGCGAGGCCGACGGCGTCGTCACGATCTACGGCACGATCGCCGACACCGAGGCCGAGCTTCTCGAGCAGTCCTGGGCGGACTGGGAGGCCGAGAACGGCATCGACATCCAGTACGAGTCCTCGAAGGAGTTCGAGGCGCAGATCGGCAGCCTCGCCCAGGCGGGCAACACCCCCGACCTCGCGATCTTCCCGCAGCCGGGTCTGCTCGGCGACCTCGCCTCGCGCGGCTACATGCAGCCCGCGCCCGAGGGCGTGGCCGACAACGTCGCATCCGGATGGTCGGAGGACTGGGCCGCCTACGGCACGGTCGACGGCACCCTCTACGGTGCCCCGCTCATGGCGAGCGTCAAGGGTTTCATCTGGTACTCGCCGTCACTGTTCGCCGAGAACGGCTGGCAGATCCCCGACACCTGGGACGGCCTCCTCGACCTGACCCAGACGATCGCCGACTCGGGCCGCGTGCCGTGGTGCGTCGGCTTCGGCTCGGATGCGGCGACCGGCTGGCCGGGAACCGACTGGATCGAGGACCTCGTGCTGCGCCAGGCCGGCCCCGAGGCCTACGACAAGTGGGTCGCGAACGACATCAAGTTCACCGACCCCGAGATCAAGCAGGCCTTCGAGTCGGTGGGCGAGATCATCCTCAACCCCGACTACGTCAACGCGGGCTTCGGTGACGTCGTGACGATCAACTCGACCCCGTTCGGCGACCCCGCGACCGCGCTCGTCGACGGCGACTGCGTGCTGCACCACCAGGCCTCGTTCTACGACGGCTTCATCACGGATGCGGGCGGCAAGGTGGCCGAGGACGGCGACATCTGGGCGTTCCTGACGCCCGCCGCCGAGGCCGGTTCGAACGCGGTGACGGGTGGCGGCGAGATCGTCGGTGCCTTCTCGAACGACGAGGACACCATCAAGGTGCAGGAGTACCTCTCGAGCGCCGACTGGGCCAATAGCCGGGTCTCGCTCGGCGGCGTGATCAGCGCCAACAAGGGGCTCGACCCGTCGAACGCGTCGAGCGGCATCCTCACCCAGGCGATCGAGCTGCTGCAGGACCCGAACACGACGTTCCGGTTCGACGCATCCGACCTCATGCCGGGCGCGGTCGGCAGCGACTCGTTCTTCAAGGGCATGGTCGCGTGGGTGAACGGCACCGACCTCGACTCCGTGCTCTCGCAGATCGAGGCCGCCTGGCCGAGCGACTGACGCGCTGACGTGCCCGCCCGGGACCACCCCGGGCGGGCACGCCTTTCCCCGCGCCCGCTCGCGTGCAAGAGTGGACGCGTCGCGACACCGTTGTCGAACCGAAGGGTGCGTCGATGAAAGACCTGCTCACGCTGATCGGATCCCTGCCGCCGCTCGCGCAGGTTCCGGTCGTCATCGTTCTCTTCCTCGCCGTCGCGGCGCTCGCGATCCTGCTGATCGAGGTGGCGCCGCGGCCGGGCCGCAAATACACGGTCATCCGTGCCGTCGCGTGCGTCGCCATCCCGCTCGCGGTGCTGCTGCTGCTCGGCTCGGTGATCTGGGCCGCGGCCGTCGCGGCCGTGCTCGGGGGCGTCTTCTTCGTGCTCGACTACCGCTCGAAGAAGGGCTCCGGATACCTCTTCGCCCTGGTCGGGTTCCTCGCGCCCGCCCTCGTGCTGCTGGCGGTCGGGCTCGTGTATCCGACGATCCAGACCTTCATCGACGCCTTCCTCAGCTCGCGGGGCCGGTTCGTGGGCTTCGACAACTTCGTCTGGATCTTCAGCCAGCCGCAGAACCTCGTCGTCATCCGCAACACGATCATCTGGGTGCTCGTCGTGCCCGCGATCTCGACGGCGGCCGGACTCGCCTACGCGGTGTTCATCGACAGGGCGCGGGGCGAGAAGGTGTTCAAGGCGCTCGTCTTCATGCCCATGGCGATCTCGTTCGTCGGCGCGAGCATCATCTTCCGCTTCATCTACGCCTACCGGCCGGAGGGCGAGAGCCAGTACGGCCTGCTCAACCAGATCGTGGTGTGGCTGGGGCTTCCGCCGGTGAACTGGCTGCAGCACGCGCCGCTCAACTCGTTCCTGCTCATGGTCGTGCTCATCTGGGTGCAGACCGGTTTCGCGATGGTGATCCTCTCGGCGGCGCTCAAGGGGGTGCCGACCGAGCAGCTGGAGGCGGCGGAGCTGGACGGCACCAACGCCTGGCAGCGGTTCTGGAACGTGCAGGTGCCCGGCATCCGCGGTTCCCTCATCGTGGTGCTCACGACCATCTCGATCGCCTCGCTCAAGGTGTTCGACATCGTGCGCACGATGGGCACCGCCTACCCCGACACGGGGGTCATCGCGAACGAGATGGTGACCCTGCTGCAGAAGTTCGAGACGGGGCGCTCCTCGGCCTTCGCGGTCATCCTGTTCCTGCTCGTGCTGCCGATCGTCATCTACAACGCGCGCCAGATCCAGAAGCAGAGGGAGATCCGATGACCACCTCCGTTCAGGCGAACCCGGCGCTCCCCGAGGGCGAGGTGCGCGGCGCCCTCCGGCGCACCAAGCGGCGGCTCACGAGCCGCGCCGCCACCATCGCGGCGCTCGTCATCGCGGTGCTGTGGACGATCCCGACCTTCGGCCTCTTCGTCACCTCGATCCGCCCGCGCGACGAGATCATCCGCACCGGGTGGTGGGAGGTGTTCATCCGCCCCGACCTCACGCTCGAGAACTACGAGGCGGTGCTGTTCGGCAAGGACAGCCTGCTCGGGCCCTTCGTCAACTCGATCGCGATCGCGCTTCCGGCCACGGTGTTCCCGCTCGTGATCGCGGCGCTCGCCGCGTACGCGTTCGCGTGGATGAGGTTCCGCGGGCGCGACCTGCTGTTCGTGCTCGTCTTCGCGCTGCAGATCGTGCCGATCCAGATGGCGCTCGTTCCGCTGCTCTCGCTCTTCACGCGCGGCTTCGCGATCGGCGGCGAGACCCTCTACGAGGGCCTGCGCGGGGCGGGCGCCTTCTCACAGGTGTGGATCGCGCACACGATCTTCGCGCTGCCGCTCGCGATCTTCCTGCTGCACAACTTCATCGCCGAGATCCCCTCCGAGGTGATCGAGGCGGCGCGCGTCGACGGGGCGAGCCACGGGCAGACGTTCTTCCGGATCGTGCTGCCGCTCTCGCTCCCGGCGATCGCCTCCTTCGCGATCTTCCAGTTCCTGTGGGTGTGGAACGACCTGCTCGTGGCGCTCATCTTCGCGAACGGGCAGGCGGCGCCGATCACGCGGGCGCTCGCCGAGCTCACGGGCGAGTTCGGCCGCAACTGGCAGCTGCTGCCCGCGGGCGCCTTCATCTCGATCCTCGTGCCGCTCGTCGTGTTCTTCGCCCTGCAGCGCTACTTCGTGCGCGGCCTGCTGGCGGGCTCCAGCAAGGGGTGACGGGCGGCCGCGAGACGGGCTCACCTAAGCTCGACGCATGAGCATGGGTGGCGGCCGCGGGGGCGGCGGGGGCGCGAACCGGGTCGGCAGCCGGGATGCCGAGGTGCAGAAGGCGCTCAACGCCAGTGCCCCCCGCATCCCGAACCTCATCGGGCGCATCGGCGAGCTCTTCGCCCCGTACCGCACCCAGATCACCATCACGATCGTGCTCGTGCTCGTGTCGGCGGGGCTCGGTGTGCTGCCGCCGCTGCTCACCCAGCGCGCCTTCGACGAGGGGCTCTTCCCCGAGGGCGGCCCGAACGTGCCCGTGCTGCTCTGGCTCGTGGGCGGCATGGTCGCCCTCTGGCTCGTCTCGGCGGTGCTCGGCGTGTGGCAGACCTACCTCACCGCGCGGGTCGGCAACTCGGTCATGGGCGCGCTGCGGGTCAAGCTGTTCGGCCACCTGCAGGCGATGGAGCTCGGCTTCTTCACGCGCACCAAGACGGGCGTCATCCAGTCGCGACTGCAGAACGACGTGGGCGGCGTCGCATCCGTTCTCAACAACACGATCTCGAGCGTCGTCGGCAACACCGTCACCGTGATCGGCGCGCTCGTGGCGATGCTGCTGCTCAGCTGGCAGCTCACGATCGTCGCGGTCGTGCTGCTGCCGGTGCTCGTGCTCGCCCAGCGCCGCGTCGGGCAGGTGCGGGCGCGCATCGCGACCCAGACCCAGGAGTCGCTGTCCGAGATGACGGCGATCACCCAGGAGACGCTCTCGGTGTCGGGCATCCTGCTCGCCAAGACCTTCAACCGCCAGCCCGCCGAGATTGCGCGCTACGCGGCCGAGAACGACCGGCAGATCGGGCTGCAGGTGCGCCAGCAGATGTCGGGCCAGTGGTTCTTCGCGGTGGTCGGCGTATTCATGTCGGTCGTGCCCGCGGTCGTCTACCTCGTGGCGGCGTGGCTGATCCTGCAGGAGATCCCGGTCACGGCGGGCACGATCGTGGCGTTCACGACCGTGCAGTCGCGGCTCATGATGCCGCTCATGGGGCTCATGCGCGTCGCGCTCGACCTGCAGACCTCGCGGGCGCTCTTCGCGCGCATCTTCGAGTACCTCGACCTGCATCCGGCCATCACCGACGTGCCCGACGCGCGCCGGGTGAACCCCGAGCGGTTGGGCGAGATCGAGTTCCGCGACGTGACGTTCCGGTATCCGGATGCCGACCCGAGCGAGCCGGGCACGCTGCAGGGCGTCTCGTTCCACATCGAGCCGGGGAAGTACGTGGCGTTCGTCGGGCCGTCGGGCGCCGGCAAGACGACGGTGTCGTACCTCGTGCCGCGGCTCTACGAGGCGAGTGACGGCGCGGTGCTCTTCGCGGGCGACGACGTGCGCGAGCTGCAGCACGCCTCGCTCATCGACCACGTGGGCGTCGTCAGCCAGGAGACCTATCTCTTCCACGCGACGATCGCCGAGAACCTGCGCTACGCGCGGCCGGATGCGACGCAGGAGCAGCTCGAGGCGGCGTGCCGCTCGGCCAACATCCACGACACGATCGCGCGGTTCCCCGACGGCTACGAGACCCTCGTCGGCGAGCGCGGCTACCGGCTGTCGGGCGGTGAGAAGCAGCGCGTCGCGATTGCGCGGGTGCTGCTCAAGGATCCCGCGGTGCTCATCCTCGACGAGGCGACGAGCGCCCTCGACACCGTCTCGGAGCGGATCGTGCAGGGCGCCCTCGACGAGGCCTCCCGCGGGCGCACCACGGTCGCGATCGCGCACCGGCTCTCGACCGTGGTCGACGCGGATGTCATCCACGTCGTCAAGGCGGGTCGCATCGTCGAGTCGGGCACGCACGCCGAGCTGCTCGCCGCCGAGGGCGAGTACGCGAAGCTCTTCGCCGAGCAGCTCGCCGCCGTGCAGGTGTAGCCCGCCGGGCGGCTCAGGCCGTACGGGGTGACGGTGGTTTCGAGACGCCCGCTCCGCGGGCTCCTCAACCACCTGAGCAGCATGAGGTGGCTGAGGAGCGGCGCAGCCGCGTCTCGAAGCCATGCCCTCCGCAGGGCGCGAACCGCACCCCGGTAACACCCGGATGCCGCGGGTAGGCTCGAGCGCGTGAGATACGCCGAGACCGTGCTGGATCTGGTGGGGGACACCCCGCTCGTCAAGCTCAACAAGGTGACCGTGGGCATCCGGGCGACGGTGCTCGTCAAGGTCGAGTACGTGAACCCCGGCGGATCCTCGAAGGACCGCATCGCGACCCGCATCATCGACGCGGCCGAGCGCGAGGGCAAGCTGAAGCCCGGCGGCACGATCGTCGAGCCGACCTCCGGCAACACGGGCATCGGGCTCGCGCTCGTGGCGCAGCAGCGCGGCTACCACTGCGTCTTCGTGTGCCCCGACAAGGTCAGCGAGGACAAGATCAACACCCTCCGCGCGTACGGCGCCGAGGTCGTGGTCTGCCCGACCAACGTCGAGCCGTCCAGCCCCGACTCGTACTACTCGGTGAGCGACCGGCTCGCCCGCGAGATCCCGGGCGCCTTCAAGCCCGACCAGTACTCCAACCAGAACGGCCCGCTCAGCCACTACGAGACCACCGGCCCCGAGATCTGGCGCGACACGGAGGGGCGCATCACGCACTTCGTCGCGGGCGTCGGAACGGGCGGCACCATCACCGGGTCGGGGCGGTACCTCAAGGAGCAGAACCCCGGCATCCGGGTGATCGGCGCCGACCCCGAGGGCTCGGTCTACTCGGGAGGCACCGGCCGCCCCTACCTCGTGGAGGGCGTCGGCGAGGACTTCTGGCCGACCGCCTACGACCCGAGCGTCGTCGACGAGATCATCGCGAGCACGGATGCCGAATCGTTCGAGATGACCCGCCGCCTCGCCCGCGAGGAGGGCCTGCTGGTGGGCGGCTCGAGCGGCATGGCGGTCGCCTCCGCCCTCAAGGCGGCGCGCGAGCTCGGCCCCGACGACGTCATGGTGGTGCTGCTGCCGGATGGCGGCCGCGGCTACCTCGGCAAGGTCTTCAACGACCGCTGGATGGGCGAGCACGGTTTCCTGCCCGCGGAGCCCGCCGCCCCCGAGCAGACCGTCGCCGACCTCGTCGCGACGAAGGATGCCGCCCTCGCGGGCCTCGTGCACGTGCGCCCCGGCGACACGGTGCGCACGGCGATCCAGACGATGCGCGAGCACGGCATCCGCGGCCTCGTCGTGCTGAAGGCCGACGAGCCGGTCGTGCTCGGCGAGGTGGCAGGCTCGCTCGACGAGACCCTGCTTCTCGACGCGCTCGCGGCGGGCACCGCGACTCTCGACGACCCCGTCGCATCCGTCGTCGGCCCCCGCCCCGCGCTCATCGGCGCCACCCAGACGGTGACGGCCGCGCGCGAGGCGCTCACCGCATCCGACGCCCTCCTCGTGATGTCGGACGGCAAGCCCGTCACGATCGTCACCCGCCACGACCTGCTCGCCTTCGCCGCCCGCTGAACGCCGAGCCCACCCGCGCCGACCCCGCAAGGAACCCCATGAACCTCGAGAACGCATCCGACTTCGCGACCCGCGCCATCCACGCCGGGCAGGAGTTCGACCCGACCACCGGCGCCGTCATCCCGCCGATCTACTTCTCCACCACCTACGTGCAGGACGGCGTGGGCGGCTTCCGCGGCGGCTACGAGTACACGCGCGGCGGCAACCCCACGCGCGACGCCCTGCAGACCCAGCTCGCGGCGCTCGAGGGCGGCGAGCGCGCCTTCAGCTTCGGCTCGGGGCTGGCCGCCGAGGACGCCCTGCTGCGCTCGGTGCTGCAGCCCGGCGACCACGTGCTCATGGGCAACGACGTCTACGGCGGAACGCACCGCCTCGTCAACCGCGTGCACGTGCCGTGGGGCATCGGCCTCGACACGGTCGAGATGAGCGACCCGGATGCGGTGCGCGCCGCCCTGCGCCCGAACACCCGCGTCGTGTGGCTCGAGACCCCCTCGAACCCGCTCATGAAGATCACGGATGTGGCGGCCGTCGCCGAGATCGCCCACGCCGCCGGCGCGATCGTCGTGGTCGACAACACCTTCGCCACCCCCTACCTGCAGCAGCCGCTCGCGCTCGGCGCCGACGTCGTCGTGCACTCGACCACCAAGTACCTGGGCGGGCACTCGGATGTGCTGGGCGGCGCCGTCATCGTGAAGGCGGGTGTCGAGGTGCGCGGCGAGGGCCTCGCCGACAAGGTCGGCTTCACCCAGTTCGGGGCGGGCGCCGTCTCGGGCCCCATGGACGCGTGGCTCACGAGCCGCGGCATCAAGACGCTCGCCGTGCGGATGGACCGCCACTCCTCGAACGCGCACGCGATCGCCGAGGCGCTCGTCGGGCACCCGAAGCTCGCCCGCGTCTACTACCCGGGGCTCGAGTCGCACCCGGGCCACGAGCTCGCGGCCCGGCAGATGCGCGCCTTCGGCGGCATGCTCTCGCTCGAGCTGGCCGACGGCGCCGCGGGCCGGCGCTTCGCCGAGTCGACGCGGCTCTTCCAGCTGGCGGAGTCGCTCGGCGGCGTCGAGTCGCTCGTCTGCTACCCCTCCGAGATGACGCACGCCTCCGTGCGCGGCACCTCGCTCGAGGTCTCGCCCGCGATCGTGCGGCTCTCGGTGGGCATCGAGGGTGTCGACGACCTGACGGCGGACGTGCTCGAGACCCTCGACCGCGTCTGAGTCGTCAGACACGACGTCCGGTTTCCGCACACCGCGGCCCGCGAACCGCGCGAGGATAGCGGGATGACCTCCCCGCTGACCGACGCCGTGGCGACCACCACGCACGGGCGCATCGGCCTGCCCACGGCATCCGCTCTGTACATCGCCGCGGTGCTCGGCACCGGCATCCTCGTGCTCCCCGGGCTCGGCGTGGATGCGGCAGGGCCCGCCTCGATCCTCGCGGTGGGCATCGTGCTCGTGCTGTCGATCCCCCTCGCGGGCACCTTCGCCGCGCTCGCGGGGCGGTACCCGGATGGCGGCGGCGTCGCGACGTTCGTGCGGCTCGCCCTCGGCGACACCGCGGCGCGTGCGACGGGCTACTGGTTCCTGTTCGGGGTGGGCTTCGGCGCGCCCGTCGTGGCGGCCCTCGGCGGCGAGTACCTGACGGCGGCGCTCGGGCTCGACCGGGGCTGGGTCGCCCCGATCGGCATCGGCTTCCTCTGCGTCGCGCTCGTGCTCGCGCTCTTCGGGCTGCGGGTGTCGGGCGGTGTGCAGCTGGGGCTCTCGGCGCTGCTCGTGGTCGTGGTGGTCGGCGTGATCGCGAGCGCCTCGCCCGCGGTCGACCCCGCCAACTTCACGCCGTTCCTGCCGCACGGGCTCGCGGGCGTCGGCCTCGCGGTCAGCCTCTTCGTGTGGGCGTTCGCGGGCGGCGAGGCGATCACCCACATCGCGCACGAGTTCCGCAACCCGCGCCGCACGATCGTGTGGGCGACCGTGATCGGGATGGCGGTGGTCGGGCTCGCCTACCTCGCCCTGCAGACCGTGACGGTGGGTGTGTTCGGCGCGGGCGGGTCCCGCAGCGAGGCGCCGCTCATCGACCTCGTGGCCGTCAACTGGCCGGGCCTCGGGCCCGTCGTGGTGGGCGGCATCGCGACCGTGATCGCGCTCGGGGTGCTCAACGTCTACGTGCCGGCCTTCGCGAACCTGAGCGCCTCGATCGCACGCGACGGTCACCTGCCGCGGTGGCTCGCGAAGGGCGGTGAGCCGGGTGCGGTGCCGCGCCGCGCGATCGGGTTCGTCGCCGTGCTCATGGTGGGGTACGCATCCGTCTTCTTCATGTTCGGCTTCGAGCTCGAGGTGTTCATCCTCATCCACACGGCCTCGATGGTGTCGCTCTACTTCGCCGGCATGGTGGCCGCCGTGCGGCTGCTCGAGCGGTTCAGCGTCGGTTGGTGGATGGCCGTGATCTCGGTGGTGCTGACGGCGGCGCTGCTCGTGCTGGCGTGGCGCAACCTGCTCGTGCCGGTGCTGCTCGCGGTCGTGGCGGTGCTGGTGACCGTCGTGCGAAGGCTGCGGGCTCGTGCGGGTCGTGGCTGAGCGCGGGCGGCGGATGCGGCGGGTCGCCGCCGTCGTCGTCGCGCTCTCGCTGGGTGGCGGCGTGCTCGCGGCCTGCACCCCGGCGCCGAGCGGTCCCCCCGTCGCGGTGCTGTTCCCGGGCGCGGCGGATGACGCGTGGGGTTCCGGTGCGGAGGTGCTGCGCTCGGAGCTCGCGCGGGACGGCTACGCGGTCGAGGTGCGGTTCGCGGGCGACGACATCCCGCTGCAGCTCGACCAGCTGCACGCCGTGCTCGAGGCTCAGCCGGCGGCCGTCGTGATCGCCCCGGTCGACGCCACGGCGGTCGCGGCGGTGCTCGACGACGAGGCCCCCGACGGGGTCGCGGTGATCGCCTACGACGAGCTGGTCGTCAACTCGGCCGAGGTGGACTACTTCGCGACGTTCGACCACCGCGCCGCCGGCCGGATGCGGGCGGAGGCGCTCGTGCAGCGGCTGACCCTCGACGCGCCGGGCCCGGCGCTCGCGCTCGAGCTGATGGCCGGGTCGGGCGATGAGCGCGGCGCGCGTGAGGCGTTCGCGGGCTCGCTCGAGGTGCTGCAGCCCTATCTCGACGCCGGGCGGGTGACGGTGCCGTCGGGCCGCGTCACGCTCGAGCGGGCCGCGATCACCCGGGGCGACCCGGCGGTGGCGGCCGACCGGGTCGCCGCGGTGCTCGCCGACGGCACCGTGCTCGCGGGCGTGCTGTGCCCGAGCGACGAGATGGCGGCGGCCGTCGCCGGGGTGCTCGCGGATGCCGGCCTCGCCGTGGCGGCGGACGTCCCGGCGCCCGTCGGGGGTGCCGCCCCCTCGGGCACGCCGAGCCCCGATCCGTCGACGAGCGCAGCGCCGGGCTCGGGCACGCCGGGCCCCGAGGCAGTGCCGTCCGCGCCCGAGCCGCCGGCGGCATCCGTCGTGCTGACCGGTGGAGGGCAGAGCCTCGCCGGAGCGCGGGCGGTGCAGGCGGGCGAGCTGACGGCGACCGTCTTCGAGGACCCTCGTGAGCTCGCGCGGGTCGTCGCGAGCATGGTGCGCGAGGTCGTGCGGCACGAGGTGCCGACCGTCACCGCGGGGGCGACGGTCGACAACGGCCTGCGCGAGGTGCCGACCCGGATGGTGCAGCCGCGCCGCGTCGACTCGCTCGCGGCGGCCGCGGAGCTGCTCGGCTGAGTCGCCGCGCCGAGCCGCCCGGCCCGGCACGCGCCGTCTGGCCCCGTTCAGGGGACTGCCGCCCGGCGAGCCCCGCGCCTACGCTGCTGCGCATGCGCGATGAACGGGCGGACCGGAGCGTGTCGCAGCGCGTCCTGGTGCCCCCGACACCGCTCTTCCTCGCCTACCTGGGCAGCCTCGCGCTCGCGGGGGCCGCCTGCTTCCGCGACGGGGTCGGGGTGACCGCGGTGTCCGAGTTCCTCGTGCTCGCGGCCGTGGTCACGGGCTCGACGCTCCTCATGTTCGCGACCCTGCTGCTCGTCGGCGCCCGCGCCCACCAGCGCACGAACGTGCTCGCCGAGGCGCGGCCCGGGGCGCTCATCGTGCCCGCCGTCGACGCCCGCGGCGTGCACCGCGCGGCGCGGGCCCTGCGCATCGAGGTGTCGGGGCTGCCGATCAGCCTCAGCCTGCTCGCCGACGACACGGGGTTCGAGGTGTGGTCGGGCTCGCCCGAGCATCCCGTGCGGCTGGGCCGGGCCGCCTGGCAGCACGTGCTGTGCGTGCGGGTCGCCGACGTCACCCGCTGGGGGCGGGTCACCGCGGGGCTCGTGGTCACGGTCGTCGGATACGACGGTGCGGCCGTCGAGCTGCCCTTCGTCGTGCGCGGGGCCGGGCTGGGCGGGCTCGCGGCGCGCCCGGCGGGCGAACTCGAGGCACTCGTGGCCGAGCTGCGGGCGCGACGCACCGCATCCGTGCGGCTCTGAGCCGGCGTCAGCGCCGTGCCCGCACGCGGTCGAGGCCCGCGGCGGCCCACGCGCACACCGCCATCGTCGCGCCGACGATCGCGAGGGCGGGCAGCATCCGGCTGTAGTCCTGGCCCACGACGTTCCCGACGAGCACGGCGGTGACCACGACGGGCACCGCTGTCACGAGGGCGAGCGGTGCGCGATGCCGCACGAGCAGCCAGAGCAGGTACGGCAGCACGAGCACGATCAGGAAGCGCGGCCCCGTCAGCAGCAGCCACATGGCGAGGGTTCCGGGGGCCACAGCCAGGGTGCGCCGCCAGCCGGCGGCGGGCAGCACGCACCAGCCCGCGACGTGCGCGATCGTGCCGATCGTGAGCACCCAGAGCGAGTCGGTCTGCGATCCGGCGATCGCCATCCCGCCGCCCAGCAGCAGCCACCCGCCGAGCCACAGCCGGGTCGCGTGATCGCCCCAGCGCAGCGGGAGCTCGCGCGCCGACGCGGGGGTGCGCGGCCGCTCGCTCTGCGTCATGAGACCCAAGTATGCAGCGCGGCGACGCTCGCCCCGCCCGGTTAGGCTGGCGGCATGAGCGCGCAGCGGCGTCCCTGGGTCATCGGGCACCGCGGGGCGAGCGGGTACCGGCCCGAGCACACCCGGGCGGCCTACGAGCTCGCCTTCGCGCTCGGGGCGGATGCCGTGGAGCCCGACATCGTCGCCACCCGCGACGGCGTGCTCGTGTTGCGGCACGAGAACGAGATCTCGGGCACGACGGATGTCGCGAGCCGCCCCGAGTTCGCCGACCGTCGCACCACGAAGAGCTTCGCGGGCTTCGAGGCGACCGGCTGGTTCACCGAGGACTTCACCTGGGAGGAGCTCTCGACCCTGCGCGCCGTCGAGCGCCTCCCCGCGCAGCGCCCGCACTCGGCCACCTTCGACGGCCGGTACCCGATCATGCGGCTCGACGAGCTGGTCGAGCTCGTGCACGACGCCTCCGCGCGGCACGGGCGGCGTCTCGGCCTCGTCGCCGAGATCAAGCACGCCGCCTACTTCGACGCGATCGGTCTGCCGCTCGGCGAACTCGTGGCGGATGCGCTGCGCGGCTTCCACGGGGAGCTCGTCGTGGAGAGCTTCGAGGAGACGGTGCTCGGCCAGGTGCGCGAACGCGGCATCCCCGCCCGCTACATCTACCTGCTCGAGGCGAGCGGCACCGCCCCCGACCTCGCCTTGCGGCTCGGCGCATCCGCCCCCGACTACAGCGCGCAGCTGAGCGACGCGGGGCTCGCCGACCTCGCCACCCGTGTGCACGGGGTGAGCGTCGACAAGGCGCGGCTGCTGACGCCGGATGCGCGCGCCGGCGTCGAGCTCGTCGACCGGGCGCACCGGGTGGGCCTCGAGGTGTTCACCTGGACTCTGCGCCCCGAGAACAAGTTCCTCACGAAGCCGTTCCGTTCAGGCTCCGACGCGGCCGCGTGGGGCGACTGGCGCGGCGAGTTCGCCGCGATCCTCGCGACGGGCCTCGACGGCGTCTTCGCCGACCACCCCGACCTCGCGCTCGCGGCCCGCGACGAGGCCTGAGCGCTCCGCCGCGACCTCGAGCAGCATGAAGCCGCGCGCCGCGCGCCCGGCCGGGTGCTCGGCGAGCAGGCTCCCCGGGTAGAGCACGAGCGGGTCGTCGCTCAGCCGGATGCGCTCGTGCACGTGGCCGAGACCCCACATCCGGTACCCGCGGGCGACGAGCGTCGCGAGCTCGGTGGGGGCGCACGCGCGCCGACTCCAGCGGCCGGTGAGACTCGTGTGCAGCAGGCCGATGTTCACCACGCCGGGCACCGGATCCGGGTAGCCGGCCGCGAGGTCGCGCGCCTCGTCGCGGGAGCCGACCGACTGCCCGTGCACCGCCAGCCCCGCGACGTGCACGGTCTCGGGCGCCTCGGAGGACAGCCACCGCGCATCCGGCGGCAGCTCGCGCACGAGGCGCGCGGGCAAGGGCGATTCGGCGTCGTGGTTGCCGCCGATCGCGACGAGGGGGATGCCGGTGGCGTCGAGTGCGCGCACGAAGCCGAGTGCGGTCCGCAGTGCGCGCTCGCTCGTGTCGTGGCGGTCGAAGAGGTCGCCCGCGAGCAGCACCACCTCGGGCTCGGCCGCGAGCAGCGTCGACTGCAGCCGGGCGAACGCGCCGTAGGCGGCGTCGGATGCCGCATCCGCGCCGCCGACGCCGTGCCGCGCCGCGCCGAGGTGCACGTCCGAGACGAGCGCGACGCGCGTCATGCGAGCCTCCGGTCGGCCTGGCGACGCCGCAGCGTGTCGACCACGATGAGCACCACGGTGGAGCCGATCACGCCGATGACGGTCATCGCCATCGCCTCCGCGCGGTGCCCCTGGTCGAACTCGCTCATGATCCACGGCGAGAGCAGGTCGAGCGCGGCCGGGCGTACGAGCGACGAGATCACGACCTCGCGCAGCCCCAGCAGGAACCCGAGCAGCCAGCCCGAGATGATGCCCGGCAGCAGCAGCGGCAGGGTGATGCGCGTCATGACCTGCAGCCAGCCGCCGCCACCGACCGTCGCCGCCTCGAAGAGCCGGTCGTCGATCGCGTCACGCGAGGTCTTCACGTTCTGCACGATCATCGGCAGCAGGATCACGGTGTAGCCGATCACGAGCATCGCGGGCGTGTTGTACGGCGTCACCGGCAGCCACGGCGCGTTCCACAGGAAGATGAAGCCGATCGCGAGCACGATCGCGGGCACGGTGTCGGATGCGACCGAGAGCAGGTCGATCGCGCGTCCCGCGGCGCGACGCCGCAGTCGGGCGATCGTGAGGGCGCATGCGATGCCGATCACGGTGGCGATGGTCGCGGCGAGGAAGGCGAGCCACGCGCTCGTGGCGAGGGCGTCGAGGCCGGCGCCCGGCCACAGCACGATCGCGAAGAAGTCGAAGGTGAGGTTGTCGGGGGTGAGCGGCTTCGAGCGCAGGATCGTCATCGACCCGATCAGGATCGACAGGTAGGGGATCACGACCGAGACGAGCGCGACGAGGCCGAGCCAGCCCCACCCGGCCGCCGCCCATCCGCGCCCCAGGCGTACCGTCGCGCGCCGCGCCGCCCGGCCGCCGAAGCGCACCTCGCGCCTGCTCACCCACTGCTGCAGTGCCCACACCGTGACGCCGAGCGCGAGCAGCACGCTCGAGAACGCGGCGGCGGTCGGGAAGTCGAGGGGGTAGATCGTGACGGCGCGGTAGATCTCGGAGACGAGCACCGGGAAGCCGATCCGGTTGCCGAGCGTCACGGGGGTGCCGAATTCGCCGGCCGCGCGGATGAAGACGATGAGCGCGCCGAGTGCGAACGCGGGGGTCGCGAGCGGCGCCAGGATGCGGCGGAACCGCTGCCAGGCGGTGGCGCCCGCGAGGGCCGCGCCCTCGTCGAGGGAGGCGGGGATCGCATCCAGCTGGGTACGCAGGATGAGGTAGAGGAAGGTGAAGACCTCGCTCGCCATGATGAGCGCCATGCCGAACGGCGACTCGATCATGTGGCGCATCGCGACGCCGACGGGGCCGAGCAGCTGCTCGGCGAGGCCGTTCACCCGGGTGAAGTCGAGCCAGGCGAGCGAGGCGACGTACGGCGGCGTCATGAACGGGATCATGAGCACGACGTCGATCCAGCGGTGCCGGCGCAGCGGCGTCCACGACATGAGGAAGGCGAGCGGCGCGGCCATGAGCGTCGCGACGGCGACCACGAGCACGCCGAGGAGGAGGGTGTTGCCGAGGATCTCGATGTTGGCGGGATCCGCCAGCGCGGGCAGCGCGGACGGCTGCCCGTTGTATCCGGTGACGGCGCGCACGAGCACCGCGACGAGGGGAGCCGCGACCCCGACGCCGAGCAGCAACAGGAGCGGCCAGGTGGCGGGTGCGCCCGCACGCCGAATCCGGCCCGGAGAGATCATCTCCGGGCCGGACTCGATGGTGGTGTGAGAGGTCACGCGAGGTAGCGCGACGCGAACTCGTCGACCAGCGCGGGGCCGGTCTCGGCGATCTCCACGAGCGAGTAGTCGAGGAACGTCACCTGGTCGAAGGGCACGTTGCCGGTCTTGACCGGAACGGACGGCTGGGCCGGGATCATGTTGTTCGCCGCCGAGAGCGCCTGGCCCTTGGCCGAGAACATGAAGTCGACGAACGCCTTCGCCGCCTCGGGGTTCTTCGAGTCCGTGAGGATGAACACCGGGCGCGGGCTCACCGTGGTGCCCGAGCTGGGCAGCACGACCTGGATCGCCTCGCCGGCCTGCACGGCGTCGTAGGCGGAGTAGTCCACGCCGCCCATGACGACCGCGTGCGACCCGGCGACCACGTCATCCAGGGCCGGGCCGTTGGCACCCTGAACCGCGAGACCGTTCGCGAACAGCTTGTCGAAGAGCTCCCAGGTGGCGTCCTTGCCCCACGCCGAGACCATCGCGGCGATCAGGTCGGCCGAGGTGCCCGACTCGCGCGGGTCGGGCATGAGCACCTGGTCCTGGTACTTCGGGTCGGTGAGGTCGGCCCAGTCGGCCGGGATCTCGGGGGCGGCGTTGGTGTTCACCACGAGGGTGAGCGCCGAGCCGTCGCGGCCGGTGAAGCCGTCGCCGCGCCAGTCGGTGATGACGCTGTCCACGTTCGCCGGGGCGTAGTCGAGCACGCGGCCGTCGGCGGCGTACTTCGCCGCAGGCGCCCACGAGGCGAGGTAGACGATGTCTGCCTGGGGGTTGTCCCACTCGGCGTCGAGGCGCGCGGTGATCTTGCCGGTGGTGTCGCCGTAGATCTCGACCTGCACGCCGGTCGCCTCGGTGAAGGCGTCGGCGAGCTGGTCGTTGAGCCCCGCCGGGTTCGCGGCGTAGACCGTGACGGAGCCGCTGAGGCCCTCGGGGGCGGTCCAGGCGAGGTCGCCGGATGCGGCCGGCACGTCGGCGTTGTCGCTCACGGGCTCCGGCGTGACGGAGCCGCACGCCGTGAGGCCGAGGGCGAGCAGGCCGACTGCTGCGCCGGTCAGGAGCTTGGTGGTGCGGTGCATGGTGTCCTTTCGGTGAGGGAGACGGGGAAGGTCCCCGCGTACCGGATGCGGTCAGCGCGCATCCGGATCCGGCGCCTCAGGGGCGGCGACGGAGATCACGTCGGTCGAGGCGACGGCGAGCCGCACGGCGTCGCCCGTCTCGGGCCGGGTGCGGGCCGTGAGCTCCCACGGCTCCGCGACACCCGCCACGCGGCACGTGAGGACGTACCCGCCCCCACCGAAGACCGACGACGTGACGACGGCGTCCACGACGATCTCCTCCCGACCGGGTCCCTCATCCGCACCGAGCAGGCGCACCCGCTCGGGCCGGACACCGTGTGCGGTCCGCTCCGCGGTGCGCGCTGTGGGGGAGCTCCCCGCGGGCATCCGGTTGAAGCGGCCGATGAACCCCGCGACGAACCCGTCGGCGGGGGTCAGGTAGAGCTGCTCGGGGGTGCCGAGCTGGCGCAGCCGCCCCGCCTCGAGCACGGCGATGCGATCCGACATGGCCATCGCATCCGCCTGGTCGTGCGTGACGTAGATCGTGGTGAGCCCGAGCTCGCTCGTGAGCTCGCGCAGCTCGTGCCGCAGCTGCACGTGCAGCGCGGCGTCGAGGGCCGAGAAGGGCTCGTCCATGAGCAGGATGCGCGGTGCGGCGACGATGGCACGGGCGATCGCGACCCGCTGCTGCTGGCCACCGGAGAGCTGGTGCGGCAGCTTGCGGGCGAAGCGTTCGAGGCCGACGAGGGCGAGCACGCGGTCGACCTCGGATGCGATGAGGTCGCGCGGGGTGCCGTTCACCCGCAGCGGGAAGGCGACGTTCTCGAAGGCGCTCAGGTGCGGCCAGAGGGCGAGGTCCTGGAAGACCATCCCGATGCCGCGCTGCCGCGGGGGGACGACGGTGCGGGCGGTGCCGTCGAACACGGTGGTCGCGCCGAAGTCGATGCGTCCGGCATCCGGCGTCTCGAGCCCGGCGAGGCAGCGCAGCAGGGTGGACTTGCCGCACCCCGAGGGGCCGAGCACGCTCACGAACTCGCCCGCGCCGATCTCGAACGAGGTGTGCTGCAGCCCGGAGCCGTCGGCGAAGACGCGCCGCAGCCCCGTGACCCGGATGCCGTCCGCCGCGGTGCGCGCCGCCACCGGGTCGGTGGTGGGTGCGGGGGCGGAGAGCACGCTGGCGGACATCGCGGTGACGCTATGCACCGCATCCGAACCGGCGACGACGCGCGGGTGAACCCCCGGTGAACCGTGGTCGCGTCGCGAGCCCGGGAGAGTGTGGGTGGGGGCGCCTAGAATCGGGGGGCCATGACCTTCCTCCTCGACGGATTCGACACCGATCCGGGTGACTCCGGCCTGCCGTCCGCGCCCCCCGCCGTCGACGAGGCGCTGCTGGCCGGCCTCAACCCGCAGCAGCGCGAGGCGGTGCTGCACCGCGGGCCCGCGCTGCTGATCGTGGCGGGCGCCGGCTCCGGCAAGACGAGCGTGCTCACCCGCCGCATCGCGAGCCTCATCCAGACCCGCGAGGCGTGGCCCAGCCAGATCCTCGCCATCACCTTCACCAACAAGGCCGCGGGCGAGATGCGCGAGCGCGTGCAGCAGCTGGTCGGCGGTGCGGCCGAGGGGATGTGGATCTCCACCTTCCACTCCGCGTGCGTGCGCATCCTGCGGCGTCAGGCCGAGGTGATGGGGCTCAAGACCGCCTTCACGATCTACGACTCCGCCGACTCGCGCGCCATGATCAAGCGCATCATCAAGGAGCTCGAGGTCGACACCCTCGGCCTCACCGTGCCGAGCGTCGCGGGCAAGATCTCCAAGCTCAAGAACGAGCTGGCGGATGCCGACTCCTACGCCCGCCAGGTGAACGCCGACGACCCCGCCGACGCGGCCTTCCTCGAGGTGTTCCGCCGCTACACCGAGGGCCTGCGCCGCGCGAACGCGCTCGACTTCGACGACCTGATCGCCGAGACGGTGCACCTGTTCCGTGCGTTCCCGGAGGTCGCGGCCCTCTACCAGCGCCGCTTCCGCCACATCCTCGTCGACGAGTACCAGGACACCAACCACGCCCAGTACGCGCTCATCCGCGAGCTCACCCGAGCGGTGAAGCCCGAGCACGTTCCCGCGGACACCCGGATGCGGTTGGATGCGGCAGGCGGCATCCCCGCCGCCTCGCTCACCGTCGTGGGCGACTCCGACCAGTCGATCTACGCCTTCCGCGGGGCCGACATCCGCAACATCGTCGAGTTCGAGCGCGACTTCCCCGACGCCAAGGTGATCCTGCTCGAGCAGAACTACCGCTCGACGCAGAACATCCTCGACGCCGCCAACGCCGTCATCTCGCAGAACTTCGACCGGCAGGAGAAGAACCTCTTCACCACGGTCGGCGCGGGCGAGAAGATCACCGGCTTCACGGGCTACACGGCCTACGACGAGGCTCAGTTCGTGGCCGACGAGATCCAGAAGCTGCACGACGCGGGGGCGGCGTACTCGGATGTCGCGGTCTTCGTGCGGGTCAACTCGCAGACCCGCGCGCTGGAGGACATCCTCATCCGCTCGGCCATCCCGTACCGCATCGCGGGCGGCACCAAGTTCTACGAGCGGGCCGAGATCAAGGATGCAATGGCCTACCTCGTGCAGGTCGCGAACCCGGCCGACGACCTCGCGTTGCGTCGCATCATGAACACCCCCAAGCGCGGCATCGGGCCGGCCACCGAGGCGGCGCTGCAGGCGCACGCCGACCGGCTCGGGGTTCCGCTGCGCGAGACCCTGCGCGAGGCCGACCAGCTGGGGCTCGGCCCCAAGGTCACGAAGGCGATCATGGACCTGGGGCTCATCCTCGACGAGGTCGAGGCGATGGTGCCGACCAAGCCGCCCGCCGACATCCTCACCGAGCTGCTCGTGCGCACCGGCTATGTGGAGGCGCTGCGCGCCACGCGCGACGCGCAGGATGAGGTGCGTGCCGAGAACGTCGAGGAGCTCCTGTCGTTCACGAAGGAGTTCGCCAAGCGCAACCCGGAGGGACGGCTCGTGGACTTCCTCACCGAGGTGGCGCTCGTGGCCGCAGCCGACGACATCGACGACGCCTCCGGAACCGTCACCCTCATGACGCTGCACACGGCGAAGGGCCTCGAGTACGACACCGTGTTCCTCACCGGCATCGAGGAGGACCTCCTGCCGCACCGCATCTCGGCGGGGGAGCCGGGCGGCATCCAGGAGGAGCGGCGCCTGTTCTACGTGGGCATCACCCGCGCCAAGAAGCGGCTCTACCTCTCGCTCGCGATGTCGCGCTCCCAGTTCGGCGACACCTCCGTGGCGATGCCGAGCCGCTTCCTGCAGGACGTGCCCGACCACCTCATCGAGTGGCGGCAGTCGCCCGGCATGGCCAACTCGCGCGGCGGCACCCGCTCGCGCGCGCTCAACGCGGGGCGCCCGCGCCAGAGCTTCAGCTACTCGACCTCGCTGCCGCCCGCGCCGAGCCGCGAGAAGCGCGAGTGGACGAGCCCCGTCACGGGCGCGGTGCGCGACAACGGCGAGCTGACGCTCACGGCGGGGGACCGCATCCGGCACACCGACTTCGGCGAGGGGCGTGTCGTGGGTGTCACGGGCCAGGCCCCGAAGGCGGTCGCCGAGGTGCTCTTCGACACGGCGGGCCGCAAGCGGCTGCTGATCAAGATCGCGCCGATCGAGAAGCTGTAGGCCCCGCCGTCAGTCGGCCGTGCGCGCCCGTGCCGGTCGGGGGATGAGGGCCGTGAGCTGCGCGCTGAGCCGGTTGTCGGTGTCGCGCATCTGCGCCGTGAGCCGCTTGTCGAGGTCGCCGATCCGGGTCCCGACGCCATCGATGCGCTGGGTGAGCTGGGTTTCGACGCTGTCGATGCGGCGGTTGAGCTGGGTTTCGACGCTGTCAATCCGTTCGGTGAGGCGGGTTTCGACACCGTCGATCCGCTGGGTGAGCTGGGTTTCGACGCTGTCGATGCGGCGGTTGAGCTGGGTTTCGACGCCGTCGATCCGTTCGGTAAGCCGGGTTTCGACACCGTCGATCCGCTCGGTGAGGCGAGCTTCGACGCTCTCGATCCGCGAACCGAAATGCGTATCGACCGCGGCGAAGCGCTTGTCCATCCGCTGCTCGAGCCGGTGCACCGCGCCGAGCGTGATGCCGCCGATGGTGGCGAAGCCGACGAGCGTCGCGATGAGGTTCGCGAGCTCCATGAGCCCACCTCCATCCGTGTCGTCGGGCCGTGCGGCCAGGCTAGCCCCGGGCCGCACGAGTTGTCTCGGCTTCACGGCGATCGGTGGACAGATCACCCTCGTTCGCTCTGGGGAGGAGCCCGTGGCGCGCCCGCAGCGGCCCACCGGTAACGTTTCGCCCCACTGCGACAACATCCGAGGTGACGACACCGACGAGAGGGCGGTTGATGGTTGACGAGGGCGCAGACGCACGATTCGCGGCGCTGTTTCGCGCGCACTACATCGAGGTGCAGCGCTTCCTGGAGCGGCGGGTCGCCGACCGTGAGGATGCCGCGGAGCTGGCCGCCGACGTGTTCCGGGTGGCGTGGCAGCGCTTCGATCCGGGCGCACCGCTCGGCCGTGCCTGGCTGTTCGCGGTCGCCCGCAATGTGCTCGGCGACCACTACCGACGGGTGCAGCGGCGCCGGGACTCCGAGCAGGGCATCCGGGATGCCGCCGCGCTCGACGCGCAGCCCACCGCATCCGTCGCCCCCGACGACGACCACCCCGTGCGCCGGGCGCTCGACACCCTCGCCCCTGAGGTGCAGGATCTGCTGCGCCTGCGCTACTGGGAGCAGCTCGACATCGCCGAGATCGCCGAGGTGCTGGGCCTCTCACCCGCCACCACGCGGGTGCGCCTGCACCGCGCCCGTGCGCGGCTCCGTGCCGCGCTCCCACCCCGCACCGCCCAGAAAGGAAACGAGAGATGACCACGATCGCCACCCTGATGTCGGCAGCCGACCCGGCCGCCACGCGTCGTGACGCCCCCCTGCCGCCGCGCGCGGAGGCGCTGCTCGCAGAGCTCCTCGCCGCCCCGCCCACCACCCGACCCGCGTCGGGTTCCCCGCGCCCGGCCCGTGGCATCCGTCGGGGCCTCGTGTGGGCCGCCGTGCCCGTGCTCGCGGCGGGGGTGGTGACTGCGGCGGTGCTCGCACCCCAGCTCCTCCCCGTCGCCGGGCCCGGGGCGACCGCCGACTACCCGTTCTATCCCACGGAGGCCGAGCTCGTGGATGCGGCCGACACGATCGTCGTCGCCCGCACGGTCTCTGAGAGCACGGCGAGCGATCAGGGGGTGGCCTACCTGGTGGTCACCGTCGAGGTGACGGCGGCCGCCAAGGGGGCGTCCGCGCCCGGCGACGTGCTCGAGGTGCGGATGCCGGCATCCGAGGAGGTTCCGGCCGCGTTCGCGGTGGGGAGCACCGGGGTGCTGTTCCTGTCCACCTACCCGGATGCGCCGGCGTCGCCCGTGAACCCCGAGCAGGGCAGCTACCTGGTGGACGCCGACGGCAGCCTCACGGCGAGCCCGGACAACCCGGTGCGGCTCTCCGCCGCACTGCTCCATGAGTTGGGGCTCTGACGCTCGGTAGCATCCCAAGGGTGAGCGCACCCGAACCCGGCACCACGGCCGGAACCCCGCCCGTCGAACGGGCGGGGTTCGCCGGCATCGAGGTGGCGGATGCGAGCGGCCACGGCATCCGCGTGCAGGCCGAGTACCAGGCGTCGCCCAACCTCGCGCTCGCGATGAGCGGCATCGGCGTGGTGCGCCGCGTCGTCGTCCACAACGAGCGCGACACCCCGCTCGGCGGGCTCGAGCTGCGCGGCCGCCTCGACTTCGGACCGCGCGACGGCGTCGACTTCTCGACCCGCGTCGCGGGCCCCCTCGCCCCCGGCTCCGCGACCCTCGTCGACCTCGCCGAGGAGGCCCGCGCCGCCACCGTCCGCGCCTTCGACGACGCGGTCGAGGCCGCCGCCGGCACGATCTCGCTCACCGTCCGCATCGCCGACGAGCCGGATGCCGAGCTCACCCTCGCGATCGCCGTGCGCGCCATGGCGGGCAACGAGTTCCTCAACGACCCGCAGCTGCACGCCTCGCTCGCCGCGTTCATCCGCCCCAACGCGCGCGCGATCACGCCGATCCTGCGGGCCGCATCCGAGCTGCTGCACAAGAGGACGGGCCAGGGCGCGCTCGACGGCTATCAGTCGGGCCCCGAACGCGCAGGGCGGATCGCGGGCGCGATCTATGAGGCGGTGCGCGCGACGGGCGTCACCTACTCGATGCCGCCCGCCTCGTTCGAGCTGACCGGTCAGAAGGTGCGCACGACCGATCAGGTGCTGGCCGACCGCTTCGGCACGTGCATCGACCTCGCCGTGCTCTACGCGGCATGCCTCGAGGCGGCGGGGCTCAGCCCCGTCGTGTTCATCACCCGCAACCACGCCTTCGCCGGGTTCACGGTCGCGGATGCTGCCGAGGTTCTCGCGGGCCCGGCCGTGATCGCCGACCCGAACCTCATCGCGAACCTCGTCGAGGCGCGCGTGGTGACCCCCGTCGAGCTCACCGGCATCAGCCCGGGGTCGAAGGTCGACTACCGGGACGCCGTCGAGCTCGGTCGCCGCTACGTGCGCTCCGACTTCGACCTCGTGCGCACCCTGATCGACGTGTCGAAGGCGCGCTTCGAGGGGGTGCTGCCGCTGCCGCTGCTCGCCTTCGAGCGGCCCGCATCCGTCGACCCGGCGACCCTCGTCGCCACGCCAGAGGACCGCCCCTTCGTCGCGCGGTCGAGCCTCGCGAACCTGAGCGACGCCGTCGAGGTGGAGCGGGTGCGCGGCCGCCTCGAGCACGAGGACGACTCGCCCGCCCGGTTCCGGGCGTGGAAGCGCGACCTCCTCGACCTGAGCCTGCGGAACCCCCTGCTCAACCTGCCGCGCACGGGGCGCGTCGTCGACCTGCTGGTGCCGGGCGGGATGCTCGCGCACGTCGAGGACGTCGTGCAGCAGGGCCACCGGGTCAAGCTCGCCCCGGCCGACGGGGTCGAGGGGCTCGCGGCGGCGCGCGGGGTGCGCACCGCATCCGAGCTCGCCCCCGACTTCGTGCGCGGCTGGTTCCGCAGCACCAAGACGCTCTTCACCATGGTGGACGGGGTGCACTTCGCCCGGCGCGCGCAGACGCTCAAGCGCGACGCGGAGTCGCTCGAGCAGGAGACCGGCAGCAACTACCTCTTCCTCGCGATCGGCTCGCTCGTGCACCTCAAACCGAGCGGCGAGGAGGCGCGGGCGCCGCTGTTCCTGCTGCCGGTGAAGATCTCGGGCGGGGTGCTCACCGCCTACAGCTTCCAGGCGCAGGAGGGCGAGTCCGCGATCCCGAACCTGTGCCTCGTGCAGTGGCTGCACGCGACGAAGGGCGTGCGGTTGCCCGCGCTCGAGCAGCCGCCGACCGACGACGACGGCCTCGCGATCGACGCGGCCTTCGCGGAGCTGCGGCAGCAGCTCGTCGCCGAGAAGCTGCCGTTCCGCATCGACGAGACCGCGAGCCTCGCCATCCTCAAGTTCTCGACCTTCCAGATCTGGCGCGACCTCGAGGCCAACTGGGGGCAGCTGCTGGACTCACCCATCGTCGAGCACCTCGTGGTGCGCCCGGGCGAGACCTTCGAGGACCCGCGCGCGGGCACGCCGGTCGTCGTCGACGAGGCGGCCGCGCGGCTGCCGGTCCCCGCCGACGGCTCCCAGCTGCGGGCGATCGCGATGGCGACCGCCGGTCGCAGCTTCGTGCTCGAGGGCCCTCCCGGCACGGGCAAGTCGCAGACCATCACGAATCTCGTCGCCGAGCTGCTGCGCGCGGGGCGCACGGTGCTGTTCGTGGCCGAGAAGCAGGCTGCGCTCGAGGTCGTGCACGAGCGGCTGCAGCGCGCCGGTCTCGGCGGGTTCACGCTGCAGCTGCACGGCGACAAGCAGTCGATCGGGTCGATCCGCGGGCAGTTGAAGGCCGCGATCGAGCTGCGCCGCAGCAGACCCGACGCCGCACGCCAGCGCGACCGCGCACGCTTCTCGGGCATCCTCGCCGAGCTCGGCGCGCATCCGGCCCGGGTGCACGACGAGAACGCGGCGGGCCTCTCGCTGTGGGGCGCCTACGACCAGCTGCTCGCCCTGGGCGAGGGCCCGAGCGCGACCGTGCCCGAGGGCTTCCTCGGCAGCGCGGGGTCGGATGCCGTGGGCGAGCTGGTCGAGCGCTGGAGCCTGGCGGCCGCCTCGACCCTGCTGCGTGCCGGCGAGGCCTGGCTCATCGTCGGGGGCGCCTTCGCCGACCCGGCCGTGGGGCTCGAGCAGCGCACGGCGCGGCTCCGCGAGGCCCTGCCGGCTCTCGATCACGCCCTGGCGCGGCTCGACGCCGACCCCGTCGCGGCCGAGCTGCTGACCGCGCTCCCGCCCACGGGGGCCCTGTGGGATGCCGTCGTCGTGGCCGACCGTGCGCGGGCGGGCCTCGCCGCCGCCGTGATCGCCCCCGCGGAGGCGGCAGCCTGGGGCGCGCGGGTCGCGGACGCGCGCGCGGCCGTCGTCGACTACCGCACGCGCCACGAACGGGTGCTCGCCGACCTCGTCCCCGCCGCCTTCACGGCCGGCGACCTCGGCGCGCTGCGCGACCGCGCGGCCGCCCTCGACGGGGCGTGGTTCCTGCCGGGCCTCCGCCGTCGCGGCCTGCGCAGCCGTCTGGCCGAGCTCGCGCAGCCCGGCTTCGCCGAGCAGCTGCCCGGCGAGCAGCTCACGGGCGTCTTCGACGCGGCGATCGCAGCCGCGAGCGAGGCGAGCGTGCTGCACCGCTCGCTCGCCGCGCTGCCGGGGCTGCGGATGCCGGACGGCTGGGCCGTGTGGGGTGCCGACGCGCTCGACCGGTTCGACGAGGCGGAGGCGGCGGCGCGTGCCGCCACCCGGGTCGAGGCACGGCTCGGGGACGGGGGTGCGGCGCGGCTCACCGCATCCGTCGCGCCCGAGCTGCTGCACGAGCTCGACACCGCGTGGGGCGGCTGGATGGCGGCGCTCGGCGCCGAGCCGCTCACCGTCGACGCCTGGGTGGGGGAGCAGCGCGACTGGGTCACGGCCTGGCGCGACGCCGCCCCCGTGTGGCGCGCCGACCTCGAGCGGGGCGACGCGCTGCGCCCCCAGCGGATCGCGGGCGCCGCAGCCCTCGCCGCCGAGATCGAGGCCGCGGGCCTCGGCGACTTCGCCCGCCGCATCCAGGGGGCCGCGCTCCCGGCCGAGCAGGCGGTCGAGGCGTACCTGCGCGGGGTGGCCGCGGCATCCGTCGCCGAGCGGGTGCGCACCGGGCAGCTCGCCGACTTCGACCGCGAGCGGGCGGATGCGCTCGCCGCCGAGTACGTGACCCTCGGCGCGAGGGTGCGCGAGGAGGTCGTCGACGAGCTGAACGACGCCCTCATCGACCGCCGCCCTTTCGACCCCGACCGGGTGATCGGCGAGGTGGCCGAGCTCAAGCGCCAGGCCGAGCGCAAGCGCGGCGGACTCACCTTCCGCTCGCTCGCCGAGCGCTACCGGCGGCCGTTGCAGAGCCTCACCCCGTGCTTCCTGATGAGCCCCGGCTCGGTGGCGCACTACCTGCCCGCCGACTTCCGCTTCGACGTGGTCGTCTTCGACGAGGCCTCGCAGATCCGCGTCTCGCAGTCGATCGGCGCGCTCGGCCGCGGCGACTCGGCGATCATCGTGGGCGACTCCCGACAGATGCCGCCGACCCGCATCATGGAGGTCACGGCCTCGACGGACGACACGTCCGAGGTGACCGAGTCGGTCACGGTCGAGGACCTCGAGTCGATCCTCGACGAGGCGGTCGAGTCGGGCCTGCCGCGCGAGTGGCTCAGCTGGCACTACCGCTCGCACGACGAGCGGCTCATCGCCTTCTCGAACCAGCGCTACTACGACGGGCGGCTCGTCACCCTGCCCTCGCCGCGGCTCGCGGGCGGCGCGGGGGCCGCATCCGACCCCTACGGGCTCGAGTGGCGGCGCGTCGACGGCATCTTCGACCGCGGCGCGAGCCGGGTGAACCGGGTGGAGGCGGAGGCGATCGTCGACACGATCGGGCGCCGGCTCGCCGACCCCGCGACCCGGGGCCAGTCGATCGGCGTGGTGACGTTCAACATCCAGCAGCGCGAGCTCATCCGCGACCTGCTCGAGGCCTCGCCCGACCTGCAGATCCAGGCGGCGCTCGGCCGGATCGACGGCGAGGAGCTGTTCGTCAAGAACCTCGAGAACGTGCAGGGTGACGAGCGCGACGTCATCCTGTTCTCGCTCGCCTTCTCGAAGGACCCGACGACGGGGCGCCTGCCGCTGCAGTTCGGCCCGCTGCTGCTGGAGGGCGGCGAACGGCGCCTCAACGTCGCGATCACGCGCGCCCGGATGCGGGTGGTCGTCTTCTCGTCGTTCGACCCCGCCGACATCGACCTCTCGCGCACCCGCTCGCGGGGCCTGCGCGACCTGCGCGGCTGGCTCGAGTTCGCCGCGGGCACCGGGGTCGTCGACGCGACGGCGGATGACACGGGTCGCGACCGCGGGCGCGTCGTCGCCGAGCTCGCCGCGGCGCTCGAGGGGCGCGGACTCGTGGTCGAGCAGGGCGTCGGGCTCTCGCGGTTCAAGGTCGACCTGGCGCTGCGCCGCCCCGAGGACGAGCTCGGCTGGCGGGTGGGCGTCATCGCGGACGGACCCGACTGGGCCGCGCTCACGACGGTCACCGACCGCGACGGCGCGCCGGCGCTGCTCGGCTCGATCATGGGCTGGCCGCGCGTCGAGCGGGTGTGGCTGCCCGCGTGGTTGCGTGACCGCGACGACGTGCTCGACGCGCTCGTGCAGGCGGTCGACGAGGTGGGTCCGTTCGACCCGGGTTCCGCGGTCGCGGACCCCGTCACGGTGACGGTGTCGACGCCTTCGACGCCCGTGCTGCCCCCGATGCCCGAGCCGCCCGAGCCGGATGCCGTCGTCGCCTCCGCGCCGCCCCCGTCGGGTGCCGGGTTCCTCGAGTTCACCCCCGCGCCGGGCACGGTCGTCGCCGAGGTGCGCGTGCTCGACGACGCCCGGATGGCCGCGCCCGCGGTGCAGCGCTACGCCCGCGAGGCGCTCGCCGCGGAGGGTCCGATCGAGCTCGACCGGCTGTGCCGTGTGGTGGCCGCGCGCTTCGGGCTGACGCGTGTGGTGCAGCGCCGTCGCGACGACATCCTCGCCGCCCTCGGCGACGGCTTCCCGCGCAGCGAGGGCGGCCGCTTCGTCTGGCCCGAGGGGGTCGACCCCTCCGCGTGGACGGATGTCGCCCGCCGCTCCGACGCCGCCACCCGCCCGATCGGCGACATCAGCCTGCAGGAACTCGGCAACGGTCTCGTGATCCTGCTGCGCGGCGCGTTCAGCCTCGGCGAGGATGAGGCCGTCACCGAGCTCGCGCGCGCCTTCGGCTTCGCGCGCGCGGCATCCACGATCCGCGACCGCATCCTGCAGGCGATCGCCCTGGCGGTCTCGGCGGGGCGCGTGGTGCGCGCGGAGGGGCGGATCACGTTGCCGTAGCCGCCGCCGGTTTGCGCCGCGCGCCCGCATCCGCCACGATGGGCAGCAACTTGGACGATCGTCCAAGATCACCGCATGACCCCGATGACGAGGTGCGATGTGTCGACGCAGGCGACCCGACTGCCGTCCCCCGAGCGAGCGATCCCGCGCAGCTGGATCGCCGCCCTGCTGCTCGCGACCGGCGGTGTCTTCGCCGGCTGGTTCGGGCCCATCCAGATCCTGCTGCCCGCCCAGGCGGACGGCCTGGCGGGCGACGGCACGGGCAAGGAGGCGCTTCTCGCGCTCGTGACCGGCATCGGCGCCGTCGCCTCGCTCATCGCCAACCCGCTCTGGGGGCTCATCTCCGACCGGATGTCGCTCGAGCGGCCCCGCCGCCGCCCCATCGTGGTCGCCGGCACGCTCGTGGGCGTCTGCGGGCTCGTCGTGCTGTCGCTCGCGACGGATGCCGCCGGCATGATCCTCGGCTGGGTGATCGTGCAGGTGGGGCTCAACGGCCCCTTCGCCGCCCTCATCGCCATGATCGCCGACCGGGTGCCCGCCGAGCGCCGCGGCATGGTCGGATCGCTCTTCGGCGTCGCCCAGATCGCGGGCGTCGTGCTCGGCACGGCCGTCGCGGTGGCGCTCGGCGAGGGCGCGCTCGGCTACATGGCGCTCGCGGTGGCGGTGCCGGCGCTCATCATCGCCGTGCTCGTGCTGCCCGAGCAGCGTCTCGCGGCCGCGGCGACGGCAGCGGCGACGGATGCGGAGCCCGCCCCGGCCGCCGGCCGCGGCATCCGCGAGGTGCTCGCAGCTCTGCGCCCGAGCGGCGCCTTCGCGTGGGCGTGGACGCTTCGGCTGCTGCTCAACCTGGTGAACGCGCTCGTGCTCGTCTACCTCTACTTCTACCTCTCGGACGGCGTGGGGGTGGACGACCCCGGCACCTGGGTGCTCGTGCTGACCCTCGTGAACGTCGTGATCACGGCGATCGGCGCGGGAATCGGTGGCGCATGGTCGGACCGGATCGCCCGGCGCAAGGTGTTCGTGGTGGCGGGCGCCGTCGTGCTCGCCACGGGTGCCGGCGTGTTCGCGGCGCTGCCCGTGCTGCCGGCCGTGATCGCCGCGACCGTGCTGATCGGCGTCGGCTGGGGGCTCTACGTGAGCGTCGACGTGGCGATCATCACCCAGGTGCTGCCGTCCGACCGCTCGGTCGGCAGCATGCTCGGCGTCGCGAACATCGCGAGCGCCCTGCCGCAGGCGCTCGCCCCGCTCATCGCCGCCCCGATCGTCACCAGCCTCGGGGGTTACCCGGTGCTGTACGTCGTGACCGGCCTCATCGCCCTGCTCGCCCTCGCCTGCCTGCCGCGGCTGCGCGCCGTGGCGTGACCCCGCATCCGCCCGCGCCCCGCCGCATCCGTTTCGAAGGAGACCCGATGACCGACCTGCCCCAGCTGCCCGCCGGATTCCGCTTCGGCGCCTCGACCGCGTCGTACCAGATCGAGGGGGCGGTGGCCGAGGACGGCCGCGGCGCCTCCATCTGGGACACCTTCGTGCGGGAGCCGGGCCGCGTGCGGGGCGGCGACACGGGCGATGTCGCGATCGACCACTACCACCGCTGGCAGGAGGACCTCGAGCAGCTGGCCGAGCTCGGCATCCACGACTACCGTTTCTCGATCGCCTGGCCGCGCATCGTGCCGCAGGGCGCGGGCGCCGTCGAGGAGCGGGGACTCGCCTTCTACGACCGGCTCGTCGACGGGCTGCTCGAGCGCGGCATCCGCCCCGTGCCGACGCTCTACCACTGGGACCTGCCGCAGGCGCTCGAGGACCGCGGCGGATGGATGGCGCGCGACACCGCCGAGGCGTTCGCCGACTACGTGTCGGCAGTCGCCGGGCGGCTCGGCGACCGCGTGCACGACTGGATCACGCTCAACGAGATGAGCGTGCACACTCTCTACGGCTACGCGCTCGACTCGCACGCGCCGGGCCGCGGGCTCGGCTTCGGCGCACTGCCGGCCGCCCACCACATGCTGCTCGCGCACGGCCTCGGGGTGCAGCGGCTGCGGGATGCGGGGGCCGCGCGGGTGGGCGTCGCCCAGCAGCACTTCCCCGTGGAGCCCGCGTCGGAGGCGGAGGAGGACCTCGTCGCGGCGGGCACCTTCCACGCGCTCACCAACCGGCTGTTCGCGCAGCCGATCCTCGCGGGCAGCTACCCCGAGGAGCTGCGGCCGATGCTTCCGCTCGACGACGCGCAGCTCGCCGCCGACCTCGCGCTCATCTCGGCGCCGCTCGACTTCTACGGGGTCAACTACTACGAGCCCGTGCGCATCGAGGCACCGCGGGCGGACGTCGACTACCGCGGCACGCTCGAGGTCGACATCCCCGAGGGGATGCCGTTCGCGCCCGTGCCGTACCCCTCCGAGCAGCGCACCGACTTCGGCTGGGCGATCGTGCCCGAGGGGCTCACGGCCGTGCTCGTCGAGCTGCACGAGAGCTACCCCGGCATGCCGCCCATCGTCATCACCGAGAACGGGGCGTCGTTCCACGACGCGCCGGATGCCGCCGGCGCCGTGCACGACCCGCGCCGCATCGCCTTCCTCGACGCGCACGTGCGGGCGGTGGCGGATGCCGTGGCCGCCGGCGTCGACGTGCGCGGCTACTACGTGTGGAGCCCCTTCGACAACTTCGAGTGGGCCGCCGGGTACGAGGAGCGCTTCGGCCTCGTCTACGTGGACTACGCGACGCAGCGCCGCATCCGCAAGTCGTCGGGGGAGTGGTACCGCGAGCTCATCGCCGCGCAGCCCCGACCCTGACCTGGCGGTCATGCGGAGCGGGTAGAGTGGCATCCGGCGATATATCTTGACGTCGAACTATCTCGGCGTCGAGACACCCTCCGCCCCCTCCGTCCCCGACGCATTGGAAGAAGCGACAGCGTGGATCTCTACGAGTACCAGGCCCGCGACATGTTCGAGAAGCACGGGGTTCCTGTGCTCGCCGGCATCGTCGCAGACACCCCCGCCGAGGCACGTGCCGCGGCCGAGAAGCTCGGCGGCGTGACCGTCGTCAAGGCGCAGGTGAAGACCGGTGGCCGCGGCAAGGCGGGCGGCGTGAAGGTCGCGAAGACCCCCGCGGATGCCGAGGCCGCAGCCGAGGCGATCCTGGGTCTCGACATCAAGGGCCACGTCGTCAAGCGCCTCATGGTGGCGGCAGGTGCCGACATCGCGCAGGAGTTCTACTTCTCGGTGCTGCTCGACCGGGCCAACCGCACCTACCTCTCGCTCGCCTCCTACGAGGGCGGCATGGAGATCGAGCAGCTCGCGGTCGAGCGCCCGGATGCGCTGGCGCGCGTCGCGGTCGACCCGCTCACCGGCATCACCCTCGAGAAGGCTCGCGAGATCGCGGTGGCCGCGAAGTTCCCCGCCGAGCTCATCGAGAAGGTGGCCCCCGTCTTCGTGATGCTCTACGAGGTCTACACCTCGGAGGACGCCACGCTCGTCGAGGTGAACCCGCTCGTGCTGACGGGCGCCGGCGACATCGTCGCGCTCGACGGCAAGATCTCGCTCGACGACAACGCGAGCGAGGTGCGCCACCCCGCGCACGAGGAGCTCGAGGACGCCGCCGCCGCCGACCCGCTCGAGGCGAAGGCGAAGGCCGCGGGCCTCAACTACGTGAAGCTCGACGGCGAGGTCGGCGTGATCGGCAACGGCGCGGGGCTCGTCATGAGCACCCTGGATGTCGTGGCCTACGCGGGCGAGAACCACGGCGGCGTGAAGCCGGCCAACTTCCTCGACATCGGCGGTGGCGCATCCGCCGAGGTCATGGCCAACGGCCTCGACGTGATCCTCGGCGACGCGCAGGTCAAGAGCGTGTTCGTGAACGTGTTCGGTGGCATCACCTCGTGCGTGGCCGTCGCGAACGGCATCGTGAAGGCCCTCGAGATGCTGGGCGACGCGGCCACCAAGCCGCTCGTCGTGCGCCTCGACGGCAACCAGGTGGAGGAGGGGCGCGCGATCCTCGCGGCCGCGAACCACCCGCTCGTCACCGTCGCCACCGGCATGGACCAGGGCGCCGACAAGGCCGCCGAGCTGGCCAACGCCTGACCGCCCTCCGAACTCAAGGACTGAACAGAATGTCGATCTTCCTCACCAAGGACTCCAAGGTCATCGTCCAGGGCATCACCGGCGGCGAGGGCACCAAGCACACCGCCCTCATGCTCAAGGCGGGCACCCAGGTCGTGGGCGGCGTGAACGCCCGCAAGGCGGGCACGACCGTCGCGCACACCGACAAGGACGGCAACCCCGTCGAGCTGCCGGTCTTCGCATCCGTCGCCGAGGCGATGGAGAAGACGGGGGCGGATGTGTCGGTCGCCTTCGTTCCCCCCGCCTTCACGAAGGACGCGATGATCGAGGCCATCGACGCCGCGATCCCGCTGCTCGTCGTGATCACCGAGGGCGTGCCCGTGCAGGACAGCGCCGAGGCGTGGGCCTACGCGCAGGCGAAGGGCAACACGACCCGCATCATCGGGCCGAACTGCCCCGGCATCATCACGCCCGGCGAGGCGCTCGCCGGCATCACCCCGGCCAACATCACGGGCAAGGGCCCGGTCGGTCTCGTGTCGAAGTCGGGCACGCTGACCTACCAGATGATGTACGAGCTGCGCGACCTCGGCTTCTCGACCGCGATCGGTATCGGCGGCGACCCCGTGATCGGCACGACGCACATCGACGCGCTCGCCGCGTTCGAGGCCGACCCCGAGACGAAGGCGATCGTCATGATCGGCGAGATCGGCGGCGACGCCGAGGAGCGCGCGGCCGAGTACATCAAGGCGCACGTCACCAAGCCGGTCGTCGGCTACGTCGCGGGCTTCACCGCCCCCGAGGGCAAGACGATGGGCCACGCGGGCGCGATCGTGTCCGGCTCGGCCGGCACCGCGCAGGCGAAGAAGGAGGCCCTCGAGGCCGCTGGCGTGAAGGTCGGCAAGACTCCGTCCGAGACCGCCGCGCTGCTGCGCGAGGCCTTCGCGGGCTGACGCCGCATCCGTCCGGGGGCGCTGGTTTCGAGGCGCATCGCATTCCCGCTGGTTGAGGAGCGGCGCAGCCGCACTGCCCGCTGGTTGAGGAGCGGCGCATCGCATACCCGCTGGTTGAGGAGCGGCGCAGCCGCACTGCCCGCTGGTTGAGGAGCGGCGCAGCCGCGTCTCGAAACCAGCCCCCCGTAGTCTCGTGCCCATGAGCACCCGCGAACTCCGCCCCAGCACCCCTTCCGCCGAGGGGGTGGATGCCGCGGGCATCGCAGCGCTGATCGACGCGCTCGAGGCGCACCCCGGCATCCGTCCGCACGGTCTCGTGCTGCTGCGGCATGGCGCCGTCATCGCCCGGGGCGCGTGGGCGCCGTACCGTGCCGACCGGCCGGGGCTCATCTACTCGCTCAGCAAGAGCTTCACCTCCACCGCGGCCGGCCTCGCCCGCGCCGAGGGGCTGCTCGACCTCGACCGGCCGGTCATCGAGTACTTCCCCGAGTACGACGCCGAGGTCACCGACCCGCGCACGCGCCGCATGACGGTGCGGAACATCGCCTCGATGGCGAGCGGCCACGCCGACGAGACGCTCGACCGGGCCCTCGCGGCGGGCCGGGGCAACCTCATCCGCGGGTTCCTGACACTGCCGCCCGACGCCGAGCCGGGCACCCTGTTCGCCTACAACCAGCCGTGCACCTACACGCTCGCCGCGATCGTGCAGCGCGCCTCGGGCGAGCGACTCGTCGACTACCTGCGCCCGCGCCTCTTCGATCCGCTCGGCATCGTCGACACCGCCTGGCAGCAGCAGCCGCCCGGCCGCGACCTCGGCTTCACCGGGCTACACGCGACGACGGATGCGGTGGCGCGCCTCGGTCAGCTCTACCTGCAGGGCGGGCGCTGGGGCGGTGCCCAGCTGCTCGACGCCGACTGGGTCGCCGAGGCCACGCGCGTGCAGGTGGCGAACCCCGGCGGCAGCCCCGACTGGAGCTGCGGCTACGGCCTGCAGTTCTGGATGTCGCGACACGGCTACCGCGGTGACGGCGCCTTCGGCCAGTTCTGCCTCGTGCTGCCCGAGCAGGACGCCGTGCTCGCGCTCACGAGCGAGGCACCCGACATGCAGGCGGTGCTCGACCTCGTCTGGGAGCTTCTGCTGCCGGCCTTCGACGCGCCGTACCCGGATGCCGACGCCGACGCCGACCTTGCAGTCCGCCTCGCCGGGGCGCGGCTGGCCACCCCGGCACTCGCGCCGCATCCGGACGACCCCGCAGTGTGGGACGGTGCCGTCTTCGTGCTCGACGGGCCGGGCGGCGCGGCCGCCTCGCTCCGCGGGGTGCGGCTGCACGCCGAGGGCGATGCGTGGATGCTGACCCTCGACGACGCCGACGGCCCGCTCGAGGTGCCGGTCGGGCACGGCGCCTGGGTCGAGTCGGCGCCCGACGGTCTGCCGCTCGCGGCGGCGGGCGGATGGGGCCCGGGCGGCTTCGTCGCCGAGCTTGCGTTCGTTCAGACCCCGCACACCCTGCGCATCACGTGCCCGCCCGGCGGCCCGGCCCGCGCGCTCTGGCGGAGCGAGCCGCTCGGCGAGACCAGCATCCGGGCCCTGCGCCGCCCCGTGTGAGGCGGGCGCGGCACGTAGGCTGAGCCGCATGACGACACGCCGCCGCATCGGAGCACTCGCCGCCCTCGCCACGGCGGCCCTCGCGCTCAGCGGGTGCGGCATCCTGCCGCTGTTCCCGGGAGGCGGCGGCACGACCGTCGAGCGCCCCGGGCCCACCGGCGAGCAGGTCTCGACCGAGCTCGAGCGGTACTACACGCAGCAGCTGGACTGGTCCGGATGCGGTGGGGGCGTCGACTGCGCCCAGCTGACGGTGCCGCTCGACTGGGGCGACCCCGGCGGCGACACCATCCAGCTCGCCCTCGCGCGGCACGCGGCGAGCGGCACCCCGCTCGGCTCGCTGCTCATCAACCCGGGGGGACCGGGCGGCTCCGGCTACGACTTCGTGCACGACGCGGCGGCCTTCGTCGTCACCCGCGACGTGCTCGACGCCTACGACCTGATCGGCTTCGACCCCCGCGGCGTCGGGCGCTCCACGCCCATCGAGTGCTACACCGACCCCGCCGACCAGGACCACTACGTCTACGGCACCTACCGCGACGCCTACGGCACGCAGGGCTGGCTCGACGAGCTCACCGAGCGGGAGAAGACGTGGGCGGCCGCGTGCCTCGACAACACCGGGCCGCTGCTCGGCCACCTCGACGCCGCATCCGTCGCCCGCGACATGGACGTCATGCGGGCGGTGCTCGGCGACACCGAGCTGCACTACCTCGGCTACTCCTACGGCACCTACCTGGGCACGGTGTACGCCGAGCTCTTCCCCGACAAGGTGGGGCGGATGGTGCTCGACGGCGCCGTCGACCCGCAGGTGGGCGACCTCGAGTCGCTGACCATCCAGATGGCGGGCTTCGACTCGGCGCTGCGGGCGTACATGGAGTGGTGCCTGCAGGGCGGCGACTGCCCGTTCCGGGGCTCGGTCGATCAGGCGCTGCGCTCGGTGCGGCAGATGCTCGAGACGGTCGACGCGCGGCACTTCACGGCATCCGACGGTCGTGCACTCGACTCGGCGACCGTCGCGACCGGCATCATCTTCACCCTGTACTCGGAGGGCAACTGGCCGGAGCTCTCGCACCTGTTCAGCGACCTGCGGGCGGGTGAGGCCGACACGGTGTTCATGTACGCCGACGCCTACAACGGGCGCGACTACTCGGGCTACACCGACAACTCGATGGACATCTACACGGCGGTGACGTGCGACGAGGGCACCCTGGCGACGGATGGGGTGGACGTGTTCGAGGGGCTCGACCGGATCGACGCGGCCGCGCCCATCCTCGGCCGCTTCGCCGCCTACGACGACTACGCGGTGCTCAAGGTGGTGTGCTCGAACTGGCCCGTGCCGGTCGCGCAGCTGCCCGAGACGTTCACGGCGGAAGGGGCCCCGCCGATCATGGTGATCGGTACGACGAACGACCCCGCGACCCCGTACGCGAACTCGGTGTCGCTCGCGCAGCAGCTCTCGAGCGGGTTCCTCGTGAGTTACGAGGGGGAGGGGCACACGGTGTACGCGAACGGCGTGACGTGTGTCGATGACACGGTCGACGCCTACCTCCTCCGGGGCACCGTCCCGGCGTCGGACCCCCGCTGCTGACCCCCGGGGCTCCCTCGCTGACTGGTCGGTAAATCCCGTTATTCGGCACGAATAACGGGATTTACCGACCAGTCAGCGAGGGACACCCGGGGCCGGAGGCCCGTGACGTAGGGTCGCAAGGTGACCCGCCGCCTCACCCTGCTGTTCTCGGCGTTCGAGGCGCTGCTCGTGGCCGCGATCGGGGTCGCGATCCCGCTGCTGCTCGCGACCCTCATGTGGGCGATCCAGTTCGGCTTCGCCCCCGACTGGGCGGGCTTCTGGCGCGCCGCGGTCGACGTCTGGCTCATCGGCCACGGGGTCGACGTGACGTTCGCGCTCGACGAGGTCACCGCCGCCACGATCGGCGCCCCCGCGGATGCGAGCCTCACGGTGACCATCGCCGCCCTCGGCCTGGGCCTCCTCACCCTCCTGCTCGGCGTGCGCGCCGGCACCCGCGTCGCCGAGACCGGCCACCGCCTGCTCGGCGCGCTCACGGCCCTCGTCGTGTTCGCGGGCATCTCGCTGCTGCTCACCCTCTCGGCCGCGCACGAGGCCGCCCGCCCCGTGCTCTGGCAGGGCGCGGTCCTCCCCGCGCTCGTCGTCGGCATCGGTCTCGCGCTCGGCGTGCTGCGGGCGGATGCGGACCACGGCTCGACCGCGCGCGGCCGGATCGCAGCGTGGACGGCCGAGTGGAACCCGCGCCTGCTGGCAAGCCTCGCCGCCGCGCTGCGGGCGGGCGCCGCATCCGCCGTGCTCGTGCTGCTCGTGAGCGCCGTCACCGCGACCCTCGTGCTCGCGGCCGGCTACGCCCAGGTGATCCGCCTCTACGAGTCGCTGCACACCGAGGTGCTGGGCGGTGCCGTGCTCACGGCGGGGCAGCTCGCCCTCGTGCCGAACATCGTCGTCTGGGTCGCGTCGTGGTTCACGGGCCCCGGCTTCGCGCTCGGCGTCGGCTCGCAGGTGTCGCCGCTCGGCACGAGTGTCGGCCCGCTGCCCGCGATCCCCGTGCTCGGCGCCCTGCCCGCGGGGGAGTCCTCGTTCGGCTTCGTCGGGCTGGTGGTGCCGGTGGTGGCCGCGTTCCTCGCCGCGACGGCGGTGCGGCCGGCGCTCGCACGCGCGGTCGGCGACGGATCCCGCCTGGCCTGGTCGGCGCTCGTCGCGGTGGCCGGGGGTGCGGTCGGCGGCGTCCTGATGGGTGTGCTCGCCGCGGCGTCGGCCGGGTCGGTCGGGCCGGGGCGCTTCTCCCAGGTGGGACCGGATCCGCTCGCCGTCGGCCTCGCCGCGGCCCTCGAGTTCGCGATCGGGCTGGCCCTCGGCCTCGCCGCGGCCTTCCTCCCCGCGTTCCTGCGCCGCCGCACGGGGGGCTGAACCATCTCGCGAGGACCCGACGGCCGGGACGGCCGTCGGCGCCGGCACGGGCGTCAACGGCCCTGCGGCGAGGGCTAGAGGTGGCCTTCGCTCTGTGCTCCAGCGCGCCCGGTAGGCTGGGCGCGTGCTGCGTGTCGTCGTCCTCATCTCCGGCGGCGGCTCCAACCTGCGGGCCCTGCTCGAGGCGGCCGAGCAGCCGGAGTTCCCGGCGCGCATCGTCGCGGTCGGCGCCGACCGCCCCGCGGAGGGGCTCGCCCACGCGGAGCACTTCGGCATCCCGAGCTTCACCGTGCCGTTCACCTCGTTCGCGTCCCGCGAGGAGTGGGGCGACGCGCTGCTCGAGCAGCTGCGCACGTGGCAGCCCGACCTCGTCGTGCTCTCGGGCCTCATGCGCCTGCTGCCTGCGCAGGTGGTCGAGGCGTTCAGCCCCGCCCTCATCAACACGCACCCCGCGTTCCTGCCCGAGTTCCCCGGCGCGCACGGCGTGCGGGATGCGCTCGCGGCGGGTGTCGCCCTGACGGGTGCGAGCGTCATCGTGGTCGACAACGGTGTCGACACCGGCCCGATCCTCGCCCAACGCCGGGTGCCGATCCTGCCCGGCGACACCGAGTCCACCCTCCACGACCGCATCAAGCCCGTCGAGCGCGAGCTGCTCATCCAGACGGTGCGCGACGTGGCCGACCACACCATCGACCTCAAGGAGTTCCGTTGAGCGGCGCGACCATCGACCCCTCCCTCTACCGCGAGCGCGACCGCGTGGCGATCCGCCGTGCCCTCGTCGCGGTCTCCGACAAGACCGGCCTCGTCGAGCTGGCGCGGGCGCTCGCGGATGCCGGGGTCGAGATCGTCTCGACCGGCGGCACCTCGAAGGCGATCGCGGATGCTGGCATCCCGGTCACCCAGATCGGCGACCTCACGGGCTTCCCCGAGCACCTCGACGGCCGCGTGCGCACCCTGCACCCCAAGGTGCACTCGGGGCTGCTCGCCGACCTGAGGCTCGAGAGCCACGAGGCGGAGCTCGCCCAGTTCGGTATCGAGCCCTTCGAGCTGCTCGTGGTGAACCTCTACCCCTTCGCCGAGACGGTCGCCTCGGGCGCGGCCCCGGATGCGGTGATCGAGCAGATCGACATCGGCGGCCCCGCCATGGTGCGCGCCGCCGCCAAGAACCACGCCAACGTCGCGGTCGTCACCTCGCCGGGGGCCTACGGGTCCGTCGTCGAGGCGCTCGCCGCGGGCGGCACGACCCTCGCCCAGCGTCGCGAGCTGGCTCGCGACGCGTTCCGGCACACGGCCGACTACGACGCGGCCGTCGCAGCCTGGTTCGAGCAGCAGGTGCCGCGCCCCGACTGGACGATCGAGCTGGGCGAGGCGGGCGACGCGGATGCCGCTGCCGCCGCATCCGAGGAACCGTCGCGCTTCGTCGGCGAGCTCCACATCGATGCCGAGCTCAGCGCCACCCTCCGCTACGGCGAGAACGCGCACCAGGCGGCGGCCCTCTACGCCGACCCGCACGGGGCCGGCATCGCCCAGGCGACGCAGCACGGCGGCAAGGAGATGTCGTACAACAACTACGTCGACGCGGATGCCGCCCTGCGCGCCGCCTACGACCACGACACCCCCGCGGTCGCGGTCATCAAGCACGCGAACCCCTGCGGCATCGCCACGGCCGACACGATCGCCGAGGCGCACGCGCTCGCGCACGCGTGCGATCCGCTGTCGGCGTTCGGCGGCGTTATCGCCGCGAACCGCGTGATCACCCGCGCGGCGGCCGAGTCGATCGCCCCGATCTTCACCGAGGTGGTCGTCGCCCCCGGGTTCGAGCCCGACGCGCTCGAGCTGCTGCAGGGCAAGAAGAACCTGCGCCTGCTCGAGCTGCCCGCCGACTTCCGCCCGCGCACCCGCGGCGAGGCCGAGGTGCGGCAGATCTCGGGCGGGATCCTCGCCCAGGAGCGCGACGCGCACTTCGCCGACCCCGCCGACTGGACCCTCGCATCCGGTGACCCCGCCGACGAGGCCACCCTCGCCGACCTCGCCTTCGCCTGGCGGGCCGTGCGCGCCGTCAAGTCGAACGCGATCCTGCTCGCCTCGGGCGGCGCATCCGTCGGCGTCGGCATGGGCCAGGTCAACCGCGTCGACTCGTGCAAGCTCGCGGTGGAGCGGGCGGGCGAGCGCGCCGCGGGCTCGGTCGCCGCATCCGACGCCTTCTTCCCCTTCGACGACGGCCCCCGGATCCTGCTCGAGGCGGGCATCAGGGCGATCGTCCAGCCGGGCGGGTCGATCCGCGACGAGGACGTCATCGCCGCCTGCCGCGAGTACGGCGTGACCCTCTACCTCACCGGCGAGCGGCACTTCTTCCACTGAGCGCCGGGCTGCCCATGACCTCGACCTCGGCCCCGGCGACGGCCCGCATCAACCGCTTCACGGCGGGGGTGGTCGGCGTTGTGGCGGTCGTGCTGGCGATGTCGCTCGGCGGCGCGCTGCTGCCGTTCATCGAGCGCAGCCTCAGCCACACCGACGAGTTCCCGTGGCTCGCGGACGAGCCCGTCGAGGCGGTCGCGGAGGGCGACGGGGTGTGGAGCGCCGCCGGCTCCGCACACGTGCGGCTCCCGGCCGGGCTGCGCGGCGTGCCGCTCGCGGTGGAGCTGCTCGAGCTCGACGGCGGCCACCTGAGCCTGTACCTCGGGCGGGAGGGGGTGGCGGATGACTACCCCGTGTTCGCGGGAAGCGTGTGGGACGACGACCCGCCGCAGGTGATCGCGGGCTTCGACGACTCCGAGCTGTGGGTGAAGGCGGAGCGCGCGTGGCGTGCACGCATCGTGGCCCCCGAGCTGACCGAGCTCACGGGCGAGGTGCGGGGGCGGGGCGACGCGGTCTTCGTCTACCACGGCGAGGCGACATCCGGCACCGTCTCGTGGGTGGGCGATGCGAGCCTGTACCTGACCGGCTACACGATCGAGGGCTACCACCCGCTCGCGACGGGTGAGCTGGACGAGCCGGTCGGTTCGCGGCGTTTCGTCTGGCAGGAGACGCCCTATGCGGTCATCCAGGTGGAGGCGAGCGACGAGCTGAGCTGGACGCTCGCACTCGACGGGGAGGACGGGCGATGACGGCGGCGCGCACGCGGGGCGTCGGGATGCCGTCGGTCGTCTGGATGGCGTTCTGCAGCCTGTGGATGCTGCCGGTGCTGCTCGGCTACGGCCTGTTCGCGTGGCTCGGCTTCGCGCTCGTCGGGCTGCTCGTGGTACGCGTGCGCTGGCTGCTGCTGGCGGGCGCCATCCTGTGGGTCCAGATCCCCAATGGCATGACGATCCCCGAGGCGCTCCACACCGTCGAGCGCCTCTCGCACGGCGTCGTCTACCCCGATGTGGACCTGCCGCAACTCGCGTTCTCGGTCGCCGCGGCGGTCTACGCGGTGCACGCGAACCGGGTGTTCCTGCGGATCATGTGGGCGCGGCGCGAGCGCGGCGAGCGGATGCTGGGCTACTCGAAGAACGACGCGCCGGCCGCGGCGCAGTCCCGGCGGGGCGGGGCGACGGGGCGCGTCGCGGGCCCGGAGGCGCGCCACAGCGAGATGGTGCACCGGCGCGCCGAGGCGGTCGGCTCGGTCGACTCCGCGCGGGCGGCGCTGCTGCGCCGCGCGGCGGACGACTTCCGGCAGCATCTCGCGGCGCGGCAGAGCGGGGCGCTCGCCGTGCCGGCGCTCGTGGCCGCGGTGGTGCCAGATGCTGCTGTGGTGCCGGATGCTGCGCCGGTGCCGGATGCTCCGCCCGGGGTCGAGGACTTCGTTCTGACGGTCGTGCCGCACACGGAGCTGCCGGTGTCGAGCCGGGTGCTGAACCCGCTCTCGTCGGCCCCGCTGACATCCGAACCGCTGACCTCGACCCCGCTGACGTCGACCCCGCTGACCTCGACCCCGCTCACGAGCCTGCCGACCGGCCCGGTCGACGTCGCCACGGCGAGCTTCGACGAGCTCGCGGCGATCCCCGCCGTGGGACCCGAGCGGGCCGCGCTGCTCGTCGCCGCGCGCGGCGTGCGCCCCCTGCAGACGGTGGAGGACGTCGCCGAGCTGCTCGACCTGACCGCGGCGGACCTCATCCGGGTGCGCCCCTACCTGCGCTTCTGACGCCACCACCCCCGCACGCCGCATCCGCCCCGCCCCCGAATACACGAATGGCGCGGTTTCGACCGGATGGTGGGCGCGAAACCGCGCCACCCGGCCGAAACCGCGCCAGGCGGTTCGTCGAGGCTCAGGCGAAGAGCGACTCGATGGGTCCGCGCGCGAAGTAGATCACGAAGCCGGCCGCGACCACCCACAGCAGCGGGTGGATCTCGCGCACCTTGCCGCTGATCGCCTTCACGACGACCCAGCTGACGAAGCCCGCGCCGATGCCGTTCGCGATCGAGTAGGTGAGCGGCATGACCGTCACGGTGAGGAACACCGGCAGCAGCACCGAGAAGTCGGTGAGGTCGATGTGCCGGATCTGCGACATCATCATCGCGCCGACGACCACGAGCGCGGCGGCCGCGATCTCGGTCGGCACGATCTCGGTGAGCGGGGTGAAGAACATCGCGAGCAGGAACATGACACCCGTGACGACGTTCGCGAAGCCCGTGCGCGCGCCCTCGCCGATGCCGGAGCCCGACTCGATGAACACGGTGTTCGACGACGACGAGGTGAGACCACCCGCGACCGCGCCGACACCCTCGACGATGAGCGCCGACTTGATGCGCGGGAAGTCGCCCTTCGCATCCGCGAGGTTCGCCTCCTTGGCCAGCCCCGTCATGGTGCCCATCGCGTCGAAGAAGTTCGTGAACACGAGGGTGAAGACGAGCATGATGATCGTCACGAGGCTGACCTTGCCGAGGTCGAAGGTGAAGTCGACCGCGCCGATGAGGCTCAGGTCGGGCAGCTGGAAGGGCGAGCCGGTGAGCGCGGGAACCGTGAGGTCCCAGCCGCCGGGGTTCACGCCGTCGTCGCTGAACTTCGGGCCGATGTGCCAGATCGCCTCGACGACGACGGCGATGATCGTGCCGGCCACGAGGCCGATGAGCAGGCCGCCCTTGACCTTGCGGGCCACGAGGATGCCCGTGATGAGCAGCGTCACGATGAACAGCACGGTCGGCACGGTCGCGACCGAGCCGGCAACACCCAGCCCCACGGGCGGCGACGCGGCGAGCGTCGCGGTGACGAAGCCCGAGTTGACGAAGCCGATGAAGGCGATGAAGAGGCCGATGCCCACGGTGATCGCGAGCTTGAGCTGCAGCGGCACGGCGTCGAAGATCATCTTGCGCAGGCCCGTGGCCGCGAGGATCACGATCACGACACCGTTGATCACGACGAGCGCCATCGCCTCGGGCCAGGTGACCTGGCCGACGACCGAGAAGGCAAGGAAGGCGTTGATGCCGAGGCCCGCCGCGAAGGCGAACGGCAGGCGCGTGATGATGCCGAACAGGATCGTCATGACGCCCGCGGTGAGGGCCGTCACGGCACCCAGGGCGCCGAAGCCCAGGGTGTTGCCGTCGACATCCGCCGACCCCGACAGGATGATCGGGTTGAGGATCACGATGTAGGCCATCGTCACGAAGGTGACGAGACCGCCGCGCACCTCGGCGCCGATCGTCGAGCCGCGCTCGCTGATCTGGAAGAAGCGGTCGAGGGCGGACGTGGGTTTCTTCTGTTCCGTGGTGGTCACGAGTGCTCCGGGGTCGAGGGATGCGAGCGGCAGTGCTCGTGCAGAGTCTAGAACCGCGCGTTCGCCTGCTGCGCACGCATCCGGCCCGCGCATGTGACGGTTTCGGCGCAATGTGCGGCGCACGCACCGCACATTGCGCCGAAACCGTCACACCCGTAATCTGGAGGGCTGCGCTCCGCCGCCCGCGCCGCCCACATCCCCCATCAACCGCCTCGCACGCCGCCCCGCCCGGCGCGCGTCCGTGCGCCCCCTGGACCCCGCCATGCCTGACACGACCGACGCCTCGCCGCCCCGCGGCACCGTGCGCACCCTCGCGCGCATCCTGCCGTTCGTGCGTCCCTACCTCGGCCGCACCGTCACGAGCTTCGTCGTCTACATCGTGCTCACGATGGTGCAGCTGAGCGTGCCCGTCGTGCTGCAGCTCATCATCGACGGGCCGCTCACCACGGGCGACGCCGCCCAGGTGTGGCCCGCGGCCGGCGTCGTGCTCGCGCTCGGCGTCGCCGAGGGGCTGCTCATCATGCTGCGCCGCTTCCTCGTGCTCACCCCGAGCACCCACATCGAGGCGAACATGCGCACCGCGCTCTACGCGAAGCTGCAGGACCTGCCCGTCGCCTTCCACGACCGCTGGCAGTCCGGCCAGCTGCTCTCGCGCTCGATGGGCGACCTCGGCACCATCCGCCGCTGGCTCGCCTTCGGGCTCATCTTGCTGGTCGGCAACGTCGTCGTGATCATCGTCGGATTCGGGATCCTGTTCGCCTGGTCGTGGCAGCTCGCGCTCGTGTTCATCGTGTCGTCGATCCCGATGTGGGTGGTCGGCTTCCGCTTCGAGCACCGCTACTCGCTCGTCTCGCGCCGCGCCCAGGACCAGCAGGGCGACCTCGCGACGACCGTCGAGGAGTCGGTGCACGGCATCCGGGTGCTCAAGGCGTTCGGGCGCGGGCGGCACAGCCTCGAGAACTTCCTGCGCCAGGCGGAGGAGCTGCGGGGCACCGAGCTCGAGAAGGCGCGCGCGATCGCGGGGCTGTGGCTGTGGCTGCTGCTGATCCCGGATGTCGCCTTCGCGTTGTCGCTGCTGGGTGGCGTCGTGCTCGCCGCGGCCGGGCAGCTCACGGTCGGCGCGCTCATCGCCTTCTTCGCGGCGGCCGCGGTGCTGCGCTGGCCGATCGAGTCGATCGGCTGGCTGCTCTCGATGACGTTCGAGACCCGCACCGCCACGGAGCGCATCTTCGAGGTGCTCGACGAGCCGAACCCGATCGTCGACCCCGAGCATCCGGTGACGATCGCCGAACCCCGCGGGCGGCTCGTGTTCGCGGACGCGCACTTCCGCTACCAGGACGCGCCCGCATCCGTGCCCGACCTGCTCGACGGCGTCGAGCTCGCGGTCGAGCCGGGCGAGACGATGGCGCTCGTCGGGCTCACCGGTTCGGGCAAGACGACCCTCACCGCGCTCACGACGCGGCTCTACGACGTGACGGGCGGCGCCGTGCTGCTCGACGGCGTCGACGTGCGCGAGCTGACGCGCGCCGAGCTGCGGGCCCGCATCGCGATGGCGTTCGAGGAGGCGACGCTCTTCTCGGCCTCGGTGCGCGAGAACGTGCTGCTCGGTCGCCCCGAGCTCGACCCGCGTTCTGCCGAGGCGGATGCTGTGCTCGCCGAGGCGCTCGAGGTCGCCCAGGCGGACTTCGTGGAGGCGCTTCCCGAGGGCGTCGACACGGCGATCGGCGAGGAGGGGCTGAGCCTCTCGGGCGGGCAGCGGCAGCGCATCGCGCTCGCCCGCGCGGTGGCGGCGCGCCCCTCGGTGCTCGTGCTCGACGACCCGCTCTCGGCGCTCGACGTCGACACGGAGGCGCGCGTCGAGGCGGGGCTGCGGCGCGTGCTGGCCGACACCACCGCCCTCGTGGTCGCGCACCGCCCCTCGACGGTCATGCTCGCCGACCGGGTCGCCCTGCTCGAGGACGGGCGGGTGACGGATGTCGGCCGCCACTCCGAGCTGCTCGAGCGCAACCCCCGCTACCGGCACGTGATCTCCTCGCTCGACGAGGACCGCACATCCGAGGACCCGCGGGAGGGGGAGCGATGACCGCGCTCGACGGCGTCCACGGCGAGGACCGGCAGGACCTCACCCCCGCCGAGAGCCGTGCGCTGCGGCAGCGCTCGCTGCGCCTGCTCGGCTCACTGCTGCGTCCGCTGCGCGGCCGCGTCGTCGCCGCGATGCTCATCATCGCGGTCAGCACGGCGCTGCAGACGGCGGGCCCCGCGCTCATCGCGTTCGGCATCGACGTGGCCCTCCCCGCGATCCTGAACCACCGGGATGCGATGCCGCTCGCCGTCATCGTGCTCGCCTACCTGGGTGCGGCCGTGGTGGGCGCCGTGCTCATGTGGCAGTACACGATGCTCGCGGCCCGCATCAGCCAGGCGTTCCTGTTCGACCTGCGCGGCCGCATCTACCGGCACGCCCAGCTGCTGAGCCTCGAGTTCCACGAGAGCTACACCTCGGGCCGCATCATCGCCCGGCAGACCAACGACCTCGACGCGATCCGCGAGCTGCTCGACTCCGGCATCCAGGGCCTCATCCGCGGCGTGCTGTACATGCTCTTCATCGCCGGCACGCTGCTGTTCCTCGATCCGCTCTCGGCGCTCGTCATCGCGTGCTCGCTGCCGGTGCTGGTGCTGCTCACGCGCTGGTTCCAGCTGAGCTCGCAGCGCGCCTTCCGGGCCACCCGCGTGCACTCGGCGCGGCTCATCGTGAAGTTCGTCGAGACGATGACGGGCATCCGCGCGGTCAAGGCCTTCCGCGCCGAGCGACGCAACGAGGCCGAGTTCGGCGCGACGACCGAGAGCTACCGCGACGCCAACGCGAAGGCGCTCGGCGTGTTCGGCTTCTTCGACCCGAGCCTCGTCGTGATCGGCAACGTCGTGCTCGCCGTCGTGCTGCTGGTCGGCGGGCTGCGGGTGGCGGATGGCGGCCTCGCCGTGGGCGTGCTGCTCGCGGTGCTCATGTACGTGAAGCGCTTCTTCGACCCCATGGAGGAGATGGCGCAGTTCTACAACTCGTACCAGTCGGCCGCCGCGGCCCTCGAGAAGATCTCGGGCGTGCTCGACGAGACCCCGAGCGTGCCGGACCCCGCGCATCCGGTCGACCTGTGGCGCGCCACGGGGGCCCTCGACTTCGACGGGGTGCGCTTCGCCTACCGCGACGACCGCGTCATCCTGCCGGAGTTCGAGCTGCACATCCCCGCGGGGCAGACGGTCGCGCTCGTCGGCTCGACGGGGGCGGGCAAGTCGACGCTCGCGAAGCTCGTGGCCCGGTTCTACGACCCGACGGATGGCGTGGTGCGGCTCGACGGCGTCGACCTGCGCGAGGTGCACCCCAAGGACCTGCGCCGCGCGATCGTCATGGTCACCCAGGAGGCCTACCTGTTCTCGGGCACCGTCGCCGACAACATCGCGCTCGGTCGGCCGGATGCGTCGGCGGGCGAGATCGAGGCGGCGGCCCGCGCGGTGGGCGCCCACGAGTTCATCCGGGCGCTGCCCGACGGCTATGCGACGGATGTCAACAAGCGCGGCGGCCGCGTCTCGGCCGGGCAGCGCCAGCTGTTGTCGTTCGCGCGCGCGTTCCTCGCCGACCCGGCGGTGCTGATCCTCGACGAGGCGACCGCATCCCTCGACATCCCGAGCGAACGGCTCGTGCAGGAGGGGCTCACGACGCTGCTCGCCGACCGCACCGCGATCGTGATCGCGCACCGCCTCTCGACGGTGGCGATCGCCGACCGGGTGCTCGTGATGGAGCACGGGCGCATCGTCGAGGACGGGGCCCCCGCCGCGCTCATCGGCGGCACGGGACGGTTCGCGACGCTGCACAGGGCCTGGCGCGACTCGCTCGTCTGAGCGGCACGGCCCGGGCGTTGCGGAGGGCGTGGCTTCGAGACGCGGCTGCGCCGCTCCTCAGCCACCTCAGGCTGGACGGCCCCGGCGCGTCAGCCGATCGCGTTGAGGATGATCACGAGCACCAGCACGACGGCCACGACGCCACCCGCGGCGACCCCGAGCATCGTGAAGAGCCTCTTGCGGTCGATCGACTCGCGGAAGCCGAGGCCCTCGGCCTCGCGCCGCACGAGGCGGCGGATCGGCTCGGCGCTCACCCGCAGGTCCACCTCGTCGCGCATGCTCTGCTTGGGGCCGCTGACGGGCGCCGCCGAGAACCGCGGCTTCTCGTCGATCCACTCGATGTGGCGGGGCTGCTCGACGATCGTGAAGCGCGAGTCGATCTCGTCGGTCACGACCTGGAAGCTCGAGGTCTCGGCCAGGTTGGTCTGGGCGATGATCGGCCACCACTGCGGGTTGGCGAGGTCGAGGTCGATCGTGAAGCCCTTGGCGGTGCGGGCGAAGACGAATGCGGTGCCGCGCATGTGCCTCTGCATCGTCGCCAGGAGGTCATCGGTACGGGTCATGACACGAGAGGCTACCGGGGGCGGGCGCGCGCGGGAACGCGCCCATTCGGGGGATGGGACGGGCTGTCGCTCACTCCGGCAGGTGCCGCGCCCGCGCGAGGTCGATGCGGTACACCGCGCCGTCGCGCGACCACAGCAGCGGGGTGCCCTCGGCCCGGTAGTGCTCGAGCGCTCGGCCCTCGTGGCACTGCGGCGGGTGCCCGCTCGCGCGCACGACGCGCCACCAGGGCACCTCCGAACCGTAGTAGGCCATCACCTGGCCCACGCCGCGGGCCGCGCGCGACCCGATCGCCGCGGCGACGTCGCCGTAGCTCATGGCGTGCCCCTCGGGGATGGCCGCGACCACCTCGAGCACCGCCGTGACGAAGTCCTCGGGCGGATGCGGCACGACGTCGCGCGGGGTCAGAGCGCGAGTGCGCCCAGGTTCTCGCCGTAGGGTGTCTCGCCCACGAGCTCGAATCCGACGGCCTTGAAGAACTCGCCGGGGCCCGCCTCGCCGGAGGCCCACACCACGGTCAGCCGCTCGAAGCCGCGCGCGCGTGCCTCCTCGGCGAGCGCCTGCACGGCGAAACGTCCGACACCGGCGCCCTGCGCATCCGCTTCGACGTGGATTCGCCAGAGTGCGGCCTTGAGGTACTCCTCGGTCGCGTCGGGGTCGAAGTTGCCCATGACGTAGCCGACGAGCCGGTCGCCGTCCATGACGACGCGGGGCCACGAGCCGGCCGGGTCGAGGTCCTGCTCGACGTGCTCGTAGGTCTCGGGCGCGATGAACGCGGCCTGCCCGGGCTTCAGGGCGAGGTTGCGGGCCGCGACGATGGTCTGCGCCGTCAGCTCTTCGAGTCTCAGGTCCGCCATCCAGCCAGGCTAACCCCCTGCGCCGTCACGCGCACAGATATCTCGATGTCGAGATATCTCGGATCCGCGGTAGGCTGGTCGGCGGCTTATCACGCGCAGCACACGACGAAAGGGTGACACGTGGTCGAGAAGATCAAGGTCGAGGGGACGGTCGTCGAGCTCGACGGCGACGAGATGACCCGCATCATCTGGCAGTTCATCAAGGACCGCCTCATCCACCCGTACCTCGACCTCACCCTCGAGTACTACGACCTCGGTATCGAGCACCGCGACGCGACCGACGACCAGGTCACGATCGACGCGGCCCACGCCATCCAGAAGCACGGCGTCGGCGTCAAGTGCGCCACGATCACGCCCGACGAGGCGCGCGTGGAGGAGTTCGGCCTCAAGAAGATGTGGAAGAGCCCGAACGGCACGATCCGCAACATCCTCGGCGGCGTCATCTTCCGCGAGCCGATCGTGATCTCCAACATCCCGCGCCTCGTGCCGGGCTGGAACAAGCCGATCATCATCGGCCGCCACGCCTTCGGCGACCAGTACCGCGCGACCGACTTCGTGTTCGACGGCCCCGGCACCCTCACGCTCTCCTTCCAGCCGGCCGACGGCGGCGAGGCGCAGAGCTTCGAGGTGTTCCAGGCGCCGGACGGCGGCGTCGCGATGGCGATGTACAACCAGGACGCGTCGATCCGCGACTTCGCGCGGGCGAGCTTCAACTACGGGCTCTCGCGCAACTACCCGGTGTACCTCTCGACGAAGAACACCATCCTCAAGGCCTACGACGGGCGCTTCAAGGACCTCTTCCAGGAGGTGTTCGACGCCGAGTACAAGGAGAAGTTCGAGGCGGCGGGCCTCACCTACGAGCACCGCCTCATCGACGACATGGTCGCCTCCGCTCTCAAGTGGGAGGGCGGCTACGTCTGGGCCTGCAAGAACTACGACGGCGACGTGCAGTCCGACACGGTGGCGCAGGGCTACGGCTCGCTCGGCCTCATGACCTCGGTGCTCACCACCCCCGACGGCAAGATCGTCGAGGCGGAGGCCGCGCACGGCACGGTCACCCGCCACTACCGCCAGCACCAGGCGGGCAAGCCCACCTCGACCAACCCGATCGCCTCGATCTTCGCGTGGACCCGCGGCCTCATGCACCGTGGCAAGCTCGACGGCAACCAGGCGCTCATCGGCTTCGCCGAGACGCTCGAGGACGTCGTCATCAAGACCGTCGAGTCGGGCAAGATGACGAAGGACCTCGCGATGCTCGTCGGCCCCGAGCAGGAGTGGCAGACGACCGAGGACTTCCTCGCCTCGCTCGACGAGAACCTCCAGGCGCGCCTCGCCTGAGCGCCCGCCCCGCTGGTTGAGCAGCCGCGCAGCGGCGCCCGCCCCGCTGGTTGAGCAGCCGCGCAGCGGCGCCCACCTCGCTGGTTGAGCAGCCGCGCAGCGGCGCCCGCCCCGCTGGTTGAGCAGCCGCGCAGCGGCGTGTCGAAACCAGCACCACGCACCACCCGAGGGGGCCGGGCCGAAAGGCCCGGCCCCCTCCGCGTACCGTGGAACCATGCGCACTCCCGTCACCGTGACCGTCACCGGCGCCGCCGGCCAGATCGGCTACGCCCTGCTGTTCCGCATCGCATCCGGCGCCATGCTCGGCGACACCCCCGTGCGGCTGCGGCTGCTCGAGGTCCCGCAGGCGGTCGCGGCGGCCGAGGGCACGGCCATGGAGCTCGTGGATGCCGCGTTCCCGCTGCTGGATGCGGTCGAGGTGACGGATGACCCGCTCGCCGCGTTCGACGGGGCGAACGTCGCGCTCCTGGTCGGCGCCCGCCCCCGCACGGCGGGCATGGAGCGGAGCGACCTGCTCGCGGCGAACGCGGGCATCTTCGGCCCGCAGGGGCGCGCGATCAACGACCGCGCGGCCGACGACATCCGGGTGCTGGTGGTCGGCAACCCCGCCAACACGAACGCGCTGATCGCATCCGCGAACGCGCCCGATGTGCCGGCCGAGCGTTTCACGGCCATGACCCGCCTCGACCACAACCGCGGTCTCGGCCAGCTCGCCGCGCACCTCGGGGTGGGGGTGGGGCGGCTCAGCCACTTCACGGTGTGGGGCAACCACTCGACCACCCAGGTGCCCGACCCGTCTCAGCTGCTGCTCGACGACGAGCCCGTCGAGCTCGACCCGGCCTGGGTCGCGAGCACCTTCGTGCCGACGGTGGCGAACCGCGGGGCCGCCGTCATCGCGGCGCGCGGGTCGTCGTCGGCGGCGAGTGCCGCATCCGCCGCGGTCGACCACGTGCGCGACTGGGTGCTCGGCACGCCGGACGACGACTGGGTGTCGGTGGCGCTGCCGAGCCGTGGGGAGTACGGCGTGCCGGACGGGCTCGTGAGCTCGGTGCCGGCGCAGTCGATCGACGGGAGGTGGGAGGTGGTCGAGGGGCTGCCGCTGTCGCCCGTCGTGCGCGGCGCGCTCGACGCGTCCGCCGCGGAGCTCGCCGCCGAGCGCGACGCCGTCCGGTCGCTCGGCCTGCTCGCCTGAGCTGGTGGTGCCGTTTCGGCTGGATGGTGGGCGCGAAGCCCCACCATCCAGCCGAAACGGCACCACCAGCTCAGTGGAACGTCTCGCCGCGCTCCATCATCTCCACGAAGCGGCGCGCGTTGCGCTCGCGGGTCGCGGCCTGCCTGCCCTGCGCCACGCGGAAGATGAACGCGAAGCGGTTCTGGGCGCTCAGGGTCTGAAAGAACGCGGATGCGGCGGGGCTGGCTTCCAGCGCCGCCTGCAGCTCGGGCGGGGGTGCGGCGTCCTTCTGCCGGTAGGCGGCATCCCACCGGCCGTCGGCCTTCGCGCGGTCGATCTCGGCCTGGCCGGTCGGTCGCATCCGCCCCTCGGCGATGAGACGTGCCACGTGCTCCTGGTTGATCTGCGACCAGGGGCTGCGCGGTCGCCGCGGGGTGTAGGCCTGCAGGCTGAAGTTCTCGTCGAAGGCGCCCGCCTGCCCGTCGATCCAGCCGAAGCACAGGGCGACGTCGAGCGCCTCCTGCCGTGTGATGCCGGGTTCGCTCGACTTCGCCTTCACGATCGTGACGCGCACCCCGTCGGCGGGCGGGTCGTTCTCGAGGAACGCCTCCCACTCGCGCCAGTCGGTGAAGTGCAGGATCGGCTTCTCGGCGAACGACGACATGCCGCAAAGATACGGGCCCCGGACGACTCGCGTCCGGGGCCCGTGGGCGGGGTGGCGCCTGTTACGCCTGCGCGGCCTCGGCGGTCGCCTCGAGCTGCTCGGTGCGCGCCGGGGTCTGCACCTCGATCTTGCGCGGCTTGGCCTTCTCGGACACCGGGATGACGACGCTCAGCACGCCGCTCTCGTAGCTGGCCGAGATGGCCTCGGTGTCGATGCCCTGGCCGAGGTTGAGCTGGCGCAGGAAGGAGCCGCTCGTGCGCTCGCGGGCGATCCAGGTGACGCCCTCGGTGCTGCGCGGGGTGCGCTCGGCGCGGAGCGTGAGCACCTGGCCGTCGATGTCGATGTCGACGCTGCCGGGGTCGATGCCGGGCAGGTCGGCGTTCAGCACGTAGTGGTCGCCGTCGCGGTAGAGGTCCATCGGCATCAGCCGCGGGCCCTGGCGGGTGTCGAGGAGCTGCCCGGCGACGCGGTCGAGCTCACGGAACGGGTCGAAGAACATGGCCATGGGATACCTCCAGATCGGATCTGAGTCGGTGTGACTCAACTTTGTGATTCAAGTTTTAGCACTCTCGGCATCCGAGTGCCAGTCCGCTCGCTCACGGCGAACCCGTCGGCCCTCGGGTCCCGCGGCGCGTGCGGGGCGGCAGATCACGAATTTGTAAAGGCGCCTCGCAAACCTTGCGGAATGTTTGTTCGTACGCTTTACTAACAAACATGTCCGCACCGGAAGCGCAGCGCAGCGCACCTCGAGCCCTTCGCCCCACGGCGAAGGTGCTGCCCGAGCACGCGCGCAGCCACAACCGCTCCCTGGTGCTGCAGAACCTCTACCGCGGCGGCCTCCAGAGCCGTGCCGACCTCGCCCGCGAGACCGGCCTCACCCGCGTCACGATCTCCGACCTCGTCGCCGAGCTCATGGCAGACGGCCTCGTCGTCGAGACCGGCCAGCGCGAGGAGGGGCGCCCCGGCAAGCCCGCGATCCTGCTCGACATCAACCGCGGTGGCCACCGCATCATCGGTGTCGACCTCTCCGACTCCGGCGTCTTCCGCGGCGCCGTGCTCGACATCGACGGCGGCATCGTCACCCGGATGGAGGCCGAGACGGACGGTGCCGCCGGCGATGACGTCACCGCCATCGCCGTCCAGCTCGTGCGCGAGCTCGTCGCCTCCGCCGACGCGCCCCTGCTCGGCGTCGGCATCGGCTCGCCCGGCATCGTCGACCTCGCCGGCACGGTGCTCTCGGCCCCCAACCTCGTGTGGTCGAACGTGCCGCTGCAGAGCATCGTCGAGGCCGCCACCGCGCTGCCCGTCGTCGTGGCCAACGACGCCAACGCGGCGGCGCTCGCCGAGCACAGCTTCGGCGACGCGATCGGCGACTTCATGCTCATCCGGGTCGGCCGCGGTGTCGGCGCCGGCCTCATCCTGGGCGGCGCCCCCGTCTACGGCAGCCGCTTCGCCGCGGGCGAGCTCGGCCACGTCGTCGTCGGCACCGACGGTGGCGCGCTCTGCGTCTGCGGCAAGCAGGGCTGCCTCGAGACCTGGCTCTCGGTGCCGCACCTCCGCGACGGCCTCGCCGCCGCATCCGATGCCCCCGCTCGCGAGGCCGTGCTGCGCACCGCCGGCGAGCGCCTCGGCATCGCCCTCGCGCCGGTCGTCGGCGCCCTCAATCTCGACGAGGTCGTCATCAGCGGCCCCGCCGAACTCCTCGACGGTCCGCTTACCCAGGCGGCCATCGAGACCTTCCGTGCCCGGACGATGGCCGAATTCCACGGTGATCTGACGGTGCGGATGTCGGACCTCGGTCAGGACATCGTCATGCGCGGCGCCGCCGCCATGGTCCTGTCGGGTCGACTCGGGGTCTCCTGAGCCCGAACAACGCAACACAACCTGCACCACGCGGTGTCGCCATCCGGCAACAGCGCAATTCAATGAAGAAGGAAAGCACGAATGAAGCGAAAGATCGGAGCCGTCGCACTGGCGACCGCTGCGCTCGTCGTCCTCGCGGGCTGCTCGAGCACTCCCGAGACCAACGCCCCTGACCCGGACGAGGCCAAGGGACAGAACATCACGCTGTGGCTCATGGGAGGTGACACCCCGGCCGAACTGCGCGACTACCTGAAGACCGAGTACAACGAGGCGACCGGGGGCACCCTTACCATCGAGGAGCAGGGCTGGGGTGACGCCATTGCCAAGCTCACCACCGCTCTGCCCGATGCCGACAATACTCCGGATGTGACCGAGATCGGCAACACCTGGTCCGGTACCTTCACGGGCGTCGGCGCCTTCAGCGACATCACCGACATGTACGAGGAGCTCGGCGGCGACAAGCTGCTCAAGGGCTTCGTCGACGCGGGCAAGGTCGGCGACTCGAACTACGCGCTGCCCTACTACTTCGGTTCGCGCTACGGGTTCTACCGCAAGGACCTCTTCGCCGCTGCCGGCGTGGACGTTCCGACCACCCTGCCGCAGCTGACGGAGGCCGCGCAGAAGCTGCGCACCGACGCCACCAGCGGTTTCTACATCGGTGGTGAGGACTGGCGCAACGGCATCTCGTGGGTCTTCGCCTACGGCGGCGACCTCGCGAAGCGCGACGGCGACACGTGGGCCTCGTCGCTCTCGGACCCGAAGACGATCGAGGGTCTGACCGCGCTGCAGGAGCTCTACACGACCGCGTCGAACGCCCCCATCACCGAGAACGACGTCACCACCTACGAGAACCTCAACACCCAGCCGGGTGCTGACGCTCCCGAGGCTGCCGCCACCATGGCTCCCGGTTGGGCGCACTGGTCGATCGGTGACCTCTCGCAGGACCCCGAGGACGACAGCAAGCTCATCCCGACCTGGAACGACGAGGTGTTCGGCACCTTCGTCCTGCCCGGTGTCGACGGTGGCATCGCCCCGGTGTTCGCCGGTGGTTCGAACATCGCCATCTCGAAGGCGTCGAAGAACCAGGCTGGTGCCCGCGAGCTGATGAAGATCATCTTCAGCGAGGAGTACCAGAACATGCTCGGTGCCAACGGCCTCGGCCCGGCCAACTCGGACTACGTCGGCTCCCTCGGTGACGACCAGTTCGCGAAGGCTCTCGTCGAGTCGGCTCTCGGTTCGAAGCTCACCCCGGCCGCTCCCGGCTGGGCCGCTGTCGAGGGCTCGGGCCTGCTCGAGGAGTTCTTCAGCAAGGTGAACGGTGGTGGCGACATCGCCGCCCTGGCCGCCGAGTACGACCAGAAGATCGACGAGCTCATCAACGGCTGAGTCCATCTGACACCGCCGGTCGGGCAGCGCGCGCTGCCGCTGCCCGACCGGCACCCCCGGCCTAGCGGGGGGGAAACCCGAAACCCAGCAGCGCCCCCTCTCTTCTCGCCCACCGCATCCGGTGTCGGCCTCTCTCACCCACCCTCTCGCCTTGGAAAGGAGGAACCCGTATGTCCGCACACACCTCCGGCCCGCGAATCCAGCCGCGGCGCAGCACGAAGGTCCCGTACGTGCTGATCGTGCCGGCCGTCGTCGCCCTCCTGCTCGGTCTCGGTTACCCCCTCGTCTGGCAGATCATCACTTCACTGCAGAAGTACGGTCTCGCCCAGCAGTTCGGTCAGCCGCCGGAGTTCGTCGGCTTCGACAACTTCGCCAACCTCATCTGGGACGGCCAGTTCTGGGAGGTGCTCGTCCGCTCGCTGCTGTTCTGCGTCGTGACCGCCGCCCTCACCGTCGTGCTCGGGGTGCTGTTCGCGGTGCTCATGAACTCGGTCGGCAAGGTCGTGCGCCTCATCCTGCAGATCGCGATGCTGCTCGCCTGGGCGATGCCCGTCGCGGCCGCCACGACCGTGTTCATCTGGCTCTTCGACCGCCGGCGCGGTGTCGTCAACTACCTGCTCGACTCGCTGCCGGGCGTCGACATGAACCGCTACGACTGGCTCGGCAACCCGCTCACGTTCTTCGTCGTGGCGTGCGCGCTCATCGTGTGGATGTCGGTGCCGTTCGTCGCCTTCGCCGTGTACGCGGGCCTCACCCAGATCTCGGATGAGGTCATGGAGGCCGCGCAGATCGACGGCGCCAACGCCTGGCAGCGGTTCCGCCGCATCATCATGCCGATGATCCGCCCGGTGCTCTCGATCGTGCTGCTGCTGCAGCTCATCTGGGACCTGCGGGTGTTCGCGCAGATCACCCTGCTCAAGGACGCGGGATCCAAGTCGAGCGACTTCGACCTGCTCGGTACCTACATCTACAAGCTCGGCGTCGCATCCAACGACTTCGGCGTGGCCAGCGCCGTGTCGATCGTCGTGCTGATCGTGACGATCGCGATCAGCTGGGCGTACGTGCGCGAGCTCATCAAGGAGGATGAGGCACAGTGACCGCCATGAAGGTGGGGCGTATCGCCCTCAGCGTGCTCGCGATCGTGCTGTCGCTCGTGTGGCTGTTCCCCGTGTACTGGATGGTCAACTCGGCCTTCATCTCGAACGCGGTGCTCAAGCAGTTCGTGCCGCACTTCTTCCCCGGCGAGTACTTCACCTTCGCCAACTTCGAGGGTGCGATCTCGGACGGGTCGTTCTTCGGCGCGCTCGGCATGAGCATCTCGATCACCCTCATCGTGGTCGTCGTGTGCCTCGTGTTCGCGTTCCTCGGGGCCGTGGCGATCAGCCGCTTCAAGTTCCGCGGGCGCAAGAGCTTCGTGCTCGCGCTGCTGCTCATCCAGATGCTGCCGGCCGAGGGTCTGTTCATCGCGCAGTACAAGATGATCTCGTCGGTGGGGATGCTGAACTCCGTCATCGGTGTGAGCGTCATCTACATCGCGGCCGTCATCCCGTTCACGGTGTGGATGCTGCGCGGCTTCGTCGCGGGGGTTCCGGCCGAGCTCGAGGAGGCCGCGATGGTCGACGGCCTCAGCCGCTTCCAGGCCTTCATGCGCATCACCTTCCCGCTGCTCGCCCCCGGGCTCGTCGCATCCGGTGTGTACGCCTTCCTGCAGGCGTGGAATGAGATCACGGTCGCGGTCGTGCTGCTGCCCGCCGAGGCGGCGCAGACCCTGCCGCTGTGGTTGCGCGGCTTCGTGATGGCGTCCGCGAACCGTGAGACCGACTGGGGTCAGGTGATGGCCGCCTCGACGATCGTCGCGATCCCGGTGATCATCTTCTTCCTCATCGTGCAGGGTCGGATGACGAGCGGGCTCGTCGGGGGTGCGGTCAAGGGATGACGACATCGGCCGTGCTCCTCCCCGGCTTCGCCGGGCCGGAGCTCCCCGAGTGGCTCGCCGCGCGCCTGCGCGACGGCCTGGGGGGAGTGTGCCTGTTCTCGGAGAACATCGTCTCCGCCGAGCAGCTGCGCGCCCTCACCCAGGCGATCCGCGAGGCGAACCCGAACGCCCTCATCGCGATCGACGAGGAGGGGGGCGACGTCACCCGCCTGCACACGGCGGAGGGCTCCCCGTTTCCCGGCAACGCGGTGCTCGGCCGCATCGACGACGTCGAGCTGACGGCATCCGTCGGCGCGGCGGTCGCGGCCGAACTCCGCGCGGTGGGGGTCGACCTCAACTTCGCCCCCGACGCCGACATCAACTCCGACCCCGACAACCCGGTGATCGGCATCCGCAGCTTCGGCACCGACCCCGAGCTCGTCGCCCGGCACACGAGCGCCTGGGTCGCCGCGCACGAGGCGGGCGGCGTCGCGGTGAGCGCCAAGCACTTCCCGGGCCACGGCGACACGAACGCCGACTCGCACCACGCGCTCCCGGTCGTCGAGCTGCCGCTCGAGACGCTGCAGGAGCGCGAGCTCGTGCCGTTCCGCGCCGCGATCGCGGCGGGCGCGCGCACCATCATGTCGAGCCACATCCTGCTGCCGCAGCTCGACGCGTCGGGCCCCGCGACCTTCTCGCAGCGCATCCTGGGCGAGCTGCTGCGCGCCCCGGAGGCGGAGGGCGGCCTCGGCTTCACCGGTGTCGTCGTCTCCGACGCGCTCGACATGGCGGGCGCCTCCGGCGAGATCGGCATCCCGGCCGCCGCCGTGCGCGCGATCGCCGGCGGCTGCGACCTGCTCTGCATCGGCACCCGCAACACGGATGCGCAGCTCGCCGAGATCGAGGCGGCCATCGACGCCGCCGTCGCCTCCGGCGCGCTGCCCGCCGAGCGTCTCGCGGATGCCGTGGCACGCGTCGCGTCGCTCGCCGCATCGCTCGAGGCGACACGCGGCGGCGAGCTGCCGCCCCCGTTCGCGATCGACGCGGCCCGTGTGGCATCCGCGTTCGAGGTGCGCGACGGCGTGACGGTGCCCGCCGGCGCCCGCGTCGTGGTGCTCGAGACGGCCGCCAACATGGCCGTCGGGCCCGCGACCCCGTGGGGGCTCGCGAGCATCGGCGTCCCGGTGGAGCGGGTGCACGAGGGCGAGGCGCTGCCCGCATCCGAGACCCCGTACCTGATCGTCGGCAAGGACAACCACCGTCGCGCGTGGACGCGTGAGCTCATCGACGCGGCGCGCGCCGCCCAGCCCGCGACCGTCGTGGTCGACATGGGCTGGCCCGCGCCCGACCGCGGCTACGCCGACATCGCGACCTTCGGGGCGGCGCGCCCCGTCGCATCCGCGCTCGCCGAGAAGCTGGGGCTCGCGTCATGAGGGTCGGGCTCGACATCGGCGGCACCAAGACGGACGCCGTGGCGATCGACGAGGACGGTCGCGTCGTCTCCACGCTGCGCCAGCCCACGGGCTTCGGCGCCGCCGTGGTGCTGCAGACGGCGGTCGACGCCGTCACGCGCCTCTCGCAGGACACGGGGACCGCCGTCGAGGACTTCACCTCGATCGGCGTCGGGATCCCGGGGGCCGTCGACGTGGCCACCGGGCGGGTGACCCACGCGGTCAACCTGGGCCTGGCCGACCTCGAGCTCGGCGCGCAGCTGCGCGAGCGGCTCGGGCGCGCCGTGCGGGTCGAGAACGACGTCAACGCGGCCGCGCTCGGCGCCTTCCACCTGGAGGGCCTCGGCTCGGGCAACTCGATGGCCTACCTCAACCTCGGCACGGGACTCGCGGCGGGCCTCGTGCTCGGCGGCGAGCTGTGGCGCGGCGTCAGCGGCGTGGCCGGCGAGCTGGGGCACATCCCGGTCAACCCGTCCGGTCCCGTGTGCCCGTGCGGGCAGCGCGGCTGCCTCGAGCTGTACGCCTCGGGTTCGGCCGTCGCGCGGCAGTGGCCGAGCGAGGAGGCGCTGCCGGTGCGCGCGCTGTTCACGGCGGCAGCATCCGGCGACCCCGCGGCGACCGCCGTGCGCGACCGCCTGCTGCAGGGCGTCGCCGAGGCGACCCGCATCCTCGTGCTCACGGTCGACGTCGACGACGTCGTGATCGGCGGCGGCATCAGCCGCCTCGGCGCCGAGCTGCTCGACGGGGTGCGTGCGGTGATCTCGGGCTGGGAGGCCGCGTCGCCGTTCGTGGACTCGCTGGGCCTCGGCGGTCGGCTACGGTTGCTGCCACCCGACTTCCCCGCCGCCGCCGTCGGCGCGGCGTTCGTCGGCGAACCCGACGCGAACACCACGGAGGTGCCCTGATGGCAGAGGTCGTGATCCTTCCCGGATCCCCCGAGGCGGCGAAGGCCGCGGCGGGGGAGCTCGCCGCGACCCTGATCGAACGCGTCGTGCGCGCCAAGCCGGATGCCGTGCTGGGGCTCGCCACCGGGTCCACCCCGCTGCCGATCTGGGAGGCGCTGTCGCGCCGTGACCTCGACTGGTCGCGCGTGCGCGGCTTCGCGCTCGACGAGTACGTCGGGCTGCCGGAGGGCCACCCCGAAAGCTACCGCGCGGTCATCACGCGCGAAGTCGTCGACACCCTCGGCCTCACGCCGTCACTCGTCCACGTGCCTGGGGACGACGGCGGTGAGATCGCGACCGCGGGAGACCGCTACGAGGCCGCGATCCGCGAGGCCGGGGGCGTCGACATCCAGGTGCTCGGCATCGGGCGCACGGGCCACATCGGCTTCAACGAGCCGGGCTCGTCGTTCGCCTCGCGCACCCGGGTGAAGACCCTCACCGAGGCGACCCGCGTCGACAACGCGCGCTTCTTCGCATCCGTCGACGAGGTGCCGCGGCACTGCCTCACGCAGGGGCTCGGCACGATCCTGGACGCCCGCGCGCTCGTGCTGCTGGCGTTCGGCGAGGCGAAGGCGGATGCCGTGGCCGGCGCCGTCGAGGGCCCCGTCTCGGCCTCGCTGCCGGGCTCGGCGATCCAGCTGCATCGCGACGTGACGGTCATCGTGGACGAGGCGGCCGCGTCGAAGCTGCGCTTCGCCGACTACTACCGCTACGCCTGGGACAACCGGCCCGACTGGGCGCGGTAGGCGTTTCCCGCCCGCACGCCATCCGGCGGCACTCCTCTGTTCTGTCGGCGGGAGTAACTGCACTGTCGGCGGGAGCAATCGCGGCTTCGGGCGGTGCTGTGCTCGTGCGGCGGGAGCAGTTGCTCCCGCCGGGTGTGTGTTTCTCCGTCCGGTGGGGCCGGCGGATGCTCGAGCCGGCGGGTTCGGGCGGCGGCCGGTGCGGCGGCGGCGGGAGTAACTGCACTGTCGGCGGGAGCAATTGCGGCTTCGGGCGGTGCTGTGCTCGTGCGGCGGGAGCAGTTGCTCCCGCCGGGTGCGTGCTTCTCCGCCCGGTGGGGGCCGGCGGGGGCGCGGGCCAGCGGATGCGGGCGGCGGCAGGTGCGCGGATGCGCGGGTCAGCGGATGCGCGCGCCCGCCGCCCACACGCCCGAGACGGCTCCGTCGGCGTCCAGCACCACGGCATCCGCCGCGTACCCCGGCGCGAGGCGACCGAGCCGCTCACCGAGCCCGAGGGCGCGCGCCGGCACCGCGGTGACCGCGCCCACGGCATCCGGCCACGGCATGCCGACCACCTCGACCGCGCGGCGCAGCGCCGCGTCGAGGGTGAGGGTGGAGCCGGCGATCGTGTCGGTGCCCGACAGCACCGCGAGCCCCTCGCGCACGCTCACGTTGAGCGAGCCGAGGCGGTAGTCGCCGTCGGCGCTGCCCGCGGCGGCCATCGCATCCGTGATGAACGCGACGCGTCCGGGGGCCTCGTCGAGGGTGAGCGCCACGACCTGCTCGTGCACGTGGTGCCCGTCGAGCACGATCTCGAGCGTCACGCGCGGGTCCGACAGCGCGGCCACGACCGGGCCGGGGGCGCGGTGGTGGATGCCGTTCATCGCGTTGAAGGCGTGCGTCAGGATGCTCGCGCCGCGGTCGAAGGCGCGCGCCGCGGTCTCGTAGTCGGCCTCGGTGTGACCGACCGCGACGCGCACGCCCGCGGCCACGAGCCGGTCGATCGCGTCGTCGGCGCCCGGCAGCTCGGGCGCGATCGTGATCTGCCGCAGGGTGCCGGCGGCCGCCTCGAGCAGCTCGTCGACGGCGATCGCGTCGGGCTCGCGCAGGTACTCGGCGTTGTGCGCACCGCGGCGCCCCGGGGCCAGGAACGGCCCCTCCAGGTGCGCCCCGAGCACGAGCGGGTCGGATGCGGTGGCCGCCGCGATCGTGCCGAGGCTCGACCGCAGGGAGGCGAGCGGGTTCGCCACGAGCGAGACCACCGAGCGGGTCGTGCCGTGGGCGCGGTGCACGGCGAGGGCCGCGGTCAGCTCCTCGCCGCCGTCGTCGAAGGCGTGCCCGCCGCCGCCGTGCCCGTGGATGTCGACGAAGCCGGGCACGAGGCGGGCGCCGCCGACGTCGACGCGCTCGTCGGCATCCGGGGCGTCACCCGAGCCGACCGCGGTGATCGTGTCGCCGTCGAAGAGCAGCCAGCCGTCGGGGGTCTCGCCGCGCTCGTCGGTGAGCAGCGCGGAGTGCAGCAGCGTCGTCACGCCTCGAGCCTAGAGGGGTGGGGGGTCTCGATACACCGCGCTGCGCGCGGCACTCGACCAGCGGGTGGGGGCGCTGCGCGCGGTACTCGACCAGCGGGTGGGGGGCGGCCCCTACCGGAAGATGATCGTGCGCGCCCCGTCGAGCAGTACGCGGTCCTCGGCGAACCACTTGACGGCCTGGGTGAGGGTGCGGCTCTCCTCGTCCTGGCCGATCGCGACGAGCTCGCCGGGGGAGCGGGTGTGGTCGACCCGCACGACGTTCTGCTCGATGATGGGCCCCTCGTCGAGGTCGCTCGTGACGAAGTGGGCGGTCGCGCCGATGAGCTTCACACCGCGCGCGTGCGCCTGCTTGTAGGGGTTGGCGCCCTTGAAGCCGGGCAGGAACGAGTGGTGGATGTTGATGATGCGGCCGCTGAGGCGCTCGCACAGCTCGGGCGAGAGGATCTGCATGTAGCGCGCGAGCACGACGAGCTCGATGTCGTGCTCCTCGACGATCTCGAGCACGCGCTCCTCGAAGGCGAGCTTCTGGCCGGGGCCCGTGACCGGATGCGACTCGAACGGCACCCCGTAGAACGCGGCGAGCTCGCCGAGGTCGGGGTGGTTCGAGAGCACGAGCGGGACGTCGACCGGGAGCTGGCCCGCGCGCTGACGGAACAGCAGGTCGTTGAGGCAGTGGGCGGCCTTGGAGACGAGCACGAGGGTGCGCAGGGGGCGACCGACGACGTCGAGCTGCCACGTCATCCGGTACCGCGCGGTGACGGGGGCGAGCGCGGCCTCGAACGCCTCGCGGGGGGCCGAGGACTCGACCTGCAGACGCATGAAGAAGGTGCCGGTGTCGTCGCTCGAGAACTGCTGCGACTCGGTGATGTTGCCCTCGGCCTCGACGATGGCGCCGCTGATCGCGTGCACGATGCCCGGGCGGTCCTCGCAGACGAGGGTGAGGATCCAGTGCGTCGTCGTCATAACTCTCCAGCGTAGGGCGTCGGCGGGGCCGATTAGGCTCATCCGGTGAGTACGCGAGACGACGCAGGCGGGTTCCCCTTCTTCCGGCTGCTGGTGCTGACGGGCGCGATCTTCGCCTCCGTGTCGAGCGAGTTCCTGCCGACCGGTCTGCTGCCCGAGATGGCGGCGGAGCTCGGGGTCTCGGAGTCGCAGATCGGCCTGCTCGTGACCGTGTTCGCCGGCACCGTCGTGCTCTCGACCGCGCCGCTCACCCTGCTGACCCGCAACTTCTCGCGCAAGTGGCTCATGGTGCTGCTGTTGGGCCTCTTCGCGCTCACCAACGTGCTGTGCGCCGTCGCCCCCAGCTACGAGTTCCTCGTCGGGGCGCGCATCGTGGGCGGCCTCGCGCACGGCCTGTTCTGGGCGGTCACGGGGCCCTACGCGGCGCTCCTCGTGCCCCGCCACCAGCTCGCCCGGGCCATCTCGGTGACGAACGCGGGCGGCACGATGGCCTTCATCCTGGGTGTGCCGCTCGGCACCTTCCTCGGTCACGCGCTCGGATGGCGCCTCGCCTTCGGCTCGATGGCCGCCGTGGTCGTGGTGTTCATGGTGTTCGTGATCGTCTACCTGCCGCCCGTGTCGCACCTCGTGCCGCTCGCGACGGGCGAGATCGCGATCCCCGCACGCCGGGACCGCTCGCTGCCCGCCGTGGTGATCGTGTGCGTCACGGTCGTGCTCGTGATCCTCGGGCAGAACGTGTTCTACACCTACATCGCGCCGTGGGCGATCCAGGTCGGCGGGGTCGACGAGGCGGGCGTGAGCGGGCTGCTGTTCGCCTACGGTGCGGCGGGCGCGATCGGCCTCGCGCTGGGCGGCGCGTTCGGCGACCGCTTCCCGCGCGCGACCGTCAACGTCGCGTTCGGGGGTGTGGCGCTCAGCATCGTGCTGCTCGCGGTGTTCGGCACCTCGCTCATCCCGATCGTGGTGGGCATGGCGATCTGGAGCGTCTTCTTCGGCGGCATCCCGGCCCTCATGAATTCGCGGGTGCTGCACTCGGCGTCCGAGCGCATCCGCGACCTCGCGGCCGCCTGGACGACGACCGCGTTCAACGCGGCGATCGGCGGCGGTGCGCTGCTCGGCGGTGCGCTGCTCGACCACTTCGGCATCGGGGTGCTGCCGTGGGTGGCGGCGGGCATCGTGGCGGTCGGGTTCGTCTGGACGGTCGCGACCGACCGGGTGCGGATCGCGCGGCACCGCTGACGGATGCCGCCCGCGGGTGCGGATGCTTCCCGCGGTTGCGGATGCCGCCCGCGGTTCAGGCGGTGCGGCGACGCCGGGCGTACAGCAGGGCGGCGGCGCCCGCGGCGAGCAGCACGAGGGCGCCCGCGAGGGCCCCGTCGACGGCCGCGCCGGTGTCGGCGAGCGCCGGATCGGTGGCCGGGTCGCCGTCGCCGGGCGAGTCGTCCTCGGCGGGTGCGGGCACCCACGGCGCGGCGGCGAGCGCCGACGGCGAGTACAGCACGTAGGGCAGCGCCGGGTCGCTCGGCTGCAGCGAGCCCGCGACCGACGGGGTGGCGGTGTCGAGCACCGCGCCCGGCGCGAACGAGAGCAGCGTCAGCTCGCCCGTCTGGATCGGCCGGAACCCCATCCAGAGCGTGCCGTCGGGCGCGTAGTCGCCGCTGTAGGCCGTGCCGCCGCCGAGCGCATCGTGCACCCCGGTGAGCCGCTTCGGGGTGCCGACCGTCCCATCCGTCACGAGGGCGACGAACGACACGTACTCGTCGAGCATGCCGTTGTAGCCGCCGTAGAGCACCGCGGTCGCCCCCGAGATCGGGTCGGTGGCGATCTCCTTCGGCGAGGAGCCGGTGACCGCGCGCAGGGAGGTGAGGTCGGCGGTGGCCGCGAAGACGGCGGTGCCCGGGTCGAGGGTGCCGAGGAAGCATCCGGACGCCCCCGAGTCGTCGGGGTAGCTGACGCTGAGGCACAGCACGGTCTGCAGGGTGGTGCCGTCGGCGGAGTCGAGGCCGATGAACGACTCGTCGACGAGGGTCCAGCCGGGCGCGAATGGCAGCGCGTGCTCGTCGATCGTGATGACGGCCGAACCGGTGACCTCGCCGGTCGTCGTGCTCCAGGTCTCGAGCCGTGTCGTGAAGAGGGTGCCGTCCCACAGGGGGCGCGTCGCGTAGCCGTGCTCGCCGACGACCTCGATCGCGATGACGTCGTGGTCGACGGCGGTCGGCAGCGGGGTGATCGTCGCATCCGCCGTCGCCACGGCGGAGAAGCCGAGCGTGATGCTCGGCGGATCGTCCGGATTGGCGGTGAAGACGTAGACGACGTCATCCGGTTCGGGGGCGGCGGATGCGGGCGCGGCCGCGCCGAGCGCGAGGCCTCCGGCGAGTGCGGCGGCGAGGGTGACGCGGGCGCGGGTGTGCATGGGGCTCCTCGGGCGGAGGGGATCGGGCGGTTCATGCTACTGCATGTCGTGCACTGTTGCGGATGATGCACCTCCACTGCCTGCCGGTAGACTGGGCGCGTCGCGACTGGCGTTCGGATGGGTCACCATCGGGGAGCGACGCACACGTGAACGACGGCCGTACGCCTGGGCCGCCGGGCCACCCACCGGGTAGTTTTCTCGTGAGCCTAAGGAGCGCCAGTGTCTGCAGAATCCACCTTCCTCGCCCCCCTCGCCGACGTCGACCCCGAGGTCGCCGCCGCGCTCGAGGCCGAGCTCGGGCGCCAGCGCTCGACGCTCGAGATGATCGCCTCCGAGAACTTCGTGCCGCGCGCCGTGCTCGAGGCGCAGGGCTCCGTGCTCACCAACAAGTACGCCGAGGGCTACCCCGGGCGCCGCTACTACGGCGGATGCGAGTACGTCGACGTCGTCGAGACCCTCGCGATCGAGCGCGCCAAGCAGCTCTTCGGCGCCGCCTACGCGAACGTGCAGCCGCACTCGGGCGCATCCGCCAACGCCGCCGTGCTGTCGGCGATCGCCCAGCCCGGCGACCGCATCCTGGGCCTCGAGCTCGCCCACGGCGGGCACCTCACCCACGGCATGAAGCTCAACTTCTCGGGCAAGCTCTACGAGGCGCACGCCTACCGGGTCGACTCCGAGACCTTCCAGGTCGACATGGACGAGGTGCGCCGCACCGCCCTCGAGGTGCAGCCGCAGGTGATCATCGCCGGCTGGTCGGCCTACCCGCGCCAGCTCGACTTCGCCGCGTTCCGCGCCATCGCGGATGAGGTGGGCGCCAAGCTCTGGGTCGACATGGCGCACTTCGCCGGCCTCGTCGCCGCGGGCCTGCACCCCTCGCCCGTGCCGCACGCGCACGTCGTCTCGTCGACCGTGCACAAGACGATCGGCGGCCCGCGCTCGGGCTTCATCCTCACCAACGACGAGGAGATCGCGAAGAAGATCAACTCGAACGTGTTCCCCGGGCAGCAGGGTGGACCGCTCATGCACGTGATCGCGGCGAAGGCGACCGCGTTCAAGCTCGCCGGAACCGACGAGTTCAAGGATCGGCAGGAGCGCACGGTGCGGGGCGCGGCGATCCTCGCGGAGCGGCTCACCGCATCCGACGCGAAGGCCGCGGGCATCGACGTGCTGACCGGCGGCACCGACGTGCACCTCGTGCTGGTCGACCTGCGCGCCTCGGAGTTCACGGGCAAGGACGCCGAGAACCGGCTGCACGAGGTGGGCATCACGGTGAACAAGAACTCGGTGCCGAACGACCCGCGCCCGCCGATGGTGACCTCGGGCGTGCGCATCGGCACCCCGGCGCTCGCGACCCGCGGCTTCGGGGATGCGGAGTTCACCGAGGTGGCCGACATCATCGCGCTCGCGCTGCAGGCGGATGCCGACATCCCGGCCCTGCGCGCCCGCGTCGCGACACTCGCCGGCGCCTTCCCGCTCTACGAGGGCCTCACCTCCCCGGCGCGCTGGGCATGACCGCGCAGCGTCTCGACGGCGTCGCGACCGCGGCCGCGATCAAGGCGGAGCTGACCGAGCGGGTCGCCGCCCTCGGCGCGCGCGGCGTCGTGCCCGGGCTCGGCACCCTGCTGGTCGGATCCGACCCCGGCTCGGTGAGCTACGTCACCGGCAAGCACCGCGACTCGGCCGAGATCGGCATCCGCTCCATCCGCGAAGAACTGCCCGCGGATGCGACGGAGGCGGACGTGCGCGCCGCGATCGCCCGGCTGAACGCGAACCCCGACGTCACCGGCTACATCGTGCAGCTGCCGCTGCCGAAGGGCATCGACGAGAACGCGATGCTCGAGCTGATCGACCCCGACAAGGACGCCGACGGCCTGCACCCCACCAACCTCGGCCGCCTCGTGCTCGGGGTGGACGGCGAGCTCGGGTCGCCGCTGCCGTGCACGCCCGCGGGCGTCGTCGAGCTGCTGCGCCGCCACGACGTGCCGATCGCCGGAAAGCACGTGACCATCATCGGCCGCGGCATCACGGTCGGCCGCCCGCTCGGGCTCGTCTTCACCCGCAAGGGCGTCGACGCGACCGTCACCCTCACCCACTCGCGCACGCCCGACATCGCATCCGAGGTGCGGCGGGCGGATATCGTGGTCGCCGCCGTCGGCGTGCCCCACTTCGTGCAGCCCGACTGGGTGAAGCCGGGCGCCGCCGTGCTGGATGTGGGCGTCACCCGGGTGGGCACGACCGAGTCGGGGCGCGCGAAGCTCGCGGGCGACATCCACCCGGACGTGGCCGAGGTCGCCGGCTGGCTCTCGCCCAACCCCGGCGGTGTCGGCCCCATGACCCGCGCGATGCTCATGGCGAACGTGGTGGAGGCGGCGGAGCGCTCGCTCCCGCCCGCCGGCTGAGCACCCCGCCTGCGGCGGCCCCCCTGGGGTGGCCCCCGCTCCCGCTGGTTGAGTAGCCCGCCGGAGGCGGCGTATCGAAACCTTGTTGTCGCCTCCGATACGACGCGGCCGTGTGGTGCGTGCCGCGCGTCGTATCGCCGGTGTCGTCGGGGTCTCGATACGCCCCGCGCCTGCGGCGGCGGGGCACTCGACCGGCGGGAGGGGGCGCGCCTGCGGCCCCACCCCCGCTGGTTGAGTAGCTCGCCGGAGGCGGCGTATCGAAACCTTGTTGTCGCCTGCGATACGACGCGGCACTCGACCGGCGGGAGGGGGCGGTGCCGCCCGCTTTCCCGCTGGTTGAGTAGCTCGCCGGAGGCGGCGTATCGAAACCTTGTTGTCGCCACCGATACGACGCGGCCATGTGATGCCTCCCGCGCGTCGTATCGCCGGTGTCGTCGGGGTCTCGATACGCCCCGCGCCTGCGGCGGCGCGGCACTCGACCGGCGGGAGGGGGCGCCTGCGGCGGCGGGGCACTCGACCGGCGGGAGGGGGCGCGCCTGCGGCCCCACCCCCGCTGGTTGAGTAGCTCGCCGGAGGCGGCCCCCACCCCGCTGGTTGAGTAGCCGCCGAAGGCGGCGTATCGAAACCTTGTTGTTGCCTCCGATACGACGCGGCACTCGACCGGCGGGAGGGCTTCTCTAGCTGTAGTTCCTCGGGACGTTGTGAACGGGTGAGTTAGCGAAGACCTCCGTGGAGGATGTGGGTTACCACACTCACTTCTTCACAACGGAGGTCTTCGTGTCTCAGGGTAGAACGCCTTTCACGGCTGA
>Ga0222419_100129_pt1 | contig 132014 bp, 121 predicted proteins | sample 1B20Ametagenome_FD_182474 | JGI IMG/M metagenome (GOLD analysis project Ga0222419, IMG submission 182474) | Enriched microbial communities from leaf-cutter ant dump, University of Wisconsin, Madison, United States - 1B20A (version 2) | ecosystem: Environmental > Terrestrial > Nest > Insects... | reverse complement strand
CTTCGCCATCTACGAGGGCGTCGAGAAGATCCGCGAGCCGCACTCGCTCGACCCGTCGTGGTGGTGGCTGCCGATCGTCGTGCTGGTGATCGCCATCGCGCTCGAGGGCTTCTCGCTGCGCACCGCCGTCAAGGAGAGCAACCAGGTCCGTGAGAAGGGCCAGTCCTGGGTGTCGTTCATCCGCCGGGCGAAGGCGCCGGAGCTGCCGGTCGTGCTCCTCGAGGACACCGGGGCGCTCACCGGACTCGCCTTCGCGCTGCTCGGCGTCGGCCTCACCGTGATCACCGGCAATCCGCTGTTCGACGCCCTCGGGACGATCATGATCGGCCTGCTGCTCGTCGCCATCGCCATCGTGCTCGGGGTCGAGACGAAGAGCCTCCTGGTCGGCGAGGGCGCCGGCCAGGCCGACTACGATCGCATCGTCGACGCCATCGGCGCCGGGGACGAGATCGAGAAGATCATCCACATGAAGACGCTGTACCTCGGACCGGACGAGCTGATGGTGGCGGCCAAGATCGCTCTCAACGCGAACAAGCCGCTGCGCGAGGTCGCCGACGACATCGACGCGATCGAGGCCCGCATCCGCGCCGCCGTGCCCGTGGCCCGGGTCGTGTACATCGAGCCCGACGTGTACCGGCCGGCGATCGACCCGCAGCCGTCGACCGACGTCTTCGTGCTGAAGTCGTCAGACTGATCCGTGCTGCGCGACCTGCAGGAGGCGCTCTCGCGCGCCGATCTGCCCGCCGAGACGCTCGCCAAGGCGCGCAACGTGCAGGCGGTGCTCGATCGCGACCCGCAGGCGCGGCTGGAGTCGTTCTGGATCGCGGAGGGCCGGCCGTACGCCGTGCTCTCGTTCGGCGACCCCGACACGGCGGATCTCGTCGTCTACCTCCTGCACGGCATCGACACCGATCTCGCCGTGCTGCCCGACTGGGCGGATGCTGCGCAGCGGGTGTGCGCCGACGTCATCCGCTCGTGCGTGGTGCGCGGCCGGCCGCGCTCCGTCGCGACCATCGCCTGGTTCGGCTGGGACTCCGGCACCCACGTGACAGCCCTCGCGACCAAGCACGCCACCATCGGCGCCGCGCGCCTCGCCGTCGACATCGACCGGCTCGCCGACCGCAACCCGCGGGCGCACATCGCCGTGATCACGTACTCGTACTCGACGACGCTGCTCGGCGAGATGTTCGCGCTGAACATCGCCGACGAGGTGCGCACGGCGTTCGCGATCGCATCGGCCGGCGTCACCCATGCGGCTGGTGCGGCGATCGAGGCGGCGATCGCCGACGGCGAGGTGGACTTCTACGCGACCGAGGGGGCCGGAGACGGCACGGCGCCGCTCGGACGGCTCGGCCATCACCCGGTCGACCCGCGCAATCTCCGCGGGGTCGTCGTCTACGAGTGCGACGGCGGGGAGGCGCCCGGCATCGACGGCGACAGGGTGACCGGGATCGCGGTCGAAGGTCACGCCTCGCAGACCGCCGTGGACGAACGCGGGATCCGGCATCCGGGCTACTTCGACGAACGGGCCCAGGGGTACCTCACGCTCATCTCCCTGCTGACCGACGCCGCGACGCGCTGATCCGGCCCCTTCGCCTCGCCCGTGCGCCAGGAGGAGCGCTCCCCCTCAGCGGCGGGCGGTGAAGAAGTCGCGGAGCAGGGCCGTGGCGGCATCCGCCTCGACCCCGCCGACGACCTCGGCGCGGTAGGGCAGCCGGCGGTCGCGCAGCAGGTCGTACATGGAGCCGGCGGCGCCGGCCTTGTCGTCCCACGCGCCGAACACGACGCGCGAGATGCGCGACTGCAGAATCGCTCCGGCGCACATGACGCAGGGTTCGAGCGTGACCACGAGAGTGCAGCCGTCGAGGTTCCAGGAGCCGACGGATGCTGCCGCTCCGCGCAGCGCGTTCACCTCGGCGTGGCCGGTGGGATCGTGGGTCTCCTCGCGGGTGTTGCGCCCCTCGGCGATGATGCGCCCCTCGGCGTCGAGCACGACGGCGCCCACCGGGATCTCGTCCGCGGCCGCGGCGTCGGCCGCGAGCGCGAGGGAGCGCCGCATCCCCTCCTCGTCACCCGCTCGCACTCCCCCACCGTATCCTCGCCGCCTCCCCCGCGAAAGCTCGCGAGGTCCACCGGCGGACGCGACACGGGCGAAGCCCCGCGCGTCGGTTAACCTGTACTCATGCGCGTTCACGTGGCCGACCACCCCCTCATCACCGCCAAGCTGTCGGTCCTGCGCGACGAGCGCACGCCGTCGCCGCTGTTCCGCCAGCTGACCGAGGAGCTCGTGACGCTGCTCGCCTACGAGGCGACCCGCAACGTCAGGGTCACCCCGATCGAGATCAAGACCCCGGTCACCACGACCACCGGCGTGAAGCTGTCGGAGCCGCGGCCGATCGTCGTCCCGATCCTGCGCGCCGGTCTCGGCATGCTCGAGGGGCTCGTCAAGCTGCTGCCGACGGCCGAGGTCGGCTTCCTCGGCATGGTCCGCGACGAGGAGACCTTCGAGCCGACCACCTACGCCGAACGGCTTCCGGCCGACCTCAGCGACCGCCAGTGCTTCGCGATCGATCCGATGCTCGCGACCGGCGGCTCCCTCGCCGCCGCGATCCAGTTCCTGTTCGATCGCGGAGCCGATGACGTCACCGCGATCTGCCTGCTCGGCACGCCCGAGGGCGTCGCCGCGATCGAGGACCTCGTCGGCGACCGCAACGTCACCCTCGTGCTCGGCGCCCTCGACGAGCGCCTCAACGAGAAGGGCTACATCGTCCCCGGCCTCGGCGACGCCGGAGACCGCCTCTACGGGACGGTCTGAGAGGGATTCGGGCGGCGTTCCCCCGACGTCGCGCCGTCGCGGGTCCGCGGACGCCTCCGCGGCGCATGCGGGACGGTTCCGGCAGACCGCCACGGCGCACCTGCCGTCGCGGTCCGCAGGCTGCCGTGGATCACACCATGAGGCGGTACGCGCGCTCGTCTCCGTAATGCCGGAAGCCCGTGCGGGCGAGGATGGGCGCCGACGTGGAGACGCGGCCCTTCACGAGCGCCGTCCGCGCACCGAGCTCGGCCCCCACCCGCAGCCTCTCGGCGAGCACGGCCCGGTAGGCGCCGCGTCCGCGGGATCCCTCGAGCGTCGCCGCGCCCCACAGGCGCACGAAGCCGTCGACGATCGTGCAGCCGCCCGTGCTGACGGCGTCTCCGCCGATGCGGCCGAGCACCCGGACGCCCTCGCCCGAGGCGAGAGCGGCGGAGACCTCGGCGAGCTCAGCCCGCAGTCCCTCCTCGTCGAGCGGCGCCTGCTTCCAGACCGGGACGTTGACGGCGTCGACCTCCCGCACGTGGTCCAGAGTGCGCACGACCTCGGCGACCACGTCCGCGGGGACGTCGATGCGCAGCCCTGCGAGCGGAGCCGCGAACACCGCGACCGTGTCGGTGTGCTGCGCTCCGCGTGAGCGCAGCTCCTCCTCGAGGCCGGGAGAGTCCGAGGCGCTGGTCCAGACGGTGAGCCGCTGCTCGCCCCAGGACCTGGTCCGCGCGATCGCGCGGTCGAGCACGGTGACGGCGTCCGCCGTCGAATCGGCCTGCGACGCGCGGACGCCCCCGCCGAAGCGCGCGGGATCGCGCACCAGCTGCAGGTCGCCCCTCTCGTGCTCGCTGTCGCGCGGGAACCAGACCCAGGATGCGGCGGCCCGCAGGATGTCGTCCGTCGTGTGCATCAGCCGGCGGCCCCCACCAGCCGGGCGAAGGCGCTGAGCCTCGTCACACCTTCGGGAGTGTGCGGCAGGTCGTCGAGAAGGGCCGGCGAGTGGATCAGATAGGCCGCGACCTGCGCGCGCGAGACGGCGACGTTCAGGCGGTTCTGCAGCAGCAGGAACTCCGGCCCCCGGGGCGCGTCGCGGCCGCTGGACGCCGCGAGCGAGGTGATGGAGACCACCGCCTCCTTGCCCTGGAAGTTGTCGACCGTGCCGACGGGGACGTCGGGGAACCCCGCCGCGCCCAGGGCGTCGTGAACCAGCTGACGCTGTGCGTTGTACGGCGTGACGACGATGATGTCCGCCTGCTGCAGCGGGCGGCTGCGGCCGTCGTCGTCGGTGAAGGCGCGGCCGATGATTCCTCGCACGATGCGCACGACCTCGGCCGCCTCCTCCGGCGACGCGGTCGCATTGCCGCGATGGCGCAGCGGCACGACATGGAGCCCCGGGTCGACCCCGTCGAGCGACCGCCTCGCGGCGACCGGGGCCGATGCCAGCCTTCCCGCGTAGGAGAGCCGTGAGACGGGGGCGGCGACGGCCGGATGCATCCGCCACGACTGCGCGAGGAAGTACCCGTACTCGGGTCGCACCACCTCGTCGCCGTCCATGACCCAGCCGAGGGCCGAGGTGTCGACGGGCTCGGGGTGGGCGCCCTGGCTCACCTGCGGCAGCTGCTGCGGATCGCCGAGCAGGAGCAGGCTCTTCGCCCCGGCGGCGACCGCGATCGTGGAGGCGAGCGAGAACTGGCCGGCCTCGTCGATCACGAGCAGGTCGAGACCTCCCCTGTCCACGCGCTGCGTGTTGCTGAAATCCCATGCCGTGCCGCCGACGACCGCGCCCTCGCCGGAGTGCTCGCCGAGGAACGCGGCCATGCCGCCCTTGGGGATGGCCGTGTACGAGGGCTCGGCGTCGAGGTTCTTCGGCGCCTTGCCGACGCGGGACGCCGGCACGCCGTCGGCGACGACGCGCTCGAGCAGGGTCTCGATGATCGCGTGGGACTGGGCGACGACGCCGACCCGGAATCCGTGGTCGTTCACGAGCCGGGCGATCACGCGCGATCCGGTGTAGGTCTTGCCGGTTCCGGGCGGCCCCTGCACCGCGAGATAGCTGCGGTCGAGGTCGAGGACGCCGCGCACGATGGCGTCGATCGGATCTCCCGCGGCCTCCGGCAGAGGACCGCCGGAGACGGTCCGCGGGGGCATCCGGCGCAGGATGTCGGTCGCCGCGTCCTGCGGGAAGCCCGGAGCGGCGAGGTGCACGGCATCCGCCCATTCGTCGATCGCCCCCTGCAGTGCGACCACCCGCGGGGGCGCCGCGGGTGTGAGCGCCAGCGGCAGCTCGTCCCAGGTCTGGCCGCGGATCGAGGTCTCGGTGACGAGATAGCCGTCGTCGAGCACCTCGGCGATCGTGACCGTCCGGGCGACGTGCACTGCTCGCGACGGCGCATCGATCTCGAACGGCGCCGGCGCCTCGTACAGGGCGAACGGCTCCGATCCGGCCCCGAGCGTCGTCCCCGGAGCCACCTCGCCGCGGATCTCGATGTCGCGCGACATCACCCGGCGTCCCTCTCCCACGCTCCAGTCGCGCACCACGGTCGACGCGGACCTGTCGATGCGCACCACGTCTCGCGTCGTGTCCCACATCGTGACGGGTTCGCGGAGACGTGCGAAGTGCGCCACCCAGAAGCTCTTCGCCTCGCGCGGGAAGTAGTCGATCGCCGCCGCGGCGATCCGGTGCACGAGCCCGTCGCCGCCGTCTTCGACGTCCTTCTCGGCATCGGCGAGCAGCGCCACCGACCGCGGAGACGGCTCGTAGACGATCTCGTCCGCCTGGTCCGGCGGGGCGGGGCGCACTCCCTTCTCCCTGGCGATGTCGATCAGCCAGTTGCGCAGCCGACGGGTCGAGACGCAGTCGTAGCGGTTGTAGTCGGCGAGGTCGGCGAGCACGGCATCCGCCTCCGCGCCCTCGCCCGCTGCCGCGAGCTCGCGTGCCGCGACGTAGCGGACGATCGACTCGTCGCCCTTCTGCACGTCCTGCGTGCGGACCTCGTCGCCCATGTACAGCGGCTCGAGCTTCTTGATGGAGTACGAGCGCGACCCGACCCGCACCGTCCGCAGGACGAGCGGATACAGGTCGACGAACACCGCCTCGCGCAGCAGCCTGTCGACCTCGCCCTCCCGCACTCCGTGACGTGCGGCCATCGCCACGAGGTGGGAGGTCTCGTAGGGCGCGTAGTGGTAGATGTGCATGCCCGGGTGGGCCGCACGCCGGGCGGCGACGAAGTCGAGGAAGTCCTCGAGCGCCTGCTTCTCCGCGGCGAAGTCGTGCGCCCAGAGCGCCGTGTACTGGTCGACCTCGTCGACCCAGCCGAAGAGGTAGTCGAGGCCCCAGTGCGCCTGGCCGTCGGCCTCCGGCTCGGTGTAGAGCGGGTCGCCTTCGAAGTCGAAGAAGATGTCGCCGTGACTCGGCACCGGCAGGGTGTGGATCGCCGGCGCGTAGTGCACCTCGAAGGTCGCCGCCCCTTCGGTCTCCGCCCGGATCTGCAGCCGGGCCTGCGCGCGCAGCGCCTCGAAGGTGTCGGGGTTCATGCCCTCGGGGGAATCGGATGCCGCGGCGAGTGCGTCGATCGTCTCGATCCCTGCCGTGCGCAGGCGCGCGCGCTGCACGGGGCGCATGCGCGCGACCAGGAGCAGGTCGCGGTGCGCAGACACCTGCTCCTCGCAGGTCGCGCAGCGCCCGCAGGCCACGATCTCGAGATCGCCGCGATCGTCGCCCCAGGCGAGGGGGCGCCCCTCGGCGCCCCCAGAGACGTCGCGATCGGCTATCAGGGCCCGCAGACGCGCTCGGCGGACCTGGAACAGCGGCAGGAGGTCGTCGACGCGATGCGTGCTGCGGCTGCCGTCGCCGAGGATCAGGTCGACCTCGTCGGAGCGCGGGATGCCCAGGCGATCGAGCTGATCGACATATGCCGCGAGCTGCATGAGGGCGGTGACCTTGGCCCGGCGCGCCAGCTTGGAGTCCTCGACGCGCCAGCGGCCGTCGGCGTCGCGGCGCAGGAAGTCGGCGAATCCGACGAACTCCTCCGTCCGGAACGCGGCCTGGAAGATCACCTGCGCATCGGACGACAGGGCGTCGATCGTCTCGGCGACGGCCGCGGCGAGCGCGTCGGGATCGGCCGAGGACACCTTGGCGATCCGATGCACGCGGGCGGCGCCGAGGTCGTCGACGTAGCGTTCGAGGACCTTCTGCTCATGGACGTCGCCGAGTCGCGCGGCGCGCTCGAGGGTGGCGTCTTCGGGCTCCTCGACGGCGGGGACGCGACCGAGCTTCGCATCGATCGCCCTGCACCATGCGAACTCGCACTCGGCGGCCGCCTTGAGGTCGCTGGCACTCCAGATGACGCGCTGAGAGTCGGGTTCGATCCGCATGTCTCGACACTAGCCGCGGCGTCCGACACCGCCTCCAGCTCGCGAGACTTCACGAATGTCATGTTTTCCCGGCAGAAACGTGACATCTGCGAAGTCTCGCGAGCTGGTCAGCGCCACCAGGAGTCGTCGGGCGTCGCCGGAAGGTGGCGCTTGTGCTGCGTCGCGAGGTACTTCGCCTCGATGCGTCCGGCGACCTCGGGATCGACGGCCCTGCCCTCGAGGAAGTCGTCGATCTGCTCGTAGGTGAGCCCGAGCTCGTCCTCGTCGGCGCGTCCGGGCGTGCCGTCGAGGAGATCGGCCGTCGGCACCTTGAGGTACAGGCGCTCCGGCGCTCCGAGCAGCTTGAGCAGCGAGCGACCCTGGCGCTTGGTGAGCCCCGAGAGCGGCAGCAGGTCGGCCGCGCCGTCGCCGAACTTCGTGTAGAACCCGGTCACGGCCTCGGCGGCGTGGTCGGTGCCGATCACCAGCATCCCGTCGTGCCCGGCGAGGGCGTACTGGGTGACCATGCGCACGCGGGCCTTGATGTTGCCCCGGTTGAAGTCGCTGATGTCGCTGGTGACAGCGAACTCGATGTCCTCCTCGACGCCGTCCACGCCATTCTGGATGTTCACCTCGACCGAGGAGTCGGGCTGGATGAACGCGAGAGCCGCCTCGGCGTCCGCGGCGTCGTGCTGCACGCGGTACGGCAGGCGCACCGCGAGGAACCTCGCCTCGCCCCCCTCGGCGCGCACCCGCTCGACGGCGAGCTGGGCCAGCCGTCCGGCGAGCGTGGAGTCCTGCCCGCCGGAGATCCCGAGCACGAATCCGCGCGCCCCGGAGGCGCGCAGGTAGTCGATGAGGAACTGCACCCGCCGCTCCACCTCGACTGCCGGATCGATCTCGGCCTGCACGCCGAGGGCTTCAGAGATCTGCTGCTGCAGGGTCACAAGGGCTCCTCACTCGTCCTGAGACCAGTATCCCCCTTGCGTGTTACGGCCGGATGACGCATCCTCCTGCCAGGTGCGAGATGAAAGGATGAGGCGGTGAAGCTTCTCGTCGCCGCGCTCGCCTCCGAGCTGTCCGCCTTTCCCGATGCACTGCCCGGATTCGACCGCCTGGTCACCGGCCCCGGGAAGCTGCAGGCGACCTACGCCCTGACCAGGGCCCTCGATGCGAACGACTACGACGAGATCGTCGTGGTCGGCACCGCCGGCGCGATCGACGCCGCGCTCGGAGAGGGCGTGCACGAGGTGGGATCGGCCTTCCAGCACGACGTGACCGACCTCGACGGGATCTCCGGACAGCATGTCTCACTCCCCGCCCGGGTGACGACCGGACGCGAGGGCGTGCTGATCGCGACCGGGGACCACTTCGTCGACGACGCGGAGGTCACCGCCGTGATCCGCCCGACGGGCGCGGCGCTGGTCGACATGGAGACCTACGCCTACATCTGGGTGGCCGGGCGGTTCGGCGTGCCGATCCGGGTGTTCCGCGCGGTGTCGGACAGCGCCGAAGACGGTGCGCTGACCCACTGGCGGGATGCCGTGGCCCGATGCAGCGTGCAGCTGCGCGAGTCCGTCGCGGACGTGTACGGAGTCTGAGCGGCTCCCCCACCCGGCAGGGGCTCAGGGCGCCGGCGTCACCGCGTCTCGATGACGCTCGGTCCCTCGGCGGTCGCCCGCACGGTGAGCTGCGCGGGGATCTGCTCCTGCATCGCCTCCACATGGCTGATGACGCCGACGGTGCGTCCGCCCTGACGCAGCTCGTCGAGCGTGCGCATCGCCACCTCGAGCGTGTCGCCGTCGAGAGAGCCGAACCCCTCGTCGATGAACAGGGTGTCCAGGCGGATGCCTCCCGCCCGCGACGTGACCACCTCGGCGAGGCCGAGCGCCAGGGCCAGCGAGCCGAGGAAGGTCTCTCCGCCCGAGAGCGACTGCGCGGGGCGGCTCTGGCCCGTGAACGCGTCGTGGACGACGATGCCGAGCCCGGAGGCGGCTCCCCGGGCGGCGAGCGCGTCGGAGTGCCGCAGCTGGTAGCGGCCGGCCGACATGTCGTGCAGACGCCGGTTCGCGGCCTGCACGATCTCCTCGAGCTCGGCGGCGAGGACGAACGTCTCCAGGGTCATCTTGCGCGTGTTCGCCCCACGGCCGGCGATGGCGTCTGCAAGGCCGCGGAGGACCTCGTAGTCGGCGGCGTCCTCGGCGAGCGCGGAATGCTCGGATGCGGCCGACCCGATGAGCCCGTCCAGCTGCTGCGCGGCGCTGTCGGCCTTCGCCGCGGCGTCGACCGCCGCCATCCAGGCGGTGCGCGCCTGCGCCGCCGCCTGCTCGGCAGGACCCGGGTCGATGGGCTCCTCCGGCAGCGTCAGGAGCTCGAGCTCGAGCAGGGTCGCCCTCTCCTTGCCGAGGCGTGCGGCGTGCTCGTCGACGCGCTTCTGCAGCGCGTCCTGCACCGCGAGCGGGCGCAGCGCCTGCTCGGCGCCCGTGACGTCGTCGAACGCGGACGCCTCGAGCGCGGTGCGCAGCTCGGTGCGCGCCTCGGCCTCGGCCTCGGCCCGGCGCTGCCGCTCGACGAGCGCGTCGGCGAGACCGCGAGCCGCCTGCACGCGCTCGGTGACATCGGCGATGCGCGCCGCGACCGAGTCGAAGCCGGCTCGGGCCTCGTCGATCTGCGCGGTCGCGTCGGCGATGCGCTGTGCCAGCAGGGAGAGCTGTTCGCGGGCGGCGGCCGATTCCGCCTCGTCGGCGGCGCGCTGCTCCTCGAGCTGCTCGATGCGCGCCGCGAGTCGGCTGAGCTCCTCGTCGAGCCGGACGACGCTCGCGGCGGCCTCGACGCACGTCGCGAGCTCGTCGGCCGCGACCGCGAGCTCGTCCTCCGCCGTCTCGACGGTGCGCCCGTCGGCCCGCGAGGCGGCCGCCGCCGCCTCCGCACGCAGCGCGGAGACCGCATCGGCCGACGTCCGCTCACGCGCGGCCGCCGCGTCGCGGGAGAGCTCGGCGGCGGCGATGTCGTCGGCGGAGACAGGGTCGCCGTGCACGGCGGGCTCCGGATGCTCGTGCGATCCGCACACCGGGCAGGCCTCGCCCTCGGCCAGCGAGGACGCCAGCTCTCCGGCGAACCCGTCGAGCCGCCGGCGTCGCAGATCGGCGAGGGCGGTCTGCTCTGCGGCGAGCTCTGCGCTGGCCTCGGCGAGCGCCCGTTCTCCGGCCTGCTGCTCCTGCGCGAGGCGCACGACCTCACGGGCGGCGGTCAGCCGTGCCGCGGCGGCGTCGCGGACGCGCCGCGCGTCGGCCTCGCGGTCCGCGGCGCGGCGGGCCTGATCGCGCGCCGCGGTCGCCGCGCGCACCTCGTCGGGCAGCGATGCCCGCTCCACGGCTCCGGCCTCGATCCGAGCGGATGCCTCGGCCACGCGCTGCTCGGCGGCCTCGCGCTCCGCCGCGAGCGCCGGCATCTGCGTCTCGAGCGCGCCGGCCCGCTCCCACGCCCCCATCGCCCTGATGCGCTCGGCGGCCCAGGCGCCGAGCGAGGACGCCTCGGAGTCGGCGCGGTCGATGGGCTCGGCCGCCGGGGCATCGTCCGCGTCCGTCGACGCCTGGGCGTCCGTCGCAGACGCCTGCGCGTCCGGCACGGGAGGCGTGGACGAGGGAGGCGCCGGCACGGGAGCCTCAGACACGGCATCGGGATCGCCCTCGGCGGACGCATCGCCCTCGCCGAGCGAGGTCCACGCCGTCCGCGCCCCGCGCTCGGCCTCGATCGCCGAGTCGAGGGATGCTCTCGCCCTGGCCGCCGTCGCGATCGTCGCGCGCAGCGCCTCGGCCGCCCTGGCGTCGCGGAGCTCGCGTCCGGCCTCTGCGACCTCGGCGGCCTCCTGCTCGAGCCGGGCGAGAGCGGCACGCGCCCTGTCGCGGTCGCCCTGCGCCTTCTTGTCGTCTCTCAGAGCGGCCAGCGCCGAGTCCGCCGCGGTCAGCAGCGCCGCGGCGTCGTCGCGTTCCGCCGCTCGGCGCTCGGCGCGGTAGCCGGCACGGGAGCTCGCGCGGCGGAGCTCGTCGAGCCGGTCGTCGATCGAGGCCTCGCCCCGGTCCGCGACGGCAGGAGGACGCCGGCTCTCCGCCGCCGTCCGGACGTCGCCGCCGGCCGCGGCATCCGGCCCGTCGCCGGTTGCGGCGCCCGATCCGCCCGCGGAATCCGAGAGCTGCTCCACGCCCCCGTCCGTCTCGATCCGCAGCTGCGCCGCGTCGACGAGGCGCTCGGCCTCCTCGATCCGTGCGCCCACCGTGGCCAGCCGCGCGCCCAGGGCGTGCTCGGCGGCACGACGGCGGTCGTCGAACCGCGCCTGGACGTCTTCGAACCGCTCGGTGCCGAACAGACGCCGCAGCAGCGCCTGGCGGTCTTTGCTGTTCGCGAGCAGGAACTCCGAGAACCGGTTCTGCGCGAGGAGGATGACCTGGAGGAACTGCTCGCGACTGAGCTGGAGTATCTCGTCGAGCTCGCCTGCGACGTCGACCGCGCGGGCGGCCCGTCCGACCCAGCCGGAACCGTTCCACTCGTCGAGGGCGACCGCGGCCGCCTGCTTCGTCAGGCCGCCGCCGCGCTTGGCCGGCCGGAGGTACTCCGGAGAACGGGTCACCCGGAACCGCCCCGCGGGCGTGCTGAACTCGACGACCACCTCGGACACGTCGTCGGGATCGCTGTGATCGCTGCGCAGCCGCTTCTCGCCGCCGTCGTATCGCGGGACTCCGCCGTACAGGCCGAAGCACACGGCATCGAGGATGCTCGACTTCCCCGCGCCGGTGCGCCCGGCGATCAGGAAGATCCCGTCGTCGGCGAACGCGTCGAAGTCGACGCTCTGGCGCTCCCGGAACGGGCCGAAGCCCTCGACCTCCAGCCGATGCAGCCGCATCAGATCGTCTTCTGGCTCATACGAGGGCCTCGGACCGCACGCGGTCGTCGAGCACCTCGCGGATCAGCTCGCGTTCGCGCTCGGTCGGCCCCTGCCCTGCGCGCACGTGCTCGAGGAAGGCCTCGATACGCTCGGTGTCGGTCACCGCGGCGCGCAGCCGCTGCGAGTAGGTGCGCGACCCCGGTTCCTCGCCCACGGCGGGCTGATGCTGCACCATCGCGCAGTAGGGGTAGCGCTCGCGCAGACGGCGCATCGGCTCGATCTGCGGCACCGCGTCGGTGTAGATCGCGCACACCCAGTGCGCGGAGTGCTGCTCGACGTTGTCGGCCGACAGGATCTCGTCGAGCGTCCCGGTCAGCGTCACGAGGCGGCGTGGGACGGGGAGGGCGAGCCATTCGACGTTCGTGAGGCCCTCGGGGCCGAGATCGATCAGCCAGGACCCTCTCGGCTTGTCCTGCTCGCCGAAGCTGTAGTGCAGCGGCGCGCCCGCATAGCGCACGCGCTCGCTGAGCCGCTGACGCCCGTGGATGTGGCCGAGGGCCACGTAGTCGGGGCCGTCGAACACGTCGAGCGGCACCATGTCGAGACCGCCCTGCCGGACCTCGCGCTCGAGTCCGGCCGTCGCCTCGACGCCGGCGGCGAAGCAATGGGCGATGGCCACCGAGCGGCCGGGGTTCGCCGCCATGGCCTCTCGCACGAGCTGCATCGCGTGCGCCATGGTCTGTGCCTGCGTGCGCAGCGGGACCTCGGGGAAGTGCTGCCGCACGATGGCAGGCTCGAGGTACGGGATGCCGTAGAAGTGCACGGGCCCGTCGGCATCCGTCACCGTCACCGGCGTGCCGATCGCGAGCGGATCGGTGAGCACGTGGATGCCGTCGCGCAGCAGGCGCGCCTGGAAGCCGAGCCGCGCGGCCGAGTCGTGGTTGCCGCTCGTGACGATGACCCTGGCGCCGGTCTCGTGCAGGGCGAGCAGGGTGTCGCTGAGCAGCGTGTAGGCCGCGCCGGACGGCGTCGCGGAGTCGAAGACGTCTCCTGCGACGATCACGACGTCGACCGCCTTCTCGCGCACCTGCGCCACGAGCGCGTCGAGCACCTCGGCCAGCGCGTCCACGGTGGAGCTGCCGTGGAAGGTGCGGCCGATGTGCCAGTCGGAGGTGTGCAGGATTCGCATACCCACACGCTACGGAGGGCCTCCGACATCGCCTCAGAGGCGTGCCGGGCGAGGCCCGATGCGGAGCGGAAGATCCCCTGACCCACCCTCGCCACGACGATCGGCACCCGGTGATGCGAGGTGCGCGGTGCGCCATCACCTGTGCGGGGTGCGGGGCTGCGCGATACGGGATCCGGGCTGCCCTCCGCCCGACAGTGCCGGTCTTGCCCCACCGGCAGGGGTCGTGCCCGCCTCGTCGTGGCTACCGACTTCCGCTCTGCTCCTCCAGTTCGCTGGTCCAGTTCGCCTGCTGGATGCGGTTGTCCAGCTCGCGGAGTTCGAGGGCCGCGGCATCCGCCCTGGCCCGCAGCTGCGCGACGGGCAGCGCCGCCACCTGCCGCAGCTCCGAGCGCATCTGACGGAAGACGCCGCCGGATCCGGATGCCGCGGCCGCGGCGTCCGTCAGCAGCGAGTGCCGCAGGCGGAGCACGTCGCGTGCGGCCAGCGCATCGGTCATCGTGCCGTCGGCGCCGAGGTCGAGCCGGGAGTTCGTCAGGTTGATCCGCCGGATGAGCTCGCGCAGCTGCGTCAGCGCCGTCTCGGCCTCGTCGATCAGGGCGCTCGCGTCCTCGGCCGGCTCCTCCCCCTCCTGGTATCTCGCGTTCGCGGTGATCCGGGCTCGGAGCTGCTCGATGCGGCGCTGCAGGTCGGCGCGCGCGGTGAGCGCCTCGGCGAGTTTCATGACATCGTCCTCCGGATGCGTCGACGGCGGGTTCCGTAACAATGTGTCACAGACCTCAGCTCATCGTGTACGCAGAAGTGAGGCGTGTCCGGGGTGCGCGTCGAACCAGTCCGCGACGTACCAGCAGACCGCGTCGACCTTGCGATCGCCGCGCGCCTCGAGGTCGGCGACAGCACCCTCGACGACCTTCGCGGCGTACCCTCTTCCGCGGAAAGTCGGGACGGTGAAGGCCCTGACCAGGGCGATGGTGCGGCCGTCGTCGCGGTAGTCGAGCACGCTCACCAGCTGCCCGTCGTGGACCAGCGTGTAGCGCGACGCGTCCTTCTCGTCGGTTAAGGTGAAGCCCTGTATCGCACTCTCGACAGCCATGGGATCCACGTTACGCCGCGGCCGTGAGGCGGGGGTCGTTTTGACACGCGGTGACTTCTTCCGACATAATCCCCCCATGACCACCAACGCACGCCCTTTGTCCGCCCAGGAGGCGAACGGGACTGCCGGGATGATGATGCCCGGTCGCGTTGGCATGTGTTGCCGAATGTGTCGCTGAACGAACAGCCACCCCGCCTGACCTGACCTCTCGCGATCTGCGAAGGCAGTGTCTCCGAGCATCCACCCTTGCTCGATTCCTCCGGCTCCGCCCGGTCATTCATGCAACGCATCAGAGCCGCATCGGCTCACGTCCCCGAGGACTCATCATCATGTCGAACACCGCACTTCTCGAGCGCCCCGCCGTCACCGCCGCCCGCCCGCAGACCGGGTCCCCGCTCGCCGCCGACCTTCCCGCCGTCCGCTCCCCGCGCGGCTTCGCCCTGTACGTCGGCCTCGACGAGATCAAGGCCGCCGAGGCCGGAGTGAGCCTCCCGCTCCTCGTCGACGCCCTCCGCCGCACGCTCGCGGAGCTGGCGCCCGGCGCCGAGACCCACGCCACCGTGGCGCTCGCTCCGCACGGCTCGGGCGGCCGCGACCTCGACGTCGTGCGCCTCGCCCTGCAGGAGCCCGGCGCGATCGCCCGCACCAAGGCCGCGGCCGAGGACGAGACCGCGGACGAAGAGGGCGGCGTCGTCGTCGACATCTCCCGCAAGCGCGTGCTGATCGACGGCGAGTCCGCCGCGTTCACCTACAAGGAGTTCGAGCTGCTGCAGTACCTCGTGCTCCGCGAGGGCCGGACCATCGAGCGCAGCGAGCTTGTCTCGGCGCTGTGGCAGGCGCAGGACGACGAGACCCCCGGCGAGCGCACGATCGACGTGCACGTGCGCCGGCTGCGCGCCAAGCTCGGCCGCTACGAGGACATCGTGCGCACCGTGCGCGGCATCGGCTACCGCTTCGACCGGCACGCCGACGTCGTCATCCGCTACGGCCACGGCACCCCCTCGCCCGACCGCTTCTGATCCGGACGCCGTCAGGAGGTTCGCACCTCGACGTCGGCGCCGCCGCGTAGGGTGAATCGCATGACCCTGACGGCGGCTGCGGACGCGGATGCTGCGGCGCCCGCCGCCCCGCAGGAGACCGTCTACCGGCCCGCGCGCCCGGTCGACCTGCTCGGCACCGTGGGGATGCTCCGCCGAGGGCCCAACGATCCGACGACCGTGCACGACGGCCCCGTGATCTGGCGGGCTCTGCGCACGCCGTCCGGCGTCGCCACGATGGCCCTGCGCGCGTCGGCCGAGGGCGTCAGGGCGACCGCGTGGGGCCCCGGAGCGGCCGCGGCCCTCGACACCGTGCCCGATCTGTGCGGCGCCCGCGATGACGACGAGGGCTTCGACGCGGCACGGCATCCGCTGATCGCCGACGCCGCCCGCCGCAACCCGGGTCTGCGTCTGGTCAGGACGAACCAGGTCTTCGACGCGCTCGCCTGCGCGATCATCGAGCAGAAGGTCACCGGCCTGCAGGCGTTCGGCGCCTGGCGCCACCTGGTCTCGCGATTCGGCGAGCGCGCCCCCGGCCCCACGCCCCGGCCGATGCACGCCGCCCCTCCCGCCGCCGTCTGGCGGCGCATCCCGTCCTGGGCCTGGCACCGGGCCGGCGTCGAGCCCTCGCAGTCGAAGACCGTCGCCCGCACGGCCGAGCGGGGTGAGAGCATCGAGCGCGCGCTGGCCGCCGCCGACCCCGGCGCTCGCGACCGGGTGCTGACGAGCCTCCCGGGCATCGGCCCGTGGACCTCGGCCGAGACGCGCATCCGGGCGCTCGGCGACCCCGACGCCGTGAGCGTGGGCGACTACCACCTCTCCCATGAGGTCGGCTTCGCGCTCACGGGCAGCCGCACCGACGACGACGGGATGCTGGAGCTGCTCGAGCCGTGGGCGGGGCAGCGCCAGCGTGTGATCCGGCTCATCTTCGCCAGCGGCGTGCGCGAGCCGCGCCGGGGCCCGCGCCTCGCGCCCGAGGACCACCGCCGACGGTGAGGACCCGTAGGCTGAGGGTCATGAACTCCGCTCCGCGTCTCGGCATCCGTCTCGCCGTCTCCGCCGGGCTGCTCGTCCTCGGCGTCATCATCGGGCTGATCTTCGAGAACGTCTGGCTCGGGGTCCTGCTCGCGGTGATCGTGTGGTTCGGCTGGTTCCTCGGGTTCGAGTCCCGCCGGGGCCATCACGAGGGCGTGAACGACGAGGACCACGGCATCGAGCTCTGAGCCGGCCTCAGCTCAGTAGTAGACCGCCAAAGGCCCGGAGGGCCCCTCGGCGACGCGCACAGGGGTGTCGAAGACCCGGGTCAGGACCTCGTCGGTCATGATCTCCGCGGGCGTGCCGAACTCGACCACGGCGCCGCCCTTCATGGCGCAGATGCGGTCGGCGTAGTGCCCGGCGAAGTTGATGTCGTGCAGCACGATCACGATCGTGCGCCCGAGCTCCTCCGCGGCTCGCCTCAGGTGCTTCATCATCTGCACCGCATGCTTCATGTCGAGGTTGTTGAGCGGCTCGTCCAGCAGCACGAACTCCGTGTCCTGCGCGAGCACCATCGCGACGTAGGCGCGCTGCCGCTGCCCTCCGGAGAGCTCGTCGATGAAGCGCTGCTCGAGATCGGCGAGCCCGAGGAAGTCGATCGCCTCGGAGATCTTGTCCTCGTCGAGCTGGGTGAGGCGGCCGCCGGAGTAGGGGTACCGGCCGAAGCCGACGAGCTGGCGGACCGTGAGCCTGGTGACGAAGTGGTTCTCCTGCCGCAGGATCGACACGATCCTCGCCACCTGCTTCGACGGGGCGCGGTGCACGTCGAGCCCGTCGATCTCCACGGTCCCCCCATCCGGGGTGAGAAGACGTCCCATCATCGTGAGCAGGGTCGACTTGCCCGCGCCGTTCGGCCCGATCAGCGCGACGATGCCGCCCGCCGGCAGGTCGATCGAGACGGGGCCGATCTCGGCGTCGCTGCTGTAGCGCCGGATGAGGTCGTGGATGCGGATCACAGCCGCCCCTTTCGGAGGATGACGAGGAGGAAGACGAGTCCGCCGATCAGCTCGACGATGATGGTCACCGCGCTGACCAGGGTGAACACGTGCTTCAGGAGGAAGTAGGCCATGCCCAGAGCGACGTAGCCGAGCAGCCAGGCCATCGGGAGCAGGAGACGGTGATCGTAGGTGTCGGCGATCACGTACGCCAGGGTGGCGACGAGGAAGCCGAGGAACGTCATCGGACCGAACAGCGACGTGCTCATCGCCATCAGCACGGCCACGAGGGTGAGCATCAGCATCACCTGCCGCTTGTGGTTCAGCCCGAGGTTGGTGCTGATCTCCCGCCCCAGGGAGAGGAGGTTCAGCCGTCGGGACAGCACCCAGATCGCTCCGCCGGCGACCGCGCAGACCGGGATGACGAACCACAGGAAGTCGGTGTTCGCGTTGGTGATGCTGCCGAAGAGCCGCGCGGCGAGCACGTCGAACTCGTTCGGCTCGAGCATCTGCTGCAGGAACGTGGAGAGCGCCCCCATGCCGGTGCCGAGGATGATGCCGATCAGCAGCATCACGTGCAGGTTGCCGAAGCGCCCCGACAGGAGCCACGAGTACAGCAGCACCGCGAACACCACCATGAGCGCGGACTGCAGCAGGAACCTGGCGAACGGATCGAGCCCGGTCACGCCCGCCGCGGCGCCGAAGAAGAACACGATCGCCGTCTGGATGAGCACGTAGAGCGACTCGAAGCCCATGATCGACGGCGTGATGATGCGGTTGTTCGTCGCGGTCTGGAAGGCGACCGTGGCGAACGCCTGGCAGAAGGTGACCACGGCGATCACGACGATCCCTGAGATCCGCATGCGCGAGATCCGCAGCCACCGCTCGCTGAACGGCGCATAGGGGTTGTCCCAGCACAGCAGGAGCACGGTGAGCAGGAGCGCGGCTGCGATCAGTGCGATGAGGACGAGACGGTAGCGGAGGCGGTGGGCGGGGTCGGCGAGGGCCCCGGAGTGCCGTGCGGGGGCACGGTGGAAGGTATCAGCGGACACCGGTCCTCCTCGTCCGAAGGAGCATGACGATGAACACGAGGGAGCCGACGACGCCCAGCACCAGGGAGATCGGCACCTCGAAGGGCATGATGATCGTGCGCCCGATCAGGTCGCAGATCGTGACGATCCAGATGCCGGTGAGGAAGACCCACGGCAGGTTCGAACGGAGGTCGTCTCCGCGCACCATGGAGACGAGGTTCGGAACGATCAGTCCGAGGAAGGGCAGGGCTCCGATGATGACGGTGACGACGCCCGTCGTCATCGCGACGAGTCCCACGCCCAGGAGCACGACCCGCTCGTAGTTGAGTCCGATGTTCGTCGCGATGTCCTTGCCGAGACCCGCGACCGTGAACCGGTCGGCCGCGATCACGACGACGACCGCGACGGCGAGGACGATCCACAGCGGCTCGTAGCGGCCGATCTCGATGCCGGTGAACCGGCCCATGAACCATCCGCCGATCACCTGCAGCAGGTTGAAGCGCAGCGCCAGGAAGGTGGACACGGCGCTGACGACCGCGCCGAACATGATCCCGACGATGGGCACGATGAGAGAGGACTTCAGAGTGACCCGGCGGAGGAACGCGAAGAACACGAGGGTGCCCGCGAAGGCGAACAGGATCGCGATCGCCATCTTCGCGGCGACGCCGGATGCCGGGAGGAGGATGTAGGTCACCAGCAGCCCGAGTCCCGCCCACTCCGTCGTGCCGACCGTCGTCGGCTCCACGAAGCGGTTCTGCGTCATCAGCTGCATCACGAGGCCGGCCATGGCCATGCTGGCCCCTGCCAGCACGAGCGAGGCGGTCCGGGGGATGCGCGTGATCCAGAGGAACTCGTGTCCCTCGCCGTCCGCGGCGGTGATGTCGGCCACGCCGGTGAAGATCGACACGGTCACCAGGACCGCGGTCAGGGCGACGGCGATGAGAAGCGGCCACGTGCGGGACCAGCGGGACCGGTGCCGACGATCGGATGCCGTCCGGGCGACCGCATCGACGTTCGTGATCCGTCTCGGCGCCGGTTCTGAGGACGTGATCGGGGGCATGGACTCTCCGGGCGTTCAGGAGCGCCGCCGCCGCGTCCGGATCGCGGACGCGGCAGCGGCGCTGCGGATCTGGGTCAGTGCCTCACTCTGCCTCGAACAGCTCGGTGAGCCCCTTCAGGACAGTGATGTACGCGAAGACGTCCTCGGTCAGGTAGTAGTCCGCCGGCATCACGGTGATGGCCTCGTTCTTCACCGCCGTGACGTTGGAGAGGGCGGCGGAGCCGGTGATGAGCTCGAGGGCCGGGACGACCGTCTGCCCCTCTTCGGAGACGGCGGCGTCGCGGTCGAGCACCAGGAGGTAGTCGGCATTCGCCTGAGCAAGCGCCTCGAGCGAGACGTTGTCGCCGGTGTGGTCGGACGTGCCCTCGGCGTCGAGCGCCGGGGTGAGGTCGAGCAGGCTGAAGAAGATGCTCGCTCCGCGGCCGTCGGTCGGGTTGGAGTAGTTGATCTCCCCGCCCGAGGTGACCAGGCCCATGACCGTCTTCTCGGGGTCGTAGGCGTCCTTCGCCTCATCGACCGCGGTGTGGAACTCCTCGATCAGCGCCTCGGCCTCGGCCTTCTTGTTGAAGACCTCGCCCAGCAGGGTGAGGCTGTCGATGACGAACTCGTCCGCGGGCTGGTCCTCAGGACCGGTCATGTCGACGAAGGCCGCGTCGGGGGCGGCATCCTTCACGCCTTGCGCGTTCTCCTCGCCGCTGAAGCGGTAGCCGTTGATCACGAGGTCGGGGTCGGCCGCGACGATCTGCTCGAAGTCGGGCTCCGAGTGGAGTCCGATGTTGAGGATCTCGGTGGAGTCCTTGAGCGGGTTCTCGGGGCTGAACAGGTCGAGCGGGGCAACCGACACGGGAAGGTCCCAGTCGGCGGCGAGCTGGAAGAAGCGGTTGTCGGTGATCGCGACGCTGTCGGCGCTCTCGATGGTCACCTCGTTGCCCGCCATGTCGGTGACGGTGACGGGATAGTAGTCTTCGGCCGCAGCCGGCTTGTCGGTGCTCGTCGCCTCCGGAGCGGGCGAGGCGCAGCCGGCGAGCGCGAGAAGGCCGACGAGGCCGACGCTGGTGGCGGTGAGGATTCTGGGCATGGACATGGAGAGACTCCTGTTCTGCTTCGGGTTCTGCTGTGGCGCGCATGTGAGACGCGAGGTCATGAGGTTAGGGTTGCCTAACCTGACTTCCGAATAGGTTAGCCTTACTTCATGAGCGATGTGAAATCCGGATTCTCTATCGAACGTCGCGGCCTCGAGCTGCGCTTCCGCACCGTCACCCTGACCGCGCGTGAATGGCTGGCCCCCGACTTCGTCCGTGTGCGACTGAGCGGCAGCGACCTGGCCGGCTTCGATTCGCTGGGATCCGACGACCACATGCGCCTGTTCTTCCCCACGGGACCCGTGGGATCCGTCGAGGAGCTGCGCGCCGCGCCGAGCCGCGAATACACGCCGCTCGCCTGGGGCGAGGACTGGCTCGACGTGGAGTTCGCCGTGCACGGCGATGAGGGCGTGGCAGCCCGCTGGGCGGCCACCGCTCCCCTGGGCTCGTCGATCGGCGTCGGGGGCCCTCGTGGCTCGGCCATGCTCGAAGGGACGCCTGGATCCTGGCTGCTCGTCGGCGATGAGACGGCCATCCCCGCCATCCGCCGCTTCTCCGCGCTGATCCCCGCCGGCACGGCCGCTCGCATCGTGATCGAGACCGTGAATGCCGGCCGTGAGGTCGAGATCGACGCTCCCGTCGAGGTGGAATGGCTGCACCGTGGCGACGCCCCCGCCGGTTCCGCGCTGATCGCCTTCCTCGACGCGCTGACGGAAGCGGATGCCGGCGCCGACCCGTTCGTGTTCATCGCCGCGGAGCAGTCGATCGTGAAGCCCGGTCGCGCGCTCCTGGAACGCTGGGGCGTCGACTCCGCGCACGCCGTCGTGAAGGGGTACTGGAAGCGCGGCGAGGCCGAGTACCACGCCCCGCACTGAGCCACGCGGGCGCCGGGCTTACGGCCACGGATTCACCCCGGCTGAGAGATTCGGCCCGGGCGGACGGGCACGGATTCGGAGACCGCACGCGACGCGCCGGCCGGAGGGGCGGATGCCGCGGCGAGCCCCTTCGGGCTCCGCAGCTGTGCGCGGGGTCATGCGCAAGACTGGTCGCATGGCCCTCGTCGATCACCTGGTGCGGGAGCCGAAGCTCTACCCGCGGTTCAACGAGCGCTACTACGCGTCGTTCGTCGAGGACGACAACGGCATCCGCCTCGAATTCATGCACAACCCGCCGCGGCAGTCTTGACACCCCGATCAGACCTCCCCTATCGTTACAAAGCTGTGCCGACCGGCCCAGCATCCAGCCGAGGAGACGACGGAATGGCCGCCATGCGCGTGCTTCCCGCGGTCCTTGCCTTCGATCAGAAGCGCAATGACCGCTACGAGTCGTACCCTCCGGCGCGCGCCGTGTGACAGCATCCGCTGTCCCCTGCCCCGCACCGTCAGGTCCGGGGCATTTTTCATGAGTCCCGACCTGTGGCTGACACCCACAAGAAGGAAAGGAACCATGGAGAGGCTCTCCGCACGGCTGCTGTCGTGGGCTTCCCTGATCGACGAGAAGACTCTCGAGCAGGCGAAGACCACGGCGCGCATGCCGTTCATCCACCCGCACCTGGCGCTCATGCCTGATGCGCACCTCGGCAAGGGGGCGACCGTCGGATCGGTCATCCCTACGCGGGGTGCGATCATCCCGGCCGCCGTCGGAGTCGACATCGGCTGCGGCATGATCGCCGTCCGCACCCAGTTCACCGACGACGAGTTCGAAGGGCGCGACCTCGCACCGCTGCGGGAAGCCATCGAGCGCGCCGTCCCGCTCTCGGCCGGCCACCAGAACCGCAAGGTCGTGGCCACCGCCGAGCCCCGGGTCGCCGAGCTCGAGGCTCTCGCGGAGAAGGCCGGGTTCGACCCCGCGCAGTACGCCGGGAACTGGCGACTGCAGCTGGGCTCGCTCGGCTCGGGGAACCACTTCATCGAGGTCTCGACCGACGAGCTCGGGCGGATCTGGCTGTTCCTGCACTCCGGCTCGCGGGGCGTAGGCAACAAGATCGCGATGCACCACATCGCGATCGCACAGCGGCTGGCGAAGCAGTGGTGGATCGACCTCCCCGACCCCGACCTGGCCTACCTCGTCGAGGGGACGCCGGAGTTCACGCGGTACGTCAGGGAGCTCCGGTGGGCGCAGCATTTCGCGTTGCTGAACCGGGAGGAGATGATGGATCGGGTCGTGCGGCAGGTGTCGGACTTCCTCGGAAGGCCGGTCGATGAGCAGGAGCGCATCAACTGCCACCACAACTTCACCGAGTCGGAGAAGCACTTCGGCACGCAGGTGTGGGTGTCGCGGAAGGGGGCGATCCAGGCGGACGCCGGGCGGCCAGGGCTCATCCCCGGCTCCATGGGAACCGCGTCGTACGTGGTCGAGGGACTCGGCAATCCGCTGTCGCTGAGCTCCTCGCCCCACGGCGCCGGGCGCGAGTACTCGCGGTCGGCCGCACGGCGGACGTTCACGCACGAGCAGCTGCGAGAGGCGATGGCCGGGATCGAGTTCCGTGACACCGACGCCTTCATCGACGAGATCCCGCAGGCGTACAAGCCGATCGATCAGGTGATGACGGATGCCGCCGACCTCGTGTCGATCCGGCACACGCTGCGGCAGCTCGTGAACGTGAAGGGGAACTGAGCCCCCCTGTCAGGAGAACCCGGACCATCGGATGCCGGTGCGGCGTGTCACAGCCCGACACGCCGCACCGCGGGCGGATGGCCCGGGTTCTCCCCGGGGATGTCGGAGGCATGAGCCACCATGGATCCATGGCGACTTTCGATCACATCGGCATCAGCGTGGAGTCGGTGCCGGCGGCATCCGCTCAGTTCAATCCCGTCTTCGAGGCGCTCGGCTACGTCCGCGCCCATGACGCCGAAGACCACGCGTACTGGCGCAAGACCGATGAGCCGGAGGTGCTGCTGTACCCGGCGCGCGAGGAGGGGGTGCACCGGCACGGCCGTGTCGGCTGGCAGCACCTCGCGTACGCGGTCGACTCGCGCGACGAGGTGGACCGGCTGCACGACATCGCGATCGCGGCCGGCTGGACCGAGGTGCGCGCGCCGAAGGAGTACCCGCGGTTCAGCCGGCGCTACTACGCCTCTTTCGTCGAGGACCACAACGGCATCCGTCTCGAATTCATGCACAACCCGCGCGACTGAATATCCCTGCACGGTCTGCATCTCGTACCGGGTTCTCCACAGTTCGTGGATCCGGCCTCGTCCGGTCGTCGCGCTCCTGGCAGACTCGTCCTGTCGGTGCGACACTGGGGAGGTGGGATTCATGAACGACGCGCAGATCTGGACCATGATCGGGGCCTTCACCGCCTTGATGTTCGGGATGCTGACCGTGGTGTCCACGCTCTTCATCCGCGTCGTCCGTGCCGAGGTGGGCGGCCTGAGAAACGAGATGAACGCGCAGTTCAGCGGCTTCCGCGGCGAGGTCAATGGCCAGATCGGCGGGCTCCGCGGAGAAGTCGGCAGCCAGATCGAAGGACTCCGCGGAGAAGTCGGCAGCCAGATCGAAGGACTCCGCGCTGAGTTGAACGGCCAGATGGGCGGATTGCGCAACGAGATGAACGCCCGGTTCGACGCAGTGAACACACGGATCGATGGTCTCGATCGCGACGTCCAGGCGATCGTCAAACGTACTTTCGGTCTCGACCGCGACTGATCAGACCGTCACGGCCTCGCGGTCCGTGAAGGCCTCCTTCGGCACGAACAGGAGCAGCACGGCCGCCGCGAGCGCGGTGACCCCGCAGACGACCCAGACGGTGACGTAGCCGTCGAAGGAACCGGCGGTGCCCTCGGCCGCGGCCCCGCTGACGCCGTGGAGCAGCGCGATGCCGAAGACGCACGAGGCGATCGCACCGCCGACGGTCTTCACCGAGTTGGTGAGCCCGGTGGCCACGCCGGTCTGGGTGGGCGGGGCCGCGGACGCCGCGGCGGCGGGGAGTGCCGCGACCAGCGCCCCGGATCCGACACCGACGACGACCATGTTGGTGACGACCTGCACGTAGGAGTCGTGGAACGGCAGGAAGAGCAGGAAGCCGGCGCCCACGAGCAGCGAGGCGCACAGCAGCGTGAGCCGCGGAGACCAGCGGCGCGCGACGACGGGGAACAGCAGAGCCCCCGCGATCATCGCGATCAGGTAGATGCCGATGATGAGCGAGGTGGCGAAGCCCGTCGTGCCCAGACCGTACCCGTACACGGTCGGGTCGGTGCGGGCGAAGGTCGACAGCGGCGCCTGCGCGCCCAGCACGCTGACCCCGAACAGTCCGGCCGTGAGGAAGACCGGTCCGAGTGCCGGCGAGCGGAACATGCGCACGTCGACCACCGGGTCGGGGTGGCGCAGCTCCCACAGCGCGAACGGGATCACCAGCAGGATGCCGAGCACCACCACGGTCCAGGACCACGGGTTCTCCAGCCCTCCCTCGAGCCGCAGCAGCGCCAGGCCGCCGGTGAAGCAGAGCAGGGCGATCGAGATCAGCACGACCCCGACCGTGTCGAACACCCCGCCGGTCGGCTCCGGCGACTCCTGCACGCCGAGCAGCACGACGAAGAAGCAGACCACGACGAGGATCGCGGGCACGAGCAGCACCACCGTGAGCGGCAGCACGTCGACCAGCGCTCCGCCGGCGAGGGCTCCGAGGATGGCGCCGCCCTCCAGCGCGGCCACGAGAAGGCCCGCGGCCTTCGCGGTGATCGTCGAGCGCCCCTCCATCCGCCGCGAGCGCGACCAGATCAGGGCGATCTCCAGCGGCAGCCACACCACGTAGAAGCCCATCAGCGCCCAGGCGACGAGGAACACCGCGAAGGAGTCGGTGAACGGCAGCGCCAGCGCGGCCGCCGCCGTCAGCGCGGTCGAGATCAGCAGCATCCGCTTGTGGCCGACCATGTCTCCGAGCTTCGCGAACGCCGGCACGACGAGGGCGGACAGCATCAGCTGGGTGCCCTCGAGCCAGTTCACGTCGGCGTCGTGGATGCCGAGGTGCCGTGCGATGTCGCTGAGCATGGGCGTGTAGTAGCCCTGCAGCACGCCGCTGGTGAACTCGACGAAGGCGAGGAATCCGACGACGGTGGCGAGTGTGCCCAGCGTGCGGGTGCGCGTCATCGCGGCTCCTGTTCAGATCGGCGCCGTGCGGATCGCTGCGCCCGATGAGGCATCGGGACGGCGACCCGGAAGGCGGGTGACACTAACCTAGCCGTTCGAGGAGCGCGCGGTGGAAGCGCTCCCCCCGCTCCAAGGCGGCGATCTCGACGTTCTCGTCGACCCCGTGGATCGATGCGCGCTGCGCGTTCGACATGTCCAGCGGCGCGAACCGGTAGACGGCAGGGGCGAACCGGTGGAGATGACGGGAGTCGGTCGCCGCCATCATCACGTAGGGAACGGGCGCGACGCCCGGGTGCGACACCGCCAGCGCCTCGGCGAGCAGGGCGAACTGCTCGTTGTCCGTGGGCGACTCCGGAGACGGCTCGCTCGCCTCCACCACGGTCACCGTCACGAGCGGGTCGGCGATCCGGCGACGCACGCGCAGCACGGTCTGCTGGGTGGTCTCGCCCAGGGCGATGCGCAGGTTGACGGTCGCGGACGCCGAGGACGGCAGCACGTTCGCGGCGGTCCCGCCGGACTGCATGGTGGGCGCCACCGTCGTCCGCACGAGCGCGGCCGGTTCGCCGCCGAGGGCCGCGAACACCCGACCGGTGACCAGGGGCACGGCTCCTAGCAGGCGCAGCAGATGACGGGCGGGGCCGGGGGTCTGCGCCGCGAGCTGCGACAGCATCCGTCCGATCGCCGCCGAGGCCCGCGGACGGAACGTCCCGGGCCCGAGCCGGTCGACGGCCCTCGCGATCCGCCGCACCGCCGTCAGCGCGGGCGGTGCGGACGCATGGCCGCCGTCGCCTCGAGCCGTCAGCCGCAGGGTCATCACGCCCTTCTCTCCGACGCCGATCATCGCCGCCCGACCCGGCACGAACGGCAGGGGCGCGTCGACCACGGCCCCGCCCTCGTCGACGACCAGCCACGGGACGATGCCGCGTTCGCGAAAGACGCGCGCGATCTCCTGCGCAGCGCTTCCGTAGGTCTCCTCGTCGCCGCCGAAGCTCAGGTACACGTCGCGCGCGGGCACGAAGCCGTCGGCGAGCAGGTTCTCGACCGCCTCGATCACGACGATGAGCGGGCCCTTGTCGTCGAGCGCGCCGCGACCGTGCACGAGACCGTCGGCGATGACGCCAGCGAACGGCGGGTGCGTCCAGTCGTCGTCCTCGTCGACCGGGACCACGTCGTAGTGCGCCATGAGCACGAGGGGGTCGCCTGGGCCCGATCCCGCCCAGCGGAACAGCAGCCCGAAGTCGGTGTGCCGCTCCAGGGCCAGCGTCTCGTGCACGAGCGGGTACTGCTCGGCGATCAGCGCGACGAACGCCTCGAACGGCTCGGCGCCGCGCTCCTCGAGCTCGGCGGACACGGTCGGCAGCTGGATCATCTGCGAGAGTCGCTCGGCGATCCCAGGGCGTGGTGCGCTCACGCCCGCCATCGTATCCCCCGCCTGGGAAGATGGAGGGGTGAGTCTGTTCGCCTTCGCCCCGTCCCGAGGTCCGCGGTGGCAGCTCGCCCTGCAGGCCGCTCTGGGCATCTCGGTCCCGATCGCGGTGATGACGATCGCGGGGCAGCCGGCGCTCGGCTATCTCGCCGCCTCCGGTGCGTTCACCGTGCTGCACCTCGGCTCCCTTCCCGTCGTCGAACGCGTGCGGGCGCTGCCGATCGTCGCGGCGGGCCTGATCGCGGCGGCGGGCCTCGGCGCCCTCGCCTCGGGCGCCGCATGGCTCGCGAGCGCGGGGCTGGTGGCCGTCGCCGTCGCGAGCGCGGCGCTCGCCTTCGGCTTCCGGCTCGGACCGCCCGGTCCGCTGTTCTTCGTCCTCACCTACGGACTCGCCGCCCACATCATCGGCACGGGCTCCATCGACGGGGCCGTCTACGTGGCCGCCTTCGCGATCGGATGCCTGTTCTCCTATCTGCTCTCTCTCACACCGCTCGTGCTCCGCCGCGTGCGGAGCAGACGCGCCCGGCCGCTCCGCGAGATCCTGCCCGGGCCCTCGCTCACCGCTGACGGGCGGATGCTGCTGCTCCGCGTCGCGCTGGTGTCGCTGTCCGGGGTGCTGCTCGGCCTCGTGATCGATCCCACCCGCACCTACTGGGTCGTCGGGTCCGGCATCGCCGTGATCGGCGTGGCCGCGGCGCGCAGAGCGGCGTTCCAGCGCGGACTGCATCGGATGCTGGGCACGATCGTCGGCGCGGGGGTGTACGCGCTGCTGGCGCTGCTGCATCCGGCCGGCCTGCTGCTCGCCCTGCTGCTGGGCGTGCTGCAGTTCACGATCGAGATCATCGTGGTGCGCCACTACGCCCTCGCCCTCGTGTTCATCACACCGCTGGTGCTGCTGCTCGCCGGAGCCGCCACCGGCACGATCGGCTCGCTCGACATCGCCTTCGAGCGGGTCGTCGACACCCTCGTCGGCGCGGCGCTGGGCGCGGCATCCGGCGTTCTGCATCCCCGCGCCGCAGAGGACTGACTCTCCCTGCACAGGGTGCGCCTCCGGGGAGTTCTCCACCGTTGCGGTGACCGTGCTCTGCGCCTTGGCAGGATGGACCGCACGGATGAGAATAGGAGCGTGATCGCGTTGACCGAACCGCAGACCTGGACCATGATCGGGGCGTTCATCGCGCTCCTGTTCGGCATGCTCACCGTCGTGTCGACTCTGTTCGTCCGGGTGCTGCGCGCCGAGATCGGCGGGTTGCGATCGGAGATGGGCGGACTGCGATCGGAGATGAATGCGCGCTTCGAGACCGTGAACTCCCGCTTCGACGCCGTCGATGCGCGCTTCGAGACCGTGAACGCACGGATCGACGGGCTCGACCGCGATGTGCAGGCACTGGTCAAGCGCACCTTCGGACTGGACCGGGAATGAGCCGCCCCGCCGACGTCGTCGCCTATCACTCGACGCTCGCCCCCGCCGATCGGGAGCTCTGCGATCTGCTGGCCGCGGAGATCGAGCGCGGTCTGCCGGAGGCGACGAACAGGGTGTGGCATGCGCACCCGGTCTGGTTCCTCGACGGGAATCCCATCGTCGGCTACGACCGGCTCAAGGACGCCGTGCGGCTCATGTTCTGGTCCGGTCAGTCGTTCGACGTAGACGGGCTCGCGCCGTCGGGGAGCTTCGAGGCCGCGGAGGCGAGGTACACGGACGTATCGCAGATCGACGTGGACGCGCTGGCATCCTGGCTCGCCGCCTCGCGTGACATCCAGTGGGACTACGAGCACATCCGCACGAACCGCGGTCTCGTCAAGCGCACGGACTTCTGAGGCGCGGGGAACATCGACGTCCGCACGTCGGTTGCAACCGAGGAGCGAGGCGATCACAGGAGGTGTCGATGGAGCTCACGCTGGTCAGCTCGTCTTTCTGCGGCGCCTGCTCCCGCACGCGATCGGTCCTGGCGGACGCCGCCAGGTTCCTCGCGGGGGCGACCGTGACGGAGATCGACGTGGCCCGCGATCCCGACGCCGCCGAGGCGATGGACATCCGCGTCACGCCGACCGTCGTCATCCGTGACGACGCCGGAGCCGAGGTCTTCCGCGCCGAGGGCGTTCCGACCGTCCCGCAGGTCCTCGCCGCAGCCGTGCGCGCGCTCCCGGACTGACTCCGCACCCTCTTGCGGGCAGCCCATCCGCGGCGCAGACTGAGCCTGCACGCAGAGCGGCGCGCGCATCCACTCGAGACCGGGGCAACGACATGGCGAATCTCAACCCGTACCTCTCCTTCCGCGACAACGCGCGCGAGGCGATGGAGTTCTACCGGAGCGTGCTGGGCGGCGAGCTCGACGTCAACGTCTTCTCCGAGTATCCCGACATGCCGCAGGATCCGAGCGAGGGCGACCTGGTGATGCACGCGCAGCTGACGACGCCGGACGGTCTGGTGCTGATGGCCTCGGACACCCCGGGAGCGATGCCGTACGTCACCCCGCAGGGATTCTCGGTGTCGCTGAGCGGGACCTCCGCCGATGCGACCCGCGCGGTCTGGGACGGCCTGTCCGACGGCGCGACCATCACGGCGCCGCTCGACGAGGCGCCCTGGGGCGGCCTGTTCGGCATGCTCGTGGACCGCTTCGGCGTGAACTGGATGCTCAACGGGGACCCTGTCTGAGCGGGCGGCGAGCAGCTCCGTCAGCATCGGGGGATGTCGGAGGAGCACCGGGCAGGTTCGGACCGGATCGACGCCGCGCGGGAGATCAGCGCGGCAGCACCGCACGGCACGCCAGGTGCAGCGCGAGGCGGGCCTCGGGATCCGCCATGTCGATCCCGAGGAGCTCCTGGACACGGCGGATGCGCACGGCGACGGTGTTGCGATGAAGGCCCAGCGCCGCGGCCGTCGCAGCGATACCCGACTCGTTGTCGAGGTAGGCGGAGAGCGTGGTGAACAGCTCGCCGCTGCCGTCCTGCAGCGGGGCGAGCAGAGACTGCGCCGCCGGCACGAAGGTGTCGTTGCCGGTCCACGCCAGCAGGAGCTGATCCAGGCCGAGGCTGTCGACCCGAACGAACCATCCTGTCGCCGAGCGGGCGGCGGCGATCCGCGCGGCATCGCCAGCCTCGTCGAGGGTCGCGGCGAGCCCCTCGGGGCCGGCCTGCAGCGAGCCGACGCCGGTCGCGACCGCGAAATCGCGGAGAGCCGCCGTGTGGAGCGCGCGCAGCGCCGCGACCGCGCTCTCGACACGTTCCGGGCTCGGCGCGTCCGCGAACGTCAGCCAGCCGCCCACGCCGCGCCCCGTCGTCGTCGCGTGCGCGTCCGCGTCGATCGCCGGCAGCTCCCGGCTGATGGATCTCAGGAGCGAGAACGGGTCGAGCCGGCCGCGTGCGACCATGCGGAACCCGAGGTGGTGCCCCGAGGTGCGCCAGCCCCGCTCGGCCATGCGGCGCTCGACCTCGGCGTCCGGCGCCCCGCGCAGGTCGACGAAGTCGCGCAGCAGCCCGGACGAGACGGCGACGTCGTTGACCGCCGCCACCTCGTCGATGAGCAGCCGTGCGGCGACGGCGGGCATCGCGACCTCGGCGGCGACTGACAGCGCCTGCAGCTGCGCCTCGCTGAGCCCGTGACCGTGGAGCACGAGACGCAGCCCGCTGCGCCCTGGGCTGTCGACCCGCACCGACGCCGCGGCGAGATCGCCGGTGCGCGTCCGGTCGATCCACGAATCGAAGCCGATCGCCGCCATCAGGCGCTCGTCGAGGCGCCCGCCCGCCGAGTGGATCACGCTGCCCGCCTCCACCAGCGCGACCCCGAGCCCGAGCCCGGCCGAGATGTGACGCAGCAGGTCGGCGAGGTCCTGGGCCGAGTACTCGAACGACTGGGCGACCTTGCGCACCTGCCCGAGCGTGAGCGCGTCACGGGCTTCGACGAGCATCCAGCAGGCTCGAGCCAGCTGCACGGGACGCGCGATCTCGAGCAAGGTCAGGCCGATGCGGTCGGCGAGACGACGCGCCCCGGAGTCCATCGATGCGGCTCCCGGCAGCGCCAGCCCGGTGAACCCGCGATCCCGCACCCGGCGCAGCAGCGCGTCCTGCTGCCACGTCGCCTCCGGCGCGGATGCGGTGAGGATGGCCAGCATCCCGTCGACGTCGTCGTCCAGCTCGTCCTCGCCCGCCTCGACGGCGACCCCCGACCAGGACGCGTCCGCGGGACCGGCGACGATCCGGAGGTCTCCGTTCTCGGCGTGCGCCACCAGTGCGCTGAGCATCAGCCTCTCGCTCATGCCGCGTCCAGCCCCTCCAGCCCGTACGCGGACGGCATCACGCGCGCCAGCCGCTCCGGCCGCTGGGTCCACCACTGCGGGGCGGGGAGCCCGAGGACCACCACGTTGCGGGCGAGACCGAGCTCGGTCACCTCGAGGATCTCCCTCGACACGGCATCGAGGATCACGATGACGGTGGGAGCCGAGGCCACCAGCCTGCCGTCGTCGAGGACCGCCAGCGTCTCGGAGCGTGTGACCACACGGTGCACGACGCCTCCGGCCCCCGCGATCTCGACCGCGCTCGCATGCGGATCGGTCGGCGAGGGCGTCGCCGACACGATGCGGCCGGCGGCCAGCATCCGCCCGCCGATCGCGGCGGCGAGCTCGGGCAGCGGCGCGGCCCTGGCGTCAGAGAAAGCACGTCCGAGGGAGAGCGCGTAGGCGAGGTGCCCGGTGATCGAGTGCTCGTGCAGGTCGCCGACGGTGAAGCCGCCGAGCACGGCGCAGCCGACGCCGCCGGCCTGGACGATGGCGGATCGCACGACCCGCTCGGCGTCGATCGGACGCTTCGCCTCCACGAGGGCGACGCCGCCGGCTCCGGTCTCGCACGCGAAGACGAGCCCGGGCACCCGGTCCACGAACAGCGACATCTGATCGAGACCCGGCACTGCGCGTCCCGTGCAGTCCGCGTCGACCACCGTGTGCGAGCCCGAGAGAGTGAGGGGGGCGAGCCCGTTCATGCCTCCGCCCTCGAGCGAGCAGACGGCGGGCACCGGATGCCCCAGCCATCTCTCCACCGCCGCGAGCAGCGGACCGAACGGGTCGAGCCCCGGCATCCGCTCGCCCAGAAGCATGGTCGAGCCGACGAATGCGACGCCCAGGCAGGGCGTCGCCGGGTCGAGGTCGGATGCCGAGGCGACGGGGATCGGCCACTGCGGCGAACTGGCGAGCATGAGCTCGAGCATGGTCGTCGACCCGCCCCCGCCCGAGCCGAGCAGCGCATAGCCGCGCGCGAGCGACCCCAGGTCCTCGCGCGCCAGCTCCATGCGCTCCAGCCTAGGACGCCGCCAGCGTCTCGACCGGGACGAAGCCCTCCGCGAGACCGAACGCCGACGGCCCGAACGCGTCGAGAGCCGCAGGGGTCCGCATCATCTCGGGCGTCGAGATGCCCAGCACGCGCACCCGCTGGCCGTAGCGGAGGCCCTCGGTCGTGATCGGCTCCGCGCTCTCGTGGTCGACGACGCAGATGAGGTCCGGCACGATCGCGACGAGACGTCCGCCGCGCCGGGCGATCAGGTTCTCGTTCTGGAAGGAGATCTCGAAGGGCTCGCCGCCCTCCTCGCCGAGCGGGGCGATGGTCGCCCGCCCCTTGGCGAAGCCCTCTGTGGTGCGGCGCTCGACGTCGACGACCTTGCCGACGCAGAGCTCGCGGACATGCGGGTAGAGCGTGGTCGAGAGCGTGTCGGCGATCGCCTCGAAGGGGGAACGGTGCTCCTCGCGCGCGACGCGGATGGCGCGGCCGAGGGCCAGGGCCATCGAGATCGTGCGTGGCACCGCGGTGCGGCGTACGTCGGCGCCCGTCATCGCGTACTCCGCGATGTGGCCCACGCCGCCGAGGCGGATCGTGATGCCGCGGGCCAGCCACTCCATCTGGCGATCGTCGTCGCCCGTGTCGATCACGACCTGCTCGCCGCGCTCGCCGGCCAGGGCGAGCGGAGAGCCGTGCACGCCGTAGACCGCGAAGGTCTCCATCGACAGCTCGGGGAACGCGCGCCCCATGCCGTCGGCGTCGACCACCGGCAGCCCGGTCTCGGCGGCCACGACGAGCGGGATCATCGAGTTGATCCCGCCGCACTCGATCGGCATGGTCGCATCGGCGGTGCGCCCGAGGTGCTGCTCCAGGGTCCGCAGCGCCAGGGTCGGCTCGGTGCCGGCGGGGATCTTCTCGACCATGACCGTCGGCGCCCCCATCTGGGCGGTGGGGATCACGAACAGGTCGTCGGCGAGCTCGTCGGGATCGAGGATCGTGATGGCACCCTCGCCGAGGACGCGCTCCACGAGCATCTTGCCGATGTACGGGTCTCCCCCTCCGCCGGTGCCGAGCAGCGTGGCCCCGCGGGCGAGGTCGGGCAGGTCGGCGGCGGTGAGCTGCCAGCTCACTTCGTCTCGCTCCGCTCGCTCAGCACACCGCGTACGGCCGCTCCCGTCGAGACGCTGCCGTCGAAGCGGTGCGCGGGCAGGTCGTAGCCGAAGTAGCCGGGTCCCACCATGGCGAGCGCCTCGGCGGAGTGCCACCGCTCGTCGGCGGGGGCGGCGATCACCCGCACCCGCTGCCCGTAGCGCAGGCCCTCCGTGGTGATCGGCTCCCCCGACTCGCCGTCCAGCACCATGATGAGGTCGGGCGTCGTCGCGAGCACCTGCCCGTCGCGCTCGGCGACGAGGTGCTCGTTCTGGAACCGCAGGGTCAGCGACACGCCGCCCTCCGCATCGATGCGCGCGCGCCCGCGGGCGAAGCCCGTGGTGGTCGCACGCTGCACATCGACGACCTTGCCGTCGAACAGCTCGCGTCCGCCGAGCAGCTCAACCGCCGCGGCGACCGGATCGGCCTTGTCCTCGCGAGCCTGCGCGATGCGCTCGCCGATCGCGATGCAGCGCGACAGCGATCCGCCGACCAGCGACTCCCTGGCCGCCGCACCCGACATGGAGAACCCGGCGATCATGACCGAGCAGCCCATCTCGACGCAGGCCACGCGCGCGATGCGCTCGGTCCAGGAGTTGTCGACCGTCTGCAGCACCCCGGTGTTGCCCTTCTCGTCGCTGAAGGCGAGGGGCGAGGCGGTGACGCCGGACAGCGTCGGCAGCACCATCTGCAGCTCGGGGAAGGCACGACCCATGCCGTCGGCGTCGAGCAGCGGCAGGCCGAGGGCCGCGGCCGCCGCGATCGGGATGGTGGAGTTCACCCCGCCGACCTCGGCGCACGCGATGTGGGTGACGGGGCGGCCCAGGTGGATGCCGAGGGCCTTCACGGGCTCCACGACCTCGTCCAGGCTCGGGAGCTTCTCGACCATGACGGTGGGAGCGCCCATCATGGCGACGAACAGCACCAGTGCGTCCTCGGGGACCTCGTCGAGGCCGACGACCGTCACGTCGCCGGAGGCGAGTGCCTGGCGGGCTAGCAGGGCTCCGATGTACGGGTCTCCGCCGCCGCCGGTGCCGAGCACGGCGGCGCCGCGGGCGAGCCCCTCGATGTGGGACGGGGTGATGGTCCAGCTCATGTCACACCCCCATGTCGAGGTCGCCGACGGCCTTCACGCGGATGCGCGTGGCGTTGCCGGGCAGGTACGGGATGGGCACCTCGTCGAAGTCGATGATCGACACGGTCGCGGGCTTGGCGCCGGCGGCGATGGCCTTGTCGACGGCCTCGGCGCGCACCTCGGCGATCGTCTCCTCGCGGCGACCGGGCTCGATCGCGTAGACCTTGTCGATCTCGCCGCCGACCTGGGCGATCGAGGCGCCGATCGCGTTCGCGACCGCGTAGTTCTGCGGCCGGTGCACGGTGCCGAACAGCGGCAGCTCGTCGGGCAGCAGGATCGATCCGCCGCCCACCGCGACGACGGCGATCGGCTCCGGCGAGGTGCGCATGCGGTCGACGGCCTCCGCGACGCGCTCGGCGATGCGGTCGAGCACGCGGGCGACGAAGGCGGGATCGAGATGCGCGACCTTCGACGGGTCGCCCACCTGGGCGCGTCCGGCGGCGACCGCGATGTCGGTGGCGGTCAGGGTGGATCCGCCGAACACGAGGGCCTCGGTGGTGAGCCGGTAGCCGACGGACGCCGGGCCGACCTCGGCCGTCTCCTCGTCGACGATGCTGCCGCCGCCGATGCCGAGAGACAGCACGTCCGGCATCCGGAAGTTCGTGCGGATGCCGGCGACCTTGACCTCGTTCGCCGTCTCGCGGGGGAAGCCGCCCGCGAGCAGCCCGATGTCGGCGGTCGTGCCGCCCACATCGATCACCGCACAGTCGTCGAGGCCGCTCGTGGCGGCGGCCCCGCGCATCGAGTTCGTGGGGCCGGAGGCGAAGGTGGCCACCGGGTAGCGGCGCACGTACTCCTCGTCCATGAGGGTGCCGTCGTTCTGGCTGAGGAAGATCGGCGCGTCGATGCCCTGCGCGCGCACGGCCGAGGTGAGGCCGTCGACGATCTCCGAGGCGAGCTCCCGCAGCGCGGCGTTGATGATCGTGGCGTTCTCGCGCTCGAGCAGGCCGATACGCCCGATCTCGTGCGAGAGAGAGATGGCGGCATCCGGTCCGAGCACCGAGGCGACGATCTCGGCGGCCTGCACCTCGAGGTCGTGGTTGACGGGGCTGAACACCGAGGAGATCGCGACGGAGCGGATGCCGTGGGCCTTCATGTCCTCCGCATGCGCCCGAAGCTCGGCAGGATCCAGCGGGGAGATCGGACGGCCGTCGAACTCGTAGCCGCCGTGTGCGAGGTAGCTGCGCGCCTGCGTGGCCTCGACGAGCACCTCGGGCCAGTCGACGAGCGGCGGCAGCGCGCGGGTGGCCGGCAGCCCCAGCCGGAGCGCGGCGACCGGGGCCAGCCGGCTCGCCTGCACGAGCGCGTTGATGAAGTGGGTCGTGCCGATCATCACGGCTTCGATGTCCGCGCCCTCGAACGCGTGACCGGCGCGCAGGTCCTCGATCGCCTGGACGATGCCGCTGGTGACGTCCGCGGTCGTGGAGTGCTTCACCCCCGCCAGGGTGCGGGTGCCGTCCATGAGGACTGCGTCGGTGTTGGTGCCGCCGACGTCGATGCCGATGTGCATGGTTCTCGCTTCCTTGTGTGACGTTGCCGAGGGTCGGATCAGGCCGCGGACCCGGCGGGGACGGCCTGGCGCGTCGTCGCTACGCCGACGCCCCGCACCAGGCCGAGCTTGCCGGCGATGATGTACAGCGCCATCGACAGGAACAGGCTGAGCAGCGACGGGATGCCCCAGGTGACGAAGTAGCCGACGAGCGCCGAGACGAGCCAGACGACGATGGTCGCGGGCACGATCCGCGGGGCCGTGGCAGGCAGCGTGCCCTCGTCGCGGGTCGCGTCGAGCTCCCCGCGCCAGCGGCGGACCACGTAGTACTCGGCGACCATGATGCCGGCGATCGGCGGGAAGGCGACGCTGAGCACGATGAGGAACTCGGTGAACTGGCCGAGGATGCCGACGGCGGCGAGGATGGAGCCGACGACGCCGAGCACGATCGTCGTGGTGACGCGGTGCAGGTTCCTCCCGAACGCGGTGGAGATGAAGTTCACCAGGCCCAGGGTCGAGGAGTACAGGTTCCAGTCGTTGATCTTGAGCGTGCCGGTCAGCACGATGAACAGGCCGATGAAGCCCACCGAGGAGGTCACGATCGCGACGATGTCCCCCGTGCCCGCGGCGTGGGCCAGCAGCACACCCGCCAGGCCGATCACGAACTCGCCGAGGGAGACGCCGACCACGGTCTGCTTCACGACGTCGGCGCGGGAGCGGTTGAAGCGGGTCATGTCGCCGGTGATGATGGCGCCGACGATGAGACCGCCGGCGACGATGCCGGTGCCGGCCCACACGCTCATGGACGGACCAGGAGCGGGGCCGGTGAGCAGCTCGCCGATGTCGTGACGGGTGAGCTCGGAGATGACCGACCAGCCGACCAGGATGAGGAACAGCGGCACGGTGACGTTCGCGAGCCACTGCATGCCGACGAAGCCGAACGCCACGATCGCGGTGACGATGAGGCCGAAGATGAGGCTCCACGCCCACACCGGCAGGGTGCCGGGCATGAGGGCGTCGAGGGACTGCGCCGAGATCGCCGACTGGATGCCGAACCAGCCGATGAGGCTGATGCCGATCGCGAGCCCGACGAGCGAGGCGCCGATCTCGCCGAAGCCGGTCCAGCGTGCGAGGAGGGCGGTGTTGAGACCTTCGCGCTGGCCGATGAAGCCGACGACGCACATGATGATCTCGAGGATGAGGGAGCCGAAGAGGAAGGCGAGGACGGCCTCGCCGAAGGTCATGCTGTAGCCGAGGGTGGCTCCGAGGAGGAACTGCGAGAGCGCGGAGACCTGGCCGAATCGCTGCACTGCGATTCCGAACCAGGGCTTGCGGGCCTCGGGAGCGACTCGGGAGAGCGCGAAGTCGTCTGCGTGCGCCGTGCGTGCCATGAGGATCCTTCGAGAGGAGGGAACGGGTTGCCGGCCACAGTATCGATCCCTGATCCCCGTTCGACATGTGCATTCCGCACGAGAATCATCTCTAGAGGTGCATAGTGCACAGCATCCGCCTCATTCGTGACGTCGGTTCGCGCACGCCGAGGCACGCTGAGACGGCTCGAGGTCGAGAGTGCATCGCGTACGGCGCCGCCCGACGCGCTCTCGCCCGCGCCCCGCCGCCCCCGGCGCGATCAGCGCAGCGCGTTGGCCTCGATGAAGGCGCGCAGCGCCGCGGCGTCGTCGGCCATCTCGGTGACGTGCTGCGGAGCCTCGAGCATCGCACGGAGGTCGGAGGAGTAGTCGAGCTCGACGCCGATCGCCTCGCGGATGGTCTCGGCGAACTTCTCCGGCTTCGCGGTCTCGAGCACGAGCATGGGTACGCCCGGCTCGACGTACTCGCGGGCGACCTTGACGCCATCGGCCGTGTGCGGGTCGATCACGTCGTCCGCCGTCTCGTACACCGAGCGGATCGTGGCGAGCCGGTCGTCGTGCGTCGAGGTGCCGCTGACGATGCCGAACTCCTCGACGAAGCGAGGCAGCTCTGCGGAGAAGTCGAAGTGCCCCTGCTCGTCGAGCTCCCGCCAGGCCGCGAGGACGCGAGCCGGGTCGCGGTCGACCAGTTCGAAGATGAAGCGCTCGAGGTTCGACGCCTTGGAGATGTCCATCGAGGGGCTCGAGGTCGCCAGCGTCTGCGCCGCGCTGCGGGGCCGGTAGACGCCGGTGCGGAAGAACTCGTCGAGGACGTTGTTCTCGTTGGCCGCGAGCACCAGCCGGCGGATCGGCAGGCCCATCTGCTTGGCGTAGAAGCCGGAGAGGATGTTGCCGAAGTTCCCCGAGGGCACCGTGAAGCTCAGCTCGGTCCAGCCGCCGGCGTCCGTCGCGCGCAGCCAGGCCCAGAAGTAGTAGACGACCTGTGCGGTGATGCGGGCCAGGTTGATCGAGTTGACCGCGCCCAGGTGCTGGGCGCGCTTGAAGTCGAGGTCTCCGGCGAGCTCCTTGACGAGGTTCTGGCAGTCGTCGAAGACGCCGTCGATCGCGATGTTGTGCACGTTCTCGTCATCGAGGGAGAACATCTGCGCGCGCTGGAAGGCGCTCATGCGCCCCTGCGGAGACAGCATGAACACCGAGATGCGCTCCTTGCCGCGCAGGGCGTGCTCGGCGGCGGAGCCGGTGTCCCCCGACGTGGCGCCGAGGATGTTCAGCACCGATCCCTTGCGCTCCAGGGCGTACTCGACGACCTGACCGAGGAACTGCATGGCCATGTCCTTGAAGGCGAGCGTCGGCCCCTCGGAGAGCCCGACCAGCGTGAGGCCGCCGTCGATCTCGCGCAGCGGGACGACCGACTCGGGGAAGGAGGCATAGGCCGCCTCGGTCATCCGGGCGAGGTCCGCACGGGGGATGTCGGTCGCGAACAGCCCGAGCACCTCGGTCGCGAGCTGCGGGTAGGTGAGGGCCCGCCAGCGCTCCAGCGTCTCCCCGTCGACGGTCGGCATGACCTCGGGGACGGCGAGTCCCCCGTCGGTCGCGAGGCCTTCGAGCAGGGTCTCGCAGTACGGCAGCGGCTGCATGCCGCCTCGGGTCGAGATGTACTGCACGGGGGCTCCTCAGGTCGGAATCGGCGCGGGACCTCCATTCTCGCAGGTGCCGGAGAGGGGATGACACGAGCGGATGCCGCGACGCGACGCCGCGGCTCAGAACAGGGATGCCGGCAGCGCGCCCTCGTGCTCGAGCAGCCAGCGCTTGGTCTGCAGCCCCTGCCCCGGCTCGCCGCCGGAGTATCCGCCGAGTCCGTCGCCCGCGACCACCCGGTGACAGGGCACGATCAGCGGGACCGGATTCGCGCCCATGATCGCCCCGATGCCGCGCGCGGGTATCGTCGTGCCGCTGCGCGCGGCGAGCTCGCCGTAGGTCACGGTCTCGCCGGAGCGGACCGTCTCGTGCAGGGCCGTGAGCACGGCACGCGTCGCATCGGTCTGCACGCCGAGGTCGACGGGCAGGTCGAGCTCGCGTCTGACGCCGGCGAAGTAGTCGCGCAGCTGCGCGAGAGCGTCGTCGAGCAGCGCGTCGGCGCCGGCATCCGCTCCGACCGGCGGGGACGACCGCCAGGTCACCCGGGTGATCCCCGTGCCGGAGCTGGCGACGCCGATCACGCCGACCGGGGTCCGCAGGGTCGCGAAGGAGGCCATGAGGCGAGGCTACGCCCCTGGGCGGACACCCAGGTCGCGCGCGAAGCAGAGCGACAGCTCGCTCCCGGCGTAGTGCCCGAAGAGCGGGATCGGCGCGTACCCCTCCCGCTCGTAGAAGCGCACCGCGTCGGGCTGCGCCGTGCCGGTCTCGAGGACGAGGCGCCGGATGCCGAGGTTCAGCGCCTCCTCCTCCAGCGCGCGCAGCAGAGCGGTCGCCGCGCCGGTGCCGCGTGATCGCGGCGCCGCGTACATCCGCTTGATCTCAGCCGTGCGCGGACCGAGCACGTCGTCGGGCAGCGGGCGCAGCCCTCCGCACACGACGGCCTCGCCCGCGGCGTCCGTCCCGATCAGGAACACCGGCACGTCGTCGGCCGATGGTGCGACACCCGGCTCGTGGTCGTCGCTGCCGTAGCGGGCGTCGAGCTCGGAGCGCTGGGCGGCGCGCAGACGGACGGCATCCGGATGCTCCCACGCCGCCTTCTGGACGATGATGGTCATCCGTCGACGATAGGCGCGGAAGGTTTCTGAGAAGTTTCGGGAAACGGCGTCATGATCCACCCGGCACCGCGTCTTGCTCATGTGACGACGATCGATTCCTGGGGTTAGCCATCGAATCGGAGTCTGGGCCGCATCTCCCCTCAATCGCGGCCTGCGGGTGGGGCCATCTCCCACGGCCCCACCCGCCCCTCCACCGTCCTTGCAGGTGCTCGAGCGCCGACTGGGGTACTCTCGCTTCACCGGCACCCGAAGCCGGTCGCCCCACCTGTGAGGTCTCATGGACGAACCACGCGACATCCCGGGCTCCGACTCCGACAGCCGTCTTCTGCAGAGGAGCCGCGCCGGTGATCGGCACGCGTTCTCCGAGCTCTGGCGCCGCCACGCGCCGGTGGCCGTCGCCTACGCCCGCAGCCTGGGTTCGGGGCCGCCCGATCCCGAGGACGTCGTCGCCGACTCCTTCGTGAGCATCCTGCGACAGCTGCGCGCCGGCAAGGGCCCGCAGCGCAGCTTCCGTCCGTACCTGCTGACCACCGTCAAGAACACGTGGATGACCGACGTCCGGCGGGTGCCGCCGATGACCCCGCTCGACGAGGCGACGCCGCCGGCGTCGACGATCGGCGCCATCGACGTGGACTCGATGGCCGACACCTCGACCCTGGCAGAGGCGTTCCGGTCCCTCCCCGAGCGATGGCAGCACGCGCTGTGGTTGAGCGAGGTCGAGCAGCTGCCCCCGCGGCAGATCGCCACGGTGCTGCACATCCGGCCCAACTCCGCTGCAGCGCTCACGTATCGGGCCCGCGACGCCCTCCGCAAGGCGTGGATCCGCGCGCACCTGCGCGCCGCCCCCGAGGGCACGGATCACGCGCGGGTGATCGAGCTGCTCGGCTCGTACGCGCAGGACGACCTCGCCCCTCGGTCCGAGCGCTTCGTCGCCGCGCACCTGCACGACTGCGCGGACTGCCGGTCGGCCGCGGGAGAGGCTCGGCAGCTGGCCAAGGCGATGTCGTACGGACCTCTGCTCGCCGGCGGCGCCGGACTCGTGATCGTGCCGGCGCTGTTCCCCGCCGACCAGGCGGCGGCCGCGGTCGCGAGCGTCGCGGACCTGTCGGGATGGGCGGGGATGACGGCCTCGGCGCAGCCCGCGGCCGAGGCCGCGGCGCACGCCTCTCCCCTGCTGTGGCCGGCGGCCGCGGCGAGCGCCGTCTCGCTCTCGGTCAGCGGGAGCCTGTTCGCTCTCCCGGTGGAGGATCAGGCCTCGAACCCCGTGCAGGTCGTCGCCGCGGCCGCGGCTCCGCTCACGCCGCCGACGGCCGCGAGCCCCGCACCGTCGGAGTCGAGCGTCTCGCCGCCGACCACCCAGGCCGTCGTGGCGCCGGCGACGCCGGACCCCGTGAGCCCCGACCACCAGGGCTCCCCGGAGCAGGGCATCCGCCGATGGCACGTCGGCCAGGGCGACGAAAGCCGCTCGACGCGGGGCGAGGACGACCGGCGCGGGTGGCAGCACAGCGCGCCGGGGACGGGTTCGCGCCCGGTGCAGGTCGTCACGGCCGTCTCCGTCTCGACGCCGTCGAGCTCCGCGGGAGCGGCTGGCGCCGCGGGGACCCGGGATGGCGGGCACGGCGACGCGCAGGGCGGAGACCGTCGGGGCGGAAACGGCCAGAACGGGAACGGCCAGGGCTGGCAGAACGGGAACGGCCATGGCGGAGACGACCAGGGCCGGGGCGACGGTCGCGGCGGGGACCGCGGCGGCAAGCGGTCCTAGCCGCCCGGGCGTCCCCGCGTCCCGTCTCCGGCGCCGTGGTCTACAGTCATGCCATGACGAAGAAGACGTTCGGCGTCGGCGACGACGTCATCACACCGAGCACGCGCGGGACGGTCATCGACATCTCCCCCACCCCGTCGGGGCAGTTCGTCTTCGGGGTGGAGGACGCCGCCGGCGAGGTCCGCTACTTCACGCCGAAGGCGCTCACGCACGCCTGACGCGTCCTCATGATGCGGGGAGCTCGGCGATCAGCGCGTCGACGCGTCGACGGATCTCGTCCCTGATCGCGCGCACCTCGTCCATCCCGCGCCCCGCCGGGTCGTCGAGCACCCAGTCCTCGTACCGGGTCCCCGGATAGAACGGGCAGGCGTCTCCGCAGCCCATCGTGATCACGACGTCGGAGGACTGCACGGCATCCGCCGTCAGCACCCTGGGCGACTCCGCGGCGATGTCGATGCCGAGCTCGGCCATCGCCGCCACGGCCATCGGGTTGATCCTGTCGGCCGGAAGGGATCCCGCCGATCGCACCTCCACCCGGTCGCCGGCGAGGTGGCGCAGGAATCCCGCGGCCATCTGGGAACGGCCCGCGTTGTGCACGCAGACGAAGAGGACGGATGCCGTGGCCATGTCTCATCCTGACACGGCACGGAGATGCGACGAGCACGGGATCAGGAGAGATCGAAGTACAGGTGCGCATGCAACGCGCACCCGGGGTTGAAGGCCGCCGCGCACCGCGGGCAGGCCGTCGTCCCGAGGTAGTCGGCGATCGTCAGCTCGACGCCGCACACCCCGCACAGCACCGCCTTCTCGCTGCGGGCGCCGACCGGCCATCGTCCGGCGGGGTGGGACGCGGCCTCCTCGTGGCAGAGGTGGCACGGGTAGTAGTCCCCGCAGCACGCGAAGCGGATCGCGACGACATCGAGCTCGGAGCGGTAGTGCACGCACCGCGTCTGGTCGTCGACGACCGGGCCGAGGACGGGAGGGCGTTCAGGCTGCGGATGCTGCGACACCCGTTCATCCTGACACGCGCCGCGTGCCGGAAGCGCGGCGCTGCGTGTCGGCCGACGTGCGGCGTCAGTCGACCGGGACGCCGTTCGCCTGCAGCAGCGGGATCACGAAGCCGTCGCGGATCTTCGTCGGATACCGGCCGGCGTGCGCGGCGATGCGCTCCAGCACGTCACGCCAGCGCTCGTCGACGACGAGACGGGTCCTGCCCTCGGTGGCCACGGAGTGCCGCACGACGAAGAAGGCGGACATGAGCTCGGCGACCGAGGGATGTCCGCGCATCAGCCGTTCGACGTATCCCAGGACCGTCTGCGGACGTGTCCGGAAACGATAGCCGATGGACATCCGGGACTGCGCGACCACGGTGTACGCGATGTCCGCGCTCTTGGCGGACGGGCGGGTGCGTCGGCCGCGCCCCCGCTGCTCGTTCCAGTCCCGTGTGAGCAGGAAATCGGCCGCCGCGGCGAATGCGCCGTCGTCCTGGTCGACGGTCGCGTCGAGCACGACGTCGATGCTGCGGTACAGCAGCCCGAGGGCGAACCCCGCCTCCCGCGTGCGCCGGAGCTCGTCGCAGACCTCGCGATCGCGGGAGTGGAGGTAGGCGACCGACGAGACCAGCACCTGCTGCGGGGACGGCGCATCGGCGATCGCGCGCTCGACGAACACGGCGGCGGCGGGCTCGCCGATGTCGGCAAGGTCGGTGCGGGTCAGCAGGGCGAGCGCGTCCTCGCGTGCACCCCTGGTCCGCATCGGCATCTTGGCCAGAGCGGACCGGAGAGCGCGGAGCGCATACACGCCCGTCGCCGAGTCCTTGACGTCTCGGTACCTCGGCTCGAGCGCCCGCAGCACGTCGTCGCCTGTCCAGACCCCCTCGGGGGCATGCAGGATCCAGTAGAGCAGGGCGAACGCGTCTTCAGGGGCGGATGCCGTCGTGCTGAGGAAGCGCACGGTGCGCTGGGCCAGGCGATGCTGCAGGTCGGCGTCCAGCAGCATCGCCGACAGCCAGAGGGCCGCGTTGTCCGCGTCCGCGTCGAGCAGGCGCCTCCATACCTCCAGCAGGAGACGCGGATCCGCCCCCGCCCGCTCCGCGTCGCGGAACAGCGATCGGCTGACGTACATGCCCAGCGCGCGCCGGGCCGTCGCCCCGGGGTGCGCCCACGGGCGGATCAGGCCGGTGAGCTCGTCGCGGCTCCTGGATTCGAGGTCCGACGACGACGCCGCTATCCGGCTCCCCCAGGCGATCTCGGCCCTGGCCTCGACGACGGCTCCGGCCTGAGCGACCACCCCGGCGCTCGAGAGCCCCCGGAGGAGGTCTTCGGCCGCATCGACGTCCGCGATCGCCGGACGCCTGCCGAAGACCCGGTCGCGCACCCCCTCCCACGCCACCGGATCCCCGATCCGCTGCGAGAAGCCCGCGGCCAGCTCGTCGATGAGCTGCTCCAGACGCTCCCGCCGGCCCTTCGAGGTCGCGATCGTCTGAGACAGGAGATTCCAGTACTCGTCGAGGAAGCCGTCCTCGGTGCGCACATCGGGTCGATGCCCCAGCGCCGCCAGGGTCAGCAGGATCATCGCCGCGCGCGGACGGCACAGCAGAGCGCGCGTGCCCGCGCCGCCGGGCGCGTCTGCGGTGCCGGCCAGATCGACCAGAGCGCCGAGATCGCCCTCGAGGGCGGGCTGCAGCATCCGCAGGCCGATCCGGGAGTCGACGACGAGGGCGTCCAGCTCGAACCACCCGGAGACCGCATGACGGGCGGCGCCGGAGACGGAGGGGTCGAAGAAGCCGTGCCGCTGCCAGAAGTCGCGGTCCTGCGGGTCGAGCAGTTCGTCGAGCGCCATGCTGTCGGCGGTGATCGCGAATCGCAGTCGACGCCGTCCGCTCGTGGTCTCGATGACGTCCCTGAGCTCACGCACGAAGTGCGGATCGGCGGCGGCCCATTCGTCCGCGTCCTCGACGACCACGAGCGTCCACGAGTCGAACCTCTGCAGGCTGCTCTCCAATGCGCCGATGGCCGCGAACTCGAAGCCGAAGACCTCCGTCGCCTGGGCCAGGATCGCCGCCCGGAGCCCTTCGGCGCCCTTGCGGACGGTGATCGACGGCATCCCCCGGGCGAGCGCCTTGGACGCGATCGCCGCAGCGAAGTCCGATTTCCCCGTTCCCCACGCGCCCGAGATCGGCAGGCAGCACCGATACCGCGGATTCGCGGCCTGAGCACGGATCCACGCCGCGTCCCTGCGCACACCCGGCGGCTCGCCACCGGGCGCCGACTCCGCCAGCCCCTGGAGGAGAGCGTCGAGCTCGTCGCGGAAGCGCTGCGACCGGAGCGCCACGAGCTTCGTGGCGTTGGGCGCGTCGACCGCCGGGGCCGGGAGGCGATGCGAGACGCCGCCGCGCTTCGCCGCGGCCTGGAGAGCGGCGATGCGCCCGAGCAGATCCTCTCCCCAGTGATAGTCGATGTCGACGTCGTCGAGGTCCCACTCCACGACGCCGGATGAGGGAGGCCGTCGCGACAGGGTCAGATCGAGCGCGTCTCGAGTGCGCAGCCGCGCCATCGCGACATGGGTCTCGGTGAGCGCCGGAGCCGCGAGCCGAGGGGTGCGGAGCGCCAGCTCGGCGACGATGCCGAGGATCAGCGACTGGCTGTACTCGGGGTCCAGGAGCGCCCCGGCGAGCGTCTCCTCGAGCAGCCGTGCGCAGACGGCGGCCTGCGCCTCCGACGGCGCGTCGAGCGGATGCCGCGAAAGCCAGTGCTCGACGATCGAGGCCGGCGATCCTCCGGCGTCGGCCAGCTCGCGGGCGCCGGGAAGAGGCGCCTTCGCCAGGGTGTCGACCGCGAGCTGGACGCCGACGACGAGGTCATCGTCGTCGATGTGCTCGGCACGCAGCCAGGCGCCCAGCCGCGCGCTCGCGGCCTTCTGGATGCGCGTCGGTGCACGGTGTCCCGCGCGCACGGGCGCGGGTGCGGTCACGCGGCGCCACAGGGAGCCGCCCACCTCGGACAGGGCGCCCTCGGCGATGGCCATGCCGATCTCGACGAGCACGCTCCACCTCCCCTGACGGCTGTCCGGTGCACAGCAGCCGGACTGCTCCCGATCGTAGCGGCGCGGCGGCGAAACACATCTGGTCTAGACAAGCTAGACAAACTGGACGACATGGACTTAGTATGGCCGTGCACCTCGCACCCAGGTGCACGGCCCGTCGCAGTCGACGCGGCCACCTCGACACAGACAACGGAAGGTTTGCTCGTGGTTTCCCAGACTTGGAAGAAGGCCGCTGCCCTCATCGGAGCCGCCGCGCTCGTAGGCTCGCTCTCTGCATGCACGACCGGTCAGACGACCCCCGGCGCCGGCAAAGGCGAGGACGACACCGTCAACGTGACCCTGATCCTCAAGGATCTGGTCAATCCGTTCTTCGTGGCGCTCGAGGAGGGCGCCCAGAACCAGGCGGAGAAGGACGACGTCAAGATCACCGTGGAAGCCGGCTCCAAGGACGGAGACGAGCAGGGCCAGATCCAGGCGATCGAGAACGCCATCACCCGAGGGGACGACGGCATCCTGATCCTGCCCAGCGGTCCCGGCGTGTACGACGCCATCGAGAAGGCTCGAGACGCCGGCCTGGTGGTCATCGGTCTGGACACGCCGACCGACCCGGCCGATGTCGTCGACATGACCTTCGCGACCGACAACTTCGCTGCCGGCCAGCAGATCGGCGAATGGGCCGCGAAGAAGCTGGACGGCGAGCACGCAGTCATCGCGCTGCTCGACCAGTTCAACGACCGGGTCATCCAGACCGACCTGAATCGCGACCAGGGCTTCCTGACCGGCATGGGCATCGACACCGCTGACAAGGGCAAGAACGGCGACGAGGCGAAGACCGGCGACTACTCGGGCGGCACCTACGAGATCGCCTGCCAGGAGCCCACGACCGGGGCGCAGGACGGCGGCAGGACGGCCATGGAGAACTGCCTGAGCGCGAACGGCGACATCAACCTCGTCTACACGATCAACGAGCCCGCCGCCGAGGGCGCTGCGGCGGCCATCGAGGCGGCAGGCCTCTCCGACAAGATCACGATCGTCTCGATCGACGGAGCATGCGCGGGTGTCGACCTGGTCGCTTCGGGCAAGCTCGGCGCCACCTCGATGCAGTTCCCCGTCGCGATGGCGGAGAAGGGCGTCGAGACCATCGCCAGCGTCGTGCGCGGCGGCAAGATCCCCGCACCGTCGGAGGGACTGGAGTTCGTGAACACCGGCACGGAACTCGTCGCGGCCGATGGTCTCGGTCTCACCTTCACGGCCCCTGACGCGGCCACGTCCACCTGCTGGGGCTGATCCGGCTCTGGTCAGACCCTGAATCCCGAGTAAGGACCCGAGTGATGTCTCAATTCACATCTGCGATCGCAAGCACGCAGAGACCGGGGCCCGCCGTGGCGGTGCAGCGCCTGCTGCACCGCCACCCGGCGCTGAGCCCCGCTGTCATCCTGGTGATCATCGTGATCGCCTTCACGATCGTGAACCCCCGCTTCAGCAACCCGCAGACCCTCTCGCTGCTGCTGCAGCAGACCGCGGTGATCGCGGCCCTCGCGGTGGGGCAGACCCTCATCATCCTCACCGCCGGCATCGACCTCTCCGTCGGCGCCGCAGCCATCCTCGCCTCACTCGTGATGGCCGAGGTGAGCGCCGGCATGGGCATGCCCGGCTGGCTGGCCCTGATCGTCGGCGGGATCGTCGGCATCGCGGCCGGAGCCCTCAACGGCATCCTCGTGACCAGGCTGTCGCTCCCGCCGTTCATCGTGACGTTGGCGACGCTGAGCGTCTTCACCGCGATCGCTCTGCTCATCTCCGGCGCGCAGAGCACGTCGGCGAAGGACATGCCGGATCTCCTGAGCTGGACCGGGATGACCTTCGGCCTCGGAGGATTCAGCATCACCACCGGCGTGCTGCTCGTGCTGGCCATGTACGCCGTCGTCGCCTTCGCCCTGAACCGCACGGCCTGGGGCACCCACGTCTACGCGGTCGGCGGCGATGCCGAGGCCGCACGACTCTCGGGCATCCGGGTCTCCCGGGTGACCATGAGCGTCTACCTCGTCGCGGGCCTCACCTACGCCGTCGCCGCCTGGGTCCTCATCGGTCGAGCAGGCGCAGCCACCCCGAACGGCATCGTCGACGGCAACCTGCAGAGCATCACCGCCGTCGTCATCGGAGGGACCAGCCTCTTCGGCGGGCGCGGCGGCATCGGAGGCACCCTGCTCGGAGCGCTCATCGTGCAGTCCCTCACGGTGGGGCTGTCCCTCGCCGGAGTCGATGCGCAGTTCCGGCTCCTCGCCGTCGGCGCGCTCGTGCTGTTCGCCGTCGCACTCGACCAGTGGATCAGGAAGGCACGATGATGACCACCGCAGCCCCCGTTCTCTCCGCCAAGGGCATCACCAAGCGCTTCGGCCATGTGCTCGGGCTCGACGACGTCGACCTCGACGTTCACGCCGGGGAGGTGCTGGCCATCATCGGCGACAACGGCGCCGGGAAGTCCACCCTCATCAAGTGCCTCACCGGCGCGCTCGTCCCTGACTCGGGACAGTTGTACGTGGACGGCAGGCCCGTGGACTTCCGCCGCCCTCAGGACGCCCAGGCGCTCGGCATCGAGACCGTCTACCAGTCCCTGGCCGTCGTGCCCGCCCTGGACATCGCCAAGAACATGTATCTCGGGCGTGAGGAGCGCCTCCCCGGATTCCTGGGCAGCGTGCTCCGGATGACCGATCGCAAGGGCATGCGCGCACGAGCGAAGGAGCGCATCGATGCACTCGGCATCCGCACGATCCAGGACCCCGAGGTGTCGGTGGAGAGCCTCTCCGGAGGTCAGCGTCAGGCCGTGGCCGTCGCACGTGCAGCCGCCTTCGGCTCGAAAGTGGTCGTTCTCGACGAACCGACCGCCGCCCTCGGCGTCCGCGAGTCCGCGCAGGTGCTCGAGCTGATTCAGCGCCTGCGCACCGAGGGGCTGGGCGTCGTGCTCATCAGCCACAACATGCCGCACGTGTGGGAGGTCGCCGATCGCATCCACGTGCAGCGCCTGGGCCGGCGCGCCGCAGTCATCACGCCGCAATCGCACACCATGACCGACGGGGTGGCGCTGATGACGGGCGCCTCGAGCGGCTCCACGGACTGAGGCCCGCCTCTGCGACGTTCGGACGCTGCGCTGCGGACGAACGCCTGGAACAGATCCGAACACCACCGCCCCTGGGCATGCCCCGTCGCGGCTGCCGCCTCCGGATCCACACCGGTCATCAGCGACGAATCGAGGCGGCCCCACGCCGTCTCAGGACGATCCCGACCGCTTCGCGGTCATACGAAAGGACTCATCATGCCCCTGGTCAGCGGCCATGACATCATCGCCGAGTGCACGTCGCGCGGTCTCGTCGCCGGCGCATTCAACACCACCAACATCGAGACGACGATGGGAATCGTCGAGGCGATCGAGCGCACCGGCATCCCGACGTTCATCCAATGCGCGCCCACGAACGCGGTCCTCTCGGGCTTCGAGTACATCCACGACATGGTGAGCCGACGACTCGCCGACTGCCCTGTGCCCGTCGCCCTGCACCTCGACCACGGAAAGAACCTCGAGGCCGTCGAGGACGCGATCGCGGCGAGGTTCACCTCGGTGATGATCGACACGTCCGAGCATCCTTATGAGGAGAACGTCGCGCTGTCGGCGAGGGCCCGCGAGATCACGCCCCCGGATCTCTCCGTGGAGGCCGAGCTCGGCGCGATCGGGGGCAAGGAGGACGAGATCGGCCCTGACGAGGCGTCGGGCACCGATCCCGCGCAGGTCGCCGACTTCGTCGGCCGTACCGGCTGCGACATGCTCGCCGTCTCCGTCGGAAACGTGCACGGCTACGCACCGGACGCACGCATCGACTTCGACCTCCTGCGGCGTGTCCAGGAGCAGAGCAGCGTGCCTCTCGTCATCCACGGCGGTTCCGGTCTCCCGGTCGAGCAGTTCGGTCGTCTGCACGAGTACGGCGTCGTGAAGGTCAACATCGCCAGCGACCTGCGCAACGCGATGATCCGGTCTTTCGGGGAGGCGTTCGCCGCGAACCCCAATGAGCACTCCCTCATCAGGGTCTCGCGCGACTCCGTGAGGGCGATCGCGGACATCGTCGAACGACGGATCCGCCAGTTCAACACCTCTGCTGTCTGACCCCACCGGCGCTGCGCAGAAAGGACCTCCCGTGCTTCCCACGATCACGATCGACATCGGCACGACCAGCGTGAAGCTGTGCCTCTTCGACGCCGAGGCCCAGCTGTCCGCGACGAGACGACTGGCCACGCCGACGCAGCACGACGAGTTCGGAGAGGTCTACGATCTGCCCGCCCTTCGAGAAGGGGTCGACGACTTCATCAGGTCCTTGGGCTCCGCGGCGCGCGCCTCGGTGGCGAGGATCGCCATCACGGGCGTAGGCGAATCGGGAGGCCTGGTGCGCAGCGACCTCTCTCTCGCCTCGCCCATGATCCTGTGGCACGACCAGCGCGGAGCGGAGTATCTCGAGCGTCTGTCTCCGGAGCAGAGAAGCCTGCTCTACCGGATCACGGGCTTGCCCGCGAACGGCAACTACGCCCTCACGAAGATCGCCTGGGCCGCGGATCGCGCCACGGATCCCGATGATGCGCAGTGGCTCAACGTCGCGGAGTACCTCGCCGCGGCGATGACGGGCGAACGCTGGTCGGAGCCGTCGCTCGCCAGCCGGACCATGGCGCTCGACCTCACGACAGGTGCGTGGTCTGCGGAGGCCACCCGCCTCGTCGGCCTCGACCCGTCGATACTCCCCTTCCTCCGGCGAGCGGATCGGGGCACGCCCATCACCGGCGCATTCGCCGCGTCGTCAGGCCTGGACCCGGATGTGCGAGTGCATGTGGCAGGTCACGACCACATGGTCGGCGCAGCAGGGGCCGATCTCGCCGCGGGCGAGCTGTTGAACTCCACCGGCACGACGGAAGGGCTGCTGTTCCGCACATCGACGCCGCGCCTCGATGAGCGGAGCGAGGCTGCGAAGCTCGCCAACGGCCTCGACTGCGCAGGTGACGGTTTCACCCTGTTCGCGTCCATCCCCACCGGAGGATCCGCGTTCGCGACCCTTCAAAGCATGCTGGGCGTGGACGAGCATCGACTCGCCGGAGTCGTCGATCGTCTGTTCGGCCGCTACATCGCGGGCTCGATCGCGCTCGACCGCATCCCGCTCGTCGTTCCGCGGTTCCGGGGATCTCCGCCGCCGGCCAAGAGCTCTGCCGACCTCGGTGTCGTCGCCGGGATCCGCACGGACACCAGCATGGACGAGATCGTCTTCGGCACCTTCCTGGGGATGACGCTGCAGTTCAGGGACGTGCTGGACCTGTTCCCGGTCCGGGCCGACCGCGTGAAGGTCATCGGCCCGGCCAGCGCGAACCTCCTGTGGCTCCAGCTGAAGGCTGATCTCCTCGGCACGCCCCTCACGGCATCGCGTCTTCCCGAGGTGGTGTCGCGCGGAGCACAGGCTCTGGCATCGAGGTCGCGCCGTCGATGGGCGGACAACGACCCGTTCACCGTCGATCCCGATGACACCCGCCACCGCCGGCTCAGGGAATGGTTCGCTCAGATCCGCGCCGCATGGGACCACCTGAAAGCCCTCCCCCGATGAGAGCGCCCACGCTGGTGGCGGGCATCGACTCGTCCACCCAGAGCTGCAAGGTGACCGTGCGCGATCTCGCGACCGGCGCACAGGTGCGCGAGGGGAAAGCCGCGCATCCTCCGGGCACGGTCGTGCACCCTGAACGATGGTGGGAGGCGCTTCTCACCGCCGTCATGCGTGCCGGCGGTCTGGATGACGTCATCGCCGTCTCGGTCAGCGGACAGCAGCACACCCCGATCTTCCTCGACGCCTCCGGCCAGGCGACGTCCCAGTCCCCGCTGTGGAACGACACCGGCTCGCACGCCCAGATGGTCGCCCTGAACGACGAGCTCGGCAAAGAGGAGTGGATCCGGCGCACGGGGCTTCCGCTCACGCTGTCCGACACGGTCACGAAGCTCAGATGGCTGCGCGACACCGATCCGGTCGCGGCGACGCGCACGGCGGCGGTCGCCATCGTGCACGACTGGCTGACCTGGCGCCTGATGGGGCACGAGCCTGGTGACGGCGCCGTCGGAGCCCTCACCACCGACCGCTCGGAGGCGAGCGGCACGGCGTACTGGTCTCCGGATACCGGCGGGTACTGCATGGACCTCGTCGAGCACGCGTTCGGCCGGAGCGTGGAGCTTCCCCGGATTCTCGGCCCGCGGGAGCGAGCAGGAGTCACGGGCACCGGGATCCCCGGGATCCCCGCGGGGATCCCGATCGGAGTCGGCAGCGGCGACAACGCCGCAGCCGCTCTCGCTCTCGGCATCGAGGACGGCGACGCCGTCATGTCGCTCGGGACATCCGGAGTCGTGTACCTGCGGTCGGCGGACCCCGTGCACGACCTCGCCGGTTACGTGTGCAGCTATGCCGACGCCACCGGCGCGCATCTTCCTCTGGTCGCGACGCTGAACGCGGGACGGAACTTCGACGCGGGCGCAGCGGTCCTGGGCTGTTCTCATGACGAACTGTCGACGCTCGCGATGCAGGCAGAGCCCGGTGCGGGCGGTCTGACGCTCCTGCCGTTCTTCGAAGGAGAGCGCACACCGGATCTGCCGTCGGCCCGCGCGTCGCTCCACGGAGCGTCGCTGGACAACTTCACGCGGTCGAACATGGCCCGCGCCGTCATCGAGGGAACCCTCGTGAGCCAGGTGGCGATGCTCGACGCGCTCACCGCCTGCGGTCTGCCTGTGAACAGGCTGCTCTTGATCGGAGGAGCCGCCGCCAGTCCTGCCGTTCGGAGCATCCTGCCGCCGATGATCACCGCGCCCCTGATCCTGCCCGCGGTCGACGAGTACGTGGCGCGGGGCGCCGCGATGCAGGCCGCGTGCGCGGCGAACCAGGAGTTCCCGCGATGGGCCGTCGATACGGTCGAGGCGCCCCGACCGAGGTTCGACGACCGCGCAGCGACACAGCACGCAGCCGCGATGGCAGCATTGGGCTATCCGCCCCTGCGGTGAAGACGTCGCCCGGCTCCGGTCCCCGGATCGGTAAGTTGGAACGTGCCGCGGCTCCGTCGACCACCCGCGGAGAAGGCGAGAGCAGTGCGCAGCACCTTGCGGACCGCCGTCGCGTGCGGTGTGGACATCGGCAGCACCAACGTGAAAGTCGTTCTGCTGTCGCCGGAGGGCGTGGTGGTCGCCCGCCACGGGCGTTCCACACCTCGGGATGCTCAGGAGCTCTGCATCGAAGGCTCGGCGCTCCTCTCCACTGTGGAGGACATGATCGCACAGGCGTGCGGCGACCTTTTCGAGGTGTGCACCGTGTGCGTGGCCGGTGTGGGCGAGGACGGAGTCCTGGTCGACGACGATCATGAGCCGATCACTCCTGCCCTGGCGTGGTTCGATCCTCGGCGCGCAGAGGTGCTCTGCGATCTCCGGCGCGTGCTGCCTGCGGACGACACCTTCGATGCCATCGATGATGCCGGCCGCGGTCTCGTCGGATGGGCCTGGGCTCGCCGCCAGCCCGGCGCCGGCAGCGCGCGGGGCTGGGTCACCGTCGCGGATCTCCCCGGGACGACCTGGACTCGACGAGCCTTCCTCAGCGACACCCTCGCCTCGAGGACTGGGGCGTGGCGCGCCCGCGACCGCTCGTGGGACCGCGCGCGGGTGACTGCGGCCCTCGGCTCGGAGGGTCTGCTCCCGCCGGTCGTCGCCGCCGGCGAGATCATCGGCGGTGTGGAGACGTCCGTCCTGCTCGACAGCGGGGTGTTCTCTCATGACGCCGTCGTGGTCGCAGGCGGGCACGACCATCCGATCGGAGGATGGGGTGTCGAGCAGATGGCCCCGGGGGCCGTGCTCGATTCGATGGGAACCGCCGAGGTCGTGGTCGCCCAGCGAAGCTCGCCGCCGGCGAGCCGCCAGGGCGATGTCGACCTTGCGCCGGGCATCCGCTCCCGCGGCACCACTTTGCTGCGGGTCGAGGAGCTCAGCCGGAACTTCGCCTGGGCGGCTCGGGACGCGGAGGTGTCGGCGGCGCTGCGCGATCTCATCGACGGGCGGGTGCATCCCACGTTCGAGCTCGACCGCGGCTACTTCCGGCCGGGATCGCGGGGTGGCGGGGAGCCGTCCTACGCCCCGGACGCACCCCGGCATCCGCTCGCGAGAGCGACCGCCGTGCTCGGCGCGCTCGCTCACGTCGGGCGGGACGCGGTGGACGCCGTCCGGCGCGGCCCGGCGGATCGCGGCGGAGTGCGACTCGCCGGGGGCTGGGCCCGATCGCCGGGCTGGGTGACGATCAAGGAGATGGTGAACGGGTACCGCACGGAGGTCATCGCCGAGCCCGAGGTGACGGCGGTCGGCGCCGCACTGCTCGCAGCCACCGCCCGCGGATGGGCTCCCGATCCCGCCGTCGCCCTCAGCGGTTCGAGGCACGGCCTCATGCAGCCGTGACGTTGACCTCCAGCGGAACGGTGTCGGTGAGCACCCACGTCTCGTAGTAGTCGAACCGGCGGTCGTCGTGATCCCAGGAGAGGGATTGGATGCGCATGACGGGATGGCCGGTCGGGACGCCCAGGTGCGCGGCGATGGCAGCGGGCGCGCCGGTCGCATGGATGACTCTGCGCGCAGCCTCGGTCACGAACCCGGCGCGTCGCAGCGTGCTGTTGACGGAGCCGGTTCCCTCCAGCACGTCAGGAGCCGCGGCGATCACCGCCCCGGCATCAGGTGGGAACCAGTTCGTGCTGAACATGGCGATCTCGCCGTCGAGGCGACGCACGCGCTCGATCGCGAACACCTGATCGTCCTCGCGCAGACGAAGCGCATCCGCGACCTGCGCGGGAGCCGTGCGGAAGCCCGCGTCGATCACCGTGGTCTCTATCCCTGTGCGCCCGTGCCGGATCTGCGATTCCAGGAACCCCTCCGTGTCCTGAACGATCCACCCGGATGACGGCTCCGGCAAGGACGCGAAGACGCCTCGCCGGGCGACGCGCCGGGCGTATCCTTCCGACTCGAGCTTGGCCAGGGTCTGCCGGATCGTAGCCCGGGCGAGTCCGTATTCACGACTCAGCTCCAGCTCACTGGGCAGCCGCTCGTCGACCGGATACTCGCCGTCGGCGATCTGTCCCCTGAGGATGTCGAACAACTGCTCGTAGTAAGGAACCGGAGACGTCCGCTCGATCGTCTGCGTCATTGCCGCCCTCCTAGCCTGCCGCCCTCCGCTTCTCACCCTAACCTGGTATGGACAAGCCAGACAACGCCGACCCGCGGCCGCCGTCATGTCTCCTCGCCTGCGGCATTGCCGAGGCGACGGACTCGCCGCTATCCTCGTCGGGACCGTGCACGATGCAGAGGAGGTGATACCCGTGAACGAATCGACATGGGTGCTCCTCGCAGGGAGTCCGGTCGGGCGATAGGTCGTCCGGGAGCGCCGCTGATCAGCAGCACCCCCGAAAGGCACGACCATGCATCTCCTCTCCGAGCAGCGCATCGACGACACGCTCATCGAACGCGCATTCGACCTCGACGGCGTCTCCGGCATCCTGTGGACGCCGGCGTCCGCCTCCTCCACACCCGCTCCGCTCATCCTGATGGGACAGCCCGGCGGGATCGGCATGCAGCGGATGCTCCCGCGCCTGCGGGCCCGCGCCCGCAGCTCGGCCGAGCATGGACTCGCGGCGGCGTCCATCGAACTACCCGGCGCCGGCGACCGACCGGCCCTGCCGGGCGCCCGTCAGGCACGTGACGATCTCCGCCGGGCCCTCGCCGCCGGCGCGAAGCCCGATGACGACGTCATCGACCGGCTGATCCTCCCGCTCGTGGATCGGGCGGTGCCGGAATGGCAGCGTGCACTCGACGAGCTGCTGACGCTGGACGGGATCGGCGACCGGGTGGGGTTCTCCGGCGGCGTGATCGCCGTCGGCACCCGCCTCGCCGCCATCGATCCGCGCATCGCCGCCGCCGGGCTGTTCGCCGGCAGCTACGTTCCGCGCACGATCATGAACGACGCCCGGCGCGTCACCATCCCGGTACACGTCCTCCTGCAGTGGGACGACGAGGGGAACGACCGTCAGATGGCGCTGGATCTCTTCGACGCGTTCGGCTCGGCGGAGAAGACGCTCTACGCCAACATGGGCGGCCACACCGGCGTCCCGGAGTTCGCCGGTGAGGATGCCGCGCGGTTCTTCGTGCGGCATCTCCTGCCCGGCGTCGGCGCGGGCGGGCGACGGACAGATGCGGGGAGCTGAGATGTCCGATGACAAGGCATCTGTAGTTCTTGCCAGCGATCTTGTGGACAAGTTCCGCGGATTCTCGGAGCGCCCACGTCACACCCACCGCATTCTGCGCGTGGCCCAGTGCCATTGATGCTGTAGTTCGCCGGAGCAACGCTTACTCGCCGAAGGGAGCCGGTGAGATCCCGCACAACCATGGTGGCGATGGTGATGAGCGGGTCTGAGACGCTAGGCGTGTTCCGATGACCCTTGAGGTCTCGTGTCCATCCGATCGTGTCGTTCTGGATGCGACGTTGTCATGCGTTGCGTGTCGCGGCGACGATGTCCGATTCGCGCATCCTGCTCGCTTTGCTCTCTCGTCCCTGGCCGAGGAAGAGCTGCTGGATCTTCTTCGAGCTCAACAGGGTTATGAACCCGGCCCTGGCGATGGCCTCACCCCTGTTGGCGGCGGTGAAGAAGAATCGCTGCTTCACGCCGAGGCCGCGGTAGTACTCGATGTACGGACGTAGCTTGCGATCCCAGTCCGCGAGCACTCCGGGGACGTCTTTCGAGGAGTGGGCGAACTCGGCCCCGAGAAGGTCCGCGCCTGCCAGTGCACTGGTGACGCCGAGCCCGGAATACAGCGACACGCACCAGGCCGCATCGCCGAGAACGACGACCCGACCGCGATGCCAGGTGTCCATGCGGATCTGCTCGACGGAGTCGAAGAGCTTCGCGTCGGCGGTCTTCAGCTGCCCCAGGGCGGCCTCCATCGCCGCACCGAGCGGCTCGGGGCCGTAAGCGCGTCGGATCATCTCGACCGGGTCGCCGTGGCGCACGGCCTTCGGGTCGTCGATGCGGAAGGAGAACAGCGCCGTCGAAAGCCGGTCCTTGAAGGGGAACACCCAGAACGATCGTCCCGGCTCGGAGATCGTCGCCCCCTGCCCCGGAGGCAGACCCGGAAGCGCCTCGGAGAGCTCGTAGGCGGCGATCGCGTAGCCCATCGGGTGGGCGAACTCCTCCTCCCGACCGAAGACCATCCGCCGCACCGAGGAGTGCACGCCATCGGCCCCGACGACCAGCTCGAACCGCTCGGTGGTCTCGGTGCCACTCGTCTCGTCGCGCAGGACCACGTTCACACCGTCGGCGTCCTGCTCGATCGAGACGGGCACCGTGGCGAAGCGGATCTCGATGCTCGGGTCGAGTGCCTGGTGGGCGGCGTTCTCGACATCGCCTCGGACCATCATCCAGGGGCGCCCGGGTTGATCCCCGAAACCGAGTCCGGGCTTGGTGCGCCCGTCCCGGTAGAGCACCTGGTGCTTTCCGGACCCCGAGGTGCGGTCTTCGAGGTAGTCGAGGATGCCCAGGTGTTCGGCGGCTATTCTGCCAGTTCCGGCGAGAGCGATGAAGTATCCGCCGCGCCGCCGCTCGGTGGAGCGTTCGATGATCGTGGGCTGCCACCCGGCGCGGTGCAGGGCGTTCGCGGTCGCCATCCCGGCGATGCCCAGGCCGACGACGAGCACCTTGCCGGTATGTGGTGACGTGTTCATGTGTTCCTTTTCAGACGATGAGGTGAGAGCACACGGCAGGCCAGGGCTCCCCACCCTGCCGTGTGCTCAGTCGATCTGAGCTTTCAGCGGCGGGTGCCGGTGAGCGTGGTGGCGGGCATGATGCCGGGCTTCATCTTCCCGGTGACGGTGTCGCCGTCGAAAGTGAGGGTGAAGACGACCTTCATGCCGAGGTTTGCTTTGAATGCGACTGTCGCTCCGTCGATCACTCCGTTGTCGAGGTCGACGGAACGGCCGTCGGCCGACACGAGGGTTCCCTGGGCGGTCTGCCCGTCGACGGTCAGCGTGAGGTCGAACTCGCGCTTGGCGGGACCGGCAGAGCCTTCGAGGTGCCATTGCCCCGCGATGCCCGCGGACGGTGCCGCGTTGCCGGCCAGGAGCACGTCGCTGTCGGCGGCGTCGTTCTCGCGGATCATCGCGGCGGCCATTCGCGCGCCGTTGCGGAACTCGACGGCGTAGTGCTGCAGGTGCTCCTTGACGACGAAGTCCGGGCAGGCGGCGGGGTACCAGATGAACAGGCTGACCTCGACGTTGTCGCCGGCGTCCTTGAGCTGCTGCAGCACATAGCTCTGCACCGACCCGTCGCGCAGCAGCCCGCGTCCGACGCGGGAGATCGTGTACGAGGAGTCGATGTGGGGACGGATGAAGTCGGGGATCTCGTCGTCGCCGACATAGGCGGGGAAGGTGAGCGTCGGCATGCCGCCCATCGTCTCGACTCCCCCCGGGCCGTCGATGGAGAGCCCGTAGTGCTCGGGGTGGGCGGGGAAGACCCCGCCGATCGAGCCCTGTCGACGCTCCTCTCCTTCGGCCATCGCCGGGCCGAGGATCTGGGCGAAGGCACCGAACAGCTGGTCTGAGCTGAGGCCGTGCAGCACGAGCTTGACCTCGCCTCCGCGGTATTCGCCGTTCGAGTCGGCGTACCACTGCTGGAACTGCTTCTCGGCGGCATCGATCTGGTGGCCGAGCAGATCCCACATGGGCTGCCCGTAGAGCTCGGTGCGCAGGTTGGCGAGGATGCGGCGCGAGGCTTCCAGCTCGAACTGGTCGATGCCTGCGTCGTCGACCGACCACTCGTTGGTCACTGCGGTGACGCGGGAGTTCTCGGGGTCGGACACTGCGGCGAGTCCGTTGAATGACATGGTCTTCTCCTTTTCGGGTGGTGCTTGTGTCAAGCGTTGACGGTGGCGGGTGCGGCGATGGTGGCGGCGGTCTTGCGGCTCTTGTGCCGGGCGATGAAGGCCGAGAGCAGGAAGCCGACGACGGCCCAGATCCCCAGGACGATGAAAGCGGTGGTGCCGCCCGCGCCGTCGAAGAAGGCCGCCGAGCGCACGGCGGTGCCTGCGGCTCCGATGGGCAGCGCCTGGCCGATCGCGCCCCACGGGGCCGGGAGCCACCACGGGCCGGTCGCGAGCCCGCCGAGCGGGTTGGCGAAGAACAGCAGGATCACGCCCGCCACGCCGAGGCCGGCCATGCCCCACAGGTTGTGCAGTCCGAGGAGCGTCATACAGATCGCCGCGATGCCCAGCGACAGTGCGGCCGCGGTCAGGGCGAAGTTGCCGTCGAGGACGCCGAAGCCGTACTGCATCACTGCGGCGGTCGCGAAGCCGCCGGTGACGGACAGCAGTAGTCCGCCGATGAGGCGCAGGCGCGGGTGGTTCTTCAGCAGTGTGATGAGCAGGATGGCGGAGATGTTGCCGCCGAACACGAGGGGAAGGCCGAGTACGGCGATCGCCGAACCCGTCGGATCCTCCTCGGGCAGAGGCGCGACATCGTCGTACGTGACGGTCTGACCGGCGGCTTCGAGGCCGGTGCCCACCTGCTTCAGGAGCGAGGCGTAGGGGGTGCCGGCGCCACTGGCGATGACGATGGTCACGCCGTCCTCGCCGACCGAGATCGCGCCCATCTCTTCACGGTTGTGGACGGCCTCACGCGCGTCGGCGGCGGAGTCATAGGTCGCGACCTCGAACGCGTCCGGGGACTGCTTGTCGAGGGCTGCGGTGATTTGCTCGGTGGCCTGTGCGGGGCCGCTCACGCCGAGGGGCAGGTCCTGGGCGCCGGAGTTGAGCGTGGGGATCAGGAACGCCAGCAGCATGCCGATGAGGACCACCGGCACCCCCACCAGGATCGCCAGCAGCTTCAGGGCCGGGCGATCCTTCTTCGGTGCTGCGTCGCCCGAGGGCGCGTCCTGCGTCTCGGCAGATGGGGATTGAGCTGACACGGTGTTGACCTTCCTCTAAACGGAGCGATATGCTCCACTTACATAAGTGAGACTATAACGCTCCGTTTAGTGGAGTGCAACAACCCTGGGAGAATGGGCAGATGAGATCTGACGCAGAGGCGAACCGACGTGAGATCCTCGCGGCCGCGGCGCGGCTCATCGCGGAGCAGGGGCTGGGGGTGTCGCTTCGCACCATCGCCCAGACCGCGGGAGTCGGCATCGGCACCCTGTATCGGCACTTCGCCACACGCGAGGATCTGCTCATCGGCCTCGTGAACTCGATCCTCGGCGACGTCGGCGCAGCCGCGGAGCGGTTCCACGACGCGATCGGCCCGCTCGAAGCCCGCTGGCGGGACTTCGTCCTCGACCTCGTGAACCTCAACGTCGGAGCACTGGCGGGCTCCCTCAGCGAGGACACTCGCTTGCGCGAGCTCGACCCGTTCATCGAAGAACGCGGGCGCATGATGAGCGGCATCGAGACCGTGCTGCAGACAGCGCGTGATCAGGGCCTCATCGCCCCGGACGTGACCGTGCCGCGCTTCCTCGTCGGCATCATCCAGTTCACCCGACCCCTCCCGGCCGACGCCCCCGCCGAACTCAGCGGAGAAACCGCCTGGCTGCTCGACGTCTACCTGGGCGGACTCCGATCACCCGCTCACCGCGACTGACTTCCGGAGGTTACGATCAGACTCCGGTGAATCGTGGCCTAGTTTCCCTCGCTGAGCTCGGCTGCGGGGACGAGGTATTCGTAGATGAGCTGGCTTCTGCGTTCGGTTGTCTCGCCGTCGATTGCGAGCGCCATCTGGCCGTTGGCTACGTAGCGGGTATAGGAGGGGTGCAGGCCCTCCTTGTCGAACTTGTGGTGCAAGAGCATCGCGGGGATCCAGCCGACGAGGGGACCGAAGCGACCCGCGCACCGGCCGCGCGAATGCTCGACGACATCATCGCTAAAGCCCGGGACCGCGGCGAACTCGGCCCCCGCACGATCCCCCCCGACCGCACTCATCGCCCCCGTGACCATCCTCAGGCAGCAGTCCGTCGAGCGGATGATCACGGAGTCCGACATCGACGACGTCGTCGACACCGTCGCGATCCCTCTCCACACCGCCTCGTCCCGCACATAGCTCAGCCGGCGTTGCCCCGCGTCGCGTACGAACTCGATCTGCGCGCGAGACACCTCGGTCGTGGACCTAGCCCGCCAATGGGTCAACTTCACCCGCTCTCCGATCTCGCGACGTGTTCAGTTGGAGAGGTGAACCTGACGCGGCCAGGTTACGACCGACCCGGACGCCCGAGCGACGGGACACGCCTGATAGCGATACACGCCTCTATCGAGCCACGCCGCAGCGGGCGGCGACCCGCCGGCACGCTATGAGAGAGCCACACCGAGGTGGGCAAGGAGTGTGAGAGCCCAGCCGGCCACCTCCCTCGCACCCTATGCCCCGTGGGGACTGAGTGCTGGGACGATCAAAGCAAGTCAGGAGCCAGCCGTATACGCGAAACTACAGATCGATTGACAAAAACTACAGGTCCATTGGCACGACCACAGAATCGATGACGAAAACTACAGATGCGCTGACAACGGACAACAAGATCCGCAGAAAAATTTCGTGACCAAACCGTTGCTTTCGTTACCTCGCCGTTATAGAGTGATCACACGGTGAATGTTTGCTGTGGCATCCACCTCATGTGATTGCAGGACACTCTTGGTGCAAGGGACAAGGGCCGGTCGGTAGCCTCTCCGACCGGCCCTTAACTCGTCCCGACGCGGGCCGGAACCGGTGTCGCCGTCTCCCAGTACGCTGTGAACATGACCGATCGCAAGCTCGCTCTCGAGGCGTGGGAGAGCCTCTTCCGCGCGCAGCACGAGCTGTTCGACGAGATGGTGCGAGACTTCGACGACGCCCCCCTCACGCAGGCCGAGTACGACGTGCTGCTCACGGTCACCCGCGCCCCCGGCATGACGGCTCGCCTGCGCGACGTCACCAGCAACATGCTGATCAGCCAGCCCAGCGTCTCGCGCCTGATCGACCGCATGGTCGTCAGAGGACTCGTCGCGAAATGCGCAGACCCCGACGACGGCCGCGGAGCGCTGATCCGGGCGACGGATGCCGGAGCTCGAGCCTTCCGGACGCTCGCCACGGTGCACGGCCGCTCGATCGCCGAACGCATGTCGAACCTCGACGACGACGAGCTGCGCGCGCTTCGCGACCTCACCGAGAAGCTGCGCAGCAGATCGCTCTGATATTCGATATCAGAGACTATGTGGTTTCCACATATTCGAATTCTTCTTCCCATGTCGAGGATCGCTCTCCGTAGTCTGGAGACATGTCATCGCACCTGGATCCACTGCACGAGGCGCTCGCCCGCCTCGATTCGCTGTGGACGGATGCCGGTGACGCCGGTGATTTCACGCGCGCTCAACTCGTGGAGGCGAACGACGCCCTGGGGATGATGCGCAGGCTCGTCGACGCGCTGCACGTCGAGGTCGCGGCCGGCATCGCGCGGGAGTCCCGCCCCGAACTCGGCCCCGACTCGCTCGCCAGGCAACAGGGCTACCGGAGCCCGGCCCAGCTGATCGCCACGACGACCGGCGCCTCGGCCGGTGATGCGACACGCCTGGTGAAGGTCGGCGAGGCGACCGCACCTCGAAGCGACCTGCTGGGTGCACCGCTTCCTGCGAAGTACGCGGCGGTCCACGCGGCGATCGCCTCGGGCGCCCTGCACACGACAGCGGCCGCGCTCATCATCGCCCTCCTCGACAGGGCACGGCTCAAGGCCGACGTCTCACGTGTCGACGAGGCCGAGAGGCTGCTCGCCGAGAAGGCGGCCGGACTGTCCCTCGACGACGTCCGCAAGCTGGTCGCGCGCGCAGAGGCGTGGCTCGATCCCGACGGCGTGGCGCCCCGCGAAGACGAGGTGCGGGCACGACGCTCGCTGACGATGTTCGAGCGCGACGGCGCCCTGCACCTCAACGCCGTCTTCGACATCGAGTCCGGGGCGCCGATCAGGGCGGCCATCATCGGCTACGTGAACTCGTGCTTCCATGCCCGCAAGGACGCCGTCGATCCGGATGCCGCTGACGCCGATCACCGCACCGTGGCGATGCTCCAGGCCGACGCTCTGAGCACGGTGTGCATGCACGCCCTCGGCTGCGGCGACCGCACGCCGGCTCTCGCCGGAGCGACCGTCATCGTCCGGGTGGACCTCGAAGACCTGCTGACCGGCACGGGTTTCGGCACCGTGGACGGCGCCGACCGTCCGATCAGCATCGCAGCCGTGCGCCGGATGGCCGCCTCGGGCGGCGTCATCCCCTGCGTGCTCGACTCCGCCGGCGAGATCCTCGACTGGGGTCGCGAGAAGAGGCTGTTCACGAGGGCGCAGCGGCTCGCCCTCGCAGAGCGCGACGGCGGGTGCGCGATGTGCGGACTCCCGCCGGAGATGACGAAGGCGCATCACATCGCCTGGTGGCAGCGCGACACGGGTCCGACCGACCTCGACAACGGCGTGCTGCTCTGCGAGAGCTGTCATCATCGCATTCACGACAACGGCTGGGAGATACGGATCGACGGGTCGGGCTCCGCCGCCAAGGTGTGGTTCATCCCACCGCCCTACGTCGATTCCGCCCGCACGCCGCGTCTCGGCGGACTCGCCAGATACACGCTCGCCGCCTGACGCGGGCGGTCGGACGGGTTCGCAGGACTGGCCCCGCCCATGCAGCGATGCATCGAATCTGGCAGGGTTGAGCGTGAACGTCCGCGATTCCGCGCGGGCGACTCGGACCGCCCCCTCGGGGGGAACCAGGGAGGTCATCCATGGAGATCGCCGGAATCATCGGCATCCTCGTCATCGTCGGCATCGCGATCGTCGTCGCCGTCGTCATCCTGCTCATCCTGCTGCTGTTCGCACGCAGCTGGATCAAGGTCGCCCGCGCCGACGAGGCCCTCGTCATCTCGGGCCGCAAGCAGCGGGTACAGCGCACCGTCGTCACGGCCGACGGCACGACCCGCCCGGAGACCGAGGAGTCGCCCGTCACGGTCATCGTGAACGGCAAGTCCCTCGTGAACCCGATCACGCAGCGCCACGAGATCATCTCGCTGCGATCGCGCCAGGTGCTGCTCAACGCCGAGGCCCAGTCGCTCGACAACGTGACCCTCAACGTCGACGGGGTCGCGATCGTGAAGATCGGCTCCGACCCGCTCTACGTGCGCCGCGCCGCCGAGCGCTTCGCCTCGCAGGACAAGGCCATCGAGCAGTTCACCACCGAGCAGCTCGAAGGCGCCCTGCGCGGCATCGTCGCGACGCTCTCGGTCGTCGAGCTCATGCGGGAGCGCAAGAAGTTCTCGGACCAGATCGCCGCCGACGTCTCCAGCGAGCTCGCCGACCAGGGACTCATCCTCGACTCGTTCCAGATCAAGGGCATCACCGACAAGGTCGGCTACATCCAGTCCCTCGGAGCCCCGGAAATCCAGGCGAAGCGTCAGGCCGCGGAGATCTCGCAGACCAACGCCGACCGCGCGATCAACCAGAAGTACATCGCCAACCAGGAGGCGAACCTCATCGAGCAGACCGCGCTCGACACCAACACGGCCAACGCGAACGCCGGCATCGGCCGCGCCCGTGCCGAAGCCGAGCAGGCCGAGCAGCTCGCCCGTGCCCAGGCCGAGCAGGCGGTGCTCCAGCAGCAGGCCGAGAACAAGCAGGCCCAGCTCGACGCCGACGTCAAGCGCGTCGCCGACGCGCAGCGGTACGAGGCCGAGACCCGCGCGCAGGCCGAGCTCTACACCCGCGAGAAGGCCGCAGAGGCCGCCGCGATCGAGCAGGTCAAGCAGGCTGAGGCCCGCACGCGCATCGCCGAACAGCAGGCGCAGGCCGACAAGGCCAAGGCCGACGGTGAGGCTGCCGCCGCCATCGCCCGGGCGACCGGTGAGGCCGACGCGCTGCGCGCCCAGGCGGATGCCGAGGCCGAGGCGCGCCGCCTCCGCGCGAACGCCGAAGCCGACGCGATCCGCGCCGAGGGAGAGGCCCGCGCCGCCGCCGTCGAGGCCGAGGCGAAGGCCATCGCCTCCAACCAGGACGCCTTCCTCTCCCAGCGCGTGCTGGAGACCCTGCCGGCGATCATGGCCGAGTTCGCCAAGGGCTACTCGACCATCGGCAGCGTGTCGATCATCGGCGGCTCCGGCGACGGCGCCTCCGATCTCGTCGGCGCCGACAGCGCCAAGGCGCTGAAGTCGGTGTTCGACAGCGTCAGCTCCGCCACCGGGCTCGACCTCGCCTCGATCATCCAGGGCCAGGCCGTCGGCCGCGGCATCGGCGAGAGCATCGCCGCGGCGACCCCGCCGGCCGCGCATCGCGCCGACCCGGCCGCTCCCGCGGCTCCCGCGGCTCCCGCCGCCGACTGAGCACGGACGAACGACGCGGATGCCGCGGCCCGAACGGGTCGCGGCATCCGTCGTCTCCGCCCCGAACTCCCGCCCGAAGGCGCACGGCCGGTCTCCCCGTCGACACCGGTCGCCCCTGCACCGCCGCGTCGCTCCGGACGATGCCTACACTCGAGGAATGACGATGCCGGATCAGCTCCCGCACACGGGATGCTCGCGACCCGACCGCCGCCGCGGCGTCGCCGTGCCCCTCGCGATCACCGTCTCCGCCGCCACCACGCTCGACCTCGGTCCGGCATGACGCCCGCCCCCTTCGACCTCACCGCGATCGGCGCCGGCCTCTCCTTCGCGACGGCGCTCGACGACCTCGCTGCGGCTCTCGAGACCGGCTCGTCGGTGGTCGTCAGCGCCCCGCCCGGAACCGGCAAGACCACGCTGGTGCCGCCGCTGCTCGCGTCGCGCAGCCCGGGCCGGATCGTCGTCACCCAGCCCCGCCGGGTCGCCGCTCGCGCCGCGGCACGGCGGCTCGCACAGCTCGACGGCTCCCCTCTCGGCACCCGCGTCGGCTTCACCGTCCGCGGCGAGCGCGCGGTCTCACGGGAGACCCGCGTCGAGTTCGTCACGGCGGGCGTGCTGCTGCGACGGATGCTGGACGACCCCGGCCTCGACGGAGTGGACGCCGTCATCATCGACGAGGTGCACGAGCGCGCCCTCGAGACCGACCTCCTGATCGGCCTGCTCGGCGAGGTGCGCGAGCTCCGCGACGACCTCGCCCTCATCGCCATGTCGGCCACCCTCGACGCCGAGCGCATCGCCGCCGTCATCGGCACCGCGGACTCGCCCGCGCCGATCGTCGAGCACGGCGTCCCCGCCTTCCCGCTCACCGAGAGCTGGGCCCCGAGCGCCGCGCCGCGCCTCGACGAGCGCGGGGTGACGTGGGCGTTCCTGGACCATGTCGCGCACACCACGGCGTCCGCGGCCCGGGAGCTGGCCCGCGACGACCCCGCGGCCGATGTGCTGGTCTTCGTCCCCGGCGCCCGTGAGGTGTCGGAGGTCGCCCGCCGCATCCGCGACGCGACCAGCGACCTCGACGTCCGGGAGCTGCACGGGCAGCTCCCGGCGGGCGAGCAGGACGCCGTGATCCGGGGCCGCCGCGCGGAGGACCCGCCCCGAGTCATCGTCACCACGTCGCTCGCGGAGTCGTCGCTCACGGTGCCGGGGGTGCGCCTCGTCGTGGACAGCTGCCTGGCCCGTCATCCGCAGCGCGACGCCGCGCGCGGGATGACCGGGCTGGTCACCTCGGCGGCATCCCGGGCGACCTGCGTGCAGCGCGCCGGACGTGCCGCCCGGCAGGGCCCCGGGGCCGTCATCCGCTGCGTCGACGAGCGCGCCTACGCCGCCGCCCCTGCCCGTCCGGCGCCGGAGATCGCCACCGCCGACCTCGCCTACGCCGCCCTGCTGCTCAGCTGCTGGGGTGCGCCGGGCGGGTCCGGGCTGCGGATGATCGACCCCCTGCCCGCAGACGGCCTGGCCGACGCCCTCGCCGTGCTCCGAGCCCTCGGCGCGATCGACGACGACGGCAGGGCCACCGACGACGGCCGCGCGCTGGCCCGCATCCCGGCGGACCCGCGGCTCGCCCGCGCGCTCCGCGACGGCGGCCCGCTGGTCGGCGCCCGTCTCGCCGCCGAGGTTGTCGCGCTGCTGGGCGGCGACCTGCGCGTCGCGGACGCCGGTGTGCCTCAGTCCCTCATCGCTCTGCGCGGCGCCCGCGGCCCCGAGGCCCGGCGCTGGCGCAGCGACGTCGACCGCCTGCAGCGCCTGATCGGCTCCACGCCGGACACCCGGTCCGATCTCGACGGCGCAGGCCTCGTCATCGCCCTGGCCTTCCCGGAACGGGTCGCCCACCGGGTCGAGCGCACCGCGGACGGGGCGACGTTCCTGCTGGCGTCCGGCACCCGCGCCGGGCTGCGCGGACCGCTCGCCGACGCCCGGTGGCTGGCCGTCGCCGACGTCGCCCGTGCCTCGGGACGTGCGAGCGCGGGCTCCGGCGCGGTCATCCGCTCGGCGGCGGCGCTCTCCGAGGAGCAGCTCGAGCTCGCGGCGACGCACCTGCTGACCGATCGGGTCGAGGCGGAGTTCACCGGCGGTCGTGTCCAGGCCCGCCGCGAGCGGCGCGTCGGCGCGATCGTGCGCTCCTCGGCGCCGGTGCGCGCTTCGGCGGAGGAGGGACGGGATGCCGTGCGCCGGGCGCTCCGGCGCGACGGGCTGGGCGTCTTCGTCTGGTCGGACGCGGCGGACGCTCTGCGCCGCCGGCTGGCGCTGCTGCATCACGGGCTCGGAGCGCCGTGGCCGGACGTGTCGGATGCCGGGCTGCTGGCCGCCGTCGACGCATGGCTGGCGCCGGAGCTCGACGCCCTCGCGGGCGGCGCCCCGGCGGGGCGGCTGGACCTGGCATCCGCTCTTCGTCGTCTGCTGCCGTGGCCCGAGGCGGCCCGTCTCGACGAGCTCGCACCCGAGCGGCTCGAGGTGCCCAGCGGCTCACGCGTGCGCATCGTCTACCCGCCGCTCGACGACCCCGCCGCGCGCCCCGTCGTCGCCGTGAAGCTGCAGGAGTGCTTCGGCTGGGCAGCGACGCCCCTGCTGGTCGACGGCCGTGTGCCGGTGCTCTTCCACCTGCTCTCCCCCGCCGGACGTCCGCTCGCGGTCACCGACGACCTCGCGTCGTTCTGGTCGGGGCCGTACGCGCAGGTGCGCGCCGAGATGCGCGGGCGATACCCCAAGCATCCGTGGCCCGAGGACCCCTGGGCCGCGGCCCCCACCAGGCACACGAAGAACCGCGCCGCGCGGTGAGCGCCCGGCGATGAGCCCGCGCCTCAGCGCGTGCGACGACGGAGGGTCAGCGAGGCGAGCACCAGCGCGCCGACCGCGAAGGCGGCGACCACGAGCAGCGGCCCGTACACGTCCCAGTCCTCGTCCCCCGCCGTCACCGCGCCGATCGCGTCGATCGCGTAGCTCAGCGGCAGCCAGTCCGATATCGCATGGAGCACATCGGGCATCTGGTCGCGCGGCATGAAGAGGCCGCCGAGGATGATCTGCGGGAACACGAGCAGCGGCATGAACTGCACGGCCTGGAACTCGGTCTGCGCGAAGGCGCTCGCGAGCAGCCCGAGAGCGGTGCCGAGCAGCGCGTCGACCACGGCCACGAGCCCCAGCTGCCAGAGCGGCCCGTCGACGTCGAGGCCGCACACCACGACGGCGAACCACACCGTGATCGCGGCCTGCAGCACGGCCATCAGCCCGAACGCGAGGGCATAGCCGAGGATGAAGTCGGCCTTGCCCAGCGGCGTCGTCATCAGCCGCTCGAGGGTGCCCGAGCGGCGCTCGCGGAGCGTGGTGATCGACGTGATGAGGAACATCACGATGAAGGGGAAGAGCGCGAGGATCGCGCCTCCGAAGCGGTCGAACACCCCCTCCTGATCGCTGAACAGCCAGGCGAACAGGCCGACCAGCAGGCTCGGGGCGATGAGCATGAGAGCGATCGACCGCGGGTCGTGGCGCAGCTGGCCGAGCACGCGGCCCGCCGTGGCGAGCATCCGCCGTCCGTTCATTCCGACACTTCCCTGCGAGCGCGGCGGGATGGCGCATGGGCCTCCCGGTCGCGCTCGATGAGGGCGAGGAACGCGGCCTCCGGCTCGGTCGTGCCGGTGTCCGCCAGCAGCGCGGCGGGGGTCGTGTCGGCGATGATCCTGCCGTCGCGCATGAGCAGCAGGCGGTCGCAGCGCAGGGCCTCGTCCATCACGTGACTCGACACCACCATCGTGACCCCGCTGTCGGCGAGCCGGCGGAAAAGCCCCCACAGCTCCGCGCGCAGCACCGGGTCGAGGCCGACCGTGGGCTCGTCGAGGACGATCACCTCCGGCGTGCCGATCAGCGCCATCGCGAGCGAGACGCGGATCGACTGCCCTCCGCTGAGCGAGCCCGTGAGCTGCCCCGCCTGCGCGGTCAGCCCGACCTCGTCGATGACCCGGTCGACGTCTCCCTTCGGCGCCTTCAGCAGTCGTGCGAAGTAGGCGAGGTTCTGCCGCACCGTCAGGTCGTCGTAAGTCGCGGCGCCCTGCGTGCCGTAGGCGACACGGTGCCGAAGCGCGCTCGATCCGCCCGGCTCGCCGAGCACGGTGACCGTGCCGCCGGCGATCTTCTGCACGCCCACGATCGACCGCATGAGCGTCGTCTTGCCGCATCCGGACGGACCGAGCAGCCCCGTGATCTCGCCGCGCGGGATCACCAGGTCGACGCCGTCGAAGACACGGGTCCTCCCCCGCCGCACCCGCAGCTGCGAGATCTCCACCGCCGAGTTATTCATCATGCGATGAATTATGCTCCCGCGGTGCGGGCGGCGCAAGGGCGGATGCCGCCACATCCGCACGACCACGACCACGACCACGACCACGACCACGACCACGACCACGACCAGCCTTTCCCCCGGCCCCACCCAGGGGGCCGACACGCCACATCGGGGGACGGAATCCGCGATCCGGTCCGACATCTGGCGTGTCGGCCCCCGGTGTGGACGACACGGAGAGCGTCGGAGGACGGACGGATGCCGCGGTCGGGATGCCGCGGTCGGGATGCCGGGACGACACCCGACCCCGGCCGCCGTCAGCCGAACAGATACCGCTGCAGGGTCGGGCCGATCCGGTCGACGAGCTCGTCCACCGAGGCTCCGGCGAGAGCCGGCAGCTTGACCACGTACCGCGCGACCAGCAGCCCGGCGATCTGAGAGGCGACGAGGGTGGCGCGCAGCTCGGCGTCGTCGACCGCGAGCCGTCGTGCGACGCGCCCGATCAGCTCGCGCGACAGGAACCCCGCGAGCAGCGGCGTGGTGATCCTGCTGCCGATCGCGGTGCGGATGAGCATCACTCCGCGGCGGCGCACCTCGGGCTTCTCGAACGCCTCCAGGACGTAGCGGATCAGCCGCTCGCCCACCTGCTCCCGAGGCCCGTCGAGGATGCCGGGAACGTCGACGTCAGGGCGGATGGGGATGCCGACGGCCTCGGCGAAGAGGTCGGCCTTGGTGCCGAAGTAGTGGTGCACGAGCGCGGAGTCGACCCCCGCGCGGGCCGCGATCGCGCGGATCGTCGACGCGTCGTAACCCCGCTCGCCGAACTCGTCGACGGCGGCCGCGATGATCCGCTCGCGAGAGTCCGTCCCCCCTCGCGGACGCCCGCGACGCCGGGGCGCGGCCTGTTCGCTCATGCCCGACAGCCTACCCACGGCGCCTCCCCCGCCGGCGATCAGCCGAGCAGGTGCCGCAGGTACCGCTCCGGCGCGTCGAGGAACGAGCGCCAGTGCCACACCAGCTCGAGATCGCTCCATCCGGCCTCGCGGATCCCCCACTCGCCGACCTCGAGGATGCGAGCGCCGGGAAGCGCGGCCAGCACGGGCGAGTGCGTCGCGCAGAGCACCTGCCCGCCGTCATCCGCTATCCGCTGCAGCACCGAGATCAGGGTGAGGGTCGAGCCGAACGAGAGCGCCGCCTCCGGCTCGTCCAGACAGTAGAAGCCCGGCTCGTCGAACCGGCTGCCGAGCACCGCGAGGAAGGACTCGCCGTGGCTCATCTCGTGGAAGGCGACGTCCCCTCGCGGCGACGGGTTCTCTTCGAGGTACGTGTAGAACGAGTGCATCGTCTCGGCCCGCAGGAAGAACCCCCAGCGGTTCGCGCCGATGCCGCGCTGCAGGTCGATCCAGTCCGACAGCGGCGACTCGGTCGGCCGGGTGCTGTGCATCGCCTGACGCGACCCGCCCTCCGGCGAGAGGCCGTAGGCGATCGCGATGCCCTCGACGATGGTCGACTTGCCGCTGCCGTTCTCGCCGACGAGGAACGTCACCCCCGGGGAGAGCTCGATGCCGTCGCGGAGGATCTGGGCGACGGCCGGGATGCTGGCCGGCCAGGCGCCGGAGGCCGGCGCGCCGCCGTTCGGCCGCGCCGAGACCACGGGCTGCTCCCGTCGCCGACGGCCGCCCGGCTTCCAGATCGAGTCCATCGCACCTCCTCGCCAGAGGCTATCCCGAGCCGCCGACGCCGGCTGCACCCGAGAAGGTCAGCGATGCAGCGTCCAGTGCGTCGAGGCGGCCGCTCCCTGCCCCTGATACAGCTTCCGCTGCACCGGCGGCACGTTCTGCAGATCCGACCGGATGTCGTCGAGCACCGCCGAGGACTCGACGAAGTAGCCATGGCCGATGAACGTGTCGTCGACCTCGGACGCGTCGATGGTGGTGATCCCGTCGATCACGGTCACCGGCGGCAGCAGCCCGACCCGGCCCGTGCCGTGCAGGACACGGGAGAGGCCGAGCGCCCGATCCGCGGTCGAGGCGTACGAGGTGATCGAGCGGCACACGGTGCGGTAGAAGCCCGAGCGCTGCCGCAGGATGTCGGGGTCCATGTCGGCGGCCGCGAGGTACAGATGTTCTATCGACGCGCCTTCGCCCGCCAGCCGCTCCATCGCCCAGGAGAGCACGCGGTTGCCCATCGAATGGACGACGACGTCCAGCTGCTCCACTCCCGCCGCGCGCAGCCGGCCGATGAACTCGACGAGCCGCTCCCACGCCGACTCCGCCTGCGACAGGTCGGGGATGTACTCGATCTTCGAGGCCCGCGACGGCCAGGCGAACGCCGCGACGACTCCGTCCGTATCGAGGTCCACCGCCAGCTGGGCGGCGCACACGATCGCCCCTTCGAAGGGCGAGCTGTACCCGTGGACGAACAGGAGGGCGCGCCTCGACCCGATGTCGTCGAGGCGCTCGCTCAGCGCGGCGGTGAAGCCGTCGCCGAGCAGCACCGTCTTCTGCAGCTTCAGCGTGTCGTCCCGGAAGTCGAGGCGCAGCAGCTTCGCCGCCCAGCCCGAGCCCGACGAACCACGGCGGTGCGCCTCCGGCACGAAGACGTAGCACTGCCCGAGCAGGAGCTTCGGCGAGCGCTCGGGTCCGAACTCCGACGTCGTCCCCGGCCGCAGCGCCCTGGTCGTGCCGAACCACACCTCGACCGTGTCGTCGGCGTGCTTCCTCGGAGACGTGTCCGGCTCCACCTGCCAGGCGGCGCTCAGATCGAGATCGTCATACTCCTGCAGCGCCGTGGACGGCGTGGGCAGCAGCGGCGTCGCGGGCACCTCCGGGGCGACGGCGGGGAACTCGACGTCCCCGCCCTCGAGGACGATCCTGAGCTCGTCCATCGCCCGCCACACGGTCTCCGCCCGCGCGGCCGAGACGACGGCCTGATAGCCGAGCACGTCGCCCCAGCGATCGCCCTCCCTGAGGTGCGCGTACCAGGGTGCGTCGTCGCCGACGTACCAGACGGGTTCATCGCCTCGGATCCTCGCCGTGGCCTCCCGGAGCGCGGCGGAGACCTCGCGCAGCATCCGCACCCGGTCGAGGTCCCCCGCCGGCGACTGCGTCTCGGCGGTGCGGGCGAAGGCCTGCACCGTGATGAGCGACCGCGAGAGCACCTCATCCGGCGCGAGCGCGGGGCGCGCCCAGAGCTCGCTCAGCGGGAAGGCGAGCTGCAGCGTGGCGTCGCTCGCCCTGGGCCTGCGGCTCGCCGACATCACGTACTCGACGATCGCCCGCGCCGTGCGCGGGATGGCGGCGATCGGCTCCTCGGCGGCCGCATCCGCGAAACCGGATGCCGGGGAATCGGCATCCGGCATCGGGATGTCCTGGATCGTCCGCCATGCGGCGTCGACCCGCTCGAGATACCGCTCGGTCCGCTCGTCCATGAGCCCTCCCCGTGGTTCCCCCGCCTCCTGACCGTCATGCTAGCGACGCACGGGAGCCGGGGATAGACACAGCGGCTCGCGCAGGTCTACGTTCGCTGTTAACGCCGGAGGGGGACCGACTCATCGAAGGAGATGACCCCGTGGGACTGGTGGACAAGATCAAGGACCTGTGGCGCCGGGAGACGACGCACGTGGTGCACGGCTGGGTCGGCCTGGTCGACGGCGCGGCGGTCGCCGCCGACGGCATCCCGCCTCGCAACCGCTACGTCGAGCTGATCGTCGCCGACTTCGGGCTGCGGTTCGAGCGGGAGCGCGCGGCCGGACGCAGCCCGGTGTTCGCCAGCGCGGTCACCTGGCAGAGCCCGAGCGGCGCCGACCTGCACATCAGCAAGACCCTGAGCGACGACGACTTCGCGTCGATCGGGGCCGGCGACGCCGTCGTCACGATCCACTCGGGCGTGCCCCTGACCACGCTGCTCCCCCTCGGCGCGAGCAGCGTCGAGTACACGGTGGGCCTGCTCTCGGCCCCCGGCACCTCGCTCTTCTCCGGCGTCGCGGCGTTCCTGTCGAACGTCGCCGACCTGACCCAGCGCACCGAGCTCACCGCGGTCGGCGCGGTCGCCGACAAGGTCGCGACCGGGCTCGACACGATCCTCGGCAACGACGAGATCGCCGGGAAGATCGGGTTCCACGGCGCGGTCCTGGCCTCGGAACCGCGCGCCGGCTACTACGTGGTCACCTCCCTCGACAGCGCGCGGAACCGCCTCGACCATCTGACGGTCGTGGACGGGCGGCTGCGGTTCTTCACGGACGGGGCGTGGCGGGATCCGTCGGGTTTCGACTACCTGCTGATCCGAGTGGCGCTGCGCGGCTCGCAGCCTGATCGCTGGCGCGACATCCAGTCGGTGGCGGGTCCGTGGAAGACCGCGGAGGAGAAGCTCGCGCAGGCGACGACGGCGCAGGCGGTCACCGAGGCCGGGGTGTCGTTCAAGCTGGCCGTGGCCAACGCCCGCAACGATCCGAACCTCTCCGTGGGCGATCGCGACCTCGCCGCCGAGGAGATCCGGTCGAACTGGGAGCGCGGCTCTCAGCAGGCCTTCGGCCCCGGTCCTGGCGAGGCCTCGGGCTTCGCCGACGGCGCGGAGGCCGCCGCACTGCTCGAGCTGGCGCGGTCGATCGCCGAGACGGCGGAGGTCTGACCGTGTTCCTGCGCGAGCAGACGCTGGCGGCCGAGATCCTCGGCCGGCCTCGCGATCACGCCATGGAGACGATGATCACGGGCTACGTCGCCGAGGCGGAGGATCTGGCCCGCAGGACTCCGAGCATCCGCTTCCATGACGAGCCGGAGCCGGGCGAGGACGCCGAGGAGAAGGCGCCGGAGGGGCATGGGCGCACCGAGCGCCAGGAACAGCGCCTGCACGTGGTCGAGGGCGACCTGCTGCTCGACGACGACGAGCTCGTCGTCTACGCCGCCCGCAACGCTCCGCGACCGCTGATCCCGAACGCGCCCCTCGGCGACACCGGGCTCGTCGGCTTCGAGATGGACGGGCAGGCGACGCGCTGGGACGAGGGCATCGTGCTGCGCTACAGCGTGATGCGGAAGTCGTTCCTCAGCGACGTCCAGTACCGCCTCGTCGTGCGCAACCTGAGACGCGCGGCGACCGACTGGGAGCGCGTGTGCGGCGTGCGCTTCGAGCACGTCGAGCGCTTCGACGATCACGACGACGTCTCCCGGCCCGCCCCGGAGATCCACGACGACCTGGTGTTCACCGCGCGGTTCCAGGATCAGGGAGGCCGGCTCATCGCCGCCGCGTTCTTCCCCACGCAGCCTCCCGCACGGCGCAAGGTCGTCTTCGACCCCTCGTACTTCCGCACCGGTCTGCGGTTCAACCGGGTCGGGGTGCTGCGCCACGAGCTCGGACACGTCCTCGGATTCCGGCACGAGCACATCCGCAGCGGGGCGCCGGCGACCTGCCCCGGCGACGTCGAGGACGTCACGCTGTTCCCGTTCGGCGACTACGACCCGAAGTCGGTCATGCACTACTTCTGCGGCGGCGTCGGCAACCCGCGTCTCACCTTCAGCGCAGGAGACAGGAAAGGCGCGCAGCAGCTGTACGGACCGCCCGTCAGCACTCGATGACGTTGACGGCGAGGCCTCCCTCGCTGGTCTCCTTGTACTTCGTCGACATGTCGAGTCCCGTCTGCCGCATGGTCTCGACGACGGCGTCGAGCGACACGTAATGGCTGCCGTCGCCGCGCAGGGCGAGGCGGGCGGCCGTGACGGCGGTCGACGCGGCGATCGCGTTGCGCTCGATGCACGGGATCTGCACGAGCCCGCCGATCGGATCGCAGGTGAGGCCGAGATGGTGCTCCATCGCGATCTCGGCCGCGTTCTCGATCTGGCGGTTCGTGCCGCCCATCACGGCGGTCAGCCCTCCCGCGGCCATCGCGCAGGCCGATCCGACCTCGGCCTGACATCCGCCCTCGGCCCCCGAGATCGAGGCGTTCGCCTTGAACAGCGATCCCAGAGCGGTGGCGGTGAGCAGGAACCTACGGATGCCGCGGCGGCGGTTCGCCTCGGCGACGAGGTCTTCGGAAGCGGTGACGGGGCCCTTCGACGGGCTCAGGGACCCAGGACTGTCCAGTGGCACAGGACTGTCCAGTGGCACAGGACCGCTCAGGCGCCCAGGATGCTGCGTCGACGCGTCGAAGCCGAGCAGGGCGCTGCCGACCAGCTCCCCGTACGGTGTGACCGCGTTCCCCGCGCCGAGCCCTGAGTCGGCCAGGAACCGCCACCAGTACATGGCGACGGCGGGGACGATGCCGGCGGCGCCGTTGGTGGGGGCGGTGACGACCCGCCCGCCCGCCGCGTTCTCCTCGTTCACCGCGAGGGCGAACGCCCCCAGCCACTCCCCCGGCAGCTCGCGATGCCCGTCCGCCTCGGCGGCCTCGAGCTGCGCCCGGATGGTCCCGGCCCGCCTCTTGACCTTGAGGAGCCCTGGCAGGACGCCCTCGGCGTGCAACCCGGCCTCCACGCATCCCGCCATCGCGTCCCAGATCGCGTCGAGTCCGGCCGCGACCTCCTCCTCGGAGCGTCCGGCGGTCTCGTTGAGCCGGGCGAGCTCGGCGATCGTGAGCCCGTGCTCGTCGCACAGGGCGATCAGCGAGGCGGCATCCGCGTAGGAGTACGGCATCGCGGCCGTCGCGATCTTCGCCTCCTCGCCGTCGCGGCGGATGAACCCTCCGCCGATCGAGTAGTAGGTCTCCTCGGCGACGACCAGGCCCTCTGCGTCCTCCGCGACGACGGTCATCGCGTTCGGGTGCCCCGGCAGCCGGGTGCGGGGAGCGAAGACGATGTCGCCCTTCGAGAACGGCACGTCGTGCACGCCGGCCAGACGCAGCGTCCCGCCATCGGGGAAGTCCGTCCACGCCGTGCGCACCTCGGCCGGGTCGCAGGTCTCCGGAGCCAGTCCGCGCAGGCCCGCCACGACGGCATCCGGCGTCCCGTGCCCGATCCCGGTGGCGCCGAGCGAGCCGTACAGCGTGCACCCGACCCTCGCGACCCGGTGGACGTCGCCGGTCGCCTCGAGCCGCCGCGCGAACTCCCCGGCCGCCCGCATCGGCCCGACCGTGTGAGAACTCGACGGCCCCACTCCGATGGAGAAGAAGTCGAAGGCCGAGACGTACGCTGTCACCTCTCCAGGGTACGCCCGGCTGCGCGGTGCGGCAGGCCTCGGAGACCCGCTCAGCTCTCCTTCGCGACCACGCCGATCGCGACGCGCTCACCGTTGCGACGCGTCTTCGCCCACCCCTGCTTGCCCCGGATCACGCGGCTGAACGCCCGCGGCGCCGTCACCCACGTGTAGAAGCTGTACACCCACTGTCCGAGGCCCCACACCACGCCCATGTACCAGGGAGCTCCGCGCTCGCATCGCGAGCGGTACACGGGCCCCCAGACCGCGAACGGTCCGACGCCGACGATGAGGAAGACCACCAGCAGCCCCCAGTTGTCCGTGATCATCGCGACCGGTCCGCCGGGGTACTCCGCGACCCGGAAGCCGATGAAGACGGCCAGGACCAGCCACGTCGCGAAGCCGATGAGCTGGAGGAACGGCAGCACCAGGTAGTACGCCGACTCCACGACCCCCGATCCGTCGAAGTGGCGCGACCCGATGATGTCGCGGAGATACTTCGCGCACTGGATGTTGCCCTGCGCCCAGCGGGTGCGCTGTGTGAGGAACCGGCTGAGATCGACGAGCCCCTCCTGCTCGACGTGGGTGTCATGCAGGTGGCGGATCTCGTGACCAGCCAGCAGCACGTGCACGCCGAGCTCGTAGTCCTCCAGCAGCGAGCCGTGCCAGGGCTCGCCGTAGAGCCGCCCGATCTCGTCGAGGACGGACAGCCGGGTGAACTGGCCGTTGCCGCCCAGTCCGACCGTGCCCGTCGAGGTGCGCAGCGACTGCATCCCCGCGATGATCGTGCGGAACTCCAGGTCCTGCATCCGCACGAGGTAGCGGGAGAACCGGGAGCGGAAGAAGCCTCCATCGACGTCCTTGTCGTTGCGGTTCTTCATCCGGACCGTGACCTGTGTGGCCCCCACCCGCGGGTCTCCGAAGGCCCGGGGCCCGGATGCCGCCTCCAGCGCATTGTCGGCCATCTCGCCGTCGGCGTCGACCACGCACACGATCGACCGTCTGTGATCGGCGTCCTCTGGCATCCAGGCGATCAGCTGCTCGTAGGCGGCGTTGAGGGCGGCCCCCTTCCCGATGCGCGCATCCGGGCGTCGCCGCTGCACGAGATGGACGAGCGGATCGCGCGAGCGCCGCCGGGCCACGAGCTCGGCGGTCCGATCGTCGCTGTCATCGTCGATGACCCACACGTGCGAACCGGGGAAGCTCGTGCGCAAGCGCTCCATCGTCACGTCGATCACCGCCTCCTCGTCACGGCAGGGGACGAAGAAGTGCCACTCGAACTGCGCGGGGTCGCCCGAAGGCTCGGGCTTGAGTCGCAGGAAGGGCAGCAGGATCAGCGCGACGTAGGTGAGGAAGGACATGACGAGCGCCGTCGCGACGACGCTGAAGAGGATGTACACAGCTGATCTCAGCCGCGGCGGACGCGACGACGCAGCCCCGCCTGGATCGCGAGCATGGCGATCACGGCGGCCACGGTGCCGACGGCGATGATCGCAGTGCCGATCACGGTGTGCGACCACGCGTACCCGTCCTGTCCGAGCTCGCGGAGGCTGTATGCGATGACCGCGATGCGGACGACGTTGACCGCGAAGATCATCGTCACTGCGATCGCGACCGACAGCAGCCACCGTCCGGTGCCGACCCGGGTGATCACCAGCACACCCGAGGCGAAGAGCAGCAGCGGCACGAGCACGACCAGGCTCGTGCATTCCGCCGTGATCCGGAGCGCGAGGGCGTCGAACCGATCGGGACCGAGCTTGAAGATGATCTGGTCGCGCCACGCGTACATGTCGTAGCCGAAGAGGCGCTCGAGCACGAGCGTCGAGGCGGCAGCCTCGGCACTGCGGACGGCCTCGTGGGCGTAGACGGCGGCACCGCCCAGGGCGAGCACCACGAGGGCGAGCAGCACCCGGAAGCCGCGCCCGCGACGCGCAGCGCGCTGCAGGGCGAGACCTCGACGGGTGACGACCGCGGTCGACATCACGATCGTCCGCCTTCGGCGGAGGTCGCGCGCAGGCGTGCAGATCGCAGCAGCAGCAGCCCCGCGACGGACAGCGTGATCGCGATGATCGACATGCCGATGATCTGCAGTGAAGAGACACCGGTGACAGCGAGTATGCCGCCGAGCGCGAGCGGCGGTCCTCCTGTGTTGTACATGCGCTGCTCCTCTTCCGATCACACCTGCACCCACCACATCAGCAGCATGCGACGGACCGCAGCGGCCGATCATCGCCGCGCCGCCCCGTTGTCACCCGGCAATCACCCCGTGCGCCGGGCCCACCATCCGCGCAGGGGTCAGGGGCGACGCGCCGGGGTGATTTTCCGCACGGGAGACGCCGCGACGGCATCCGTGATACCGCAGCGGGCCTACCGTCGACGTCGAGAGTCCCCGCTCGGGGTCAGGGGCGACGCCGTGCTGCAGCCGGTGCGCCCCGCTGCTCTCATGGTGCCGGCGGGCGGCTCACCTCCCCTTGTCGTCCGCCGGCACCTCTCCGCGCACACGGAAGGCGAGCATGAGAGAGACCTACGTCGCACCGGAGACGCCGCCGACGCCGCGTCGCGGACACCGGAGAGGCGCGCCGCCGCGCCGCACGGGAGGCCGGATCGCCGCCGCCACGATGACGGATACCGCGGCCATCGCCAGCTCGTCGGTCCTCCTCTGGCTCGGCGCGGGCACGACCGTGCTGACCGGCGATGCCCTGCCGATGAGCCTGGCCTTCGCGGGTGGCGTCGTGCTCGGCGCACTGTCGAACACTCTGCGGCACGGCACGGGCACGCGCGGTGCCGTGTCGACCGCTCTTGCCGGCACCCTCGTGCTGGCGGGCGGTCTCGTCGTGCGGATCACGCTGGCGCCCTCGTACTTCTTCGCCTGGGTGCTGCTCTACGCCGCGGCATTCGTGACGGCGCGGGTCGCACTCGCGCTGGTCGTCGACGCGTTCGCCGGCCGGGCCCGTGGCGCGGTGCCCTGGCGGATCGGCGCGATCGGCGCCGGGGTGACCATGATCGTGCTCCTCGACGTCGTGTGGGCCGACAGCACCGTGCTGGCGGATCTCGCTGTGTTCGTGCTGCTGCAGGCCGTGATGGCCGTGCTGTGCGAGCTCGGCATCCGCAGCTTCCGGGCCTCCAGGGCGGCGCACGAGTAGACGTTCCGCCCACGAAGACGAGAAGGACCGGCCCGCCGTGCGAAACGGCGAGCCGGCCCTCTCAGATCGATCTGTCAGGCGGCGGTGCGGCGACGACGAATGCCGAGAACGGCGCCTCCCCCGGCGAGCGCGACGCCCGCGATGACTCCGCCGGCCAGCAGCGGGGTCTCGGCCGCATCCTGTCCGACGATCGTCCCCTCCGTGTACGTGGATGCCGAGGTGAGCCCCGGCCAGGGCGTGTACGTCGAGGTCGGCACGCCCGTGATGGCCTCTCCGGTGGAGACCACGCGGATGAAATCGTTCGTCACCGTATTCCAGTCGGTGCCCGCCCAGGTGCTGTTCCTGATCGCGGTTCGGGTCAGCGTGTATGTGCGCCCATCCGCCGACAGCTCGCAGGTGGTCGTGTAGTCCGACGGCGACGGGTTCGGGCAGTCTCCGGACGAGCGGACGATCTGCAGTCCGACCGGCACCGTCCAGGTGCGGTACTGCACCTCGCCGAGCGAGACCGAGTGGCCGCCCTGCAGGGCTGTGCCGTCACCGCGGCTCCAGGAGACGGTTCCCATGGTCCCCGGAGTGGAGAAGTTCGCACTCGGCGCGTCCGGGGTGATGACGAGGTTGGTGACGCCCTCGTTGGAGGTTCCGGATGCCGCGCTTGCGGCACTCGCACCGATGAGTGCGAACGCGCCGAAAGCGGCGAGAGCGATGGCTGCGGCGCCCACGCGCCGCGGAAGGTTGTTGAGCATGATCGTGCATGCCTTTCTCTGTGCGATCGTGTCGAAAGTGCAAGACGTCCGGTCCACAGCTGCGGACCGGACGCCGGGGCCGTTACCGGGCCTGCGCCGCGCGTCGCCGGCGGATGCCGTATACGGCTCCCCCACCGGCGAGCATGACGCCCGCGATCACGCCGCCGGCGAGCAGCGGGGTCTCGCTCGCCGGGGTCGTGTTGAACAGGATGCGCGTGCTCTGACCGACCGCGCCGTCATTGCTCCCCGGCTCGTACCAGGGCGTCCAGATGATCCGCCCGGCATCGGCGTTGTCGGTGTCGACACCGGCGACCTCCGTGACGGCGAGCCAGTTCGGCCCGTCGACGCCGGCCCACCCGGCCGTGCTGTCGACGACCGCGGTGGTCACCACGCTGCGCACGATCCATCGGCGCTGATCGGCGGAGATCTCGCAGGTCGTGGTCGCGAAGGAGTAGAGGTCTGTGGGGCACACCGGGTTCGTGCCGAGGAAGCGGAGGCCTTCGACGAGGTCGATCTGATAGGCCGAGCGATCGCCCACGTTCAGGCTCCACGCCGCGCCCGTGTCGGGGGTGCCGTTGCCCATCGTGAACGCGATCACGCCCTGGGTGCCGTTCGAGGAGAAGTTCACCGCATCGCCTCGGGGCGTCAGCGTCGCGTTCGACACGCCCTGGTTGGAATCGGGAAGCGACTGCTGGACCACGCCGGTCGCGGTGGTCGTCGCTCCCAGGCCCGGGAACGGGGTGTAGACGACCGTGGGGGCTCCGCTCACCCAGAGCCCGTCGATCGCCCGCACAGGGAAGTCGAGACCGGCCTGCGATGAGAACGCCAGACCGACAGGGCCCGAAGCCGTGGCGGTGTAGGTGAGCGTGATCGCGTTGCGGGCCGTGTTGATGCTGCAAGCCACGGTGAAGCCGGAAAGCTGGTTGGCGTCGCAGTTCTGGGCGACGTTGGGGAAGGTGAGCCCCGACGGGGCGTTGAGCACATAGGTGGCCTGGTCGCCCGCGGCGACGGTCCAGTTCGAGGCCGAGTCCGGCTGCCCGTTGCTCATGTTCCAGGTGAAGGTGCCTGTGGCCTCGTCGGCCAGGAAGTTCATTGCGCCGCCTGTCGGCGCGATGACGATGGAGCTCGCGCCCTGGTTGGAGGTTCCCGATGCGGCGCTGGCCGCAGAGGACCCGCCGAGCACTGCCGCACCGGCAGCGACGAGCGCCAGAGCGGTGACGCCGAGACGCCGCGCCCTGTCTGTGTAAGTGTGCATGATCGACATGCCCTTCTGTGTGAGATGTGCACGGCCCGCGGTCGAGTCCGCTCGGACAGCTTTTCCGCCATGGTGCGGACCTCGAGTGCGCCCCTACTGCCGGATGCCGGAAATCACCCTCGTCTCACCACGGATCCGCCGGCGCAGCGGTGTGGAAGCCGCTCCCCGGGATGCGAAGGGGTGAGCGCAGGGTGAGACCGCCCGGCGCCCGCCGGCATCTCCTGACCGCCGCACCGGGCTGCGCCTACCGTGGCCGCAGAGCGAGGAGGAACCGCCGCATGAAGAGGATCGCCGTCGTCTACGGAACGCGCCCCGAGGCCATCAAGGTCGCCCCCGTCGTGGACGAGCTGCGCCGGGCGGATGACGTCGACGCGGTCGTCATCTCCACCGGCCAGCACCGCGAGATGCTCACCGCGGTGGAGGAGGTCTTCGATCTGGCCCCCGACGAACGCCTGGACGTGATGCGCCCCGGGCAGTCCCTCAACGCGCTCTTCGCCCGCGTGCTCACGGCTGTGGATGCGGTGCTCGAGGCGGTCCGGCCGGATCTGGTGATGGTGCACGGCGACACCACGACGGCCGCAGCATCCGCTCTCGCCGCCCATCACCGGGAGATCCCCGTTGTTCATCTCGAAGCGGGTCTGCGCTCCGAGGAGCTCTGGAACCCCTTTCCCGAAGAGGGAAACCGCCGCCTGATCACCCGCATGTCACAGGTGCATCTCGCCCCGACCGAGCGGGCGCGGCGCAATCTGCTCGCCGAGAACGTGCCAGACGACGAGATCTCCGTCACCGGCAACACAGTGATCGATGCCCTCCATGACGCTGCCCGGCGCACCGCCTCCTCCCGCTGGCCCGCAGGCCTCGCGCACCTCGACGACTCCGCCCCGACCGAGCACGTCGTCCTGGTCACCCTGCATCGCCGGGAGAACCAGGCCGGGGCGATCGGCATGGTCAGCGCGGCGATCGCGCAGTTCGCCGCCGAGCATGACGACATCCGCGTCGTCTTCCCGATGCACCGCAACCCCACCGTGCGCACCGCGGTGATCGCCGCTCTGGGCTCTCGTGCGAACGTCGATCTGATCGAGCCGGTCGATTACCCGACCATGGTTCGGCTGCTTGCGCGCGCCTGGGTGATCGTCACCGATTCCGGAGGGATCCAGGAGGAGGCGCCCGCGTTCGGGGTGCCCGTGCTCGTCGCTCGCGACACCACCGAGCGCCCCGAGGCGATCGAGGCCGGAGTGGCGCGCCTGGTCGGCGGCGATGGCGCGCGGCTGCTCGCCCAGTTGCGCCTGCTGCACGAGGACCCCGCCGAGTGGGCGGCGATGGCGCGCGCGGTCAACCCCTTCGGCGACGGACAGGCCGCCGTCAGGGTCGTCGACGCGGTGCGCAGGCGCCTGCACGCGGATGCCCTCTCCTAGGCATCCGATGACGGCCTCATCCGGTGGCTGCGGGGCCCTCACCCCCGCAGCCACCGGATGAGGCGATCGCTCAGAACAGGCCCTCGTCGATCGCCGCGCGCAGAGCGTCCTCGCGCGTGTGCACGCCGAGCTTTCGGTAGATGTGCCGCAGCTGCGTCTTGATCGTGTTCTTGGACACGTGGAGATGGACCGCGATCTCGTCGGCGCTCGTGGCCTCGGTCAGCGAGCGAAGCACCGCGAGCTCGCGCTTGGTCAGCTCGATCCGCGACGCCGGCGTGGGGAGCGCGGGACGAAGCGACGGCCGTCGCCCGGCTGCGGGGTCGGCCGGAAGATCGTCGTGCGGCTCTTGCAGGCCGCCGCGCAGGCTGTAGAAGCGCATGTCCTGCAGCAGCGAGTCCGCAGATTCCGCATCGCCGAGGCGTCGCGCACACGCGGACGCGACCGCCAGGGCGCGAGCGTGGTGCCGCGGCGTCGCACTGTCCGACGAGCGGATCGAGTCCGCGATCTTCAGCGCCCCGTCGACCTGGTCCTGCGCGAACCGGCTCTTGGCTATGGCCAGGCGGATGACATGCCAACGGGAGAACGGGGTGCGCTGCACCTCCTCGACCACGCCCTGCGCCTGCGCGAAGAGTCCCTCGCTCAGATGACATTCGATACGGAACGCCAGCGCTTCGGCATGCGCCCACGGCATCGCTCCGGAGCGCGTGACTGTGCGCAGCCCCTCGAGCGCATGCGCGTGTCGCCCCTGAAGATAGGCGAAGCGCGCCTCGGCCACGCGGGCGAGGTCGCCGAGCCCCGAAGGCTCGAACGGTCCGGCCAGGAGATCCCCGAGCGCCTGACCCATCGCGGCCTCGTCGCGGGCTTCCAGAGCGACGAGCACGACGGCGGCATGATGCTCGGGCGCCGGATCCGCCTGAGCGTCGTACGGGGTCGTCGGCCCCGCCAGACGCAGCAGATCCCTGGCCTCAGGGAGGTCTCCCCTGATCGCCGCGGCCAGGGCGACCGCGCCGAGCACGCGACTGCGGTCAGATGGGCACAACGCCGTCGACAGCCGACGATGACGGTCTGGGCTCGCGTACTCGGGCTCTCCGAGAAGGGCCAGCGTCAGCTCGATCTGCGAGATCAGCAGGCTCCGCAGCGGCCCGATGCCCGCCAGCAGCGGGATGGGTGTCGCAGCCACGACCGAGACGGCGCGACGCACTGCGAGCGGGAGAGCCCTCCAGTCGCCCAGTGCGCGCAGGGCGATGAGCTCGATCAACGCGCCCCAGAGGGCGCGCTCCCTCTCCGCATCCGCGGCGTCTACGAACGAGCCGACGAGCTCGTGCTCGTCGGACTCCCCCACTCTGCCCGCGTCCGTGGCGGCGCTTGCGAGCAGCTCCTCCCTCGCACTGTCGATCAGCCTGCTGTGCCGGCTCACGGCGACCGTGACGGCGAGCAGCGGATCGGTCTTGGCCTCGCGGTACGAGACCGCCACCAGTTCGCGGCCGAAGAGATCCGAGAACGGGACGGTGCCGCGGGCTGCGGCGTACCGCAGCGCCTGAGACGCGCTGCGGTGGCGTCGTCCGAGGATCGCGATGCGGGCCGCGTCCGCGAAACGCCCGTCGCGCATCAGCCGTTCGACCGCCGCGGTGGCCTCGGCCCCGATCAGCGCGTCGCCCGCGCCGAGGGTGCGCAGAACCCCGTGCCGGAGCGGATCGCTCAGCACGAACACGGTCTCGCCGCTCACGCCGCGACCCATTCTCCGAGCCCGAGCAGATGGATGCGATCGATCAGCCGTCGTAGCGCGCCGGCATCGCCGTGCTGCCCTGCGCCGCTCCGGCTGATGCTGCCGGACAGCGATGCCCGCGCCAGCAGAGGCAGAGCGGCAGTGCCCACCATCCGGCCGAGGACGTCCTCGAAGCTGCGGCCGATGAGCCGGTCGATCGTCGCGACCGTCGAGTCGCGGGCTTCGGCCGCATAGGCGGAGACGAATCCCGCCGCGACCACCGGCCACCCTCCGATCGCGTGCGAGACGTACTCCGCACGCTGCAGGTCGAGGACGACGTCGCGCGTGCGTGCCAGCTCGCACAGCTCGGCGGCGCTGAAGCGGACGGCGGAGAGGTCGATCCGCCTAGTCACCAGGCCGATGGACTGCGCGCGGTCGGTGAGCGGGTGCCGGCCACGCGAGCACACGAGCATCCGCACGCGACGATCGCGCTGCACGCTGTCGAGGAGCTGCTCGACGACATCCCGGTCGAGCTCGCGGTCGTCGACGACGTAGAGTATCTCGGCGTCGGGTGCGGACCTGCTGATCCGCACGGCACCGCCGGTCTCGAACATCACCACGGTCGCCCCGCGCGCTTCGCGCACCGCCGCGTGGGCGAGAGCGGCCGAGGTCTTGCCCCACCCTGCGCCGCCGCGCAGCTCCACGATCGGCGCCGAGCGGTTGAGCTCCAGCAGGAGTTCGATCTCGGCCCGCATCACGATTCCGCGCAGGGCGGTGACCCGCCCCACGTCGACTGCCACGGCCCGTTGCGCGGGCTCGACGATCGCCACCATCGACACTCTCCCCTGTCGGCCGCCACTCCCCTGGCGGGCACCTGATTATCAGCACGTCCTCGATCGAGGCACCGCCGAGGCCGACGCCGGAGCACGGCGAGGATCACCCCCGGATCACCCCTCGTGACCTAAAGGACTATTCCCATAGAGTATGCCCTAAAGGACTATTCCTCTAGACTGGAACGGAACCGACTGGGGGGTTCGCCATGAAATTCGAAGACGTTCTTCTCGCACTGATCGCCCGGCAATCGGCGTCGGGGTACGACCTCGGCCAATGGCTCGCGACGAGCGGCATGTTCGTGCGGGCCAACGCCGATCAGTCGCAGATCTACAAGGCGCTCGCTCGTCTCGCGCAGCGGGGCGATGTCGACTTCGTGGTCGAGAAGCGCGACGGGGCTCCCGACGCCAAGGTCTACTCCCCGACGTCCGCAGGCATCGCCCGATTGGAATCCCTTGCGGCGACCGACTACCTCCCCCCTGCTCGGTGGCAGGAACCGGACTTCACGGTCAGATACGCACTGCTCGGACCCCTGCGTCCCGACCGCGTGCCCGCACTGATCGAGACGGAGCTCGCCTTCCGACGAGCGCAGGTCTCCCGATTCCGCAACCGCTCGCGCGAACTCGTGCTGGACGACGAGAAGGTCGAGCTCGACCGCAGGACCGCCACACTGCTGTTCGAGGACATGCACGCGCTGAACAGTGCGACCCTCGACACCTGGCTGCAGCAGCTCGAACTGCTGCAGGACAGGTGGCGACTCCGCGTCGAGAGTCGGATCTGACCCCTCCTCATAGCACTACTATGAGAATCGTCCGATAGGGAGGGAGGCCCTACGGGCGCGGGCGGCGCTGCCGTCCGCTCACTACTCGAGGGGAGACGAGGGTGGCCCTAGCGCGCCTTCTCGCGGCGGCTGCAGCCGTCGCACTGACGACGATCACCATGACATCCTGCGCGTCGGATCGATCCGGCGGGGGAACCGATGCGACCACCCGCACGCTCACCATCGCGAGCGTCAACGACAACAACTCGTTCGATCCGGCGGCTCTCGAGATCGGTCATCGGGTGCAGTACTGGATGCCGGTCTACGACACCCTGCTGACGCTCGACCCCGATTCGGTGCCGCAGCCGAACCTCGCGACGGCGTGGCACTACGACGACGACGCCACGGCCCTCACCCTCACCCTGCGCGAGGGTGTCGAGTTCACCGACGGCGAGCCGTTCGACGCCGCGGCGGTGCAGGCCAATCTCGAGCACCTCGCCGCCGGGGGCGGGCAGAACGCGTACATGGCGGCGTCCATCGAGGGCTACGACATCGCCGACGAGCATGAGATCACGCTCGAGCTCTCCGCGCCCGACCCCGGCCTGCTGGGCTATCTGGGAGTGGTCGCCGGCGCGATGGCGAGCCCGGCATCCCTCGACGACCCCCGGATCGCCGTGCATCCGGTGGGCAGCGGCCCCTATGTGCTGGACGAGGAGCGCACCAGCAGCGGAAGCCAGTACGTCTACACCCGCAACCCCGACTACTGGAACCCCGACGACTTCCCCTACGACGAGATCGTGATCAAGCCGATGAGCGAGACGAGCGCACGCGTCAACGCGCTGAAGTCCGGTGAGGTCGACGCCGCGATGGCCGTCGCCGTCTCCCTTCCCGATGTGGAATCCACCGAGCTGCACATCGACCGCACGCAGGTGAACTGGCTCGGGATATTCATCGCCGATCGCGAGGGCGCCCAGGTCCCCGCTCTCGGGGATGTGCGCGTCCGCCGGGCCATCAACATGGCCGTCGACACGGAGGCCGTCGTCGAGCACGGCGTGCTCGGCGAGGGAACCACGACCGACCAGATCTTCAACCCGTCATCCGACGCGTTCCGCTCCGGCCTGGACTCGACGTACTCCTACGATCTCGACGAGGCGCGACGGCTCATGGCGACCGCCGGGTACGCCGACGGCTTCCGCGTGACGATGCCGGACATCGACGGGTTCGCGAACCTCAATCCGATCATCGAGCAGTCGCTCGCGGCGCTGAACATCGTCGTCGACTGGGTGCCGGAGGCGCCGGACGCCGCGATCAGCGCCGTGCTGTCCGGGCGCTATCCGATGTTCTTCTTCCAGCTGGGCAGCCAATCCTCGTGGCAGGACATCGAGAAGTCGGTGCTGCCCGACTCGCCGTGGAACCCGTTCCACGCGGAGGACGAGGAGCTCTCGGCGTTGATCGAGGCGGCGCAGACGGCAGCCGCCGAAGATCAGCCCGACGCGATGCGCGCGGTGAACGACTGGCTGGTGGACAACGCCTGGTTCGACCCGTGGTACCGCGAGAACACGATCTACCTCACGCGACCGGAGACCGAGGTCGTGATGCAGTCGCAGAACGTGGTGCCCTGGATCCGGGACTTCTCGCCTGCGGGCTGAACGTCGATGGGCCTTTTCCTCGTGAAGCGGCTCCTCTTCGGCGCCGTGCTGGTCGTCGCGCTGTCGACGGCCGCCTTCCTCCTGCTCTTCGGGTCGACGGCCACCGTCGCCCGCAACCTGCTCGGCGAGGGCGCGACCGCGGAGCAGGTGGCCGCGACACAGGCGGGACTCGGCCTCGACCAGCCGCTCGTCGTCCAGTACGCGCGCTGGATCGGCGCTGCCGCCACGGGAGACCTCGGCACCTCGTGGTTCACGTCTCGGCCGGTGGCGGCGCTGCTCGCAGATCGACTCCCGGTGACGCTGTCGATGCTCGCCGTCACGATCACCGCGACCGCGGTGCTGAGCGTCGCGCTCGGCATGGCGGCCGCGGTCCGGGGAGGACGACTCGACCGCCTGGTACAGGTGCTGAGCGTGGTCGGCTTCGCATTGCCCGGATTCTGGGTGGCGATGCTGCTGGTTCAGATGTTCGCCCTGACCCTCGGCTGGCTGCCAGCCACCGGCTACGTTCGCCTCTCCGAAGACCCGGCCGGCTGGGCGGCGTCTCTGGTGCTGCCGGTCACGGCCCTCACGATCGGCAGCGTGTCCGCAACGGCGCAGCAGGTGCGCGGAGCCGCGGTCGACGTCCTGCAGCAGGACTACGTGCGCACCCTCCGCGCGCACGGGCTGCAGGAGGGCTCCGTGCTCTGCCGGCACGTGCTGCGCAACGCGGCGGGCCCGGCTCTCACCGTGTTGTCCCTGCAGGCGGTCGGGCTGCTCGGCGGAGCCACGACGATCGAGCAGGTCTTCGCGATCCCTGGCATCGGCCAGCTGACCGTGGATGCGGGGCTGCGCGGCGACATCCCGGTGCTGATGGGCGTCGTGACCACCAGCGTGCTCCTGGTCGTCGGCGTGAACACCGCCGCCGACGCGACGGCAGGCTGGCTGACGCCGAAGGCGTGCGCGCGGTGAGGCGCTCCCGGACACGGCCGGATTCGCCCGGCCGGCACCGCCTCGATCTGCCGGGCACGGCGGCTGGCGTCCTTCTCGCGCTGATCGTGGCGCTGAGCATCGCCGGGCCCGCCCTGGCTCCGCACGATCCCGGCTTCGTCCGTCTGGACATGATCAATGCCACGCCGGATGCGTTCTATCCGCTCGGGGGCGACGGCTCGGGGCGGGACGTGCTGAGCAGGCTCCTCGTGGCCGGAGGACCGACGCTGACGGGTGCGCTGATCGCGGTTCTCGTGAGCACCGTCCTCGGGATCGCATCGGGGACGGCCGCCGGCTGGGCCGGGCGCGGCGTCGACGCCGTGACGGGCTGGATCGCGGATGCCGCGCTGGCCCTGCCCTCGCTGATCGTGCTGCTCGCGCTGTTCCGGACGCTCGGCTCGTCGATGCCGCTCACCATGGTCGTCCTGGGCATGCTGATCGCCCCGAACATCCACCGTCTCGTCCGGAGGCTGGTCATCGACGCACGCAGCGAGACCTACGTCGTCGCAGCACGCGCCTCGGGGCTGTCGTCCTGGCAGAACCTGCGACGACATGTGGCCGGAGCGGTGATCGGCCCGCTGATCGTGCACGTCTCGGTCGTGGCGGGCATCGCGGTGACACTGCAGTCGGGACTCGAGTTCATCGGGCTCGGCGATCCCGGCGTGCCCACATGGGGCGCCATGCTCGCGAGCGGCTTCCGCACGTTCCACGTCTCGCCGGTAGCCGCGATCTGGCCGGGGATCATGATCACGCTGACCGTGGCCGCGCTGCTGCTGCTCGGCACGTCGGTACGCGACGCGCTCGCCCCGCCCCGTGCCCGGCCCGGTCGCTCCGCAGCATCCCGCCCGTCGCCGCCGGCTGGTCGAGCGACGCTCCCTCCGGCACGAGCGCCCTCCGACGGCGCCCCCCTCCTGCAGCTGCGCGACCTGCGCGTCGAACACGGAGGCGCGGAGGTCGTATCGGGCGTGGATCTCTCGGTCTCGCGCGGAGAGATCCACGCTCTGGTCGGCCAGTCCGGCGCGGGCAAGACTCAGACCGCGTTCGCGATCCTGGGTCTGCTGGCGCGCGGCGGCGTCGTGAGCTCCGGCGACGTCGTCTTCGACGGTCTGAGACTCGAGGATCTGCCTCCTGGCGAGCGCCGGCGGCTGCTCGGACGACGCATCGCGTACGTGCCGCAAGAGCCGATGTCCAATCTCGACCCCTCGTTCCGCGTGGGGTTCCAGCTCGTGGAGTCGCTGCGGGCATCGTCGAGCCTCTCCCGCCGGGCGGCGAGGCGGAGGGCTGTGGAGCTGCTGCGCCGGGTGGGCGTGGTCGACGCCGAACGGGTGCACCGCTCATTCCCGCACGAGCTGTCCGGCGGCACGGCGCAGCGCGTGCTGATCGCCTGCGCGGTGGCCGGGGAGCCGGAGCTGCTCATCGCCGATGAGCCGACCTCGGCGCTCGATGTCGTCGTGCAGGCGGAGGTGCTCGGACTGCTGCGCGAGCTGCAGCGCGAACGCGGCCTGACCATGCTCCTGGTGACGCACGATCTGGGCGTCGTCGCGGAGCTCTGCGATCGAGCGAGCGTCATGCAGGGAGGCCGGATCGTGGAGACCGCCGACATCGCCTCGCTGTTCGCCGCTCCGCAGCATCCGTACACCGACGCGCTGATCGCCGCCGCCCGCGTCGCCTCGATCGCACCACCGGCGGCTGACCTTGGCCGGGAGTCAACCCCCTTCACGGTCAGCCCCGGGCTGCCGCATCCTGGACGTTTCGACCACGGGAAAGGCACCATCATGACGAACAGCACGCCCGAGCAGGACGCCGAGGCGCAAATCCCGACCCCCACGCCGTCGTCCGGGACCGACGCCGGCGAGTTCACGGCGGGCACCGCGACGGCCCCGGAGCAGGCGGAGTCCGCGGAGGACGCCGACCCGTCCGAGGTGCCGAGCACCGAGGAGCTGAAGGAGCCCAGCACCGAGAAGGAGCCCTCGGAGGAGCCGAAGGCACCTCGGCGCGACGACCCCGAGCCCGACCACCAGGCGGTCGGGATCGGGGTGATCGACGGCCCGCAGACCGACACCGCCCCCTGACACGCCCGCTCCCGTATGAGTTGTGGTCGCAAGAACCGCGTTTTCGCGGCCGGAACTCATACGGGAGCGTTCGTCCCGGGAGCCGCTACTCGACGAGCTTGCCGGTCGTGTCGACGTCGCGCATGAGCTCGGCGATCTCCGCCGGCACCGGCGGGATCTCCTCACGCGTCACGCCGTCGCGCGGCGACCAGACGAGGTTCACCTGCAGGGTCGGATCGGTGTCGGGGTAGTCGCTGCGGTTGTGGCATCCGCGGGTCTCCCGACGCTCCAGCGCCGCCTCGAGTGTTGCCCGTGCGGCGAGCGCGGAGGCCTTGAGGTCGAAGGCGTGCGCGAGGTCCTGGAAACCGGCGATGTCGGGGTGGATGCCGACGTCCTCCATCCGCCCCTCGATGAGGTCGAGCTCGGCGAGACCGGCGCGCAGCCCCTCCTCGGAGCGCACGACGCCCGCATGCGCGGTCATGGTGTTGCGGATCGCGCGCTGCAGCGCCCGCACGTTCTCCCGGCCGTCGGCCGCGAGCAGTCCCTCGATCTCGGCGCGGGCTGCGGCGACGGCATCCGCCGACCTGCGCTGCGCGTCGAGCCCCGCCGCATGCGCCATCGCAGCCTGCCCCACGATGCGCCCGTACACGAGCAGCTCGATCAGCGAGTTGCCGCCGAGGCGGTTGGCCCCGTGCAGGCCGCTGGACGCCTCGCCGATCGCGTAGAGGCCCTCGACGTCGGTCTGGTGATCCTCCGGGCGCACCCACACCCCGCCCATCGAGTAGTGCGCGGTGGGCGCGATCTCGATCGGGTCGGTGGTGATGTCGAGCATCTGCAGCTCCATCATCGTCTGGTAGACCCGCGGCAGGCGGGTCATGATCGTCTCGCGCGGCAGGTGCGACACGTCGAGCCAGACGCCGCCGTTCTCGGTTCCACGCCCCTCGGCGATCTCGGTGTAGGCGGCGAGCGCCACCCGGTCGCGAGTCGACAGCTCCATCCGCTCCGGGTCGTACTTCGCCATGAAGCGCTCGCCGAGCGCGTTGGTGAGGATGCCGCCCTCGCCGCGTGCGGCTTCGGAGATGAGGGTGCCCGCCGCGTTCTCGGGCTCCAGGATGCCGGACGGGTGGAACTGCACGAGCTCGGGGTCGCGCAGGCGCGCGCCCGCGTCGACGGCGAGCCGGAACGAGTCGCCGGTGTTCTCATCGCGGCGCGAGGAGGTGCGCCGCCAGATGCGGTTGTGTCCTCCTGCGGCGAGGATGACGGCGTCCGCGTGGATGAGGTAGCGGGTGCCGTCGGCCTGGTCGAAGCCGTAGGCGCCGAAGATCACGTTGTCGCGCACGAGCAGGCGCGTGATGTAGACGCCGTCGAGGATCGGCACGTCGAGCTCCTCGGCGCGGCGCACGAGGGTGCGCTGGATCTCGAGTCCCGTGTAGTCGCCGGCGAACGCCGTGCGGCGGAAGGTGTGCGCGCCGAAGAAGCGCTGCGAGATGCGCCCGTCGTCCTCGCGGGCGAAGTCCATGCCCCAGCGTTCGAGATCGCCGATGCCGCGCTCCGCGCCCCGCGTGACGATCTCGACCGTGTGCGGGTTGGCGAGCAGATAGCTCTCCTTGATGGTGTCGGCGGCGTGCTGCTGCCAGCTGTCCTCGGCGTCCATCGTGCCGAGTGCGGCGTTGATGCCGCCGGCGGCGAGAGAGGTGTGCGCGTCGTTGCGGGGGCGTTTGCCGACGGCGACGACGTCGACCCCGTGCTCGGCGATCTCGATCGCCGCTCGCAGGCCCGATCCTCCGGTTCCGATGACGAGGACGGTGGTGGAGATCTGACGTTCGCGTGTGCTCATGCACCCGACGCTAGTTAGGGTTACCTAATAACTCCAATGCATAGTTCGAGTGGTCACGATAGACTCCGAACATGAATCTGGAGCAACTCCGCAGCTTCGTCGAGGTGGCCAGGCTGGGGCACTTCACGCGGGCGTCCGAGAGCCTGCACCTCGCCCAGCCCTCGCTGAGCCGGCAGATCTCCACGCTGGAGAGAGAGCTCGGCGCGGAGCTGTTCCACCGGGCCCGCGGGAACATCTCCCTCACCGCCGCGGGCGAGACCCTGCTCCCCCGCGCGCAGCGGATGCTGGCGGAGGCGGACTCGATCCGCGAGGAGATGGGCGAGCTGGCGGGATTGCGGCGGGGGCGCGTCCGCCTCGGCGCACCGCCCACCCTCATCGGCCTCGTGGCGGAGGCGGTGAGCTCCTTCCACGCAGCTCACCCCGGGGTCGAGCTGCATCTCACCGAGAGCGGCTCCCGCCTGCTCGTCGAGCAGCTCGCCGTGGGCGCCGTCGACATCGCCCTGATCACCGAGTCGGCGTCGCAGCCCGTGCCCGGCGTCAGCCTGACCCGCACGTCGCTGCTCGCCGAGGAGCTCGTCGTCGTCTCGTCCTCCGCGAAGCCCCCCGTCACCGAGGACGCGGTGATCGACCTGGAGCAGCTGGCGGCGCTGCCGCTGATCGCGCTCGATCACAGCTACTCGCTGCGCGCGACGGCCGACGCCGCCTTCCGCGCCGCCGACCTCGAGCCGACGGTGGTGCTGGAGGGCGCCGAGATGGATGCCGTGCTCCGCTTCGCCGAGCGCGGCCTCGGAGTCGCCGTCGTCCCCGCCATGGTGCTGCTCGACCGGCCGGAGCTGCGCGCGGTGCGACTCGCGCACCCCTCGATGGCCCGCACGATCAGCCTCGCGCACCGCTCGGACGTCAACCCGGCCCTGGCCGTGGCCGCGATGCGGCGCGCGATCATCTCCACCGCCGCCGAGGTCGCCCGGAGGGATCCGGCGATCACGAGCCTGCTCTGAGGCGGCCGCGCAGGCCGGGGCCGGCTCGATATCCGTCATCCGGGCGGGTGAACACGGGGTGATTCCATAGACGCCACTGCCGCACGATGCGCGGCTCGGCGCCCACCGGCATATCTTCGCGGCATGCGCGTGCTGACTCGGGCTGCCGCCGCGGCAGCGCTCATCGGAATCCTGTTCACCTCGGGCTGCGCGACCTCCCCCGGATCGGACAACACAGTCATCCCGTCCGTCGATGGACCTCAGCTCGGGGACGTCGCTCTCGATGACGACGTGCGTGACGCCACTGTGCTCGTCGTCGGCGACTCGCTCGCGCACGCATTCGGTGAGGGGATGTCCGACACGATCTCGGCAGGTGAGGCGCGCGACGTCACGATCGTGAACGCCGCCATCGGCGGTTGCGGCCTGCTGCTCTCCGTCGAACAGCAGGTCGCCGGCACGATGAGCGCGACCAACCCGGAGTGCAACACGTGGACGACACGCTGGCCTGAGCTTGTGGCGGAATACCAGCCCGACTACGTCTATCTCTCGACTTCGTTCTGGGACGTGGCACCGCAGGTCCTCCTCGAAGGCGGCCCCACCGTGTCGATGGCGGACGAGGCGGTTCAGCAGCGGTGGATCGACAATGCGAAGACGGCGGTCGAGCTGCTGTCAGCGGGCGGAGCGCACGTCTATCTCGACGACGTGAACGCCGACGGCATGCACACGGTGCAGGAGCGCACCGTCGAGGAGATCGCATCGGCTCAGGTCACGCTGCTGCCGCTTCGAGAGCAGATGTGCGACAGCACCGAGTGCCCTGCGTCGATCGACGGCATCCAGGTGCTGGACGATACGGGTCACCCCGCAGGACAGTCCCGGGATCGACTCGCACGATGGATTCTGAATCGGATGTTCTCGGCCGCATGACGATATCGGGCTCGGCTTCCGCAAGAGCCGCGTACGAGGGCTCACTACCCACCGCTGCGATCTCGGGCGGTGTGAACGAAAGACGATCACGACCGTCCAGTGCGAGAATCCCCTCCGTCGACGGTCTGCGCGCGTTCGCCGTCGCCGGCGTCATCTGCTTTCACTTCGGGATCGGTCCGAGCGGCGGATTCCTCGGTGTCGACCTCTTCTTCGTCATCAGTGGATTCGTGATCGCCAGGGCGCTTCTGGCCGAACACGAGCGTTCGGGGCGCATCGATCTGTCGAGTTTCTGGAAGCGCAGGTTCCGGCGGATATTCCCGACCCTCGCGCTCATCCTGTTCGCTGTCGCGGTCTGGTCGTGGACGATGGACGCATCGGCCAGCTTCCGGCACGCGGTGTCCACCGGAACCCTCGCAGCCCTCGTGTCAGCCGGCAATTGGTGGCAGATCGTCGGAACCGACGGATACTGGAGTCTCGACTCCGCACGCGACCCGCTGACGCATCTGTGGTCCCTGGGCGTGGAGGAGCAGTTCTACCTCGTCTTCCCTCTTCTGTTCATCCTGCTCCTCCGGTTCGTTCCACACCGGTTCCGCTGGCTGGTGTCGACGCTGGCGACCACTGCCTTCTATGCCTGGACCGCCGCGTACTCGCTGCTCGCCGAGCTCACCGCGAACGGGAGCGCGCTGGATCGCCTGTATCTCGGTACCGACACACGCAGCGGAGCGCTTCTGGCCGGGGGCACGATCGCGCTGCTCGTGGCCCGAGGGCAGCCACAACGTCGTTCTCAGGCCGGCATCCACATCGCCCGGGCGGGCGCGTGGCTGGCGTGCCCCATCCTGATCGTCCTGTGGTTGCGCTCCTCGAGCCACGACACGATGTTCTTCGCCGTCGAACTTCCCCTCTCCGGCGTCGCCGCGGCCGTGCTTATCTGGTCTGTGGTCGCGGCACCGGGATCTCCGGTGGCGCGCATCCTCTAGTGGCCCCCACTCACCGTGGTCGGCCGCTGGAGCTACGCCCTGTACCTGTGGCACTGGGTCGTCTGGGTGCTTGTCCAGCAGACGCCGCTGGCCGACTCCCCTGCCGGTGTGCTCGTCGCCCTGACACTGACCGCGCTTCTGAGCGTAGCCAGCCACTACCTGCTCGAACTCCCCCTCCTGCGACGGGACTGGAGATGGTCGACCATTGCATTGACGGTCACGATCGTGTCAGCGCTCCTCGCCGCATCCTCGCTGCTCACACTCGCAAGCGTGCCCCTCCCCGACAGCGGCACCGGCGATGTCCTGGTATCCACCCACTGACACGAAGGAACTCGGCAGGGTTCCGGATGCCGACAGGACGACGCGCATCCAGGTCGCGATCCAGGTCTTCCCTCGGGGTTTTCGCGGGTCGGGGTGTGCGTTCTTGTCGTCTCGGAGCACGTGATTCGCGCATGACGCGCACCTCCGTATGCGATGCTGGAATATTGGCCTGATCGGGTTTTTTCGGGGTTTGAATGTCGGTGGTCCTCGGCAGGATGGGGGTATGAACAGCACCGCGGATGCTCTCGCTCCGGTCCTCGCGGGCCTGCGCGATGTGCTGTCCGGCGACGCTCTCGCGGGGCTGGGTGATCATGACCGGGCTGTCCTGCTGCGGGATCTGGGGGAGGTGACCCGGCCGGCGGATGCCGCCGTGGTCGAGACGGTCGCGACAGCGGATGCGGAGTTCGGGCACCGGTTCGGATGCCGGGGTGTGAACGAGTTGCTGCAGCGGGTACTGCGCGTGGACGCGCGGGAGGCGTCGATACTCGTGCGGGCCGCGGGCGTGGTGGGGCGGGAGGTGAGTCTGGTCTCCGGAGAACGCCTCCCGGCACGGTGGCTGGCACTGCGGGATGCGCTCCTGGACGGAGACCTGTCGGTGTCGGGGCTGCTGGCGGCGACGGGGCCGTTGGAGCGGGCGAAGTACCGGATCAGCGAGGGTGAGCGCCTGTGGGCTGATGGTGTCCTCGCCGGATACGCCCGCGGCTTCGCACCCGACACCGGCACGACCGACCCGGCAGACCCGGGCGCGGCTGATCCGGCGGACGACGAGGCGGGGCAGGAGTCGGGTCCGGCGATGACGCCGGAAGACCTGCGGCAGACCGCGACGATCCTCGCGATGGCGTTGGACCCCGACGGGGCCGAGCCCTCGGACCGGGCCGCGCAGCAATCACGGTCACTGACCTTGGGCCGGGAACGCGACGGCGTGTTCCCGATCCGCGGGAACCTCACCGCCGACGTCGCCGCACAACTGCAACTGATCTTCGACGCATTCACCAACCCGAAGGTCGGTGGAGCCCCCGCACCCGGAGTCTCGTTCGTCGACAGCGAGACGGATGAGACGGATGGGGCGGATACCGACAGCGACCCGTTCAACAACGATCCGCGGTGCGTGATCGACCCGCGCACCCCCGCACAGAAACGCCACGACGCGCTCGCAGCAGCCCTGGGGATCGCCGCCCGGCACGACGAGATGCCCAGCCTGGGAGGTGCCGCACCCACACTCGTCGTGCACATCGACGCGAAAGACATGACCACCACAGGAACAACGCTCGGTACGCACGGGGCACACGGTGCGCATGGGGCGTCCGGGGCGTCCGGGGCATCCGGGGCGTCCGGGGGCAGCATGAGCGGGTGGGCGTGGATCCCCGGGCCCGACGGTACCCTCCCCGTCTCCGCGGCCGTCGCAGCGCACACCGCCTGCACCGGCGCGATCCAACGGGTGCTGTTCGATGAGGGGCGAATCATCGGGATCACGGTCACCGACCGGGTGTTCACCGTGCACCAGCGGCGCGCGATCATCGCCCGCGACAAGGAGTGCCTGATCCCCGGATGCCACGTGCCGGCATCGTGGTGTGAGATCCACCATGTGACAGAGCACGCTCGGGGCGGGCCGACGCACACGGACAACGGGGTGCCGTTGTGCTGGTACCACCACCGCTCACTCGAATACTCCGGGTGGGAGATCCGCATGACAGGCGGTATCCCGCAGATCCGCGGACCCGCCTGGTGGGACCCCGACCAACACTGGCGGACACCCCGCCCCACCCTCGCATCCCTCAGAGTTGTACACGCCCCCACCGGGTGACACGGTGCGACGCCTCTAGAACGCCGAGCTATGGATCAATTGATGCTTTTCTTTACTTTATTGCGTCGTTGAAAGACGCAATAGGTCAATGCAGAGTTGACGAACAGCAATCGATAGGGAGTTCGCAACGTGGCAATCACCGACGACGAATCAGGGTTCGCCTCTCTGTTCAACGGCACCGATCTGGACGGATGGTTCTCCATCCCCCGCGTGTACTCGCCGCTGTGGAGCGGTGGACCGGAGGTGGGTTCTCCCACCGAGACATCACCGGGCTTCTCTGAGGAGTTCCTTGCGGGCTCGCTGACGGAGCAGGCCCGCTGGAGCGTCGAGGACGGCGTAATCGTCGGACGCCAGAACGAACCCGGTGGCCCCTACGGCGGCTTCCTGCTCAGCGAGCGCACATACGCGGACTTCGAGCTTCGTCTCGAAGTCAACCTCTCCTGGCCGGCCGACAGTGGCGTGCTCGTTCGCAAGACGCCGACCACGTGGAAGGGAATCCAGATCCTGCTGGATCACCGTCAGTCGGGCAACATCGGCGGCTACTACGGCAACGGTATCGGCGCCTTCCACGCCGTCGCGTTCAACCTCGACGCCGTTGTCGACGATGCCGGCGATCTGGTCGAGCTGTTCGAGGAGGATCCGGCCGGATCGATCGAGCCGATCGGGTCGAAGGGTGAGCTGTTGACGTTCGGCGCCCCGGCATCGACCTTTCTCGAAGCGTGGAACACCGGAGGATGGAACGATCTCTGGATCACGGTGGAAGGGCGATTGCCGAAACTGACGACGCGCGTCAATGGCGTACTCATCTCAGAGATCGATCTCGCGACACTCGACGCACCGCACTACGACGCCGAGATTGTGGCGGCTGATCTTGGCAGATCCGGACACATCGCACTCGAAGTTCACGATCGCGATCCCTACATGGGCGAGGCCCGATGGGGGCACGAGTCCACGTGTCGCTGGCGCAACATCCGCATCAAGGAACTGGCGGTCGCCGAGTGAACGGTCAGGTCCGCTGGGGCATCCTCGGCGCAGGCTCCATCGCCGAACGGTTCGCCGGTGATATCCACTCCGCCAGCGGCGCGGAACTCGCAGCGGTAGGTGCCCGAAGCCTCGAGCGCGCACAAGGCTTCGCGGATCGTCATGGGGTGCCCCGCGCATTCGGCTCGTATGCCGATCTTGTTGCGGCCGATGATATCGATGCGATCTACATCGCGACCCCGCACAGCCTCCACCACGAGCACGCCCTGCTCGCGATCAATGCGGGCAAGTCCGTACTCATCGAGAAACCGTTCACGGTATCGACCGGGGAAGCAGCAGAGATTCAGTCGACGGCAGCGGAGCGCGGCGTGTTCGCGATGGAGGCGATGTGGACCGTCTGCAACCCCCTCGTACGAAAGCTCGCCGACCGCGTGCGCTCCGGCGCCATCGGCCCCGTACTCGCCCTGCACGCCAACGTCGGCCCGATGGGATTCCCGGCGAAGCGCGGCGGAACACACCGCACGCAAGATCGCAGCCTCGGCGCCAGCTTCATGCTCGAGACGTTCAGCTATCCGCTCTGGCTGATCACGACGATCGCTCCACAGCTTCGACAAGCAGAGAACATCAGCGCAATCGCGGCTTTTGGTCCTGAAGGGATCGACGAGATCGCATCACTGCAGGCATCTGCACCGAACGGACCGTGGATGGCTGTGACCGGCGGCTTCGCGTTCGAGTCATCTGCGAGCGCCGAGTCGCGCCTGCACGTGATCGGCGCTGCGGGATGGGCGGAGATTCGCGACAGCCTGTTCGATCCTCGCGACATCCGGATCCACACGGCTTCTGGAACGGAATCTCTGGCGACCGAGGATGCGGATCGCGGGTTCGCCTACGAGATAGAAGAAGCATCCCGTGCGATCCTCGCCGGTCACGAGGAAAGCCCCCTGGTGTCGTTGTCGCAGAGCATCGACGTGATGAGCATCCTTGACCGCGCCCGCAGCAGCGCTCTCACGAAGGAGCAGTGATGACCTCCACCACAGCAACCGCAATCGACTCCTTGCTCGAATCAGAACGCGGCCTGACGTTCGCGTCGTTCGACGAGAGCGTCGCGTGGGATCTGGGGACACAGCTGCGGGCCCGCGCCGCGCGCGACGGCCTGGCAGTGTCGATCGAGATCAGACAGGCGAACGGAGCGCTGCTGTTCCAGTGCGCCCTGCCGGGCGCGAGCGCCGATACGAACGCCTGGGCCGAACGCAAGAGCGCCGTCGCGCTGCGCTTCGGCGAGAGCTCGGCGATCGTCGGCGAGCGGTACGCAAGCATGCGGGAGTACCCGATCATGGCGACATGGATCGACACGACCGTCTACGCCCCTGTCGGCGGATCGCTTCTGATCCGAGTGCTCGGGACAAGCATCGCGGTCGCGACAGCCTCGGTATCGGGGCTCCCCGGCAACGGGGACCATGAGTTCCTCGTCGACGGGTTCCGCGACTTCCTCACCGGCAACTCTGGCTCAACGGCCGGTTCGCGCCAGTAGTTCGCGGATCTGCGGGGCGGAGAGGTACTCCTCCAGCGCGAGCACCACTCCGCCCAGAAGCCCGGCATCAGCGCCGAGCACGGATCCGGCGATCGTGAGATCCCGAGTCGCCAGTGGGAAGCCCAGCTCATACACCGTCGATCGTACGGCAGCGAGCACGGCGTCACCTGCCTCAGCTACCGCGCCGCCGATGGTGACCCGCGCCGGATTCAGCAGCAGCAGGGCATCGACCAAAGCGATCCCCAGCACCCGTGCCGCGTCACCCGCGATCTTGACCGCCGTGGGAACATGCAGCCGCAGCGCCTCTTCGAAGTCCGCCGGCGAGGTGTCGGGGTGTTCTTGGACGTGCAAAGTCCACTTCCGCTTCATCGTCGATGCCGCACCGTGACAGTTCACATGGTCCTTTTCACCGCACACGCACACCGCTCCCTCGCGTATCTGCGTACGCATATGCCCGAGCTCTCCCGCAGCGCCTCCGACCCCCGTGAACAACTGCCCCTCCGCGGTCGTGAACCCGGATCCCACCCCCTCATGGACGCGCACGTAAAGAAGCGGGCTCTCGGACTGCGGCAGATGGCGCGCTTCACCGAGGGCTCGAACATCAGTCTCGTTGCGCAGCATAGCCACGCAACCCAGCCGTTCAGCCAAGAGCTTCTCCAGAGGGAGCCCCGTCCACCCCGGCATATAAGGAGGTGCGGCGAGCACCCCTCTTGACACATCGACCGGGCCGGGGAAAGTCATGATCGCAATCCGAAGATCTGCGCCTTTGCACTGATCGATGGCGTCGAAGATCTCCGTGGCGAGCCGGCCGACAGCATCCGCCCCATCGTCGGCGATCGTGACATCCGACTCGATCCGGGCCAGCAGCCGCTGCCCGAAGTCATAGAGTCCGATGACGCTCCCCGTGGTGTCAACCTCGATCACCGCGATGGTCCCGAACTCCGGGTTGATTATGATCTCCTGCCCCGGTCGGCCTCGCCCTGAATGATCGATGAGTCCTCCGGGTTTGATCAGCCCGATCCGCTCCAACGCCGCAAGCCCCGCGCTGACCGTGCTCCTCGCAAGCCCCGTCTCGGAAGTCAACGCGACCTTGGTGACCGCTGCACGCGAGGCGATCAGCCGCGCCAGTACACCGGCGGATGCTTCCGCGCTGACCCTTGCAGAAACCTGAGGCACAGACAGCCATCCCGCATCCGACGAGTGCAGGAACCCGATTTTCGTCACGAAATGATTATATTGCGTCCTTGAATGCCTTTGAATGCCCGATCTCTAATAGAGACGTGGCCGCAGGGCCCCGCTTACGAGAACCCCCCACTTGCCGTCTTTCAAGGGAGAAGGAACCGATGTCACCCACGTTGCAGCCGACGAAACCCCGAGCACTGATGTCGCGCTTGTCGATCATGATGCTGCTCGAGTACATGACGTATGGGTCGTGGTGGGCGACCCTCGGCCTCGTGATGACGACGAACGGCATGGCATCGAGCGTGGGCACCGCCTACGCTCTCGCCGCCATCGCCGCCCTGGTGTCCATGATGTTCACCGGAGCGATCGCAGACCGCTTCTTCTCCTCACAGAAGGTACTCGGTGTCCTGCATCTGATCGGCGGCGTACTCCTGCTCACCATCAGCCCGGCGGTCACCTCCGGAAACGCCACCCTCGTGCTCGTGGCGATCTTCGTCTACATGCTGTTCTTCCAGCCCACCCTGGCGATGACCAACAACATCACGTTCACGCACCTGGCCGAGGGGTCCCGGAAGTTCGCATACATCCGCGCGGTGGGAACGGCCGGATGGATCATCGTCGGACTCATCATCGGACAGAGCGGACTCTCGGCGAGCACCGCGATCTTCACGATCGGGGCGGTTCTGTCCTTCGCTCTCGCCGCGTTCTCCTTCACACTTCCCAAGACGCCGCCGCCCTCACGCGAGAAGGGCTTCCGCATCGGCGATGTCATCGGGGCCGGCGCGTTCTACCTGCTGAAGAGCCGGTCGATGATCGTCCTCGTCGTGTGCCTGATCCTCGCAGCCATCCCGATCTCGATCTACAACTCGTTCGGGGCGACATACCTCGACCTCGCCGGAGTGCCGAACGTCGCGTCGTTCATGACGATCGGTCAGGCCTTCGAACTGGCGACCCTGGTTCTCATCCCCGTACTGCTGCGCAAGGTATCCATCAAGTGGGTGCTCGTGGCCGGTCTCATCGCCTGGGTCGTTCGAGCGGCACTGTTCCTCGTCATGAGCGACGGCAACATCACCATCGCGGTGATAGTCGTGGGACTGCACGGCATCTGCAACGACTTCTTCGTCATGGCTGCAAGCATCTTCATCAACGAGGTCACCCGCCCGGAGACCCGGGCCCAAGCGCAGGCGATGTTCCTCGTTGTCAGCTTCGGCATCGGAAACACGATCGGCTCACTGACCGCAGGAGCACTCTTCAACCAGTTCGTCGGAGCATCGACCGACCTGGCCGCATGGAACCCGATCTGGTACGTGATGGGTGGGCTCATGGTCGTGGCCTCACTGCTGATGGTCCTCTACTTCCGACCGCGCGCAGACGAGTACGCCAGTGATGCGACGAAGAACATCGTCGCGGTGCGGAACGAGACCAGGGCGCCCCAGCTCGATCACTCCGCATAGCCGCATAGCCGACACCCCTCGACCTTTTGAAAGAAGCAGCACGACATGACCGCCGATACCGTCACCACCCAGTACGAGCGCTCACCCGGGCGGCAGGATCTCCAACCAGGGCAGACGACCCAGATCATCATCGCCGATGTCGACGCCGGCACCGCCGAGCTGATCTTCGAGTCGGATGAACTGTTCGAAGCGCCGAACTGGTCGCCGGACGGCACGACGCTCGTGCTCAACAGTCGCGGCGGCCTCTACCTCCTGAACGTGAACACGTGCGCCTTGACGCAGCTCGATCTGGGCGGCATCGAGCATGTGAACAACGATCACATCCTCAGCCCGGACGGCGCGCAGATCTATTTCAGCGCAGCGGGAGCCCTGTACTCCGTTCCGATAGATGGCGGCGAGGTGCAGAAGATATCGAACGATTTTCCGGCCCAATGGCAGTACCACTACTGGCTTCATGGAGTCTCAGCTGACGGCCGCACACTCGCCTATGTGTCGACGCAGGCGACAGCCGACGACTGGAGCAACGGGCGGGGACTGATCCGACTGGCTACCATCCCCGCTGCCGGCGGTGAAGACACATACCTCACCGGCGACGAGATCGGCGTCCACTATGACGGCCCCGAGTATTCCCCCGACGGGGAGTGGATCTACTACAACTCAGAAGAGGCCACCGGTCGTTCAGGCGAAGCGCAGCTGTTCCGGATGCGACCCGACGGATCGGACCACGAGCAGCTCACCTTCGACGACCGGGTCAACTGGTTCCCACACATCGACCCGCAGAACACCCGCGCGCTGTACCTCAGCTATGCATCCGGGACCCAGACCCATCCGGCCGATGTCGAACTCAGCATCCGCCTGCTCGACCTCGAGACCAGGCAGACGCAGGAGGTCATCACCCTCTTCGGGGGCCAAGGGACGCTCAATGTGAACAGCTGGGCTCCCGACGGGGTGCGGTTCGCCTACGCCGCTTACCCGGCCCCCGGATACGACGGCGGCATCGCGCGCTGGTCGTAGCCCCATCGCCGGCGGTCGGCCTCGGAAAGGCCGGCCGCCGGCATCCGATCGAAGGAAGCAACCATGAACGTCCCCATCCGAGCAGCGATCATCGGCGGTGGAATGATCGCAGACGTCCACCAGCGTGCGATTCGCGCCGCAGGAGGAACGGTCATCGGCGTCCTTGGAAGCTCTCCCGAGCGCTCGACGGCCACCGCCGCCATGTGGGGCGTCCCCCAGGGGTACGCCGATCTGGAGACGCTCCTCTCCGACGCACCCGACGTCGTGCATGTCTGCACACCCAACAACATGCACGTCGAGTACGCCCTCGCCGTGATCCATGCCGGCATACATGTGGTGTGCGAGAAGCCCCTCGCCCCTACGTACGGGCAAGCCGTTCTGCTCGCCGACGCGGCGGACACAGCCGGTATCGTGGCGACCGTCCCGTTCGTCTACCGCTATCACCCGCTCGTGCGCGAGATCCGAGCACGCAGGATCGCCGGGGAGTTCGGGCGCACGCTGCTGCTGCACGGCTCGTATCTGCAGGACTGGCTCGTCGATCCGCTCACCAGCAGCTGGCGGGTCGATGCATCGGCTAACGGCGCGTCACGCGCATTCGCCGACATCGGCTCGCACTGGTGCGATCTCGCCATGTTCGTCTCCGGGGAGGAATTCGTCGAGCTGTGCGCGACGACCACCGTCGCCTACACAGAGCGTCCGACTCCGGCAGGGGCATCCTTCGGGTCGACGCGCGACGAAAGCACCGGACGGATCACCGTCACGACAGAGGACACGGCGATGGTTCTGCTGCGCGCGGCATCCGGAGTAACCGCAAGCACAGTGGTCTCACAGGTGTCCGCAGGGCGCAAGAATCGCCTATGGCTGGAGCTGGACGGCTCACGGCACTCTGCGGCCTTCGACCAGGAGAATCCGGAGTCTTTCTGGCTCGGTGGCGAGCAAGGCTCAATGACACTTCATCGTGGCGAAGGTTCTGTCTCGGGAGCCCAGCAACGACTCAACCTCGTCCCCGCCGGACACGCCCAGGGGTACACCGACGCGTTCGCTGCCTTCGTGACAGATACCTATGCAGCCATCCGCGGATACGCGCCGGAAGGCCTGCCGACCTTCCGGGATGGCGCAGCATCCTCAGCCATCGTCGATGCTGTCCTCGCCAGCGCCACGACCGAGACCTGGCAATCCATCGCCCAGCTCCCCTCTGAAGGAGACCCCGCATGAAACTCGGAATGCTCACTGCCTGCCTGCCTGCCTGGCCGCTCGAACGGATCGCCGCATTCGCTCAGGAGCATGGATACGAACGGCTCGAAGTGGCGGTGTGGCCAGGGACAGGCGGTCGTGACTACGAAGCAGCACATCTGCCGGTCTCGACATTCACAGACGACGATGCTCAGTCGACGAAAGAGCTGCTCGACCGGACCGGTTTGGAGATCTCCGCGCTGGCGTACTACGAGAACAACCTCCACCACGATCTGGTCACGCGGACCCGCATACACACCCATCTCAAACACGCGATCGACGCCGCGCAGAAGCTCTCCGTCCCCTATGTCGGCACATTCATCGGCCGCGACAACACGAGGTCCGTCCGCGAGAACATGGCAGAAGGAAACCGCGTGCTTCCCGAACTCGTCGACTATGCAGGGGAACGCGGCGTCCGCCTGATCATCGAGAACTGTGTCATGGAAGGCTGGCATCCCGATGGTTACCCAGGCAACATCGCCTACTCGCCCGAGCTCTGGGAATGGGTCACCGGACTCGGGTTCGGGCTCAACTGGGATCCCTCCCATCTCACATGGATCGGCATCGACCCCGTGGAGACGATCCTCCCTTTCGCAGAACACATCGTTCACGCCCAGGCCAAAGATGTCGAGCTCTTCCCTCGAAACCGCAACGAGTACGGGTTCTTCGGCAAGATGGACAAAGCGGGCGACCCCTGGGACATGGGCTGGTGGCGCTACCGGGTTCCGGGCCGCGGCATCGTCGACTGGCCACGTATCATCGACCGGTTCTACGAAGCCGGCTTCGATGGAACGCTCTCGGTCGAGCATGAGGATCCGATCTGGAGCGGGAGTGACGAGAAGATCCTCGAAGGGCTGCGCATCGCACAGAGGTCCCTCCGTCCGCTGATCGCGAAGAGCACGCCATCGCACTGACCTGCCTCTCTCGGCCGTTGCGCAGTTGCACCGCCACCAGCCGCTCCTTCATCTCCCTCACGAGCACGATCGACCCGTTCTCCGCGACGAGGGGCGGGGCGACCGGAATCCGATGTCCCGCCCTCCCCGTCGCCGCCCGCATACATGGCCGAGTTCCGCTTCTTCCCAGCCGTCTAAGCCGCGACCGCGTCTTCGAGGACGGGGGCGGATGCCTCAGCCCGCCGTTCCGCCGCCGGGATGCACGCCGCCACAGCGGCCGCGACCACCGAGACGCCGGCGCCGATGAGGAGGGCGGTGCGGAATCCAGCCTCAGAGGGCACCGAGACCTCTCCCAGCGGAATCGTCATCTGGGCGAGGACCACGCCGATGACCGCGGCGCCGATCGTCGTGCCGAGCGAGCGCATGAGCGTGTTGAAGCCGTTCGCCGCAGCGGTCTCCGAGCGGGGCACGGCGCCCATGATGATCGCCGGCATCGCGCCGTAGGCGAAGGCGACGCCGCTGTTAATCACGAGGCTCGTGATGAGCAGCCCCCAGGCGCTGCCCATGCCGACGAGCCCCACGCCGTAGCCTGCGGCGAGGATCGCCACCCCGAGCACGAGGGTGAACTTGGGGCCGCGGGCGTCGATGAGACGCCCGGCGACGGGCGAGAGCAGCAGCATCATGAGTCCGGCAGGCGCCATCCAGAGTCCGGCGGCGAGGATGGACTGCCCGAGGCCGTACCCGGTCGCGGACGGCAGCTGGAGCACCTGCGGCATGACGAGCATGCTCGCGTACATCCCGAAGCCGACGAAGATCGACGCGACGTTGGTCAGCAGCACGCGCGGGCGGACCGTGGTGCGCAGATCCACGAGCGGATCCTTCGCGCGCGTCTCCCAGACGCCCCAGCCGAGGAACGCGATCACGGCGAGCGCGAGCAGCCCGATCGTCAGCGGCGACGTCCACCCCCACTCGGCTCCCTTCGAGATCGCGAGGATGAACGAGACGAGGCCGATCGCGAGGCCGAGGGCGCCCAGGCCGTCGAAGCGCTGACCAGCGGCTCCCGCGGGCATCGCCGGGACGACGATCCAGATGGCCGCGGCCGCGATCACGGTGACGGCGCTCCCGACCAGGAACAGCACCCGCCAGTCGGCGAACTCGACGACGGCTGCCGACATCGGCAGTCCGATCGCTCCCCCGACGCCCAGCGTCGCACTCACCGTCGCGATGGCGGAGGAGAGCTGCTCGCGGGGCACGACGTCGCGCAGCAGCGCGATGCCCAGCGGCACCATGCCAGAGCCGAGCCCCTGCAGGGCGCGCCCGACGATCATGATCTCGACGCTCGGGGCGATCGCGCAGACGACGCCGCCCAGGATCAGCGGCGCGGCGACGACGAGGATCATCCGCTTCTTGCCGAACAGGTCGCCCAGCCGGCCGGCGATCGGCACGGCCACGGCGGCCGCGAGCAGCGTCGCCGTCACGATCCACGCGGTGTCCGCGGCTGAGCTGTCGAAGATCGCGGGGAACTGCGCGATCAGCGGGGTCACCATCGTCTGGGTGAGCGACGACGCGATGCCCGCGAAGGCGAGGACGGCGACGACGAGTTTCGGCCGGGCGACGGATGCTGACACGAGCGGCTCCTCTTAGATGTGTAAGTTACATATGCATAATACACATCCGCGATAGGATGGGCCCATGGAACGTCGTCGAATCGCCGACATCGAGTACGCGCAGATGCTGCTCAGCCGCTACACGATCGCCCAGCTGCGGCATGACGGCGGTCTCGACCGCAGCGCCTACGTGGTGCTCGCCCGCCTCGCATCCGACGGCCCGCTGTCGATCGGCGAGCTCAGCGAGCTCCTCCGCCTCGATGCCTCCACCCTCCAACGCCAGACCGGCGCCGCCATGCGCGCAGGGCTCGTCGACCGCATCCCCGACCCCGACGGCGGCCCCGCCCGCAAGTTCACGCTCACCGCGGAGGGCCGCACTCGCCTCGACGCCACCCGCGACCGCTCGATCCGCGCTCTCGGCCAGATCCTGGCCGACTGGACGGATGACGACGTCGACCGGTTCGCCGACCTGCTCCACCGGTTCAACGCCGCCATCGAGGCTTACAACCCGGGGTCGCGGAAGGGCTGAGCCGGGACGGGAGCTGCTCGATCTCTCCCGCCCGGATGCTCAGACCCCACCGGCTACGGAAGATCGATGGCGACCTCCGGCAGGCCCCGCGCCTGGACCACGACCCGGACCGCGCCCTCTCCGATCCGCCGGATCACCGCCAGCGCCCTCCCGTCGAAGGTCGCGGTCGACGCACCGGAGTACGTCGTCTCGGGCGCGGGATCGGCGCTGCCCAGGGCGATGAGCTCCGCAGGCCCGTCGACGCGGACCTCGACATCGCAGTCCGCGTTCATCACGACATCCCCCTCGCCGTCGATCACGGCGATCTCGACCATGGCGACCCCGTCAGGTCCTGCCGCGTCGACGCGGGCCGTCAGAGCGGACTCCCCGCGTCGGCTCGCGATCGTCGAGGTCTCGGCGCGCACCCCGTCCCGGATCGCCGTCGCCGTCAGCGTGCCCGGCCGGTAGGGGACGTCGAACACCGCACGGTACCGGTGCTCGCGGCCGGCGCGGCCCGTGGCGACGACCTGGCCGTCGAGTGCCAGCTCGACGGCATCCGCGTCGCTGTACACCTCGACGGAGAGGATCTCCCCCTCGTGACCCTCCCAGTTCCAGCTGCCGATGCTGTCGCTCCAGGTCCAGGGACCCGCGTACAGGGCCTTGTCCTCGTTGCCCGGCCGCACGACGGCGATCCAGGGCTCCGTGCGCAGGCCGAAGACGATCTCGCGGTAGTAGGAGGCGGGCCGCCTCGTGCCGATGAGGTCGAGGTCGCCGCACCACGCGGCGATCCACGGATAGGGCGCGGAGTGCGAAGGCTCCTCGCCCTCGGCGAGGAAGTGCGGACGACCGATGCCGACCTCGCCGAGATAGTCGTACCCGGTCCAGGTGAAGTCCCCGATCACGTGGGCGTTCTCCTCGACGAGCGCCCAGTTCACGTCGATCCTGGTCGGGAAGGTCTCGGTGCCGACGATCACCCGGTGGGGGAACAGCTCCCGGTCCATGACGTACCGGCTGTCGAGGTAGTTCATGCCGGCGATGTCGAGGACCCCGAAGGACTCGGCGGTCCTGTCGGTGACCAGCGGCGAGGCCCCGATCCGGTTCATGAACTCGCCGGGGCCGGCCATGAGCGTGTTGATGCCCGCGCCGTCGTCCGCCGCGGCTCCGCGCTCCGCCGCCATCCGCTTGATGTCGTCCATGACGGCGAGCATGCCGTTGACGGCGTTGGTGACGAACCTGGTCGGGTCCAGAGCACGCACCTTCTCGGCCAGCACCCGCCCGGTGACGCCTCCCTCGGCCGACCCGGTCTCGGGGATCTCGTTGCCGATCGAGTACATGATCACGGACGGGTGGTTGAAGTCCTTCGCGATGAGCGACTCGACGTCCCGCTCCCACCACTCCGCGAAGCGCAGGGAGTAGTCCGCCGGCATCTTGCCCGAGGTCCACATGTCGAACGTCTCGTCCATGACGTACATGCCGAGGCGGTCGCAGGCGTCGAGCATCGCACGGCTGAGCGGGTTGTGGGACGAGCGGATCGCGTTGAAGCCGGCGTCCTTGAGCAGCCTGACGCGTCGCTCCTCGGCAGTGGCGAAGGTCGCCGACCCGAGGATGCCGTTGTCGTGGTGCACGCAGGCGCCTCGCAGCTTGACCGTCTCGCCGTTCACCCTCAGCCCGTGCACGGGGTCGACCTGCAGCCGACGGATGCCGAACGCCGTGTCCGCCTCGTCGAGGACGACGTCGTCCGCCGTGACGCGGACCGATGCGGAGTACAGCGAAGGGTTCTCCGCGCTCCACAGCGATGGCGATGCGACATGGAGACGCTGGCGGCTGACGCTCACGCCGCCGGCGGGCACGGTCACCCGCGCGGTGCCGGTCGCGACGGCCTCTCCCCCGGGGCCCGTGACGACGGTCTCGACGTCGACGGTCGCACGCCGGTTTCGGGCGCTGCGCACCTCGACGAGCACCTCGACGATCGCGCCGTCGGCGTCGACGTCGGGGGTCGAGACCCGCAGCCCGTGCGGGGCGACGTGGACGTCGGCGGACGTGAGCAGCCACACATCGCGGTAGATGCCTGCACCGGTGTACCAGCGGGAGTCCTGCCCGTTGCGGGCTTCGACCTCGATGAGATTCGTCTCGCCAGGACGGAGGAAGTCGTCGGCGTCGACCGTGAACATCGAGTACCCGTACGGTCGCTGCCCGGCGAATGCGCCGTTGATGTGCACGACCGCATCGCGGTATACGCCCTCGAACTCGAGCACGATCCGTCGACCGGCGAGCTCGGCGGGAGCGACGAACTCCTTGCAGTACTGGTAGGCGCCGCCGGGGAAGTACGCCACGGCACCGTCCCCGTGCGGGTCGCGGTCGCGCCCGATCACCGCGTCGTGCGGCAGGACGACGTCCGCATAGGGGGATGCCTGGCCGCCGAGCTCGGCGAAGGGGTTCACCTTCTCGCGGAACTGCCAGCCGTCATCGAACAGGGTGCGCTTCATGGGTTCTCCAGAGGTGTCGGGTCGTGGTCGGTGAGTCGGCGCCGGATGCGGTCGAGGACGTCGAGCGTCGTGACGGAGTCGGCGAGCGGATGCTGAGGATGGCCGGGGCGCCCTGACACGACCGCGGCCTGCACGGCGGCGAGCATCGGCGTGTACCCGAACCCCTCCGGCTCGAAATGCGATGTCGAGGGGTTGCTCAGCGCGTCGGGGATGCTCCCCGCGTGGAGATCGAGGGTGCTCGCCCCCCCCCAGAACGGCGCCCGCAGGGTGAGCCAGCCGTCGCTGCCGCTGATCGTGGCCGTCGGTTCGAGGTACTCGACCATCGATGCGCCGAGCTGCGCGAAGCGGCCGTCGGCGTAGTCGAAGGTGATGTGCCCGGCCAGATCCACCCCGTCCGGCCTGATCCGGCCTCGCGCGGCGACGGCATCCGGCGGGCCGAGGACGTCCAGTGCCAGGGTCACCGGGTAGACGCCCTGATCGAGGAGCGTGCTGCTGGCCCTATCCGCGCTCCAGCGCTCGGAGTCCGGCGAGCCGAACGGCAGACCGAACGACGCGCGCACGCTGCGCACCTCCCCGAGAGCACCCGATCGGCAGAGCACGAGCGCCGCCCGATAGGCCGGGGAGAACCGCATCCACATCGCCTCCATGGCGAACCGGCCGCTCTCCTCCGCGACGGCGGCTATCCGCGCGGCCTCGGCCGCATCGACGGCGATCGGCTTCTCGATGAGCACGTGCTTGCCGGCGCGCATCGCCTCGATCGCCAGGTCCGCGTGGGTCGCGTGCGGCGTGCCGACGTAGACGATGTCGACGGCGGCGTCGTCGAGCACCGCGGCCCAGGATCCGTGCGCGACCTCGAAGCCGTGTGCGTCGGCGAACGCCCGGCCGCGCTCCCCGCTCCGGGAGCAGACGCCGCGACGGCGCGCCCCCGGAACGCGGGAGAGGTCGGAGACGATCAGCTGCGAGATCTGCCCCGTGCCGACCACCGCCCAGCCGAGCACCCGGCTCGTGTCCTCCACTCGTACCGCCCTCACGCCTCGCTCGACGCGACGTGGCTCGCCTCGCGTCGTGCCGCGAGGTCGCGCTGGATCCGCGAGAGGTCCTTGTCGATGTCGAGGAACCAGATGATCACGCCCATCAGCACCGCCGCGATGAGCGGCACCCACAGATAGAGGAAGATCTCCATGCTCACGGCCGACGCCGGCTGCGAGTCCGCCAGACCGTCGTAGCTCGCAGCGGCGAGCAGCCAGCCGACGAGCGCGACGCCCAGGCCGGCGCCGAAGTTCTGCCCGGCCGTCGCCGCGGCGTACGTCATGCCGTCCAGGCGCACCCCGCTCTTCCACTCGCCGTAGTCGACGACATCGGCGACCAGCGCGAAGAGCGCCGCAGCGACCGGGATGCCACCGATGGCACGGACGAGACCGCCGGAGAGGAGGAGCGTGAAGTTCGCCGGGTCGATCAGGGAGATCAGCGCCCCGGCGATCGTGATCACCACGCCGAGCAGAATGGGCTTGCGCTTGCCGAACCGGCCGATGATCGCCGGCATGAACCACATGCCGATGATGAGGGGAAGGATCTGGATGAGCCCCAGGAAGCTGTAGACGTTCGGGTCGCCGAGCACGTCCTTCGCGTAGTAGATGCCCACGCCAGAGGTACCCGTCAGCAGGTAGTTCAGCAGGAAGAAGCCGAAGGCGAGGAAGAAGTACGGGTTGCGGAAGAGGATCCGCAGGGACTGCCCGAGGGGGAGCTTCTTCCCGTCGTCCTTCCTGATCGTGCTCTTCACGCGCTCCTTCGTGCCGAAGAAGACGATCAGGAAGGTCACGGCCGAGATCGCGCCGTAGACCACCGAGATCAGCGTCCATCCCTGCTGCCCGCCGCCGTTCGCGGTGACGATCGGGATGGTGATGAAGTTCACGACCAGCGTGGTCACCAGCGCGAAGAACGTCCGGATGACCGTCAGCGACACACGCATCTTCGAATTGCTCGTGATCACCGACAACAGCGTGTGGTACGCGAGATTCGACCCGACGAAGCCGACGCCGAGGCACAGGAAGTACATGAGGAAGGCGTACAGCTCCTTGAGTCCTGTCGGCATGCTCGCAGGGACGTTGAAGAGCAGGATGAACGAGATCACCACGACAGGCGCGCTGAACAGGATCCAGGGACGCGCTTTGCCCCAGCGCGTCGTGGTCCGGTCGATGAAGGTCCCGAGGACGAGATCCATGGTGCCGTCGAGCACCCGCCCGAAAAGCAGCAGGGTGCCGGCGATCGCGGCGCCTATCCCGACCGTGTCGGTGAAGTAGAACAGCAGGAATGCGGAGATGGGGGCGAAGATCAGGTTCCCGCCGATGTCACCGACGCCGTAGGCGAGCCGCTCGCGGATCGTCAGCCGCCCTCCGCTCGGATCGGCGATGTCCTCGCCGACTCCGGCCGCGGCGAGCGCGGCGGTGCGGGAGTCCTCGGCCGACGCCGCCACGGCGGCTCGCTGCTGTTCTGCGGACGTTCGGGTGGAGTCCTTTGCCATGTGTCGACTTCCTTGTCCAGGGTGAGGGGCAGATGCATCCGCCCAAGTGTCACGCGTCAGTGACACGCGACACTCACGGTAGACCGTGCTGGTGTCACGTGTCAATGCGAATGTGGCAGACTGGACGGATGACGGCGGAGAGACGAGGCGCGCGCCGCGCCACGAGCGCGGACGTCGCCGAGTACGCAGGGGTCTCGCGCTCGACCGTCAGCCAGATCCTCAACGGCGACGAGCGCTTCCCGCTCAAGACCCGGGAACGGGTGCACGCCGCGGCCGCCGCACTGGACTACCGGCCCTCGCGCGCCGGCCGGGCCCTCGTCACCGGTCTCAGCGACATCGTCGTCATCGTGGTGCCCAACGCCACCTTCGGGCCGCACCTCCAGGACTCCGTGGACCGGATCACGAACGCATCGGCGATGTCCGGGATGAGCGTCGTCGTCCGCTTCGGAGCCCCCGACGAGTCGACGCTCGCATCGGTTCTCGATCTCCGCCCCGCCGCCGTCGTCGACATGGGCGTCTTCACCGATGCCCAGCGCGCACGCATCGAGGCGATCGGCTGCCGCGTGGTGCCGCCTCGCCTGCCCGTCGCCGAGGGGCAGGACGCCGATCCGATCGACATCCACATCGGGCGCCTTCAGGTGCAGGAGCTCACCCGGGCCGGCGTGCGGGACATCGTCTACGCTCGGCTCGAGGACGGCCGTCTCGACCCGTTCGGCCCCCCGCGCCTCGAGGGCATCCGCCGGGAGTCGTCCGCCCGGGGTCTCGACGGCCCGGGAGTGATCCGGATACCGCTGCGCCTGGACGAGGCCGTCGCCGCACTCGCACCCCTGGCAACACAGCGACGCGCCCGCCCCCTTGGCGTGTGCGCCTACAACGACGACGTCGCCATCGCCGTCCTCGCGGCCGCGCGCCACCTGGGCATGTCCGTTCCCGCCGACATCTCCGTCATCGGAGTCGACAACACGGCAGTCGGCCAGCTGCTGAGCCCGCGCCTCACCACCATCGACGTCGATCAGCCGGCGCTGATGGACGCGCTCACCCAGGAGCTCGCCCACCTGCGGCGACCCCAGGCGTCCGCGCCGGCCGCGAAGACCGAGCCCTCCTCCTACGTCACGGTCGTGCGAGGCGAGACGACGCAGTACTGACGGACGGGAGACCGGTCCAGGCCACGAGGAAGCCCCGTCGTCGACGCGAAAGAAAAATCCCCGTCGCTCTCGCGACGGGGATCTCAGTACTGTCTCAACACAGTGTGCGCCTCGAGGGACTCGAACCCCCAACCTTCTGATCCGTAGTCAGATGCTCTATCCATTGAGCTAGAGGCGCTCCGCCCGCTCAGCGGGCCGTGGAACAGCCTACAACAGACTCAGACAGAAAGCGAAACGAGCCGATCCGGGCCTCTCGCAGAGCTCCGAACGGCCTTCGTCGGCCCGTCGTCGGGAGCTCGTCGGCGGCATCCGCCCCACCAGGTGGCAGTAGTTCCGGCCCCCGCGCTCAGCCGCGCTTCGAGGCGGCCCTGGCGGCGTCCTTCTCCGCGTCCTTCTCGGCGGCCTTCTGCTGCTTCTTCCGGCGCTTGGCCCTGGCGCGCTGCTCCGACGACAGCGCCTGCAGGTCGACCAGGCGCAGCGCCTGCATGCGGGCCTCGCGCATCCGCTCGTAGTCGGGATCCTGGTCGGGGCGCATGCCCTCGACGCGCAGCCGCCGGTCGAGGTTGTGCCGCACGTCGGCCCATGCCGCCTCGCGCGCCTCTTCGACGATGACGCCGAGCTCCTCGGGATCGTCCATCATCTCGCGCAGCCGCTGGGCGACGCCGTGCGACTGCCGGGCGCGGCGGCGCAGGTTGCGCACGTCGCGGTCGCGGTAGTCGTGGGTGCCGGCGGGATCGGAGTGGCGTCCCCGCGCGCGCTTGCGCAGCGCCGTGAGCGTCTTCTCGGCCTCTTCGGACTCCTCCGCCATCGCCTCCAGCGCCTCGCGCGCGTCGGCGATGTACTTCTCGGTGTCGAAGACGCCGTCCTCGGCGATCGTGCCGACGAGGATGTGGTTCTTGATGGCGAGGCGCGCGGCAGAGGTCGCGATCGCGACGCCCTCGGCGATGGCATCCGCAGTTCGTCCCACCGCTACCTCCTCTGCATCGAGAGTACCGGTTCCCCTCCGACATCAGGCAGGACAGAATGGATCGGGACCAGCGGGCGACGCAGCCCCGACACGCGCCAGGAGGAGGATGCCGTGAAGCATCTCGACCTTGCCGGACGCACGACGGTCATCACCGGCGCCGCGAGCGGCATGGGCGCCGAGATCGCGCGGATCCTCGCCGCGCACGGGGTGCACCTCGCCCTCGTCGACCACGACGCCGAGGCCCTCGCATCCCTCACCGCGCGGCTCGCCCCGACCGCCGTCACCACGCACGTCGTCGACCTGCGCCACGACGAGGCCGTGCAGGAGGCATCCGCCGCCATCGTGGCCGCCCACCCGCGCATCAACGCCCTGATCACCTGCGCGGGCTCCTCCATGCTCGGCGACATCGAGCAGCTGACCATGGAGGAGATGCGCTGGCTCGTCGACGTGAACCTGTGGGGCACGGTGTCGATCACGAAGGCCCTGCTGCCGGCGCTGCGGCGCGAGCCCGCCGCGCACATCACCCACCTCGCCAGCGTCTACGCCCTCGCCGCCCCGGCCGGGCGCATCCCGTACGCGATCAGCAAGTTCGCCGTGCGCGGCTTCTCCGAGTCGCTGCGGCACGAGCTCGAGGGCACCTCGGTCACCGTCGGCGCGGTGTACCCGGCGGGCGTCCGCACCGGGATCATCCTGCACGGCAGATACGCGGCGGCGATCGACCAGGCCGTGGCGGCGCGCGCCGCCTCCGCCCAGGCCGCGATGTACCACACCGAGCCGGCCGACGCCGCGGCCCGCATCGTCCGGGCGACCAGGCGCCGCAGCGCCCGCACCATGGTCGGCCGCGAGGCCCGCCTGATCGACGTGCTCACCCGCCTGTGGCCGACCGGCTACTGGAGGGCCATGCGCCGCCCGCTGCGCGAGGCGATCGACACGACCACGCCGGTCGACGCGCCCGCACCGGCCGACTGACTCAGCGCACCGCCCCCACCCAGATACCGGAGGCCCACGCCTGCTGATCGACGCTGCAGCCGACCGATCCGCGGAACCCGCGCACCACGGCCATGCAGTTGGCGAGGAACTCCGGGTCGCCGCCGAACATCGTCTGATAGGCCGACGACGAGTGCAGCGCTCCCCACACGCGGAACTGGTAGATGTGCGCGAGCTCGTGCGCCATCGCCCAGTTCAGGCGGTCGACGCTCCAGTTCGCGATGTCGGCGCGGTACTTGATGTACCCGTCGCTGTTGGCGCAGGCCGGGGCCGTGCCGCCGGCGCAGGACTCCGACTCATACAGCCCGATCCCGCCCCCGCCGACGCGGTCCAGCGCGGCGCGCACGCGCGCGTAGCCGTCGGGTCCGCTCGACGCCCAGGCGGGACCGGCGGGCACCGACCCGCGCCGCGACTGCTGCGCGGTCTGCCATGCGGCGACGTCGCCGTCGATCTTGGCGGTCAGCGCGTGGACGGTGGCCGTGGCGTTGGTGACGACCGCAGGATCGGAGAGCTCGGCGAGCACCGCCTGCTGCGCGGAGAGCGCGGACGCCCGGTCCGCCGTCGTGTCGACCCTGCCGTCGGCGCGGCCCAGAGCCTCGCTGAGGGCGGCGATCTCGGCGACGAAGGCCGGGCGCACGGCCAGCACGGCCGCGCGATCCGCCGTGTCGTCCTCGGCGATGCCAATGGCCCCTTCCAGGTAGTCGGTGCGCTGTGCGGCGTCGCGGGCCGAGACCGCGAGGGTCCGCAGCTCGGCGATCGCCTCGGCGCGCTCCGTGTCGAGACCGTCGGCACGCTCTATCGCGCCGGCGACGACGATCACGGCCACGGACACGACGACCGCCAGCATCCGCCTCACTGCAGCAGCCCCGTCGTGTCGGCCAGCTGCTTCTCCTGCTCGGCGATCTGCGCACGGAGGGCGGTGAGGGTCTCGGCCAGCTCGTAGTTGACGGCCTTGCTCGTCTCCAGCCGCTCGCGGGTCTCGGCGACCGCGGCGCGAGCCGCGGCGAGAGCCGCGAGACGCTGCTGGTCGGCGGCGACGACGAGGGCACCGCCGCCGAGGAGCAGCACCGCCCCGACGATCACCGCGATGACCCGCATCTCGCTCCCCAGAACGCACGACAGCTCCGTAGGGCAAATATAGCGCTCGCGCTAGTCGGCGACGGGTGCGGCGCTGCGCAGCCGACGCAGCCGCAGGCTGTTCAGCACCACGAACACGCTCGAGAACGCCATCGCGGCCCCGGCGAGCATCGGGTTGAGCAGCCCGAGAGCAGCGAGCGGGAGAGCGGCGACGTTGTAGGCGAGAGCCCAGAACAGGTTGCCGCGGATCGTGCCGAGCGTGCGCCGCGACAGCCGTATCGCATCCACGGCGCCCCACAGGTCTCCGCGCACCAGGGTGAGATCGGATGCCTCGATCGCAGCATCCGTTCCGGTCCCCATCGCGATGCCGAGGTCGGACTGCGCCAGGGCCGCGGCGTCGTTGACGCCGTCTCCGACCATGGCGACGACCCGGCCGCGCTGCTGCAGGGCGGCAACCGCGGCGACCTTGCCCTCTGGCAGCACGCCGGCGCGCACCTCGTCGATGCCGACCTGAGCCGCCACCTGCCGTGCCGCCTGCTCGTTGTCCCCGGTGAGCAGCACGGGCGTGAGGCCGAGCCGGCGCAGCGCCGCGATCGCCTCGGCACTGCGCGGCTTGACCCGGTCGGCCACGACGAGGATGCCGCGCACCGTCCCGTCCCACGCGACCGCCACCGCGGTGCGGGCCTGGGCCTCGGCGTCCTCGAAGGCCCTCGCGAGCTCCTCCGGGAGCTGCAGGGACCAGTCGGCGAGCAGCGACGGCCGCCCCGCGATCACGGCGTGCGCACCGACGACGCCGGTGACGCCCCGCCCCTGCACGTTCTGGAAGCCGGTCACCTCGGGGATCTCGCCCAGCCGCTCCGTGGCGGCGCGGACGATCGCCTGCGCGATGGGATGCTCCGAGGCCTCCTCGACGGCCGCGGCGAGGCGCAGCAGCTCCTGCGCGTCCTCTCCCTCGGCGGGGATCGCCTCGATCAGGGTCATCCGTCCGCTGGTCACGGTGCCGGTCTTGTCGAGCACGATCGTGTCGACCCGGCGCGTGGACTCGAGCACCTCCGGCCCCTTGATGAGCACCCCGAGCTGCGCTCCGCGGCCGGTGCCGACGAGCAGCGCCATGGGGGTGGCCAGCCCGAGCGCGCACGGGCAGGCGATGATGAGGACGGCCACGGCGGCGGTGAACGCGGCGGCCGCTCCCCCGCCGACCAGCAGCCACACGACGAGGGTCACCGCGGCGATCGCGAAGACGATCGGCACGAAGACGGCGGAGAGACGGTCGGCGAGCCGCTGCGCCTCGGCCTTTCCGGATTGCGCCTGCTCCACCAGCTGCGCCATGCGCGCGAGCTGCGTGTCGGCGCCGACCCTCGTCGCGGTGACGAGCAGCCGCCCGCCCACGTTCACGGTGGCCCCCGTCACCGCGTCGCCGACGCCGACCTCGACCGGCGCGGACTCGCCGGTGAGCATCGAGGCGTCGATCGCCGAGGCGCCGCCCTGCACGATGCCGTCCGTGGCGATCTTCTCGCCAGGGCGCACGACGAACACGTCTCCGACCACGAGGCGCGACAGCGGCATCCGCTCCTCCACGCCGTCGCGCAGGATCGCGACGTCCTTCGCGCCGAGCTCGCCGAGCGCACGGAGCGCGGCCCCCGCGCGGCGCTTCGACCGGTGCTCGAGGAAGCGGCCGAGCAGCAGGAACATCGTCACCCCGGCCGCAACCTCGAGGTAGATGCTGCCCAGTCCGTCGCCGCGCTCGATCGTCAGGCGGAACGGGTGGGTCATGCCCCACATGCCCGCGGTGCCGAAGAAGAGCGCGTACAGCGACCACAGGTACGCGGCGCCGACGCCGACCGAGATCAACGTGTCCATCGTCACGGCGCGATGACGGGCGTTCAGCCAGGCGGCCCGGTGGAACGGCCACGCCGCCCAGGTGACGACGGGGGTCGCCAGCACGAGCGAGGCCCACTGCCAGCCGGGGAACTGCAGCGGTTCCGCCATCGCGAGCGCGATCACGGGGACCGAGAGGACGGCGGCGACGATGAGCCGCAGCCGCAGCAGCCGGTACGCGGCGTCGATCTCGACCGGCTCGTCCTCACGCGGAAGAGCGGCCGTGTACCCGGTGCGCACCACCTCGGAGATGAGGTCGTCGACGGCGACCCCGGGGGCCGCCTCGACGTGCGCCTTCTCGGTCGCGTAGTTGACGGATGCCGTCACGCCGTCGATGCGGTTGAGCCTCTTCTCGATGCGGGCCGCGCACGACGCGCACGTCATGCCGCCGATCTCGAGGTCGTAGACGCCCGCTGCGCCTGCCACGTCGGCCGCCTTCAGGCGCGGACGGCGGTGTAGCCGGCCTCGTCGACCGCGGCGAGCACGGCGGCGTCGTCGAGGGCGGCGTCGGAGGTGACGACGAGGCTGCCCGATGCGGCGCTGACCTCGATGGCGGTCACGCCGTCGATCTTGGCGACCTCGCTCCGCACGGATCCCTCGCAGTGCCCGCAGGTCATCCCGGTGACGGCGTAGGCGGTGGTGTTCATGGTGGGTTCCTCTCGGCTGGATCAGAATCTGCACACATACCCCCTAGGGGTATCTGTACAGTGACAACGATACGCCCGGTGCGGCTATTCCCGCAAAGCTCAGACGGCCTGGATGCCGCGGAGCCGCCGCTCGGCCTGCTCCTGCCCGCTCGCCAGATGCGCCGGCACGAGCCGCCGCAGCTCCTCGGCGTCCCGCGCGCGCATCGCGTCCAGGATGAGCCGATGCTCGTGCGCCATCGAGACGAGGTCGTCGTGCTGGCCGAACAGCCACTTCAGACGCGTCGCGAACACGCTGACCAGCTCCCCCAGCATCGCGTTCTGGGCGAGGTCAGCTGCGATCTCGTGGAACTCGCTCGCCGCGACACGGGCGGTCTCGTGATCGCCGCTGCCGGCCGCCTCGATCTCCCGGTCGAGCACGGCCTGCAGGCGGACGAGCCCCGCCTCGTCGTGCCTCTGGGCGGCGAACACGAAGATCAGCGTCTCGATCGCCTCGCGGACCTCGCTGAAATCCTGGATGTCCTGACGGGTGAACTCCCGCACCGTCGCCCAGGTGCGCGGACGCGCCACCACGACCCCCTCGGCGACGAGCGCCCGGATCGCCTCCCGCACCGGGAGCCGCGACACGTTCAGCTCGGCGGCGATGTCGCGCTCGACGAGCCGCGAGCCCGGCGGCCGCCGCCCGAGGACGATGTCCTCGCGCAGGATGCCCGTCACGCGCACAGACTCCAGCTCTCCGGCCGCCCCCACCCCCGTCATGCCTGGAATTCTCCCACCACGGGGAACCCCCGGGCAATCCGGTATCCCAGACACGTGCGCAGATGACGATGCCGCGGACGGGGAGCGGATGCCTCGGCATCCGCTCCCCGTGCTCTCAGGGCAGCCGGTTCGCGATCGCGAGGTTCGCCCGCAGCTCGTCGGCGTTCTGCCGCACGACGTAGGCCGGGCGGTCGCGCTCGACGCGCCACGACTCGCTGAGCGGTCCGATGTCGACGGTGTCGAATCCGGCCTGGTCGTAGAAGCGGGTCACGAAGGCGACGGCCTCGCGATCTCCCGCCGTGGCGAGCGCCCTGCGGTCCGCGGTCCCCGCCGGAGTGCCGTCGGTGGTGATGGCCGCGGCGTAGATGTGGTTGAAGGCCTTGGCGATCCTCGACGTCGGCAGGTGCTGCTGCACGAGCTCGGAGGTGGTCGTCTCCCCCTTGTCGAGGGCCTCGATGTGCCCGTCGCGCTCGAAGTAGTAGTTGTTCGTGTCGAGCACGATCTTGCCCGCCAGCGGCTCGACGGGGATCTGGTCGATCGCATGCAGCGGCACGGTGACGACGACCACGTCGCCGGCCTCGCCCGCCTCCGCCGCGGTCGCGGCCCTGGCCTGTGGGCCCAGCTCGGCGACGAGGTCGGAGAGGGTCTCCGGCCCGCGCGAGTTCGCGATCACGACGTCGTATCCGTTCGCCACGGCCACGCGCGCGACCTGGGCTCCGATGTGTCCTGCACCGATGATTCCGAGAGTTGTCATGTCCGGGCCAACCGCACCGGACGCCGGCGGTATTCCCCGATGACCTCGTGTGTCGTCTCAGAGATCGAGCAGCCAGGTCTCCTCGGTGCGGCGATAGCCGAGCTGCTCGTACAGCTCGATCGCCCCCGCGTTGAAGCCGAAGACGTGCAGCCCGATGGAGCCGGCGCCGAGGCGACGCGCCTCGCTCTCGGCCCTGAGCATCAGCGCCCGCCCGTAGCCCCTCCGGCGCTGGTCCTCGGCGACCTCGATGTCGAGGACGAACGCGTGCGGACGTCCTCCGCGCTCGCGCAGACCGATCCAGAGGACGCCCACCTCGACGCCGTCGACGGATGCCGTGAACAGCTCCTGACCGGCGGTGTCGAGACCGTCGGGCAGCTCCGCGGCGAACTGGCGCCGCGCCTGGATCGCCGCCTCCTCCGGGGCGTAGCGGCCGGACCCGACCAGATCCTGCGCGAAGGCGATCTCGGAGGTCGCGGCGTAGGCGGCGAACCTCTCGTCGGTCATCGGCGCGACGACGACCGACGCACGCTCCGCGCGCACCGGGAGGGGGTCGAGCACCATCTGGATCGACGCCAGCGCGAACCCGCGTCCACGGATCAACGCGTGCGCGGCCGCGTCCTGCGGATGCAGGCCGGCGGTGATCCTCGTCGCGCCGCCCTCCCTGGCGACATCGGCCACGGCGGCGAGCAGCGCGTCGTCCTGCGCGCCGGAGAGCGCGGCGTCGGTGGCGAGATCGAGCAGGAACAGCTTCCTCCCCGCGACGGCGAGCCAGACCGTGCCGAGCTCTCTCCCGTCGTCGTCGATCCGCAGGATCGTCGAGGAGGGCGCGGCCAGCGTCTCCGAGAGGAGCAGGTCGGCGTAGGCGACGGCATCCGCCCCCACCCGCATGCCGGACTCCTGGTTGCGGGCGACGATCCGTCGACGTGCCGCCGCCTGCCATCCGTGGAACCGGTCGGCGGGCAGTGGCGTCAGCTGCAGCGGCATGTCAGCTCTTCGCGAGAGCGTCCTCAGCGGCGACCCAGGCGAGCATCGCGCACTTGACCCGGGCGACGTACTTCGAGACGCCGCCGAGCGCCGCGGCGTCGCCGAGCAGCTCCTCGTCGGGCTGGATCCTGCCGCGCGAGCGCATCGCCTCGCGGAACGACGCGATGCGCGCCTCGAGATCGGCGACCGTGAGCCCCTCGGCGAGCACGGCCAGCATGGACGCGGACGCCTGCGAGATCGCGCATCCGTGCCCCTCCCAGGCGATCGCCTCGACCGTGCCGTCCGCGGCGCGGTGCACCTGCAGGGTCACCTCGTCGCCGCAGGTCGGGTTCAGCTGGTGGGACTGCGCGCGGATCTCCCCGCGGAGGCCGTACCCGTGCGGGGTGCGGGAATGGTCGAGGACGAGCTCCTGGTACAGGTTCTGCAGGTCGCTCATGCGCCCCTCCGAAAGAAGTCGATGGCGCCCGAGACGCCGGCGATCACCGCGTCGATCTCGGCGTCGGTCGTGTAGAGGTAGGTGCTCGCCCGCGTGGACGAGGTGATGCCGAGCCGGCGGTGCAGCGGCTGGGCGCAGTGGTGGCCCACCCGCACGGCGATGCCGAGATCGTCGAGGAACTGGCCGAGATCGTGGGAGTGGATGCCGTCGACGTCGAAGCTCGCCAGGCCCACGCGGGGGAGGTCGATGCCGGCGCCGAGCACGCGCACGCCGTCGATCGCGCTGAGGCCGTCGACGAGGCGGGCGCCGAAGGCGGCCTCGTGTGCGGCGATGCGCGGCATCCCGACCTCGGTGAGGTAGCCGACGGCCGCGGCGAGCGCGATCGCCTGCGACACCCGCTGCGTTCCGGCCTCGAACCGCTGCGGCGGCGGGAGGTACTCGGCCTCGGTCGTGGTGACCGTCGTGATCATCGACCCGCCGGTGAGGAACGGAGGCATCGCCTCGAGCAGCCGGCGTCGCCCGTAGAGGGCGCCGATGCCGGTCGGCCCGAGCATCTTGTGCCCGGACAGCACCGCGAAGTCGACGTCGAGCGCTCTGACGTCCAGCGGCAGGTGCGGGGCCGACTGGCAGGCGTCGAGCAGCACGAGCGCGCCGACGCGGCGGGCCAGCGCCACGAGGTCGGCGACCGGGTTGACCACGCCCAGGACGTTCGAGACGTGCGTGAACGCGACGAGCCGGGTGCGCTCGGTGATGAGCTCCGCGGCGACGTCGAGGCGCAGCGCCCCGCTGTCCTCGAGCGGGATCACCTTGAGCGTCGCGCCGGTGCGGGCGGCGAGCTCCTGCCACGGGATGAGGTTGGCGTGGTGCTCCATCTCGGTGGTGACGATCTCGTCGCCCGGGCGGAGGCGCACGGACTCGGCCGCCGCTCCCCCGCGCCCGAGCGAGGCGTTCGAGATGGAGTAGGCGACGAGGTTGATCGCCTCGGTCGCGTTCGAGGTCCAGACGACCTCGTCGTCGTCGGCGCCGATGAAGCGGGCCACGCTCGCGCGGGCGTCCTCGAAGAGCTCGGTCGCCTCCGCGGCGAGGGTGTGCGCGCCGCGGTGCACGGCGGAGTTCATGGTCGAGGCGAAAGAGCGCTCGGCGTCCAGCACGGCGAAGGGCCGCTGCGAGGTCGCCCCGGAGTCGAGGTAGGCGAGCGGATGCCCGTTCACCTCGGTCTGCAGGATCGGGAAGTCCGCGCGGATGCGCCGGACCTCGGCATCCGTCAGCGCGGCGATCGGTTCGGTCACCCGGGGAGTGCTCATCCCTCAAGTCTCCCACCTGGCACGGGACGGAGGGGCCGCCCGCTCTCGCTGTCGCCGCGGGCGCCGGTGCCCTAGGCTCGCATCGTGTTCAGCGCCGAGACGCTCGCGACGTTCGTGGTCGCCGCCTTCATCATGGTCGTCGTCCCCGGCCCGACGGTGCTGTTCACGATCGGCCGGGCCATGTCCCTCGGGCGCCTCGGCGGCTTCCTCAGCATCCTGGGGACGGCCCTGGGCTCGCTGGTGCTCGTCGTCGGCGTCGCGCTGGGCGTGGGAACCGTCATCGCGCAGTCGGCCCTGCTGTTCACGGTGGTCAAGGTCCTCGGCGCCGGATACCTCGTCTTCCTCGGCGTCCAGGCGATCAGGCACCGCACGGATGCCGTGGGCGCCGTCACCCGCCCTCAGCCCCGCAGGTCGGGCGGGCGGCTCCTGCTCGAGGGCTTCGTGGTCGGCGTGACCAACCCGAAGTCGATCGCGTTCTTCCTCGCGATCCTGCCGCAGTTCGTCGATCTGGGCGCGGGCGCGGTCGCCGCGCAGCTGCTCGTGCTGGGCGCGATCGTGGTGACCATCGGCGTGACCTGCGACGCGGTGTGGGTGCTGCTCGCGAGCGCGGCACGCGAGTGGTTCGGGCGGTCTCCCCGCCGCATCGAGGCGATGGGCGCCGTCGGCGGCGGCCTGATGATCGCCCTCGGCGTCTTCCTGCTGGCGTGGAGCGAGAAGCCGGCGACGACCTGACCGCCCCCGCGCGAGGCTACATCCGGGTGAGAGGCGCCCGGAAGAAGCAGAAGACGCCGTAGACCGCGAGCCCCAGCCCGACGCCCCACAGGATCAGGCGTCCGAACGGGAGCGCGGCGAGGCTTCGCAGCGCTCCGTCCAGGCCGGCCGCCTTCTCCGGGTCGTGGGTCCATGCCGCGACCACGAAGAGCAGCCCCGTCGCCGCCACGGCCACGCCCTTCGCCAGGTATCCGACGACCCCGAGCGCGATCACCCCGCGACGGCCGCCATGCTCGGGCAGCTCCATGGTCTTCGTGAAGGCCGTGGTGAAGGCTCCGACCACGAACCCGGCGCCGACCGCGACCACGCCGAGCCCGATCGCCACGAGCAGCACGACGCCTCCCGGCGCCGCGAGGACGCGGGCGCTGAGGGTCTGCGTCGTCTCGCCCGAGTCGGCGCGTCCGCCGAGCGCGAAGACGAGCGCCGTCACGCCGACCGCGACGTAGGCGGCGGCCATGCCGAGGAGCTTGGCCCGGCGAGCCCACCGGCGCGCATCCCCCGAGTCGGCGACGACGAAGGCGCTGACGATCTGCCAGGCGGCCAGGGCGAACAGGCCGGCCGCGATCGCCCACAGGAGCAGGCCGCCGACGGGGGTCTCGCGGATCTGCGCCATCGCGCCGCCCTGGTCGGCGTCGTGCCCGCCGCCGGTAGCGACGGAGACGGCGAGCGCGCCGATCACGATGTGCACCGCGCCGAGCACGACGTATCCGGCGCGCGCGATCCGGCGGAACGCGGTCGAGCCCCTCGCGGCTCGGGCGGTGCGTCTCGGGGTCGTCATGACCGAAGGATAGCCGCGGTCCGGCGCGCGCGGAGAGGGGGTTGATCCGGCGCTCGCGCACGGTCCCGGGGTGACGGAGCGGGGCGCGACGGATGCTCATAGCGATCGCATATCCGGATGAGGGTCCGCGCATCAGCGCCGGTGATGTTATCGGAGCACGACGAGGAGAGGAGCTCCCGATGGAGGAGACGACCCAGGGCGCCACGCCCGCGCAGACGGTTCCGACCGCGACCCGTACCCCGTGGTACCGGCGACGCACCCCGCTGGCATGCGTCGCCGGCGCGGCGCTCGCCGTGGGGGTCTTCGGCATCGCCCTGCCCACCGGGGCCGCCGCGACCACGGGCGCCGCGACGAGCACCGCTCAGTCCACGGCATCCGGCCTGCCCGACTCGGCATCCCCGTGGTCGGGCTCGCAGGGGCAGCGCACCGCGACGCCGGGACAGACCCGCGGCACGAGCACGAGCACGAACGCGGCGGCCACCGAGGCCGACGCCGACGAGTCGACCGGCGTCGTGATCATCGAGACCGTGCTGGGGTACGAAGACGCGGAGGCCGCGGGCACCGGGCTGGTGCTGACCTCCGACGGCCTGATCCTCACGAACAACCACGTGGTCGAGGGATCCACCGAGATCGCGGTGACCATCGCCTCCACCGGCGAGACCTACTCCGCGAGGGTCGTGGGCACGGATGCCGAGGACGACGTCGCCGTGCTCCAGCTCGACGACGCCTCCGGACTCCAGACGGTCGCGATCGACGACGACTCCGAGGCGGTCGGCGATGCGGTCACCGCCGTCGGCAACGCCGAGGGCGGAGGGGTGCTGATGGCCGCGGACGGCGAGATCACGGCGCTGGAGGCCTCCGTCACGACATCGTCCACCGGCACGACGGCCGGCGAGACCCTCGACGGCATGATCGAGATCTCGGCCGACGTGGTCTCCGGGGACTCCGGCGGAGCCGTGTTGGACGCCGAGGGCGAGGTGATCGGCGTCACCACCGCCGCGTCCAGCGGCACGGCGACGACCATCGCCTACGCGATCCCGATCGAGGACGCCCTCGCGATCGTCGACCAGATCCTCGCGGGCGACGAGTCCGGCGGCGCCACGATCGGCTACCCGGCGTTCCTGGGAGTGGAGGTCGCCTCCGCACGGCTGAGCGGCCCCGGCTCGGCGACGGTCGCCACGGCGAGCGGCGCGACGATCGCCGGCGTGATCGACGGCACTCCGGCCGCCGCCGCGGGCCTGGCCGCGGGCGATGTCATCACCGCGGTCGACGGGACCGCCGTCGCCGACGCCTCCGCCCTGTCGGCGCTGCTGGCGACCTACGACGCGGGAGACGCGGTCTCCATCGCGTGGACCGACTCCGCGGGCACGGCGCACTCCGCGACGATCACCCTCATCGAGGGTCCCGCCGCCTGATCGCGGCATCCGCCCCGTGTCGTGCGTCCGCTCCTCGCACGGCACGGGGATCCGGGTTCAGAGCAGCTCCCGGATGAACGGCGGCATGAGCGCAGGGGCAAGCGGCTCGAGATCCGCCGCCGTGACCTCCTCGAAGACGGCCGCGTCGCCGCCCTCCGCGCCGACGTGGACGAGCGCGAAGTGCACGGCCCGGAACCACTCGACCGCCTCGGCGGAGAGCAGCCGGGCCGATCCCGACCCGATGTCGACCGTCGCATCGCCGTCAGACGCCCGGAAGGCGTACGAGTCCGGCCGTGCCGCGATGCTCAGCGTGACGGGCCCGGTCCCGGGAAGAGCGGCGTCCAGGACGGTCTCGAGATCGTCCGCCCGGCGGCGGAAGCGGACGACGCGGTGCGCGCCGGATCCCGCGAGGAGCGCGCTGTAGTGATGGGTGCGGTCGACGAAGACGGCGACGCCGGCGCCTTCTTCGCAGACCGTCGCGCGGAGCTCCTGGTCGTCGTCCGTCTGCGGCGTGAGCAGTGCGCCGAGCGCCCGCCGAGTCTCGTGCAGCTCCCCGCCGGGCGGCACGGTCAGGCGACGGCCCGCCTGCGCGCGGTCCAGGCCTTCGGGAGCCGCGCCGACCGTGAGCCACACAGGTTCCGGCCGCACGGCATCCGCGATGCCTCCCGCGGGCGGCTCGACGTCGTGCACGATCAGCTCCGTCGTCCCCTCGTCGCCGACCACCGGCCAGTCGTCGACCCATCGGACCGGGAGCAGGAACGTCTCCCTCCCGATGTTGTGGTGCTGCGAGAGCGGGGCGTGCCGGGTGCCGAGCGCGACCGCCCACCAGGAGCCGTCCTCCGCCTCGACGAAGTCGGCGTGACCGAGCGACTGGATGGGGTGTCCCACGCGGTGGCGGTGCGTCACGATCGGATTGTGCGGGGCGGGTTCGAAGGGACCCCAGGGCGAGCGGCTGCGTGCGATGCTCTGCGCGTGGCCCCGCCAGCTGCTCCCCTCCGCTCCGGTGAGGTAGTACCAGTCGCCGCGGCGGAACACGTGCGGCCCCTCGATGTCGTTCGTGACGAACCCGCCCGCGGTGGGCGTGATCGGCCGCAGCTCGCCGAGCGCGCCCGTGCGCACGTCGATCTCGGCCTGGACGACGGGTCCCAGCATCCCGTCGCTCCGGCCGAAGTCGAGACTGCGCCGCTGGTAGTACCAGGTGCCGTCGTCGTCGCGGAACAGCGACGGGTCGAACGCGACCTCGTCGATCCAGACGGCATCCGACCACGGTCCCGCCGGGTCCGTGGCGGTGAGCAGGAAGTTGCCCTGCCCGGGATGCGCGTTGGTGCAGACCAGGTGGAAGACGCCGTCGTGCCAGCGCAGCGTCGGCGCGAACAGCTCGATCGGCCCGTCCGCGCCGTCGCGCCGGTACTGCGACGGCCGCGTCACGGCGTGACCGATCACCGTCCAGTCCACGAGATCCCGCGAGCGGCGGATCGGGATGCCGGGCAGCATCCCGAAGCTGCTGTTGGCGAGGTAGTAGTACGCTCCGACCCGGACGATGCTGGGATCGGGGGCGTGCCCGCGGACCACCGGGTTCCGGTAGGTCATCTGACCCCCTTGATCGGCAGGATCAGCAGCGCCCCCAGCACGGCGGCCGCGGTGCCGGCGAGGAACAGCGTGGTGAAGTTCTGCGGGGTGCTCGCCGAGGCGCCGATCGCGAGCAGCGCGGGTGCGACGGCCGGGACGATCGAGGCGGGGAGCGAGCTCGCGAGGTTCATGATGCCGAGGTCCTTCGCCGGGTTCTCCGGGTCGGGCAGCACGTCCATCACGAGCGCGTAGTCGACGGCGAAGTAGACGCCCTGGCCGATGCCGATCACGGCCACGGCGACCAGGAACATCGGGTAGGTCGTCGCGACCGCGGTGAGGCCGAGCCCGATCGCGAACACGATGGCCGAGCCGATCACGAAAGGCTTGCGGCGTCCGACGCGGTCGGACAGCTTGGCCAGCAGCGGAGCGAACACGAGGGAGAGCCCCGTCGAGATCAGCACCGAGACGAACACCGCCGTGCCCACCGTCACCGGATCGATGTGGTGCACCATGATCAGGTAGAACGCCTGGTAGGCGTTGACCGAGGCGACGCCGAGGAAGATCATCATGCGGCTCCACCACGCCCACCCGAACGCGGGATGGGCGAGCGGGTTCACCCAGAACGTGCCGAAGAACGCCCGCAGCGAGAACGCGGGGCGCTCGGATGCCGGCAGACGGCGGTCGCGGGCGGTGAGGGCGAGAGCGAGCACTGCGGCCACCGCGACGCCGGCCGGCAGCAGGATCATCGCGGCGAGGTCGGGCTGCACCGCCTGGGCGAGGAAGAGCCCGACGACCGCTCCCAGCGGCGCTCCGAGGCCGAGCACCGCCGACGGCACGCCGCGCTCGGAGGGGGCGTAGTGGTCGGGCACGAGGGCCGTGCACGCCACGAGCGAGGACACGGCCCCGAGCGTGGTGAGCACGTAGCCGAGGGTGAGGGTCAGCACGTCCGCGGCGGCGACGGTCACCGCGGCGCCCACCGCGAGCAGCACGACCCCGACGAACAGATAGGGACGGCGACGGCCCAGCACCGACAGGGTGCGGTCGCTGAGCCGGCCGAGCACCGGGTACGCGATCAGGGAGAACACGCTGCCCACCGCGCCGACGATCGAGAGCACGGTGGTCGCCCCCTCGGCGTCGATCGCCGCGGACTTGAGCGACAGCGTGAGGATGGCGTTCGCCAGCAGGGCGCCGTTGACGGATGCCACGGCGAGCGCGAGCAGGATGAGGAAGCCGCGGCGGGGGCGCTCGGCGCCCGGTGACGATGTGCGATGCACGGCGGTGACGATGCGGGACATGGGTTCTCCTTCGAACGAGCGGATGTCGGGTGCGGTTCAGCTGCGGGCGGGGACGGCGAGGTCGACGCGGTGTACGCCGGCGCCGGCCGGCAACGGGGTCGAGGCGCCGTCGACGACGAGGACGGCGTCGATTCCGAACGGCACGTCGACCCGCACCGTCGCCGTGTCGCCCTCACGGTGCCATTCGACGCCGAGCCGGCCCATCGGGGTCTGCACGTGCGCGGCGACGGACTCGACCCCGGCGTCGAAGTCGGGCTCGATGCGCGCCCTGCGCCAGCCCGGCGCCGCGGGCTGGACACCTGCGACGCGGCGGTACAGCCAGTCGTCGACGCAGCCGAACGCGTAGTGGTTCAGCGAGACCGGGCGCACGACCCCGTCGGGCGCGACGGCGTCCCACGCCTCCCACACGGTCGTGGCGCCGTGGTCGACCTCGTACAGCCATGACGGCGACTCGCGCTGCCACAGCACCTTGCGGGCGAGGTCCCGATGACCGGTGTCCCACAGCGCGTCGAGCAGGTACGGGGTCGACAGGAAGCCGGTGTCGAGCCGATTCCCGTGCGCGCGGACGAGTGCGGCCAGGCGATCCCCCACGGCCTGCCGCAGAGAGGCGGGCGCGAGGTCGAGCCCGAGCACCAGCGCATGCATCCCCTGGAGCTCCACGGGCAGGGATCCGTCGTCGGCGAGGTACTCGGCGACGAACGCCGCACGGACCCTGTCGGCGTGCTCGCGCAGCGCGCCGGCTTCAGGGCGGCCGAGCACCTCGGCCATCCTGGCGGCGAGGACGAGGGTGTGCGCCTGGAACATGGGCGCGACGAGCTCGCTCGTCAGCGCGGGGGCGATGCCGATCGCCTCGTGCGTCGGCCGGCCCTCCAGAGTCGACGGCGTCAGCCAGTCGCCGAAGTGGTCGCCGGTGTTGTAGAGCAGCCCCTGCCTCGCCCTGCGCTCCGGCGGCGCGTCGGCGTACTCGTCGCGCAGCTCGGAGGCCGCGGCGCCGGTCTGGAAGCCGATCCAGGCGAGGACCGCGTCGAAGTTCTCTTCCAGAACGCGCACATCGCCGTAGCTCTCGTACAGCGCCCACGGCACGATCGCGATGGCGTCGCTCCAGCCGGCGGCCGCCACGATGGCGCCGATGCCCTGGGCGGATTCCGCCGCCTCGGCGTCGAACGGAGAACGCGGCGAGGTGATCGGGATCCGGCCGTCGTCGAGCTGGTCCGCACGCAGGTTGTCGAGCCAGCGGGCCAGGAACGAGGCGATTCCGGCGTTGTTCGCCGCCGCCGGCGCGAAGACCTGGATGTCGCCCGTCCAGCCCGCCCGCTCACGCTGCGGGCAGTCGGTCGGCACCGCGAGGAAGTTCGCCCGCTGGCTCCACACGACGTTCTCGTGCAGGCGGTTCAGCCGTGCGTCGGAGGTCGAGAAGCCTCCGCCGTAGTCGAGATCGCTCGAGACGACCACGGCCGCGGCGTCCTCCGGCGACAGGGACGCGATGCCGCGGACCCGCGCGTAGCGGAAGCCGTGGAAGGCGAACTCGGGCTCCCACACCGTCTCGGGCTCGCCGGCGGCCACGTGCACGTCGGTCTGCTCCTTGTTGATGCCGACGATGTTGGAGAACCAGGCTCCGGCGCCGTCGAG